>Ga0163215_100039_pt1 | contig 484539 bp, 480 predicted proteins | sample SynspAceP_FD_185934 | JGI IMG/M metagenome (GOLD analysis project Ga0163215, IMG submission 185934) | Saline lake microbial communities from Ace Lake in Antarctica - Synechococcus sp. Ace-P (Hybrid Assembly) | ecosystem: Environmental > Aquatic > Non-marine Saline and Alkaline > Saline | place...
CATCCTCGACCGCATCCATGATCACAAGATCAACCGCTTAGATGACCTGCTGCCGTGGAACTGGGTGCCGATGGCTGCGCAAAACAATCAAGCTGCATAAGCGCGGTATCAATGGAGCGGTTACGTTCTGTCCCCACTGCGGCAGCCTGAGTTCGCGACCGCTCCGCAGCGCGTCTGTTCGCCCGGGCCTGTATCAGTGCGCTGAGCGAGATTGCCGCAGTCAGTTTACCGTCACTTCGAAGACGCCACTGCACGCGACGAAGCTCGACCTGCGCATCTGGATCGCGGCGATGTTCCTCGTGTTGACGTCCTCCAAGGGCATCTCCCGGTGGTGATGTCACGGCTGTTGGGCGTGAACCAGAAAACCGCGTGGAAGCTCGGCCACGCCATTCGCGAGCTCATGGACGATCGTCACGGGGTCGCTGGCCGTCTGTCAGGAGTTGTAGAGGTCGACGAGGCCTTCATCGGCGGGAAGCCCAAGTTCCGCCATGGGGTGAAGAACAAGCGCGCTCGAGGAACAGGAAAGCCGATCGCTCTGGTGGCCGCGGCGCGAAACGGACAGGCCCGGGCAGTCCTGATCCCGAATGCTCAGGGGTGCACGATGAAGCCCATCATGGAAAGTTGGATCGACCCAAATTCGGTGCTGATCACCGACAAAAACTCAAGCTACCGGAAGATCGGAGCGTCGTTCGCGAGCCACTTCACCGTGCAGCACAACAAGCGCGAGTATGCCAATCGAAAGACCAGCGCGCATATCAACACCGTCGAGGCGGTAAATGCCGTGGTGCAGCGAGCGCTAATCGGCGTGTATCACCGCCTGGGACAGAAGCACCTTCAGCGTTACCTTAATGAGATCCTCTGGCGCTGGAACCACCGCGTCCCCGAGACGAAAGTGCGTAAACGGAAATCCTGTTCTGGCTCCCGATCATCGAAAACCACGGCCGTATGGAAACCGATCCCGGTAGTTGACCAGATGCGAGGTCTTTTGTGTGATGCGGTGGGCCGTGAGATGCGTCGCACCCCTGCATGGGGGCTCCGCTGGCCGTAGCCCTTATTTATCACGAAAGCCCAATTGGAGCCCAGGTTGACCATGCTGAGCATGGAGTTCTTCGTAGTTGCAGCATCGTATGCTGTGCCGCGAACGGCCCTTAGCAGAAATTGACTCATCCTCGGACATGCTGCGGCGCGGCCCGTCTAAGCGGTCATTCGCCGCGCGTGCCAAATTCAAGGCACTTTGAATTCACACGGTCCACGAACGAAGCCGACTTTCAGACACCACTCTCCAATGTTAACCTTTACTGAGACCGGCCGCGCGTTCGAGGCATTGATGCGGTGGGAAGTCGCAAGAATTTAGGGGCAATGGTGACTGAGTTAATAGATATTTGTCTTACGGGTCGGCCAACCACAGGTGATCCAGGAGGATTGATGTTGTGGGCGGATCGATGGGCGGGCCCTCTTTCGCATGATCCGGAAACGGTTCTGGACCTCGTCGACACGCTGTCGGACGTTGACGCAGAGGACACCGATGACTGTCTTACCCTTTTGTCGCGTATCTTGGACGAGGCGCGAATGAACCAAGAAAATGAGGAGCCAGGGGCGAGTGACTTTTTTCAGGTCGTTACGGCGGGCCTAACGGAACGAACTGATGCAGATGAGCTAAACGCCGAGATCTGCTTCGGACTTTGTCAGGCTTACCTCCGCGCCGGTCTCACCCCTCCCGATCAACTGCGCACGGCCCCCAATGCCCTTGAGGCTTCTGCAAGAGACGAGACACCCGAGCTTCCGGATGTCGCGGATCTCGCGGAAGGCCTTGTCCCGGACGGGTCCACGCCTTTTGAGACCTACACCGGGCTTCGCGAAGTTGTGGGGGCTATGCCGGCTCAAGTGACAACCGCCTTCTTGACGCAGATGATCGGGCAAGGTGATCCCCGCATGATTGCTGTGGGGCGGTATTTTCTGCTCGATCCGGTTGCAGAGATGCGCGATGCGGCCCTCGCCGGATTCGGGTTGCTTGCGGAAGGCGCAAATGTGGATGCGGCGCTGCTGTCCGACCTCATCCTGATACGCAACTGGGTGCCAGACGGCGAAGCGCTCGATGCGCTGATTAAAACTGCGCTGCGACGTGAGCCATCAGGTGGATCCGTCCCGCAACCTTGGCAGCTTCATCGTGTTATGACGTCGCTTCCCGACGGCACCGGCTCGCAAAGCATTTTGGGCGTCTGTAGCCGCGGAAGCACACGCGCGGTGGCCGCAGCAATGATCAAAGAAGGGCACGGGATAAAGGACGCTTATGTCATTCCTTGTTCCAGCAGAGGCGATCAGAAAACCATCGTTGAGCAAATTGAACAGGCGATGACGATGCATGACGTGTCGCCTTCCTACGTAGCCCCCGCCGTTGGATTGGCCCTTGGCGACGTGCTGGCGCGCGGCGCAGTGACAACGCCGGGCTTCCTGGATGTCGCGCCGATGTTTGGCATTGGCGATTTGACGCCACAAACCGGAGGGCATGAGGCACTTCTCGCGGCGGTTGATCCGGAAGGAGAGCTTGAGGCTCTGTCAGACAATCGCCGCAGCCGGTTGATCGGCAAGAGCCGTGACTGGTTCTCAGAGCATGACATCTCCAGCAGCTGGTTCGTCTCTGATGCCACTTTGATGGCAGCGCTTGAAGAAGCGTCAACTACCGCCAGCGCAAAGAAGATCGTCGTCGGATATCTTGATAAAAGGCGTGATCACTGGGCAAACTTCTTTGCCCGATCAGCGCTAATCCTGCGCCATGATCGCCGCGCCCCGCCTGACGCGTGGATGAGCTTTGCGGTTGTCGCGCAAGCGCTGGTGGCTGGACGAGAGATCAAGAGAATACCCGTTTTTGAAGATATCCTCGAGCAAACGCTGAAAGTTGCCGCGGAGCGCGCGATGGAAGATCTCGACGATGAATTGAAGTGGGACAACGAAGAGTTCGATCCGCCTGCAATCGAGGCTGAGCGAAAAGGCGAGTTGGCCAAATTGCTCAAAGGCAGTCTGCTCAAGCCGGATCATATTGATGGTTACCTGACCGCCGTTCTGATCGCCCCGGAATTCGCATCACCGAATGAATGGTTAATGCCGCTCTTGGAGGGGATTGAGGTGAAGGGGCACGGTTCCATTCAACGTATCCTCGACATCCTAATGTTGCGTTATGGCGTGCTGAACGAGGCTGTGATCCTTGGCGAGATCGGCGGAGAGGTCCGAGACCTGCCCTCGAAGCGCTTCCAAGCCTGGACCGAGGGGTTCGCGCGAGCGGTGGACGGCATCAAGGGCGCCTGGCCAAAACGAGCATTGAGCCGCGATGACAAACAGGTCCTCAATATGATCCGAAGCGCCGCCATTGATGATCTAACAACAACCTTGAAACCACTCTTACCCAGCTGGATCCAAATGACTGCCGTTAAATGGCGGGAAGATTTGTGAGTCTTTAGCTATTGGGCCGGTGTCGGCCCATAGCCTTCATTCAGGACTTTCGCCGCAGATGTCGACATGCTTCGGAAAACTCCTGGACAGGTAGGCCAAAACGTCTTGAAGGGCGGTTTGTCGGTTAAACCGATCTGGATATGTCAGAATGTTCAGCCACAATCCGTCAAACAATCCCTCAAGAGTTCGAGAAACCTCGTCAGGGGCGACATCTTCGTAGCCCCCCTCATCCACAATCTGAGCACACAATTGCATTGTGATCGTCTGTCGTTCCAAATCCACTTCACCAGAGGACTTCCGATAAGCCTCCCGATGTCGTGTTTCGCCAAAGAAGGCAAACCAAACGGCAAGCTTGCGGCGGTTGCAGATACGGGGGTGGAACTGCGCCTCTACGATGGCGCGCAGTTTTGCCATTGGGTCGAGGTCACTTCTCGATCTCCCGATCCACAGGTCGCGATGTTCATCCGCAAGGTGCCGCAATGTGGCCAGCAGAAGTGCGTCTTTGCTTTTGAAGTGAAAATTTACCAGTCCGAGGGACAGGCCCGCTTCTTGGGTGACCCGATTGAGCGTTGTGCCGGAAATTCCAAATCTGCTGATTGAGGCGATCGTCGCATCGATCAATTGCTGGCGTCGGATCTCGGGTGAGGCCGTGCGCGACGGGGCTTTGTTTAAGGCAGGGGCAGGCATTAGCTGGCTCCATTGAATGGTCATTCAATCATTCTCTTGCTTTTTGGCTCAGGTCAAGTCAGGCTTTTGATCAAATTTGGTGGATTCGAAAAAAGGTTTTATGATGACTACATCCCTCCCGACCCAAGCGCAGGTCGTCATCATTGGTGGCGGTTCTATCGGCTGCAACATCGCCTACCATTTGACGGAACTGGGACTGACCGACGTGGTGGTGCTGGAGAGAGACAAACTGACTTCGGGCACCACGTGGCATGCGGCAGGGGAGATCGTGCCAGCGGTATTAGGAGCCGAATGGGAATGTGACCTTTACCTGCATGGGCGCAATTTTATCGCCGGGCTGGCGACAGAAACCGGGCAGGCAACCGGCTGGCGCGAGGTTGGCTATATCCAGCCAGCCGACACCCCTGAGCGGGTGGAGGAAATGCGCCGTGGCGCGGCCTTCATGAGGCTGAATGGGATCGAAGTGCATGAGATCTCGCCCAAAGAGGCCGCAGAGCGTTTCCCAATCGGAGACTTTGCTAACACGCTGGCCGCCTTTTGGTATCCCAAGGAAGGCCGCACTAATCCTGTTGATACCACGATGGCATTGGCGCGCGGCGCGCGTAATCGTGGCGCGAAGGTGTTTGAGGATGTCGCGGTGCAGGACATTCTAACCCGTGATGGGCGTGCTGTCGGTGTGCGCACGGATCAGGGTGACATCGCAGCTGAGCATGTCGTCATCGCCGCGGGCATGTGGTCGCGCCAGATCGGCGCACGGGCGGGGCTGAACCTGCCGCTTCAGGCGGCGGAGCATTATTATCTCATCACAGAGCAGATAGACGGCCTGTCGCGCGATCTGCCGCTGCTCGAAGACCCGCACAACTGGTCCTACTACCGTGAAGAGGTCGGCGGCCTGCTGGTGGGTCTGTTCGAGCCAAATGCGGCCCCGTGGATGGTTGATGCCATTCCCGAGGGGTTCTCATTCGGCGAGATCGAACCAGATTGGGAGCGGATGACCCCGCATCTGGAAGCGGCATTCAAACGCGTTCCTTCGGTTGCAGAGGCCGGTGTGCGCAAGTTCTTCTGCGGCCCGGAGAGCTTTACCCCCGACCTCGCGCCGCTGGTGGGCGAAGCGCCGGGGTTGGGCAATTGCTGGGTGGCGGCGGGGATGAACTCGCTGGGAATTCTTTATGGCCCCGGTATCGGCAAGACGCTGGCCCATTGGATCGTCGATGGCCGCTGCCCGGTCGATCACACCGCGTTCAACGTTGACCGATTTGCCGATGGCAGCCACAACACGCCTGCCTTCCGCCGGGCCCGGACGCCTGAACTGCTGGCGAAAAGCTTTGGCGCACATTTCCCCAACGACAGCTTCAAAACAGCGCGCGGGCAGAAGCGTTCGCCGCTCTATGACCGGCTCAAGGCCGCCGGGGCGTATTTTAGCGAGAGCCACGGCTGGGAGCTTCCCGATTGGTTCGCGCCGACACCAGAAGCCGCACAGATCGACGCCTACAGTTGGGGTCGCCAGAACTGGTTTGACTGGCATGCCGAAGAACACCGCGCCGCACGTGAAGATGCAATCTTGATGGACATGAGTTCGATGTCAAAGTTCCTCGTGCAAGGACGCGACGCCTGCGCGTTGCTAAACCGGATCAGTTGCAACAACGTCGACGTCAAACCGGGCCGCGTTGTCTATACCGCCTGGGCAAACGAGGCGGGCGGGTTCGAGGCCGATCTCACCGTCACCCGCATGGCGCAAGACCGCTTCATGGTCGTAGTCGGCGAAAACAGTCACGGCCATACCGAGACTTGGATGCAGCGGCACATCGGCCCAGATGAGTTTGTAACGGTGACCGATGTTACCGACGGCATCACCCAGATCAATCTGCACGGCCCGAAGGCCCGCAATATTTTGGCTACGGTCAGCGGTGCGGACCTGTCAAACGAGGCCTTCCCCTTCATGTCAGCCGCCCATATCGATGTCGGTCTGTTCCGCGTCTATGCGTTGCGGGTCACCTATATTGGCGAGTTGGGCTGGGAATTGCATGTGCCCAGCCTGCATGCGGTTCAAATTTACGATCTGCTGGCCGATGCGGGCAAAGAGCACGGTCTACGCAACGCTGGGATGCAAACCCTGTCCTCGCTCCGCTTGGAGAAAGCCTATCGCGATTTCGGTGTCGATGTAGACAATACCGACAACCCGATCGAGGCTGGGCTTGGCTTTGCGGTGAAGCTGGATAAGCCAAATGGGTTTATTGGGAGAGACGCCCTTGCACAGATCAAAGCCGCAGGCACCCCAAAGCGTCGCATGCTCCAGTTTCTGCTAAAGGATTCCTCACCGCTGATGCATGGTAACGAAATCATCCATCTGGATGGCATGCCGGTGGGATATATCCAGATCGGAGCTTACGGTCACACATTGGGGGGTGCGGTTGGAATCGGCTTTGTCAAGACGGACGAACCTTTGTCAGCAGAGGTCGTCAAGACTGGCAGATGGACGATTGAAATCGCGGACAGCCAGATCTCTGCAGACGCCGCGCTGAAACCTCTGCTTGATCCCACTATGGAGCGTGTGAAGAGGTAAGACCGTTTGACGGTGCCCCAATTCGGAGCGGCAGGAAAATATGCATGAATGCAACCTACCCTCGCGCCGAAAAGGCGCTCCTTAGCGGTATTTCCTATTCATCTACTATGCTACGGAAGAAGGGAAAGCTCCGCCCTTCCTCAGGGTTACGGATACATGGGCGAAAGGGGATACGGCTACGGGATCGGCATGATGTTCGCACCAGTGATCTGACTTCTCGTGTTGGGGTTGGTCGTGACTGGTTTGGTAAGGTTTGTGCGCCAGCAAAGCGGCATTGGGTCTCGTGGCGGCATTCCCCGCCGCAAGAGCGGAGCTCGACCTGCGTTTCGCCCGGGGCGATATCGATACTGAAGATTACTCGGCACGGAAAAAACTACTCGACACCTAACTGGTAAATCTCTCCAGAGCGGGCAGCCGCTTAGCTGGATCGACATCGGCTTGCGAGCCGATGTCTAAGGTCAAACCAAGATTGAGATCACGCCTGCCTCGCGCCTTGTATTGCGCATTAACCAACCATTTTCTTCTGCACAGCGAACGGGCTCAGACCGAGCCAAGCCTGCATATTATCAATCAGGACCGAAGGGCCTACCAAGCGTAATGCATCTTGGTCGACCGCGTTCTGAACTGTCCGCAGGCCCATCCAAATTTCAGTCATCGTTCGCAGGTCAACCGTCGCATATAGATCGACATCCAAGCCAGGATCGACATGGCACAAGTCTACCGCCCGGTCTTTCTCTACGATAAGCCACCACCTCCGCTGCGATTGAGGCAAATCGGAATAGACGAACTCGATGACAGTTCGCTTTGGGGGAACCGGATCGGTATTCAAATTGCGTCGCATATCCCACATCAGCAATTCGACATCGAGATTATCTAAAGATGGTTCGGTCTCTACCCACCTCTGCCCCCACATGCCGATCGCCTCCACCACCGGCTGGATGTCGCGTCCAGCGTCTGTCAGACGGTAGGCAAATGTCTCGGGCGATGCTAAAATACGCTCACGCGCCACTACGCCAGCCTCTTCCAGCTCACGCAGGCGCTTGGACAAGAGGGCCGGAGACATCCGCGGCAGGCCCCGGCGCAGTTCGTTGAACCTGGTCGATCCGGCGATCAATTCCCGCAGCAGCACCATCGTCCAGCGCGTGCAGAGAACCTCTGACGCCATCGCAACGGGGCAAAACTGTTTGTAACTGGCATTCGTCATCGTGGCCTCCTGGCTTTCGCGTGCTTTCAAGCTTCAACGGCTCAGCGCTCACGACTGGTTCAAATACTATACCACATAGGTTCAGTTCCTGAACTGGATTTCGATTTCGCTGCGGCGCAGGCTGATCTCACCCCGGATCAGCCGAATGGATTGAGCAGGCCGGTGGATACAAGGAGATCAATCATGCCACTCGTCGATATCCAACTTATAGAGGGCGTTTTTAGTCACACACAGAAACAACGAATGATCAAAGGCGTTACCGAAGCGATTGTCGCAGTAGAGGGCGAGGCCATGCGCGGCGTGACATGGGTGAGAGTGAAAGAGTTCGCCAGCGGCGAATGGGCGATCGGGGGAAAGCCTCTGACAACTGCCGATGTGAAAGCAGTTCAGTCCGAACCCGCCTGAAAACCCGCCATCGCGATTACACTATGAATGGAGAGAAACATGTCTACCTCAATCGCCCAAGAACTCAATACTGTCACCCTCTTCGAGAGGCTTGGCGGGTCTGCCGGAGTTCGGCGGATCGTCGACGGAGCCATCGCAGCGCATATGTGCAACCCGGTCATCAGGGAACGCTTTCTACCATATGAAGACCGGCCCAAATATGTCGATGAGGTTAAGGGACACACCTGTGACTTCTTCGCCGCAGGAAGCGGAGGTCCTGACAACTACCGGGGTCGCAGTATGGCCGATGCACATCGGGGAATGAACATTAACGCCGCTGAATATGAAGCAGCATCAGATGATATCCTGAACACGATGAGTGCTCTGAACTACGACGGGACATCCTGCTCAATGGTCCATGACATCCTCCGCTCTCTGGAAAGAGACATCCTACACAAATGAATAGAAAGGAAGGGAATTACTATGGATAATTCAATCGAAATTAGACGTTTTGAGCATCCCGATGAGACCTTGGACATGAAGGAGGCTGGCGGGATCAATATCGTAAATATGAGCCACGGAACGACGGGCATGCATGCGGTGTTCGAGCCCGGATGGACCTGGGAAAAAGATGAAAAACCGCTTCTTGGGTCCCCGGATACCTGCCCGATGCACCACGTTGGCTATTGCCTGTCTGGCAAGCTGATGGTGCGCATGGTTCAGACAGAAAAAGTGACTGCGATCACGCCAGGTGACTTCTTCGAAATCCCGCCAGGCCATGATGCCTACGTTGAGGGTTCGGAGAAGGTCGAGCTGATCCTTTTCGGGGCACCATCGTGATGCACATGGCTTCCTGAAGGCAGCATTCATAGGCCCCAAGGCTGCTTAGCAACATAACCCTTTCAGTAATTAGTCACTTATCCAGTGGGCGCATGAGGCCGAACACTTGCTCTCGCATCCAGACTGCAAGCGGGGTCGTTTCGGACCGTTTATGCCATATACCAATGATTAGCGGCGGATTGATCGGCATTGGTGGCTGGAACACGCAAAGGTCGAATGTCTTGGCCACATCAGCTGCAAGTTGCGCCGGCACAAGAGCGATCAAATCGCTTTCGCGCACAGCGCGGCACACCCCTGAGAAGACCGGAACTGTCATCGCCACCTGACGCTTCCTGCCAACCTGCGCAAGCGCTGCATCGCCCAATGAGGCGATATTTCCTTCCGGCGAAAACAAAACATGTCGCAGCGTGCAGAAGGTATCCAGGGGCATTATCTGGCCTATCTCAAGCCCTGCGACGCCAGGATTGTCGCGCCGTGCAATGACGTGAAACGGCGAACGAAAGAGCGGTTCCCGGCTGACCCAATCCGGGAGTGTCATGTCCGGGATCAAGGCGAGGTCAGCGTTGCGACGCTCGAGGCTTGCAACATAGTCCTGAGCAAAGAGATCGACCAACTGCGCGCGAATTCCGGGTGCCTCCTTGTGCAAAGTGTCGGCCAACCGTGGCATTAGCAGTTCGGCAAAGAAGTCACTTGCTGTGATGCGGAATGTCCCGCTGGCGGCCTGAGGATCGAACCGCGCGGGTGGCGATAGCATCACTTCGATCCGTTCAAGCTCCTGTCGCACAGGTCCGGTGAGCCCGGTGGCATAATCCGTCGCCACCAGCCGATTGCCGTGCCGAACAAAGAGAGGGTCGTCCAGCGCATGTCGCAAGCGCGATAGCGCGCCTGAAACCGCGGACTGGGAGAGCCTCAGCCGTTTCGCCGCCCCGACTGTAGATCCTTCGGTCAAAAGGGCATCCAGCGCGCGCAGCAAATTTAGGTCGAAGGTTGCGAAATTCATTCCATCGATAACCTATATCAGGAAATACACTTTGGCAGTTTCCGTCGCCTCCGGCTACACTCCTGTCAACGAAAGCGCTTTCGTTTCAATCCCCCAATCAGGAGTGAAGCGATGAAAGACCTGCGAACCGATACCGAGGCCATCGAATGGCTGGGGGTAAGATACAAGACGATCCTCTCGTCGGGCCAAACCAATGGCGCCATGTCCATCGTGGATAGTTGGTCCCCCGCTGGCAGCGGACCACCACGTCACATCCATGCCAATGAGGACGAAACCTTTGTGATGCTGTCCGGGACCTGCACGGCTTGGATCGAAGGGAAAGAGACAACCGTCGGACCGGGCGAGAGCATTTTCATACCGCGCGGCACCAACCATACCTTCAAGGTCATCGGCAATGAACCTTCGCGGCATTTGGTCATTCTGACGCCCGGCGGATTCGAAGGCTTCTTTGCAGATATGGCAGAAGGCCAGTTCCGCATTCCCGAAGACATGCCTGCGGTCGAAAAGTCCGCAAAGCGTCACCACTTGACCTTCACCGGTCCGCCACTGGAGTGATCTGATGACCGGCAAACATATCGTTTATCACATCCCCGTCTGCCCCTTCTCGCAGCGTCTTGAGATCCTTTTGGCGCTGCGAGGACAGGAAGACGCCGTTGAGTTCCGTGTTGTTGATATAACAAAACCGCGCGACCCTGCCCTGCTGGCGAAAACGCAAGGCACGACAGCGTTGCCGGTTTTGGAAACACCGAATGGCGCAATCTTGAAAGAGAGCTTGGTGATCCTTCGTTATCTCGATGAAGTCATCGAAGGCCCGGCGCTCCGACGAGCCAACCCGTTGGAACATGCCGTGGAAACCATGCTCATCGCACGTGAGGGGCCGTTTACCATGGCAGGATATCTCTTTGTCATGAACCAAGAGCCTGACCAACGCGACGCACATGCAGAAAAATTGCTCACCATCTACCGCGACATCGACAGTTTCCTGTGCTACCACAGCCGACAAGAACCCTTCTTGTTCGATGATTTTGGCCTCGCCGAAGCGGTGTTCACCCCGATGTTCGAACGCTTTTGGTTTCTCGACTACTATGAGGGCTTTGAACTCCCTGACACGCGGGACTACCGGCGGGTGCGGGCGTGGAAGGACGCCTGTATGACGCACCCTGCGGCCCAGCAGGTTAGCAAGGAAGAGATCGTGAAACTCTATTACGATTACGCGCTTGGCGCAGGAAACGGCGCGTTGGTCGAAGGCCGCACTGTCTCGAGTTTTGCCTTCCTACCGCACTGGCGGGACCGACCCTGGCCGCCGCAGGACAAGTTTTCAGGCAGTGCCAGCGATAAAGCGTTGGGGCTGGTTTAGGCCGATAAGAGCTGGTGCGGAGCCAACCTATCTCTAAGCTCGCGTCTCGATAGCTGACATTGGTGCTACGTGCGGCGAAAGTCTGCATTCCGACCTTCTTCCCGGAGGTCTTCGCAACGGCTGCGGAAACTGAAGTCCGCAGCCAACGCCAGGAAAGTCCACGAAGCTCACTTCCCGGAGGTTGAAAGCCAAATTCGGGGGCATGGAGGTTTCCGAAGCCGCCCGGGTGAAGTCTCTTGAAGATGAGAACGCCAAGCTCAAGCGGTTGCTGGCCGATAAGATGCTCGACAAAACCAAACCTGCAGACTCCCGTTATGAATGAGGGACCCGTCGGGGGCAGGTCATCAGCTACCTTATCGTGCTGCACTTTCTGCTCGGGTAATTCCGTAGACCCATCGATCTGGAAACTGCAGAGCTGGCCACCAAATAGGCCGAGTTCCACCTTGAATGCACGTTGATCATGATGCGGGAGTATGATCGGGGCGAACGCTCTCATAGTCAGATGGTGGCTGCAAAGCGCGACGGACTGCTTCGCGACTGAGCGGCAGAGGTGAGGGACGTTCAGCTTCTCTATTGGAACGCACATTTCTTGAGGGAGCATGCAGCCTCAGACTGCGCTGCCGCAAGGATATTCAGCCTCAGGTGATATAGTGGATGAATATTTGCCAGATGAACAACCTCTGCCTTTCCAGTCAAATATCGGCCAGTCTCGAGCGGGGGTGGAGCGCTAAACTCCCCTTGGTCGCTGGCAAAGAGTGGTCGCGGCGGGCATCGAGCGATCCAACAGTCGCTACGAGTCAAACCCACTCTCAGATTTTTCAAGCGATACCCTTTCCTTGCGATGGAAACAAATTCACACATCCCCCGCATCGCATACAGCGCCCATGAAGTAGCCCAGATGATTGGCGTCAAATATCAAACGATTCTTGCTGAAATCCGTGCCGGCCGTTTGGTTGCGCGCCGAGTCGGCAAGCAATATCGTATTCATCGCGACAACATCGATGAGTATCTGAAATGCCCAGACCAAGGAAACCGACCCGTCTCGGAATGGACCCCAAAACAGGCGATTGGCGCATCTTCCGATCGAATGGCAGCCGCCGTAGGCTCGGACTTCGAGGGGAAGCTGCTCGCGAAGCTGCGGAGAAAGAGCTCGCCGACGAGCTGATCGCGGAGCGGCTTGGATCTTCCGCGCCGCGCACAACAGACAAGACGCCCGTCATGGATCTGGTCTATCGCTATGCGGAGGCCAAAGCAGACGATGTGGCAAAACCGCAGCTACTTGCCGATGGCATCGAGGCTTTGTCGCCTTTTTGGCGCGCTAAAACGGCAGCTGATATCAATCGATCTTCGTGCGCAGAATACACCAAATGGCGGATGGACGGCGGGTTGCGGAAGCACCATTTGAAGACGCGAAACGCATCGATGTCGAAAGAGAAAATCTCGCGATCGACGGCGCGGCGCGACCTAACTACGCTCAGAGCAGCGGTAGCGTTTGCTCAGGCGGACGGAATTCTTCTCGGCACCATGCCAAAAGTCGTCTTGCCAAATGAGACGCCCGCACGCGACCGGTCCCTTACTCGAGGTGAAGCCGCCGAAATACTGCGTGAGCTGTGGCGAGGCGCTCCCACGAGGGCTCGGGATGGGACCTTGCACCGTTCTCCTGGAAAGACCAGGCACGCTGCACGTATGTTTTTCCTGCTCCTCTATTCTGGGTCGCGATTTGCTACAGTCTCAAAAACTAAGAGAAGAAAGCGCGCTGATGGCCCGTGGGTCGATATGCAAAATGCAATCTGGTATCGACGCGGAGCGGAAGAGCAGATCACCAAGAAAAGGCGTGATCCGCACAGGATCCCCGGCAAGATCATGCTGGCGCTGGAAAGATGGGAGCGCCTCTTTCCAGATCAAGAGTATGTGGTGGAATACCCGAGGAACCCTGGGATGCCGATTGGCGACATTGGTCAAGCGATCGATGGCGCCTGCGAGCGCTTAGGTATCGAGCGGATTACAACTCACGGCCTGAAGCACACAGCAATCACGCTTTACATTTCAGGTGGCGGTGATCCGATGCTCGCCGCCGAATACTTCAGCACGACATACGAAACCATCAAGAAAAACTATCTTCATCTGCATCCTGACTATCAGGAGGATGCGATGCCCGGCGTAGCTCAGCTTGGGAAGCGCCCGGAACGAAATGGAACGAAACGACGCAAAAACAGCTGAAATGGGACAAAATTCGTTGCAATTTAACAAATTAAACTATTGAAATAATTCGATAAAATCCTGTAGCCTGCACGCTCCTAAGGGGCAGGTTATTGGTTCGAATCCAATCGGGGTCACCATTGCAGCCTACGCCCTTGGTCAGGGCGGGTGCGGGTTTCACGAAATTTAGGGAAAGTGCTGTGCGGCGGCGTCTGATGCGTCTGGCTATGACGAAGCCGATTTCGCGATCGCGGCGGTGCAGCGGAGATCGGAGTAGCCCCGCCGGTGGTCCGGCAGGGCTGCGTTCTTTGTCTTACAGGCTCGCGTCGAGCGCTGCGAGGATGGCGTCGCCCATTTCCGAGGTCGAGATAGGGGAGCCGCCTTCGGGGCCCATCAGGTCTGCGGTGCGCGCACCATCGGCAAGAACCTGTTCAACGGCTTTTTCCAGACGCGCGGCTTCATCGCCTTGGTCAAAGGAATAGCGCAGCGCCATGGCAAAGCTGAGGATACAGGCGATGGGGTTCGCTTTGCCCTGTCCCGCGATATCGGGCGCGGAGCCGTGGACGGGTTCGTAAAGCGCCTTGGGGCGTCCATCGGCATTCGGGGCACCCAGCGACGCAGAGGGCAGCATCCCCAGTGAACCGGTCAACATCGCGGCGCAGTCGGACAGGATATCGCCGAACAGGTTGTCGGTGACGATCACGTCGAACTGCTTGGGCGCGCGGACCAGCTGCATCGCGCCGTTGTCGGCGTACATGTGGGACAGTTCGACATCGGGGTAGTCTTCGTCGTGCACTTTTTGCACGACTTCGCGCCACAAGATGCCGCTTTCCATGACGTTGGCTTTTTCCATCGAGCAGACTTTGTTGCCCCGACGACGTGCCAGTTCAAAGGCCGACCGTGCGACGCGGTCAATCTCGGATTCGGTGTAGCGCTGCGTATTGATGCCGACGCGCTCGTTGCCTTCTTCGAATATTCCGCGCGGTTCGCCAAAGTAGACACCCGATGTCAGTTCGCGCACGATCATGATGTCGAGCCCGGCGACGAGCTCTTTCTTCAGCGAGGAGAAATCTGCCAGCGCGTCAAAGCATTGTGCCGGACGCAGGTTCGAGAAAAGGTCCATTTCCTTGCGCAGACGCAGCAGGCCACGTTCGGGTTTGACGCTGAAATCAAGCGCGTCGTACTTTGGCCCGCCGACGGCACCAAGCAAAACAGCGTCCGCCGCCAGTGCTTTGGCCATCGTGTCGTCATGCAAGGGCGTGCCGTGCTTGTCATAGGCGGCGCCGCCAACCAGATCGTGTTCCACGTCAAAGGCCAGATCGCGCTTGTCGCCAAACCAGTCGATGATGCGAACAACTTGGCCCATGACCTCGGGGCCGATGCCGTCACCGGCGAGGATTAGCAATGTTGGGTTGGCCATGCGATGTCTCCTGAAAAATACGTTCACAGCGGCGTAGCGCGGGGAGGGGGAGGGGTCAAGAACGGCTAGCGGTCAAGATCGGCCCAGACCACGCCGTGACGGCTGGCAGCGGGGTCACGCGCAACGCCCGCCGCCACAACGCGCCAGTCGGTCGAGGGCAGCAGATAGTCGACGCGCATGTCCCCCAAACTGTCGAAGGTGACGGTGGGTTGATCCGCCAGCGGGTCTTGCAGGGCGGGGTGATCCAGCAGGGTCTGGATTGCGACTTTCAACCCTTCGCCTTTGGTCGGATCAAGGTTCGCATCCCCTAACAGGACAACGCGTTCGTTTGGCGGTGGACCAAAGGTGCCTGCCAGATAGTGATCCCAAAACAGGATTTCATCGTGGTTGCGTTTGCCGTTTCGGTCCTCTGGTCCATCGAACACAGGGGGCGTGGCATAGAAGGTCAGCAAGGTTACGGGCGGTTGATCGGGGATGGCGATCGGTACGACCCACGCGCCGTGCGACGCAAGGCGCTGCACCTGTTGCACCGCATCAGAGGGGAAGGGGCCATTCTTTGTTCGGGGCAGCAGCGCATCGGGCAGGTCGCGCCACAGAAATGCGGTATGATCCTGCACGCCAGTGTCGATAAACGGATGACGCGACAGGATCGCCATCGCGCCCGCGCCAAAGAACCGCCCATACCCCTGACCATCGCGTGCGCCGCCTGTTTGGCCATCACCATCCATATCCATCCCCGTGGGGCGTCCGGCATTGGGGGGCAGCGCAAAACGGTGGGGGTAGACGGGACCGCTTTCGCCAAGCACATCTGCGAAAGCACCAAGCGTGGTCCCGTCGAGGTCATAGTCGATGCCTTGCAACACGATGATATCGGCAGAGACATTCGCCAGCAGACGCATCACGGCGCTGATCTTTGGGTCCGACCCTTTGGCCAGATCCCGCAGCAGCAGACCTGGTCCGGCGCGTGATAATTCGGTGTTAAAAGTGGCGATGCGCAGCGGGTCCGCGCTGGCGGCTGTTGCGGCAAGCAGGAAGCCCGCGATCAGGCTGGCTGCAAGCCGTGGTCCTTTTCCGCGTCGTCGGCATAGGCGCGACGGCGTTTCTCTTCGATCATCTCGGCGATCTTGCCCATGGCAATGCCGCGCATGATGATACTGGCAGGAAGGAAGGCCCATGCGGCGACTGTCCAGATCTGGGTATGCGGGTTCTGCAATGTAATCGGGTCTAGCAGATCAGAGGCCGCTTTGACCACCGCGGGGATCAGGAAGGGCAGCAGGAAACCAAGCGCGATATTGACCCGTGCATCCCGTTGCAGCCGATAGATGACGTCTCCGCCCGCTGTTGGGTCAAACAATGGCAGGTTCACCCAAACGTTAAAGGCCCCCTGACGCACAGGCCAGTTCATGATGCGAACCAGCACCAGAAACGCGCCCATCGAGATCAGCGAGATCAGATAGGCCATGCCCGCCGACGTGCGCACCGACGCGACCAGCGCGTCGCTGGCGTTTTCGGGCAGCATCAGAACAATCATACGCACGGGTGAGAAAGGAAAGTCCATCGCGTTGCCGAGGATCGTCCCGATAGAGGTCATCGCCCCGCCCAGAACCGACGGGCTGACCTTTTGCTTCAGAATCAGCGTCAGCACGATGACCGTCACCAGCAGGCAGACATAGCGCAGCCGGTTGAACGGCGCGGCATCGCGAAATTCGATGATGCTGGGGAAATTGGAATTGTATTCGATAAACGTGAGGGAACAGGCAATCAGCGCCACCAGCATGGTGATCTGACTGGCATCATTAAGCACAGCGGGTAACATGAGGGCCGGCGTTGCGATCAGCAATGCCACCAGAATGCCACGCGCTGCCGCGCCGGATATACGTGCAATCACAAAACTACCCTTCCAAACTGGCCAGCCACGATACTTTGCCGCGTGCTTGTTCCAACTTGATGCCCTCGGGTGTCGAAGGCCTGCCTCAGAATTGCCTCAATTGTGTCTTCTTTCGCCACATTCCTCAAGAGGATTCCTGACAATGACGATGGACCTGAGGCAATTAGGGCGCAGGTATGGTGCGATATTGCATCATTACTGCGGCGCGAATAACGCTACCCACGATATGTTGTGGGCATTCACGCGACGCCCACAACTATTTATAACTCTCAACCCACGGTTAGGTCAAGCCAGCAGCCTCAAAGGCCCGCGGCCATAGGCCTTACACCCAAGGACGCGCCTGTGCGGCAGCAGATTCGAAGCTGTCGATCGAAGCCGCTTTTTCCATGGTCAGGCCGATATCGTCCAGACCGTTCATCAAGCAGTGCTTTTTGAACGCGTCGACCTGGAAGGTGAAGACTTCGCCATCAGAGCTGGTGATCGTCTGCGCCTCAAGGTCCACCTCGATCCGCGCGTTAGATCCCTTATCCGCGTCTTTCATCAGCAGATCGACCTGTTCTTGCGGCAGGGCAATGGGCAGGATGCCGTTCTTGAAACAGTTGCTGTAAAAGATATCCGCAAAACTGGGTGCAATCACGCAGGTGATGCCAAAATCGGCAATCGCCCAAGGCGCGTGTTCGCGCGAAGAGCCACAGCCAAAGTTATCGCCTGCTACCAGAATCTGTGTTTCGCGGTATTGCGGCTTGTTCAGGATGAAATCAGGCACTTCGTTGCCGTCGCGGTCATAGCGCATTTCGTCGAACAGGTTCACCCCAAGGCCCGACCGTTTGATCGTTTTCAGGAACTGCTTGGGGATGATCATATCGGTGTCGATATTCACCATCGGCATGGGGGCCGCGATCCCGGAAAGCTTGTCGAATTTATTCATTGTCTTGTTGTCCTTTGATCTGCTGGCCGCTTACGCGTCAAGCTGGCGGATATCGGTCAAACGTCCGGTGAGCGCTGCTGCGGCAGCCATCGCGGGTGACATCAAGTGGGTGCGCCCCTTAAAGCCCTGACGGCCTTCGAAGTTGCGGTTGGATGTCGATGCGCAGCGTTCGCCCGGTGCCAGTTGGTCAGGGTTCATCGCCAGACACATCGAGCAACCCGCAAGCCGCCATTCGAAACCAGCGTCCTTGAAGATATCGGCAAGGCCTTCTTCTTCGGCTTGTGCCCGCACGAGCCCCGACCCGGGAACGATCATGGCACGCATGCCTTCCTTGATCTTCTTGCCCTTCAAGACTGCCGCGGCAGCGCGCAGGTCTTCGATGCGGCCGTTGGTGCAGGACCCGATGAACACGGTGTCGATCTCGATGTCGGTCAACGCCATGCCTTCGGTCAGGCCCATGTATTCAATCGCGCGTTTCGCCGCGTCGACCTTGCCGCCGGTAAAGTCAGATGCGGCGGGCACTTTGGCGGTGATCGGCAGAACGTCCTCGGGCGAGGTGCCCCAGGTTACGGCTGGCGCGATGTCTTCGCCCTTGATGGTGATGACCTTGTCCCAATGCGCGTCGTCATCGGAGTAAAGCGTTTTCCACCAGTCCAACGCAGCTTCCCACTGGGCACCTTTGGGCGCGTGGGGGCGGCCTTTGCAATATTCGAACGTCTTGTCATCGGGCGCGATCAGGCCTGCGCGCGCGCCGCCCTCGATGGCCATGTTGCAGACGGTCATGCGGCCTTCCATCGACAGATCACGGATCGCTTCGCCGCAATATTCGATAACATAGCCGGTGCCACCCGCCGTGCCGGTTTCACCGATCACGGTCATGGTGACGTCCTTGGCCGTCACACCGGTGGCAAGCTTGCCGGTGATCTCGACCTTCATGTTCTTGGACTTTTTCTGGATCAGCGTTTGCGTCGCCAGCACGTGTTCGACCTCTGAGGTGCCGATCCCGTGGGCCAGCGAGCCGAACGCGCCATGTGTCGCCGTGTGGCTGTCGCCGCAGACAACAGTCATGCCGGGCAGGGTCCAGCCCTGTTCCGGGCCAACGATATGCACGATGCCCTGACGCACGTCGGACACGGGGTAATAGTGCAGCCCGAATTCCTTGGCGTTGGTATCAAGCGCAGCAACCTGAACGCGGCTGTCTTCGGTCATCGTCGCGGCGTTGGCGCGGTCCAGCGTGGTCGGCACGTTGTGATCGGGCACGGCGATTGTCTGGTCGGGGCGGCGCACGGTGCGGCCCGTCATCCGCAGCCCTTCAAAGGCTTGCGGGCTGGTCACTTCGTGGACGAGGTGACGGTCGATGTACAAAAGGCAGGTACCATCGTCGGCTTCGTGCGCGACATGGGCATCCCAGATTTTATCATAAAGCGTTTTGGGGGACATGTGGTCCTCTCCCGTATGTTATGTAAGCAAGGTATTGGGGTGTACGAAAGACGAGCGCCAAGGCGCAGGCAGGCGTTTATAGTCGCGCCAGCACAGTGTGGGTTGCCCCATAAAAGCGTTCGCGCAAACGGGCGCGGTCGCAAATGTTGAACAGATCGTCTGAAACATGTGTCATATCGGCTTTGCTAGCCGCTTTCGACCCTGTGATCAAGGTGTGTGACGGCGCAAGGCGGTGGCGGGGGCGCATCGGATTGCATGCTTATACGTCGGGGCGGGGATCGGTTCTTGCGCGGTGCTCGGGATTGTCCCACCATTGCAGCGCGGTATATGTTTCCTGCTTAGAAAGTTCACGATGACCCCAGACCCTTTTGCCCACTTCCTTGAAAGCATTCAGGCGTTGATAACGGGGGGCATCGGGCTGGCAGAGAGCCTGATGCAACCCGGCTGGCGGCAGTACCAGATGTTTATCCTGCTGGGGTTAGCACTGGCATCTTGGGGGCTGCATCACGCGTCGGGCAACTGGTTGCAAAACTGGGTCCGCTCGCGTGAGGGGTGGTCGAAATGGCAACTGCGCATGGTGGTACAGGTCAAACGCCGGCTCGGGCTGATGTGGTTCGCAGCGTTGGCGGGTGCGGTGTATCTGGTGATGCAGAATATCACTTGGCCGTCGCGGTCCTATCTGATTGGTATATTCGCGACGCTGGTTGCGGTTTGGGTCTGTATTGCCTTTGCCGCGCGGCTGGTGCGCAACCGGCCCATGCGGCGGCTCGTGACATGGGGGCTGTGGATCTATGCCACGCTCTATGCGCTGAACGTCGTCGATGATGTCTCGGCGTTTCTGGACCAGGTTGCGCTGTCTGTTGGTGATTTCCGCCTGTCGCTGCTGACCGTGATCACAGCGCTGGTGGTGATTGGCATGTTCTTTTCCGTTGCGCGGATCATTAGTCAGACCAGCGCTGCCACGATCCGCAAAAACGAAGACATCAGCCCCTCTATGCAGGTGTTGGCCGTAAAAGGGGTGCAGCTGACCCTCTATGGCATTGCGTTCTTTATGGGCGTCAAGGCGGTCGGGATCGATCTGACCGGCCTTGCGGTTCTGTCGGGGGCGATCGGTGTTGGCCTTGGTTTCGGTCTGCAAAAGGTCGTGTCGAACCTTGTGTCGGGGATCATCATCCTGATCGACAAGTCCATCAAGCCGGGGGATGTGATCAGCCTTGGCGATACCTTTGGGTGGATCCAGACGCTGGGTGCGCGCTATGCCTCTGTTGTGACACGGGACGGCAAGGAATACTTGATCCCGAACGAAGACCTGATCACCGGGCAGGTGGTGAACTGGTCCCACTCCAATGATTTTGTGCGGCTCGATATCTATTTCGGCACGGCCTACGACGATGACCCGCATGTGGTACGCAAGCTGGCCGTGGATGCGGCGATCGGGGTAGATCGGGTGCTGAATTTTAAAGCGCCGGTCTGTCACATTGTTGGCTTTGGCGACAGCAGCGTCGACTATATCCTGCGGTTCTGGATCAAGGACCCGACCGGCGGGCTAACCAACATCAGGGGGAATGTCTATCTCGCGCTGTGGGATACGTTCAAAGAGAACGGCATTTCCATCCCCTTTCCGCAGCGCGAGGTTAAAATGCTGGATGACAGCAAGCTGGCCTTGTCGCGCATCGCACCTGAAGGTCCTGAGGGCGGGGGCTAAGGCCAACATCGATGGCGCGGTACGAGGCTTTGGCTGCAACGGGAATCAGTCGTGGGTTTCCGTTGTCTGGGGTGCGCTGTGACGGGAAGAGCGCAGGTGGCAGTTGGTCTTTTATGATAAATAGCTGTGACCCCACGTCTTTCGTGTGGCCCAATAAGTCATACGGGGCGCGTGAGCCATAGATCGTCAAGCACTGGGGGCTATGCGGCGGGGATTGCCTTGGCATGATACGGCAAAGCGTTACCAGAAAAGAAAATTTTCGGCGGAACACGGCCCTTGCCGCTATGGCGGGTGCTCGGCTCCTTCACGACCTTGCGCGCCGCGTTGCTTGAATTGGGCAGCGGGCAAAGCGCCAATCGTGACAGTAAAGAGCCAGTAAATGCCTGTCTGGACTGCTTGTCATTGAAATTTCACTTCGGCACGCCTATTCTAGGACATCCCCAGCGCCGGGGGACTGTCGGCGCGTCTAAAGGAGGACAATGTCCTGTCAACGCTTTCAAATGCAGTTCCGACTGCTACCCCGCAGGCAGCCCTGATGGTTGCTGATCAAAACACAGCCACAAGCGACGCATTGCTGGCTTCAATTCTTTCCCAGCTCGACGACGATAAAGCCGAAGAAATTGTGCAGATCGATCTGCGCGGCAAAACGGCCATCGGCGACTATATGGTCGTGTGCACGGGCCGGTCTTCGCGTCAGGTTTCTGCAATCGCGGAAAAGCTGGCACAGATGGTCAAGGATGACTATGGCCGTTCGCCCAAGGTCGAAGGCAGGGAAACCGGTGATTGGGTTCTGATCGACACTGGCGATGTGATCGTTCACGTGTTCCGTCCGGAAGTCCGTGAATTCTACCAGCTGGAGAAGATGTGGATGACCACAGAAGCCCCAGCCGTGATGCCGCATTAAGCCGCCTCTCCGGTAGGCTTCATGCGTGTTCACATCTGTGCGGTCGGGCGCTTACGCGCCGGACCGGAAAAAGACCTCATTGACGATTATCTAAACCGGTTTGATCGAACCGGTCGCGCGCTGGGCCTTGGGCCCGCGCGCGTGATCGAGGTTGAGGACAAGAAAAACGGCGGCATGCCCGCCGAAGCCGCTTTGTTGCGCCGTGCCATTCCGGCAGGATCGCTGATCTGTGTGATGGACGAACGAGGCCGTGTCGAAACGTCACCCGAATTTGCCAACCGTCTGGGAGGCTGGCGGGATCAAGGGCGGGGCGACCTGTGCTTTGTCATTGGCGGGGCAGATGGCATCGACAAGGAGCTGCGCCGCGAGGCAGATCACGCCTTGTCATTTGGCAAGATGGTCTGGCCGCATATGATGGTGCGCGTCATGTTGACAGAACAGCTGTATCGCGCGGCCTCTATCCTGTCGGGCGGACCGTACCACCGCGTCTAGCGCGCCGTCGGCCTTACTTGATCTGTACTTTTCTGATCTCTTTGCCCCAGCCGGATTGCGTTTCGCGTGCCTGAATGCCGACTTCGGTCGTGCCGGCTGGCAATTTAATGCCGGACAGCGACCGTGTCAGTGGTTGTTCATCTACATGGGGGTGGATCAGCTCGCGGATCGCCAGCTGGTTGCCGTCGGTGTCCAAAATGCGCCAGGCGTCTGAAAAGTGATCCCAGCCAGTATCGCCGTGGCTGATGGTCACGTCGAATTTATACAGGCCGCCCTCTTTCGAGACGCGCACCGAATTAATCGCGGTAGGGTCAGCCGAAGCGACCTGTGCTGCAATCAGCAGCGGGATGGAAAGGATCAATTTGTACATGACTACACCAATGCCTTAAAAACAAACATATAGACTAGCCGTCCTCGTTTTCCAATAGAATGCGTCTTGACAGTGACGTGAATTCGCGGCGCCAGATGATAATCACTGTGACAATGGCGGCAATAATCAGGGGGATCGGGCCGATGATCCACGCCAGACTAGCCATCGCGAAATAAAGCGACCGTAACCCCCGATTGAAACTGCGGGCGGCGGTGATGTTGATCTCTGCCGCTTTGGACGCCAGCGGCCGTGCGCGGCGGTCATTCGGGTCGTTGGGAACAGCGGCCATTAAGACAGAGCAGTACCCGAATAGCCGGTTTGACCAGACGAATTTCAAAAAGCCGTTGGTTAAAAAGAACAGCGGCAACAGCATTTTGAATTCCCACACCACGGTTGGCAGGTCGGTCAGCGCAAGGTCTGCGACCACGGTGGACAGCCGTTCACTATTGCCCAAAAGCGCCAGCGTCCCACCTAATGCGATCATGCTGGTAGAGGCAAAAAACGCTGTGCTTTGACGCAGTGTGCTGATCATCTGTGAATCAAAGATGCGGGGCTGTCGGGTGACCATCTGCGCCATCCACTCACGCCGGTATTGCGCCATAATAAGCGACACTGACGGCTTTGCGGGATTGGCGTGTTCGATGCGCCAACCAATGGCGAGCCAAGCGCAAAAAATCATTGCCAAAGCGGCATAATCCAGCGGTTGAAACAGGGCGATGCGATCCATCCAAGTCATGCTAAGCTGCATACGCCGACTGGTTCTGTGTTGCCAATGCTATTAATTGGTCATATTATTTTACCAAATTGGAGGTTCGTCATGGAAATGCCTATTCCCAGTCAGGTTGTAATCGCCCGCAAGGCGCGTGTCGTTGAACGGCTGCGTCAGGTCTTGCCAGATGATGCTGTGATTTCCGACGAACGCGAGACGCGCGCCTATGAATGTGATGCGCTGACCGCGTATAAATGCGCCCCGATGGTGGCCGTGCTGCCCTATACAACGCAGCAGGTGTCGGATGTGCTACGCATCTGTCACGAAGAAGGGGTGCCGGTGGTGCCGCGCGGCTCTGGCACATCGCTGGCGGGTGGGGCGCTGCCCACGGCCGACTGCGTGATCCTTGGCGTGGCCCGCATGAATGACGTGATCGAAACCGATTACGCCAACCGGATCATCAAGGTGCAAACCGGACGGACCAACCTAAGCGTGACCGGCGCGGTCGAAGAGGATGGCTTCTTTTACGCGCCGGACCCGTCCAGCCAGCTGGCCTGTGCCATCGCGGGTAATATCGCGATGAATTCGGGCGGCGCGCATTGTTTGAAATACGGCGTGACGACAAACAACCTGATGGGCGTCACCATGGTGTTGATGGACGGCGAGGTGATCGAGGTCGGCGGCGGGTATCTGGACGCGGGCGGACTGGATCTTTTGGGGCTGATCTGCGGCTCTGAAGGGCAATTGGGGGTCGTGACCGAAGCCACCCTGCGCATCTTGCACAAACCCGAAGGCGCGCGGCCCGTGTTGATCGGGTTCGACGATAACGAGGTCGCGGGGGAATGCGTCTCTGACATCATCAAGGCGGGGGTGTTGCCCGTCGCGATCGAATTCATGGACCGCCCCTGCATCGAAGCGACAGAGGCGTTTGCCAAAGCCGGCTACCCCATGTGCGAAGCCTTGCTGATCATCGAGGTCGAAGGCTCTGACGCAGAGATCGACCATCAGTTGGGCCTGATATCTCAGATTGCGCAGCGCCATAATCCGGTCGAGCTGCGGCAATCCAAATCCGCGGAGGAAAGCGCGAAAATCTGGCTGGGTCGCAAATCGGCCTTTGGGGCGATGGGGCAGATCAACGATTACATGTGTCTTGATGGCACCATCCCTGTGACGTCGCTGCCCTTCGTGCTCAAGCGCATCAAAGAGATGAGCGATGAATATGGGCTCAAGGTCGGGAACGTTTTTCACGCGGGCGACGGCAATATGCATCCGCTGATCCTGTTCGATGCGAACAAGCCCGGTGATCTGGAGCTGTGCGAAGAATTCGGCGCTGAAATCCTCAAACTCTGCGTAGAGGTGGGCGGCTGTCTGACCGGCGAACATGGCGTCGGCATCGAAAAGCGCGACCTGATGCATGTGCAATACGCATACGACGACCTTGAGGCGCAGATGGCCGTGAAAGACGTGTTCGACTCCGCGTGGCTGCTGAACCCCGCCAAAGTCTTTCCGCTGGACGCGTCAGAAACCCGCCGCGCCGTGGCGCTGGCGGCACAATAACCCCTCGATACCCGATGAACCGATGATCGCAAGCCGATCACACTGACGACGAAGGAGCCACAGCTATGGCGATCACATCCGAAGAAGCACTGGTCGATGCGATCAAAGGGGCCGCAGGGCCGGTGTCGGTTCAGGGCGGCGGCACGCGGGGTATTCCTGCAACGGGTCAGGTTGTTAGCGTCGCGGGGCTGGAGGGGATCACGCTGTACGAGCCCGGCGCGCTGACACTGGTAGCGAAACCCGGCACGCCGGTGGCCGAGATCGAAAAGACATTGTCCGCCGAGAACCAGCGCCTCGCGTTCGAGCCGATGGACCATCGCGGGCTGTTGGGCACCACCGGCACGCCCACCATCGGCGGCGTCATGGCGGGCAACATCAGCGGGCCGCGCCGCATCTCTGTCGGGGCCGCGCGGGATTTTCTGTTGGGGGTGCGCTTTGTCGACGGGCGCGGTGCCGTGGTGAAAAACGGCGGGCGCGTGATGAAGAACGTGACCGGCTATGATCTGGTAAAGCTGCTGGCCGGGTCTTTCGGTACCCTTGGTGTGCTCAGCGAAGTGTCGATGAAGGTGCTGCCGCGTCCCGAGACGCAGGCGACGCTGGTTTTGCACGGGCTTGAGGACGCAGCCGCTGTCGCTGCGATGGCGGGGGCACTTGGCAGTCCGTTCGAGGTCACAGGGGCCGCCCACGACCCCGCCACGCGCGAAACCGCGCTGCGGATTGAAGGGTTCGAGGCATCGGTCGCCTATCGTTTGGGTCAGCTTCAATCGCTACTGTCCAAAACCAGCGCAGAGATCGAACAGCGCGACAGTGCGGCGACGCAGGGCCTGTGGTCCGGTATCCGCGACGTTGCTGCGTTTCACGGCGGGCAGGGCGACGTGTGGCGGGTGTCGTGCAAACCCTCTGATGCGCCGGGTATCGCGGCGCGATCGGGGGCAGAAGAATGGACATATGACTGGGCGGGCGGGCTGATCTGGCTGCACACCGCTGCGGGCCATGATTTGCGCGCGGCTGTCGGGCTGATGGATGGACATGCAACGCTGGTGCGGGCCGATGCGCAGACCAAGGCCCGATTGGGCGTGTTCCACCCCGAACCTGCAGGCGTGGCGCGTTTGACAAACACGTTGCGCGCGCAGTTCGACCCCAAGGGCATTTTCAACGCAGGTCAGCTGGACCGCGTCGCATGACCTTGCTGGGTGTCTTTCTTATCGTCTTTATCGGCGGGCCATTGGTGTTTCTGGGCTTAGTGCGAGGCGAACCCAGCCGTCGCAGCTTGCGCAGGCTGGTGCTGCTGGCCTTTCTATGTGCCGTGGCTGGGGTGGGGATACGCTATGGCGTGGCGCAGTACTGGGGCGAAAACCTGCTTGCGTCGATCGGGGGGATTGCCTGCATCTGGCTGGGCTGGATCGCCGTTCTGGCCTTTGTCGCGCAGGTGCTGCGCCATGCCTATCCCGGAGCCACCACGCGGCGGTGGTCAAATGTACTGGGGATCGTGGGCACGACACTGCCGTGGTTCGGCCTGATCTGGGCCAGTGCACTCGCCGCTTAACCTAACTCATGTTTTTAGGGTCTCGCGCCCGCCATGCCGGAGCTTTCATGCAAACCACATTCACCGCAGAACAGTTGAAAAACCCCGCAACGGCCCGCAGCAACGAGATTTTGCGTGCCTGTGTCCATTGTGGCTTTTGCACCGCCACATGCCCGACCTATCAGATTTTGGGCGATGAGTTGGACAGCCCGCGCGGGCGCATCTACCTGATCAAGGACATGCTCGAGAATGACCGCGATCCGGATGAAAAGACGGTCAAACATATCGACCGCTGCCTGTCCTGTCTGGCCTGTATGACGACCTGCCCCTCGGGCGTGCACTATATGCATCTGGTGGATCACGCCCGCGACTATATCGAAAAACGCTACAAACGGCCCTTCAGCGACCGTGCCTTGCGGTGGGTTCTGGCGCGTATCCTGCCCTATCCCACACGCTTTCGGCTGGCGCTGCTGGGGGCCAAGATCGGGCGTCCGTTTGCGCGGCTGATGCCCGATGCGCGGCTGCGTGCGATGCTCGAGATGGCACCCAAGACGATCCCGCCGGTCAGCCGCAACGATGATCCGCAAAGCTTCCCCGCCCAAGGGGCAGCGCGCAAAAGGGTGGCGCTGATGACGGGCTGTGCGCAAAAGGCGCTGAACACCGATATCAACGACGCCACCATCAGGCTGCTGACACGGCAGGGCTGCGAGGTTGTCGTGGCCGAAGGCGCGGGGTGCTGTGGGGCGCTGACCCATCACATGGGCAAAACCAGCGAAAGCCATGCGACGGCCGCGCGCAACATCAAGGCGTGGTGCGCCGAGATGGACGGGCAGGGGCTCGATGCCATCGTCATCAACACGTCGGGCTGCGGGACCACGGTGAAAGACTACGGCCACATGTTCCGCAACGATCCGCTGGCGGCAGATGCGGCGCGGGTGGCGGCGATCGCAAAGGACGTATCCGAGGTACTGCATGATCTTGCGGGGGACGCGTACCCAAGCGCGGTGCCCAACCCCGCCAAGGGCGATATCGCGGGCATTGACGCAGCAAAGGCCCCAACGCCCGCGCACCACGGCATCACGGTCGCCTACCACGCCGCCTGTTCGTTGCAGCACGGCCAGCAGATCAAAAGCTATCCCAAGGATTTGCTGAAACGTGCGGGCTTTAGCGTCGTTGAACCAGCGGATTCGCATCTGTGTTGCGGGTCGGCAGGGACGTATAATCTGATGCAGCCCGAAATTTCCAAGCAGTTGAAAGATCGCAAGGTCAGAACCCTGATGGCCAAGAACCCCGATGTGATCGCGGCGGGGAATATCGGCTGTATGATGCAGATCGGATCGGCGGCGGGCGTCCCTGTAGTGCATACGGTAGAGCTGCTGGATTGGGCCTCGGGTGGGCCGAAGCCTCCGGCGCTGTCGCAAGAAAAAGGCGCAAACTTGCAGATTCCTCGGTTGAGATAGCGGTTTCGCCGCATTTTCGCCTTATCTCGGAAATACGAGGGACTTCATAAGACCTCATTTTGCCGAAGTAGGAGCGATATCCGTGCGCCGTTGGGTAGCTATTTCTATTATGTGTCTGACTGTGGCAACCGCCGGGCTTGCTCAGGATGCGCGTCTGCGCAGGCTGGATACGGGGGTGGATGCCGGCGCGTGGGAGGCCGTGGGCCGTCTGGATATCCGCGGCAAGGGCTTTTGCACCGGTGCGTTGATCGCGCCCCGGCTGGTGCTGACGGCAGCGCATTGTCTGTATGACAAAGACAGCAAACAACGCATTGACCACTCAGAAGTCGAATTTCTGGCAGGCTGGCGCAACGGCCGGGCGGGCGCGTACCGGAACGTGCGCCGCGCAGTGGTACATCCCGACTATGTCTATGATGGCGTCGTGTCGTCGGACCGCGTGCGCAACGATCTGGCGCTGCTGGAGCTCGACCGCCCGATCCGTAACACCACGATCAAACCTTTCGACACAGCCCGCCGCCCGCGACAAGGCGACCAGCTGGGTGTCGTCAGCTATGCCAAGGACCGCTCCGAGGCCCCCTCCCTGCAAGAGGTCTGCAGCGTTTTGGCCCGCCAAGAGGGCGTGCTGGTGACCACATGCTCCGTCGATTTCGGAGCCAGCGGTGCGCCGATTTTTACCTTCGAAAACGGTGTGCCGCAGATTGTGTCGGTGGTCTCTGCCAAGGCCAATGTCGACAACAAGGAAGTGTCGCTTGGCACTGCACTTGGGGCGCCGTTGGCCCGTCTTCAGGCCGATCTGGTCGCGGGCAAAGGGGTGTTTCAAAGCGGTGGCGTCGTCAGCAAGCGCATCACTTCCGAGGATCGCCGCCGCACCACAGGCGCGAAATTCATCAAACCCTGATTCAGGTATCGCGCGCCTTTTGTAGGCCCTTGAAACGCGAATTACCCAACCCCACATTCATCTCACCGGAACGCCTTTGAAAGGGTTTCGGACAGCAACCCAAGGCCTGTCCAAGATGGAAGGTCTGACCATATTATCGCTCAAACGAGGATGAATACCTATGCGTAGTTTTGATTTTGCACCGCTGCACCGTTCGACTGTCGGCTTTGACCAAATCGCCAACCTGATGGACCGCGTGATGGCCAGCGACGCGCCCCAGCCGAGCTATCCCCCCTATAACATCGAAAAGCTGGACGACGATTCCTATCGTATCAGCATCGCCGTCGCCGGATTCACCGAAGGTGATCTTAGCGTCGAAGTGCGTGAAAAGTCGCTGATCGTGTCGGCCCGTAAAGTCGATGAGGATACGGATAAAACCTATCTGCATCGCGGCATTGCGACCCGTGCGTTTGAACGCCGTTTCCATCTGGCCGATCACGTGCAGGTTACTGGTGCTGCCCATGCCGATGGTATGCTGCACATCGACCTTGAGCGTCAGGTGCCCGAAGCGCTGAAGCCGCGCCAGATCCAGATTTCGCGCGCGCGCAAAGCGATCGAAAAGGATGTAGTTGACGCGAATACCGTCAACTAAGCCCTTCCAGTGCGATAGATGAAGCCCGGTGCATTTGCGCCGGGCTTTTTTTGCGCCCGAGCGGCGTCTAGGTCACAGTTATTGACTTAAAATACCGCTGCCGTCAGAGTGCCCCGATCCAGTCGGGGGAGGAACGCGGGATGTCACTACAGGAAATTTTTGCAACACGCGCCACACGCATGAAGGCGTCGGAAATTCGCGAGCTTCTCAAGCTGTTGGATCAGCCCGATATTATCTCTTTTGCTGGTGGCATTCCCGATCCTGATCTGTTCCCGAAGGCCGCGTTTCAGGACGCCTTTGCCGAGGCACTGAGCGGGCCGATGGCGGCGCAGGGGTTGCAGTATTCCACCAGCGAGGGGCACAAACCTTTGCGCGTCTGGATCGCGGCGCAGATGCAGGCGATCGGTATTCCTGCGACGCCGGACAACATTCTGATCACATCAGGTTCGCAGCAGGCGCTGGATTATCTGGGCAAGCTTTTTCTGTCGCCGGGCGATACGGCGCTGGTGGGCTGGCCGACCTATCTGGGGGCCTTGGGGGCCTTTAACGCTTACGAGCCGCGCTATGACAAGCTCGATCCGGTTAGCAACCGCAGCGGCGCGGACTATACCGCGGCCGCGAAGGATGCAGGCGGGGCGGCGAAGTTCGCCTATCTCTCCGTCGATTTTGCCAACCCTACCGGTGCCACAGTCAGCCGCGCCGCGCGCGAACGGGTGATTGATCTGGCCGAGGAGATGGAGATCGCGGTGATCGAAGACGCGGCCTATCAATCGCTGCGTTTCGACGGGGACCCGATCCCGCCGATCCTCGCGCTGGAGGCGGCGCGTAAAGGTGGTGATCTTGAAGCCTGCCGTACGATCTATTGTGGCAGCTTTTCCAAAACGCTGTCGCCGGGGCTGCGCGTTGGGTGGGTCTGTGCCGCCATGCCCGTGATCTCGCAGCTGGTGTTGATGAAGCAAGCCGCCGATCTGCACAGTGCCACATTGAACCAGATCGCAATATCGTCAGTCGCAGAGCAGCATTTCGACAGCCATATCGACACGATCCGCAGCGCCTATCGCGCCCGTCGGGATGCGATGCTTGCGGCATTGGAAGCCCATATGCCCAAAGGCGTGAGCTGGACCAAGCCCGAAGGCGGCATGTTCATCTGGGTGACGTTGCCCGACACGCTGGACGGGGCCGAGCTGCTGAAGCAATCGCTGGAAAGCGAACGGGTCGCCTTTGTGCCGGGCCATGCGTTTTTCGCGGACGGGTCGGGGCGCAATACCCTAAGGCTGAGCTATTCGACCTCGACCCAAGACAAGATCGCAGTGGGTATCGAACGATTGGGGCAGTTGATCACCCGTGCGCTAAACGGCTGACTTCCAAAGAAAAACGGGCGGCAGGATGATCCCGTCGCCCGTTTTCACATTTCCAATATCCGCAGGTCAGACCGACATGCAGATGTATTTCATTTCCAGATAGTCTTCGATCCCGTGGTGGCTGCCTTCGCGGCCCAGACCGGACTGTTTGACGCCGCCAAACGGCGCGACCTCGGTCGAGATGATGCCGGTGTTCACACCTACAATGCCATACTCCAGCGCCTCGGCGACCTTGTACACGCGGCTCAGGTCTTTGGCGTAGAAGTAGGAGGCGAGGCCAAAGATCGTGTCATTGGCCATTGCGATCACGTCGTCTTCGTTGTCGAATTTGAACAGCGGTGCCAGCGGGCCAAAGGTTTCCTCTTTCGAGACCTTCATATCCTGCGTCACACCCGTGATGATGGTCGGCGCAAGGAAGTTGCCGCCCATCTTCTCTTCTTTGCTGCCCAGCAGGATTTCAGCGCCTTTCGACAGCGCGTCCTCGACATGCTCTTTCACTTTTTCGGAGGCATCGCCGTTGATCAGCGGCCCCAGATCAACGCCGTCTTCAAAGCCGTCACCGACCTTCATCTTTTCGACGCGGGCCTTCAGCTTGGCGGCGAAGGCGTCATAGACACCGGCCTGCACATAGATGCGGTTTGCACAGACGCAGGTCTGGCCGTTGTTGCGGAACTTGCACAGGATCGCGCCTTCGACAGCGGCGTCCAGATCGGCATCGTCAAACACGATGAACGGCGCATTGCCCCCCAGCTCCATCGAGCATTTCATGACCTGATCGGCAGCCTGTTTCAGCAGGATGCGGCCCACTTCGGTTGATCCGGTGAAGGTCAGTTTGCGCACGGCGGGGTTTTCGCAGAATTCCTTGCCCACGGCGGAGGAGGACGAGGATGGCACCACGTTGAACACGCCCGCGGGGATGCCTGCACGTTCGGCCAGCACACCCATGACGATCGCTGACAGCGGTGTTTCCGCAGCAGGGCGCGCAACAAAGGCGCAACCGGCGGCCAACGCGGGCGCGGCCTTGCGGGTGATCATTGCGTTGGGGAAGTTCCACGGGGTGATCGACGCGGCAACGCCGATGGGCTGCTTGATCACGGTGATCCGCTTGTCGCGCTGGTGGCCGGGGATGGTTTCGCCGTACACACGTTTGGCTTCTTCGCCGAAGAATTCGATGAAGGACGCACCATAGGCGATCTCGCCCTTGGCTTCGCCCAGGGGCTTGCCCTGTTCAGCGGTCAGGATCGCACCCAGATCGTCCTGGTTTTCCATCATCAGGTCGAACCATTTGCGCATGACGCCGGCACGTTCCTTGCCGGTCCAGCTGGCCCATTCCTTTTGCGCCTTTTCTGCCTGAGCGATGGCACCGGCCACCTGCGCACGGCTAAGGTTGGCAACCTTGGCGATCACGTCGCCGCGGGCGGGGTTCACCACATCAAAGGTGCCATCATCGCCATCGACCCATTCACCGCCGATATAGGCGCGGGTTTCCAACAGGCTGGGATCTTTGAGCATTGATTTTAGGTCAGTCTTTGCGTCAGTCATTTTGATCTCTCCGCTTTTGTCTGTGGTACCCAAAGCAACATTCGCTATGATTGTCTAGTTCCACATCATTACGGGACGCTGACGGAGGACCACATGCAGCTAGACGACGCCTATGCAAACGCCGCTTATATCGAGAACGCAGAGGCATTTCCGCCCCGCTGGCAAAAGGCCGCAGCGGCATTCCGCAAGAAGCTGGGATTTCGTGCGCAAAAGAACATCTCGTACGGGCCGACGGACCGCGAGGTGTTTGATCTTTTCGAACCCGAAGGCGTGTCACGCGGCACCGTAATCTTTATCCACGGCGGCTATTGGAAGGCCTTCGCCCCTGCCGATTGGTCGCATCTGGCCGCTGGTCCATTGGCGCGCGGTTATGCGGTTGCGATGGTCGGCTATGATCTATGTCCCGATGTGCGGATCGCTCAGATCACAGGGCAGGTCGCCCGTGCCATCAGTGAAATCGCGAAACGTACGCAAGGCGCTTTGGCTTTGGTCGGGCATTCCGCAGGCGGGCAGCAGGTCGCACGGATGACCGACCCGCTGATCCTGTCCGGAGACGTGCGTGACCGCATTGATAATATCGTCGCCATCTCGCCGGTGGCCGATCTGATGCCGCTGCTGCAGACCTCTATGAACGAGATCTTGAAACTGGACGAAGCCGAAGCAACCGCTGAAAGCCCCGTCAACATGACCCCGCCCCATGGGGTGAATGTCACGATTTGGGTCGGTGCCGATGAACGTCCCGCTTTCCTTGAACAAGCCGAGCAATTCTCGCGCGTTTGGGGGGCTAAGCAGTTCGTCGTCGAGGGGCGGCACCATTTTGATATTATCGATCTGCTTGAAGATCCGGACAGCGATATGGTGAAAGCGCTGCTTGGGATAAAGTGAGCCTTGATCGGACGGCGCAAATCGGCGAGACAGGGGGCGGGTTTGGACGATGGCGTCGTCCAGCATTTCACGGCCCTTGCGTCCTGCACGCCGGGACCTTTCTGAGAAGGAGGGTCTGATATGACCAATACATCCAAAACCGCACGTCCCGATATGTACCGTTTCCACAACGGCACGAAGTCTCCGCTGCCGTTTGACGCCGCCGAATACGAAGCGCGTCTGGAAGAGCTGCGCGAACGCATGGATGCGGCCGGTGCGACGGCTGCGGTTTTCACGTCGATGCACAACATCGCCTATTATTCGGGCTTTCTGTACTGCGCGTTTGGCCGTCCCTACGGGCTGGTGGTAACGGAGACGGAATGTGTGACCATTTCGGCGGGCATTGACGCAGGCCAGCCGTGGCGGCGCAGCTTTGCCGACAACATCACCTATACCGACTGGCAGCGCGACAATTACTGGCGCGCTGTGGCGTCGGTCACGGGCAAGGGTGCGACGATTGGCTATGAGGGCGACCACCTGACCCTGATGCAGCGCGACAAGCTAGAGGATTTCCTCGAGCCGGTGGTGATGATCGACCTGTTCGAGACGACGATGCGCCAGCGGATGCATAAATCTCCGGCAGAGATCGCGTTGATCCGGCAGGCCGCTCACGTGGCCGACGTGGGCGGTTACGCGATCCGCGATGCCGTCAAGGTTGGCGCGCGCGAGATCGACATCGCCATGGCCGGCCGCGACGCGATGGAGCTTGAGATTGCCAAGCGGTTCCCTGACGCCGAATATCGCGACACATGGGTGTGGTTCCAATCTGGCATCAACACCGACGGCGCGCATAATCCGGTCACCGCACGGCAGCTGGAACGCGGCGATATCCTGTCGCTGAACACCTTCCCGATGATCTCGGCCTATTATGTGGCACTGGAACGCACCCTGTTCGCCGGAGAGGTGGACCCCGCCAGCCTGAAGATTTGGGAAGCCAACGTCGCGGCCCATGAATACGGGATGAGCCTGCTGAAACCCGGTGTCAGCTGCGCCGACGTCACCCACAAGATCAACGCCTTCCTCGAAGAACGTGACCTGCTGCAATACCGCACTTTTGGGTACGGCCATTCGTTCGGCGTGCTGTCGCATTTCTATGGCCGCGAAGCCGGTCTAGAGCTGCGCGAGGACATCGATACGGTGCTTGAACCCGGCATGGTCATCTCGATGGAGCCGATGTTGACCCTTCCCGAAGGCCAGCCAGGCGCGGGCGGCTACCGCGAACATGACATTCTGGTGATTACCGAAGACGGCAACGACAACATCACAGGTTACCCTTATGGCCCTGATTTCAACGTCGTAGGATAAATGCAGTGCCCCCCATTTTTCGGGGGGCACCCGTTTGCCCAGGGGGGCGGACGACCCCGGCGGGACAAATCGGGAATACGGCTTGACGTATACCATAACGTAGATATTTTGACCCATCGCTGTCGCAGGGTGGGGTGTCAGGCCATTTGCGTTCTGTCCTCCGATCTGTGGGGTTTGTAAAAAGTGCTTTCTGCACGCCGTTTCGTGAGTATTGTCGATGAAAGCATCTTTAATTAAGCAAGAAGAAATGCGCCTCGCGTTGCTGCGAGGGTATAACATTCTAGACACTTCGCCCGAAGAAGGGTTCGACGACATTACCCGCCTCGCCGCAGAGATTTGCGAGGTGCCGATTGCGCTGATCTCTCTCGTGGATGATGATCGCCAGTGGTTCAAATCCAAGATCGGGCTAGAGATTGACGGCAGCGACATCACCGATAGCATTTGCGCCCATGCCATTGCCGGGGATGATTATCTCGAGGTGAACGACACCACCATCGACCCGCGCACAGCTGACAATAATTTCGTCACCGGCGACGACTCTATCCGGTTTTACGCGGGCGCGCTGTTGGAAGACGACAGGAACCTGCCGCTTGGTACATTGTGTGTGCTCGACAGAAAACCGCACCAGCTGAACGATTTTCAACGGCGTGCTCTCAAGGTTCTGGCGGGGCAGGCGATGCGGCAGATCGAATTGCACAAGGCGCTGGCCGATGCCGAAGTCTTGCGCAAAGAGGTGGATCACCGCGTGAAAAACTCGCTCCAGTCGCTGGAGGCGTTGATCCGCATCCAGATCCGAAGCGAGAAATCCCCCGAGGCCCGCGCAGCACTCGACACCATTCAGGGGCGTCTTTCGACCATTAGCAGCCTCCACGAAGCTTTGTATCTGACCGACACCGGTGCGGCAGTGGATATCGCGGCCTTCCTGAGAAAGGTTGCGCATTCCACCAGCCAACAGATGCCAGATGGGGTGCATGTCACCGTAGAAGTTGAAACGACGCATCTGTCGTCGCGTAGCGCGTCCTCTGTCGGGATGATCGTGAACGAGGCGATGACCAATGCTGCGAAATACGCCTATGAGGGCCGCAAACGCGGGACGTTTGAGCTGCGCGGTGAACGCAAGGATGGTTTTTACCACCTGAGCTGCATTGACGATGGCCCCGGTATTCCCAACAATCAGACAACCGGCACAGGCCTTGGTATGCGCATTCTGCTTGCCGCGGCACAACAATTAGGCGGAGAGCTGGTAACGCCCGAACGTGAAAGCGGCGGCGAGTTAAAGGTCATCTGGCCGTTGACCGACTAGCACGCGACACGAAAGAGGCTCAGGCATATGCTGGCTTTGCTAAAGTTGATCGTTATCGGTTTTGTCGTTCTGACCATCCTCTATATCGCGCTGTCGATTTATTCTCGTCGGGTCCGGCGGGGCAAACTGCACCAGAAGTGGGCGGCGGGACCGCGCCTTGTGGATCGCGACACATTCGTGCAACGAGGGCTCAAACGATATGACGGGTCAATCCGCCGCAAGCTGATCCTTGGGGTCTATGTTGTCCCGGTGGGGCTGGTCATCCTGACCGTCTACCTCACCAACTTTAATTAAGGGGAAACGCCGATGGCGATTATCAAATGGGCCTTCTGGGGCGTGATCTGGCTGATCATTGCCGGGTTCTTTCATTATACGTTGCCTCAGGTCGATATCGTGCGGATCACTGACACCTATGAAAAGCGCATCGATTTTGGCGATAATTCGATCTTCTGGTCGAACGCTGATGTGGGCAACAGCACCGCCGTAGGCAACCGCGACGTGTTCTTTATCCAGTCGCGCCGGGCCAAGGGCGACGTCATGGTCTACCGCAACGAAGACACCGGCTGGGGCTGGCCGCCGTATTTCAAGTTCGACACGACGAACCTGCAAGCTGAGGCATCGGATCTCAAATCTGCCGCGGGGACCCCGAAGTATGTCGCGCTGAAACACTATGGTTGGCGGAATGAATTCCTGTCGATCTTCCCCAATGCGGTGTCTGTACGTCCAGTGGACGGGCCGGATGCAAGCAAGGGCATCCGTTTCCTGAACATCATCATCCTGATCCTGTTCGCGGCGCTGGTGTATGCGATCTGGGTGCGCTGGCGTCGGTTCAGACGCGCCCGCATTGACCCGACGCTCGAGCGGCTGGAAGACGATATCGCCGAAAAGCAGGGGCGTTTTGCACGTTGGCGGGCGGGCCGCAAAAACAAATAAGCGCGGCGCGAGATCACGCCGCGCCCGTCGCGCTTGTTCTTGGAGTGGTGGTGGTCAGCTGGGGCGCGCCACCATGCGCCCCATGGGTCGGCCACCCAGGATATGCACATGCAAATGCGGAACCTCTTGGACGCCATGCGCGCCTGCATTGGCGATCATGCGAAAGCCTTCGCCCGCATCCAGAGTGACGCCTTCGGCTTTGCACACCTCTGAAATAGCGCGGACATAGCCGACGATTTCGGCATCGGTTGCCTCTGCGGCGAAGTGGTCAAAGCTGATGTACGGCCCCTTGGGGATCACCAGCACATGCGTGGGGGCCTGCGGTTCAATGTCCCGAAACGCAAGCGCGTGTTCGGAATCGTAAACCGTGTTGTTCGGAATTTCGCCGCGCAGGATTTTGGCAAAGATGTTCTGATCGTCGTAGGTATAGGCCATGGGCAGTCCTCAGTCGGTAAAAAGATGGTGGGTCTCGGCGATGGGGCGTGCCTGCTCCGGCGATATGCGCAGAAAGGCGGCCAGCGCTTCGGTGTTTTCCTGTGCCGAGGCTGTTTCGCGCACGCGGGCGTAGTTTTCGAACTGCGCGTCGCGGATACGATCGGATTCCAGCGTCAGATCATTGCGGATCGTGGGCAAAAGCCGCTCTAGTGTGTCGACAGAGGTGCGCTCGCCCGCCAGCCCGACACGTTTGGCGTGTCCGACAAGGTAGTCATCCGAGAACTGGCATTCGATCTCCAGCACCCGCGTGACTGACCTGTCAGCGGCAAAGTCGTTCAGCAAATCGATATCACCAGGGTCCATGCAGACGATCAACTGGTCGGTGTCGTAATAATCAAACAGCATGCGCATCAAAGACCGACGGTGACGGGTGCGTTTGCCCAAAGAGTTCTGGATGCCGCCCAGATCGGGCAGGGCGGTGTCCTGTTCGCTGAAAAGATATTCGAGCGCAGGCAGGTTGGTCGCCTGACGCATCTGTTCAAGCACACGTTTGGCCACATGCCATTTCTTGCACACCACGATCAGCAGCTCGCGTTCGCGCCCCAGCGTGCTTTCCTTTTCCCAAAAACGGGTTGAAAAACGCCGCCCGATCCGACCTCGATTGGTGAGGAACTTGAACAGGTTGCGCCCCTCGTTGCTGATCTGAACCTCGACATCGCGGGCCGAATACAACAGTCCCAGCCGGCGCTTTAGGTCCAGCGCCTCGCTGCTGATCTTGCGGGCAAAAAGATAATCCTGCGACAGCAAAAGATCGTAGTGATCGTTATAAAATGTCACCGGCATTCCGTAATCGGTGAACATCAGGAACGTCAGGGTGCGCACGCGTAATTCGGCTTCGGGCACAATATGGCGTACGATGGTCTGGAAAAACGTCTCGTCCGGGATCCAGGTTGTCCTGAAGAACCGCATCACATCCTTGCGCTCACGGGTGAATGCAATCACGGCTTCGACGGTCTGGCGGCGCAGACACCACCACTGACTGCCGATCTGGATCTGCAGATCCGCGGGTATCTCGCGCGTCAGGCCAAGGCGCTTTTGCAGCTCGAACATGCCATAGAACCGCTTTTTCTGGGTGCGTTCGTTGAACCAGTGCCGATAGATCAGCCGTTCTTCTTTCCAGCCGGTCTTAATCCAGTCGCTTTCGAAATAGTCAAAGCTCTCGATGAAATCGTAGTCATTGTCGTCGAGGTAATCGTGGATGTATTCGGCGGATTTGATTGGCATGCAATCGCCCGACAGCATGTAGAAATGCGTGGCGCGCGGGAAGGCGTCGATCGCGCTTTCGACCGCGTTCAGCGTCGCTTGCACCAGCGACCATTCCCCCCAGCCGCAGCGGATGCGTTTGCTGGCAAAAGTCACATTCGGGTTCTTGCCAAGCGCTTGGCTGATCTGGGCGAAATCAGACGGGCTGGCCGAGGCGTCAAAGTGGATCGACATATAGTCACCAGACGCCGTTAATCTCTCCGCTTGCTTGATGACGGCAAGGGGGTCTTTATGACACAAAAGGATATAGGCTATGCTGGCCATCGTGAAACACGCATCCCCTCTGCTCTGGACGAGTTTGTTAGATAAAGGCGAACAGCGATTGAATAAACCACGAATATTTGCTTTTTCTTTATTTGGGCCATTCTGTCGCCATAAATGGCAGCATAAGTACAAAAAAATTTAGGAGGCCGAGCCGAATATGGGTTTTCCAGGGACGTGGATGACAGAAAGCGAGAGCGTGGTGTACCGGGTGGTGCCCAAATGCGCCTGCTCGACCATTGGACAAATCATGTTCTATTCGGATCATGGCGAATTCTTTGATGGGGATATCCACGATTCAAAATCGGGGATGCACAAATGGGCGCAAGACGCGTCCCAGCCGCTGATCACGAGCAACGTGGAAAACCACAATTCCTTCGCGTTCACCTGCGTGCGCAACCCTTACACGCGGGTTCTCAGCTCTTTCTTTGACAAGATTTGCGGTATTCAGCGGAACGGTCGCCGGTACCGCGGCAATCTGGTGCCGCTTTTGATGCAGAAATACGGGATCGAAGTCGGCGGCGATGACGGCAAGCAAGAGTTTGACCAAATCGCCAGCTTCCGCCGGTTCTTGCTGTTCGCCCGCGACACCATCCGCTGGCGCCGGCCCATGGACCCCGACATTCATTGGTCGGCGCAATCGGGTCATGTCAGTACGTTCATTGTGAACGGCGGCACCTATGACAAGATCATCTGGACCGAGAAATTCAACGACGGCATGCAAAGCGTTCTGGACGCCATCGACACGCCCCATCCCGTAAATCTCGGTGATATCCCGCGCTTTAACGAATCCGAAGGCCACGGCCCCAAGCGTGCCCATCCGGTAGAAGACTACTTTGACGATCTGTCGATGCATCTGGTGCGCGAAATCTTCAAACGGGATTTCGAGCTGTTCAAATACGACTTCGACAACCCTGCAAACAAGATGCCCACGGGCGAGATCGACCTTGCAGAGGTGCATGCCAAGTTGGGTGACTAAACTGTCGGCGGGACGCTCGGGGTCCCGCCGCGCAAACCCCGCAGCTGCATCTTGCGCGCAGCGCCGTGACGCCCTACATCCTTGGCATGTCACAGGTTAAATTATCTTCCAAATCGGACCCGAACTATAAGGTCATCGCAGAAAACCGCCGTGCGCGGTTTGATTACGCTATCGACGACGACGTTGAATGCGGCATCATCCTTGAAGGCTCCGAGGTGAAATCCCTGCGCAACGGCGGTGCCAACATCGCCGAAAGCTATGCTGCCGTGGAAGATGGCGAGCTGTGGTTGGTGAACTCCTACGTCGCGCCCTATAAGCAGGCCAAGACATTTACCCACGAAGAGCGCCGTCGCCGCAAGCTGCTGGTGTCCAAAAAACAGTTGTCGCACCTGTGGAATGAAACCCAACGCAAGGGCATGACGCTGGTGCCGATGGTGATGTATTTCAACCACCGTGGCATGGCCAAGATCAAGATCGGCATCGCCAAGGGTAAGAAACTGCACGACAAACGCGAAACTGCCGCCAAGCGTGATTGGTCACGGCAAAAACAACGTCTGCTGAAAGACCACGGCTGACGCCTGCTAATTGGCGTTTGCCCTGCTGAACTGGTAACTCCTTATTCATTTTCGGCTTATGCTGCATGTGCACTGCCACGGGCTCTTGCTTGCGGCGGCCGTCGCGGGTAGGCATTGAAAAACCTGTTCTAAAAGGGGGTGGACCCATGGCTGACAATCCGAAAACGCTTGTTTCAACCGATTGGCTGGCGCAGCACCTTAAGGATCCGGACCTGCGCTTGCTGGACGCATCTTGGTATTTGCCCGATGCGGGCCGTGACCCCAAAGCCGAATACAACCAAGCGCATATTCCCGGTGCCCGCTTCTTTGACATCGATGAAATCTCGGATGCGCGGTCGGACATGCCGCATATGGCACCGCCTGCGGAAAAGTTCATGTCGCGGATGCGTGCTTTGGGTGTGGGCGACGGGCATCAGGTGGTGATCTATGACGGGTCAGGGCTGTTGTCTGCTGCGCGCGTGTGGTGGCTGTTTCGCTTGATGGGGCAGGAAAATGTGGCCGTGCTGGACGGTGGCTTGCCCAAATGGGTCGCCGAAGGCCGCCCGACCGAAGACATGCCGCCGATCCCGCGCGACCGTCACATGACCGTGCGGTTCCAGAACCAGCTGGTGCGCGACGTGACACAGGTGGCACAAGCTTCGAAACTCAAGGCACCACAAATCGTTGATGCCCGCGCAGCCGCCCGCTTCCGCGGCGAGGCCCCCGAACCACGCGAAGGTTTGCGTGCAGGTCACATCCCCGGTTCGCGCAACCTGCCCTACACAGAGCTGCTGAACGACGACAAAACACTGAAATCCGTAGCCGAGACCAAGGCTGCATTCGAGGCAGCAGGGATCGACCTGTCGCAGCCCGTGATCACCACCTGCGGGTCGGGCATCACTGCCGCCATACTAGCGTTGGCATTGGAACGGATGGGCCACACCGATTGGTCCCTTTACGATGGATCTTGGGCAGAATGGGGGATGTTTCCCACCGTGCCCGTTGCGACCGGAGACGCATAATGTTCGAAACCCTACAGGCGCAGCCCGCCGATAAAATCCTTGCCTTGATGCAGATGTACAAGGACGACCCCCGCGACGCCAAGATCGACCTTGGTGTGGGCGTGTACAAGGATGCCACGGGGCTGACGCCCGTCATGCGCGCGGTAAAAGCGGCCGAACACCAGCTGTGGGAAACCCAGAACAGCAAGGCCTATACTGGTCTGGCTGGAGATCCTGCTTTCGGTGATGCGATGGTGCGGATGGTGCTTGGCGATGCAGTCCCCCGCGCCCAGGTGGCTGCGGCTGCGACGCCGGGCGGTACCGGCGCGATCCGCCAGGCGTTTGAACTGATTCAGATGGCCCGCCCGAACGCACGGGTCTTTGTGTCCAACCCGACATGGCCGAACCACCTGTCGATCCTCAAGTATCTGGGGATGGAGATGGTGCCATATCGTTATTTCGACGACGACACCCGTGGCGTTGATTTCGATGGCATGATCGCCGACCTCAAGACCGCGCAAAAAGGCGATGTGGTCTTGTTGCACGGTTGCTGCCACAACCCGACCGGTGCCAACCTGAACGCATCGCAGTGGGATGCGGTGATCAAGGTTCTGCAAGACACCGGTGCCACCCCGATGATCGACATCGCCTATCAGGGCTTTGGCGACGGGCTGGACGCTGATGCGGCGGCCACGCGCAAGGTCGCGGCAGCGGTGCCGGAGTGTCTGATCGCGGCAAGCTGCTCCAAGAACTTCGGGATCTACCGTGAACGCACCGGCATCCTAATGGCGCTTTCGGCGGACACTTCGGCGCAAAAGTTGAACCAGGGCACGCTGGCCTTTCTCAACCGCCAGAACTTCAGCTTCCCGCCAGATCACGGTGCTCGCATCGTCACCACCATCCTGAACGACGATGCCTTGCGCAGCGACTGGATGGCAGAACTCGAAGACATCCGGAACACCATGCTGGGCCTGCGCACCCAACTCGCAAGCGAGCTTCAGCGTCTGTCTGGCTCGGACCGCTTTGGCTTTCTCGCCGAACACCGCGGCATGTTCTCGCGCCTTGGGACCACGTCTGAAATGGTCGACAAGCTGCGCGAAGACCACGGCATCTATATGGTGAGCGACAGCCGCATGAACATCGCCGGCCTGAACGCTGAAACCGTACCGATCCTCGCCAAAGCGATCATCGAGGTCGGCATCTAAACGCTGCTTCACCCTTTTAAAAATACTCGAACCGCCGCGCTGATATCTCAGCGCGGCGGTTTTTGTTTAAGCGCACAGCGGGTCACACGCAGCCTCGACCCATAGAAAAACCCGGGCGCGAACGCCCGGGCACCTGCCTGCCTGCAGTGATTTAGGCCTTAGCTTTTCGAGAACTCGGGATAGGCTTCCATGCCCAGTTCGGACACATCAAGGCCAACGATCTCTGCTTCTTCGCTCACGCGGATGCCGGTGGTGGCTTTCAGGATCATCCAGACGATCAGCGACACGATGAAGACAAAGGCACCGATAGAGGCAAAGCCGATGATCTGTGTCACAAAGGATGTCCCTTCGGTGTAAACCGGCACGACCAAAGTGCCCCAGAAACCCGCCATCAGGTGAACCGGGATCGCACCGACCACGTCATCGATCTTGAGCTTGTCAAGGAAGGGCACTGCGAAGACCACGATCGCACCACCGACAGCACCAATCCAAAGCGCACCAAACAGGGTCGGGTCAAGCGGACCAGCCGTGATGGACACCAGACCGGCAAGCGCGCCGTTCAGGACCATTGTCAGGTCGGGCTTTTTGTACAGCATCTGCGTCAGGACCAGCGCGGCAATGGCACCCGCAGCTGCGGCCATGTTGGTGTTGGCAAAGATCTGCGCAACAGCGTCGGCGTCGATCATCGTTCCCATGGCCAACTGCGACCCGCCGTTAAAGCCGAACCAACCCAGCCACAGGATGAACGTACCCAAAGTGGCGAGTGGCAGGTTCGAACCCTGCATCGGGATCACACGGCCATCTTTGTACTTGCCGATACGAGGGCCAAGAACCAGCACCCCTGCCAGCGCCGCAAAGCCGCCAGCTGCGTGCACCAAAGTCGAGCCCGCAAAGTCGCTGAAGCCCGCGTCAGACAACCAGCCTGCGCCCCACTGCCAGCTTGCTTCGATCGGATAGATAAAGCCGGTCAGCACAACGGTGAAGATCAGGAAGGGCCACAGCTTAATACGCTCGGCCAAGGTGCCCGAAACGATGGACGCGGTGGTCGCGCAGAACATCAACTGGAAGAAGAAGTCGGACGCGTTGGAATAGCCGCCCGCATCGATCGCCGTCTTGATGTCTTTGGTGGCAAAGGTGCCAAATACGCCGGGAATGATCCATGCGTCACCGGGGTACATGATGTTATAGCCCACCAGCCAGTACAGAATGGCCGCCAGCGCAAACAGCGCGATGTTCTTGGTCAGCTGTGTGGTCACGTTCTTGGATCGCACCAGACCCGCTTCGAGCATGGCAAAACCCGCTGCCATCCAGAACACCAGGAAGCCGCCGATCAGGAAAAGGATCGTGTTGAAGATGAAAGCAGTGTCAGCCGCGGTTGCATACTCGGCCTCCTGCGCGAAACCCAAGGACGGCAGCAGCGTGGCTGCGGCGGCAAGGGGGATAAGAAGTCGTGATGTCATGTCGTCAATTCCTCGGACGTGGGGGTCAGATGGCGTCTTCGCCGGTTTCGCCAGTGCGCACGCGCACGGCCTGTTCAACGTCGAGCACAAAGATTTTGCCGTCGCCGATTTTGCCGGTATGCGCGGTGCGGGTGATTGTCTCGACCATCTGGTCGGCCAGCGCGTCTGCGACCACCAGCTCGAGCTTCACCTTGGGCACGAAGTTCACGACATATTCTGCGCCGCGGTAAATTTCGGTGTGGCCGGACTGGGCACCAAAGCCCTTGATCTCGGTCACCATCAGGCCGCGCACGCCCGCTTCGGTCAGTGCTTCACGCACTTCCTCGAGCTTGAATGGCTTGATTGTTGCGATAATGAGTTTCACCTATAATCCCTCTTCCAGATGGCAGGTATCTCCTGCGGTATGCCTTGAACAAAAGACCGGCCGGTGGCCCTTGAAGGAAGGGTTCATCGCGCTTAGTCCCTCTGGTAGACGGTGTGATTGCGTAAATATTGGGCATCCCGAAGGAGATTGCCTGATTATTGGGCGTTAATTAGGTGGCGCAAAGTGGCGTCGACGCTAAACAAACCGCGTTCTGCAGGATAGAGTGCGAAAAAAAGAACGGTTCAGTGAGCAGCATATGAGTGATTCATCCAAACGGAAGCGGCCCTTGGTTGCCGACAAGCGCACCGCGGGCAAAGGCGGCAATCCGCCCCGCAAACCCGTTGCGAAAAAGGCCTCTGCCAAACGTAAGCCCGCGCGGCGCGCGCCTGCGCGCCCCAAGGGGCCGATCGGTTGGCTGGCCGCGTTGGTGCGGTGGGTGTTCCGTTTGATCTGGACGATCATCTGGCGTGTGACGGCTGTCGCGGTGCTGATGGTCGCGCTTGCTGTTGGCTATTTCTACACCACGCTGCCCCCGCTCGAGGCGTTACTGGACGGGCGCGCCCGCGGGTCTGTCACGCTCAAGGATCGCTATGGTGATGTCTTTGCGTGGCGTGGCGATCAGTTCGGCGGGATCGTGACCGCCGAAAGCGTATCGCCTGCGTTGAAAAACGCGGTCATCGCAACCGAAGACAAACGGTTCTACAAGCACTTTGGTATCAGTCCGCGCGGCATCGCGTCTGCGGTCAAGATCAACCTGAGCGAAGGGCGCGGGCCGTTGTCGGGCCACGGCGGGTCGACGATCACGCAACAGGTCGCCAAGCTGCTGTGTCTGGGTGAACCCTATGATGCCACATCGGGGCAAACGGAAAAGGAATACGAATCCGAATGCCGCCGGTCCTCGCTGTCGCGCAAGGGCAAAGAGGCGCTGTTTTCCATGGCGATGGAGACAAAGTACTCCAAGAATGACATCCTCTCTATCTATCTAAACCGGGCCTATATGGGCGGCGGTGCGTTCGGGGCCGAAGCTGCCGCACAGCGTTTCTTTGGCAAACCGGCGGCGGCGTTGAAGCCTGCCCAGGGCGCGATGCTTGCGGGGCTGTTGACGGCCCCCACCACGCTGTCACCCACCAATAACCTTGATCGTTCCCAAAGCCGCGCGGCCACCGTGATCCGTTTGATGGAAGATCAGGGCTATCTGAGTAAGGCCGAGGCGGATAACGCCATCGCCAATCCCGCAGAGCTGTCCGAGGCCGCAGAGGCCGAAGCGGGCGGGTATTTCGCTGATTGGGTAATGTCGTCCGGCCCTGAGTTCTTTACCCGCAACACCACCGAAGATGTGGTGATCAAAACCACGCTGGACCAGAAAATCCAACGCGCCGCCGAAGAGGGGCTCAGCTGGGTTTTTGAAAATCAGGTGCGTGACGGGTCCAAGGCGCAGGCCGCTGTAGTGATCATGTCTGCAGATGGTGCCGTGCGCGGTATGGTTGGCGGGCGCAAGACCAAGGTCGCGGGTGCCTTTAACCGCGCCACCCAAGCGATGCGCCAGACCGGGTCCGCGTTCAAACCCTTTATCTACGCGGCCGCCTTGGATCTGGGGTATTCGCCCAACGATCTGATCGAGGACGCGCCATATTGTTTGAACATCCCCGGGTCGGGCGAGTGGTGTCCCAAGAACTATACCAACAGGTTCAAGGGGAATGTGACGCTGACCGACGCCCTGAAGGATTCACTTAACATTCCGGCAGTCAAAGTATCCGAAGGCGTCGGGCGCGATCTGGTCAGCGAAGTGGCAGAGCAATTCGGGATCAAAAGCGATCTTGCTGCCGGTCCGGCACTGGCGCTTGGCGCCTCCGAAAGCACGCTGCTCGAGATGACGGGGGCTTATGCGGGCATCCTGAACGGCGGGTCTTCGGTCAAACCTTACGGTTTGCTTGATCTGACGTTGCAGGGGGATACCGAACCGGTGATGGGTACCGGCGGTGGTATCGGTGAGCGGGTCATTCAAGAAGATGCCGCCCTGAAGCTGGTCTATATGATGGAAAAAGTCGTGTCCTCCGGCACCGGTCAGCGTGCACAGTTCGGTGGGCGCGAGCTGGCCGGTAAAACGGGTACGACACAGGCCAACCGTGATGCGTGGTTCATCGGCTTTTCGGCTGATTACGTGGCCGGTGTCTGGATGGGGTATGACGACAACACGCCTTTGACAGGGGTATCGGGGGGCGGGTTGCCGACCGAGATCTGGAAGCAGGTCATGGTGCGGGTGCATGACGGTTTGCCCAACACGCCGCTGCCGATGATTGTGCCCGAACCGCCCGTGGTTCAGGCACCGCCGCCGCAGCCACAACAGCCCCAACAACCGCAGCAGCCGCAGCGCCTACCGCGTCAGGACAACCCGCTGGGGGTCATCGACAGGGTGCTCCGCGATATCTTTGGCGGGTAACGGGCACGCGCCTCGCTTTAGGGGACACTGAAACGAAAGAAGGGAGGCCGGAACGATCCGGCCTCCCTTCTTGATTCTATAATACGGCTTGGCGGCTAGCACCGGCTTTCAGCCCGAGCCCCCCGCAGACAGCTACCCTAGTTGGTGCTGCGCGGGCCGGTCGTGGCGGCGATGCTGGTGGGACGGGCCAGATCTGCGCGGCGCTGTTGCAGATACTCTTGGCGCGCTTGGGCATAGCTGTCGCCCGCGGCCGAAATAGGCACCTGCTGGCCATTCACGATACGGCGGTTCTTTTCGAACACGCTATCGGCATAGCCGGTGACGGTGCCTACGTATTTCTCGGGGCTATCGAGCGTATAGGATAGCGGGTTGGTGAACAGATCCACCACGCGACCGGCGGTGTCACGGCGGGTCGACGGGCCAAGCACCGGCAGTTCGTAGTAGGGGCCTTCGCCCACACCCCAGACATACAGCGTTTCGCCAAAATCCGTATCATGCTCGGGCACTTTGAAGTCGCTTGCCACGTCAAAGAGGCCACCCATACCCAGCGTGCTGTTCACCAAAAAGCGGTATGTCGCCAAACCGAAGCCCGCAAAGTCGGCTTGCAAGGCGCTGTTCACGGCGGCCTGTGGCATCGACAGGTTTTCAGACACGTTGTGAATGACAGACTGGAACTCGGTCGGGACCGCAGCCGCCACGCGGTTCGGTTTGCCAGAGCCGCTGATCTTTTGATTGAGCGCATGTATCTTGCGGTTGCTGGGCTCATGAGGGTCATTGATCCCGGCAGGCTGGGTGCGCGAGGCACCGCTACAGGCCGCAAGGCCCGCAACCAAAGTGACACCCGCAAGGGCGCGCAGCGATGTGGAGAGGGTCGTGGCCTTAATCATGGTAAAAATCCCGAAAACAAGTGAAAAACATGATTTGTTATGCGCAGGGTACCTGAAATACGCAACATGAGTCTCCTTGGTCGCCCCCGTGTTGCTGGCAGGTGTTGCCGTTCGTCCCTCTTGGCCCTTTTCGTTTGCGTATCGCAGCGCTATCGTCCCGCCAACGACCACTCATTTCAAGGAAGCCTCCCATGAGCATCACCAGCCGTTTGAACGATCTTGGCGTTACCCTGCCTGACGCACCGGCCCCCGCGGCGAACTATGTGCCCTTTGTGGTCACGGGAAACACGGTCTACGTGTCGGGGCAGATCTCGAACGGGCCGGACGGGTTCATCATGGGCAAACTGGGTGCAGATATGGACGTGGCTGCTGGTGCCGAAGCGGCCAAGACATGCGCGATCAGCTTGCTGGCGCAAGTCCAAGCGGCCTGTGGTGGCGATATCGAGCGGCTCAAGCGGGTGGTCAAGCTGACGGCGTTTGTGAATTCCACCGCCGATTTCACCGACCAGCCCAAAGTGGTCAACGGTGCCTCTGATTTTCTGGTCGAAGCCTTGGGCGACGCGGGCCGTCATGCACGGTCGGCAGTCTCTGCAGCGTCCCTGCCACTGGGTGTCGCGGTCGAAATCGAAGGCATCTTTGAAATCGAATGACCCTACCCGAGGCGTTCTATACGATCCCTATAGCGCATCGCGGTTTTCATCACCGCGATGCCGGACGGCCCGAAAACAGCTTTGCCGCGTTTCAGGCAGCGATGGATCGCGGATATGGGATCGAACTTGACGTGCAGCTGTCGCGCGACGGTGTGGCGCTGGTGTTTCATGATTACGCGCTTGACCGTCTGACGGCCCAGACCGGAGCCCTCCGGCAGTTCGATGCAGATGACCTGTGCCAGATTGCGCTGACGGGCGGCAGCGACACCATTCCCACCTTGCCGCAGGTACTGGCGCTGGTCGCGGGGCGCGTGCCCCTGCTGATCGAGATCAAGGATCAGGACGGTGCCATGGGCAAGGATATCGGCCCGTTAGAGCAAGCGACAGCAGATGCGCTGCGGGGCTACGGTGGTGATGTCGCCGTCATGTCGTTCAACCCCAACAGCGTTGCGCGCATGGCTCACCTGCTGCCGGATCTGCCGCGCGGTTTGGTGACCAGCGCCTATCGCTATGTCGAATGGCCGCTGCCCAAAGCCACTTGTGACCACCTGCGCGAGATCCCTGATTACGACCGCACAGGGGCCTGTTTTATCAGCCACGAGGTCGATGATCTGCCCCGCCCCCGCGTGGCAGAGCTGCGCGAGGCAGGTGCCATGATCTGCTGCTGGACGGTGCGCAGTCTATCGGTCGAAAACGGCGCGCGCGAATTTGCGCATAATATCACCTTCGAAGGCTATGACGCGCCGCTGCAAGGTTGAACCGTCCGGCTTTGGCCACAGATAAGGACTATGACAACGGGACACCCAGAATGAACGCGCGCGACGTCGAAATCAGAATTGCTTCGGGCATCGCGCAAATTGGTCAGGACGCGTGGGACGCATGTGCCTGCCCCGAGGTCGCAGCAGGGGGGCGCCCTGCGGACCCTTTCACCACCTATCGCCTCCTGTCGGCGCTAGAGGAAAGCGGCAGTGTCGGCCCCGGCACAGGCTGGCAGCCCCAGTACCTCAGTGCCGTTATCGACGGGCAGGTCATCGCGGTCGCCCCGATGTACGCCAAAGCGCATAGTCAGGGGGAATACATCTTTGATCACAGCTGGGCCCATGCTTTCGAACGCGCCGGCGGGCGCTATTACCCCAAGCTGCAGATCGCCGTGCCCCACACCCCCGCTACGGGCCGCCGGTTCCTTACGCGGCCGGGGTTCGAAGAGACGGGCACTGCAGCCCTGATCCAAGGGGCGGTCCAGCTGACCGATTCCAACGGGCTGTCGTCGCTTCACATCACCTTTTGCACCAAAGCAGAGGCGACAGCAGCCGAGCAGCTGGGCTTGTTGACCCGCAAAAGCCAGCAGTTCCATTGGCACAATCACGGGTTCGCTGATTTCGACGGTTTCCTTGACACGCTCAGCTCGCGCAAGCGCAAGAACATCCGCAAGGAACGCCAGCAGGCGCAGGCGTTCGGCGGCGAGATAGAGGTGTTCACCGGCGATGACCTGCGTCCTGAACATTGGGATGCCTTCTGGCGCTTTTATCAGGACACCGGCGCGCGCAAATGGGGCACGCCTTATCTGACGCGCGCCTTCTTCGACATTGCCCAAGACCAGCTGCGCGACGACATGGCATTGGTGCTGGCCAAGCGGGACGGTGAGTGGGTGGCGGGGGCGCTGAACTTTATCGGTGCCGATGCGCTTTATGGGCGCTACTGGGGCTGCAGCGAACATCACCCGTTCCTGCACTTTGAATTGTGCTATTATCAGGCCATCGATATCGCGATCAAACTGGGTCTTTCTACTGTAGAGGCAGGGGCGCAGGGTGAACACAAGCTGGCGCGCGGTTACCTGCCACAGGCGACGTGGTCGCTCCATTGGATGCGCGACGAGGGTTTTATGCGGGCCGTTCAAGACTATCTAGTACAGGAACGGGCAGCCGTTGACGAAGAGATAGATATTTTGACAGATTACGGCCCGTTCAAAAGGGTCGAGGTTGAGGAACAGGAATGAGCGAAAGATTAAGCGAAGAGACGCGCAAAACCGTATTGGCACCCTTGTTCAGCACAGGCTGGGCCATGGTGGATGACCGCGACGCCATCGTCAAAACATTCAAGTTCAATGATTTTGCGGATGCGTTCGGCTGGATGACCCGCGCGGCGATCTGGGCCGAAAAGTGGAATCACCACCCAGAGTGGGAGAACGTCTATAACAAGGTCATCGTCACGCTGACGACACATGACGTTGACGGCCTAAGCTCGCTCGACGCCAAGCTGGCGCGTAAGATGGACGGGCTGATGGGCGAGGTCAAAGCGGGCTAAACCGCCAGTCACAGGCCCAGTCACAGACACAGTCACCGTTACCAAAGAAAAACGCAGCCCCGGGCCTCCCGAGGCTGCGTTTTTCGTTTTTACCGTATCGCGGGTTTACATGTTGTCCAGCAGCGCTTCGCCGCCCGACATGTCACATACGCCGGCTTGCACTTCGGCTTGGAACAGCGTGACCTTGCCATCATCCACCAGCATCGCATAGCGTTTGGAGCGCGAGATCAGGCCCGCGGGCTCGGCCGAGAATTCCATGCCGATTGCTTTGGTAAAGGCGCTGCTGGCATCGGCCAACATGGTGATGCCCGCCGCTGTCGCGCCGGTTGATTCACCCCAAGCCGCCATGACGAACGGGTCGTTGCACGATACGCAGATGATCTCGTCCACGCCCTTGGCGTCGAACTGGTCCTTGGTGCGGACAAAGCTGGGCACATGCGCGGAATCACAGGTCGGCGTATAGGCACCGGGCACGGCAAAGACGACGACCTTGCGGCCCTTTAGCTTGTCAGCCATCTGCACAGGCTTTGGGCCGTCCGGCCCCATTTGCACCAGCGTTGCGTCGGGCAGCGTGTCGCCTTGGGAAATCGTCATATGCGAGACCTTTCGTGTCATTGCGTTTGTCTTCAAGGAAGATATAGGCTTTGCACGCAGGCAGGAACACGGTTTTTTCGAAAGGGGCTAGGATGGGTCATGTGGTGGTGATCGGGGCAGGGCAGGCGGGGTCATCCTGTGTGGCTAAGCTGCGCAACTCCGGCTTTGAAGGGAAAATCACGTTGATCGGCGCGGAGACCGTGCCCCCTTACCAACGCCCCCCCCTGTCCAAAGCCTATCTGTTGGGCGACATGGCGCTTGAACGGCTCTATCTGCGGCCCGAAAGCTTTTATCCCGATCACGGTATCGACCTGATGCTGGGCACCACTGTCGACAGCATCGATCCGGCAGCGCAGACCATTCGGGTGAACGGCGGGGACATGCCCTATGATGATCTGGTGCTGACCACCGGATCGTTCCCACGCCGCCTGCCTGCCAGCATCGGGGGCGATCTGGAGGGCGTGCATATGGTACGCGACCTAACGGACGTCGATACGATGGGGCCGCGCTTTACCAAAGGCGCGCGGGTGCTGATCGTCGGTGGTGGCTATATCGGGCTAGAGGCGGCCTCGGTTGCGGCCAAGCTGGGGTTGCAGGTGACACTGGTAGAAATGGGCGACCGCATCTTGCAACGGGTTGCAGCGCCGCAGACCTCTGACTTTTTCCGCGACCTTCATGCTGCGCATGGGGTGACCATCCGCGAGGGCGTTGGTCTGGAACGTTTGTCGGGCGATACCCATGTCACCGGCGCGCAGCTGTCAGACGGGTCTGAACTTGCGGTGGATTTCGTGATCGTCGGCGTTGGTATCGGGGCGGCAACAGCGCTGGCCGATGCGGCAGGCATTGTGAATGACAACGGGATCATGACGGACACGCACGGCCGCACCTCTGCGCCGCATGTCTGGGCTGCGGGCGACTGCGCGTCCTTCCCCTATCGCGGCGGACGTATCCGGCTGGAATCCGTCCCCAACGCCATCGATCAGGCCGAACTGGTGGCAGAGAATATCATGGGTGCGGAAAAGGAATATGTCGCAAAGCCGTGGTTCTGGTCCGACCAATATGACGTAAAACTGCAGATCGCAGGGCTGAACATGGGCTATGACCGTGTCATCACCCGCCGCACCGATGCCGATAGTGTGGCCTTTTGGTACTATCGCGGGGACGAACTTCTGGCGGTGGACGCGATGAACGATCCGCGCGGGTTCATGATCGGGCGCCGGTTGATCGAGGCGGGCAAATCCCCCGCGCCCGCGCTGATCGAAGACCCCGCCACAGACATGAAAGAGCTGCTGAAATCATGAGGATCATCGCCGGCAAACACCGTGGTACGCAGCTGGCTGATGTGGGCAAGGGCGACACCGAAGCGCATTTGCGCCCCACCTCTGATCGTGTGCGCGAGAGCCTGTTTTCCATGCTGACCCATCACAACGTCATCAACGGCGCGCGGGTGCTGGACCTGTTCGCAGGCACGGGTGCCTTGGGCCTAGAGGCGCTGTCGCGCGGGGCCCGCGAAGTCGTGTTCATCGAGAACGGGCGCGTCGGGCAAAAGCTGATCACCGAGAACATCAAAAAGCTGCGGGTCGAGGGTGAAACGACGCTGATGCGGTCGGATGCGACAGCGCTTGGCGACTGGATCGCGGCGCCGTTCGATCTGGTCTTTCTTGATCCGCCCTATGGCAAAGGCATGGGGCAGGCCGCGTTGATCAAGGCGCGTGCAGGCGGCTGGTTGACCCGCAATGCCATGATCGTCTGCGAGGAGAATGCCCCGCTTGATCCGCCCCCAGGGTTCACCCGCGAGGACAAGCGCAAATATGGCGACACATGGATCACGCTGCTGACACCAGCGTAGCCGACAGGGCCGCTGCTAGATGCCGCTTTGCATTCGGGGCGCTGCGGCCTATGTGCTACACAAAGACCTAAAGGAAAGTAGACCGCCATGAGCCTGAGCATGACCAGCACCTTCATCAAGCCGATGCACCCCGAGGGGCGCAAGTTCGTGGCTATCTTTGCGGCGATCACGTTGGTGCTTTTCATCATCGCGGAACCTCTGGGGTGGCTGGGTGTCGGCGCAACCGTGTGGTGCTACTACTTTTTCCGTGACCCAGAACGTGTGACACCCAAGGGCGACCACCTTGTCATCAGCCCTGCCGATGGCATCGTATCGCTGATCGAACCTGCCGTGCCGCCCGCAGAGTTGGGGATGGCAGACACACCCCTGACGCGGGTCAGCGTGTTCATGAACGTGTTTAACTGCCACGTGAATCGCGCGCCCGTCGCAGGCGAGATCACCGAAATCGCTTATCGCCCCGGCAAGTTTTTCAACGCCTCGCTGGACAAAGCGAGCGAGGATAACGAACGCAACAGCCTGCGTATCAAAATGGCCGATGGCCGCGAGGTGGCAGCCGTGCAAATCGCCGGACTGGTGGCGCGTCGTATCGTTTGCTTCACTAAGAAAGGTGCGCATACGCAGGCGGGTCAGCGCTTTGGCCTGATCCGCTTTGGGTCACGTGTTGATGTCTATCTGCCCGAAGGCGTCACCCCGCGCGTCAGCATCGGGCAAACCATGGTCGCAGGCGAAACCGTTCTGGCGGAGCTTTCCTAAATGACAGATATGCCCCCCGTCGCACCCGATAAAGTGAAAACCGAATTTTCGCTGCTGCAGCTGTTACCTAACATGCTGACCATTGCCGCGATCTGTGCAGGTATTTCGGCTATCCGGTTTGCCGCCGAGGGGAATTTTTCGCTGGCCGTCGCACTGATTACGCTGGCCAGCATCCTTGACGGGATGGACGGCAGCACTGCGCGCTATCTGGGCAGCAACAGCAAGATCGGTGCCGAACTGGATAGTCTCGCGGATTTCGTGAACTTTGGCGTCGCCCCGCCCTTGGTGGTGTATTTCTGGGGGCTGCAGGATTTCTACCGCGCGGGCTGGCTGAGCGTGCTGGTCTTTGCGATTTGCTGCGTGATGCGACTGGCGCGGTTCAACGTGGATTCGCGGACCAAAGACCCGCTGGACGACGGTGGCTATTTTACCGGCGTGCCGTCGCCTGCGGGCGCGATGCTGGTGATGTTGCCGATCTACCTGCCCTATGCCTTTGGCCCCGGTGCTGCGATGCCGGATGCGTTGACTTGCCTCTATATCGTGCTGGTCGGCTGGGTCATGGTCAGCCGCATCCCGACATGGTCGTTAAAGTCGGTCAGCTTTTCGCGGACCAACGTGACCTATTTCCTGATCTTCTTTACCGGCTTCATCGCCTGTCTTGTCAGCTTTCCCTGGGCCACATTGGTCCTGTGCTGCTTTGCCTATGCAGGCAGCGTATTGTGGGCCGTGATCGAGCTTGAGATCGCCAAGCGCCGGGGCTGAAAATCAGCCCTGGCTATAGGTCGGGTGGAACATGCCGCCGGGGGATTGGGTAAAGATCTCGCAGCCGGTTTCCGTCACGCCAATCGAATGTTCAAACTGCGCTGACAGGGATTTGTCGCGGGTCACGGCTGTCCAATCATCGGCCAGTACCTTGGTTTCGGCACGGCCCAGATTGACCATCGGTTCGATGGTAAAGAACATGCCGGGCTCTAGCACCGCACCGGTGCCGGGGCGGCCATAGTGCAGTACGTTTGGCGGGGCATGGAAAACGCGCCCTAGCCCGTGACCGCAAAAATCCGTGACAACGCTCATCCGGTGGGATTCCGCAAAGGACTGGATCGCGTGACCGATGTCGCCAAAGGTATTGCCGGGTTTCACGACCTCTATGCCGCGCATCAGTGCGTCATGGGTGATGTTGATCAACCGCTCTGATTTGCGCGACAGCTTGCCTGCGACATACATCCGCGAGGTATCGCCAAACCAGCCATCGACGATCACGGTGACGTCGATGTTCAGAATGTCGCCATCCTTGAGCTTTTTGTCACCTGGGATGCCGTGGCATACGACGTGGTTCAAAGAGATGCAGCTGGCGTGCTGATAGCCTTTGTACCCGATGGTGGCCGATTTCGCGCCTGCGTCTTCGACCATCTGCGTGATGACGCCGTCGATGGCGCCAGTGGTCTGCCCGACAAAGACATGTTCGGCAATATCATCAAGGATTTGCGCCGCCAGCTTGCCCGCCGCATGCATCCCCGCAAAATCCGAGGGGTCGTAAATGCGAATGCCATCTTTGGTCTGGCGTCCTCGGTGTTCGTTCATCACCGCTGTCTCCGTCATATGAATTTGATGTTGTCTAACCCGCTTGGTTCCCAAGAACCAGTGCAGGCGGGTCGATTAGGGGGATTGTACCTGCAACGCTGACCCCTTGGGGGCTGATATGGGTGCCAATGACATGGGTTTCCAGTCCGGCGGCACGGGCGTCGGCAAAGGCCGCCGCATAAGCGGGGTCGATGTCGGCGGCCACGCAAAAGGCGCTGCAATCGGTACGCTGCACCAGATACAATAGCACAGCGCGGTGCCCGTCACGCGCCATCTGCGCCAGTTCGCCCAGATGCTTGGTGCCGCGTTTGGTTACGCTATCGGGGAATTCGACCAAACCGTCGGTACGTGACAGGGTGGCAGACTTTACCTCGACATAGGCGTCGGGCAGACCGGTTTCGGTCAGCAGAAAGTCGATACGCGAGTTTTCACCGTATTTCACCTCGGGCCTCACGGTGGTGTAACCGGCAAAGGGGGCGATCTGCCGATCCATCAATGCGGCCTTGATCGCGCGGTTCGGCAGCGCGGTATCGACGCCGGTGAAATGCCCGTTTTCATGGTCAACCAGCCGCCAGCCATAGTTCAGCTTGCGCTTGGGGTCATCATTGGGCTCAAGCCAGATTTTCATGCCCGGTGTCGCCAGACCCATCATCGACCCGGGGTTGGCGCAATGGGCCGTCACCTCGGTGCCGTCCTCTAGCTGGCAATCGGCTAGAAACCGTTTGTAGCGGCGGATCAGGCGGGCGGGGACAAGTTCGGTTTGAAAGCGCATGGGGTGTGACCTATACCTCAATCAACGGCCCCTCAAGGAGACAGCCATGCCCAATCCCACTGCTGCGATGATCGTCATCGGCGATGAAATCCTGTCGGGGCGCACCCGCGATTCAAACATGCACCATCTGGCGGGGCAACTGACCAGCGTCGGGATCGACCTAAAGGAAGTCCGTGTGGTGGGCGACGAGAACGGCACCATCATCGCCGCGGTGCAGGAACTGTCGCGGGTCTATGACAGCGTGTTCACCAGTGGCGGCATCGGGCCGACCCATGATGACATCACCGCCGATTGCATTGCCGCTGCGTTCAACAAGAATATCGATGTGCGCGAGGATGCCCGCGCCATTCTGGCCGAACACTATGCCAAAAGCGCAACCGAGCTGAACACCGCCCGCCTGCGCATGGCGCGTATCCCCGATGATGCCACGCTGATCGATAACCCTGTGTCCGCCGCGCCGGGGTTCAAGCTGGAGAACGTCTATGTCATGGCTGGTGTGCCCGCGGTGTTCGAAGCGATGGTTGTCAGCGTTTTACCGACGCTGACCGGTGGTGCGCCGCTGATCAGCGCCACCCATCGGATCGAACGGGGCGAGGGCGATATTGCTGGCCCATTGGGGGAACTGGCAACGGCCTATCCGACCCTCGCCATCGGGTCCTATCCGTTCCAGAAAGACGGCAAATACGGCGCGCATATCGTGATCCGTGGCAATGATCAGGCCGAGATCGACGCGGCCATTGCCGAACTTGCAAAGGTGTTCCCATGACCGATCTGGCGCAGCTCTATCACGTCATCGACCACACGTGGCCCGCTGCAAAAATCTGGACTGAAACAGGCTGGACCCTGCGTGACGGGCAGGGCGGCGGCAAGCGCGTCTCAGCCGCTACGATGGCCGGGCCCAATGCCGATGTCGGTCAGGCCGAGGCCGCGATGCGGGCGATGGACCAGCGGCCCATTTTCATGATCCGCGACGGCGACGATACGCTGGACGCAGAGCTTGCCGCGCGTGGGTATGACATTGTCGATCCGGTCAACCTCTATGTGGCACCTGTGGGCAAGCTGACCGATGTGCCAATGCCGCGTGTGACCGCCTTCCAGATATGGGAACCGCTGGCCATCATGACCGAGATTTGGGCCAAGGGCGGCGTCGGTCCCGAACGGATCAACGTGATGCACCGCGCCGCGACCAAAACCGCAATCCTGACCCGCTGGAACGAGATGCCCGGTGGCGTGGCCTTTGCCGCGCTGCATGACGGGGTGTGCATGGTCCATGCGGTCGAGGTGCTGGAACACCAGCGCGGGCAGGGCGTCGCCAAATGGCTGATGCGCAGCGCCGGTTTCTGGGCACAGGCGCAGGGGGCGACGCAGATGGCGGTTCTTTGCACACAGACGAACGCGGGCGCGAACCGCCTGTATCAGGGTCTGGGCTTTGATCTGGTGGGGCACTATCATTACCGTCAATTCCCTGACTAAAGGAGCCGCCCCATGGCGCATGATACCCCCACTGCCCTGAACCTGCCGATGGTTGATCCGCTGCCCGAGGACACGCAGAAATACTTTGATGTCTGTCAGGAAAAGCTGGGGATGGTGCCGAATGTGCTGCAGGCCTATGCCTTTGACATGGACAAGCTGAACGCGTTTACCGCGATGTATAACGACCTGATGCTGGGCGCGTCGAACCTGTCTAAGCTCGAGCGCGAGATGATCGCGGTCGTCGTGTCGTCGGTGAACAAATGCTACTATTGTCTGACGGCCCATGGCGCGGCCGTGCGGCAGTTGTCGGGCAACCCGATCCTTGGCGAACAGATGGTGATGAACTGGCGCGTCGCTGATCTGGACGCACGCCAAACCGCGATGCTGGCGTTCGCCGAACATCTGACCGTTGCCAGCGCCAAAACAACCGAGGCGGACCGTCAGGCGCTGCGGGATGTGGGCTTTTCGGACCGCGACATCTTTGACATCGCATCGGTCACGGGGTTCTTCAACATGACCAACCGCGTCGCCAGCGCCACCGAGATGAAGCCGAACGACGGCTATCACGCGCAATTCAGATGATCAGCTGGCGTGCCGGGCTGATCTGGCTTTTGCTGGCGGGCGGGGCAAATGCGTTGGAATTGTCCTTGCCCGCAGCGGCGCGGCAAACCGTGGCACGCGATACCGGTCCCGACAGCTACCTTGCGCCGACCTCTGCCTATGAGGACGGCGGCTTTGCCAGCGTCACAATCGAAGGGGCCATCGCGCGATCGGCTTGGCGGCTGGAAGCGCCCGGCCTGACCCCCTTGCAGGTCATGCGGCCCTTGCGCACGCAGCTTGAAGCCGCGGACTACAGGATCGTGCTCGATTGCAGTGCTGCGGTTTGCGGGGGCTTTGATTTCCGCTTTGCGATTGAAACACTGCCCGCGCCGAACATGTATGTCGACCTGCGTCAGTACCAGTTTGTCACCGCCGTCAAAGGATCGCTGCAAGCGCCAGACGCGGTTGTGACGCTGTTGATCAGCACCACCGATACCTCTGCCTATCTTCAAATCGTGCAAGCCGATACCCAAGGGGGCGCAGCCGGTCCTGTGGCCTCGATTGTGACCCAAGATCCCCAACCCGCAGCCCCCAACGCTCCGGCGCAAAGCCCGTCCAAGATGGCATCTGCGTTGGAGAAATTCGGCCATGTCGTGCTCGCGGCGCTGGATTTCGATACCGGCACTGCGGCCTTGGGACAGGGGGAGTTCGACGCGCTGGTCAATCTTGCGGCGGTGCTGAAGGATCAACCCGATCTGCGGATTGCTCTGGTGGGGCACACGGACAGCGTAGGGGGGCTACAGGGCAATATCACGCTGTCGAAAAACCGCGCGGCAGCGGTCCGGCAGCGGTTGATCGCAGCGCATGGAATCGCGGCCGACCGGATCGACGCGCAGGGCATGGGGTATCTGTCGCCGATTGCATCTAATCAAACGGAAGCGGGGCGGGATGCCAACCGCCGTGTCGAAGCCGTCCTGTTGCCCGCCAGCTGAATACCGCACACAGAAAAATCCCCGCTGCCCTGAAAAGGGAGCGGGGTCGGCCACATGCGGGCCAAGTTCACCGAGGGCAGTTGGTGATCTCGTGTTACCAGTCCGTAGGACCTTTTTCGGCAAAGGTATGGGCTAGAAAATCAATGAAAGCGCGCACCTTGGGCTGGGTGAACCGACCCGGAGGATAGACGGCATAGATGCCTTGGGTTTCGGGCGGCAGATCGGGGATCGCATCTTCGACCAGCCCTTTTTCCATCGCGTCAGCGTAAAGAAAGCTGGGCAGATAGGCTATGCCAAGACCCGAGATGGCGGCATTCAGCAGCGATTGCCCATCATTGACCGACAGCCAGCCCGCCGTGCGCACCTGACGCTTTTCGCCCGAGGGGGAGGTCAGCTTCCACATATTGCCGCTGGATTGGTTCGAATAATGCAGCAGCTTGTGATCGTTCAGATCGTCGATCTTTTCGGGGCGGCCGTATTTCTCGAAATAACCGGGCGACGCGATCATGCGTTTGGTCGTCTCGGTCAGTTTGCGGGCGCGTAGGGTGCTGTCTTCCAGCTCTCCGATACGGACAGCCATGTCGAAGCCTTCGCTGATCAGTTCAACATAGCGGTTGTTCAGCACCATGTTGACGGTGATATCGGGGAAATCGGCCAGAAAGTCGGACAGGGCAGGCGACAGGTGATTGACGCCAAAATCGGTCGCGACCGAGATACGCAAAAGGCCCGAGGGCGCGGATTGCATAGAGGTCACAAGCGCATCGGCTTCGCCCGCGTCATTCAGCACGCGCCGGGCACGGTCGTAATAGGCTAGCCCGATCTCTGTCGGGCTGACACGACGGGTCGTGCGGTTCAGCAACCGCGCCCCAAGCCGCGCCTCTAGCGATGAGACATGTTTGGATACAGCGGATTTGGAGATACCCATCTTTTTGGCAGCATCGGTAAAGCCACCTTGGTCCACGACCGTGGCGAATGCTTCCATCTCTGTCAGGCGGTCCATACCCGTCCCCTTTCATCATCTGCGTCTGAAAATGGTATGGCGGCCAAATCAGGCAGGATCACGGCAGTGGTGAGACAGTGGAGAGGTATTTGTAGGGATCGTTCGCGGCGGGGAAACAGGCGGGGACTAGATCCAGCGCACCAGTTTCAGGGCCAGAAACATCAGCAGCGCCAGTCCGACCATGCCCAGACACAAAATGGCAAAGGCCCATGGATGATCCACACCCGGCATCCCGCCGACGTTGACCCCGAACAGACCGGTCAGAAACCCCAGCGGCAGAAAGATCGCGGCAGCCACCGAAAGCACATACCCATGCCGCGCCTGCCGTTGCGCCGTATTGGCGTCATGCTCTTCCTGAACCGACACCAGACGGTCGCGCAATTCGTCCAACTCTTCGACGGCAATCAGCGCGCTGTTGGCTTGTTCGCGCAGTTCCAGCTGGCTGTCGTCAGGGATCAACGGAATATCAAAGGCTGCAAGCTTGGTCAGGGCCACCCGTTGCGGATCAAGATAGCGCCGCAGCCGGATCACGCTGCGCCGGATTTCGGGCAGTTCGTGCGGCATCGGGGTGTTCTTGTCTTCTAGATCGTCCTCAAAGAACTCCGCCTGTTCATCCAGCCCCGCGACGTGTTCTTGCACCCGTTGGGTCAGACGGCCCACCAATTCCTCAAGGAACTCGGCAGGGCTGGGAGGGGCCTTTTGCGCTTCGGCGTCGCGGCGGATCGCGTCGATGGCAAAGACTTTCTTGCGGCGCACGGTGATCAGCAGGTCGGAATCCACATACATCCGCACCGATACCATTTCATCGGCGTCCTGCCCCTCGTTCATGTTAATGCCACGCAGGTTCAGGATCAGCCCGCCTTCAAAGCGGTCACAGCGCGGGCGGGTCTGTTTCTGGATCAGCGATCCGGCGGGGATTTCATGCAGATGTTCGCGCACCCAAGGGTCGAGCATCGGGTCAGCCAGATCAAAGTGCCACCAGCGATAAATGCCCGGCCCAGTCAGCTTTGTATCGGCGGGCACCTGGGTCGTGCCGTCGGCAAAGATATCGAAAACGCAAATCGGCATGGCCACACCCTGAAACAACTATTTATCCCGCGCATTTTGACAGACCGGAGCCGAGGCGCAAGCCGTGCTGCTTGGGTAAGGCAGGCAAAGGGCAGGGCAGGCCGCCACAGCCTGCCCTGATGTCGGAACGATAGCTTACAGCGCGGCGGCCAGACGGGTGCCTTGGTCAATCGCACGTTTCGCATCAAGCTCAGCCGCGACATCCGCGCCACCGATAACGTGACAAGGGATGCCTTTGGCTTCAAGCGCATCGGCAAGCGACCGGTCCGACAGCTGGCCCGCGCAAAGCACAATAGTATCGGCCGCGATCACCTGCGGCTTTTCGCGCGCTTCGCCAAAGCTGATGTGCAGCCCCGCTGCGTCAATCTTTTCGTAGTTCACGCCCGCAATCATCTGCACGTTTTTCATGGTCAGGGATGCGCGGTGGATCCATCCGGTCGTTTTTCCCAGGCCTTTGCCGACCTTGGTGGTCTTGCGCTGCAACATGGTGACTTCGCGGGCAGGGGCGTGGGGTTGCGGCCCTTCGGGCGCGAGGCCAGAGCGGTGTTCGGCAGGGTCCGTGACGCCCCATTCCTTCATCCATTCGGGTAGGTTGGTCGTGGTGCTTTCACCATCGTGGACCAGATGTTCAGACACATCGAACCCGATGCCGCCCGCACCGATCACGGCGACCTTTTGGCCCGCCGTAACGGTGCCGTTCAGGATATCGATATAGCTGACGACATTGCCTGCGTCCTGACCAGGGATTTGCGGATCACGTGGGACAACACCGGTGGCGATGATCACCTCGTCATATTCGCCCAGATCGTTGGCCGAGACTTCGGTGTTCAACTGGACCGCGACGCCATGTTCCTTGATCATCGCGCGGTACCAGTCGACGAGGCCCCAGAATTCCTCTTTGCCGGCGACCTGCTTGGCAAGGTTCAACTGGCCGCCAATCTCTGATGCGCGGTCAAAGATCGTGACCTTGTGGCCGCGCTCTGCCGCGGTGATGGCCGCTGACAGACCCGCAGGGCCGGCCCCCACCACAGCGATGGATTTGACCGCATCGGCGGGATCGACGCGCAGTTCGGTTTCATAGCAGGCGCGCGGGTTGACCAGACAGGTAGAGATTTTGCCGCCAAAGGTATGGTCCAGACAGGCCTGATTGCAGGCGATACATGGTGCGATCTGGTCGGACTTGCCTGCCGCTGCCTTGGCGACGAAATCGGCATCGGCCAGCATGGGACGCGCCATCGACACCATATCAGCGCAGCCGTCCACCAGAACCTCTTCGGCGACTTCGGGGGTGTTGATCCGGTTGGAGGTGATGAGCGGGATGCCCACCTGACCCATCAGCTTTTTCGTGACCCATGCAAAGGCCGCCCGCGGCACAGAGGTCTGGATCGTCGGGATGCGCGCCTCGTGCCAGCCGATGCCGGTATTGATGATCGTGGCCCCTGCGGCCTCAACCGCCTTGGCAAGCTGGACGATCTCATCGAATGTCGATCCGTTAGGGATCAGGTCGATCATCGACAGACGGTATATGAGGATGAAGTCAGGGCCCACGGCCTCGCGCACGCGGCGCACGACCTCGACGGGCAGCTTCATGCGGTTCTCGTATGACCCGCCCCATTCGTCCTCGCGCTTGTTGGTGTGGGTGACAAGAAACTGGTTCAGGAAATACCCTTCGGACCCCATCACCTCTACCCCGTCATAGCCCGCTTGTTTGGCACGCAGGGCGCAGGCGGCGATATCGCTGATCTGCTTTTCAATGCCGTCGGCGTCCAGCTCTTTCGGGGCGAACATCGAGATCGGGGATTTGATCGCTGAAGGGGCCACGCAGTCGGGGCTAAAGGCATAGCGACCCGCGTGCAGGATTTGCATCGCGATCTTGCCGCCGGCCTCGTGGACGCGATCGGTGACGATGCTGTGGTTGTCCACGTCCTTTTGCGAGACCATCATTGCCGCACCATGGGCGACCGACCCTTCGGGGTTCGGGCCAATGCCACCCGTGACCATCAACCCCACATCCCCGCGTGCACGGGTGGCATAGAATTCGGCAACGCGGTTCCAATCCTGCGTTTCCTCAAGCCCGGTATGCATAGACCCCATCAGCACGCGGTTTTTCAACGTCGTGAACCCCAGATCAAGCGGGGCAAGAAGGTGCGGATAGTCGGACATTTGGCAAACCTTTCGAGGGCTGAATGTATGGTACTGGGCAGTTCTGTGCTGCAGTTCACCCCAAGCCTGCGGTCCTGTCACGCACAACGCTGCGTAAGCCAATATACATGGCTGCGGGATTCGTGCTAACGCCCGTGGGACTTCTCTTGCCGCGAAAGGCCCCTGACATGACGCCAGACGAAATCGCCCAACTGCCCTATCGCCCCTGTGTCGGGGTCATGCTGGTCAATGCCGACGGGCACGTGTTTGTCGGGCAGCGTCGGGACCGCGATCAGGACGCATGGCAGATGCCACAAGGTGGCGTCGAAAAGGGTGAACACGCCGAAGTCGCCGCCCTGCGCGAGCTGGAGGAAGAAACCGGCATCCCCCCAAGCTCTGTCACAGTGGTGGCACAGACCGAGGGATGGCTGCCGTATGACCTGCCGGTCGATCTGGTGCCCAACATCTGGAAAGGCCAGTTCCGCGGGCAAGAGCAGAAATGGTTCCTGCTACGCTTTCACGGGTCGGACGACGAGATCAACCTTGATACCGAACACCCCGAATTTTCTGACTGGCGCTGGCTGCCGGTGCACGATCTGGTCGACAACATCGTACCCTTCAAGCGCGAGGTCTATACCGCCGTGGTCAACGCCTTTGCAGACCATTTCGCGAACGCCTGACACACGGGCGCGCGACGTTCGACTTTTGCCCGATTGCGTAGCGGATATGGTCCAATGTGCATGATCGGAAACCGATTGCGTTGATTTGGCGGGTACCACTGTCGGTCGTTCCCTTTTTTGCGCATCGCGAACTTGACGGGGCAGGGACGGATAGGAAACAGGTGGCTATCGGCGCGCGACGTCGGACCGTCTAGCCACAGGATACACCCGATGAAGACATATGCCCTGACCGTGAAATGCCCCTCTGCGCGTGGGGTCGTCGCGGCGATCGCGAACTATCTGGCCGATCAAGACTGCAACATCTCTGACAGCTCTCAGTTCGACGACAAGGAAACCGGCGGTTTCTTCATGCGCGTCAGCTTTGAAAGCGAGGCCGACGTTGATCTGGCGACGCTCTCGGACGGCTTTGCCGATGCGGCGCGGCCCTTTGACATGGCCTATGAGTTCCACGACGAGGCGGTAAAGATGAAGGTTGTCATCATGGTCTCGCGCTTTGGGCATTGCCTGAATGACCTGCTGTACCGCTGGCGCATCGGCGCGCTGCCGATTGATATCGTCGCGGTGGTGTCCAACCATATGGAGTATCAAAAGGTCGTCGTGAACAACGACATCCCGTTCCACTGCATCAAGGTCACGCCAGAAAACAAGGCCGACGCCGAAGCGCGGATCATGGCGGTGGTCGAAGACGCGGGGGCCGAGCTGATTGTGCTGGCGCGTTACATGCAAATCCTGTCGGACGAGATGTGCCAAAAGATGTCGGGGCGGATCATCAATATCCACCACTCGTTCCTGCCCAGTTTCAAGGGGGCGAACCCCTATAAGCAGGCGTTCCAACGCGGGGTAAAGCTGATCGGGGCGACGTCGCATTACGTGACCGCCGATCTCGACGAAGGGCCGATCATCGAGCAGGACATCGTGCGCGTCACCCATGCGCAATCTGCCGAAGACTATGTTTCGCTCGGGCGAGATGTCGAAAGTCAGGTGTTGGCGCGGGCGATCCACGCGCATATCCACCGGCGCGTGTTTGTGAATGGCAACAAGACGGTGGTCTTTCCTGCCTCGCCGGGGTCCTACGCCTCTGAACGGATGGGGTGACCGGCGCGGGGGGGCGCTAGCCGATAGTCGGCACATGCGCCCCTGCATCCTTGTCCAGCAGATCGATCAAGCGCGGATCATCCGCGACCTCGACCTGCCGTTTGAACGGGGCAAACCCGCTGCGGATATAAAAGGACAGTGCCTGCGGACTGTCGAGCGTGCAGGTATGTAGATGAAACCGCGAGATCGGCCGCGCCCAGGCGGTACGGATCGCGTGGTTCATCAGATAGCGCCCTGCACCCGACCCGATCAGCGCGGGCGTCAGGCCAAAATAAGCCAGCTCGCAGGTGCCGTCGGCGGTGAACTTGAGCTCGAGCAGCGCCTCGTCACGGCCATCTTTCGTCAGCGTGAAAAACCGCGTGTCCGCGTCCGACAAAAGCGCCTGCAATTCGGCGTCGGTTTTTGTGAGACGTCCGAACCACAGCCAGTCCTTACCGACACGGCGAAAGATATCACGGTACCAGTCCAGCGTTGGTGTCAGCGCGCGCAAGGTCAGGCCCTCGGGGGCGGGGACATCGCGCAAGGGCGCGGCCTCGCGCATCTCAAGATGCGTGACGACCATCGCCAGCTTGCCAAGCGGTACGTCGTGGTATCCGTCCGTCAGCATCAGACCAGCCCTTGCTCTTTGAACAGGGCCATCATCGAGGTTTGCGGGCGCGGGCCAATGTGGCTGATGACCTCGGCCGCGCAGATGTTGCCCATCTTGCCGCATGTCTCGAGGTCACGACCCGTGGCCATGCCGTACAGGAATCCTGCCGCGAATTGATCGCCCGCGCCGGTGGCATCGACTGGCACGACCTTTTCGACGGGCACATCAACGCGCTCCTCGCCGCGCATCAGCGTGACCCCGTCGCCCGAGCGGGTGCAGACCACCAGCGGGCAAATCGCGGCCGTTTTGGCCAGAGCGACTTCGGTATCGTCGGTTTCCCACAGGGCGCGGAGTTCGGCTTCGTTGCCGATGACATAGCCCAAATCGTTTTCGATCAGCGCAAGAAAGTCATCCCGGTGGCGTTCCACGCAGAAGGGGTCGGAAATAGCGATCCCCGCCATGCCGCCCCCCGCCGTCGCCGCCCGCGCCGCTTCGCGGAATGCGGTTTTGCCGGCGTCGTGGTCAAAAAGGTAGCCCTCGAGGAACATCAGCTTGGCCTTGGACGTCACCGCCTGCGGTACGTCGTCCGGGGTAAGCCCCGTCGAGATGCCAAGATAGGTGTTCAACGAGCGTTCCCCATCCGGGGTCACAAAGATCATGCAGCGCGAGGTTGGGTTCTCGCCCTCGGCCACAGGGGCGTTGACAAAATCGATGCCGATGTCGGTCATCGCTTTGGCATAGAACTGGCCCAGTTCATCATCGCGGACCCGCCCGATAAAGGCCGTGGACAGGCCAAGCGCACCGATGCCCGCGATGGTATTGGCGACCGACCCGCCTGGGGTCTGCAGTCGGTCCTGCATCGTGGCATAAAGGCTTTCGGCGCGGTCACGCTCTACCAGTTGCATGATGCCTTTTTCGATGCCGTTGTCGTTCAGAAACGTGTCATCCGCATGCGAGATCACATCGACAACGGCGTTGCCGATGCCAACCACTTCGTATTGGGTCATTCGGTTTTTTCCTCATAGGGGCAAAGGTCACGGATGATGCAGGTTCTGCACAAAGGTTTGCGTGCTTTGCAATGGTATCGCCCGTGCAGGATCATCCAGTGGTGGGCATGGTGTTGGAAATCAACGGGAATATTGTCTTCGATGGCGCGCTCTACCGCGTCCACGGTTTTGCCGGGCGCGATCAGGGTGCGGTTGCCAACGCGAAAGATATGCGTGTCGACCGCTTGGGCCGGATACTGCCACCACATGTTCAGCACGACATTCGCCGTCTTGCGGCCCACACCCGGCAGCGATTGCAGCGCCGCACGGCTGTTGGGGACGACCCCGTCATAGTCATCCACCAGAAGCTGGCTGAGCTTCATGACGTTTTTGGCTTTTTGGCGGAACAGGCCGATAGATTTGATATGTTCGGTCAACCCGTCCAGCCCGAGGTCCAGCATCTGCTGTGGATGCTCGACGATCTCGAACAGGGATTTCGTGGCCTTGTTCACCCCCGCATCCGTCGCCTGCGCGCTCAGCGCGACAGCGACCAGCAATGTATAGACGTTGGTGTGATCCAGCTCGCCTTTCGGCTCCGCCTCGGCGTTCTGAAAGCGGGTGAAAATCTCGCGGATCGTGTGATAATCAAGGGTTTTGGCCATGCGCCAAGGTATGCGTGGTTTCGCCCCCTAGGGCAAGCCGCGCAGGGCGATTTTCGCGCGGTCGCTGCGGTAGATGGTGCCGGCCATTAGGCGCATGTTTCGGGTCGCGCGCGGGCGGGCCCTGCCGTAGTCTGCGTGCATGACACATACGCAACCCCAGCCCCAGACACCCGCCCCCGATGATGCCGCCACCGCAGGCGACAGCGCCTACCATTACGGCGTAATGCGGCGGGCGATTGATTTGATAGACGCCGCCGCCGATCCGCTGGCGTTGGACCAGATTGCTGGCGAAATGGGGATGAGCCCGGCCCATTTTCAGCGGCTTTTTTCGCAGTGGGTGGGCGTGTCGCCCAAACGCTATCAGCAATACCTGATGCTGGATCACGCCAAATCACTGCTGCGCGATCGCTTTACCACGCTGGACACGGCGCATGAGCTGGGGCTGTCCGGTTCGGGTCGCTTGCACGATATGTTCCTGCGATGGGAGGCGATGAGCCCCGGTGATTTTGCCCGTAAGGGTGAGGGGCTTGTGATATCGTGGGGGTGGTTCGACAGCCCCTTTGGCCCTGCGCTGGTCATGGGCACGCCACGGGGAATATGCGGGCTCGCCTTTTCGGCAGAAATGGGCACCGACGCCGCGATGGAGGATTTGTGCCGCCGCTGGCCTGGGGCGCGTTTTTGCGAAGATCCGGCACTGCTGCAGGACTGGGTGCAGATTGCATTCGGCGTGCAGGGGGGCGGGGCAGAGAAGGCTCCGATGTATCTGATCGGCGCGCCGTTCCAGATCAAAGTGTGGGAGGCGCTGCTGGCGATCCCGTCGGGCCATGTCACCACCTATTCCGAGATCGCCCAAACAATTGGCACGCCCAAAGCGGTGCGGGCCGTGGGCACAGCGGTGGGGCGCAACCCGATCAGCTGGCTGATCCCCTGCCACCGCGCCTTGCGCAAATCCGGCGGCTTGGGAGGCTATCACTGGGGATTGCCGGTCAAGCGTGTCATGCTGGCGTTTGAATCTGCCCGCGCTGATGCCTGACAGGCCGTCGGCGGGTTGCTGCCTATGCACATAATCCTGCCGGTTCAACGGGAACAAAGGCTGGTGTAAGGCGTTATGTGAAGATTGCCTCGCCCGAACGGGGCCACAACTTAAAGGCAGAATAAGATATGACATTTTCGAAAACCTCCATTGCTGTAGCTCTGACAAGCGTTCTGGCGCTGGCTGCTTGTGAACCCGGTCCGATTGGTGGCAACCCCAACGACCCGAACGCCAACACACGTAACGGTGCGCTGATCGGTGCAGGTACCGGTGCCGTGATCGGCGCGCTGTCCAAAGGTGACGGCAACCGCGCACAAGGCGCGTTGGCCGGTGCGGTTGCGGGCGGTGCATTGGGCGCTGGCTATGGCTATTCGCTGGACAAGCAAGAGGCCGACCTGCGCCGTCAGCTGGATTCCGACGTCATCATCACCAACACTGGTGACCGCCTGATTGTGACCCTGCCACAGGACATTCTGTTCGCGACAGACAGCACGCAGGTTCAATCCGGCATGCAGAACGACTTGGCCGCCTTGGCACGCAACGTGAACGTGTACAGCAATTCCACGCTGCAAGTCATCGGTCACACCGACAGCGATGGCCAAGCGTCCTATAACCAGCAACTGTCCGAAGGCCGTGCGCGCGCCGTCGCAAACGTGCTGGTGTCGAATGGCGTCCCAGGCAGCCGTATCCGGTCTGTGGGCCGCGGTGAAAGCCAGCCCGTTGCAAGCAACTTGAACGCAGCCGGCAAATCACAAAACCGCCGCGTTGAAATCGTGATCCTGCCAAACGCTGGCTAAGCTTTGGCGTCACTCATCTGAAAGGGCCTCGGCATATGCCGGGGCCCTTTTGCGTTTCAGCTGCGGTGAAAAATGGTGGGACAGGGCGTCAGGGTCAAAGATTGTCTTCGACGCGAAACCCGTCAGGGATGATATCGCGCCCTTCCAGCATCAGATCAGCCATGACGTGAGCCACCTTAGGGGCCATGCCGAAGCCGATCTTGAACCCGCCATTGGCTACGAAATGGCCGGGCTTATCAGGCAAGCCGCCCAACATCGGGGCACGACTACGGCTGCGCGGGCGCACACCGGCCCAGCGGGTGATGACCGGCGCATCGCGTAAGACGGGCACCGCAGCACGCGCCGCCGCAATCACATCATCAAGCTGTGCATCGGTCTGGTCGGGCGTGGTATAGTTCCGCTCGGTGGTCGACCCAATGGCGACAGTGCCGTCGCTATGCGGGATCATATGCACGCCCCCTGCAAAAAGCTGCGGCAGGCCGCCTGCGTCATACCGCAACAGCGCTGCCTGACCTTTGACACCAGCGCCCACAAGGCGCGTGTGATTGGCGGTCATCTGCTCTAGCCCGGCGACGCCTGTTGCCCACAGCACCTGTCCGCGATCCGCACCCTCGGCCTGTACAGTCACGCCCTTGGCCGCCAGTGCCCGCACCAGCGCGTCACAGGCGCGGCGGGGGTGGATCAGGCCGCTGAGCGTGTCGTAGATCAACCAGCCGGTCGGGCTGTCGGGCTGCCATTCTGTATCAGTCGCGCGGATCACGGACCATGTGGCCTGACCTTGCCACAGCGCCTTGGCCGTTTCGGTCCGCTGCTGCGCCAATGCCAGTGCTGCGTCATCCGCGACGGGTTGTAGTCGCCCCTTGCGGGCATAACCCGCGATGCCACCGCCCTCTTGTTCAACCTCTTGCCAGAAGCCTTCAGCCATCAGCAAACTGTCGCGTTGAAAGGCTTTCTTGGCGTTCCAGTTCTCGGGCACATGCGGGGCCAGCGCGCCGACGATGCCGCCGCTGCTGCCTGCAGCTGGCCCGTTCGGGTCAACGATCTGCACCGTAGCCCCGCGTTGCACGCAGGCCCATGCCACCGACAGGCCGAATATCCCCGCGCCGCGTATCGTGATTTCGGCCATTGCCAATCCTTGCCCTTTTTGCGCAGTGTTCGGCAAAGCCCATAGCACAAGGCCATCTCATGGAGAACCAGACAGCTGAGATTGAATGGAAAGACAGCGGCGTTCCGGTGTCCTCGAAATTCGATGATCCGTACTTCAGTCTTGATAACGGGGTAGAGGAAACGCAGCATGTCTTTATCGAGGGCAACGATCTGGCCAACCGCTTCCGCGACGGGTTCCGCATCGCAGAGTTGGGGTTCGGGACAGGGCTGAATTTTCTCGTGGCCTGGGACGCATGGGTGCGCAACGGCGCGAAAGGCGCGCTGCATTTCACCTCGTTCGAAGCCTTCCCGCTGTCGTCCGAAGATATGGCGCAAGCGCATCAGTCATTTCCCGATTTCGACGGCAAGCGTGACGCGTTGCTTGCCGCGTGGTCACCCAAGGGCGGAGAGATGCGCTTTGGCGATGTGGTGCTGACTGTGGTTATTGGCGATGCGCGACGCGCGGTGCCGGCATGGGGCGGTCTGGCGGATGCATGGTTCCTTGACGGGTTCTCCCCCGCCAAAAACCCCGAGCTGTGGGAGCCGGACCTGCTGCATGATGTGGCGCGTCACACGGCACCATTCGGGACCGCTGCGACCTATACTGCCGCCGGTGCGGTACGCCGAGCACTGGAAAGCGCGGGCTTCGCGGTGGAACGCACGACCGGCTATGGCCGCAAACGGCATATGACCCGCGCCGTGCGCGTATGAGCATGGCAACCAACCGCGCGGCTGCGTCGGCGCAGTCGAACAACATCCCGCTTGGCATCACCCTGATGGTGATCACGACCTTTGTCTTTGCGGTGCAGGACGGGCTGTCGCGGCATCTTGCGACTGAATACAATGTGATGATGGTCGTGATGATCCGCTACTGGTTCTTTGCGGCCTTTGTGATTGCGCTGGCCAAACGCCATGCGGGTGGGCTGCGTGCTGCGGCACGGACCAGCCAGCCGGTGCTCCAGATCTTTCGCGGATTGCTGCTGGCGGCAGAGATTTGCGTGATGATTGTTGCCTTCACCATCCTTGGCCTTGTGGAAAGCCACGCGGTCTTTACCTGCTATCCGCTGCTGGTGGCCGCATTGTCCGGCCCCGTCTTGGGCGAGAGCGTCGGCTGGCGCAGGTGGGCGGCGATCGGGGTCGGCTTTATCGGGGTGCTGATCATCTTGCAGCCGGGGATGAACGTCTTTGACCCTGCCGCCGTGATCCCGCTGTTGGCCGCTGCGATGTTCGCGGTCTACGGGCTGCTGACGCGCTATGTCGGGCGTAAGGACAAAACCGCAACGAGCTTTTTCTGGACCGGCGTGACCGGTTCGGTGGCGATGACGGCCACCGGCATCTGGTATTGGGAGCCGATGATCGCCAGCGACTGGTTGATCATGGCCTTCCTGTGCATCACCGGCGTCACCGGGCACTGGCTGCTGATCCGCTGCTATGAAGTGGCTGAGGCCAGCGCCGTCCAGCCCTTTGCCTATCTGCAGCTGGTGTTTGCCGCGATCATCGGAATTTCGATCTTTGGCGAAACGGTACGCACCAATGTCGCCATCGGTGCGGCCTTGATCGTCGCGGCGGGGCTATTCACCTTTTGGCGCGAACGGCAAAAGGGTCGTGCCCGTTAGCTCTTTGGTAAAGGGTTGGGGCAGGGGGTCTTTGCCCATGCGTGCGCGGTAGACGGGGAGGCTTTCCGTCACCCGCATCACATAGTTCTGGGTTTCGCGGAACGGAATCATCTCGATCCAGTCGACGATATCAATGTCGCCTTCGCGCGGGTCGCCATAGGCGTCCATCCAGCGCGTCGGGCGCGAGGGGCCGGCGTTATACGCGGCAGAGACCATCACGACATTCCCGTTAAACCGCCCCGCCATCTGCGACAGGTATTCGGACCCCAGCAAAGCGTTGTATTCCGGGTCGGCGGTCAGCCGATCGGTGGTGTGTAAGGCGCTGATATCCAGATCGCGTGCGACATCCTTAGCCGTGGCGGGCATCAGCTGCATCAGGCCACGTGCGCCCACATGGCTTTGCACCACGGGGTCGAATTCACTTTCGCGGCGGGCAATGGCCAGTACCATTTCAGGTGCCATATTCAGGTCGAGCTTGATCGCGTCATGCAGCGCGTAATAGGGCCCTGCGATGGTGATGCCCCGCTGTGCCACGCGTTTGCCGATCATGACCGCCAAATGCGGCTGGCCCACATCCATTGCGGCCTGACCCAACAGCGTGGCGTCTTCGGTGATCAGCTGTTCTGCCAGATGGGTCCAGAACCGTTCCGCTGTCGACAGCTCGCCAGAGGCTTGCAGCAGCAATCCGGCCTGAAACAGCGGAGCCTGAGCGAGCGCGGATGAACGCCAGTCCTGTTCGGGGCGCGGTCCTGCAAGGCTGGTATCAAACGGCAGGTTGCCGCGTTCTGCGGCAAGCAAGCCATAGAACGACGATTGGAATTTGGCCCCTTGCGCATAGGCTTTGGCGGCACCTTCGGCATCGTCCATGGCCTCAAACGCGCGGCCTTGCCAATAGCCTGCACGCCCTTGGCTGATGGGCGATTCAACCGCGCCATCATGGGCCTGAAAATGACCAAGTGCCAGCTTTGGATCCTTGAGGAAGCGCAGGGCGATATAGCCAGACAGCCATTCCAGATCAGCAAAGTGCGATCCTTCCGTCAGGAAGTGTTTCGATGCCATCTGATAGGCGCGGGCGGGATCACCAGTGCGCATTTCATTGCGGGCAAGGGCGCGGCGGCGGTTGGCCCATGCCGCGGGCTGGCCTAGGGCCGCCGCGCTGGTGGACTGCGACAGCATCAAATCCTTGGCGCTGTCGCTAAATCCTTTGCGGATGCGCCACTCGAACCGGTCGGCTTGCAGACCCGGATCGCTTTTTTTGCTGGCGGGCAGGGCTTCGATCAACGCGTTCACGTCGCCTTCGCGGTTCTGCAACGCAATACGAGTTTCAGCCAATGCCTTGTCGCCGTCGCTGACCAGATCGAACATCTGGCGGGCCTCGGCGTGTTCGCGCTGCCACAGCATCTCTTCCAGTCTGGCGGCGTGATGGTCCTTGAGCAGGGCGCCATGCGCGTCGATGAATTTTGCCTGTTCGTTCCCACTCATGGGGAGGGTACGCCAGGCGAGTACCAGCCGCGCCTGCGCCTCGCCCGAACGATCAGCGCGGACCAGTGCGGCCGCATGGGCCAGCACCGCATCGGGGGTCTGGGGGCCTTGTGACGTAAAGAAATCCAGCACCGCTTTGTCGCCTTCGCGTAGGACGGCGTCTTCGGATTGTCTGCGCAAATAAGCCTCGCCCGGCCAATCGGGGCGGCGCTTGAGAAAGTCGGTCACTTCGGCATAGGTGCCGCGTCCCGACCTCAGACGATGCCATTCGATAATATCTACCGCCACGGCCCCGTCGCGCCGCGCGATCAGCGCCGCGTTGTCCCAACTGCCCGAACGCATTGCATCCATCGCCCAGCCAAGCGGGCGGGGCCGTTCCGCATATGCCGGAACGGAGAGGGCAAAAACCATCGTCAGCGTCGCCAAGGCGCGTCTCATCACTTGCAATTCCTACTGGTCAAAGGCTACAGCCTTGCAACATACGTCACGGCGCGAGGGTTTCAACTCACCTTGCCGCTATCAGCAATTGGGCGCTTGCCCAGCAACGCAAGAATAGGAGCGTGCATATGCTACAAGGTTCACTACCTGCACTCGTCACGCCGTTCACGGACGGCGCGCTGGATCTGGACACGCTCAAGAAGCTGGTTGAGTGGCACATCGCCGAAGGATCGAACGGGCTGGTGCCTGTCGGAACCACAGGTGAATCGCCCACCCTGACCCATGCCGAGCATGAAACTGTCGTCGCAGAAGTTGTTAAAGCCGCCGCAGGGCGTATCCCTGTCGTTGCAGGTGCCGGTTCGAACAATACCACCGAGAGCATCCGTCTGGCCAAGCACGCTGAAAGCGTTGGCGCGGATGCGGTTCTGGTTGTCACACCCTATTACAACAAGCCGACCCAAGCCGGACTGATTGCGCATTTCACCGCGATCCACGAAGCCTGCGGTCTGCCGATCATCATCTACAACATCCCCGGCCGGTCAGTCGTTGATATGCTGCCCGAAACCATGGCCGAGCTTTCCAAGCTGCCGCGCATCATCGGTGTCAAGGATGCCACCGGCGATCTGGCGCGGGTCTGTGACCAGCGGATGCTGTGCGGGCCGGATTTTGTCCAGCTCTCGGGCGAGGACGCCACGGCGCACGGGTTCAACGCCCAAGGCGGCGTCGGCTGTATCTCGGTCACAGCGAATGTGGCACCCAAACTGCTGAGCCAGATGCAGGCGTTCTGCCTTGCGGGGGATTATGCGTCGGCGCTGAAAATTCAAGACCAGCTGATGCCATTGCACACCGCGATCTTTACAGAGCCGGGGCTGGTCGGCGTGAAATACGCCATGGCACGTCTTGGCTTGTGCTCGGGCGAGGTCCGCTTGCCATTGGTACCGCTGACGGATGCGACCAAAGCGCTGGTGGATTGCGGACTAAAGCATGCTGGCCTCATCGACTAGAGCACGTGACATTTTAAGACATGACCCATGACGGGGCGGCATCGAGCCGCCCTTTTTTATTGGGCGTTAGCGTTCTGCATTCCGCCCGCGAGACATAAAAAAGGCCCCGGCAAATTGCCGAGGCCTAATTTGAATATCTGCCTTCGGGAGCAGAAAAGGCTTATGGGCAAGCAGCCGTGTAACGCTGACCTGCAGAGTTCTGATACACACACTGGCCGTTTTTGCCGCGACCAAGGTATGCACCTGCAGCAGCACCAGCGAGGCCACCGATAATGGCGCCTTTGGTTTTGTCATCTCCGCCGGAAACGGAAGCACCCAGTGCAGCACCAGCGGCAGCGCCGGTGATAGAAGTTTGGGTCTGCGTTTCGCACGCGGCGAGTGCGCCAACCATAGGCAGGACCAAAAGTAGCTTTTTCATATTATACTCCATACTAGCTTCGGTACTTAACGTCATGGAACGGGTATGGTTCCAGCAAGAATAAATTAATCGGCGACAAAGTGCCTAGGCAGTTGATTATTTGCTGCCAAACACACGTCCCATTGCCCCATCCACTGCCGCAATGATCTGATCGATGTCGTCTTTTTGCGCGATCAACGCAGGGCTGAAGCAAAGGGTGTTGTTCTTGCCGGGTACCGACCGGTTGGTCGCCCCAATAATCACACCTTGGGCCATACAATCGGCCACCACGGCTTGTATCTGCGCTTCGACCACTGGCACGCGGGTGCTGCGGTCCTGCACCAGCTCTGCACCAAGGAACAGACCCTTGCCGCGCACCTGCCCGATGGCATCGTATTTGTCCGACAGCTCTTCGAGCTCTTCGAGCATATATTGCCCCATGTCGCAGGTGTTTTGCAGCAGGTTTTCGCGCTCTATGATGGCCATGTTTTCAATCGCGGCGGTGGGGCCTGCGGTACAGCCGCCAAACGTCGAGATGTCGCGGAAATAGTTCATCGGATCGCTGGCGTCATCCTTGAACAGGTTGAACACCTCTTCGGTTGTCACAAGGCAGGCGATCGCCGCATAGCCCGACGCGACGCCTTTGGCCATTGTGACCATATCCGGCTGGACGCCAAAGTGCTGATAGCCGAACCATTCGCCGGTACGCCCGATACCACAGACGACTTCGTCGATGTGCAGCAGAACGTCATATTTGCGGCAGATTTCCTGCACGCGTTCCCAATAGCCGTCCGGAGGCGTGATAACACCGCCGCCCGCTGTAACGGGTTCAAGGCAGAGCCCGCCCACGGTATCGGGGCCTTCGGCAAGGATGATTTTCTCGATCTGGTCGGCTGCCCAAATGCCGTAGTTATCCTCGGGGGCGCCATCCTGTTCAAACTTGCGATACTCAAGACAATGGGGCACGCGGACGAAGCCGTCGGTAAACGGGCCGTATTGCGCGTTCCGTTCGTCCTGACCGCCTGCAGACAGGCAAGCGATGGTCGTGCCGTGGTAATCACGGTCGCGATAGAGAATCTTGTGCTTCTTGCCGCCATAGCGTTTGTGGGCGATCTGGCGGATCATCTTAAAGGCTTTCTCGTTCGCCTCAGAGCCGGAGTTGCAGTAGTAGAGACGGCTCATGCCCGGCATCTTAGCGATCAGCTTTTCCGCAAAGATCGAACCCGGAATGGACCCGGCAGAGCCCGCGAAATAGTTCAGCTTGATCAGCTGGTCGCGTACCGCATTGGCGATGCTTTCGCGGCCATAGCCGACGTTGACCGTCCAGACGCCACCGGACACAGCGTCCAGATGCTCTTTGCCCTTTTGATCCCAGACACGCATGCCCTTGCCTTCGACGATTATGCGCGGGTCGGTGGTTTCATAGGCTTTATGCTGGCTGAGGTGATGCCAGATGTGCGCGCGATCTGCCTCGACCACACGGGAGATATCGTTTTCGCTAAATGTACCATCCATGTGCGTGACCTTTCCGAGGTTGGGATTGGGACGGGTGGCAAAGCACCCTGTTTCTAACGGCCCGTGCGCAGGCGTCCTGCGCCTGTTTCGGTCCCTATGCAGTGATTGTTAGGAGCAACGTCCCCCTCTGAAAAGCAAAAACCTGCCCCGCAGGGGAGCTTTGGGGGGGTGACGCACGCAAAAGGGGCTGGAATTGATTAAAATTCCAGCCCCTAAGCATTTGATTGATCTATATTTCCCCGGTTCTAAGCGGGGCGTGCGCTTATGCGCTTATTTCGGGCGAAAGCTCGACTTGCCGCGCTTGGGGGATGCGTCGCCACCGGCGGGTTTGCCCGCAGGCTTTCCACCCTTGGGCTTGGCACCCACTTTGCCCGGAGGGACAAAGCGTTTCGACGGGTCAGCTGCACGCGCCTTGAACGGCTTGTCGCCCGCAGGTTTGCTGTCGCCAGCCGCGCGATCCGCCGGCTTGTCTTTTTTCCAGACAGCTTTGGCCTTGGGCTTGTCAAAGCTGTCGGGCTTGCCTGCAGACTTTGGTTTCGGTGCGGCACCGGGCTTCATTGGTGTCCGTTCGGTCTTGTGCGACTTGGGCGGGCGTTCACCTTTGGGGGCCTTTGGCTTGTCAAACTTGGGCTTGTCGCCGCGCGGTTTGTCGAACCCTTTGTCGGGGCGTGGCCCGCGTGGCTTGTCATAAGAGACCGAGGCCTCTTCGGTGCCCGCCGCACGCGGTTTGCGCGGTGCGCTTGGCGCGTCGGGATCGAAAGGTGCACGGTCCGGACGCGGGCCGCGATCCGGGCGCGCGTTGTCATCAAAGCGGGAACCGCCACGCTGCGGTTTCGGGCCGCGGCCGCCGGGCTTGGGCCCGCGCGACAGATCAGGAGCCTTGTCGAGCTTTGTCACAACAGCGCCGTCTTCGACTTTCATGTCGGGGCCAAGTGCGTTGGTGAATTTATCGGCTGACGTCGCGAGGATTTCGACAAAGGTATGGCTTGGCTGCACACGGATCGCGCCCACGTCATCTTTGGTCAGATCGCCCATGCGGCAGATCATCGGCAAGATCGTACGCGGTTCGGCTTCGTCGTTGCGCCCGATCGAGATCGAGAACCAGACCGACGGGCCAAAGTCGCCACGGGGGCGTTCATCGGCGGGGGTGCCGGGCTCTGCCAATTGCTCGGGCGCGGACTGGCGCGCACGATAAAGGTTCACAAAAGCGGTCGCGAGTTGCTCGGGGCTGAACTGCTCCACGAGGTTCGCAACAAAGCCCGTTGCATCATCGGGGATCGGGTTCGACCAAGCGGAGTCGGCCAGCAAGCGCTTTTCGTCTTCGGCGTTCACGTCTTCGGCGGAGGGCGGGTTGGCCCATTCGACTTTCAGCTTGGCACCACCAATCAGGCGGTTGGCTTTGCTGCGCAGCTTGGCAGGGACGATCAGTGCGGACACACCTTTGCGACCCGCACGGCCGGTACGGCCCGACCGGTGCAGCAATGTGTCAGAGTTTGACGGCAGATCAGCATGCACAACCAGTTCAAGGTTGGGCAAGTCGATGCCACGTGCGGCCACATCTGTCGCGATACAAACGCGGGCCCGTCCGTCGCGCAGCGCTTGCAGCGCGTTGGTCCGTTCAGACTGCGACAGCTCGCCCGACAGCGCCACGACCGAAAAGCCGCGGTTGGTAAAGCGGGTGGTCAGGCGCGCAACGGCGGCGCGGGTGTTGCAGAATACGATGGCGTTCTTTGCCTCGTAGTACCGCAGCACGTTGATGATGGCGTTTTCGGTATCACGCGGGTGCACGTTCAGCGCACGGTATTCGATATCGGAGTGCTGCTTTTGCTCGCCAACGGTTTCAACGCGCTGTGCGTCACGCTGGTAAGATTTCGCCAGCTTGGCAATCGCGGCAGGGACGGTGGCCGAGAACAACAGGGTGCGGCGCTCTTCCGGTGCTTCCGAGAGGATGTATTCCAGTTCCTCGCGGAAACCCAGATCCAGCATCTCGTCTGCTTCGTCCAGTACCACGGCGCGGATGTCGGACAGGTTGATGTTGTTGCGTTTGATGTGGTCGCACAGGCGGCCCGGTGTGGCGACGACGATATGCGCGCCACGGTCCAGTGCACGGCGTTCGGTGCGTGTGTCCATACCGCCAACGCAGGTGGTCACAACGGCACCGGCCTTGCCATAAAGCCATGTCAGTTCGCGGCTGACCTGCATGGCCAGTTCGCGTGTCGGTGCGATAACAAGCGCCAACGGCGCGCCCGCGTGGCCGATTTTTTCAGCGTCACCCAAAAGGGTTGGCGCGATGGCCAGGCCAAAGGCGACTGTTTTGCCAGACCCGGTTTGGGCCGATACCAAAAGGTCGGCTTCGACCAGATCGGGATTGGTGACCGCCTCTTGGACGGGAGTTAGCGAATCATAGCCTTGGGTGGCAAGCGCGTCTGCGATGGTTTGGATCAAGGGATTGTCCTGTCTGAGAAAATGTCGCGCTACAAATACGCGCGTCGCGGCAAAAGCGGATACGCCAGCCACGTGTTGCGCCCGTCCCTAGTCGGTTATGACGCGAATGTACATCTCTTTGTCAGGCGCACAGGTCAGAGCGGCTATGCTCCGCCGCCTTTCTTTCAGGCGCTGATCGCATCCCCCCACGCCGACATCACCTCTGTCGCGCCGGTGTTTTCATCACCCTTTCGGCCGACAGCAGAGGGGCAGGCGAAGTGATAGGGGAAGATCGTGCGCGGTGCAGTCACGACGTTTTCCAGCGTCTCTTTCAACGTCGCGATCACCTGAGGCGGGAGCGCCTGATCCGCGATGGTGATGTCGGCAAGGCTCATATCCGTGCGCGGTGCGTGAAAGGCGGTTTCCAGATCCATCCCGTAATCGAGCAGGAGCGACGTCAGCTCGACCACCGCGGGCATTATTTTGCGCCCGCCCGATGCGCCAAGCGCGAATTGCGATCCATCAGCGCGGTGCAGCAGGGTGGGGCACATATTGGCAAGGCAACGCTTGTTTGGCCCGAGCGAGTTAGGCTTGCCCTGTTCGGGGTCGAACCACATGATACCGTTGTTCATCAGGATGCCGGATTGCGGCAGCATCATCCGCGAGCCAAAGATCGACAGCAGCGTTTGCGTGACGGCGACCATATTGCCGGCTTCGTCCACGACGCTAAAGTGTGTTGTGCAGGACGGATCAGGTTCATGTTCGGTATCGCCCATCGTGTCATAACGTTCCTGATTGGCCTGCCGGATGGCGCGGTCATAGGCGATGAACGCATCGGCGTCGGGGGTGTCAGTGCCGGGCTGCCAAGCCGTCATAAGATCAAGTGCGCGGCGCATGGTGGGGCCTGCGGTCAGCGTCGGCGTGGCGATCACCTCGTGGTCGCGGTAGGCATAGTGCATCGCATCGACCAGCGTCGCCTGATATTGCGCCAGATCCTCGGCCGCATGGTGTCCGCCCGCCGCTTGCAAATCCGCGACAATCGACTGCGCCAGCGGCCCTTCGTAAAATGCACGCGGCCCGTCTGTCGCCACGGTGCGCAGCGATGCCGCAAGACGGCTCAGGTCGCATGTCGTCTCGCCCAAGGCGGTCCACCCCGAGGATTTCGGAAAACCGTCTTCATCAAGGAAGGTCTCAGCCGAAGCAGGGAAGGGGGCGAGGTCTTTGGCCGATCCACCCAGGATCAGCTGCGTGTACCAATCGACGGGCAGCCCCGCATCGGCAAGCTTGATCGCAGGGGCGAGCAGATCGGCCCAGGGCTTCGTGGCAAAGTGTTCATGCGCCAGCCCCATGCCCGCGACCTGACCGGGAATGGCAATCGCCTTGGCCCCGAAAACGTTGCGGTCGTCCAGCACGGAAGGCCACGGAAACAGATCGCTCGCCTTGCCACCGACGATTGGATAGTCGGCAACATCCAGCCCGATGGGGGATTTCATTCCGAACTCAATGACTTTGGCTGTCTTCTCGCCGGCCATACGCACGACCATAAAGCCGCCGCCACCCATTCCGCTCATCCACGGCTCAGCCGCCCCAAGCGCAAAGGAGGTGGCAATGGCGGCATCCACCGCATTGCCGCCTCGCGCCATGACATCGGCCCCGACCTGTGCCGCCACACGGCTTTGCGACGCGACGATGCCTTTGCGGCTGCGGGTCGCGGGTTTGGTGATCTGCCAAGAGGCGTTTTGCTGCTGGGTCATTGGGGGCATCCTGTTATCTAGGTGTGCCTACCCAACGCCAGTGTCAGCAGATTTGCAACCATGAGGAGCGTTGCCGCCCCGCTGATTAGTTGCTTTGTGTCGGTGTCGCTGAAAATGCAAACACGGAGGCCTGGGCCATCTCGTTGGACGGGCCCTTTTTCGTGTTGGGGTAGATAAACCCGTTGATCGGATAAACGCTGCCGAATGATCCAGCCTGGCTTTCCAACCGCACATCAGACCAGTCGTTGCGGGGCGACACGTCTTTGACGGTCATGGCCAGCGAGATCTTGTTGCGCTTCCAGTTGGCGTGATCAACCTTGATCTCGCGGGGGGAAACAACTTCGGAGACCACGGCGACATGGCCCATCGGGTTCCGGCGGGTGCCTTTGAACGCCATGACCGCGCCGACAGCGGGTTTTGTGCCGCGCTCGTAAAGACCGTTGGCTTTGGCCCACCAAGTGTTGGCGTTGCCGCGGATTTGGACACCGCTGGCGTTGCGCGCGAAGGGTACGCACCAAACGCGCTGGCCTTTGGATTGCAGAACGCGAACTTCGCGGATCGCCATGGCGTGTAGGTCGGGGTTGATGCCCGCTTGGCTGATGGTTTGAACCTCAACCGGGCCGCGGGCACAGGCCGCTGTCAGCAGCAGGGCTGCGGACAGAATTGAAATACCGATTTTCGACGTCCACTGGCGTTTCACGCTCATTTATCTGTCCTGCTGCTCGTTTCACTCACCTTACTGTCCCAGTAAAGTCCGGCAGACATTCCGCGATTCTTGCCGAAAAACATAGTGCCGGGATTTTTTTGGGCAAAATTCCGCCACTATTATTGCAAATTGTTAATTTTCGGGAACCGGGCGGAGGCCACCAATCTTAACAATCAGGTCCAGCAGCGCTGCCACGCCCTTATCGTGTTTCATCTCTGCAAAGAGATAGGGCAGATCGCCGCGCATCCGTTTTGCATCACGATCCATCACCTCGAGCGACGCCCCCACATGCGGCGCGAGGTCTGTTTTATTGATGATCAGGATGTCTGACTTTGTAATCGCCGGCCCGCCTTTGCGCGGAATCTCTTCGCCTGCGGCTACATCGATCACGTAAAGCGTCACATCTGCCAGCTCGGGGCTGAAGGTCGCAGACAGGTTATCGCCGCCGGATTCGATCAGCACACAGTCCAGATCGGGATGGCGATCACGCATCCGCGCGATGGCGGCAAGATTGATCGAGGCATCTTCGCGAATGGCAGTATGTGGGCAGCCGCCGGTTTCGACACCGATGATCCGGTCTTGCGGCAGGACTTGAAGCCGCATGAGCGCTTCGGCGTCTTCTTGGGTGTAGATGTCGTTGGTGATGACGCCGATTGACCAATGGTCGCGCATGGCGCGGCACAGCGCGGCGGTCGTCGTGGTCTTGCCCGCGCCAACGGGGCCACCAATTCCAATGCGAAGCGGTCCATGGGGAGAGGTCATGTCTGGAACATCCTAGAGTAAAGCGTTTCATGTTGCATCGATGCGATATCAGCCAGAAAACAGGCGCTGCCGATATCGTCGACGGTTTGTGACAGGGCCAGCGTCACTGTTTGGTGGCACAAAGGGGCGAGCGCGGTGATCACCCGCTGCCCGTCCGTTTGCCCCAAAGGCACCGCACGGATCGCGGCCGAGACCAGCGCGCTGACAAAGGCATGCAGGAACAGGTTCGCGCCTTGCTCTACGGGCAAGCCCTGTGCTGTGCAGGCCGCACCAAAGGCAATGGGTAGGGTCAGGTCGGGCAAGTCATGCCCCCAGACGTCATTAACCACCCGTACGAAAGCCGCGCCCTGCTGGGTCATCTCGGTCAGTCGTTCCGACGATGGTGCCAGCGCGCGCGCCAGCGCGTCCGCCTCGTGCACCCCGTCGCCCGCAAAGCCAGCGTTCAGCAGGATCGCATCAGTCCGGCCTGCACCGTGGGCGATGATCTCTGCCAGCCAAGCCTGAAGGCTGGCCGCATCGTGAATGGTGCCATCCTGCACCGCCATCTCAAGCCCGTGGCTATAGCTGAATGCGCCGATGGGAAAGCTGGGGGACAACCATTGGGCCAATGTGATCAGCGCTTGGGTCTGCATCGTCAAAGCGGCCTAATGCGCGTGGCTGTGGGTGCGCCCGTGGCCATAGGCACCGCCTTCGGGAATGAACGGTTCGGACACATCGCGCAGCGTCGCGCCGAGCTTGGTCAGCATGTCGCGGATCACGTGGTCGTTCTGGATCAACAGCCGACCCGGTTCAAGCTGGCAGGGGCAGTGCCGGTTGCCGATATGCCACGCCAGACGCACCAGATCGGCGCCGGTGATCTCGAGCAGGGCTTCGCGTGCGGCGATGACTTCGATGATCTGCCCGCCTTCGAGTTCGAACGCATCCCCGTGGTTCAGCGATTCCGTATGCGCCAGATCCACCAGAAAGCCGCGATTGTGACTGGTGAGCAACCGCTTGCGGCGTAAAAAACGGTCGTCGTAGGTCAACACGCAGCTGTCATCCGCGTGGTCCCACTGGCCGTGGCGTTTGATCGTATGGGCGGGGGGGAGATCGGTCATCTTGGGGCCTCAGAACATGAAATAGCGTTGCGCCATGGGGACGGTTTCAGCGGGCGCGCAGGTTAGCAGCTCGCCATCTGCGCGAACTTCGTAGGTTTCGGGGTTTACCTCTACCTTGGGGGTGGCCGAGTTATGGATCAGATCGGATTTGCCGATGTTGCGGGTGTTTTGCACCGCGATGGTCTGTTTGCGCAGGCCAAGTCTGTCGCGCAGACCGTTCGATTGCGCGGCTTCCGAGATAAAGGTCACCGCACAATGCTGGAGCGCACTGCCATAGGCCCCGAACATCGGGCGGGTATAGACTGGTTGCGGCGTGGGGATCGACGCATTCGGGTCGCCCATCTGGGCCACGACGATCATGCCCGACATCAACACCATCTCAGGCTTCACCCCAAAGAAGGCGGGATTCCACAGCACCAGATCGGCCTTTTTGCCGACCTCTATCGAGCCGACCTCGCGGCTGACACCATGGGCGATTGCCGGATTGATCGTGTATTTCGCGATATATCGTTTGACGCGGAAATTGTCGTTGTCGCCGGTTTCTTCGGGCAAGCGCCCGCGCTGCTTGCGCATCTTGTCTGCGGTTTGCCACGTGCGGATCAGCACCTCGCCCACACGTCCCATGGCCTGGCTGTCGCTAGCGATGATCGAGAACGCGCCGATGTCATGCAGGATATCCTCGGCGGCAATCGTCTCGCGTCTAATCCGGCTTTCGGCAAAGGCGACGTCTTCGGGGATGGATTTATCGAGGTGGTGACAGACCATCAGCATGTCCAGATGCTCTTCGAGCGTGTTCACCGTAAACGGGCGCGTGGGGTTGGTCGATGACGGCAGCACGTGTTCTTCGCCGCAAATCTTGATGATGTCGGGGGCGTGGCCGCCGCCTGCGCCCTCGGTGTGGAAGGCATGGATCGTCCGGCCCTTAATCGCGCCGAGCGTATGTTCGACAAAGCCGGATTCATTCAACGTATCGGTATGGATCATCACCTGCACGTCCATGTCGTCCGCGACCGACAGGCAGCAATCGATCGCGGCGGGGGTGGTGCCCCAATCTTCGTGCAGCTTCAGCGCACAGGCCCCGCCGTTCACCATTTCGATCAGCGCACCGGGCTGGCTTGCGTTGCCCTTGCCCGCGAGGCCGATGTTCATCACCACGCCGTCCATCGCCTGCAACATGCGCCCGATATGCCATGGGCCGGGGGTGCAGGTGGTGGCGAGCGTGCCATGCGCCGGACCGGTGCCGCCGCCAAAGCAGGTGGTCACACCGGAATGGAGCGCGTCCTCCATTTGCTGGGGCGCGATAAAGTGGATGTGGCTGTCGAAACCGCCGGCGGTCAGGATGCGCCCTTCGCCGGCGATGATCTCGGTTCCTGGTCCGATGATGATGTCGACGTTGGGCTGGGTGTCGGGGTTGCCCGCCTTGCCAATCGCCGCGATGCGCCCGTCCTTCAGCGCCACATCCGCCTTGTAGATACCGGAGTGGTCGACGATCAGCGCGTTGGTAATCACGGTATCCACCGCACCATTCGCCCGCGTGACCTGCGACTGGCCCATGCCGTCACGGATCACCTTGCCGCCGCCGAACTTCACCTCTTCGCCATAGGTCGTCAGATCACGTTCGACCTCGATGATCAGATCGGTGTCAGCCAGCCGTAGCCGGTCGCCCGTGGTGGGGCCGTACATCGCTGCATATTCAGAGCGGGGGAGTGTGGTGGTCATCGGTGTCTCTTTCCTCGAAGCGCCTTAGAGCGCGCCCATCACTTCAGCGTTGAACCCGTACACCTTGCGGTCACCGGCAAGCGGGATCAGATGCACCTCTCGGCGTTGACCGGGTTCAAAGCGCACGGCGGTGCCTGCGGCGATGTCCAGACGGTGGCCGCGTGCAGCGGTGCGGTCAAAATCAAGCGCGGGGTTGGTTTCGGCGAAATGATAATGGCTGCCGACCTGCACCGGACGGTCGCCGGTATTGGCGACCATCAGGGTGATGGCCGTGCGATCCGCGTTCAGGGTGATGTCCCCCGCGGCACAGAGCACTTCGCCGGGGATCATTTGCGCGCCTTGCGGGGGGCCTTGGTCCGCCCGCGCAGGGCGACGATCGCGGCGGTGGCGATGACGGCAAGGCCCATAAAGACAGGCATCCATTCAGCACCATGGGGGGCGATGTGCACACCGGGGTGGGCAAGGGCCGGGCCGGCCAAAAGGGCGGCGGGCAGGATCATCAGATATTTCATAACGGGGGCCTTTCTTGCGAATGGGGTCTAGCGGATGGGGTTGTGCACGGTGACCAGCTTGGTCCCGTCGGGGAAAGTGGCTTCGACCTGCACGTCGTGGATCATCTCGGCGATGCCTTCCATACAGTCGTCGCGGGTGATGACTTGGGCACCGGCCTGCATCATCTCGGCCACGCTGCGGCCATCGCGTGCGCCTTCGACGACGGTATCGGTGATCAGGGCAATCGCTTCGGGGTGGTTCAGCTTGACGCCGCGGGCCAAGCGCTTGCGCGCGACTTCGGCCGCCATGGCGATCAGCAGTTTATCTTTTTCACGGGGGGTCAGCTGCATGTCAAAGCATCCATGTTTTGGGAGGGGCCGCGCCATGCAGGCGGGCGATGACCGGCACCAGCGACTGGCGCAGGATGTAACTGTCAGGCGCGAGGATGCGGGCATAAAGAATGCCTTCGCGAATCAGGCTGGCACCGGCGCTGGCGGGCAGCAGGGCGCGCAGGGGGGCAAGCAGCGCCTCGGCATCGGGGGCGGCATAGATCACGCTGGCCATAGCGCAGTTTCCGCCCGCCGTGGCGGTGCCCGCCAGCTGCGCGTGGATATTGCCAGACAGGCGCACGGCGTCGGCAAAGACAGGACGCCCGTCGCGGCGGATCGTGATGTTATCGGCAAAGCGCGCGTCAGTTAGCGTCTCGCCCATGGACACGCGTCCAAAGACCAGCGGTTCGACGCCAAAGAAACAGGCATCGTCAGCTAAATCTACGTCCAGCTTGCGACGCAGGGCAGAGCCGTTGAACAGGATCGTTTCCTGTGGCAACCAATCGACCCGAGCCCCGCCTTTTGCGACCAGCCGCGTCGTCATCTGCGCCATCGGGCCGGGTTGCGCCAGATAGACACGTTCGGCAGCCTGACTGGTCAAGGTCAGGCGGCTGTCCGCACCGGCAGTGGCGTGGATCGACAGCTCGTCGCCGCCCGTCATCCCGCCAGAGGTGTTGAGGAAAACCCCCGTCAGACCACCCGCCGCCGCCCGCGGAAAGAGCGCCTTGAAGCAGCCCTGCTGGTACAGATCGTCGATCACCGACGTCTCGCCATAGGTCTTGCTGCTGATGCGCAACGCCCCGCGGGCGCGGGGTTGCATCGGCACGGCGAAAGCCTGATCGGTATGGGCGGCGATGTTGATGGGGGGCCTCGTCCAGTTGAAAATAACTCCCATCTGGATAGCGTGATTCCCGTCGGGTGCGATCCGAAACGGGCATTTTTGGCGCAATTTGAGGCTGCTTCGCGACGGATGCCTATAATTTGGGCATATCCCGTCAGTGGCTTTGACCCGCAGCTTGGGCGCGGGTCAAAGCAGTTTTGCGGTCGGCCTACCCGTAGAAGTACTTGGGCAGATAGGTCGCGATCTCGGGGATCAGGATGATCAGCAAGACCCCGATCAGCGTGACGATCACATAGGGCGTCACAGAGGCATAGATGTCGCCCATCGTCACATCCGGCGGGGCCACCCCTTTGAGGTAAAAGAGGTTAAAGCCGAAGGGCGGGGTCATATACCCGACCTCCATCATGATGATGAACAGAATGCCGAACCAGATCGGATCAAAGCCATAGCTCTGCACCACAGGCAGGAACACGGGCAGGGTGATCAACATGATCCCCACCGGATCCAGCACCATGCCAAGGATGAACAGAATCGCGAGCATAAAGATCAGCGACCCCCAACGCCCACCGGGCACAAGGTTCATCATGTCCTGGATCAGGCTTTGTGCCCCAAGCGCCGTATAGGCCGTGCTAAAGGCGTGCGCCGCAAACAGGATCCACATGATTAGCGCCGTCAGCTTAAGCGTCGCAACCGACGCGTCGCGGATCACGACCCACGACAGTTGCCGGTTGATGCCGGTTGCGACCATCGCCCCAAAAACACCGATTGCAGCGGCTTCGGTCGGTGTGGCGAAACCGCCAAAGATGGCACCAAGTACGATAACCACGATCAGGATTGGCAAAATTACCGCTTTGAGAGAGCGGAACTTCTGGCCCCAACTTGCGCGTTCTTCCTTTGGCAGGGCAGGACCGAGTTCGGGCTGCATCCAGCAGCGCCCTCCGATATAGACGGACACGAGGAAAAACAGCAGCAGCCCCGGCCCGATGCCCGCTGCGAACAGCCGACCGACAGACACCTCGGTGAGCAGCGAATAGAGCACCATGAGGATCGAGGGCGGGATCAGGATGCCCCAGCCGCCGCCCGCGTTGATCGCCCCGAGGGCGAGCTTTTTGTCATAGCCCCGTTCCAGCATCTTGGGCAGCGCGATGGTCCCCATTGTCACAACCGCCGCACCCGAGATGCCCGACATGGCGGCAAAGATCACGCAGATCAGTACCGTGCCGATGGCCAGACCGCCACGCAGGCCGCCCCACCATTCGTGCATCATATCGTAAAGGTCATTCGCGACCCCCGATTTCTCGAGCAGGATCGCCATGAAGACAAACAGCGGGATCGCCATCAGGGTGGGTGATTGCATCGTCTCCCACATTTTAGAGGCGAGCAGATAGAACCCTAGATCGCCCATTTCGGCGTACAGGAAGATGACCGAAATCCCCCCAAGGGCAAAGGCAAGCGGCGTGCCGAGCATCACAAACAGCAGCAGCGCGCCAAAGAATAGCATGGTCAGAATTTCGACGCTCATGAGTGGCCTCCAGCGGCTTGGGCGGCTTCGGTGTCACCGGTAGCGGGTTGACCAAAAATTGCGGGATCATTGGGCAGTCCCATCAGGGTGCGCACATCGGCCCAAAGGCGTACGAACCCCTGCAGCAGCAGCAGCAGCGCCGCGACGGGGATCAGGGATTTGGTCGGCCACAGCGGGGCCTTCCAGACGGAATTCGACCGCTCCATATCGGCGATGGCTTCTGACGCGATGTCATAGCCCTGCCACAGCAGCACACCGACAAAGATCACGAACAGCGGCCATGTTACGATGTCGACCAGCGCTTTGCGCTTGGGTGAAAACTGGCCATAAATAATATCGACGTTCACGTGACCGCGTTCGGTCAGCAGGTACCCGCCCCCGATAATCGCATAGACCCCAAAGATCAGCGTTGCCAGTTCGGCAGTCCAGATCGCGGGCTGTCCGATCAGATAGCGCATGACCACATCGGCCAAGAGCAGGGCAAAGATAATCAGCACGCAAAAGCTGATCCAATAGCCGATAATGCGGTTCAATTGCGTGATGAAGCGCGCAAGTTTAAACAAAACGTTTCTCCCTCAGGACAAAAACGAGCCGCCAGAAATGCAAAGACATATCAGGCGGCTACAATGATTTTCAGCGCGGCCTTACCGGGGGGTATCCCCCCGGATCAGACGCTTAAAGATAGCCGAGGTCGGTCATCAAGGTTTTGTAGATGTCTGCCGCCTTCGCCGCGCGTTCGCCTTTCTGCGCCTCTGTATCGAGGATCTTGGACGACGCATCCGCAAGGATTGCCAGCACATCGTCGGGCAGTTGCAACACCTCTACGCCATTCTCGGCAACGCCCTCGGAAATCGCGATGGCTTCGGCGTGTTGATATTCGGCCGAGCGTTGGAAGAAACGCGTCTCCATCGTGTCGAGCAGGGCGGTACGCAGATCGTCTTCCAGCCCGTCGACGGCATCCATGTTAAGGATGAAGGCGTCAGTGGTTTGACCAAGCGCGGGTTTGTAGTGGTATTTGCAGACCTCCCACAGGGACATGGATTGCGCCCCCACGGCGGCCCCCCAGTGCGCGCCATCCACAACGCCCGAGCTGAGCGATTGATAAAGCTCGGACCCCGGAATGTATTGCGGTGCGGCACCGGCGGACTGCAGGTAATCCAGCATCGTCCCCGACGACCGCAGCTTGAGTCCTTTGAAGTCTTCGGCGGATTCGATCTTTTTCGAGACGACGATTTCGACGGGCAGTACTTTTTCCGTCTTCATCATCACGCCGTCGGCGTTCAGGTCTTCGTTCACCAGCGCCTCAAGGCCAAGGTTCTTGATCGCGTGTTCCATTTCCCACGCCTGACGGAAGGTGCCGGGGATGCCGAACAGGAAGGACGCGGCCTGCGCCTGATCCTGCACATAGGACGGGCTGACCGTCCCCATGGGCACAACGCCTTTGCGCACGATGTTGTAGATGTCGGGGCCTTTGGCGAATTCGCCCGCACCCAGCAAATCCATCTTGAACGCGCCTTCGGTGCGCGCCTCAAGCACTTCTGCCAGTTTACCAAGGCTGTCGTTGAAAGAGCTGGACGCCTTGGGCCAGTGCGCTTGCACGCGCCAGTTTACCTTACCTTGTGCGATACCCTTGCCAACCAGCGCCGGTGTTGCCAGCGCGCCAAGAGCGGCCCCACGCAGCATGGTGCGGCGGTTCATATTGCCTTTAGTCATTCGATTTCCTCCCAGAAACTTTGGTTTCTTTATTCTGCGCAACACGATTTGCGCAGGCTCCCTGACGTCACCTTCACGCATCGTCAGGGGGAGGTCAAACGGCTGTTAGCGATAACGGTTAATAAATCTGACGTTTGTCAGTTTTGGGGCGCGGAATTGCCGACTCTTCAACCTGTGGTGCAGGGAAACAGCGGTCAGGTTGCGAACTGATGGCGGTATTGCGACGGGGTGACGCCTTGAACGGTACGAAATCGCCGCGAGAAATAGGACGGGTCGGCAAAGCCCAGACGGTAGCCCACCTCGGCCACTGAAAGGCGCGTGAATGCCAACATGCGGCAGGCTTCTTCGACGTGGCGGGCTTCGATATAGGCGGTGGCGGACTGGCCCTTGGCTGCACGGCACAGGCGCGACAGATGTCCGGTGCTGACGCCAATGCTGCCGGCAAAATCCTTGGCCGTCCAGCCCGCGCTGGCCGGATCACTGATCAACTGGTCCAGTCGCGACAGCCGGTCGTCGAGCGGGGCGCTGCCGTCCTTTTGCGTCGTCCCCCATGCCGCGATGCTGGACAGAACCGCTTGCCCTAGCCCCACAGCGATCTGCGCCCGAAACGGGGCGCCGGTCTGGGCGGTCACGGTTTCAAGCTGTGTCATCAGCGCAACCAAGGTGCCGGCCGCCCGCCCGACCGTGGGTTTGGACAGCGCTTTGCCCAGTTCTGCATTTAGCGGCCCTATGCTGTGCAGGATCGCGATGGGAAAGGACTGCACCATGCCTTGGGTGTTGGGGGTAAAGTCGAAGCTATGCACCATGCGTGGTGGAATAAACACGACCGAACCCTGTGTCAGGGCAAAGCGGTCACCCTCGATATTTGCGGTGCCACCGCCCGACAGAATATACAGCACCTGCGCGAGCCGAGCGTGGCGATGCGGCGCGATATGCCAAGCGTGATCCGGTGCGCGGTCCTTGATCCGTTCGCAATGCAGCACATCGGGAAACCCTTTCGTTTCACCAAAAAGCGCATAGCTGGGGATCGGGGAAAGCTTTGTCATGCACGAATAGTACCAGCAAATGCAGTCGCGATCCATTCATCCTGCACGTTTCGTACAATAGGTTAATTCGACAGTCGGGCAGGGAAACCTAAAATGAAAACTCAAGTCGTCATTATCGGTGGCGGACCATCTGGTCTGTTGTTGTCGCAACTGCTGAATAATGCAGGTGTCAGCACTGTCGTTCTTGAACGGACCACCCGCGACCATGTTCTGTCTCGAATCCGCGCCGGTGTGTTGGAAGACGGTACGACGAACCTGCTGCGCCACGCCGGTGTGGGCGCGCGGATGGACCAGCAGGGCTTGGCGCATCAGGGCTGCTATCTGACCGACAACGATCTGATGGTACATATCGATTTCCACAAGCTGATCGGGAAACAGATCATGGTCTATGGCCAGACCGAAGTCACCCGCGATCTATACGAGGCTCAGGACAGAATGGGTGCGACGATCATCCACGAGGTCGAGGACGTGGTCATTGCCGGCGCAGACACCAACGCGCCCACGGTGTCCTTTCTCAAGGATGGTCAACACCAAGAGATTACCTGCACCTACGTCGCAGGCTGTGACGGATTCCACGGTGTCAGCCGCAAGACGATCCCTGCCGCCAAACGCAAGGAATTCGAACGGGTCTACCCCTTTGGCTGGCTGGGGGTTCTGTCGCGTACGAAACCGGTGAATGACGAATTGATCTATGCCAGCTCCGAACACGGCTTCGCCCTTGCCTCTATGCGCAGCGAAAGTCTGAGCCGGTATTACATTCAGGTGGCCTCCTCAGAGAACGTCGCAGACTGGAGCGATGACCGTTTTTGGGAGGCGCTGAAGCAACGGCTGCCTCAGTCCGTGGCCAGCGCATTGATCACCGGTCCGTCGATCGAAAAATCCATCGCGCCGCTGCGGTCGTTTGTGAGCGAGCCGTTGCGGTGGGGCAATCTGTTTCTGGTGGGCGACGCTGCGCATATCGTCCCCCCGACCGGCGCCAAGGGGCTGAACCTTGCGGTGTCGGATGTGTTCTATTTGCACGACGCGTTGATCGCCGCGCTCAAGCGAGGGGATAAGCGCGGTATTGATGGCTATTCGGCACATGCGCTGGCGCGGATATGGAAGGCGATGCGGTTCAGCTGGCAGATGACGACCATGCTGCACCAGTTCGAGGGCGAAGACAGCTTTGCACCACAGATGCGTCGGGCGTCGCTTGCCCATCTGGCACAAAGCGAAACGGCGCGGCGGGATCTGGCCGAGAATTATACAGGGCTGCCGTTCTAAAAATCGCGGCCTAAGATCGACCTGCGATACGAAAACGGCCCGCCCTCTGACGCATGATCAGGGGGCGGGCCGCGTCTTTGTTTTCGGTGCAGCTGCGTTTAGCCGCGGATCATCACTTTACCAGAGCGACCCGGTGTCAGCGACGCTTTCAGTGCGCCAGGCAGATCGTCCAACCCGAACTGCCCGCCATCTTCCAGCACCAGCTCGCCTTTGGCGACCAGCGTCACCAGCTCTGTGATCAGGCGCTTGCGCTCTTCGGGGTCCATCTCGCCGCTCACGCGGGAACCCCAGAAGCCTTTTACCGTGATGTGCTTCATGATCAGCGCACCCGAATTCAGCGGCATCGGCGCACCGGTGGCTGTCCCGAAAACGACAAGCTCGCCGTCCAGTCCCAGCAAATCGACCAGAACGGCAGAGATGTCACCACCGACAGAGTCGATTGCAGATGCGGCCCCCTTTTCACCGATGATCGCGCGGGCTTTGTCCTGCCAGCCGTCTTCGGAGGTCGACAGTACATTGTCGATGCCCAGATCGGTGAGCTCTTTCACCGCCTCTTCGCGGCGAACGAGGTTCAGCAGGTTGATGCCGCGGCTTTTGGCGAGTGTGGTCATGATCTTGCCCACGGCTCCGTTCGCAGCGGTCTGGACGATCCAGTCGCCCTTCTTTGCCTTCAGCGTTTCCAGCAAGGAAATCGCGCTGAACGGCATGGCGATCAACTGCGCACCGGCGACATCAGAGATCGCGTCGGGCAGGGGAAGAACGCCAGTGGCGGGGGCAACAAAGTAGTCAGCCCATGTGCCATGCACGCCCGCAATCGACACGCGCTGGCCGATCATTGCCTCATCCACGCCCTCGCCAACGGCCTCTACCGTGCCAAGCGCTTCGCTCCCGCCAATCGCACCGGGAAGCTCGGGTTTGTAGCCGTAGTTGCCGCGGATCGTCCACAGATCGTGGTTGTGGATCGGGGACAGGGTCATCTTGACCAGAACCTCGCCCGCGCCTGCGGTGGGGGTGTCGACTTGGGTGCTTTCAATGACGTCGATGGGTTCGCCAAAGCTGTTGTGGACTGCTGCTTTCATAGGGGTCTCGCTTTCTTGTGTTTATCGTATGGCTAGAAAATCGGTGGTTTCTGACAAAGCCTGCTGTAGCGGGATTTGATCCTGCGAGAGTTTTGACAGGATCGCGGCCCCTAGGAATTTGGCATAAAGCATCTGCGCGGTCGCACGCGGATCACTGATCGGCGGGACGGAGCCGTCTTTCGCTCCGGCAACCAACAGGTCCGCAATACGGGTCACAAGTTCTGCCACGCCGTCATTCAGAATACGGCGCATGTCATCTGACAAATCGGCGACCTCGGCACCCAATTTGACCACAAGGCACTGGTTGGCGATCCCTTCGGAGTGCGCATGCGCCAGCCATGCTGACCAAAAGGCCGTAAGCTTGTCATGCGCAGACCCCGCCCCGCAGCACAGCGTATCGATGCGCGCCAGATAGTCGGCGACATAATCATGCAATAGCGCCTGACCAAAGCCGTCCTTGGACGGAAAGTAGTAATAGAACGACCCCTTGGGAACGTCGCTTTCCTTGAGGATGCGCGCCAGCCCGACGGCGCCGAACCCGTGCTTGCTGATGAGCGATCGTCCGGCGGTCAGGATCTTCTGCCGCGTTTGATCTGATTTCTTTTGCTCTGTCATAGTAGGGAGATAGGTGCTATTAGACCGGTCGTCTAGTGCAGGGGGAAAATATCTTTGTCAGCGTCGAACCGCGCTAAAGATGCGCAGCACATGTAACGCCTCGCGGACGCGCGTCAGTCAGCCCCGAAGGGTGCGAAACGTTTATGCTGGATATTTGGTAGGTGTAATGGTGGAGCCTAGCGGGATCGAACCGCTGACCTCCTGCATGCCATGCAGGCGCTCTCCCAGCTGAGCTAAGGCCCCATCGTGGATCAGGGATCCGGGAAGTGTATCAACCGTGTAAGGCCGATGCGCCGCTGAATAGGCGGTCGCGAGGGCGGGATCAAGAGGAAAATCTATCCCGCCATCGCAAAATTCAATTAATCTTCGTCTTCGGAGGCAACGTCCGCGATTTCTTCGAGAGGAACAGTATCCTCATCGTCGTCATCATCATCCAGAATGTCGTCGTCCAGATCTACGTCTACGTCGTCATCATCCACCAGCGACTCTTCATCATCAGAGTTGCCTTTCTTGGATTTGGCTGTGACGGCGTCTTCTCTATCGGCGGCGATCATGCGGGATTTGGAGTTATCTACCTCGACCACTTCGCCGGAGTATGGGCTGATGATCGGATCTTTGTTCAGGTCGTAGAACCGTTTGCCCGTTGTGGGGCACAGGCGCTTGGTTCCCCATTCTTCATTGGGCATCGAAGACCCCTTTTTGAAAGTGTTGTTGCGTATAGATGATTCAGGCCAAGTGCCATATGAGATAGGCACTGTCAAAGGCAATCGCCACCCCATCGCGACCCGGAACCCTGAAATGCCTGATCCTGTCCTGCCCGGAAACCCACCTATCCCGCTGATCCTGCGCCGCTCTGCGCGGGCGCGGCGCATATCGCTGCGGATATCGCAGCTGGACGGGCGGGTGACCCTGACCATGCCAAAACGTCTGAAAGAGGCCGAGGGAATCGCCTTTGCACGCGAGAAAGAGGCGTGGATTCGGCAGCATCTCGACGCGCGCAGTGAGGATGTGGTGGTGGGCATCGGGGCAGAATTTCCTTTGGGCGGGCGGATGCTTCGAGTCGAGGCAGGGCAGGGCAGGCGGGTGGTTCTGGGGAGCGATACGATCTGTGTCCCCGGTCCGGCGGATCGCGTGCCCGTGCGGCTGGCTGCCCATCTAAAGGAGCTTGCGCGCGACCGGCTGACGGGGGCCTGTGACGACTATAGCGCGTTGCTGGGGCGTCCTTATGCCAAGCTGACGCTGCGCGATACGCGGTCGCGGTGGGGGTCCTGCACCTCTGACGGGGGGCTGATGTTTTCGTGGCGGTTGATCCTGACCCCGCCCGACGTGCTGGACTATGTCGCCGCCCACGAGGTCGCACATCTGGCGCAGATGAACCACTCTCCGGCCTTCTGGGCCGAGGTCGAACGGATTTACGGACCCTATCAAGAGGCGCGTGGCTGGTTGCGCAGGCATGGCAGCGACCTGCACCGGTTCAAGTTTACCGCGTAGCGCAGCGCCTCGGCGCGTTTACCACATTGACGCACCGGCGATTCGTGATCACAACGGCGATATGAACCTGAACCCTCGTCCTCTTGATGCGCATCCATTGGCGCATGACCGCGTGTACCGGCAGTTGCGGACCCGTATCATGTACGGGGATCTGCCACCGGGACAGGCTTTGACCCTGCGGGGAATCGGCAAGGAATACGAGGTGTCGATGACCCCTGCGCGCGAAGCCGTCCGGCGGCTGGCGGCAGAGGGGGCGCTGACGATGTCCGCGTCGGGCCGGATTTCCACACCCGAGCTGAGCAACGAACGCATCGAGGAACTGGCCGCGCTACGTGCGCTGATCGAGGTAGAGCTCGCCAGTCGTGCCTTGCCCCGTGCCCACCTCGCGTTGATTGACCGGATGCAGGCGATCAACAATGCTATTTCCGACGCGGTGAACAATCGCGACGCCGTGAATTATATCCGTATGAACCTCGAATTTCACCGCACGTTGTATCTGCGGGCGCAGGCACCCGCGATGCTCGCGATGGCAGAGACCGTCTGGTTGCAGATGGGCCCGACGATGCGCGCGCTCTATGGCCGGCTGCGACGGACAGAGCCGCCGCATTTTCACAAGCTGATTATCGCAGCCCTGCGCGCCGGGGATGAACCCGGTTTGCGTCTGGCGGTGCGTACGGATGTGACGCAAGGCTTGCGGATGCTGGTGTCGTAAGGCCCTGCGGGGCGGCGTAGAGTTACGCCGCCAGTCCCTTGGCCCCGAGGCCGAGGAACTTTTGGCGGCGATCCGCGACCAGTGCCTTGGCGTCTTTGCCTGACAGGTCATCCAGCATCGCGGTAATCGCGCTGCGTACCGATGCGATGGCGGCTTTGGGGTCACGATGCGCGCCGCCACGGGGTTCGGGGATGATGCGATCGTTCACGCCGAGCTGTTTCAAATCTTGCGCTGTCAGGCGCAACGCTTCGGCGGCTTCGCGCATCTTTTCGGCGTCTTTCCACAGGATCGACGCGCAGCCCTCGGGCGAGATCACGGAATAGACGGAATGTTCCAGCATGGCGACACGGTTTGCCGTGGCAAAGGCCACAGCCCCGCCCGATCCGCCTTCGCCGATAATGACCGACACGAGCGGCACGCCGACTTGCAAACATTTTTCGGTCGCACGGGCGATGGCTTCGGACTGGCCGCGCTCTTCGGCACCTTTACCGGGGTAGGCACCGGGGGTGTCGACCAGCGTGATCACGGGCAGGCCGAATTTATCCGCCAGCTCCATCAGGCGCACGGCCTTGCGGTAGCCTTCGGGGCGGGCCATGCCGAAATTGCGTTCGATGCGGGATTTGGTGTCGTTGCCCTTTTCGTGGCCGATCACGACGACAGGTGTGTCATTGAACCGCGCCAGACCGCCCATGACAGCCAGATCATCGGCAAAGTTCCGGTCGCCCGCCAGCGGCGTGAATTCGGTGAACAGGGCTTCGATGTAGTCTTTGCAGTGGGGGCGGTCGGGGTGACGTGCCACCTGACATTTGCGCCACGGCGTCAACGACTTGTACAGATCGTCCAGCATTTGATGGGCTTTTTCGTCCAACGTCTTGGCTTCGGCGCTGACGTCCATCCCTTCAGAGGTCCGCGCCAGTGCGCGCAACTCTTCCGCTTTGCCTTCAACTTCGGCCAGTGGTTTTTCGAAATCCAGATACTGTGTCATCACCTGCTCCGCGCTTTGTTCAGGGCTATATGGCGTTGATTTGCGGTCTTTGCAACGTGACCTGTCAGCTGGCCGGCCAAAGGGCAGGCAACAGCGATGCCACAAGCAGCGCGGCCATGGTCACGTTAAACACCCGCAAACGTCGGGGATTCGTCAGAAAACGGGCCATCTGCCCGCCAAGAAGGGTCCAGAGCGTTACCGAAGGCAGCGCCATCACCGCCACGACAAGCGCCGTGATCACCAGCGGCAAAAAGCCGGCGGAAGGCACATAGATCGTGATGACGCTCAGCCCGAAAGCCCAGGCCTTGGGATTGACCCACTGGAACCCAGCGGCTTGTAGAAAGCTGAGCGGCTTGGCGTTCGGGTCGGCGGTTTGTACCGGCGCAGCGGTGGCGATCTTGAAGGCGAGGAAAGCCAGATAGATCAGGCTCAGCAGCTTGAGCACGGTATAAATGACGGGGAATGCGTCGAACACGCGGATCAACCCAAAGCCGACAAGCAGCAGCATGACCATAAAGCCAAGAGTGATCCCCAGCATATGCGGCACCGTGCGCGCAAAGCCGAAATTCGCCCCGGACGCCATCAGCATCAGGTTGTTCGGCCCCGGCGTGATAGAGGTGATGAGGGCGAAAAGCGCGAGTGCGGAAAGGACATCAATGGACATGCCGCCTTGATGCCCCAAGCCGCGGGGTATGCCAAGCCCGCTTCGCTACGGGGGGGGGCAACAGCGGCGCAGGAACAAGGCCCGCGCCGCTGTGTCGTATTGCGGGGTTAGCGCGAGGCGATCATCTCGGACTGGCGCACGATGACCTCGGCCTGTTTGATGCTGGCGATATCGACCAGACGACCTTTGTAGACGGTCGCACCTTCGCCGTTGGCCTTGGCTGTTTCCATCGCGGCCAGAATTTCGCGGGCTTCGGCGACGGCTTCGTCCGAGGGGGTAAAGACCTCGTTGGCGACGGCGATTTGTTTGGGGTGGATGGCCCATTTGCCGACCATGCCCAAAGTCGCCGACCGGCGTGCCTGCGCGCGGTAGCCTTCGTCGTCCGAGAAATCACCGAATGGACCGTCGACCGGCAGCACACCGTGGGTCCGGCAGGCAGCTACAATGGCGGTCTGCGCCCAATGCCACGGATCGGACCAATGCTTTGTCCCGTCGTGCAGCATGTAATAGTTCTCTTGTGTGCCGCCGATGCCGGTCGTCTGCATCCCCATAGAGGCAGCAAAGTCGGCCGCGCCAAGGCTCATCGCTTGCAAGCGCGGGCTGGCAGCCGCAATTTCTTCGACATGGGCGATGCCCGCCGCCGATTCGATGATGACCTCGAACGAGATCTTCTTGCTTCGGCCTTTGGCGGTTTCAATCGCAGTAACCAGCGCGTCAACGGTATAGACGTCTGCCGCGCAACCCACTTTGGGGATCATAATCTGGTCCAGACGCTCGCCTGCTTGCTCCAGCAGGTCGACGACATCACGGTACCAGTAAGGTGTGTCGAGGCCGTTGATCCGTACGGACAACGTCTTGTCGCCCCAGTCTACGTCGCTGATCGCTTTGATGATATTGGCGCGGGCGCTGTCTTTGTCCGAGGGGGCAACGCTGTCTTCCAAATCCAGGTTGATGACATCTGCGTCAGAGCTTGCCATTTTCTCGAAGATTGCCGGGCGCGAACCCGGGCCGAACAATTGGCAGCGGTTGGGGCGTGCAGGGGCTGTGGGCTGGATGCGAAAGCTCATATGCGAACTCCTTGAGTAATAAAGTTACGACTTGATTGCCTCGGATGGTATTAAATTGCGCTGCGCCCTGCAAGAGTGATCTCGCAGCTGCAGCATCGGGCGCTAAATTTCTATGCACAATTCTTGCGCTGATGGGCGAATCTTTGCAAATATTCTGCGGTCTCTCTTGCGCTGGCCATTCATTTGCAACCTTATCGCGCCGAAAGGCTGCGAAACTGAGCCAAAGCCAAATTACAGGAGCATGTGATCATGATCAAAACACCATACCTTCTTTTCCTGGGCGACGCGCCAGATCATCTTGCTGCTAAAGTAGCGCAAGGCATCAAGGACTGGCGTCCCGATAATGCCGTCGGCCAATTGCGGCTGGACGGGTGTAAGGCGGATCTGGGCCTGACCGATATGACCCTAGCGCAGGCGAAAGAAGCGGGCGCAAAGACGTTAGTCATCGGTGTCGCAAACCGCGGTGGCACCATCAGCGCCACATGGCGCGCCGTGCTGGTCGAAGCGCTGGAGGCCGGCTTTGATTTGGCATCCGGCCTGCATAACCTGCTGCGCAACGAACCAGAACTGGTTGCCGCCGCCGAGAAACACGGCCGCACCTTGCATGATGTGCGCATTCCGTCGGTGCAATATCCCATCGCGAACGGTGTCAAACGCAGCGGCAAGCGGGTGCTGGCGGTCGGCACTGATTGTTCTGTCGGCAAGATGTATACCGCGCTGGCATTGGACGCGGCAATGAAGGAAAAGGGGCTGAAAAGCAGCTTCCGCGCCACAGGCCAGACCGGTATCCTGATCACCGGCGAAGGCGTGCCCTTGGACGCGGTGATTGCGGATTTCATGGCCGGTTCGATCGAGTATCTGACGCCTGACAATGATGACGACCACTGGGATATCATCGAAGGGCAGGGCAGCCTGTTCCACGTGTCCTATTCCGGCGTCACCATGGCGCTGATCCACGGCGGCCAACCCGATGCGCTGATCCTGTGCCACGAGCCAACCCGCAAGAGCATGCGCGGTCTGCCCGACTATACGCTGCCCACGCTGGAAGAAGTGCGCGACGTGGCGCTGACGCTTGCACGGGTCGCCAATGCCGGATGTCAGGTGGTCGGCATCTCGATCAATACGCAGCATCTGTCGGAAGCAGAGGCAGACGCATATCTCGCCGAGGTTGAGCAACGCTTGGGCTTGCCAGCCGTGGACCCGTTCCGCCAAGGTGCCGCGAAACTGGCGGATGCTTTGGCAGCCCTCTGATCGGCCCTTCGGGGAGAGTTTAAGTGGCAAAATGAAGGAGCGGATATGCGTATCGAGGTAAGCCGGGATGTGTTCCGGCTGGCGCAGGTCTTTACGATTTCGCGCGGGTCGCGGACCGAGGCGCAGGTGCTAACGGTTCGGATCACCGAAGGCGGCGTGACGGGGTGGGGCGAGTGTGTGCCCTACGCCCGTTATGGAGAGACGTTGGAATCGGTCGCGGCAGAGATTGAAGCGTTAAGCGGGTCCCTGACCCGCGAGGCGCTGTACGATCTGCTGCCCGCCGGGGCCGCGCGCAATGCGGTGGACTGTGCCTTGTGGGATTTACAGGCCAAGCAGGCAGGCAAACGTGTGTGGGAACTGGCGGGTTTGGCCCAGCCGGGGCCCGAGGTCACGGCCTTTACCCTGTCGTTGGATAGCCCCGAAAAAATGCGCGAACAGGCTGCATTGCATGCGCATCGTCCGTTGTTGAAGATCAAGCTTGGTACGCCGGACGATATGCCTCGCCTTGAGGCCGTGCGCGCCGGTGCCCCCGATGCGCAGATCATCATCGATGCGAATGAGGGCTGGTCGGCAGAGGTTTATGCCGATCTGGCACCGCATCTGGTACGGCTTGGAGTGTCATTGGTGGAGCAGCCTTTGCCTGCAGGCGATGATGATGCGCTGGTCGGGATGGATCGGCCTGTGCCGGTCTGTGCGGATGAAAGCTGTCATGACCGTGCGAGCCTCGCTGCGCTCAAGGGTAAATACGATGTGGTCAATATCAAGCTGGACAAGACCGGCGGCCTGACAGAGGCGCTGGCGCTGCGCGATGCCGCTGTCGCGCAGGGCTTTGAGGTGATGGTCGGCTGCATGGTCGGGTCTTCGTTGGCAATGGCACCGGCGACCTTGGTGGCGCAGGGGGCCAAGGTGGTGGACCTTGACGGCCCGCTGCTTCTGGCCGAAGACCGCGAGGACGCTTTGACATTTGACGCCGCCGGGGTGCATCCGCCTGCGGCCAAGCTTTGGGGATAAGACATGCGGACTGTATATGTGAACGGCGAATACCTGCCCGAGACCGAAGCCAAGGTTTCGATCTTTGATCGCGGGTTTCTGATGGCGGACGGGGTCTATGAGGTCACCAGCGTGCTGGACGGCAAGCTGATCGACTTTGACGGCCACGCCATCCGGCTGAGCCGGTCGCTGAATGAATTGCAGATGCGCAACCCGATCTCGAAAGAGGATCTGTTGGAGGTGCATCGCGAGCTGGTCCGTGTGAACGAGATCGACGAGGGGCTGATCTATTTGCAGATCACGCGCGGGTCGGACGGGGACCGAGACTTTGCCTTCCCCGATCCCGACACAACCGAGCCTACGATCGTGTTGTTCACCCAATCCAAGCCCGGTATGGCCGACAGCCCCGCCGCCAAGAAGGGGGCCAAGGTCATCAGCATCGAGGACATCCGCTGGGGCCGCCGCGACATCAAGACGGTGCAACTTTTGTACCCGTCGATGGGCAAAATGATGGCTAAGAAAGCGGGCTGTGACGATGCGTGGATGGTCGAGGACGGGTTTGTCACCGAAGGCACCAGCAACAACGCCTATATCGTCATGGGCAACAAGATCATCACCCGCGCCCTGAGCAACGAGATTTTGCACGGCATCACCCGCGCCGCAGTCCTGCGGTTTGCAAAAGAAGCGCAGATGGTGGTGGAAGAACGCAACTTTACCATCCACGAAGCGCAGCAGGCGGATGAGGCGTTCACCACATCAGCCAGCGCCTTTGTCATGCCCGTGGTCGAGATCGACGGCGTGGCTTTAGGTGATGGTACACCGGGCCGGGTCGCGCCGCGTCTACGCGAAATCTATCTGGAAGAAATGCGCAAGGCGGCGGTGTAACCCGCCTTGCCAAGGGGCTGGCCGCGTGCGGTCAGCCCTTTTCCACGTTCTGTTCAAACGCAACTTTGAACGCTTCTTTCTGCGTGTCTTTCGCGTCGGTCTGATAGCCGGCTTTCCATGCGTCCATGGTCATGCCGTAGAACAATTCACGCGCTTCTTCTTTGCCCATGTCGATGCCGCGTTCGTTTGCGGCCTCCTGGTACCAGCGCGACAGGCAATTGCGGCAAAATCCGGCCAAATTCATCATGTCGATATTCTGAACATCCGTGCGGTCCTGCATCAGATGTTGTTGCAGCCGGCGGAACGCCGCAGCCTGCAGTTCGATTTCCTGTTGTGTGGGCATTATGCTCTCCTCGGTGTGGGTGCCGTAAAGCTATGGGTTGGTCGGGGCGGGTTCAAGGCGGGTGCCTGTCTGCGTGTCTTGCGGTGTGCTTGCAATCGTCATGGTGCTGTCACATTGACGTGGGCATAGACGGAATGGGCGAGCTTCGCTAAATGTTAACGCTAACTTATTTGCTATCCACTCTGATCGCTGCGCGTGTTAAACCAAGGTAATCAGAGCGCGGGGGCTGCCAAAGCCCACAGATGAAAAGGGACGTCACCAGTATGAAACGCACGCGAAATGTCAAAATAGTTGCCACCTTGGGTCCGGCTTCGGATACCCACGAGACGATCTCGGCGTTGTTTCAAGCGGGCGCGGATGTGTTCCGGTTGAACATGAGCCACGGCAGCCATGATGAGATCAGGATCAAGCACAAGATCATCCGCCAGATCGAAGAGGAAACGGGTTCCACGATCGGTATCCTTGCGGATCTTCAGGGGCCGAAGTTGCGTGTGGGTGTCTTCGCTGGTGACAGCGAACTGCTGGTCGAGGGTGCGTCGTTCCGGCTTGATCTGGACGAGGCAGAGGGCAACGCCCGCCGCGTGTGCCTGCCGCACCCAGAGATTTTTCAAGCACTCGAACCGGGTGCGTCCCTGTTGGTCAATGATGGTAAGATCCGTTTGAAGGTTAAGGAATGCGGGCCCGATTTCGCGGAGTGCGAAGTGATGATCGGCGGCGTGATCTCTAACCGCAAGGGCGTGAACGTGCCTGATGTGGTTCTGCCGCTTGCCGCCCTGTCTGAAAAAGACCGTGCGGATCTGGAATTTGTTTGCGATCTGGGGGTCGACTGGCTGGCGTTGAGCTTTGTGCAGCGTCCCGAAGATGTGACCGAGGCGCGCGAACTGGCCAAGGGCCGTGCCGCACTGCTGAGCAAGATTGAAAAGCCGTCGGCGGTGGACCGGTTCGAGGATATCCTTGCTGTCAGTGACGGGATCATGGTGGCGCGCGGTGATCTGGGGGTTGAGCTGCCGGTGCAGAATGTGCCGCCGATCCAGAAACGACTGGTGCGCAAGTGCCGCGCGGCGGCCAAGCCGGTGATCGTGGCGACGCAGATGCTGGAATCGATGATCGAAAGCCCGGTCCCCACACGGGCCGAGGTGTCGGACGTGGCGACCGCGATCTATGAAGGCGCGGATGCCGTGATGTTGTCGGCGGAATCTGCTGCCGGTGCCTATCCGGTCGAGGCAGTGCGCACGATGGACAACGTCGCCACCGAGGTAGAGCAGGACCCGACCTATACCCAGATCATCGAATCGTCACGCAAGGTAGACCGCATGACGGTGGCGGACGGTATCGTTGCCGCTGCCCGCGAGATTGCGGAAACCGCGAACATCAAGGCGATCTGCTGCTTTACGCAAAGCGGCACCACGGCGTTGCTGACAGCGCGCGAACGGCCACGGGTGCCGATCATTGCGCTGACGCCATTGGTCAGGACCGCACGTCGTCTGGCGCTAACCTGGGGCGTCAACTGCGTGCGGACCGGCACGCTGGAGCGGTTCAAGATGGCTGTGGTCAGCGCTGCACGGGTCGCCCGTGACGAAGGCTATGCCGGACCGGAAGACATGATCGTGGTCACTGCCGGAGTACCCTTTAACGTCGAGGGCAGCACCAATATCCTGCGCGTCGCCCCTTGCGACGAACGATTGATTTTTAATACCGATCCGGAATAACCTCTGATCAGCTAATAAAAATATATCGAGCAGGGGCAAAGACTATGGATACTGATCTGATTTTGGTGATTGGTCTTGCCCTTGCAGTTCTATCGATCCCGTCTGTGGTGTCGGCCTTTTCCGATAGCCGTGCGCCGCGGGCGTCGGCGTTGACGGTTCTGATCGCGGGCGGGATGGTCGTCTATGCGATTAACACCCATCCGGGTGGCTATGCGCTGGAAGATATCCCCAACTCCGTCCTGCATGTCGTGGCGCGCTATAAGTTCTGGTAACCGCCCGCGTTTCGCGCTTTTGCCCTTGCTTTGAGGGGCGGTCCCTCCTATACGCCAGCTTCGTTCCGCGCGTCCGGCCTTCGTGGCATGCCGAGTCGCGCACTTACCGAACTCAAGTTAAGGAGACGGAAATGCCCAAGATGAAGACGAAATCGAGTGCAAAAAAGCGCTTTAAGATCTCGGCGACCGGCAAGGTCATCGGCGGTCAGGCTGGCAAACAGCATGGTATGATCAAACGGTCTAAGAAATTTATCCGTGACGCGCGTGGGACAACAGCTTTGTCTGCTCCCGACGCCAAGATCATCAAGGGCTTTATGCCCTACGACCGCTAAGATAGGAGAGCCGATATGTCCCGTACAAAAGGTGGTGTGGTCACCCACGCCCGTCACAAAAAGGTAATCAAGGCAGCCAAAGGTTACTACGGCCGTCGCAAGAACACCTTTAAGGTCGCCCGTCAGGCGGTCGACAAAGCCAACCAATACGCCACGCGCGACCGTAAGAACCGCAAGCGGAACTTCCGTGCATTGTGGATCCAGCGGATCAACGCCGCTGTGCGCAGCCACGACGAAGCACTGACATACAGCCGCTTCATTAACGGTCTGTCCTTGGCTGGTATCGAAGTGGACCGGAAGGTTCTGTCCGACCTGGCAGTCAACGAGCCCGAAGCATTCGGTGCCATCGTAAAGCAAGCACAAGACGCATTGGCCGCATAAGCGCCCTTTGACGATCCAGAGTTTTAGAACGCCGCCCTGACACCGGGGCGGCGTTTTTCGTTTAAGCGGGGTCTTGCGCCGTCAGGGGCTTTTGAAAGGCAACGACAGCCGCCCCCATCAGCAGGATCGCAGCTGCGACCAGCAGGCTCGATCCGATGTTGCCGGTCAGATCCCCCAAGGCACCGGCGGCAAAAGGGCCTGCGGTCTGCGCAACGGCAAAGACAACGGTGAACAGGCTCATGGCGGCGGCCCAGCTTTCTGCGGGCAGGTTCTGGCGGATAAAGCTGGTGATCGCGCTTGGGGCCATGAAAACGCACAGCCCGAAAACGATAGCCGAAATCACAACGGCCCCGCCTGCGGGCAAGACCAGCGGCAGCGCCGACCCGATTGCGATACCGGTCAGGATCATCGCCAAGGGCTTGCCGGAGGCGTGCTGCGCCAACACTCCGCGCCACACAAAAGGCGAGGCGATCAGGGCCACCCCCATGATGATCCACACAGCCGAGATCAGCAGCGCTGGCGCCTGCTGGTCGGTCATCCATGCCGACAGGAATGTCAGATACACGATATACCCCATAGCAAAGCCGATATAGCCTGCCAGCTCTTTCCAGATCAGGCGTAGCTTGATGCCGCCCGCTGCCGTGTTGCGTTGCGCAGGGACCGACAGCCGCGCCGCAGCCCATAGGGACAGGGGCAGGCAGGCCACGCTGATCGCGCCGATGATATACCAGCCATAGCGCCATGATCCGGTGCCCCAGACTTCTATCATCAGGGGCAGGGACGCCCCCGCCAGCATGATCCCGATGCCGCCCCCCGCGCCGAACAGGATCGCAATCGCCAGCGCATTGCGCCGGGCATCGCCGGGAAACAGCCGCGCGGTCAGCACGCCAGCGGTAGAGAATGACATCGCCCCGAACACCCCTGCCGCGAACCGCCAGAAGGTTTGCCAGCCCATTGTCGCCTCGTATCCCGTGGCCAGCAGGGTCAGCGTGGTCGCAACCATACCAAAACTGAACAGCCGCGCCGGCGCGATGCGCCCGATCAGCAGCAACGTCAGCACCGCGCCAATGATATAGCCAAGCGCATTCGCCGTGTTCAGCCAGCCCGCTTGCGCATAGGTCCAGTCCAGCTCGGTCTTCATCGCGGGCAGGATCAGCCCGTAGGCAAAGCGTGCAAACCCGTTGGTGACGGTCACCCCGAGCGTCAGTCCCAGAAGCGCCAGCCAAGGCCGTGTGACGGGTCGGGGAAGCGTCAGGTTACCTATGGGGGGTGAAGTCTCTGCCACGCTCTGCTCCCTTTTGGTGGTTTGCCGCACTATGTGCCCGCAGTTTCGGCATCACAAGACCCGCATCAGATAGCCCTGCCGCTTGTATTCGGGCCCAATTCTGCTAGCACCAGCCCGAGCAAAAGACATGAGGCCGATATGGACGACCTGAAAGCGAAATATCTGGGCCAGATCGCTGGTGCCGCCGACGAAGCCGCGTTGGAGGACATCCGTCTGACCGCGGTGGGTAAAAAGGGCGAAGTCGCCCTGAAGATGCGCGAGTTGGGCCGCATGACGCCCGAAGAACGCCAGACGGTCGGACCAGCGCTAAATGCGCTCAAGGACGAGATCACATCGGCCATCGCCGCCAAGAAAGCCGCTTTGGGCGATGCCGCACTTGATGAACGCCTGCGCAGTGAATGGCTGGACGTCACACTGCCCACGCGCGCGACGCGGCAGGGCACGATCCACCCCGTCAGCCAAGTGACCGAAGAAGTGACCGCGATCTTTGCCGAGCTGGGGTTTTCGGTTGCTGAAGGGCCGCGCATCGACACCGATTGGTATAACTTCGACGCGCTGAACATCCCCGGCCACCACCCTGCGCGTGCCGAGATGGATACGTTTTATATGGCACGTGCCGAGGGCGACGACCGTCCGCCCCACGTGCTGCGCACCCACACCAGCCCCGTGCAAATCCGCACGATGGAAGCCGAAGGCGCGCCCTTGCGCATTATTTGCCCCGGTGGCGTGTACCGTGCCGACTATGACCAGACCCACACACCGATGTTCCATCAGGTCGAAGGTCTGGCGATCGACAAAGACATCTCTATGGCGAACCTGAAATGGACGCTTGAGGAATTCTTTAGCGCGTTCTTCGAAGTCGAGGGTATCAAAACCCGCTTCCGCGCCTCGCACTTCCCCTTCACCGAACCTTCGGCAGAGGTCGACATTCAGTGTTCGTGGGTCGACGGCCAGCTGCGCATCGGCGAAGGCGACGGCTGGATGGAGGTGCTGGGCTCCGGCATGGTCCACCCCAAGGTGCTGCAAGCGGGCGGGATTGATCCGAACGAATGGCAGGGCTTTGCCTTTGGCATGGGCATCGACCGCATCGCGATGCTGAAATACGGCATCCCCGATCTGCGCGCGTTCTTTGATTCAGACCTGCGCTGGTTGCGGCACTATGGCTTCGCGAGTTTGGATCAGCCGACGCTGCATGGTGGTTTGAGTAGGTGAGACGTGACAATGACCTAATCCGCACTCTGCTGTTTAAGTATGAAGCGGATGATGAGTGGTTACTGCTAACGGTAGGGGATACGTCTGGAGCGTCCAGCGACGAACGGCGTGAAAACTACCACATGCAGCTCCTGATAGATCAAGGCTTCCTCACGTTCGTAGGTGATAGTGCATTTCGAATTACCGCCCAAGGTCATGACTATTTAGACGCAGTACGTGACGAAGGTATTTGGCAGCAGGCAAAAAATGTCGTCCGTGAAACGGGCGGGAGCGCAACGCTCGAAGTCATGAAAGCATTAGCAGTTGGTTTGATGAAAAGAAAAATATCCGAGCACACTGGCTTGGAGATCTAGGTTCAAATTTCTGCTTTTTTCGACTTCTTAGGGTGCTTCGGGCTGTTCCATTAGAGTTAGGCAATTCTTCACCGTGCGTAATTTCATGTTCCGTTTGTTTGCTCTTATATTAGTTGTTGCGATTTCCGACGCAGCCACCGCCCAGTCCCTCCCGCCCTGCGGCGGCGATACGGTCTGCAAGGTCGGTGACCGCAGCTACAGCATCCTGATGCCCGACGACTGGGACGGCGTGACGCCTTTGCCTGTTATGATGCATTTCCACGCTTTCCTGCGGCGTGGGCGTACCGTGATCAACCATCCGCGTATCGGGTCTGAAACAAAGCCGCGTGGCGTGATGCTGGTGGCTCCGTCAGCGCAGCATCGTGCGTGGCGGTTCTGGCAGGATGACCCTGCGGATATCGACTTTGCCGACGCGGTGCTGGCGGATGTGGCCAAGCGCTTTCCGCTGGATCAAAGCCAGATTTACATCTCGGGGTTCAGTTTCGGGGCGGCGATGGCGTGGCGCTATGCCTGTGCGCGCGGCGACAAGATCGCGGGGTTGATGACCATGTCGGGGACCATCAAGCAGGCCAGCACCTGCGCCAACCCGCCGCGTCAGGTCCGCCATGTGCACGGGCTGAACGATCTGTGGATGAGCCTGCCACGCGGACCGGACCATGATGCCACCAACGCCGTCGCGCTGTGGCGCAAGGCGCTGCGCTGTGGCGCAGGGCGGCTGGACGGTGCGCTGACGCTGGCGCCGGGGGTCGAGTTCGCGCATTTCACGTGGGACACCTGCGCAGGCAATCGTAGCGTCACACTGGACATCCACACAGGCGGGCATTTCATCCCGACAGGATGGCTTGGCTACCAGCTGGACGGGTTGATGTCCAAAACACCGGGCTAGGCGCAAAACGCACCCGCACCGCATTGAAACCTCGCCGATTAAACGCTACGCCCTAGCGCAAGCATTGCATGAGGATCACCGCCATGAAATTCACACTGTCCTGGCTGAAGGAACATCTCGACACGACCGCGTCGATTGATGAAATCACCTATGCGTTGACCGATCTGGGTCTCGAGGTCGAAGGCGTCGAGGATCGCGGCGCAAAGCTGGCGGATTTTACGCTGGGCTACGTGCAGTCGGCTGAAAAGCACCCTGACGCGGATCGCTTGCAGATCTGTCAGGTGGATACCGACGAAGGCGTCCAGCAGATCATCTGCGGTGCACCGAACGCGCGTCAGGGCATCACCGTGGTCGTGGCGAAACCGGGCGTTTATGTGCCGGGCATAGATACAACAATTGGCGTTGGCAAAATCCGTGGCGTCGAAAGCTTTGGCATGATGGCCTCCGAGCGCGAGCTTGAACTGTCCGAAGAACATGACGGTATCATAGAGCTTCCCTCGGGCAACGTCGGTGACCGCTTCATCGACTGGCTGGCGGAAAATGACCCCGCCAAGGTCGACCCCGTGATCGAGATCGCGATTACCCCCAACCGCCCCGATGCTCTGGGAGTGCGCGGGATTGCCCGCGATCTGGCGGCCCGTGGTCTGGGCAAGCTGAAACAGCGCGATGTGGCAGCAGTAGAGGGGCAGTTCCCGTGCCCGATCACCGTGTCGATTGACGATGACACGCTGGATCAGTGTCCGGTGTTCTACGGCCGCGTGATCCGCGGCGTCAAAAACGGCCCGTCGCCCGTCTGGTTGCAGGACAAGCTGCGCGCCATCGGGCTGCGGCCGATCTCGTTCCTTGTCGATGTGACGAACTTCTTCACCTATGACCGCAACCGCCCGCTGCACGTGTTTGACGCCGATAAGGTCGCGGGCAACAGCCTGCGCATCCACCGCGCCAAGGGCGGCGAGACGCTGATGGGGCTGGACGACAAGGAATACACCTTCAGCGAAGGCATGACCTTGATTTCGGACGCCGAAAAGGTCGAAAGCATCGCGGGTGTAATGGGCGGCGCGGAAAGCGGCTGTTCCATGGACACGGTGAATGTGTTTGTCGAGGCGGCCTATTTCGATCCGGTCCGCACCGCCTATACAGGGCGCGCGCTCAAGATCAATTCTGATGCGCGCTACCGGTTCGAACGGGGCATCGACCCCGAATGGACGCCCTATGCCATCGAACATGCCACGCAGATGATTTTGGACATCGCGGGCGGGGAAGCGTCCGAGGTCGTGGTGGCCGGTAAGGTGCCAGACTTTTCCCGCGCCTATAAGCTGGACGCCGCCCGCGTGCAGTCGCTGGTGGGGATGACCATCTCGGAGAGCGAACAGCGCAAGACACTGACAGCGCTTGGCTTCCGGCTGGAAGGCGATATGGCCCATGTGCCAAGCTGGCGCCCCGATGTGCAAGGCGAAGCCGATCTGGTCGAGGAAGTCGCGCGGATTGCCTCGCTGACCAAGCTCGAAGGACGCCCCTTGCCGCGTTTGACCGCCGGCGTGCCCAAGCCTGTCCTGTCGCCCATGCAGCGCCGCGAGGCCATCGCGCGCCGTTCTTGCGCCGCGTTGGGCTATAACGAATGTGTGTCCTACAGCTTTATCGATCAGCCATCCGCCGCGCTGTTTGGTGGCGGCACCGATGACACCCGTCTGGAGAACCCGATCAGCACCGACATGAGCCACATGCGCCCGTCGCTGTTGCCCGCGTTGTTGCAAGCCGCTGCCCGCAATCAGGCGCGTGGCTTCCCCGATATGGCCCTGTTCGAGGTCGGCCCTGTGTTCACCGGCGGAGAACCGGGCGACCAGCATTTGCAAATCAGCGGTCTTTTGATCGGTCGTACGGGCCCCAAAGACGTGCATGGGGCATCGCGCCCTGTCGATGTGTTCGACGTAAAGTCGGATATCGAGGCGGTGCTTGCCTCTATCGGTGCCCCGACCAAAGTGCAGATCAACCGCAACGGGTCCGACTGGTTCCATCCTGGCCGTCACGGGCAAATCTGCCTAGGCCCGAAAAAGGTGCTTGGTGTCTTTGGTGAAATTCACCCGCGGGTGCTGGCGGCGATGGATGTGAAAGGGCCTGCAATGGGCTTTACCATCTGGCCTGCCGAAGTGCCTTTGCCGCGCAAAGCGGGATCCACCCGTCCGGCGCTGAACGTCAGCGCGCTGCAAGCGGTTGAACGCGACTTTGCCTTTGTGGTGGACGCGGACGTGGATGGGCTGACCTTGGTCAATGCGGCGATGGGGGCGGACAAGGCCCTGATCGACGATGTGCGCGTGTTTGATGAATTCATCGGCGGGACTTTGGGCGAGGGCAAAAAATCGCTCGCGCTGACCGTGCGGATGCAACCCAGCGACAAGACACTGAAAGACGCGGATATCGAAGCTGTGAGTGCCAAGGTGATCGACAAAGTCACCAAAGCCAGCGGCGGCGTGCTGCGCGGTTAAAGCGAACGGAGGCGGTATGACGTTGCATGTTTATCTATCGGGTGAAATCCACACCGACTGGCGCGATCAGATCATTGATGGCGCGGCGGAGCTGGATGTCGTGTTCACCGGCCCTGTCACCGACCACGCGGCCAGCGATGACTGCGGTGTGGCTATTCTGGGTGCCGAGGCGGACAAGTTCTGGCACGACCGCAAGGGTGCTCAGCTGAACGCGATCCGCACCCGCAAGGGCATTGAAGAGGCAGATGTCGTCGTCGTCCGCTTTGGCGATCAGTACAAACAGTGGAACGCGGCATTTGATGCGGGTTATGCGGCGGCTCTGGGGAAATCTTTGGTCATTCTGCATGGCGCTGATCATGCGCACGCGTTGAAGGAAGTCGACGCTGCAGCGATGGCAGTTGCCGACGACCCCGCGCAAGTCGTTCAAATCTTGCGCTATGTCCTGACGGGCAACCTACCAGTATAGCCAGACGCTGGCGCGGATTGCGCGGTTTTCGCCTCCATGCAGGGGAAAACTGTGCTTAGTCGACAAAAAGACCTCGCTCGTTTGAAAACCTGTGCTAACGCATCTGCAGTATGTCGTGCGACGTAACAGGCACGGCTTTTAATCTTGCGAGGGACGAATATGCTTCAAGAATTCAAGGATTTCATTGCCAAGGGCAATGTGATGGATCTGGCGGTGGGTATCATCATCGGTGCCGCATTCACGGCGATCGTGAGCTCGCTGGTCAGCGACCTTATCAACCCTGTCATCGGTCTGGTGCTTGGGGGCGTTGATTTCACCAGCATGTATGTCGTGCTGTCCGGCGATGTGCCCGCAGACTCCGGGCTGGATGCCGCCCGCGAAACCGGTGCTGCGATCTTTGCCTATGGCGCGTTCATCACCGCCTGCATCAACTTCCTGATTATCGCCTTTGTGGTCTTTATGCTGGTTAAATTTGTCAACCGGATCAAATCGTTGGCGGAACGCCCCGATGATGTGGCACCAGAGGTGGCAACCGGCCCGAGCCAATTGGACGTGCTGCTGCAAATCCGCGACGAGCTTGCCAAAAAGTAAGTCCGGCTCAACTGTCGAAATCTAAAAGGCCCGCAGGTTCACTGCGGGCCTTTCCTTGTTGTCGCGATCGCTTAACCGGCGATGGCCTGATCGGCGGTGATCGCCTCTAGTCCAAGCGCTTCGGCCACGGCGGCATAGGTCAGCTGGCCCGCATGGATATTCAGCCCCGCCTTGAGGTGGGGATCGTCGGCGCAGGCTTGCTTCCAGCCTTTATCCGCAAGCGTCAGCATGAAGGGCATCGTGGCATTGCCAAGCGCGATGGTAGAGGTCCGCGCGACCGCGCCGGGCATGTTGGCAACGCAGTAATGCATGATGCCATCGACCTCGTACACCGGATCTTGGTGCGTGGTCGCCTTTGATGTTTCAAAGCAGCCGCCTTGGTCAATGGCTACGTCCACCAGCGCGGCGCCGGGCTTAAGCTCGGACAGTTGCGCGCGGCTGATCAGTTTCGGTGCTGTGGCTCCGGGGATCAGGACGGCGCCGATGATCATGTCGGCCTCGCGCGCCAATTCGATGGTATTCCCCGCCGAGGCATAAGACGTGCTGAAAACGCCGCCATAGATATCATCCAGATAGCGTAGGCGCGGCAGGGACCGGTCAAGCACGGTCACATCCGCGCCCATACCCGCTGCGATACGGGCCGCATGGGTACCAACAACGCCACCGCCGATCACGACCACGCGGGCAGGGCCAACACCGGGCACGCCGCCCAGCAAGACGCCGCGCCCTCCATTGGCTTTTTGCAGCGTCCATGCCCCCACCTGCGGGGCCAGACGGCCCGCGACTTCGGACATCGGTGCCAGCAGGGGCAATCCGCCATTGCGGTCGGTAACGGTTTCATAGGCGATACACGTCGCACCAGAAGCCAGCAGATCTTTTGTCTGTTCGGGGTCAGGGGCGAGGTGCAGATAGGTGAACAGGATCTGCCCCTCACGCAGCATCTTGCGTTCTGCCGCTTGGGGTTCCTTGACCTTGACGATCATGTCGGCGCTGGCGAATACCTCTTGTGCAGTGGCAAGGATTGTCGCGCCGGCATCGGTATATGCTGCGTCATCAAAGCCCGCGCCAACGCCGGCACCGGTTTCTATAACGACCTCATGTCCCTTGGTCACCGCCTCGTAGGCGGCGTTCGGCGTCATGCCGACGCGAAATTCCTGTGGTTTGATTTCTTTCGGGCAACCGATTTTCATACTGTTTGGCCTATCAAAAGGGTTAATGTGGATTACGGTACGCCTCCGATTGCGCAATTAAGCACGGTTTACGCTGCGCTCTCCCTTGCTCTGTTCGAATAAAACGTTGTATTTGTGCCATTCCACGCGAAAGTATTGTGTAGCATGAACCTTGACGACATTGATCGCCGCATCCTGACCGCCTTGCAACGCAACGGGCGTATGTCAAATTCCGACCTGTCGGAAAAGGTACACCTGTCGGCCTCGGCCTGTCACAGGCGCGTGCAGCGGCTGGAATCCGACGGCTACATCCGCGATTATGTCGCCCTGCTGAATCCACGCAAAATGGGGGTGCCGACAACGGTGTTTGTCGAGATTACGCTACAGGGGCAGGCGGATGAGGTGCTGGACGCCTTTGAAAAAGCGGTCGCGCGTATTCCCGATGTGCTGGAATGTCATCTGATGGCAGGGGCGGCGGATTATCTGCTCAAGGTCGTGGCCGAGAACACCGAAGACTTCGCCCGTATCCATCGTCAACATTTGGCGCGGTTGCCGGGCGTCGGGCAGATGCAATCAAGCTTTGCGTTACGCACCGTGTGCAACACCACTGCACTGCCGGTCGGTTAACCCGCAGGCGGAAACAGCGCCATCCAGATGCCCACAAACATCGCGATTCCGCCGATGTTCACCCACGCGTGCCAGATCGCATAGCGAAAACGCATGGCACGGCGCACATAAAATCCGACACCGATGACGTAAGCCAAGGCACCCACTATGATGCTCCAGAGCGTCGCCAGCGGTACGCCTGTCAGGTCCGGCAAGGCGCCTAGGCCAACGGCACCAAGACCCAGGTATGACGCGGTAGACCATTTGCCCTGCACCTGCGGGTCGGTGATCTTTTTATACATCGCGATCAGGGCCAGCCCCCATGACACACAAAGCAATGTGATCGTCCATGTGGTGCCCGCCTGTACGAAGAACGGGGTAAAGGTACCTGCAATACTGGGGTAGATCGCGGCGTGGTCAATCCGGCGCATCAGCTTGCGGGCATCATGCCACGGCGCGAAGTGATAGGCGCAGGACGCGAGGTTCGACACCAGCGCACACAGGACATAGACCGTCACCGCGACGGTCACGCCCGTGGTCAGTGACGTGGCGGTTTTCACCACCAGCGCGCCGCCCGCGCCCAGAATCAGTGCCAAGCCGACAAGGTGAACGATCAGATCAGCCCGCCGGTGTGTCGGGGCAACGCTGGGGTAGGTTGGCTGGGTCATGGTCTGTCCTGTGTCGTGGCCGTTCCGCGATAGGCGCAGTCGCGGGGCACTGTCCACCGTACCGGTACGTCACCACAAAGGCGAAGGCGGACAAAAGAAAACCCCCGGCACCTAAAGGTAACGGGGGTTCATATCCTTATGCGTCGCTTGGATGATTTACATCATGCCTTCGCGCTGCAATTTTTTCCGTGCCAATTTGCGGCTACGGCGGATCGCTTCGGCTTTCTCGCGTGCTTTTTTCTCGGAAGGCTTCTCGAAATGTTGCTTGAGCTTCATTTCACGAAACACACCCTCGCGCTGAAGTTTCTTCTTCAGGGCGCGCAGCGCTTGATCGACGTTATTATCGCGAACACTTACCTGCATGTGGTTTTCACCACCTTTCTAGTTTGAAGTTGCAAGGATTTGCAGGAGCTGGCCATATAGCAACTGAAACCTATATTGTCTAGAGCAAAGCCAATCACCTTGAGGAGGCCGCTATGACGAACACGTCCCAGACACCGAAAGAGCAACTGCTGGATGCTGCACTGATCCATGTCGCGTTTGACGGCTGGTCAGAGACAACGTTCAAGGCCGCTGTCCGCGACACAGGCATGGACCCGACCGTCGCCCGCGCCGTTTGTCCGCGTGGTGCCGTTGATCTGGCCGTTGCCTATCACAAACGCGGCGATCAGCAGATTATTGACCGCATGAAGTCCGAAGACATGAGCCAGATGAAGTTCTCGGCCAAGGTCGCCGCCATGGTCCGCTTCCGGCTTGAAGCTGCGACAGACAAGGAAGCGGTACGTCGTGGGACAACCCTATTTACCCTACCGCAATATGCACCCGAGGGGGCCAAATTGGTTTGGGGTACGGCCAACGCCATATGGAACGCATTGGGCGACACGTCCGAAGACGTGAACTGGTACACCAAACGTGCCACGCTGAGCGCGGTCTATTCCTCGACCGTGCTGTTCTGGCTGGGTGACACTAGCGAAGGCCGTGCAGAGACATGGGCCTTCCTTGATCGCCGGATAGAAAACGTGATGCAGATCGAAAAGGTCAAGGCGCAGGTCAACAGCAGCCCCACGCTGAGCATGCTGATGGCGGGGCCCAACTGGTTGCTTTCCCACGTAAAAGCGCCCTCGCGCACGGCGCGCAGCGACCTGCCCGGCAGCTGGGGTGGGCCGCGCTCTTAGGCTGGCTTCACTCGTCAGGTCAGACCTGCTAGGTGCTGCGCGTCCGCACCCGGCGCGGGCGCGGCTAGTTGGTATTCACACACATGCAACCGTTTCTGATTGATCTCGATGACGTCACCTACACGCCTGACGGCGTCAATGTGCTGTGTGATGTGACACTGCGAGCCTCCGAGCGGCGGATAGGTATCGTGGGGCGCAACGGGTCGGGTAAGACATCTCTTGCGCGGGTGTTGGCGGGGCTGGTGGCACCGTCGTCGGGCAAGCTGCGGATCAACGGGGTGGATGTGGTCAAGGATCGCAAGGCCGCGCTGCGTCAGGTCGGTATCCTGTTCCAGAACCCCGATCACCAGATTATTTTTCCCACAGTCGAGGAAGAGATCAGCTTTGGTCTGACGCAGCTAAAGCAATCACCGAAAGAGGCGGCGCAGAAAACGGCAGATATCCTCGCCCGCTTTAACCGTAGCCATTGGGCCAAGGCGGCGATTCATCAGCTATCGCAGGGGCAGCGGCAACTTGTTTGTCTGATGTCGATCCTCGCCATGGAGCCGCGTTTGATCATCCTCGACGAACCGTTTGCGGGGCTCGATATCCCGACGATGCTGCATCTGACGCGGGTATTGCACGCGGTAGAGGCGCATCTGATTCACATCACCCATGATCCCGCGCATCTTGCCACCTATGACCGGATGGTCTGGATTGATCAGGGGCGGATTGTGCAGGACGGGACGGTGCCGGACGTGACCGACACCTTTGTGGCAAAGATGCATGATATCGGGGAAAGCGATGATTTCACTCACCTCACCGGTTGAGACTCGCGCCCACGGTTGGCCCGCGGGGGCCAAGCTGGCGGCGCTTTGTATCGCAACGATGGGGCTGTTCAGCCTGACCTATCCTGCGCTTCAGGCGGCGGCACTGGCGCTGACCCTGCTGCTTTACGCGTTGCCGGGGTGGCGCTTTTTCAAGGTCGGACTGTCGCGGCTGCGGGTGTTGTTGCCGTTCGTCGTGCTGATCATGGTATGGCACATCATCACCAACGACGTCATGGCGGGCGCGACAATTACCCTGCGGATGATGACGGCGGTGGCGCTGGCCAATCTGGTGACAATGACGACAAAGCTGGCGCAGATGGTGGCGGTGGTGACATGGTTGACCACACCGCTGCGCCGCCTGGGCATCCAAACCCGCGCCGTCGAACTGGGCATCGCTCTGGTGATCCGCTTTACACCCGTGCTGGCACAAAAAGGTCAGTTGCTGGCGCAGTCTTGGCGCGCGCGGTCGACCAAACGGGTCGGCTGGCGGATGATCATTCCGTTTGCTGTGCTGGCAATTGATGACGCTGAACATGTGGCCGAGGCGCTGCGCGCCCGCGGTGGGTTGTGACGCGGGACACCGTGCCGGCCTGACGTCTGTCAGTTCGCATTGTATGCCGCGAAATCCGTGCCTATGGTGCGGCAACGCAGATTTACGGAGGAGACGTAGACAATGACAGACACAATGCGCGCAATAGAAATCACCAAAGCGGGTGGTCCCGAAGTGCTTCAGCCGACAGACCGGCCGATGCCGCAGCCAGCCCACGGGCAGGTTGTGATCAAGGTGGCGTATGCCGGTGTGAACCGCCCCGATGCGCTGCAACGCGCTGGCATGTACGCACCGCCCCCCACCGCCAGCGATCTGCCGGGCCTTGAAGCGTCGGGCGAGGTGTTCGCGGTAGGCGAAGGCGTTAGCGGTCTGGCCGTGGGCGACAAGGTTTGCGCATTGCTGCCCGGTGGTGGCTATGCGGAATATGTCGCAACGCCCGCCGCCCATTGTCTGCCCGTGCCCAAAGGCATGAGCATGAAAGAAGCCGCCTGCCTGCCCGAAACCTTCTTTACGGTCTGGTCCAACGTGTTCATGCGCGGCGGTCTGAAAGCGGGCGAGCGTTTCTTGGTGCACGGCGGGTCGTCGGGCATCGGGACGACAGCGATCCAGCTGGCACGCGAATTCGGCGCACGGGTCTTTGCCACGGCGGGCACAGACAGCAAGTGTGACGCCTGTGCGAAACTGGGGGCCGAGGCCGCGATCAACTACCGCGACACGGATTTCGTTGACGTGCTGAAAGCCGAAGGCGGCGCGGATCTGATCCTTGATATGGTCGGTGGCGATTACATCCCGCGCAACCTTCAGGCGCTGGCCGAGGACGGTCGCCTTGTGCAGATCGCTTTCCTTAGCGGACCGAAGGTAGAGGTGAACTTTGCCACGCTGATGACACGCCGTCTGACGATGACAGGCAGCACCCTGCGTCCGCAAAGCGATCTGGCCAAGGCCAAGATCGCCGAAGAACTGCGCGAAAAGGTCTGGCCGCTGCTGGACGCGGGCAAGATATCTCCGGTGATGGACAGCGAATATGCCTTCGAGAACGCAAGCGAGGCCCACGCCCGCATGGAAACGAGCGGCCATATCGGCAAGATCGTGTTGAAAGTTGACGCCAACGCGTAACCGGAAGGCGATGAGATATAGCAAAGGGCGTTCTGATATCAGGGCGCCCTTTGTCGTTCAGGGGGCGTTACGCCGACAGGCGCGCTTCCCAAGCATTAAGGGTTTCGGCCCAGGCGGCAGGGACTTTGGTAACCTGGTCGCGGGCTTTCTGGACGTCGCCCAGTTTGCAGTCATTCTCTATTGTGGCAAGAAGGGCGTGCAGACGTTCTGCCCCGAACATCCCGCAAAGCCCGGCAAGGTCGTGGGTCTTGCGTTGCAATTCGTCACCGTCTTGGGCAGAGGCGAGCGGGGGCAACTGCCCCTCAATCCGTTGGCGCAGGTCGCCGATCCGGTTGGCAAGTTTCTCAGGTCCCAGAAGCTCGAATAATTCGTCAACCTGATGGCTGTTCAGCACCGGACGCAGCGGAGGGGTCTGTGCGTCATTCGGCGTTGATAGCGCCAAAGCGGCGGGCTGTACCAGTTCGCTAAGCGCGGTTTTCAGGGTCTGGGTGTTGATGGGCTTTTGCAAAAAGCCGGTCATGCCGCCGGCCGTAAAGGCGGCGCGTTCATTGGGCAGGGCATGGGCGGTGACGGCCATGATCGGGGTGTTGGCATTGGGGCCTTCGCCTTGCAAAATCACCTGTGTTGCCTGAATCCCGCTGATCCCCGGCATGGAAATATCCATCAAGATCGCGTCGAAACGGTGCTCTGCCGCGCGGTCGATCCCCTCTTGGCCGCTGTCGGCAAGCATGACCGTGTGACCCAGACGGGCCAGCATTGCCTTGAGCAGGTCGCGGTTGATTTCATTGTCATCGACAACAAGCAGGGTCATCGCTGGCATGTCTTCGCACTCAAGCGGCAGGGGGGCTACGGGCAGCGGTGTTTCCGTTGCAGTGAATTTCGCCGGCAGCCGCACGATAAAACGCGCCCCTTTACCAACTTCCGAGACGCAGGTGATGGTGCCGCCCAGCCGGTGCACCAGGCGCCGCACGATGCCCAAGCCCAGCCCGGTGCCCCCTGTGCGCCGCTCGTACCGACTGTCGAGCGATACGTAATCTTCAAAGATGCGTTTCAGGTCGTGGGGTGGGATACCGGGGCCATTATCGGCCACTTCGATGTGCAAAATCGGTGCTTCGGCGTCTTCCATGTCATAGGACGCGCTCAGCACAATGTCGTCGTCGGGGCTGAATTTGATCGCGTTGCTGATCAGGTTGGCCAGAATTTGCTGCACGGCACGCAGGTCGGTCAGGATCGGCGTATCCGTCAGCCCGTCTTGATCCAGATGTAGCCGCGTGTCCGAAGTTCGCGCCAGGGGCGTCATGGTGTTGATCATACCCGAGGTCAGCGCGACCATATCGCTGGCTTGCAATTCATGCGCGTTGGTCTCGGCTTCGCTGCGTTCGATCGCCAGCACGTCGTCGATATGGCCGAGCAGGATGTCACCGGATTTCAGCGCGGCCTCCACGTAGTTGCGCTGCTCTGCGTCCAGCCGGTCGTCATGCAGCAGGTGGATTGCAGACAGGATTCCGTTCAGCGGCGTGCGCATCTCGTGGCTCATCATCGCGAAAAAGCGGGATTTTTCCTGATAGGCATCCAGCGCTTCGTCGCGGGCGCGGATGATTTCCTGCTCTTTTTGGAGCTTGTCGGTGATGTCGCGGATGTAGGTCACAAAAACCGGTGCGTCGTTCGACCGTGCCAAGGACACGGACAGTTCGACAGGAAAAATCCGACCCTTGCCGTCGACCATCTTTGTTTCGTGACGGCCTGTTTCTGCCAGTCGCGTTTTGCCCGTGGCGTTGAAATGCGCGATGTTGTCGCGCTGGCGGTTGCGCAATTCGGGCGGGACCAGCAGTTCGATATAGCTGCGCCCCAGCGCGTGATCGCGCGAGATGCTAAAGACTTCTTCGGCGGAGCCGTTGAAATCGATGATCTCGCCATCGACAGACAGAACCATCACCGCGTCAAGCGACGCCCGCAGCATGGTTTCAAGTTGCGAGTGATTGCGTTCGACCTCGCGCGAGGCGCGGTTCAGGGTGATGGTCTGGCGCGACAGCCGGAGGATCGCCCCCAGCAGCGCGATGGTCACTGTCACCACGATCACCAGAAGGATTTCGATGAGCTGGGCGATCTCCTTGCGCTCGGCCTCTGCGGCTTTGGCGGCAAAGGTGATAGAGGCGAGGCCGATATTGCGGGGCAGGTTTTCTATGCTGCGCAGCGCGTCGGAGAGAGCCGAAAGGCCGGAAAAGAGCGTCGCGTCACCACCGTCAATCAGGGGTATCTGCGTATCCAGAACCGCCTGAATTTCCCGAATTTCGCGGGTCAGGTCGCCGCTTTGCTGCACGCGTTCAGCGACCTCGGTCCGGCTGTAGAAGATATCAAAACGTTTGCGCAGGTTGGCCAGATCGCTTTCGTCGCCCGAGCGCGCCGGTTCGACCGCGCCATCCAGTTTGAGGAAATCGATTTCAAGCTGCGAGAACACCCATTCGGCATGGTCCTGCTGCGCGCCGTCAAGCGCACGCACACGGTCCCAAACGTTGAACGCAAGATAGCCAGCCAGCAAGATGCCAACCATCAGCGCCAGGGCGAGAACGTATCTTACCCTGCTGCGCTGCGGGCCGTGGTGCATCAAATCGGCCATGGTGATCTTGCCTTGCGTTTATTTGATCGCCAGCCGGTTCAACTGCCAGATAGAGCGGCTATAGATCGTCTCTGTCTGGTACTTTACGTCGCTGTCATAGGGATAGACAATCCACAGCGGGCCTTTGCCACGGCGCGACATTTCCTTGTCGTTGTTGGCGTAGGCAATGATCGGGCCATCCAACACGGCATCCTCAATCGGGATTTCAATGGCATAGTCATTGATCGCGGTCGCCTCGATCATGCCTTCGCTCACCTCTAGTGTATCAAGCAAATCCTTGAGCGAGACACCCTGAAAGGTCTGGGCACCCTCGGTCCAGATGGTTTCGGTCGTAAAGCTGGAAGAGGGCAGTTCTTTCAGCTGCTCCATCGTGTAGCTTTGTTCCACGTCGCCAGCTGTGACCGTCAAAACGGCTTCTTCTTGGGCGCTAACAGCAGTGGCCAATGCGATGCCGCACAATGCGGTGGTGATCGTTTTGGTAAAAGCGTGAAATGTCATAACTCGGTATCCTTCCCCTGTGTTGTACCATCAACCTTAGGTTAACGTGCTTAGTGGCGCGACGAAGATTAAGGGTATTTTAACTATACGAAGGTATAGTCGCAAAAAATTTGACACAGTTTTCCTATCCTCATGTTTCCTATTCTTCGCCTTAAAGTTGGTCTACAAATACTTAAGCAGCACTGAGGTGGTGATGAGGGAAGGGACGAATAGATGGCATTACGGATACTGATAGCGGACGATCACGATATGGTTCGGGAAACGATTGCAATGTTTCTGGACGCAGATGGCGAGACAGAGACAGTTGCTGCATGCGATTTGCCCGAAGCAATGGCCAAGATCGAAGCGTATGGGCCGTTCGATTTGGTCCTGCTTGATTATACCATGCCGGGCATGAAGGGGCTTGAGGCGCTGCCGAAGGTGATGAAAGCCAACGAAGACAAGCCGGTCGGGCTCATTTCGGGCACAGCGACGCGGCTGATTGCAGAACAGGCGCTGGCGATGGGGGCGATCGGGTTCCTGCCCAAGACGTTGCCTGCGAAGTCACTGGTCAACGCGGTTCGCTTTATGGCCGCGGGCGAGATTTACGCGCCGGTGAACTTTATGTCCGGCAAGGATGACCCCGAAGAAACAGACTTTGAAAAAGCCCTGTCAGAGCGGGAGCGTCAGGTTTTGCGTGGTTTGATGGAGGCGAAATCGAACAAGGAAATCGCCCGCGATCTCGAGCTGCAAGAGGTCACGATCAAGCTGCACGTCAAGACCCTGTGCCGCAAGCTGGACGCCCGCAACCGTACCGACGCCGCAATGATTGCCCGCAACGCGGGCTTTATCTGATCGGGGTAAACAGCGCGTCATCCAGCGTGCAATCCTTGATCACGTCACGTCCGCAGGGCACGGGCTTTAGCGTTTTGGAAAGGCACAGGCGGACCTCTTGAATGTAGCCGCTTTTGCAGGTGACGGTGACGCCATCAGGCTCCATCGTCGGATTGGCTTTCAGGAATGCCTCTTCCACGACAGAGGCAGGTAGGCGGATGTCGTCCGTGATCTTGCGAAAGACGGCGGGGCGGGTCACGGCCTCGTAGGCCTTTCGGGACAGATCGAAATATCCGGCGGCGGGCAGGCCGGTACAGCTGCCGTGTTTCTTCCATTGATGCCATGCCAGACCGGGCGTTCCCATGATGTCAGCCATCGCAGCGGTCATGCTGCGGGTAGGTGGGCGTTCAGCGGTGCGGCAATAGGATGGAAACCCCCGATGTAACTGCGGCCAGAGACCGTGCATGATCCAGCCGTGATCGTGGCGCGCGTCGCATTGCGCGGAATTGCGCGCATCGCCTTCCTGCGCACACCAGTTCGGCGACCAGCTGAGCGCGAGCACGTAATAGTCGAATTCCCCCGCGATTTCGCCCTTTGCCACCGCAGGGCGGGGCATCGGGGCTAGCAGGAAGAGGAGGCATAGGATCAGCAATCGCATTCAGGTCTTCCCTTATTTTGCTTGGCTGAGTATAAGGCGTTCAAGTTCCCCCACAATGGAAACCGTTCTGCCCCGCAGGACAGCCTATTTCAGGCGACGGGGAAGGTGCGTTTAAGGAGAGACCGAGATGGCAAAACCGATTATGGCCCGCGCCACTGCCGTATGGCTGGTGGATAACACAACCTTGAGCTTCAAGCAGATCGCGGATTTCGTCGAGATGCACGAGCTTGAAGTGCAGGGCATCGCGGATGGTGACGTGGCACAAGGTGTGAAGGGCTTTGACCCGATTGCCAATAACCAGCTGACCGAAGAAGAGATCGAAAAGGGTCAGGCAAGCCCAATGCACAAGCTCAAGCTCAAGTTCAACGCTTCGGCTCAGGGCGAAGAGAAACGTCGCGGCCCGCGCTACACGCCGCTGTCCAAACGCCAAGACCGTCCGGCGTCGATCTACTGGTTGGTTAAATTCCACCCTGAACTGTCCGACGGACAGATCAGCAAGCTGGTCGGCACCACCAAGCCGACGATCCAAGCGATCCGCGAGCGGACCCACTGGAACATTGCAAACATCCAGCCGATTGATCCCGTGGCGCTGGGGCTGTGCAAGCAGTCCGAACTGGATGCTGCCGTCCAGAAAGCCGCTGCCAAGAAAGCTGCCGAAGGCGGCCTGATGAGCGATGACGAACGCCGTCGTCTGGTCAGCACCGAGCAATCGCTTGGCATGGAAACCGACCCTAAGATGCCATCGGCCATCGAAGGTCTGGAAACATTCACGCTGTCCGGCAACCCTGCGGATGACGACGATAAAGATCACGGCGACTACTCTGACGCCGACAGTTTCTTCAAGCTGCCCGAGGGTGGCAATGACGAAGATGAAGACGAAGACAAGTAATTCGGTTCCGCCCTCGCGGCGTATTCGGAACAATTCCGCCTAATCTCGTGTTGGGCTAGGGACGTAGGGCAATCGCTCTGCGTCCCTTTTCTTGATTTAGGGGGCATGAATGCTGGCAACGATATTACTCAGTCTGTTTTGGGGCGTTGTTGCGATCATTGCCGTGGTCAGCGTTCTTCCTTTCAGCAAGATACCCCATGGTGCCATCCGGGGCATGGCGTTCCCGCGTGAACAGCTGTTTATCCTCACCGCCGTTTTGGCTGTCGGGGCGCTTTTCTGGCTTGCGCCCGAGCCGCGCAATTATGCCCTGGCGATCCTTGCGATAATCGCCGCGATCCACACCGGATACATCCTGAAATTCACGCCGCTTTGGCCGCGCCAGTCGGTTGATGCTACCCCTGAACAGGCTGCGGATGAACGCAATCGCGTGACGATCCTGGCGTCAAACGTGAAGCAATCAAACCGGCAGTATCATCGGCTCGTCGATCTGATCCGTAAGGAAGACCCCGATGTCGCCACGGCGCTTGAGGTCGATCCGGAATGGGTTGATGCCCTGTATGACGGGTTGCACGATCAGTACCCCCATTGGGTGAAGGTGCCCAAAGACAATTCCTATGGCGTGGTGCTGATGTCCAAGATGGTGTTGTCAGAGACGCAGGTCCGCGACTTGCTGGTCGATGATGTGCCGTCCATCCGTACGAAAGTCGCGATGCCGTCTGGTCGGGTCTGGCGCTTGTATATCGTCCACCCCGAGCCACCTGTGCCCAACCACGATACAAAGGGGCGCGACGGTGAGATTGCACTAGTCGGGATCGAGGCCAGCAAGGATGACGTGCCCGCCATCGTGACCGGCGATCTTAATGACGTCGCCTGGTCCACCACCACCCGTCGCTTTCAGCGCTTGTCGGGCCTGCTGGACCCGCGTGTAGGGCGGGGGTTCTACAACACCTTCCACGCCGGTATCGTCATCATGCGCTGGCCACTTGACCATCTGTTCCACGATGCAGAGTTTCGCCTGATCCGCATGTCGCGCCTGCCCAACATCGGGTCCGACCACTTTCCGATCCTGTTCTCGCTTGCGTTGACGGATGTTCCGGAGGCGAATTCCACACCCGAGCAAAGCGATGCAGAAGAACGCGCCGAGGTGCGGGAAATGGCGGACGAGGAGCGCGAGAAGGACCGCGAAGCCATCGGCACGGACTGGGAAAAGTAACCCCGGTCCGTCCCGACCTTTGGGCACACAGCGCCTTGCGTGCCCACCTGAATAATCAATTGTCGTATCAAGAATTTTACCACTTGCGCGAATCTGAAAACAGCGTAAATGCGCGTTTACAGACGCCAACGCACGCGCCTCTGGCCGGTTCGTCTGTCTGCGGATCGACCCCGCGCCTATGCAGCGACGGTAACGTCTCTTGAAACGACATGTTAGGGTACTCCCGCCCTTCCTTGCTCTTTGGAGATGACCATGAACGCCACAGCTACCGCCACCGTGAACACATCCGCAGCATCGACCCATGACGAAGCGGCTGATTACATCTGGAACAACAGCTTCGACAAACCGACCCTCGTCATCAGCCGCGCCCGCGTGGGTGTGCAATATGACGCGCTTCAGGCGGGCTTGGGCGATGCCCGCATCCATTATGCGGTCAAGGCAAACCCTGCGCCGGAAGTGATCCGTATGCTGGTCGAACGGGGTTCGGGATTTGATGCGGCGTCGCGTCAGGAAATCGAACTGTGCCTGTCCCAAGGGGCGGACCCTGCAAAGATCTCTTTCGGGAATACGATTAAACGTGGCGTGGACATTGCGTTTGCCCATTCCATCGGTGTGACCATGTTCGCCGCCGACTGCGAGGCTGAGCTCGACAAAATTGCAGAGCACGCCCCCGGCGCACGGGTCTATATCCGTCTGATCGTCGAAAACTCGATGGCTGACTGGCCGCTGACCCGTAAATTCGGCTGCGCAGGCTCGTTGTTGCCAAGCCTGCTTGACTACAGCAAGGCTGTCGGCCTCGTGCCTTATGGCCTGTCCTTCCACGTTGGTTCGCAAACCCGTCGGGCGGAATACTGGCACCCTGTTCTGGATCAGGTTGCACCCCTTTGGCACGCGGCGAAAGAAGCGGGTCATGACCTGCAGTTGTTGAATATCGGTGGTGGTTTCCCTGCCTATCACGGTGACCCCGTTGATGCGCCTCGCGGCTATGCCGCTGCCGTTGTCGGTGCTGTCAACGAACGCTTTGGCGATATTCCGGTTCTTATGGCAGAACCGGGCCGGGGCATGGTGGCCGAAGCAGGGCATATTGCAGCCGAAGTGCTGCTGGTGTCGCGCAAATCGGCAGAGGCCGCGCGCCGTTGGGTCTATCTGGACATCGGGCGTTTTTCGGGTCTGGCCGAAACCGAAGGCGAGGCGATCCGCTATGAGTTCGTGACCCCGCATGACGGCAAACCCACAGGGCCTTGCGTGCTGGCCGGCCCCTCGTGCGACTCCGCCGATGTGCTTTATGAAAAGAATCCGGTTGACCTTCCACTTGACCTAAGGGACGGTGACAAAGTCATGATCAAGAACTGCGGCGCTTACACAAGCTCGTACAGTTCGGTCGGCTTTAACGGGTTTCCGCCGCTTGATGTACTGGTCCTGTAAGAGGATCATCACCGTCGCGCGGGAAGGGCCGTCTGCTTTGGGAGGAGCAGGCGGCCCATCTATTTTCCGCAGTGCCGTTTTTGAAGGGCTGTTTTGCCCCCGGTTTGTGCCGTTTTCACGGGAAACTCTTGACTTTCGCGGTCTCAAACGGTGTACCTGCCCCGAACAATTCTAGCCCTCGAAAGGGACCCGTCATGCACGCATATCGCAGCCATACATGCGCCGATCTGAGCAAGGAAAACGTTGGCGACAAGGTGCGCCTGTCCGGGTGGGTGCACCGTGTGCGCGACCACGGCGGTATCCTGTTTATCGATTTGCGCGACCACTACGGTATCACCCAAGTACTGTGCGACCCCGATTCCCCCGTTTTTGCGGATGTGGAAAAGGTGCGTTCCGAATGGTGTATCCGCATTGATGGCGAAGTGAAGGCGCGGGCCGATGATCTGGTGAACGCCAAGATCCCGACCGGCGAAATCGAAGTGTTCGTGCGCGACATCGAAGTGCTTGGCCCGTCGAAAGAGCTGCCTTTGCAGGTGTTTGGCGATCAGGAATACCCCGAGGAAACGCGCCTGCGCTATCGCTACCTCGATCTGCGTCGTGAAAAGATGCAAAACAACATGGTGCTGCGGTCTGACGTTGTGTCGTCGATCCGCAAACGCATGTGGGACCGGAAATTCAAAGAATTCCAGACGCCGATCATCACTGCGTCGTCCCCCGAAGGCGCGCGCGACTTTCTTGTACCGTCGCGTCTGCACCCCGGTAAATTCTATGCGCTGCCACAGGCCCCGCAGCAGTTCAAACAGCTGTTGATGGTCTCGGGCTTTGACAAGTATTTCCAGATCGCGCCGTGCTTCCGTGACGAAGACCCGCGTGCCGACCGCAGCCCGACCGATTTCTACCAGCTTGACCTCGAGATGTCCTTTGTTGAACAGCAAGACGTGTTCGACACCATCCAGCCCGTGCTGACCGGCATTTTCGAAGAGTTCGGTGGCGGAAAAGTCGTGGATCAGGAATGGGCGCAGATCTCTTATAAAGACGCGGCGCTGTGGTATGGCTCTGACAAGCCCGACCTGCGGAACCCGATCAAAATGCAGATCGTTAGCGACCATTTCGCCGGTTCGGGCTTTGCCATCTTTGCCAAGCTGCTTGAGCAGGAAGGCACAGAAATCCGCGCCATCCCCGCGCCCAAAGGCGGCAGCCGCAAATTCTGTGATCGCATGAACGCGTTCGCGCAAAAAGAGGGTCTGCCCGGCATGGGCTATATCTTCTGGCGCGAGAAAACCGCCGATAGCGTCGCGCAAGAGCTGGGCATCACTGTGAAAGAGGCCCAAGCCAAGCTGAAAGCCGGCGAAGTCGAAGGCGGCATGGAAGCGGCTGGCCCGCTGGCCAAGAACATTGGCCCCGAACGGACCGAAGCGATCCGCCAGCAGCTGGGTCTGACCGTCGGCGATGCCGCGTTCTTCCTTGGCGGCAAACCCAAGTCGTTCGAAGGGGTCGCAGGCCGCGCCCGTAACGTCATCGGTGCCGAGCTGGGTCTGACGGACGAAAACCGTTTTGCCTTTGCCTGGATCGTCGATTTCCCGATCTACGAAAAAGACGAAGAAACCGGCAAGATCGACTTTGAACACAACCCGTTCTCCATGCCGCAAGGCGGGATGGACGCGCTGATGGGCGACCCGCTTGAGGTGCTTGGCTATCAGTATGACCTTGCGTGTAACGGCTATGAATTGGTGTCTGGTGCCATCCGGAACCACAAGCCAGAGATCATGTTCAAGGCGTTCGAGATTGCGGGTTACGGCAAGGACGAAGTTGAAAAGCGGTTCGGCGGCATGGTTAACGCCTTCCAATACGGTGCCCCGCCCCACGGTGGTTGCGCAGCCGGTATCGACCGGATCGTCATGTTGCTGGCAGAAGAGGCGAACATCCGCGAGGTGATCCTGTTCCCGATGAACCAACGCGCCGAAGACCTGATGATGAACGCGCCAAGCGAGCCACAGTCGGATCAATTGATGGAACTGGGTCTGCGGGTCATTCCACAGGACTAAGCGCTTTAGAATATAGTTAAAAAGCCCGCCGTTGAGAGATCAACGGCGGGCTTTTTCGTTTGGACATGGTCGACCTAGTCTTCCAGACTGTCTTTGCGTTTCTGGGCGATCAGGCCGCGTTCTTCCTTTTTGCGCTGTTCAAAACGTTGGCCGAAGGCGTCGTTATGCTCTTGGCCGATCACGTCTTTTGCGCGTTTGAACACGTCTTCCTCTTCCTCGTCCATGTGGTGCTCATAGTCGTGTTTGAGGGTCTTGAATTTGCTAAGCCAGCCCGACGACGACATATCCGTGTCGTTCAGCTCTTCCATCAGATCGTCCAGCTCTTTGTGTTCCGAGACCGAATGCCGCGCGGCGTCTTGGCCCCATGTTTCGTGGAGCAGCTTGGAATAGAACGTCTCTTCCTCGGCCGCGGCATGGGATTTTACATCCTCATAGAACTCTTTCCACGCGGTCTGCCGCTCTGTGCTGTCGCCCGATGTCTCAGCGATCTTGTTCAGCAGGTCGCGGTGCGTTTCGTGGTCGGCTTTGATTGCGTCATAGATGGATGTCATGGCTTAACCCCCTGGTGCGATTTGTATCGGGGATTAACGCGTGGTGTCCGGCAGGGGTTCCGCACGCGGCACCGCTGGTTAGAAACCGGCGTGGGCCATTTGCACGATCGCATCTGCGCCGCTCGCCCGTGCTTGGGTAAACGCCAAAACAACGATTGCCCCACCCACTACATTCGCCGCAAAGACGGTCCAGTCAAAGCGGGTCTCTTTGATATAGATGCGGCGTAGCTTGGCGAACATATCGTGCCCCCTTGGGATGGATGGCGTGGGTTGGTGCCCGTTGTGGTTGTCACCAAGTTTGCAGGCGTTTGTGGCGAAAGAAGGTCATTTTTGCGCGTCAGATTGGGTAATGTCACATGACATTCTGGCCTTGGCGGTGGCGGTGCTTGGCCCTAACGTAAGTGTATGAAGCAAGATGACCACCCCCCTGGCCCACTTGGTGCCCCCGTCCCGAATTTCACTGTGCCGCCACGCCCGCTCCGGGCGGTGATGACGGGCCGCTATGCCCAGCTTGAACCGTTGAACGCAGAAGCCCACGCTGCATTGTTGTTTCGCGCCTTCGAGGGGCAGGACCAGCTGTGGCATTACATGTACGACGGGCCGTTTTCATCGTCTGCCCAGTTTCATCGCTGGGTCCGAGAGGTCGAAACCAAGGACGATCCGCTGTTCTACGCGATCAAAAACCTCGAGACAGGGCACATCGAAGGGGTGGCCAGCTATCTGCGCATCGCACCAGAGGCAGGGTCGGTAGAGGTCGGGTCAATCACCTACGGGCCGGCGTTGCAACGTACGCGGGCAGGGACGGATGCGATGTATCTGATGATGAAATGGGCGTTCGAGGCCGGATACCGTCGCTATGAATGGAAGTGTAACGCGTTGAACCTGCCGTCGCGCCGCGCGGCACAGCGGTTGGGGTTCAGCTACGAGGGCGTCTTCCGGCAGGCTGCCGTCGCCAAGGGGCGCAACCGTGACACTGCGTGGTTTGCCGCGATCGATGCTGAATGGCCCGGCCTGCGCGAAGCGTTCGAAGCGTGGCTTTCCCCCGCCAATTTCGACGCAGAGTGCCAGCAGCGCGAACGTTTGGGCGACCTGACCAGCCTTGTGCGGGTATCAAGCGACCCGTTGACGTGACCCGCCGCAGCTAGATCGCGATCTGGCGTGTCAGCCGTTGGCGCAGCACCGACCGGATCACGCGTTTTTCGTCGGTGGCGGGCAACCCCATGGCACGCCGTGCCGCCAGTGCCGTCGCGGCCTGTTCCAGCGCCGTATCCTGCGCACTGCGCGCCACGCCTGCCAGAAACTGCGCGACGTAATCCAGCGTCGCTGGCGTACAGGGGCCGGTGAGCACGTCATCCATATGTGCCATATCATCCTGCAGCGCGATATCGTCGGGTTGAACCGTGTCATCGCTCAGCGCAGCGAGGCCCGGTGGGCGGTGATGTGGGGGCAGGGCGGCCAACACGACTTGTTGAAACTGCGACAGCGATTGCAACGGTTTGCTCATGAACCGGTCCGCCCCAGCGGCCAGCGCATCCGCTGCCAGATGGGAGTCGCCCGAAATGGCCAGCAGGGCATCAACGCGGGGCTGCGCGCGGGCCAGTTCTGCAATTAGATCAATGCCGTTTCCGTCGGGCAGCCCCAGATCGGCAATCACGATAGACGGGCGATAGACCTGCAGATGCCGCCGCGCCGCGCGTAGACTGTCAGCCCGCCTGATCCGTGCGCCGGATCGCAAGCACAGCAGCCGCATCGCTTCGCAGGCAAAGCGGCTGTCCTCTATCACCAGCGCGGTAAGGCCCAAAAGCGGGCGGTCGGGCGTGGGGGCGGGCAGGCTTTGGGCCTGATGTTCAAGCGTATCCATGATTCCTCCGTTTATGCCTTATGGGTGATCTAAGGTTAGGCGCGCTTCGCTAATACGGTGTTAACGTGACGCATTGCTCTTGCGGCTTCAGCAGCCCATAAACCGGATCAAATGTTGATTTGAGGGAGAAGAATGATGATCGGTCGCCTAAACCACGTAGCCATCGCCGTGCCGGACCTTGAGGCCGCGGCGGATCAGTACCGCAACGCTTTGGGCGCGAATGTCGGTCCCGCGCAGGACGAGCCCGACCACGGCGTCACGGTGATCTTTATCGAACTGCCCAACACCAAGATCGAATTGCTGTACCCGCTGGGCGAGGACAGCCCGATCAACGGGTTTTTGGAAAAGAACCCTGCGGGTGGTATCCACCACATCTGCTACGAGGTGGACGACATCATCGCCGCGCGGGACCGTCTGACAGAAAGCGGCGCGCGCGTTCTGGGCAACGGAGAGCCCAAGATCGGTGCCCACGGCAAGCCGGTGATCTTCCTGCACCCCAAAGACTTTAACGGCGCGCTGGTCGAGCTGGAGCAGGTGTAACCATGGCCGTCATGTCAGGCATCGTTCTGTTCACCGTGATCTGGTCGATGGTCTTTATGATCCTGCTGCCGGTGCGGGTGCAAACACAAGGGGATCTGGGGCAGATCGTCGAGGGCACCCATGCAGGGGCCCCCGAACATCACCACCTCAAGAAAAAGGCCCTGTGGACCACAGGTATCTCGGTCATTCTCTGGGCGATCATCGCAGGGATCATCCTGTCGGGTTGGTTTACCGTGGCCGATGTAGAACGTCTGTTGCACGGGGCCCCGACGCCAATTGGTGGAACAAATGGGTAAAGGTCGCAGCACCTAAGATCGGAATCACAAGGTTCAACAGCGGCACGGACAAGGGAATCGCCATCAGGAAACCGGCGGCCCAGATCGTAAGCCCATGTTTGCTGCGCAGACGCTTTGCTTCGGTCCGGCCCACCCGTCGGATCGCGGCAAGCGTGAAATATTCGCGCCCCAGCAGAAAGCCGTTCACGCTCCAGAAGATCAGAGGCGCGAAGGGGGCGAACATCAGGTAAAGCACCAGCGCCACGATGTTCACACCGATCAACACCCCCATAAAGTTTACCGTATCGCGCAGCGCATCGCCAAAGGGCACATGCGTGGCGGGCGGCAGATGGGGGTAATGTTCGGCCTCGACGGCATCGGCCACATCATCCAGAAACATTGATGTGATCGCCGAGGCGACGGGCACCATCAGGAACACCGACAGCACCATCAGCAACAGCGCAGCACCCCAGCTGAACAAATCGTCCAGCCAGGACACCTCGCCCAGAACGGGCAGCCAATTGTCTTCTCCGGTCAGCCAGTCGATCAGCCAGACAAAGCCCGCAGACGCGCCGACCAGCAACAGTAGCGCCAATCCGACACCCAGCAGCAGGACGCGGCGAAAGCTTGGATCGCCGACTTGCCTAACCGCCAGCCCGAAGGCGCGAAAAATCTGTGCTATTGCCATGTGGTGATCGCCGCGATGTCGGGGCGCCCGCGTTCGGGTGGGGCGGAGGTTTCGGTGCCGATATGGATGATGCCCGCGATGCGTTCATGTTCCGCGAGGCCGAAAGCCTCGGTCATGAAGCCACGATCATGGCTGACCCAACCGCTCAGCCAGTTCGCGCCCCAGCCCGATGCGAGCGCGGCGTTGACCAGCGACAGACAGACCCCGCCCACGGCATAGGTCTGTTCCAGCGGCGGTATCTTGGGCGACGGCTTTTGCACCTCGACCACAACCACCGCCAGATTGCCCTGATCAAACTGGCCGCTACCTTTCTGGATCTGTTCCGCATCGAGCGCCAAGGCGGTGCCGCGCGCTTCGGCAATGTCGGCTAGACGCGCCATCGCGGGCTTTTCGATCACGATAAAACGCCATGGTTCCAGCATCCCGTGATCTGGCGCACGCGAGGCGACGGCCAGCAGCTCGGTCAGCGTGTCGCGGTCGGGAACTGGTGTGGTCAGCGTCTTTGCAGGGCGCGAACGGCGGGTTTGCAGGAAATGCAGCGCGTCGGGATTTGGTGTCGGCATTGGGGTCTCTCTTATAGATTCAGCTCTTGCGCCATCGCGTCAATGGACGCGCGCAGGAACGCGTCGAATTTGGGACTGGGCTGGCGGATGCGAAAGTTCTTCGCATGGGGATCTGGCGCTGTGATGTCACTGTCTGCGAGGGCTGCGATTGTGGCGTGGCCACAGAAGGGGACATAGGCCTCTGAATAGCCGCCTTCGTGGACGAGCACCAGCTTGCCGCCACAAAGTTTTTGCGCCGCAGCTTTGATACGATGGGTCATATCGGCAAACGTTTCGGCTGTGGCCTGCATCCGCGCCAGAGGATCGACGATAGAGGCGTCAAAGCCGCAGGCGACGATGATCATGTCGGGCGCGAATGCCTCGAGCGCGGGGATCACGACGTGGTCTAACGCATGCAGATAGGCGGTATGGCCCGACCCCGCATGCAGCGGAAGGTTGATGTTGTAACCCGTCCCGGCCCCGTCGCCCCGATCCGCTAACGCGCCCGTATCAAGCGGGTAGTTGCCTTCCTGATGCAGGGAGATCGTCAGCACATCGTCGCGGTCATAGAAAATCGCTTCCGTGCCGTTGCCGTGATGTACGTCCCAATCCAGAACGGCAACACGGCCCACCAGCCCCTTGGCTTTTGCCGCCTCGATCGCGATGGCGATATTGGCCAGCAAACAGAACCCGTTGGGGAAATCAGGCAGCGCATGGTGTCCGGGGGGACGGCTGAGCGCATAGGCATTGGCCAGATCGCCCTTGGCGACTGCCTCTACCGCGGCGACGGACAGCCCTGCCGAGAGCGCCGCGATCTCGAACCCACCGGCGGCAAAAGGTGTGCGCAGGCCCAGCTCTCCGCCGCCCGCGTCGGATAGACGTTTGAAGTCGTCGAGATAGGCGGCAGGATGGACACGCAGCAGTTCTTCGCGGGTGGCAAGCGGCGCGCTACGCACGTCCAGCTCTGCCATCAGGCCCGTCACTTCCATCAGGTTGCGCAGGCGGCGTTTGGTTTCGGGGTTTTCGGGCAGGCCACCCGCGGCCAGAGGCTGCACCAAGCCGCCCACAGGCATGGTAAAGGCATAGTTGCCGCCCGCGTGCCAAAAGCACCGTTCATCCATGAAAAAGCCGGTCGTCATGATGTGTCCCCCGAGGTTTCGGGTCAAAGCTGGCCCAACGCCAAAGGATTGTCCATGGGGCAGGGGCCGCAGCCGTGGTGCGGTGTGCGGGGATGAGTATTTGGAAAAGGGTGAAGGGCAGGGGCGCAAGCCGGCTGCCCTAATCAGAGGGGCGATGGCTTAGGGGGTTAGGGTCCGCCCCCGCGTTTTCAGCCTACCATGCCCACGATCTCGTAGGTTTTCTTGAGGATCGGTGCAGTGATCTCGCGTGCTTGGGTCGCGCCGTGGGCGAGGATGCGGTCGATCTCGGCTGTGTCGGCCATCAGGCGCGACATTTCCTGGGTGATCGGGCCCATTTTCGATACGGCCAGTTCGGCCAGCGCGGGCTTGAATGTGCCAAATTGCTGACCGCCCACATCGGCCAGAACCTGTTCAACGCTCTGGTCGTTCAGGGCGGCAAAGATGTTCACCAGATTGCGTGCCTCCGGGCGGTCCTTGAGGCCGTCGACTTCGGAAGGGAGTGCATCCGCATCGGTCTTGGCTTTGCGGATTTTCTTGGCAATCGTATCGGCGTCATCGGTCAGGTTGATGCGGCTGGCATCCGAGGGGTCGGATTTCGACATCTTCTTGGACCCGTCGCGCAGGGACATGACGCGGGTTGCGGCCCCTTCGATAACCGGTTCGGTCAGCGGGAAGAAATCGACCCCGTAGTCATGGTTGAACTTGGCTGCAATATCGCGCGTCAGTTCAAGGTGTTGCTTCTGATCCTCGCCAACAGGCACATGGGTCGCGTGATAGATCAGGATGTCGGCGGCCATCAGCGCTGGATAGGCGAGCAACCCCAGCGAGGCGGCCTCGGCGTTCTTGCCGGCCTTGTCTTTCCACTGGGTCATGCGCCCCATCCAGCCCATGCGCGCCACGCAGTTAAAGATCCACGCCAACTGCGCGTGCTCTGGCACCTGGCTTTGGTTGATCAGGATGGATTTATTGGGGTCGATGCCCGACGCGATGAAACCGGCGCAAAGCTCGCGGGTGCTCTTTTTGAGGTCCGCCGGATTCTGCCAGACGGTGATCGCATGCATATCGACCATGCAGTAGATCGACTGAACCCCCTGGGTCTGCGCATCGGCGAAACGTTTTAGCGCGCCCAGGTAGTTTCCAAGATGCAAATCGCCCGACGGCTGGATGCCGGAAAACACACGCGGGGTGAAAGTGGTGTCGGTCATTGGATGCTCCGATAAGGCTGGAAACTACGGCCAGATGGGCTTACCCATGCGCACCATGCCCGTCAAGGAGGCCCTATGGAAGACCCAGATTTTCACCCCCCCGTGAACCCGATGCCTGCAACCGTAACGCTGCTTTTTCTGGCGCTGGCGGGGATAGAGATCGTGCTGTCGTTGGCCGAGGCCGGGATCGTCGGCGGCCCTGCGGCGGTGGGCTGGCGTCTGGCGTTGATCCGCGACTACGGGTTCTCGGGCGATGTGTTCGACTGGATGGTTGCGAATGTGCAATTCCCCCTGCGCGAACTGTCGCGCGTGGCCAGCTACAGTTTCATCCATCTGGGGTTCACCCATGCGATCTTTGCCTGCGTGCTGCTGCTGGCGCTTGGCAAGATGGTGGCCGAGGCAATGGGGCAGGTGGCGTTTCTGGCGATTTTCTTTGTCTCGGGCATCTTTGGCGCGGTGGTTTATGCGCTGGTGCTTGATGATCCGGTCTGGTTGGTCGGGGCCTACCCGTCGGTCTATGGGCTGATTGGTGGCTATTCCTTTGTCATGTGGCGCAAGCTGGCGGGGCAAGGGGAACAGCAATATCGCGCGTTTTCACTGATTGCCGTGCTGATGGGGCTGCAGCTGATCTGGGGCGTGTTCTTTGACGCGGGCACGCAGTGGCTGGCAGAGCTTTTGGGCTTTGTCTGCGGCTTTGCGCTTTGCTTTGTCTTTGCGCCGGGCGAATGGGGCAAGCTGCGGGACCGTATCCGGCACCGTTAAGGCATGTCGAAGGGGCGGAAAGGGGGCCAGCCCCCTGACCCCCGGGATTTACGTCCATTTGGAAGTAGGCTGGGTCAGCCGCGTTTGAGGGCGCGTTTGAATTCGCCGAGCTTGAATGCGCCGATCAGTTGGCCTGTGCCGAAATAGCTGATGGCGGCGAGGGCGATCAGTATCAATAGGGCAATACCGCGCCACCAGGGTTCGGCGATCATGGGCTGCAGCGCCAGATTGCCGATCCACAGTGTGCCGCCCATGACAGCCGAAGCTGCCATGATCCGCCAGATACGTCTATGGAACCGCGCGTCGAATTTTGCGGCCAGCCCGAAGCCGCGTGCGCCATAGGCCAGCAGGCCAAACATCGCCCACCCTGCCAGTGTCGTCGCGATGGCAGGGGCGATCCAGCCGATGACGGGGCTGAGACCGACGGCCACCACCACGTTCACCACCATCGCCACCACAGCAAAGTAGAACGGGCGGCGGGTGTCTTCGCGGGCATAATACAGTGGTTGCAGAATTTTTTGCAGAACGAAGGCAGGCAGGCCAAGGCCATAGATCGCCACGGCAATGGCAATCGCAGCCGCGTCATCCGTGGTTGTTGCCCCGCGTTGGAACAGCACCGTTGCCAGCGTGAACGGCATCACCATCAGCGCAACGGCAGAGGGGATGGTCAACGCCAGTGACACTTCGGCAGCGCGGCTGATCTGCGTGTGCGATCCCTGTTCGTCCCCCGCCTTGAGCCGGCGCGACAAGTCGGGCAGCAATACCACGCCAATCGCAATCCCAACCACGCCCAAGGGCAGCTGGTAGAGCCGGTCTGCATAGTTGAGCCACGCCACAGCGCCTTCGTAGAAGCTGGCGACCTGACGGCCCACCAGCAGGTTGATCTGCATGACCCCGCCCGCCAAGGCTGCGGGTGCGGCGATGATGGCGAGCCGTTTAAGTTCGGGTGTCAGGCGCGGGCGGCGGCTGAAGCCCAGCGTGAAACCTGCGCGTTTCGCCGCCCACCAGACCAGCGCCAGTTGCGCGATCCCCGCGAGCGGGACAGACAGCGCCAGCGTATCGCCGATTTGCAGCCCAAGCGCCTTGTCGATGCCCATGCCGATCGCCTCTGATCCGTCGCGGCCAAGGGCGGCCCCGATCAGCACAGCAATGATGAAAACGATGTTCAGTACCACAGGGGCCGCTGCCGCTGCCATAAATCGCCCCGTTGCGTTCAGCACGCCCGACACGAGGGCGGCAAGGGAGATGAACAAGATGTAAGGGAAGGCCAGACGCCCGTATTCGACCGCCAGATCAAACCGTTCGTCGCCCGCAAAGCCCGAGGCCATCAACAACACCAGCCCCGGCATCGCGACGATCCCGATGATGGTGAACAGGGTCAGAATGAACGCCATCCCGACAAAGGCGTCCTGCGCGAATTTTTCGGGGTCGTCACCGCTTTCGAGCTTTTTCGAGAACATCGGCACAAAGGCCATGTTGAACGCGCCTTCGGCGAAGAAGCGGCGGAACATGTTGGGGAGGGAAAAGGCGACCAGAAACGCCTCGGCTGCGGGGCCGGACCCAAGATAGCCGGCAATCATCACATCGCGCACGAACCCCATAACGCGGCTGAGAAGGGTCCAGATCCCGACGGTAAAGAAGCCGGACATAAGGCGGATAGGTTTCATGGTGATGTTGCCCCGTAACTGCGGTGCAAATGGCCTAGCTGTTGGCGAAGCGCGGCGCAATCAGGGAAATGCGGACAGCCCTCGCGTGCTGCATGAAAGCGCCGATGTCAGTCTTGCGCCCGTGCCACGCCATCAATGATCGCCGCGCGCAAGCGTTTCTCGAGCGTCTTTTGCTTGCTTTCGCTATAGTATTTCAGGCCGAACATGTCCTTTACATAGAAGGTATCGACCACCTGTTCGCCATAGGTCGCGATCACTGCATTGGCGATATAGACGTTGGATTCAGACAGCGACCGGGTGAGATCATAAAGCAGGCCGGGACGGTCGCGGGTGTCGACCTCGATGATCGTGTAGATTTCCGACCCGTCGTTATCAAAGGTGATATGCGTCGGGACCTTGAACACCTTTTCGCGTTTTTTCACCTTGTCGCGCGATTTCAGCGCATCGCGGGCCAGAATTTCACCCTTGAGCGTCTTGGAGATCATCTGCCGCAGGCGCGGCAGGCGCGAGACGTCATAGGGGTTGCCGTCGGCGTCCTGTATCCAGAATGCATCGGTCACCCAGCCGTCTTTGGTGGTGTAGCTGCGGGCATCGACGACATTGGCGCCGACAAGGGCCAGCGCACCTGCAAGCCGTGCAAAAATGCCCGGATGGTCCGCCATGACAAAGCAGGCGCGGGTGGCGTCGCGGTCGTCATCAGGGTGCAGGTCGATACGGATTTCACCATCCTGAATGTCGCGCAGCTGTTCGGCGAACACGACCTGCGATGCTGTATGAAGCCCCTGCCAATAGGGCGGGTAGTGGCGCGCGGTTTCAGCCTGAATGTCTTTGCGTGGCCAATGGGCGAGCGCGGCACGCAGCGCCTTTTTAGCTCCTGCGCCACGGTTCTCGCGATTCAGGTCTTCGAGTCCGGTTTCAAGTGCCCGCTTGGTCTGGCGGTACAATCCACGGATCAACACGGCTTTCCAGTTGTTCCACGTGTTCGGTCCCACGCCCCGGATATCGCAGACGGTGAGCACACACAGCAGATCAAGCCGCTTGACGGTTTGCACGGCCTTGGCAAAGTCCCGCACCGTACGTGGGTCAGAGATATCGCGTTTCTGCGCCATATCCGACATCAGCAAATGATAGCGCACCAGCCATTCCACGGTGTCGACCTCTGCCTTGTTGAGGCCAAGACGGGGGGCAATCTTGCGGGCCAATTGGGCACCAAGAATCGAATGGTCCTCGGGGCGGCCCTTGGCAATATCATGGAGCAGCAGCGCGACGTAGATCACCTTGCGGTTCACACCATGCTTGAGGATCGACGAGGCGACGGGCAAGTCTTCTTCCAGCTCGCCCTTTTCAATCAGGGCAAGGTTGGTGATGCATTGGATCGTGTGTTCGTCGACGGTGTAGCTGTGGTACATGTTGAACTGCATCATCGCCACGATGGGTTCGAATTCGGGGATAAAGGCCGACAGCACCCCCAGTTCGTTCATCCGGCGCAGTCCGCGTTCGGGATTGCCGTGTTTCAGCATCAGATCCAGAAAGATCCGCCGCGCCTCTGGTGTGTTGCGCATGTCTTCGTCGATCAGCGCCAAGTTCGATTTGACCAGACGCATGGCGTCGGGGTGGATCAGCATACCGGTGCGCAGCGCTTCTTCGAAGATGCGCAGCAGGTTCAGCTTGTCGCTGATGAACGCTTGGCCATCGGTGACAGCCAGACGCCCGCCCACGACCTCGTAACCATCGCGCAGCTTGGGACGGCGGCGAAAGATACGCTCCAGCAAGGGTTCGGCCTTAACATGCAGGGCTTCGAGCTTGGTCAGGAAGATGCGCGTCAGCTCGCCAACTTCAGTGGCGTGGCGGAAATAGGCTTGCATGAACACTTCGACGCCGCGGCGACCGCGGGTGTCGCGGTATCCCATGGCCTCGGCCACGGCGACCTGCATGTCAAAGGTCAACTGCTCTGTCGCGCGTCCCGAGAGCAGGTGCAAATGCCCCCGTACCGCCCAAAGAAAATTCTCGGCGGCGACGAATGTTTTGAACTCTTCTTCCAGAAATACGCCGCGGTCGACGAGATCGGCGGCGTTTTCGACGCTATAGATGTGTTTCGCGATCCAGAACAGCGATTGCAGATCGCGCAAGCCCCCCTTGGCCTCTTTGACGTTGGGTTCGACGACATAGCGCAGACCCTGCTTGCGGTGCCGCGCGTCGCGCTCTTCCAGCTTGGCCTCGATAAAGCTGCGGCCGGTGCCTGCAAACAGATCGGTCTTGAGCGTTTCGTCAAGATTCTGTGCCAGCGCGGTATCTGCAGCGATAAACCGGTGTTCCAGCAAAGCGGTCTGAATGGTGAAATCTTCGCGCCCAAGGGTCACGCAATCGCGGATGGTGCGCGTTGAATGCCCGACCTTTAGCTTCAGATCCCACAGCATATAGAGCATGGATTCGATCAGCTTTTCAGTGCGCTGACTGGGGGTTTGAGGGATGAGGAACAGCAGGTCCACATCGGAAAAAGGTGCCATCTCACCGCGGCCATAGCCGCCGACGCCGATCACCGCGAGCCTGTCGTTGGGTCCAGGCGCCTCTAGCGGGTGCAGCCGCTGGCCGGCGATCTGCAGGGTGGTGCGAACAAGCTGATCGGTCAGATAGCAATAGGCCGAGGTCATTGGCCGCGCATTGAACGGCGATGCTGCAAAGGCGCGCGCGATTTCCGCGCGCCCGTTTTTCTGCGCGTCCTGAAGCACTGCAACAGCAGCCGCCTGGATCTCTGTCGGGTCGCTCAGCCCGTCCAGGGCTGCGCTCAGCGCGGCAGAGACGGCAGCTTCGTCAAAGATACGTGTCGGGGTGCTGATCAGGTGACGCGCGGTGGCCTCACCTGATTGTGCTGGTGCAACAAGGGGTTTCACGTACGGAGGTCCCTTAGAAACCGGCCCCGCCAAAGGCCTGGGGCGCGGGGCTGACGATAACGACGCGCTTGTCGCGGATCGTGGCGACGGCGAGACCGCGTTCAGCCGTGCCATCGGACATTAGACGGAACACGCCGTTGGCCCCACGGAAGCCCGCGCCCTGCGTCAGACGCCGCGCGGACAGCGCATCGGATTTACCGGATTTCGCCAAGGCCCCTACGGCTGCGATCCCGTCAAAGGCAAGCCCTGCAACCGGGCTAGGCGTGTTGCCGTAGGCCGCTTTGTAGCGTTGCGTAAAGGCGCTTGTGGCACCAGGGTCAGGCATTGCGAACCAGCCGCCTTGAACACCCGGCAACGCCAGTGTTTGCGGAGGGATGTCCCAGCGTGTCAGACCGATGTACTGTGTGGTGGCGCCGTTGATGCCGGCTTCTGGCAGCAGTTCGGCAAACAGTGGCAGCGCGCTGGCCGAGGACGTCGTGAGGAAGATCGCATTGGCACCGTTGGTATCAATGGCAGCTTTTACACGGGGTATGGCAGCGGTCACAGCGGTTTGGCTAAGGGCGTAATCGACGGTACCGGCAGAGGTGGCTCCATTTGCGGCGATCGCCCTGAGGATCGCATCACGGCCCAGCTGGCCCGCAAGATCCTGGCCATGCAGCACGAGGATCCGGTCCTTGCCGTTGGTCTTGGCATAACGCACCAGTCGGTTTGATGTATCGTTAAAGTTTTGGCCCAGTACAAAGACGTTACCGCCCGCGATGCTGGGGTTGTTCGAGAACGACAGGACATTCACACCCTGTGCCGCAACCGCGTTGCCTGCGGCATTCGCTGCCTCACCGTAAAGCGGGCCCAGAATGATCTGCGCACCATCCGTCACGGCCTGCGCCGCCGTGGTGCCTGCCGTGGCAGCATTACCGCCGGTACCATAGACCCGAAGATCGATTTGCACGCCGGCCAAATCGCGGATCGCCAGACGCGCGGCGTTCTCAAGCTCTTGCGCCAGCAGATTATCTGCCGCCGATCCGCCCCGCGGGATCAGCAAGGCCACCGGAATAGGTTTGGTAGTATCCACTTTGGGGCCTTTGGCCCCGTTTACATTGGACATCCCCACAGGCTCGCACGCGGCGAGCGCTAAAGCGATAAGGGGCAGAATCAAAAGCCTCAGTGGCTTGCGAAGGATGTTGAAAACAGCGATCATAACAGTGTCACTCCATTGGTGGCAGGTCGGCGGCAATGGCCCCGGGCACATATGCACCGATCATAGAGAGTGCGAAAGGCGGGTCCAGCTTGAATTACCAAAAGATTCCCCTTGCGGCGGGGCTTTATTTTGTCGGGGTGCCCATTGGCACTGCCCGCGACATCACCTTGCGGGCGCTGGACGTATTGTCCTCGGCCGATGTGCTGGCCGCCGAGGACACGCGCAGCCTGCGTAAGTTGATGGATATCCACGGAGTCCCATTGAACGGGCGCAGAATCATTGCGTTGCACGACCACTCTGGCAGCGGCGTGCAGGACAAGCTCGTGGCCGCGATACGCGATGGGCAATCTGTCGCCTATGCGTCTGAAGCAGGGATGCCGCTGATTGCTGATCCGGGGTTCGAACTGTCGCGTGCCGCAGGCGAGGCGGGCGTGATGCTGACCTGTGCGCCGGGCCCTTCGGCGGTGCTCACGGCGCTCGCATTGGCAGGTTTGCCGACCGATGCGTTCTTTTTCGCAGGCTTCCTGCCGAATGCGAAAGGGGCACGGCTGACGGCACTGCAAAAGTTGAAAGAGGTGCAAGGCACGCTGGTATTTTACGAATCACCCAAACGCGTCGGGGCTATGCTGCGGGACGCGGCACAGGCGCTTGGCGGGGAACGCCCCGCTGCTGTATGCCGCGAGCTGACCAAGAAATTCGAGGAAATTCAGCGCGGTACCCTTGATGAGCTGACCGAGCGCTACAGCGGCAAATCCCCCAAAGGTGAAATCGTGGTGCTGATTGATCGCGGGCGTTTACCGTCTGTTAGTGAAATTGATTTAACCTCTGACCTTGCGAACGCATTGGAAACAAATTCGATGCGCGATGCCGTCGATATGGTGGCGCAGGCATACGACGTGCCGCGCCGTCAGGTGTATCAGGCGGCGTTGGAATTGGGGAAAGATACGTAAGATGACCAAAACATTGGCGACACTGGCGAAATCTGTTCAAGGGGCGGTGTCCTATCACGCGGGCCGCGCGGCCGAGCTTCAGGTCGCGCAGGATTATCGTCGGCGCGGTTTTGCACTGGCCCACGAACGCTGGCGCGGTAAGGCGGGTGAAATTGATCTGATCCTGCGCGACGGCGACGGGATCATCTTTGTCGAGGTCAAGAAAAGTAAAAGCCACGACAGCGCCCTGCAGCGTTTGAACCGGAAACAGATGCGCCGTATCTATCGCTCTGCCGAAGAATTCATCGGCGGCGAACCCAAAGGCGCGCTGACGGGCGTACGGTTCGACGTGGCTTTGGTCGATCAAACCGGTGACCTGCGCATCCTTGAAAACGCCTTCGGGCACGACTGACCCATTGCACCCCACGCCCTGCTGCGCCATCTAAAGAGGAACAACAGGGAGACCCCTTATGAAAATCGCCTTTCAGATGGACCCGATCGGGGACGTGAACATTAACGCGGACAGCAGCTTTCGTCTCGCAGAGGAGGCGCAGGCCCGCGGGCATACGCTTTTCTACTACACCCCCGACCATCTCGCCTATCAAGAGGGGCGCATCACGGCGCGGGGCCATGACCTGACCGTACAGCGTGTGCAAGGTGACCATGCCACGCTGGGTCCCGAGCGCGAAGTCGATCTGGCAGATTTCGACGTGGTCTGGCTGCGCCAAGACCCGCCCTTCGACATGCACTACATCACCTCTACGCATTTGCTGGACCGTCTCAAAGACACAACGCTGGTGGTGAATGACCCGTTCTGGGTGCGCAACTATCCCGAAAAACTAATGGTGCTGGATTTCCCGCAGCTCACCCCGCCCACGACCATTGCCCGCGATCTGGACACGATCAAAGCGTTCAAAGCCAAGCACAAAGACGTCATCCTCAAGCCGCTGTATGGCAATGGCGGTGCGGGTGTCTTCCGTTTGGATGCGAATGACCGAAATCTGAGCTCACTGCATGAACTGTTCAGCGGTTTCTCGCGCGAGCCGTTGATTGTGCAGAAATTCCTGCCCGCCGTGTCCAAGGGCGATAAACGTGTGATCCTCGTCGATGGTGAACCCGTCGGTGCGATCAACCGTGTCCCGGCAGAGGGTGAAACACGGTCGAACATGCATGTTGGGGGCCGTCCTGAAAAGGTGGGCCTGACAGAGCGCGACCTGGAAATCTGTGCCGCAATCGGGCCGTTGCTGCGTGAAAAGGGTCAGATTTTTGTCGGCATCGATGTGATCGGTGACTATCTGACAGAGATCAACGTGACCTCCCCCACCGGTATCCAAGAGCTTGAACGGTTCGACGGCACCAACATCGCCGGTAAAATCTGGGAAGCAATCGAGCGCAAACGCGCATGAGCCTGCTGCGCCCTCTGCTGAACAGCTATTTGCGTTTGGTAGAGAAGCGCAAGCTGGCACGGACGCGCGACGTTCACAAGATCCGGCGTGATTTCGCCAGAACCGCGCGGCTGTTGTTTCGGGCGCCGCGCGGCACGCAGATCACGCGCAGCCGTTTGACCGGCGCGGGCGAGGTTCTGCGGGTATCCCCGGCACAGACGCGATCAGATCTGGTCCTCTTTTACATCCACGGCGGTGGTTTTGTCTTCGGCAGCCCCGATACCCACAGTGCCATGCTGGGCGCATTGGCGCAGCGACTTGGCGCGGCGGCGGTGCTGCCCTATTATCGTCTTGCCCCCGAAGCAGCATTCCCCGCCGCGATCGAAGATGTCGCCGCGGCCTATCAGGCGGTGCTGGACAGCGGCGTGGCTGCGCACAACATCATCCTCGGTGGCGACAGCGCGGGGGGCGCGCTGGCGTTCAATCTGCTGAGCCGTTTGTGCGCTGACGCAGGTCCATTGCCGCGTGCGCTGTTTGCTTTTTCACCATTGACCGATTTCCTGCACGAGGGGGCCAGCTTTCGCGAGAACGCGGCGCGAGAGGCCGTTTTGCCGGCGGCGCAGGCCGGTCTTATGGCAGAGATGTATCTGGCGGGGGCAAACCCGAGCGACCCTGCCGTCAGCCCGCTGCGCGCTGATTATCGCGGTGCGCCGCCAGTCTGGATCACAGTCGGCTCGACCGAAATCCTGCGTGATGACGCGCGACGCATGTCGACGTATCTACAGGATCAATCGGTTCACGTGACGTTGGTTGAAGAACATGATCTTCCCCATGTCTGGCCGATTTTTCACAACGCTCTGCCAGAGGCGCGGGCCACGCTGGATGCGCTGGCACAGTGGATCAAGAAAGTGCCATCGACGGCAGACGAAAGCTGAGCGCTTCGGCAAGATGCGGTTTGCGCACATCGGTAGCACCTTCCAGGTCCGCGATGGTGCGCGCGACGCGCAAGACCCTGTGATACCCTCGGGCGGAGAGGTGAAACCGCTCTGCCGCGCGCGACAGCAGGGCGCGGGCCTCTGTGTCAGGTGTGGCAATCTGTTCGAGCAGACCCCCTTCGGCATCGGCGTTTAATGTCGCGGTGGGATGTCCGGCAAACCGGTCGTGCTGGCGACAACGCGCGGCAAGTACACGCTGGGCCACGTCGGCCGATCCTTCGGCGCTGGGGGGCAGTTCCAGATCCGTATACCCCACGGGTGGTACATCAATGCGCAGATCGAACCGGTCGCGTAGGGGGCCGGACACCCGGCTCATATAATCCTCGCCACAGGCAGGTGCTTTGCTGCAGGCGCGGGCCGGATCGCTGAGGTAGCCGCATTTGCAGGGGTTGGCTGCGGCCACGAGCATGAATTTGCACGGGTATTTCACATGCGCATTGGCGCGGGCGATCATCACCTCGCCCGTCTCAACCGGTTGGCGCAGGGTTTCAAGTACGGTGCGGGGGAATTCAGGGAATTCGTCCATAAACAACACGCCATTATGCGCCAGACTGACCTCTCCGGGTCTGGCGAGACGGCCACCGCCGATGATCGCCGCCATAGACGCTGTGTGATGCGGTTCGCGAAAGGGCCGCACGCGCGAGATGCCACCATCGTCCATCAGCCCCGCCAGCGAATGGATCATAGAGGTGCTAAGCGCCTCTTGTGGGGTGAGCGGGGGCAGGATCGAGGGCAACCGTGCCGCCAGCATGGATTTGCCCGATCCGGGGGTGCCGACGAACATCAGATGATGTCGCCCCGCCGCCGCGATTTCAAGCGCACGTTTGGCGCGTTCCTGCCCTTTGACATCGCGCAGGTCGTGACGGCTGGGCCTTTGTGTCACCTCGCCCGGCGTGGCCGCGGGGAGGGGGGACTGTCCGGTAAAGTGACGCACGACCGCGCCGAGGCTCGGAGCAGCGATCACCTGTGCATTGCCCACCCAAGCGGCTTCGGCCCCGGAGGCGGCGGGGCAGAGCAGGCTGCGCCCGTTTTCTGCAGCTGCCATCGCAGCGGGCAGCGCGCCGATCACAGGGATCAGGCTGCCGTCCAGTGACAGTTCGCCCAAAGCCACGGTGCTTTGGATGACATCCTGCGGGAGGATATCGATCGCCCCCAACAACGCCAACGCGATGGGCAGGTCAAAATGGCTGCCCTCTTTGGGGAGGTCGGCAGGGCTGAGGTTGATTGTGATCCGTTTGCTGGGCAAGGCAATCGCCATCGCGCCAAGGGCGGCGCGCACCCTTTCGCGTGCTTCTGACACCGCTTTGTCGGGCAGGCCCACGATCGAAAATGCAGGTATTCCGGCGGACAGCGCGCATTGCACCTCGACGATGCGCGCGTCGATGCCTTGGAATGCGACCGTATATGCCCGTGCGACCATGGTTCCCCTGCTGTCCTTTAATGCCTTCAGGGGTAGGGCGGGGGTGTTTAAGAAACGTTAACGGATGCGGAAACCGGAGGATTTGAGTTTATTTGGCAAAATGAAGCAGGGCGCGGGCGACCGTCAGACCTGATGGTTGATGGTGCCAATGTCCCAGCCGCGTGGCGTGATGTGAATATCAGTGACAGAGAGGTTGTCGATCTTATGCGCCATTGCGGCATGGGCATCGACGCCAAGCGCGCGTTGGACTTGGGTCAATATCACGCCGAAATGCGCCACGGCGATGATGTGCGTGTTCGGGTGGGCTTGGGTGATCCGGTCAACGGCTGCGTTGATGCGGCGGGCCGCGTCGTTCCAGCTTTCGCCTTCGGGGGCCGCAATATCGCCGGGGGTGGTCCAGTAGGCGCGGCTGAGCTCCGGATGGCTTTGTGACACATCGCGGGCGTGCATGCCGTCCCACAGCCCGAAATCAAGCTCGCGTAGGTCAGGGTCGTGCGGCAGGCGCATTCGGCTGTCCGAGGCGAGCGTATCGGCCGTGGCAGAGGCGCGGATCAGATCGGAAGAGATCAAAACCGAGGACTGTGGCAGATGTGCGTTCAGCCGTGCGATCAACGCGTGATCGGACAGATCGGCAGGGACATCGCGCCAGCCGACAAAGTTTTTCTCGTGAGTCGGGCCGTGGCGCACCCAATGCCAAATTGTCATGATCAAAGCGCCTTTTGCCGAAGGTGGTTTGCGATTTATTTAGCGTTGCTGCGCCAAAGTCAAAGCGGGCGGCGTGTGAAAAGCCAATTCTTTTTCGAATCCGCGTGAACCAACTGGCGGTTTTCCGCGTTTACATGAAAAGGCGCAAGGACATGTGCCTAGTTTGTAGGGATGGACATCATGACGCTGGCGCAATCACGTGACTTTTCTTTGACCCGCACCGCAATGAAAGCAGAGCTTTTGGATGCGGAGACAGAACTGAGGCTCGCATATGCTTGGCGCGACCAGCGCGACGAGCAAGCGCTGCACCGGCTCATCACGGCCTACATGCGCTTAGCTATTTCGATGGCGGGTAAATTCAAGCGCTATGGCGCATCGATGAATGATCTTGTTCAAGAGGCCGGATTGGGCCTGATGAAAGCCGCCGACAAGTTTGATCCTGATCGCGGGGTACGCTTTTCCACCTATGCTGTTTGGTGGATCAAGGCGAGCATTCAAGACCACGTCATGCGCAATTGGTCGATGGTCCGTACCGGGTCGACGTCCTCGCAAAAATCCCTGTTTTTCAACATGCGCCGTGTCCAAGCGCGATTGGAGCGTGAAGCTCAGGCCGCGGGCGAGACATTGGATCGCCACCAACTGCGGCAGATGATCTCTACCGAGATTGGCGTGCCGATGCATGACGTCGAGATGATGGAAGGCCGCCTGTCGGGATCGGATTTTTCCTTGAACGCGACGCAATCTGCCGAGGACGAGGGTCGCGAATGGATCGATGCGCTGGTCGATGACAGCGCGCAAGCCGCCGAACGGGTTGAGGATAGTCACGACACTTTGACGCTGCGCAATTGGTTGTTCTCGGCGATGCAGGCGCTGAACGAGCGCGAGCAGTTTATCGTGCGCGAACGCAAATTGCGTGACCAGCCCCGCACATTGGAAAGCCTTGGCGCAGAGCTGAGCCTGTCAAAAGAGCGTGTGCGCCAGCTCGAGGCCGCTGCCTTTGGCAAGATGCGCAAGACGCTTGAGACGCAGTCGTCCGAGGTGCGCCATTTCCTGATGTGATCCGGCGGTCTGTACCGGTTGCACTGGCCTGTATTCTGCGCCGCATTGCGCAGGAACGGGCTGGCGCAAAATGACCCGCCCCCCTATTGTCTGGCCAAACACCGACGATGGGGGCGATCATGCTGGCTGGAAAACATATTCTGCTGATAATCGGGGGCGGTATTGCTGCCTTTAAATCCCTTGATCTGATCCGCCGTCTGCGTGAACGCGGTGCTGTTGTCACACCTGTGCTGACCCGCGCGGGCGAAGAGTTCGTGACGCCTTTGTCGGTCTCTGCGCTGGCGGGGCAAAAGCTGTATCGTGACCTGTTTGATTTGGGTGACGAGGCAGAGATGGGGCATATCCAACTGAGCCGCGTCGCTGATCTGGTTGTTGTCGCCCCTGCCACTGCTGATCTGATGGCCAAGATGGCGACGGGTGCAGCGAATGATCTGGCCTCTACCTTACTGTTGGCGACGGATACGCCGGTGTTGATCGCGCCGGCGATGAATGTGCGCATGTGGGATCACCCTGCAACGCAGCGCAACCTCGCAGTATTGCGCGGTGACGGCATCAGCGTAGTCGGACCCAACGACGGTGATATGGCCTGCGGGGAATTCGGCCCGGGCCGAATGTCCGAACCGCTCGAGATCGTTGCGGCAATAGAGGCGAAGCTGGCGCACGGCCCGCTGAAGGGCCGGCGTATTCTGGTGACCTCTGGCCCGACGAATGAACCGATTGATCCTGTGCGCTATATCGCGAACCGGTCGTCGGGGGCGCAGGGCACGGCGATTGCCCGCGCGCTGGCTGCTTTGGGGGCACATGTGATCTTTGTCACCGGTCCCGCCGATGTGCCCCCCCCCGACGGGGTAGAGGTGATCCGGGTGCAAACGGCACAGCAGATGCAAGAGGCGGTAGAGGCGGCATTGCCCGTGGACGCCGGCGTGTTTGCGGCAGCTGTGGCCGATTGGCGTATGGCCAATGCCAGCGACCGAAAGTTGAAAAAGTCGAAAGACGGCTTGCCGGTGCTGAGCTTTGCGGAAAACCCCGACATTCTGAAGGCTGTCAGCGCAGCAGGCGCACGGCGTCCGCAACTGGTCGTGGGCTTTGCCGCCGAGACCAATGATGTGGTGGAAAATGCCACCGCAAAACGTTTGCGCAAAGGCTGTGACTGGATTGTTGCCAATGATGTGTCGCCAGCGACGGGGATTATGGGCGGGGCAGAAAACGCCGTGACCCTGATTTCGGACGCGGGCGCCGAAAGCTGGCCGCGCATGGGCAAGGATCAGGTGGCGCAGCAGTTGGCCGCACGGATCGCGCAGGCCTTGGGCTAGGGGTTTCTTGCCTTCGGCGAGGATTTTGAACCATTTGGAAAACGCCCGAGCGGGCGTAGCGGAGCGAGTGATGGCCGAGATCAAGTTCAAACGTGTCAGCGGCAATGATGACCTGCCGCTTCCGGCTTATGCCACGGCGGGGGCGGCGGGGATGGACCTGCGTGCATTCCTGCCCGATGGCCCATTAACTTTTGTCAAATGGCAGATCAGTCTGATTTCGATCGGGTTCTCGGTGGAGCTGCCCCGCGGGACCGAGATGCAGATCAGGCCGCGGTCCGGTCTTGCATTGAAGCACGGGTTTTTAATCCCCAACGCGCCAGGGACCGTGGACGAGGACTATCGCGGCGTGGTGATGGTCGGGCTGTACTATGTGGGGGATGCGCCTTTCGTCATGCGACACGGCGACCGCATTGCCCAGGCTGTTATTGCGCAAGTCCAGCAATACGACTGTGTCGAGGTGGACGCCTTGTCGGATACGACACGAGGCGGTGGCGGATTCGGCTCTACGGGGCTGAAATAGGGTCTGATCGCAAAGGGTTGCGCTGTCGCGAAACTTTAACATAGCTGAAATGAATGTGACTTAATGCAGTCGTAGGTTTCCCGAAAAAAGGGGAACCGAATGCTTCAGCTTCAAGCCGTTACGAAAACATTTGGCGCGAATACAGCCGTTCACGCAGCGAGCTTTTCCGTCGACCGCCCGATGATGATCGGGATCATCGGCAGTTCCGGTGCCGGTAAATCGACGCTGCTGCGGATGATGAACTGTCTGACCCCCGCCAGCTCGGGCGAGATACTGGTGAACGGGCGTGATATCACCAAGCTGCGCGGATCAGAGAAGCGTGACTGGCAATCCCACTGCGCAATGATCTTTCAGCAGTTCAATCTGGTGCCGCGGCTGGATGTGGTGTCGAACGTGCTGCACGGCACGTTGAACCGCCGGTCTACACTGTCGACGATGTTCAACATCTTTCCCCAAGACGACATTGTCCGCGCCATTGATATCCTTGATCGTCTGGGCATCGCTGAACACGCGCCCAAACGTGCCGAGGCCCTATCGGGCGGGCAGCAGCAACGTGTCGCCATTGCGCGCGCGCTTATGCAGGACCCGACGATTATCCTCGCGGATGAACCCATCGCCTCGCTTGATCCGATGAATGCGCAGCTGGTTATGCAGGCGCTGCGCGACATCCACGAACAAGACGGGCGCATGGTCATCGCGAACCTGCACACGCTGGATACAGCCCGCCGCTATTGCGACCGCGTCATCGGCATGCGGCAGGGACGGATCGTGTTTGACGGCACGCCTGCGCAGCTGACCACCGGTGTGGCACGCGACATTTACGGTGCCGATGCCAGTTTTTCCGAGGCAACGACATCGACCCAGATCGAAACGCTTGAGCCCCGCCCCAAGGTAGTGGCGGCGCTATAGCCCCCCCCGCTTTTTCTATCACCCCTGCCTCCGATCTTTGGGGGCCTATCTACAAAAGAAGAGAGACGACCGATGAACAAATTACTTGCTGCTGCTCTGGCGACGACAACCCTTGCGACGGGTGCGGCTGCGCAGGCCGAAGCCATCTCCGAGTTCCGCATCGGTATTCTGGGCGGCGAGAACGCTCAGGACCGGATGAATTCTAACGAATGTATGCGCGTCATGACCGAAGATGCTTTGGGTGTGCCGACCAAGATTTTCGCCCCTGCCGACTATAACGGCGTTATTCAGGGTCTGCTGGGCGGCACGCTGGACATGGCGTGGCTGGGTGCCTCGGGCTATGCGGCGGTTTATCTGCAAGACCCCGAAGCGGTCGAGCCTGTACTGGTTAAAATGAACGTGGACGGGTCTTATGGCTACCACTCCATTGGGTTTGCCCGCGCCGACAGCGGCATCACCAAGCTCGAAGGCGTCAAGGGCAAAGTTTTTGGCTTTGGCGATCCGAACTCGACCTCAGGCTATCTGATCCCTTCGATCGAGATCCCGCAGATGGGCGAAGGTATCACCATGGAGTCCGGTGACTACTTTGGTGAGGTCAAATTCACCGGCGGTCACGAGCAGACAATCGTTGCGGTCAACAATGGCGACATCGACGCAGGGGTGACCTGGGCCGACGGTCAGGGCAACTGGGAAGACGGCTATAACTCGGGGGCGCTGCGCAAAGCGGTGGATTCGGGGCTGGTTGATATGAACGATCTGGTGGAAATCTGGCGCTCCAAGCCGATCCCTGAAGGCCCCGTCGTTTTGCGCAGTGATCTGCCGCAGGACGTCAAAGACAAGATGACCACATTGGTGGACACCCTGTATGAAATCGACCCCGACTGTACCTATGGCGTTGCCGCAGGGGACAGCCTTGGTTTCGATCCGATCACCCATGACGCCTATGTGTCGATCATCGAGGCACGCAAGGCAAAATCGAATTGATTAAAGTAATTTAAGCACTGTCGCTGGCTCCGATCCTCATCGGGGTCAGCATTTTTACGTAAAGGCTTCCCATGACTGCGACATCGCATACCAACCCCGACCGAGCAGGGATTCAGGACAGCTATCTGGCGCTGGCCAGATCGAAGCGCTGGATGAATCTGGTGCTGTTGATCCTTTTTGTGGCGCTGCTGGTGGGCGGCTTTAATACCGCGGGCGACCGCAATGCAGGCGGGTTCTGGGACGGGCTGCCGAACGTTCTCGATTTCCCCGCTGACGTGATCGGCGAAGCGATTGAACGCGGGCACCTTTTGCCCGGATATATGGCGAAATACCTGCCTTCGTTGATCGAGACGGTGAATATTGCCGCGGCGTCGACCCTGCTGGGCGCAATGATCGGTCTGTTTCTGTCGCTGATGGTCACGCGCGGGCTTGCCCCTGTGCCGTGGCTGGTCGGTCCCTTGCGCCGCGTGCTGGACCTGTTGCGCGCCGTCCCCGAGATCGTCATCGCGCTGGTGTTGATCTTTATGCTGGGCGGCGGGCCGGTGCCCGCGATGATTGCCATTGCGCTGCATACCATCGGTGCGTTGGGTAAACTCTTTTCCGAGGTGAATGAAAACGCCTCTCTCAAACCGGTAGAAGGTCTTGCCTCTGTCGGGGCCAGCTGGAGCCAGCGCATGTGGCTGGGGGTGATCCCGCAAGTGGCCCCGAACTACGTCAGCTATGCCCTGCTGCGCTTTGAGATCAACATCCGCGCCTCTGCGATCCTTGGCTTCGTCGGGGCCGGTGGCATCGGCTATGACTTGCGCAACACCATGAGCTGGGGGCAGGGCAAATTCGACGAGGCTGCCGCCATCTTCCTTTTGCTGTTCCTGACGATTGTGATCGTCGATCAGCTTTCTTCCGTTTTTCGTAACCGTCTGACCCACGGACTGCCGAGTGCAAAGGTGACCCTATGACCGCGACCGCCCTTCACGCCCAGACGATGGTGCACTTCTCGCGCAAGCGGATGACCGCTTTGGCGCTGCCCCTGATCGCGCTGGCCTATTTCGTCTATATCTTCTTTGCCTTTGATATTGCGGGGCTGGGGGACCGGATCAACGTCGACAACGCCCGCACGCTGGTGTCTGATACCTATAGCTACAAAACCCATGTCACGCAGGACAACCGCGACGGCGCATTTTCCATCGCAATCGAAGGCGAGCGGAAAGGCGCATATGAAACCGGTACGGCCCCCGATTGGGTCACGCTGGGGGATCGCCCCGTTGCTGATCTGGGGGGCGGGCATATCGTGACCTTCGGCCCGCAGGTGACCTATGATATCCCGGGCTACGGCACCGTGGTGGCCGAACCGGGACAGCGCGGCGTTCAGGCGACATTCCCGCCCGGCGATATCCCCGACTATATCAGCGCATCCAAGAACCGTGTGATGATTAACACGGATGCAGGGCGCCTGACGCTCACACGCAATCGGACCGAGGTGTTCAAGTACAACTACGGCTGGGAGCTGTTCTTTTTCACGCTCGACAGCCCTTATCACGGGGTTGGCCCTGTTGCACTGCTGGGGCGCGCGGTCAGCGGCGAAGCAGGCGCGATCTTCCACGATTTCTGGACCAACCGCATGTGGCGTCATGGCGATGTGGCTTGGGCGTTGTACGAGACGTTGTTGATGGCATTCCTTGGCACGTTTGGCGCAGCGATCATCGCTTTGCCGCTGGGGTTTCTGGCCGCCAAGAACTTTACCCCGCTGCGGTCGCTCAGGTTTGCGGCGCGGCGCATGTTCGATTTTCTGCGCGGGGTTGACGGGCTGATCTGGACCATCGTGCTGTCGCGGGCCTTTGGGCCGGGGCCGCTGACGGGGGCACTGGCGATCCTGCTGACCGACACGGGGTCCTTCGGCAAGATGTTCTCGGAAGCGCTTGAGAACGTCGACGGCAAACAGATCGAAGGCATCACCTCCACCGGGGCGAAACCGCTGCAACGCTATCGCTTTGGGGTCCTGCCGCAGATCGTGCCGGTGCTGCTTAGCCAGATCCTGTATTTCCTTGAATCCAACACGCGGTCCGCGACAATCATCGGGGCGATCACCGGTGGCGGCATCGGTTTGCTGCTGACCCAGGCGATTGCCACCCAGAAGGACTGGGAGGAGGTGACCTACTACATCGTGCTGATCGTGCTGATGGTCATGGCGATGGACAGCTTTTCGGGCTGGCTGCGCCGCAAGCTGATCAATGGCGACGAGGGCGGTCACTGATGCCGCGTCTCACTGCTGACACCCCCTTCATCCACCCCGACTGCGAGATCAAAGATGCCACATTCGGAGCCTACACAGAGGTTGGACGCGGGTCGCGTATCGCGCACAGCCAGTTTGGTGACTATAGCTACTGCGACCGCTACGCCGACATTGCCAACACCACCGTGGGCAAGTTTGCAAACATCGCGGCCTATGTGCGGATCGGGGCCACAGACCACCCGATGGAGAAAGCCAGCCTGCATCACTTTCACTACCGTGCAGGCGACTACTTTGACGATGCGACTGACGATGACGCTTGGTTCGCGCACCGCCGTGGGCGGCGCGTCGCCCTTGGACACGACACGTGGCTGGGCAACGGCGCACAGGTCCGGCCAGAGGTAACGATCGGCCACGGGGCCGTTGTGGCGGGCGGGGCGATCGTGACCAAGGACGTCGCCCCTTATATGATCGTCGCGGGCATCCCTGCAGTGCCGCTGCGCGCGCGGTTCAGCCCAAGTATCGCCGACCGCATGATGGCGCTGGCGTGGTGGGACTGGCCCCACGACGCGCTGCACCGCGCGCTTGGGGACTTCCGATCGCTTTCAGCAGAGGCGTTTCTGGAACGGTACGAATAACGCCGGCCGCCTCAGGAATCTGCCAGTGTTAGGGTCACTTTGTCCCCCGCAAACCACGTGCGCCCGTATTCCAGCGGCTGGCATTGATCATCCACGTTCAGGTTGATCGTGCGCAAGATCGGCGCGCCTTCGGCCACGCGCAGATGCAGGGCTTGGGTGGCGCTGGCGAGCTTGGCATTAATGCGGGTCGAGGCGCGGGTATAGTCTGTCACGCCCCCCAGCCGCAGCGCCGCCGTCACGGATTGCGCCTGCTCAAGATGCGCCAGCATGTCGGGGAAACGCGCGGCAGAGAAGACGCTGCGAAACAGCGCAATCACCTGATCATCAGCAAAGGACAGCCCCTCGCAGACCTGCACCTGCGCGTTCTCGGCCAAGGCAAGCGCGCTGCTTTCCTCGGGTCGTGCGGTGCGGGTTTCCAGCGTCAGGAACTCCTTGCCCGGAATGCGCCCCTGTGCGGTGAGGTTCTGGTGAAAACGGACGCGGCGGCCAATGGGGTAATCGGTAGGGGTAGAGGTCACAAACACCCCCGCACCGCGCCGCGGCAGGACCAGCCCTTCGTCAGTCAGCGCCTTTATCGCATGGCGCACCGTATGCCGGTTCACCCCGAACCGCGCAGCAAGCGCGCTTTCGGTCGGTAGCTTGTCATCAGGGCCATAGACGCCAGAGCCAATATCACTGCGCAGACTATGGGCGATGGCGGTCCAGATCGGGGTGCGTTGGGGCATGTCACAAATATTTCGCAAAAGGAGGGCTTGGCGCTGGTACGCGCGGCAGCTAGTATTTGTCTAGTTGTATAGACAACTCGAAAAGGTGTCTAGATGAATATGATGAACACACAAATCGACCCTAATGCAGAGCGTAAGGCGTGGTTAGGCCTGTTGGCCAAATCCCCCGCAGCCGAGATCGCACGCCTGTGGACCGCCTATGACACCCACCCCGATCACAGTATTTTGCGCGCGCCAGAGATTGGCGGCGTGATGGTGCGCGGGCGGGCAGGAGCCGTGGGGGCCGCGTTTAACCTTGGCGAAATGTCCGTCACCCGCGCCTCGGTGAAACTGGGCTGTGGCACGGTGGGGCACGGCTATGTGCAAGGGCGCAGCAAGGACCATGCGCTTCGGACCGCACTGATTGATGCGTTGATGCAAACCGACGCGGCGGGGCAAGTAGAGGCGGCCATTCTCACACCGCTGCGCAAGGCGCGCGACGCGGCCAAAACCACCCGCGCGGCCAAGGCTGCTGCAACGAAGGTTGATTTCTTTACAATGGTACGAGGGGAAGACTGATGCAGGCCCATGCTTTGGAGGGCGGCTTTACCAACGCCCCAATCGACGCCGCCCGCGCCTTTCGCGGGCTGATGACCGCCATGGCCCGCCCCGGCACGATTTGTGACGTATCAGGTGCCACCCCGCCCGCGCCGCTTAGCGTGGCAGCAGGTACCGCGATCCTGACGCTGTGTGATCCCGATACGCCGATCTATCTGGGGGCGGCCTGTGATACGCAAGATGTGCGCGACTGGATTACCTTTCAAACCGGCGCGCCTTTTGCGCCTGCCGATAAGGCGATGTTTGCCGTGGGGGGCTGGGACGATCTGCCTCTCGCAAATTTCGCCATCGGCACCGCAGAATACCCCGACAGGTCAGCAACGCTGATCGTCGAGATGCCCGAACTTTCCCCCCATGGTGCGACCCTGAGCGGGCCGGGCATCAAAGACAGTACCGGCCTGTCGCTGCCGGACTGCGCCGCTTTTCAAGCGAATGCCACGCTGTTCCCACTGGGGCTGGATTTCATTTTCACCTGCGCAGACCGGCTTGCTGCGCTGCCACGCACGACGAGGGTTCGCTGATGTATGTTGCAGTCAAAGGGGGCGAACGCGCCATCGACAATGCCCATGCGTGGCTGGCCGAGGAACGGCGCGGTGATCGGGATGTGGCGGAACTGGGCGTAGATCAGATCCGCGAACAGATGACGCTGGCCGTCAATCGCGTGATGGCGGAGGGGTCGCTTTATGATCCCGACCTTGCCGCGCTGGCGATCAAACAATCGCGCGGCGATCTGATAGAGGCGACCTTTCTGATCCGGGCCTACCGCACCACGCTACCCCGTTTTGGCGGCTCTAATCCGGTGGATACCGCTGCGATGGCGTGTGACCGCCGTGTCTCGGCCACGTTCAAGGACGCACCGGGCGGGCAGGTCCTGGGGCCGACATTCGACTATACCCACCGTCTGCTGGACTTCAAACTCGCCGCCGATGGCGAGGTCGCAGAGACGCCGCAAACAGAGCCTAATGTAGGTGAAACGCCTCATATCATGAGCTTTCTTGACCGCGAGGACCTGATTCAAACGGAACCCGCAGGAGCAGAGAAACCTGACGATCTGACCCGCAGCCCGCTGGAGCTTCCGGCCAGCCGTGCCTTGCGATTGCAGGCTCTAACACGCGGGGATGAGGGGTTTATCCTTGGCATGGCTTACTCCACCCAACGGGGCTACGCACGCAACCACGCTTTTGTGGCAGAGCTGCGCATCGGTGCCGTGGCCGTAGAGATGGACATACCCGAATTGGGTTTTGCCATCGACATCGGTGAAATCACCCTGACCGAATGCGAGACGGTCAATCAGTTCACCGGCTCGAAGACGGAGCCGCCGCAGTTCACGCGGGGCTATGGGCTGGTTTTTGGCATGACCGAGCGCAAGGCGATCTCTATGGCGCTGGTTGACCGCGCGCTGCGCTGGAAGGAGTTGGGCGAGGATAATCTGGGCGCACCCGCGCAGGACGAGGAATTCGTGCTGTACCACGCCGACAATATTCAGGCGACGGGGTTTCTGGAGCATATCAAACTGCCCCACTACGTCGATTTCCAATCCGAACTGGAGCTGATCCGCAAGCTACGCCGTGACGCGCAGGCAGGGTCGCAGGCGGGGGGACAAGCCGAGGGGGAGGGCCCCTCCGGGGGGAGTTTAAAAGGCAAAATGAAGGAAGGGGTGGCGTCATGAGCGACTATAACTTCGCCTATCTGGACGAGCAGACCAAACGCATGATCCGCCGCGCGATCCTGAAAGGGTTGGCGATCCCGGGCTACCAAGTGCCTTTTGCCAGCCGCGAGATGCCGATGCCTTATGGTTGGGGCACGGGCGGTGTGCAGGTGTCGGCGGCGGTATTGACGCCCGAAGACCGGTTCAAGGTGATCGATCAGGGGGCCGATGACACCACCAATGCAGTCTCTATCAGGCGGTTTTTCGAGAAAACGGCGGGTGTCGCCGTGACCGAAGCCACCACCGAGGCCAGCGTGATCCAGACCCGTCACCGCATCCCCGAAGCGCCCCTGCGCGAGGACCAGATCCTTGTCTATCAGGTGCCGATCCCCGAACCGCTGCGGTTTCTCGAGCCGTCAGAGGTAGAGACCCGCAAGATGCACAGCCTTGAGGAATACGGATTGATGCACGTGAAACTTTACGAGGACATCAGCCAGCATGGTGCGATTGCCACCGCCTATGCTTATCCGGTGAAGGTAGAGGGGCGCTATGTCATGGACCCGTCGCCGATCCCGAAGTTCGACAACCCAAAGCTAGAGATGGCAGGTATCCAGTTGTTTGGTGCAGGCCGTGAACAGCGCATCTATGCGGTGCCGCCCTATACCAAGGTCGTCAGTCTGGATTTTGATGACTACCCGTTCGAGCCGACCAAAGCAGATCACGCCTGTGATCTGTGCGGCGCGACAGACAGCTATCTGGACGAGCTGATCATGGATGATGCCGGCGGTCGGATGTTCATGTGTTCGGATACGGATTACTGCGGCTCGCGTCGCGCTGCAGGGCATTGTGGCGCCCAGGGCACCCCTTTGGCGGAGGACGCGGCATGACCCCGTTGTTGCAAGTGGAAGGCATCGCCAAGATGTACGGCGCGCGGATCGGGTGCACGGATGTGTCCTTTGATCTTTATCCGGGCGAGGTAATGGGCATCGTCGGGGAAAGCGGGTCGGGGAAGTCGACCTTGCTGAACTGTCTGGCGGGGCATTTGCAGCCCGACGCAGGTGCGGTGCGCTTTGACACCCGCACTGAGGGCTTGCGCGATACTGTCACGATGAGCGAGCCCGAACGCCGCATGCTGTCGCGCACTGACTGGGCATTCGTTCATCAACATGCCCGCGACGGGTTGCGCATGAACGTCAGTGCGGGCGGCAATGTCGGCGAACGGCTGATGGCCGTGAACGCGCGCCATTACGGAGACATCCGCGACAAGGCAATCGATTGGCTGGGCCGGGTCGAGATCAGCGCCGACCGGATCGACGACCGCCCCACGGCCTTTTCCGGCGGGATGCAGCAACGGCTTCAGATCGCGCGCAATCTGGTGACGGGCCCTCGTTTGGTCTTTATGGATGAGCCGACTGGCGGTCTGGATGTCAGCGTACAGGCGCGATTGCTGGACCTGCTGCGCGGGCTGGTCCGCGAAATGGGGCTGAGCGCCATCATCGTGACCCACGATCTGGCTGTGGTGCGATTGCTCGCCGACCGGCTGATGGTGATGAAAGACGGCCATGTCATAGAGAGCGGCCTGACCGATCAGGTGCTCGACGATCCGCAGCATGCGTATACGCAGCTTCTTGTTTCCTCTGTCCTACAGGTATGAGCCCGATGATTACTGTCGAAAACGTGTCGAAATCCTTTGTGCTGCACAATCAGGGGGCTGCTGAAATCTCTGTCATGGCGGGGGCCTCTTTAGCAGTCGCAAAGGGGGAATGTATTGCCTTGGTGGGCGCGTCGGGGGCCGGTAAATCGACCCTGATGCGGATGATTTACGGCAATTATCTGACCCAGTCGGGCCGGATTATGGTAGGCGATCTGGATGTCGTAACCGCGGCACCACGCCAGGTGATCCAGCTGCGCCGCACGACGATGGGCTATGTCAGCCAGTTCCTGCGGGTCGTGCCGCGTGTATCGACACTGGAAGTAGTGGCCGAGCCGCTGATGGCGACCGGATCGGACCGGGCGACGGCCGAGGCGCAGGCAAAAACCCTGTTACACAGACTGAACATCCCCGAACGCCTGTGGCAGCTGAGCCCCACGACCTTCTCTGGCGGGGAGCAGCAGCGCGTGAATATCGCGCGCGGTTTTGCCTATCCCTATCCGGCGCTTTTGCTAGATGAACCTACCGCCAGTCTTGATCCGACAAACCGTGCCACCGTGCTTGCGATGATTGCCGAGGCGAAGGCGCGGGGCGCTGCAATCATTGGTATCTTCCATGACCACGCCGCCCGCGATGAGATATGTGACCGCCAGTTCGATGTGACGCAGTACACGCCGGGGCGCGCCGCATGACGGGACGGTTTATTGCTGTCGTCGGCCCCTCGGGCGTTGGCAAAGACAGCGTGATGGAAGGTTTGGCTGCGGCAGACCCGTCGCTCTTGCTCGCCCGACGCGTGATCTCGCGTCCCACCGCGCTGGGCGGCGAGGATTTTGACGGCGTGTCAGAACGTGCCTTTAGGAAGGCCGAGGATGACGGCGCGTTTATTCTCAGCTGGCATGCGCACGGGTGGCACTACGGTATCCCGCAGTCTGTGGCACTGGAGGTGGCGCAGGGGCGTGACGTGCTGGTGAACCTGTCGCGTGCCGTCTTGCCACAGGCGCAGGCTTTGTTCGCGCGGTTCTGTGTCATCCTGCTGTGCGCGGATCGCGATGTGCTTGCATCCCGTCTGACCGCGCGAAACCGCGAGGACGCAGACGAGATCGAGCGTCGCTTGGCGCGGGCGGATTTCGCGATGCCGACGGGTATTCGCCACCATGTAATCTGCAACAACGGCCCGCTGGCGCAGACCGTTACCACTATACGCCAGCATCTTTCCCAAACAGCCTGTACGGCTGGCCAATCCAGTCAGAAGATAAAGCCATGACCCAAGAGACGATTTTTGCCAATGCCCGTCTGATCCTGCGCGATAGGGTCGAAACCGGCGCGATCCGCATTGCAGATGGGGTGATCACCGATATTGATACCGGGGCCGCCGTGCCAAAGGGCGCGCGGGACATGCAGGGGGATTACATCGCGCCCGGTCTGGTGGAACTGCATACCGATAACCTTGAACGGCACATGTCGCCGCGCCCCAAGGTCGACTGGCCGCACCGCGCCGCGATCCTCGCCCATGACCGAGAGCTCGCCGGGACCGGGATCACCACGGTGTTTGATGCGATCCGCGTGGGGTCGATGATTTCGGCCGAGCATCAGTATCAGAAATACGCGCGCGGCATGGTTGATACCATTCTGGCCATGCGCGATGCCCGCGCCTTGCGGATCAGCCACCACATCCACCTGCGCGCCGAGATTTGTTCGGAAACGCTGGCCGAAGAGCTGGCAGAGTTCGGCCCCGAGGATCGCGTGGGCATTGTGTCGATGATGGACCACACCCCTGGTCAGCGCCAGTTTCGGGACCTGTCGAAATTCGAGGCCTACGTGCGCGGCAAACACAGCTTTGACGCAGCCGCGTTCCAGCGCCATGTCGCGTATCTTTACGACGTGCAAAAGCAGTACGGCAAAGCCCATGAGGCCGCGACGGTTGCGGCTGCTGCCCGCTATGGCGCGGCACTGGCCAGTCATGACGACACCACGGCAGAGCAGGTCGATACCAGTCACGACTACGGGGTACGGCTGGCCGAATTTCCCACCACCGTAGAGGCCGCCAACCGCTGCCACGCCAACGGGATCGCGACGATTATGGGCGCGCCGAATGTCATTCGCGGGGGGTCCCATTCCGGCAATGTCGCAGCGCTCGATCTGGCCAAGGCAGATCGGCTTGATATTCTGTCATCGGATTATGTGCCCGCGGGGCTGTTGATCGCGGCGCTACAATTGGGCGATCTTTGGGGCGATCTGTCGCGTGGTCTGTCGACGGTGACCCGCGCTCCTGCGCATCGTGCGGGTCTGACGGATCGCGGGACGCTTGAAGTCGGGGCACGTGGCGATGTGATCCGGTTCGCGCGGCTCGACGGGTTGCCGATCCTGCACGAAACATGGGTCGAGGGGGCGCGTGTCTTTTAACCTGATGCAGCGGAGCGACGCTTGCCGCTCTGTGGGCCTGTCCGTTTACGTTTTGGGTTGGTGTCGGCGGAAAAATGCTTAGGTTGCCGCTTTAGGGTCTGAATACCCGAAAAACAAAGCGGGGGCCTTATGCGCCAATCACACACGCAATCAAAACTGCGCGCCACAGGCGGGGCCGCCTGATGCTGCTGGTTTTGGGACTGGCCGCGCTGATCTGGGGCGCGGGGGCCGCATTTGGCCAGCCACGCGAACGACGGGTCGTGATGTTGGGCATGGTGTTTGGTCTGGTGATCGGCTTGAACCTGTTGCTGCCGGCGACGCATCCCTTGCGTGTCGCGACGGGGGGTACGGCGGCGCCTTGGCTGCTGCTGACCGGATTTTTGCTGCTGATCTTTGGCTATAGCTGGGGGCTGAACCGATTGCGTGCGCGGGCCGAACCCGCAAGCGACACCAAACCCGCCGCGCAAGCCGGCACATTTTCAGAGACCGAGCTAAACCGCTATGCCCGTCATATCGTGCTGCGCGAAGTCGGCGGGCCGGGTCAAAAGGCGCTCAAGCAAGCGCGGGTACTGGTCATCGGGGCAGGTGGGCTTGGGGCACCGGTGCTGCAATATCTGACGGCTGCCGGTGTCGGGACCATTGGCGTGATCGACGACGACATTGTTGAAAACGCCAACCTTCAACGGCAGGTGATCCATAAGGACAGCGCCATCGGCACGCCCAAAGTCTTCTCTGCACAGGCCGAGATGGAGGCCCAGAACCCCTTTGTCACCGTGCGCCCTTACCATCGCCGCCTGACCGACGACATCGCGGCAGAGCTTTTCGCCGACTACGATCTGGTGCTGGACGGCACCGATAATTTCGACACCCGCTATCTGGTGAACCGCACCTGCGTCGCTGCAGGGCTGCCGCTGATTTCGGGCGCACTGTCGCAATGGGAAGGGCAGCTCAGCATCTTTGACCCTTCAAAGGGTGCGCCCTGCTACCAATGCATCTTCCCGCAGGCCCCTGCGGCACATCTGGCCCCCAGCTGCGCGCAGGCCGGTGTGATCGGCCCGCTGCCCGGTGTGATCGGTGCGATGATGGCGTCCGAGGCAATCAAGCTTATCACTGGTGCCGGTGCCCCCTTGCGTGGGCAAATGCTGATGTATGACGCGCTTTATGGCGAGAACCGCGTGATCGGCGTATCCAAGCGCGACGACTGCCCGATCTGTGGCGACGCGGGCGAATAGACGACCCGTCATGGGGGTTCCGCGCGCGGGTATTGCGATTGTATTGCCCTGCTGCAGTGCATAGCTTGACCCGTAAAGGAGACCGCCATGACAAACCCGTTGCTACAGGATTGGGACACCCCGTTCGAGATTGCTCCCTTCGACCAGATCTCCGACGATGATTTCGCCCCCGCGCTGGACGAGGCACTGCAGACGCACCGCATGGAAATCGAAGCCATCGCCGAGTGCGAATACGAGCCGACATTCTCAAACACGATCGAGGCGCTCGAGGAAGCAGGCAGCCAGCTTGACCGCGTGTTGGGCGTGTTTTTCACCGTCGCAGGGGCAGATAGCAACCCCGTGCGCGAAGACCTGCAACGCAAATTCTCGCCGCTGCTGTCGGCACATTTCTCTGAAATCTCAAGCAACAAGGCGCTGTTCGCGCGGGTCGCATCGGTCTGGGAAAACCGCGACAGCTTTGACCTGACGCCAGAGCAGGCACGGGTGCTGATGCTGACCCACCGCGGCTTTGTCCGCGCAGGCGCGGCGCTGGACGGGGCGGCCGATGCGCGGATGAAAGAGATCAAGAACCGGCTCGCCGTGCTGGGGACACAGTTCACCCAGAACCTGTTGGCCGATGAACGCAGTTGGTTCATGCCGCTGGAAGAATCCGATCTGGTAGGGCTGCCCGACTTCGTCATCGATGCCGCCCGCGCTGCTGGCGAAGAAAAAGAGGCAGGCACGCCGGTGATCACCCTTTCGCGGTCGCTGATCACGCCGTTCCTGCAATCCTCTCCCCGCCGCGATCTGCGCGAAAAAGCGTTTCTGGCGTGGCAGTCGCGTGGGGCCAACGGCGGCGAAACCGACAACCGCGGCATCGCTGCTGAAACCCTTGCGCTGCGCGAGGAACGGGCCAAGCTTCTGGGCTATGACAACTTTGCCGCCTACAAGCTGGAAACAGAGATGGCGAAAACGCCAAAGGCCGTGCGTCACTTGCTTATGGATGTCTGGGCACCTGCCAAAGCACAGGCAGAGGCAGACGCCGGAGTGCTGACCCGCATGATGCACGACGATGGTGTAAACGGCGATCTGGCCCCGTGGGACTGGCGCTACTATGCGCAAAAACGGCGGGTGGCGGAACATGATCTCGATGAAGCCGCGTTGAAACCGTATTTCCAGTTGGACCGGATGATCGACGCGGCCTTTGACTGCGCCACACGGCTCTTCTCTCTCGAATTCAAACCCCTCGATGTCGCGCTTTATCACCCCGATTGCCGCGCGTGGGAGGTCACACGAGACGGCGCACATGTGGCTGTGTTCATCGGTGACTATTTTGCGCGCGGGTCAAAACGGTCGGGCGCGTGGTGCAGCGCCATGCGGTCGCAGGCGAAATTTCCCGATGTGCAGTCGCCGGTGGTGATGAACGTGTGCAACTTTGCCAAAGCATCGCCCGCGCTGCTGTCCTACGACGACGCGCGCACGCTCTTTCATGAATTCGGCCATGCGCTGCACCAGATGCTGTCGGACGTGACCTATGAATCCGTTAGCGGTACATCGGTCGCCCGTGATTTCGTCGAACTGCCGAGCCAGCTGTTCGAGCATTGGCTGGAGGTGCCCGAGGTCCTGAGTCAGTACGCCACCCACGCCAGGACAGGCGAACCGATGCCGGCAGAAATGCTTGAAAAGGTTTTAGGGGCTGCAAACTTTGATATGGGGTTTTCCACGGTCGAATATGTCGCCTCTGCGCTGGTGGATCTTGAATTCCACGATGGCGCGGCACCCGTTGACCCCATGGCGAAACAGGCACAGGTGCTGGCCGATCTTGGTATGCCCGACGCGATCACCATGCGCCACGCCACGCCGCAGTTTGCCCATGTCTTTTCAGGCGATGGCTATTCCAGCGGCTACTACAGCTATATGTGGTCCGAAGTGATGGACGCAGACGCCTTTGCCGCCTTTGAAGAAGCCGGCAGCGCCTTTGATCCCGACCGCGCGGCGGCGCTAGAGCAGCACATCCTGTCGACCGGCGGCAGTCAGGACGCAGCAGAACTCTATAAGGCGTTCCGTGGCAGATTGCCGGGGGTAGAGGCCTTGTTAAAGGGGCGGGGTCTTACCGCGGCCTGAGCGCGCGTGGCAAAGATACCTTCGGCGAGAGTTTAAAAGGCAAAATGAAGGGGCGACGCTCGCTGCTTCATTTTGCCAAATAAACTCAAATCCTGCGGCAGCGGCCGGGCGGCTCAGTAACCTTTGGCGCGGTCCACCAGATGCAAAAAAGGCTCTTGGGCTTCGCCGCGGCGGATGTTTTCCACGACGGCCTGTGCTGCTGTGATGGCGCGGGTTTCAGCGGCGATATGGGGGGTAACAGTGACCTTGGGGTGCGCCCAATAGGGGTGCTCGGAAGGCAGCGGTTCGACGCGGAACACATCCAGCGTGGCATGGGCGATCTGGTCGGTATCCAACGCAGCCAGCAACGCGTCGTCATCGATCAACGCCCCGCGGCCTGGGTTTATAATAAACGCGCCCTTAGGCATCTGTGCTAGGGTTTCGGCATTCAGCGTGTTCTCGGTATCAGGGGTGTTGGGCAGCAGCAGTACCGCGATCTCGGCGCTGCGTAGGGCATCCTTTAGCCCGTCGTCCCCATGCAGACACGTTACGCCTGAAATCTCTTTGGGGCTGCGCGACCAGCCGGTGACGTTGAAGCCCAGAGACACCAATGTCTCGGCCACAGCCGCGCCCAAGGCACCAAGGCCCAGAATGGTGATCTGACGTTCCTGTGCCAGCGGCGGGGTGCGCGGGGTCCAATCGGTGTCCGTCTTGCGAATGTCCTCGTCCAGCCCCAGATGATAGCGCATCACATGGCCCGTGACCCATTCAACCATGCCCTTGGTCAGGCCCGGATCCACCATCCGAGCCAGCGGGATATGCAGCGTGTCATTGTTGGTGATATTTTCTACCCCCGCCCAGAGGTTCAGCACCGCCTTGGCCCGCGTGTAGGGGGTGAAATCCTGTAGCGTGCTATTGGGTGCATAGACGATGTAGTCGACATCTTGGGCCGGAATATCCGTTGACAGATGCGCCGTGATCCCTGCGGCGTCGAGCGCTTGGCGCAGGGGGGCTTCATACGTCACCCAGCGTTCGGGGCGGGCGGCGAAAAGGACGTTCAGGGACATAGGTTTCCTATCTGGGGCGGTGGACATGCGCCGATTGTACAAGGCCAAAGGCCAGCAGCAACACCAGCATTGCCGATCCGCCATAGCTGACGAGCGGCAGCGGCACACCGACAACAGGTGCCAGCCCCATCACCATCGACATGTTCACGGCGAAGAACAAAAAGAAGTTCAGCGCGATACCAAGGGTTAGCAGCGACGAGAAACGGTCCTTGTTGATCAAGGCCGCCGCGACGCAGAACACGATGATCAGCGCATAGAGGCCCAGCAGGGAAAAACCGCCGACAAAGCCGAATTCCTCGGCCAGCGTGGTAAAGATAAAATCGGTGTGTTTCTCGGGCAGGAAGTTCAGGCGCGACTGGGTGCCTTGCATGAACCCGCGGCCGGTCCAGCCACCAGAGCCTAGCGCGATCTTGGATTGGGTGATGTGATAGCCCGCGCCCAACGGGTCGGTGCTGGGGTCGATGAAGGTATCGATCCGCCTGAACTGGTAGTCCTTGATCAGTTGCCACGGGGTGCCGCGGGACTGGAATACCGCCGTCACCAGTCCCACCGCGCCTGCGATAACGACGGCGAAATAGCCCCAGTGCACCCCTGCAAGGAACATCAGCCCGCCGCCGGCGGCCATCAACAGGATCGCGGTGCCCAGATCGGGCTGCTTGAGCACCAGCGCTGTGGGGAACAGAATCATCAGGACCGGCAACAACACCCACAGCGGCCGCGAGGTTTTCTTGGGCGGGAGCCAGTCGTAATAGGCCGCCAGCATCATCACCAGTGTGATCTTCATCAGCTCTGATGGTTGCAGGCGGAACGACCCGAGCTCGATCCAGCGCTGTGCGCCCATGCCGACGGCACCGAAAAGTTCGACCCCGATCAACAGGATCACCGTGCCGAAATAGGCCACGCCCGCGAGGTTCCGCCAAAGCCAGATCGGCACCATACCGGCGGCAATCATCAGCACGATCCCCAAGGCAAAGCGTTTCATTTGCGGTTCGGCCCAAGGGTTAAAACTGCCCCCCGCGACCGAGTACAGCATCAAGAACCCCACCCCCGAGACAGCGGCCAGCAGGATGGTCAGCGGCCAGTTCAGATGCAGGATCTTGGCAAAGCCTGTGGGGACATGTTTGACCGTATATTCAAGATAGCTCATGCTTGGTCTTTCCCGCTGAAATCCGCTTGGGGCTGGATCGCGCGCAGGGCTTTTTGTTGTTCGGCGATGCGGCCACGGTCGGCGGTGGGGTAGGCGTCCAGCGGTGGCTCTCCGCCATAGATCGCTTGCAGCATGACGTCGCGGGCGATGGGGGCGGCTGCGGTCGATCCGCCGCCGCCGTGTTCCACCAGCACCGATACCGCATAGCGCGGCTTGTCATAGGGCGCGAAGGCGACGAATAGCGCGTGGTCACGGCGCTCCCATGGCAGGTCTTCGTTGCGGCTAACCCCGCGCGCGCGTTCGGCGGCGGTGATGTTGCGTACCTGACTGGTGCCGCTTTTACCCGCCATGCGCACCCCGTCGGCGATGACCCGCGACCGGTAGCCTGTGCCGCGCCGGTCGTTGACCACCGAATACATGCCTTTGCGGACCTGACGCATGTTGTTTTCGTTCATGCCCAAGGTCTCGCCCGCGCCGCTGGCTTGTTCGACGCCGTCGATCGATTTGATCAGCCGTGGGACCACGGCGCGGTTGGTCGCGATCCGCGCCGTCATCACCGCCAGTTGTAGTGGCGAGCTGAGCGTGAAGCCCTGCCCGATAGAGGCATTCACCGTATCCCCGATCACCCATGAATCGCCACGCGCGCTTTGTTTCCATGCTTTCGTCGGGGCCAGACCTGCCGCAACAGAGGATAGTGGCAGATCATGTTTCCACCCCAGCCCAAAGCGGTTTGCCATGGCCGAGATTTTCTCGATCCCGACTTTCATCGCCAGATCATAGTAATAGACGTCGCAGGATTGCTTGAGCGAGTTTTCAAGGTCGATCCAGCCGTGCCCTGCGCGTTTCCAACAGTGGAACCGGCGTCCGCCCACTTCGAGGTGCCCGGGGCAGTATGTGGTTTCCTCGGGGCCGACGATGCCGTCTTCAAGTGCGGCCATGGCGACGACCATCTTGTAGGTCGATCCGGGCGGATAGGTGCCCTGCACGGTCTTGTTCACCAGCGGGCGATAGATGGATTGCAGCAGCGGGTTGTAGTCCGCTGAAGAAATCCCCCCGATAAAGAGGTTCGGATCATAGCTGGGCGACGAGGCGTTTGCGACCAGATCGCCGTTATCACAATCCATGATCACCACCGCAGCGCTTTCGTTACCCAGACGGGCCTGTACAAAGTTCTGCAGATTGGAATCGATGGTCAGCTGAATGTCAGCACCGGACTGCCCTTCGCGGCGGGCCAGTTCGCGCATCACGCGGCCGGTGGCGTTGACTTCGACCTGTTTGGTACCGGCAGAACCCCGCAAAAGGGATTCCTGGCGGGCCTCTACGTTGATCTTGCCGATCTGGAACCGCGGGATACGCAGAACCGCATCGGGGTTTTCCAGCGCGTCCAGATCGGCTTGGCTGACGCGGCCCACACGGCCAACGATATGGGCAAAATCCGATCCGCGCGGATAGACACGGGTCAGGCCGACTTCGGGGCTGACACCGGGCAGGGCAGGGGCGTTCACCGACACGCGGCTGACTTCGTCCCAGCTGACATCGTCGGCCACCGTGACAGGCAGGAACGGGGCAGATCGCTTGATCTCGGCCATCGCGCGTGCGCGCACTTCGGGGTCAAGGTCGATCACTTCGCCCAGACGTTGCATCACCGCGTCGACATCATCGGCGTCTTCGCGCACGATCACGATACGGTAGGACGGCACGTTCTGCGCCAACCGCACCCCGTTCCGGTCGAAAATCTCTCCACGCGCCGGCGGGATCAGCCGGATGTTGATCCGGTTCTCTTCGGCCAGCAGGCGAAACTGATCGGCCTGATCCACCTGCAAATAGTTCATCCGTGCCGCCAGCCCGCCCATGAACAACAGCTGCGCGCTGCCCAGCAATACAGCACGGCGGCTCAGCTTTGAGTGGCTGGCGTCGCTATCGGCTCTGCTGCGTCTCATTCTGCTCTCCTCATGAGCGACCGCCCATACTGTCCAGATCACCGGGGGCGGATTTGCGCACGCCCATCAGCGCATGGGTCACGAATACCACAGCCGGATAAGTCAGGATCGTCATGCCCAGCTCAAGCAGGCTAAGCGACCATTGTGGCGGCGGGACCAACAGCAAAGATAACACGATCCGGTTCAGCATCAAAATACCGATCAGCCACAGCGACACCGCCAGCCATTCGGCGCCGAAGGTGCTGTCACGCAAGGTGCGTCCGCGGGTCTTCATGTTTTCGCATGCCAGCAGCGCAAGCAGCGCCCATAGGCCCGGTGGCCGTTGCAACAGCAGATCGGTCAGCAGAAACGCAACAGCCAGTAGCACCGCAGGCACATAGTCGGGCCGCCGCACAGACCACGCCAACGCAAAGGCGATCAACAGATCAGGGGCAATCCAGACGCGGTCGCTGCCTTGATCCAGCAAAGCGCGCAACCGCGCCTCTGCGGGGTCGATGGTCGCAAGGGGGGGCGACAGGTCGGGCGCGAACAACGCGATCGGCTGGGTATCAAGCGGCAGCAGATGGAAAAACAGCAGCACCAGCGCCAACAGCAGAAACGCCGCGCGCATCAGCCATAACCGCAGGGTCGACAGATCATCCATCATTCAGTCTCAGGTGCAATTGGCAAAGGCGCGATCAGGCGGGGGCCGTCTTCGCGGATGACCGCCGCGTCTTCGTTCACCTTTTCGGACCCATGGTGGCGCAGCACGCGTAGGAACTCTAGCCGTTCAAAGTCAGCCGCAAGCCGCACGCGCAGCCGCCCGCCCGGGTCGGCGGCAACCTGTCCAATCAAGATGCCGGCGGGAAAGACACCGCCGTCGCCCGAACTGCTAACACGATCGCCGGGGCGTACCAAATCAGGGTTTTCGAGGAAATCAATCGGCGGTGCGGCTGAATTGTCGCCCGCGATAATCGCCCGTTGCCCCGACGGCTGGATCACGGCTGGTATCCGGCTTGAGGTGTCGGTCACCAGTATCACGCGCGCGGTATTCTCACCCACACCAGAGATACGGCCCACAAGCCCGATGCCGTCCACGGTCGCCCAACCATCAACGATGCCATCCCGCGCACCGACGTTCAGCAACACCGATTGCCGGAAGGGCGAACCCGAGTCTGCCTGCACCACGCCGGTAATATGGGTCAGGCGCGGGTCCAGACGAACCTTGTTCAGGTCCAGCAAACGGGCGTTTTCCTGTTCAAGCTGCAAGGCAGCTTCTTTCCAGGTCTGCATCTTGCGCAGCTCGGAACGCAGTTCCTGATTCTGCACGGTCAGCCGTTGATAGCTTTGGAAGTCGCGAAACAGGTTTACGGTACCGGTGACCGGTGCCATGGCCCATTCCAGATTTGGAACAAAGCGGTCGGTGATTTGGGCCCGAAACCGTTCCACACGGGGGCTGTCGATCCGCCACAGCAGAAAGATACCAGCCAGCACCAGCACGATCACGGCCAGCAACAAGCGGCGCAACGGGCGCCCAAAATCGTTCGAAGAGGATCGGTCGATGGCCATGCGTTATACGTTTCCTACCGCGAGGGCCGCGCCGTCCTGCCGCATCCCGGGCTGTTGGGTTAGCTGTCGTAGTCGATGGCGTGGCGCAGCTGTTTTTCGTACTCCAACGCCTTGCCGGTGCCCAAAGCCACGCAGTTCAACGGCTCGTCCGCCACAGAAATGGCCAACCCCGTCTGTTCGCGCAGCGCCAGATCCAGATCTCCCAGCAGCGCACCGCCGCCGGTCAGCATGACGCCGCGGTCTACGATATCGGCCGCCAGATCGGGCGGAGTGGTCTCAAGCGCGGTCATCACGGCCTCGCAGATTTGCTGCACCGGCTCGGCCAGCGCTTCGGCGATCTGGGCTTGGGTCACTTCGATCTCTTTGGGTACGCCGTTCAACAGGTCGCGTCCGCGGATATGCATTGAGGTGCCACGTCCGTCGTCAGGCATCCGCGCCGTCCCGATAGAGGTTTTCACCCGCTCGGCAGTTGTCTCGCCGATCAACAGGTTATGCTGGCGGCGCAGGTAGTTGATGATCCCTTCGTCCATGCGATCCCCACCGACACGTACAGAGCGTGCGTAAACGATGTCGCCCAGCGACAGCACCGCAACCTCTGTTGTACCGCCACCGATATCGACGACCATGTTACCGGTCGGATCAGTGATCGGCATACCCGCACCAATCGCGGCGGCAATCGGTTCGGCAATCAGACCGGCGCGGCGTGCACCTGCAGACAGCACCGACTGGCGGATCGCACGTTTCTCGACCGGCGTCGCGCCATGTGGCACGCAGACGATGATTTTGGGCTTAGAAAAGGTCGACCGTTTATGCACCTTGCGAATGAAGTGTTTTATCATCTCTTCGGCGGTGTCGAAATCGGCAATCACGCCTTCGCGCATGGGGCGGATCGCTTCGATGCTGCCGGGGGTCCGGCCCAGCATCAGCTTTGCGTCTTCACCCACCGCAAGTACCTTTTTGACGCCGTCCTTGACGTGATAGGCCACGACCGACGGCTCCGACAAAACGATGCCCTTGCCTTTGACGTAAACCAGCGTGTTCGCGGTCCCGAGGTCGATGGCCATATCGGACGAGAACATACCACGGAATTGATCAAAAAAGGACATGAGCAGTGGACCTTGCAAAAATTCATTTTGGCCCGTCGACTCTGACAAGTCCCGGGCTCATCGGCTTATAGGCTGATGACGTCAAAGACGAAAGGGGGGTTGACCTTTGGGGTGGCATGATGCCGCCGCTGCGCTATGGTTTCCGTCAGGGCAGATATACGGGGATACGAGAAATGCAGAAGATTCAGGTTATTGGTGTGCATCATATCACTTTGATGGGCGCGGATCGTCAGACCAGTATTGATTTCTGGGAGGGGTTGCTGGGCATGCCGTTTATCTTCGATCAGCCAAATCTGGACGATCCCGACGAAGGGCATCTGTACTTTGATACCGGCGATGGCCGTTTGATCACCATCTTTACCAATGAAAACCGCAAACCCGTGCACAACCGCACGCCGACCGATGCAGGCTGCGTGCACCACGTCGCGTTCGAGGTCGACCGCGCCATGTTCGACCAGGTGCAGGATCGGCTCAAGGAACGCGGGATCGGCAATTCCGGCGTCAAGGATCGCGGGTTCATGCATTCGGTCTATTTCAAAGATCCGCTTGGATTCCTGATCGAACTGGCCTGCTATACCTTTATTCCGCCGCGCGGGTCATCCCATGCCGAGGTCATGCTCGAAGCGCATAAATTGCGCGTTGCACGTGGCGATCACCACATCGAACGCCAGCATCTGGCCGATGCCACCGTGATGATCGTAGAACGCTCGCAGAGGTCCCTGTCGGAGGATCGCAGCGCAAAGAACCCCTATCGCTAAAGGCCGTCCGGCACCGATGCAGGCGGGTCAAATGCAGGCGGGTCAAAAATACCACATTCAAACGCATCATGACGGTGATTTCTCTTGGTGGTTGCAGGCGGATTCCGCCGCGCCTAAGAGCTGCCACACGAGCAATCATAAATTGTGCGAAGGAACCAGCATGATCCGTAATCTTTTTATCGCCTCCGTCTTGAGCGTGTCGGCAACCGCCGCTGCAGCCGAACTGACCTACGGCGCAGCATTCGCGAAGCTTCACGACTTTGACGTTGACGGCGCAGGCACGATCGACGTGAAATCCTTGGGCGGTGGCATCGAATACCGCTACGACAACTTCATCTTCTCGGGCGAATTGTCGAACATTGACATCGAAGGCGTCGACATTGAACTGGGCACCGTGGGCGTTGAATACGCGCTGGCCAACGGGTTCAACATCGGTCTGGACTACTCGCGTTTCGACCTTGCGGGGATGGATGCCGATGTGACCAGCCTCTTCGGGATGTATCAGTCCGGCGCACACACTTTTGGTGCCGCGATCGGTGATTCCTCTGATCTGGACGACATGACCTTCAGCATTTTCGCCGCTTGGGATGTAACACCCACAGGCACCGTCGGTCTGGACCTCGTTCACATCGAAGACGAAACGCTGTACGCCGCCTACGCCGACTATGACGTTGCGCAATACAACGTGCAGGCCGATCTGGTGAAACTGGACGATCTGAGCATCGTAGCCGTTGCTGGCGGGTATGAATTCGCCAACGGTTTCTCGGCCATCGGTTCTGTCGGGTTCCTTGATCTGGGCTCCGAAGATGTACGTGCGATCACCATCGGTGGTCAGTATGAATTCACCCCCGGTGCGAACGTAGAGCTGGCCCTGGGCCGCTTGGACTTCGACAACGGCGCAGACGTCGATCAAGTGACATTCGGCGTGAACTACGAACTGGGCCGCCGCACATCCAAGCGTCGTTCGTTGGGCAACATCTTCTCGAGCGCGACAGGTTCCTTTGCAGGTCTGACAGATTTCTAATCTGCGCTAACAAGACGACAGCCAAAGAAAAGGCCCCCGAAATCGGGGGCCTTTTTTGCATCTTCGGGGCCGTAGTGCCGATGGTTCAGCCCACGTCCTTATAGCTGATCTCGCGCTTGTCCGTGCCGCCTCTTTCGCGGCGCACCAGCAGGCGGTTCAGCGCGTGGATATAGGCGCGGACCGATGCGACAACCGTATCGGTATCCGCTGACTGCCCTGTGACGATCCGGCCGTCTTCCTCGAGGCGTACAGAAACCGTCGCCTGCGCGTCGGTGCCTTCGGTCACGGCGTGTACCTGATACAGCTGCAAGCGCGCCGAATGCTCGACCAGCGCCTTGATACAGTTGAACGACGCATCCACAGGACCATCGCCAGTCTGCGACGTTTTTGCTTCGGTGCCATCAACGCTCAAGGACATCTCGGCCTTTTGCGGGCCTTCGGTGCCGCAGACCACAGTCATGCTGACTAGCACAATACGGTCGCTTTCAGGGTCGGTCGCGGTGCGCATCAAGGCGATAAGATCGTCGTCGTAGATCTCTTTCTTGCGGTCGGCCAGTTCCTTGAAGCGGACAAAGACGTCCTTCAACTGGTTGTCGCCCAATTCATAGCCGAGGTTTTCAAGCTTTGAACGCAACGCTGCACGGCCAGAGTGTTTGCCCATCACGATGTTGGTTTCGGTCAGGCCCACGTCTTCGGGGCGCATGATCTCGAATGTTTCGGCGTTTTTCAGCATGCCATCTTGGTGAATGCCGCTTTCGTGGGCAAAGGCGTTCTTGCCGACGATGGCCTTGTTGAACTGCACGGCAAAGCCAGACACCGCAGCCACGCGGCGCGAGATATTCATGAGCTTGGTGCTGTCGATCTTGGTCTGGAACGGCATGATGTCGTTGCGGACCTTCATGGCCATTACGACCTCTTCCAGTGCGGTGTTGCCCGCACGTTCGCCCAGGCCGTTGATCGTGCATTCGATCTGGCGTGCGCCCGCTTCGACGGCGGCAAGGCTGTTGGCGGTCGCCATGCCCAAGTCGTTATGGCAGTGCGTGGCAAAGATGATTTCGTCCGCGCCGGGCACGTTCTCCAACAGTTTGCGGATCAGATCGGCGCTTTCGCGTGGTGCGGTATAGCCCACGGTATCGGGGATGTTGATCGTGGTGGCCCCTGCCTTGATCGCGATTTCCACGGTGCGGTAAAGGTAATCCAGCTCTGTCCGCGTGGCATCCATCGGGGACCATTGCACGTTGTCACACAGGTTGCGCGCGTGGGTAACCGTTTCGTGGATGCGGTCCGCCATCTCGTCCTTCGTGAGGTTCGGAATGGCGCGGTGCAGCGGCGAGGTGCCGATAAACGTGTGAATGCGGGGCTGTGCGGCATGTTTGATCGCCTCAAAGCACCGGTCAATGTCGCCGAGCTGGGCGCGGGCCAAGCCGCAGATGACCGAATTCTTGGACAGTTTCGCGATTTCGCTGACGGCGGCGAAATCCCCTTCGGAAGCAATGGGGAAACCGGCTTCGATCACATCAACTCCCATCTCGTCCAGCAGGCTCGCGATCTCTATCTTTTCGGCGTGGGTCATGGTCGCGCCGGGGGATTGCTCGCCATCCCGCAATGTCGTGTCGAAAATCAAGACGCGGTCTTGTTGTGTGGTATCTGTCATCTTTTGGGTTCTTTCATTCTGCTGTCTAAATCCGTGGCGCGCGGCACATCCCTCTGAGCGGGCGCGCCGGATGGCACGCTCAGAGGCGGATTAGGAGCAGTAGGTTGGCACGCAGGAAAGTCGCGCAGCGGCGCGGCAGGATCGACATATGATCGGCGTGTGTCATGGCGACAAGTTATACCCGCGCATTCGCAAATGGGAAGGGTTTTTCTGCGCCCTTTTTCCCGCGCTTGAAGGCGGGCTGTTTTCCGCTACGTTTCCCTGCATGAAACAGGTTTTGATTATAGGGGCCTCGGGCGGTGTCGGTGCCGCCTTGGCCGCCGCCTACGCGGCGCGCGGCGATGCGGTCACGCGGCTGTCTCGGTCGGTGGATGGGTTCAACATCACCGATGAGACAAGCGTGGATCGCCACATCACCGCTGTGGGCGGGCCGTTCGACGTGGTGCTGGTCGCCACCGGCGCGCTTGAGATAAACGGCGCTGCACCCGAAAAGTCGATCAAATCCATCAGCCGCGACGCGATGATGGATCAGTTCGCGCTGAACGCCGTCGGCCCCGCGCTGGTGTTGCGCCATGCGGGCGACCTGCTGCGGCGCGACAAGGCGTGCGTGTTTGCCGTGCTCTCGGCACGGGTGGGGTCGATCGGGGACAACCGGATCGGCGGCTGGATCAGCTATCGCAGCGCCAAGGCGGCGCTTAACCAGATCGTGCACACGTCCGCGATTGAACTGGCGCGCAGCCACAGGCACAGCATCTGTGTCGCGCTGCACCCCGGCACGGTCAAGACCGGTTTCACTGCGAAATACCTTGCCCGTCATCCGGCTGTGGAACCATCAGAGGCAGCGGGGAATTTGCTGGGTGTGGTGGACAGTTTGACCCCGAAAGACACAGGCCAGTTCTTTGATTGGTCCGGAAAGCCGGTGCCGTGGTAGGGCGCTTGGTGCTGGTCTTGGGTGACCAGTTGACCCAAACGCTTAGCGCGTTGGCACAGGCGGATAAAACGCGTGACACCGTCGTCATGGCTGAAGTCGCGGACGAGGCGGCCTATGTCAGGCATCACCCTAAAAAGATCGCCCTGATCTTTGCCGCGATGCGCAAATTTGCCAAAGCCCTAGAGGCGGACGGCTGGACCGTCGCCTATACGCAGCTGGACGATACGGAAAACGCGGGCTCTATCGTGGGCGAATTGCTGCGCCGCGCCGCGCAGACCGGTGCCAGCGATGTGCTGGCGACAGAGCCGGGGGAATGGCGTTTGATCGACAATTTGAAAGACGCCCCGCTGAAGGTGCAGATCCTGCCCGACTCCCGCTTTCTCGCATCGCATGCCGAATTCGAGGCGTGGGCCGAGGGGCGCAAGGCGCTGCGGATGGAGTATTTCTACCGTGAAATGCGCCGCAAGACTGGCCTGCTGATGGACGGAGACCAACCCGCTGGCGGCAAGTGGAACTTTGATCACGACAACCGCAAGGCCGCGCCCGATGACGTGGCCGTCGATGGCCCCCTGCGGTTTGAACCGGATGCCACCACCCGCGAGGTGCTTGATCTGGTGCAGGCGCGTTTCGGCGATAACTTCGGGGATCTGGAGCCGTTCTGGTTCGCCACCACCCGCGCAGAGGCCTTGCAGGCGCTGGACCATTTCATCGCCAACGCCCTGCCACGGTTCGGCGATTATCAGGATGCGATGCTGAACGATAACGCATTTCTCTACCATGCGATCCTGTCGCCTTACCTCAACATCGGCCTGTTGAACGTGACCGAGATTTGCGAGGCCGCCGCCGACGCCTATGCCGCAGGCGATGCGCCGATCAACGCGGTCGAAGGGTTCATCCGGCAGATCATTGGCTGGCGCGAATATGTGCGCGGCATCTATTTCCTCGAGGGGCCTGACTATACCAGTCGCAATGTCCTAGGGCATGACCGCGCCCTGCCGTGGTTCTACTGGGGTGGCGAAACACGGATGAACTGTGTGGCCAAGGCGGTAGGGCAGACCCAGACGCAAGCCTATGCGCATCATATCCAGCGGCTGATGGTGACAGGCAACTTTGCCCTGCTGGCGGGGATTGATCCGGCGCAGGTGCATGAATGGTATCTGGCCGTCTACGCCGACGCGTTCGAATGGGTGGAGGCCCCGAACACAATCGGCATGAGCCAGTTTGCCGACGGCGGTGTCATCGCGTCCAAGCCCTATGTCTCGTCGGGGGCTTACATTAACCGCATGTCGGACCACTGCAAAAGCTGCCATTATTCGGTCAGTGCGAAAACGGGCGACAAAGCCTGCCCGTTCAATCTGTTGTACTGGCACTTTCTGGACCGGCATCGCGACCGGTTCTCGAACAATCCACGTATGGGCAATATGTACCGCACATGGGACCGGATGGACGCCGACAAACGCAAGACGGTTCTGGCCGAAGGGGATGCCCTGCTCGCCCGTCTGGACGCGGGCGAGGTGGTCTAGCCGTCGTTGCTGTCTGCGTCGGTCGTGCTGTCCGCAGGAGCCTCTGCTGGTATTTCAGCCGTTCCCTTGGGCGTGGTATCGGTGTCGGCATCACTCGCGGGGGCCTCGCCTGTTTCCTGTGCGCCCGTTTCCTGCAATGCACCGTTCACCCACTGGCCAGTGACTTCCTCGCCCGTCTTATAGCGCATGGTGCCTTGGCCCTGACGTTTGCCGCCCTCGAACGACCCTTCGTAGATATCACCGTTGGGGTAGGTCGCGGTGCCGGCGCCGTCGATCTCTCCGCCGGACCACTGGCCGTCATAGGTGAACCCGTCGGGCATGGTGATCTTGCCGGTGCCATCGCGCAACCCGTCGGCAAAGCTGCCGGTATAGACTGTGCCATCGGGATAGGTCGCCGTGCCCATGCCGTTGCGCTGGCCGTCTTTCCAGCTGCCATCGTATTTATAGCCGTCGGCATAGGTCATCACGCCCTGACCATCATTGCGGGCATTTTTGAACCCGCCCTCATAGACGATGCCGTTGGGATAGGTCGCTCGGCCTTCGCCTTCGATGACGCCAACGACCCATGATCCTTCATAGGTTGATCCGTCGGGATAGGTGATCTTGCCCTGACCGTCTGCCAGATCATCGCGAAAACTGCCTTCGTAGACTGAACCGTCGGGGTAGGTTACCTTGCCCATCCCCTCGATCTTTCCCGCAACCCAAGAGCCTGTGTAGACATAGCCATCGGTGCCGGTGAATGTGCCTTGTCCCTCGCGGCGGTCTTCCGCAAAGCTGCCCTCGTAGATGTCGCCCGTGGCGTAGGTCACTTTGCCGGTGCCTTGGCGCTGGCCGGCGACCAGATCGCCTTCGTAGATGTCGCCATTGGGCTGGGTCAGCGTGCCGGTGCCATCGATCTGCCCGTCTTTCCACTGGCCGGTATAGGTCAGCCCGTCGGGCATGGTCAGCGTGCCGGTGCCATCGCGGTCGCCATCGACGATTTCACCATCATAAAGCGCGCCATCGGGGTAGGTGATCTTGCCCACGCCCTGCTTGACGCCGTCCACCCAGTCGCCCTGATACTCATAGCCGCCGGGGGATTGCATAACGCCTTTGCCGTGGTGGTTGGCATTGCGGAACGACCCTTCGTAGCGCACGCCATTGGCATATTGCGCGATGCCCTGACCGGTGATCGCGCCGGCTTCCCATTCGCCCTCGTAAGTGCCGCCATCGGCAAAGGTGATCTTGCCGAATCCGTCCGGCTTGCCCTTTTCAAAGTTGCCCTCGTAGACCGATCCGTTGGGAAAACGCGCGACGCCTTTTCCTTTGATCTCTCCGTCGACCCAATTGCCTTCGTATTCATAGCCGTTGGGCAGCGTGTAGGTGCCTGTCCCGTGCTGAACGCCGTCTTTAAACGTCCCCTCATAGACGCCACCATCGTCGTATTGCTTGCTTTGTACGTCGCCATCTTGCGCAAGTGCGGTGAAGGGCAGCAGCCCAAGGCAAAGGATCAGCGGGGTCAGGTTCAATTTCGTCATACAGCAACTTTCAAAAGAGAGTGCGGCCAAGAGCGGCGGGCGAGTTTGTTAACGCTTAGCCTATTCAATGGCCTGCGAGGGGGCAATCGTCTTTTGCCCGGCGGTGCGCCTTGGTCTTTTACTTGGCGCGTGATCTGCTACATCACTTGCGTAGATTATCGAAGGATCGCCTCATGACATCGCGTTTTCGCATCACGCTTGGCCAGTTGAACCCCACCGTCGGGGATTTGGCCGGAAACGCAGACCTCGCGCGGGATGCCTGGGCCCAAGGCAAAGAGGCCGGTGCCGATCTGGTGGCTCTGCCAGAGATGTTCCTTGCCGGATACAATGCCCAAGACCTTGTGATGAAGCAGGCTTTCCAGCTGGATGTCATGACCCACCTCGAAGCGCTGGCCGCTGATTGTGCCGACGGGCCCGCGCTGGCCATTGGCGCACCTTGGGTCGAAGGGGCCAAGCTTTATAACGCTTATGTGATCCTCAAGGGCGGCAAGATCGCCAGCCGCGTGTTCAAACACAACCTGCCAAACGAGACTGTCTTTGACGAGGTGCGTATTTTCGACAGCGCGCCTTTGGGTGGGCCGTACGCCGTCGGCGATACCCGCATCGGAAGCCCGATCTGCGAAGACGCATGGCACCCCGATGTGGCCGAAACACTCGCCGAAACCGGGGCGGAGTTCTTGCTGGTGCCCAACGGATCGCCCTATTATCGCGGCAAGTTCGAGACGCGGTTGAACCATATGGTTGCCCGTGTGGTCGAAACTGAACTGCCGCTAATTTACCTCAATATGGTGGGTGGTCAGGATGATCAGGTCTTTGACGGGGCGAGCTTTGCGCTGAACCCCGGGGGCAAGCTGGCGTTTCAAATGCCGGCGTTTGACGCGCAGATAACACATGTCGATCTGGAACAAACCGTCGAAGGCTGGCGCGTGGTCGAGGGCGAGAAGGTGCCGATGCCATCGGAGCTTGAACAGGACTACCGCGTGATGGTGCAGGGCTTGCGCGACTACATGGGCAAGACTGGCTTTAAGAAAGTGTTGCTGGGCCTGTCGGGCGGCATTGATTCGGCGATTGTGGCGACGATCGCTGTGGATGCGCTTGGGGCTGACAATGTGCGCTGTGTGATGCTGCCGTCCGAATACACGTCCCAAGCCTCGTTGGATGATGCTGAATCCGTCGCCAAGGCGCTTGGCTGCCGCTATGACTATGTGCCTATTGCGCAGGGGCGCGCGGCGATCACCGACACACTGGCCCCGCTGTTTGATGGCACCGAACCCGACCTGACCGAGGAAAACATCCAGTCGCGCCTGCGCGGGCTGTTGTTGATGGCGGTCAGTAACAAGTTCGGCGAGATGCTGTTGACCACAGGCAACAAGTCAGAGGTCGCGGTGGGCTATGCCACGATCTATGGCGACATGGCGGGGGGCTATAACCCCATCAAGGATATGTACAAAACCCGCGTCTTTGACAGCTGCCGCTGGCGCAATGAAAACCATCGCGATTGGATGATGGGCCCCGCAGGGGAGGTGATCGCGCCGCGTATCATCGACAAGCCGCCGACAGCCGAACTGCGCGAAGACCAGAAAGACAGCGACAGCCTGCCAGATTATCCCGATCTGGATGCGATGCTGACGATCCTTGTCGACGACGATGGGTCCATCGCCGATTGCGTGGCGGCGGGGTTTGACCGCGATGTTGCCAAAAAGGTCGAGCACCTGCTTTATATCAGTGAATACAAGCGGTTTCAGTCCGCCCCCGGCCCCCGTTTGACCAAAGGCGCGTTCTGGTTGGACCGCCGCTATCCGATCGTGAACCGCTGGCGCGACCCCAGTTGATCGCGCGCGCGTTGCTGCACGTTATCTAGACAATGACGCCGCGCTGTGACAAGCCAGCGGCCAATCAGGAGAACCCAATGACCATCACCCGCTTCGCCCCGTCCCCGACCGGCTATATCCACGTAGGCAACCTGCGCACGGCGCTGATGAACTATCTGATCGCCCGCAAAAACGGTGGCGAGTTCATCCTGCGGATCGACGACACCGATCCGGTGCGCAGCAAGGAAGAATACGTCGACGGTCTGAAAGAAGACCTGACGTGGCTGGGCCTGCATTGGGATCGCGTTGAACGCCAGTCCGAGCGGTTGGAGAAATACCACGCCGCCGCGGACGAGCTGCGCAAGATCGGGCGCTTCTATGAAGCGTGGGAAACGCCGACCGAACTGGATCTCAAGCGCAAGAAACAGCTGAACATGGGCAAGCCGCCGGTCTATGACCGCGCTGCGCTGAACCTGTCGGATGCGGAAAAAGCCAAGCTGCGCGACGAACGCGGCCCGGGCGTGTGGCGCTTTAAGCTGGATCAGGAACGGATCGAATGGAAGGATGGCATCCTTGGCGACATCTCGATTGATGCGGCGTCGGTTTCGGATCCCGTTTTGATCCGCGGTGACGGCCAGATTTTGTACACACTGGCGTCAGTCGTGGATGATACAGAGATGGGCGTGACCAATGTTGTGCGCGGGTCCGACCACGTGACCAACACGGCGACACAAATCCAGATCATGCACGCACTTGGCGGCACCGTGCCCTCCTTTGCGCACCATTCGCTGTTGACCGGTCCGCAAGGCGAGGCGCTGTCGAAACGTCTGGGCGTGCTGGCGCTGCGCGATCTGCGCGAACGCGGCGTGCATCCGTTTGCCTTGCTGTCCATCATGTCGCGTCTGGGGTCGTCTGATCCGGTCGAGCTGCGCACCGACATGGAGGCCTTGATCGATGGCTTTGACATCGAACGCTTTGGGTCTGCGCCGACCAAGTTCGACGTCGAAGACCTGTTCCCGATGACGGGCCGCTATTTGCAGACCCTCCCGCTCGAGGCGGTCTCTGATGAGATCGCAGCCCTTGGTGTGCCAGACGACAAGGCTGCACTATTCTGGCAGGTCACCCGCGAAAACGTCACGACACTTCGCGATCTTGAGGGATGGTGGCAGATGTTTAGCGTGGGCGCGGAGCCGGTGATCGCGGACGAAGACAAAGAGTTCGTCGCCGAGGCTTTGGCCTTGTTGCCCGAGGGCGAATTTGACGAAAGCACATGGAGCACATGGACTGCCGCAGTGAAAGAGCAGACAGGCCGCAAGGGCAAAGGGCTGTTCATGCCGCTGCGTCTGGCGCTGACGGGCAAGCCCCACGGGCCGGATATGGCCGCCGTGCTGCCGTTGTTGCAAGTCGTGAAGGCACGCGGGTGAAACGGGTCGGGTTCGCGGGCGCAAGTTCGGGAGCCTTCGGCGAGAGTTTATCTGGCAAAATGAAGCCGCTGTCGGCTGACATAAGGCGCGTCCATCATGGTTGATGGGCGCGCCAAATTTTTATCGGGCAACCTGTTCGGCCATGTGGCCAACATGTCTTTGCTGGCCTCTGTCGGGCTGGTGGCCGTGTTCCTTGTCGATTTCGTCGACATGATTTTCATTTCTATGCTGGGCAAGGCCGAGCTGGCGGCGGCCATCGGCTATGCCGGGGCGATCTTGTTTTTCACCACGTCTTTCGGGATTGGTCTGGGGATTGCGGCCGGTGCTTTGGTCGCGCGGGCCTTGGGGCAGGATGATGCGCAGCTTGCGCGAGAACGTACGACCCATGCGCTGTGCTATGGGGCGTTTTTCGGCGTGATCTTTGCGCTGTGTGTGTTTCTATCGCTGGATGTTCTGGTCGGATTGGTCGGCGCGCGCGGTGAGACGGCGACACTGGCGGTGCATTTCTTGCAGATTGTTGTGCCGTCCGTCCCGTTCCTCATGGTTGGGATGATGGGCAGCGCCATCCTGCGGGCGCATGGGGATGCACGCCGCGCGATGATGGCAACGATCGCGGGGGGTATTGTGAATGCCATTCTTGACCCCATCCTGATCTTTACCTTCGACCTGGGTCTGACCGGTGCCGCCTGGGCGTCTTTTGTCGCGCGGGTGGTGATTGCCTATACCGCGTTGATGCCAATCGTGCGCCACTATGGCGGGATCGCGATGCCACGTCCTTCGGGGCTGTGGCGCGATCTGTTGCCGGTGTTGGCCATCGCGGTGCCTGCCATCCTGACGCAGGTCGCAACGCCTGTAGGGCAGGCATATGTCACCCGCGCCATGGCGGCCTATGGCGAAGACGCGGTGGCGGGCATGGCGATCGTCAGCCGGATGATGCCTGTGGCCTTTGCCGTGATCTTTGCCCTGTCTGGTGCGGTGGGGCCGATCATCGGGCAGAATTTTGGCGCGGGCGATCTGGGTCGGGTCAAACGGACCTATGCCGCGGGGGTCAGCTTTGCCGCGTTGGTGATCGTGGCGATTTCCGCCGCGCTGTTTGCGTTCCGCGCACCGCTGGCGGCGATGTTTGACGCCGAAGGCATTACGTTGACGTTGATCTATCTGTTCTGCGGCCCGCTTTCGCTGGCGTTCTTTTTCAACGGCGTGTTGTTCGTGTCGAATGCAGCGTTCAACAATATGGGCCACCCCTATTATTCGACGGTCACCAACTGGGGTCGCAACACGCTGGGGATGATCCCCTTGGTCTGGGCCGGCAGCCTGCTGTTCGGCGCGCCCGGCGTGCTCATTGGGCAGGCGGCGGCGGGGGTGGTCTTTGGGACGCTGGCGTGGCTTCTGGCGCGTCGGATGATCGCGCAAGGGGGGCAGCGCAAACGCGCCAAGCCCGAGGTCTTTGCCCGCGACGGGCGGTTGATGTCGCTACTGCACCTGCGCCGATAGGCGGGTCAGATTGTCGTCCACCAGCGCGGTTTCCTGCGCGGTAAGCGCTTGTGCACGCGGGTATTTCGGCGCTGCGCGGTCGTTCAGGATCGGCGTGTCCCAGCCGCGCGTCGTGTCAAAGAACCGCTGCACGCCGTCGACCCCGTATTCGCGCAGGAACCCTTGGACCACGACATCAATATAGCTGAGCAAAATGGTGTGGTCGCCGGATGTCACATGGGTGTCCGTCGGCACTGAATAATGCGCCATGTCGGGGGCGGGAATGATGTCGTGTACGACAGCCCCGTTCGACCCGATGCGGTTGTAGTTGGTTTCGCGGGTATCCAGCGCCACCCAGTCCGCACCAGGCACCGCCGCGATCAACCCGTCGATGACGGTGTCTTTTTCAGGCAGCACGCTGAGAAAGACGTGCGATGCCCCTGCGATGCGAACCCAAAGCCGGTGCCACCCGTGCAACTGTGCCGGACGGGCGTCGGGGTAGGCGTGGGTACTGCGGTTTACGAGGCTGCCATAGCCGAAAAAATATGGTGTCATGCGCGTGTTTTGGCGCCGTGCGGCGCTGATGTCCACATCTTGCGCCTGCAGGTCGCGGTGGGCTGCTCAATATCGCGGCACGGGATGAAAGTTTTAGCGCTGCGCTGTCAACTTTGCTTGACGCAGCGCCGCGATCCGGCATAGCACTTGCCCACACCGTTACGGGAGAACCGGCGCAAGCCGGTGCCGAAGGAGCAACCGCCCCGGAAACTCTCAGGCGCAAGGACCGCAACGGGACCTAACAACTCTGGAGAGTGACGCAACAGCGTCCGCCGAAGGGATAACGATCTCAGGCGAAAGGACAGAGGGGGCATTTGACGGGCTGCATTCCTGCGGTCTGCTGGGTGCCAGTATGGTCAATGGCCTTCTGGATATGGAAAAGGCCGCGTGACCATGAGCGATTTGCAACAGACACCGCTATACGATCTTCATCTGGAACTGGGTGGCAAGATGGTGCCCTTTGCGGGCTATTCCATGCCTGTGCAGTATCCGATGGGCGTGATGAAAGAACATCTGCATACCCGTGCCGCTGCGGGCGTATTCGACGTCAGCCACATGGGGCAGGTGATGGTGACCGGCCCGTCGTGGGAGGCCGCAGCACTGGCGTTTGAAACGCTGGTGCCGATGAACGTGCTGGGGCTGGAAGACGGGCGTCAACGCTATGGGTTTTTCACCAATGACGCGGGCGGGATCGAGGATGATCTGATGTTTGCGCGTCGTGGCGATGACCTGTTTGTTGTCGTGAATGCGGCCTGCAAGGAGACCGACATCGCGCGGATGAAAGCGGCGCTTGAGCCTGAGCTCACCGTTACACCGATCACCGACCGTGCCTTGATTGCTGTGCAGGGGCCGACCGCAGGCGCGGCCATCGCCACCCTTGATCCGGCCGCAGACGCGATGCGGTTCATGGATTTTGCGACGTTGACGCTGGACGGCGTAGAGGTCTGGGCCTCGCGGTCGGGCTACACCGGCGAGGACGGATTCGAACTGTCTGTACCAGAAGCGCAGGCCGAAGCATTGGTCCGCCGTTTGCTGGAGATCGAGGGCGTCGAGCCGATTGGTCTGGGCGCGCGGGATTCGCTGCGGCTCGAGGCGGGGTTGTGTCTGTACGGCAATGACATCGATGCGGGCACAAACCCGGTGGAGGCAAGCCTGACATGGGCGATCCAGAAGGCCCGCCGCGCTGGTGGTGACCGTGCGGGGGGCTACCCCGGTGCCGACGCTGTGCAGGCCGCGTTCGAAACTGGCACGGCGCGCAAGCGTGTCGGTCTGGCCCCCGAAGGCCGTGCCCCCATGCGCGACGGCACACCGCTTTTTGATGCCGCGACAGGTGGCACGCAGGTGGGCGAAGTGACGTCGGGCAGTTTCGGGCCGACGGTAGGCGGGCCTGTCGCAATGGGCTATGTCAGTGAGGCGCAGGCGGGTATTGATACGATGCTGTGGGGCGAAGTCCGCGGCAAGCGTCTGCCAGTGACCGTTGCCAAGCTGCCCTTTGTTGCGGCGAATTTTAAAAGATAATCTAGTGAAGGATGGAAGAATGAAGTTTACCGAAGAACACGAATGGCTGCGGGTTGAAGGCGACGAAATCGTCGTTGGCATCACCATTCACGCGGCCGAACAGCTGGGCGACGTGGTGTTTGTCGAGCTGCCCGACGAAGGCACGACTGTCAGCAAGGACGACGAAGTTGTCGTGATCGAATCCGTCAAGGCGGCGTCCGATATTCTGGCACCGATTGATGGCGAGATCATCGAGGTCAACAGCACGCTGTCCGACAACCCCGCCCTGGTGAATGACGACCCGCAGGGCGAGGCGTGGTTCTTTAAGATGAAGGCGTCCGACCCGAGCCAGATGGACGAGTTCATGGACGAAGCCGCCTATCAAAAGTTCATCGGGTGAAGCCCGCTGCCCCGCCGGAGCCTCCGGCGGGGATTTTATACCATTTGGAAGAGGGGCCTTGCGCCATGGTTTTCAAACCGACCGAATATTTGCCGTATGATTTTGCCAACCGCAGACATATCGGGCCTTCTCCGGCAGAGATGTCGGACATGTTGAAAACTGTCGGCGCGCAGAGCCTTGGCGCGTTGATCGATGACACGATGCCCGCTCAAATTCGCCAGAAAGAGCCGCTGGATTTTGGCAAGCCGATGTCAGAGCGCGAAGTGTTGGAATACATGCGCGTGGTGGCGGGCAAGAACAAGGTGCTGACCTCGCTGATCGGGCAGGGCTATCACGGCACGGTGACGCCGCCTGCGATCCAGCGCAACATTTTTGAAAACCCCGCATGGTACACCGCCTACACGCCCTACCAGCCCGAGATCAGTCAGGGCCGGCTTGAAGCGCTGTTGAACTTCCAGACGATGATCAGCGATCTAACCGGCCTCGAGGTCGCCAACGCGTCTCTGCTGGACGAAGCGACGGCCTGTGCCGAAGCGATGACGATGGCGATGCGCCTGTCGAAATCGAAGGCCAAGGCGTTCTTTGTCGACCGCGATTGCCACCCCCAGAACATCGCCGTGATCCAGACCCGCGCGGCCCCGCTGGATATCGAAGTGATCATCGGCGATCCGGACAAAATGGACGCGAGCGCTGTTTTCGGTGCCTTGTTCCAGTATCCCGGCACTTACGGCCATGTGCGCGACTTTACCGACCATATGACTGCGCTGCATGACGCTGGTGCTTTGGGTGTCGTATCCGCTGATCCGATGGCGTTGACGCTGCTGAAAGAACCCGGTGCCATGGGCGCGGATATCGCTGTCGGGTCCACCCAGCGGTTTGGCGTGCCCGAAGGATATGGCGGCCCGCACGCGGCCTATATGGCCTGCAAGGACGCCTATAAGCGCGCCATGCCCGGCCGCATTGTTGGCGTGTCGATTGACGCCCACGGCAACCGTGCCTACCGTTTGTCACTGCAGACGCGTGAACAGCACATCCGCCGCGAAAAGGCGACGTCGAACGTTTGTACCGCGCAAGCGCTGCTGGCGGTGATGGCGTCGATGTATGCGGTTTTCCATGGGCCCGACGGTCTTAAGGCGATTGCACAGCGTATTCACCGCAAGGCTGTACGCTTGGCCAACGGGCTGGAAGAAGCCGATTTCAAGGTCGATCCGAAATCCTTTTTTGATACGGTGACGGTTGATGTCGGCCCCTTGCAGGCCGCTGTGATGAAATCTGCCGTGGACGAGGGCATCAACCTGCGCCGCGTCGGTGAGACCCGCGTCGGCATCAGCCTCGACGAGCGCAGCGTGCCTGCCACGATCGAAGCCGTCTGGCGTGCCTTTGGTATTCGCCGCACAGATGAGAAGTTCGAGGCGCAATATCGCTTCCCCGACGACATGCTGCGCGAAAGCGCCTATCTGACCCACCCGATCTTCCACATGAACCGCGCCGAGACCGAAATGATGCGCTATATGCGTCGTTTGGCCGATCGTGATCTGGCCTTGGACCGTGCGATGATCCCGCTGGGGTCGTGCACGATGAAGCTGAATTCGGCTGCGGAAATGATGCCCGTCAGCTGGCGCGAGTTCTCGATGATCCACCCGTTTGTGCCGCAAGATCAGGCGCTTGGGTATAAGCATATGATCGACGACCTGTCCTCCAAGCTGTGTGACATCACCGGCTATGACGCGATTTCCATGCAGCCCAACTCGGGTGCGCAGGGTGAATATGCGGGTCTGCTGGCGATTGCGTCCTATCACCGTGCCAACGGGCAAGGGCATCGCAACATCTGCCTGATCCCCATGTCGGCCCACGGCACCAATCCCGCCAGCGCAAATATGGTTGGCTGGAAGGTTGTTGTGATCAAAACCGCCCCCAACGGCGATATCGATCTGGACGACTTCCGCGCCAAGGCGGAAAAGCACAGCGAAAACCTTGCTGGCTGCATGATCACCTATCCCTCGACCCACGGCGTGTTCGAGGAAACCGTGACCGAGGTGACCAAAATCACCCACGATCACGGCGGTCAGGTCTATATCGACGGGGCGAATATGAACGCCATGGTCGGTTTGGCGCGTCCGGGCGATGTGGGCGGCGATGTCAGCCACCTCAACCTGCACAAAACATTCTGCATTCCGCATGGCGGCGGTGGCCCCGGCATGGGTCCGATTGGTGTGAAATCGCACCTCATCGCGCATGTTCCGGGCCATCCGAACGGTGGTGAAGGCGCTGTTTCAGCGGCCCCTTACGGGTCGCCATCGTTGCTGCCGATCTCGTGGTCGTATTGCTTGATGATGGGCGGCGACGGGCTGACGCAAGCCACACGCGTCGCGATCCTGAACGCCAACTACATCGCCAAGCGGCTCGAAGGGGCGTTCGAGGTGCTGTACAAAGGGCCGACGGGCCGTGTCGCGCATGAATGTATTTTCGATGTGCGCCCGTTCGAGGAAAGCGCAGGCGTGACGGTGGATGACATCGCCAAACGTCTGATTGACGCGGGCTTCCACGCGCCCACGATGAGCTTCCCTGTCGCTGGCACCTTGATGGTGGAACCGACCGAGTCAGAGACCAAGGCCGAGCTGGACCGTTTCTGCGACGCGATGCTGGCGATCCGCGAAGAGATCCGCGCGATCGAAAACGGAGACATGCCGCGTGAAAATAACGCGCTCAAAAACGCGCCGCACACGGTCGAGGATCTGGTCGGCGAATGGGATCGCCCCTACACCCGCGAACAGGGTTGCTTCCCCCCCGGTGCGTTCCGCGTCGACAAATACTGGCCTCCGGTCAACCGCGTCGACAACGTGCATGGCGACCGCAACCTGATCTGCACCTGCCCGCCGATGGAGGAATACGCAGAGGCGGCTGAGTAAGTTTCAAGAGATATGAGTGACAAAACGGGCGCGGGGAAACCTCGCGCCCGTTTTGCGTGGGGCGGCCTTAGCTGTCGGCGAGAAAGGCAAAGACCTTGCGCAGGCGGTTCCATGTGGTCTTGTCTGGTGCCACCAGAATATGCCCCGTCCGCAGGGTCGCGTCATAGGGGCCGCCCGACAGCATCTCGACGTGGGCACCGGCTTGGGCGCAGATCAAGGCACCGGCGGCATGGTCCCAAGGGTGCAGTGTGCCGCTTAGGATGAAATCGGCATGGCCTTGGGCGACGGTGCGGTATTCGTGGGCCGAACAGCGCAGGGAGTTCACCTTGGCAAAGCTCGGCAGGGTGGCGGCAACCTTGACCCGAAGCTCCTTGGTAAAGTTTCCCAGCGGGACAAATCCGCTGAGCTCTTCGATCTGCTTGCCCATGCCGACGCGCAGCGGACGCGAAAGCCCAAGGGCGCGTTCAAAGCGCGGGGTGCTGGTATCATCGGCAATCACCCAGTCATCGTTCACCGGATCATAGATCACGCCAAAGGCCGGTTTACCGAAGCGTGTCACCGCAAGGATCATGCCGAAGGTCGATAGCCCGTGGGTGAAGTTCGATGTGCCGTCGATGGGATCAAGGATAAAGGCCAGAGGGGCTTCGGCGATCTTGTCGAGTAATCCGGGGTTCGCCGATACCGCTTCTTCGCCGATGACCAGCGCGTCGGGATAGGCCGTGGCAAGGGCGCGGGTGATCATCGCTTCGGCAGCAAGATCGGCAGCGGTGACCAGATCATGCGGGCCGGATTTGGTGTCAATGTCAGCCGGTGCCAGATTGCGGAAACGCGGCAAAACCTCGGCCCGCGCAGCACGGCGCAGGACATTTATCACATGGGTTTGCTGGGCTGCCGTCAGCACCGGCGGCAGGGGGGCGGGCAGCGTCTGGGTCGTCTGCGTCATTGTCGATTCCCTTTTTGGTCTATCGGATCCATCTTATTCGCGGGCGCGCAGCACCTGTGCGGGTCTGGCGTTCAAGGCATTGATCGCAAAGCCAAGCGACGCAAGGATCGACGCCAGTGCACCGCCGGTGATGATCAACAGTGCCGAGGGCCAAACCACGGCAAAGCTGGTATCCATCACAAAGCGGCTGACGGCCCAACCGCCCAAAATACCTGCCAGCAACGCAACGGTCCCTGCGAACAGCCCCAACAGGGCGGCGCGCAACAGAAAGCTGGTGGCGATGCTGCGGCGCGAGGCTCCGAGCGTTTTCAGCAAGGCGGCTTCATAGCGACGGGCGTCTGCCCCTGCCGCGGCTGCCCCGATCAATACCAGAAAGCCGGTCAAAAGAGTAGCCGCCGCGCCGTAAGATGTCGCCGCGGCCAACCCGCTAAGCACCGCCGCCACGCGGTCGATCGCATCGCGCACGCGGATCGCGGTGATATTGGGGTAAGCCGTGGCCAGATCGCGCAGGATCGGTGCTTCGGCTTCGGGGTCGGTATAGACGGTCGAGATATAGGTATGCGGTGCGCCGGTCAGCGCGGCGGGGTTCATGGTCAGGATAAACCCGATCCCTGCGGACGAGAAATCGACCTCTTGAAAGCTGGCGATGGTGCCCGTGATGTCGCGCCCCAGCACGTTGATGGTCAGCGTGTCACCAAGCTCTAGCCCGATCTCTTCGGCTTCTTCGGCGGCAAAGCTGATCAGCGGCGGGCCGTCATAATCAGGTGCCCACCATTCGCCCGCGGTGATCACCGTGTCGTCATCAGGGGCCTCGGCATAGGTCACCCCGCGGTCGCCCCGCACAACCCAGTGATCGCCTGCCACATCTTTGGCGGGCCTGCCGTTGATCTGTGTGACGACCCCGCGAAGCATCGGTGCGCTATCGATGCGGCGCACAGCCGGGTCATCGGTTAGCCGTTTAGTGTAGCCCTCGATCTGGTCTTTCTGGATATCGACAAAGAAATACGACGGGGCAACATCGGGCAGGTTGCCCGAAATCGCCTGCCGCAGGTTGCCGTCGATCTGCCCCACGGCGGCCAGTACCGATAGGCCAAGACCGAGCGACAAGACCACGGCACCCGCCCCTTCGCCACTGCCGCCAATCGCAGTCAAGGCCCAGCGAAGCCGCGGTCGTCCGCGTGCCAGAACGGCAGCGCGTTGCGCAAGGAAACGCACCAGCAGTGCAGCCAGCGTGAGTATCCCGAGCGCGCCTGCGATGCCACCCAAGGTCCAAAGCGTCAGCCACCAGCTGCCATTGAACCACCCCGCCAGCCCGACCAGCAGCGCGACGGTCAGCAAGATGACCGCCACGTAGCGCGGCGCGGGAAAGCGTGCGGCCCCGTCCCATGCATCCCGAAACAGGGTCGCCGCGCGGATGTTCTCGCTGCGCGCCAGTGGCCAGAGCGTGAAGGCAAACGCCGTGAGCAGCCCGTAGATCGCCGCCTCGGCCAGCGGTGCGGGGTAGATGGCAAAGGCCGCAGGGATCGGCAGCCGCGCGGAAATTAGTGGCGCAAAAACCAGCGGGGCCACGGCCCCCAACACCACGCCAATGGCGACGCCCAAAAGCGATAGCGCGCCGATCTGGATAAAGTATGTCTGGAAGATCGTCGCACGGTCTGCCCCAAGGGCTCGGAGCACGGCAATGACCTCTGTCTTGCCGGTCAAATAAGACCGTACAGCAGCCGACACGCCGACGCCGCCCACAGCCAGACCGGACAGGCCCACAAGGATCAAAAACGCAGTGAGCCGTTCGACAAAGCGCGATACCCCCGGTGCGCCATTGCGCGCATCGGTCCAGCGCATCCCGCTGTTTTCGAACCGCGCACGGGCGGCGGACTTAAGCTGATCGAGATCGGTTTCGGGGGGGAGCAGCAGCCGGTATTTAGAGTTGAACAGCGTCCCTTCGGCCAGCAGGCCGGCGCCCTCCAACGCATCGGTGCGCAGCAGGGTACGGGGGCCAAGGGCAAAGCCGCTGGCGGCGCTGTCGGGTTCGCGGGCGATCAGGGCGGACAGGCGGAACTCCTTGACGCCAAGCTTGAAGGTATCGCCGGGGGATAGGCCCAGACGGTCGGACAAGGCGCGCTCCATCACGGCACCCGACAGCTCGTTTTCTATGCCAAGCGCCTGTTCCAGCGGCATCGCGGGTTCCAGCACCATGTCGCCCACCAGCGGGTACAGATCATCGACCGCCTTTACCTGCGTCAGCGCACGGTCTGCTGCGGAGCCGTCACCGGCGACGGCCATGGACCGGAATTCGACGACCTCGGACACGGCGCTGGCTTGGGTTTCGATCCAGTCGCGTTCGTCTTGGGTGGCGAAACGATAGGTGAAATCAATCTCTGCCGCGCCCCCCAGCAGGGCCGCGCCTTCGCGTTGCAGCCCGCCTTCGATAGCGGACCGTACAGACCCTACGGAGGCAATCGCCGCGACGCCAAGGGCGAGGCAGGCCAGAAACAGACGGAACCCGCGCAGCCCCCCGCGCATCTCGCGGCGGGCGAAACGGCCGGCCAGACGCAGGCTCATGCGCCGGTCCCGCCGACGATGCGCCCGTCGGTCAGCGTCACCACCCGATCACAGCGGGCGGCCAGATCATCGGCGTGGGTCACCAGCACCAGCGTTGCCCCATGCTTTTCGCGCAGATCGAACAACAGCTCCATAATCGCGGCCCCGTTGGTGCTGTCGAGATTGCCGGTTGGTTCATCCGCCAACAGGATTGCCGGACGCGGGGCAGAGGCGCGGGCCAGTGCAACCCGCTGCTGTTCGCCGCCCGACATCTGTGCGGGATAGTGGTTCAGCCGGTGACCCAGACCCACGGCGTGCAATTCGGCCTCGGCGCGGTCAAAGGCATCAGCCACGCCGTTCAGTTCAAGCGGGGTGGCGACATTTTCCAGCGCGGTCATTGTGGGGATCAAGTGGAAAGACTGGAACACGATGCCCATCCGTCCGCGGCGAAACTTGGCCAGCCCGTCTTCGGACAGCGTGCTGAGGTCTTCACCCAAGGCCCGCACGGAACCGCCTGTGGCCCTCTCGAGCCCGCCCATCACCATCAGCAGCGAAGACTTGCCCGACCCCGACGGGCCGGTAAAGGCGACCGTCTCGCCTTGTGCGACGTCCAGAGTGATCCCATGTAGGATGTCGACCTTTCCGGCGTTGCCATTCAGTTTCAGGGATGCATCTTGAAGCTGGAACACCGGGTCGGTCATAGGGCTGCCTTTTGAAATACGGTCCCTGTTGGATATGGAGGTTCGACCATGATGCGCAAGGTTACGACGGCACTTGTTCTGGTATTAGCAGGCCCCGCACTGGCGGAACCGCTTGTTCTTGCGGCATTGGGCGACAGTCTGACGCAGGGATACGGTCTGCCTGCCGAAGACGGGTTCGTGCCTCAACTGCAAAACTGGCTGGATCAGAACGGGGCCGAGGTGACGGTCATCAACGCGGGCGTGTCTGGGGATACCACCGCCGGCGGGCTTTCACGTGTTGCCTGGACCATGACGCCCGAGGTGGATGGCATGATCGTGACGCTTGGCGGGAACGACCTTTTGCGCGGGATCGATCCGTCGGTCAGCCGTGCCAATCTGGACGGGATACTCAAGGCCGCGCAGGACGCCGAGGTCGAGGTGCTGCTGGTCGGCATGACGGCACCGGGCAACTTCGGGCCAGAGTATAAAACGACTTTTGACAGCATCTATCCCGATCTGGCCGCGCAGTATGACGCGACGCTGATGGGCAGCTTTTTCGACGGTCTGTCAGAGAATGGCAAACAGCCTGATCTGGCGCAGGCACGGAGCTTTTTCCAAGCAGACGGTGTGCACCCGAACGCGCAGGGCGTCACCAGAATCGTCGATGCACTGGGGCCCAAAGTGCTGACCCTGATCGATCAGATCAACGAGAACCGGTAACTTTGCACAAAAAACGGGCACCGAAGCGCCCGTCGTCAGAATTATTATGATCCGGCGTGGGCCGGGTCAGGCCAGTGCGATATTTGCAGCACTTTCACGGCCGTCACGGCCTGCCTCGATGTCGAATGTCACCTTCTGGTTGTCGGCAAGCCCGGTCAGGCCAGCGCGTTCAACCGCCGAGATGTGAACAAAGATATCCTTGCCGCCGCCATCAGGCGCGATAAAGCCATATCCCTTTGTAGTATTGAACCATTTTACGGTGCCAGTCGCCATGCCCCGTTACTCCTGTGTTTGTCCTGCCCACATTATGCGGCAGCGTGGCTCGGTCAGAACTTGATCGCACCAGCGCCTAAGGGCTGAGGGGTCGAAAGTCTTTCGCGTCGCACCTCTGATTTTGGCGCCAAAAAGGACAAAATCAAGAGTTTTTGCCCGCAAATTCACAACAGGCGGGCGTTTGCGCATGAAATTTCACAACAGTGAAATAATTTTACCAGTTGATAAAAAAATCATTCCGTGGGAGCGTTTCTGAATAAATAGTGACAGCAGGGATAAAAAAATGTCGCAGAAAATCTTTGAACCGGGGGTCGCTGCCGGAAGGCTGGACGCTGATGCCTACACCGCGCAGTTTTCGGATTTGCACCCGCCGCTGGATGTGCACGAGGCGCTGGTCGCCGCAGACCGATGCTATTTCTGTCACGACGCGCCGTGCATCACGGCGTGCCCGACGGACATCGATATTCCGCTGTTCATCCGGCAGATCGCCACCGGCACACCGGATGCTGCGGCCAAGACCATCCTGAGCCAGAACATCATGGGCGGCATGTGTGCTCGCGTTTGTCCGACCGAACAACTGTGCGAACAGGCTTGCGTCCGCGAAGCGGCCGAGGGCAAGCCGGTCAAGATCGGCGAGCTTCAACGCTATGCCACGGACCATCTGCAAGCCAAGGGGTCGCATCCGTTTAAACGCGCAGCACCGACGGGCAAATGGGTCGCGGTTGTGGGAGCGGGTCCGGCAGGGCTTTCTTGTGCGCACCGTGCGGCGATGATGGGGCATGATGTCACCGTCTTTGACGCGCGACCCAAGCCCGGCGGCCTGAACGAATACGGGATCGCCACCTACAAAACACCAGACGGGTTCGCGCAGGCAGAGGTCGACTGGCTGCTCAAGATCGGCGGCATCACCGTGCAGAATAACGCGGCCCTCGGTGCGGCAATGACGCTGGACAACCTGCGGGCCGACTATGACGCTGTGTTCCTTGGTATGGGCCTTGGCGGTGTGAACGCTTTGGGTGCTGAGGGCGAGGATAAGGCCGGCGTCCTGGATGCCGTCGATTTCATCGCCGATCTGCGTCAGGCCAGCGATGTAGCCGCCGTGCCAATCGGCCGCGACGTTGTGGTGATTGGGGGCGGGATGACCGCGATCGACGCGGCCATTCAGGCGAAACTGTTGGGGGCGTTGAATGTGACGCTGGTCTATCGCCGCGGGCGGGACCGGATGAACGCCAGCGTGTTTGAACAGGATCTTGCCGCCTCTAAAGGGGTGCGGATCGTGACCCACGCCACGCCGGTCGCCGTGATCGGCAACGGTGCCGTGCGCGAGATCGAATTCGAGTATGTGGATGACCAGATGCAGGGCACGGGTCAGACCCTGCGCCTTGCTGCGGATCAAGTGTTCAAGGCCATCGGCCAGACCTTGCAGGGCGACGCGCTGCCGATGCTTGAGGCGCGCAAGATCAAGGTCGATGGCACCGGACGCACTAGCGTTGACGGGGTCTGGGCAGGCGGGGATTGCGCCAGCGGCGGCGATGACCTGACCGTGACAGCCGTTGCCGAAGGGCGCGACGCGGCGATGGACATTCACATGGTATTGATGGGCTAAGCCCCTACAGGAGAACGCAAATGGCTGATCTAAGAAGCGACTTCGTGGGCATCAAAAGCCCGAACCCGTTCTGGCTGGCATCTGCGCCGCCAACGGATAAGGAATACAACGTCCGCCGCGCCTTTGAGGCGGGATGGGGCGGTGTCGTGTGGAAAACGCTCGGCATGGAGGGCCCGCCGGTCGTCAACGTCAACGGCCCGCGCTACGGTGCCATCTATGGGGCGGACCGGCGGCTGTTGGGGCTCAACAACATCGAGCTGATCACCGACCGTCCGCTTGAAGTGAACCTGCGCGAGATGAAAGCGGTCAAACGCGACTACCCCGACCGTGCGCTGATCGCCTCGATCATGGTCCCGTGCGAAGAAGAGGCGTGGAAAGCGATCCTGCCGCATGTGGAAGACACCGGTGCCGACGGGATCGAGCTGAACTTTGGCTGCCCGCACGGGATGGCCGAACGCGGCATGGGGTCTGCCGTGGGGCAGGTGCCGGAATACATCGAAATGGTGACCCGCTGGTGCAAAATGTACACGCGGATGCCGGTGATCGTAAAACTGACGCCGAACATCACCAATGTGCTTTATCCCGCCGAGGCCGCGAAACGCGGTGGTGCGGATGCGGTGAGCCTGATCAACACGATCAACTCTATCACCTCGGTCGATCTGGACCTGTTCGCGCCCGAACCGACAATCGACGGCAAAGGCACCCATGGCGGCTATTGCGGTCCGGCGGTGAAACCCATTGCGCTGAACATGGTGGCCGAGATCGCCCGCAACCCTGCCACGGCTGATATGCCGATCAGTGGTATCGGCGGCGTGACCACATGGCGCGACGCGGCAGAGTTTCTCGCACTTGGGGCGGGGAACGTGCAGGTCTGTACCGCCGTGATGACCTATGGCTTTAAGGTCGTCGAGGAAATGATCAGCGGCCTGTCAGAATATATGGACGACAAGGGGATGACGTCGGTCGATCAACTGGTCCGCCGCGCGGTGCCCAACGTGACCGACTGGAACCAGCTGAACCTGAACTATGTCGCCAAGGCAAAGATCGATCAGGATTTGTGCATCTCGTGCGGGCGATGTTTTGCAGCCTGCGAAGACACGTCGCACCAGGCGATTGCCATGTCCGAAGACCGGACGTTCAGCGTGATCGACGATGAATGCGTGGCCTGCAACCTGTGCGTCAATGTCTGCCCCGTCGAGGATTGCATCTCTATGGTGGAACTGGCCACGGGCACCACGGACCCGCGTACCGGAAAAACGGTCGAAGCGGCGTATGCCAACTGGACGACGCACCCGAACAACCCCTCCGCCACGGCGGCAGAGTGAACCTTGGCCCCCGCCGCTATTTCGCCGGTGCGGCGGGGGTCAGCAACGTAGAGAACATCAGCTGTAGATGATCCGACGCCTGTTGATGCTGTTCGGCGTCGCCCTCAAGCAACAGCGCCACCTGTGGGGCAAAATCCGCATAGTGCTGCGTTGTGGACCAGATCGAGAATATCAGATGCCGCGGGTCCATCCGTGCGATCCTTCCTGCGTCCATCCAGGCCGCAATGACGGCGCATTTTTCATCAAAAAGCGGCTTAAGATCGCTTTGCAATCGAGGGCCCATATGCGGCGCACCGCGTAAAATTTCACCAGCGAACAGCCGGCTCTCGCGGGGCAAATCCCGCGCCATATCCAGCTTGCGCTGCACGTAATCCAACAGCTCTGTGCGCGGGTCACCGTGGGCGTCGAGCTCTACCAGAGGGTCCAGCCATGTTTCCATAAGCTGGCTGAGAAGGGTCGTATGAATTTCTTCTTTGCCACTGAAATAATACAATATATTTGGTTTGCTGAGCCCTGCCTCTGTGGCAATCTGATCCAGCGTGGCACCCCGAAACCCGTAGCTGGAAAACACATCCAGCGCGGCGTCCAGGATGACACGCCGGTTGCGCCTTTGGATTCGGCTGGGCTTTTTCTTGGCGGTGGCGTCGGGCATGGCGCGGTCCCTTCCGGTGTAAGTGCCTGAAAATGCGGCAGTCCGCCAGCGACGGGTGGCCCCAAGGAAAGCATTTCTTGACAGACTTAACCCTAGCCGCAATCGTGGATTTACCAAATGGTAAAAATTTACACCTTCCACAAGGTAGAAAACGCAAAGGAAACCGCTATGGCCGCGCCCGGTGAAAACCTGAAGATCAACCCTGATCGTCTGTGGGACAGTCTGATGGAGATGGCCCAGATCGGCCCCGGTGTGGCAGGTGGGAATAACCGCCAGACGCTGACCGACGAAGACGCCGAAGGCCGCGCCCTGTTCCAGAAATGGTGCGAGGAGGCCGGCTGCACCATGGGTCTCGACACGATGGGCAACATGTTTGCGCAGCGCGATGGCACTGACCCCGATGCACTGCCGGTCTATGTCGGGTCGCATCTGGATACGCAGCCTACGGGCGGGAAATATGACGGCGTATTGGGCGTGCTTGGCGGGTTGGAATTGCTGCGCACGATGAACGATCTGGGGATCAAGACAAAGCACCCCGTGGTCGTGACCAACTGGACCAACGAAGAAGGCACCCGCTATGCGCCCGCCATGCTGTCGTCCGGTGTCTTTGCCGGCATCCACACGCAAGAATGGGCCTATGCAAAGACCGATGCCGAGGGCCTGAGCTTTGGTGATGAGCTCAAGCGGATCGGCTGGCAAGGCGACGAAGAGGTCGGCGCCCGGAAGATGCACGCCTTTTTCGAGCTGCACATCGAACAGGGCCCGATCCTTGAGACTGAAGGTAAGGATATCGGTGTCGTCACCCACGGGCAGGGGCTGTCGTGGACCCAAGTCACCGTGACCGGCAAGGATGCACACACCGGATCAACCCCGATGCCCATGCGCAAGAACGCAGGGCTTGGCATGGCGCGCATGCTTGAGGCCGTGGACCAGATCGCATGGTCCCACGCGCCCCACGCGGTTGGTGCCGCAGGGCATTTCGAGGTCTACCCGAATTCGCGCAATGTCATTCCGGGCCAAGTGATCTTTACCGTCGATTTCCGGTCGCCTGATTTGAGCGTGATCGAAGATATGGAAAAGCGTCTGCGGGTCGAAGGCCAGAAGATCGCCGATGACATGGGGCTTGAGGTTGCCTTTGAAAAGGTCGGCGGCTTTGATCCCGTAACGTTTGACGAAGGCTGCGTCTCCGCAATCCGGTCTGCAGCAGAGCGGCTGGGGTATAGTCATATGGATGTCATCTCGGGGGCCGGTCACGATGCCTGCTGGATCAACGGGGTGGCGCCGACAGCAATGGTCATGTGCCCCTGCGTCGATGGGCTAAGCCATAACGAGGCCGAAGAAATCACCAAAGACTGGGCCAAAGCGGGTGCCGATGTACTGCTGCACGCGGTGCTGGAAACAGCCGAGATTGTGGGCTGATCCGGGCGGGGGCCGCAGCTATTGCGCAGTGGGGGCCAGCCCCCACACCCCCGGGATTTAGGCCAATTGGAAGACAGATAGGGGAGAGGGAAAAATGAGTAAGGTTATCAAGGGCGGCATGGTCTGCACGGCGGATCGGACCTGGAAAGCGGATGTGCTGATCGAGGGCGAGATCATCAAACAGATCGGCGAGGATCTGGTGGGCGACGAATACATCGACGCCGAAGGGGCCTATGTCATTCCCGGCGGTATTGATCCGCACACCCACCTCGAGATGCCCTTTATGGGGACCACGGCGGCCGAAACCTTCGAGACGGGGACTTGGGCCGCGGCTGTGGGCGGGACGACGATGATCGTCGATTTCTGTCTGCCCGGTGCGGATGGGTCGATCAAGAACGCGATCAATGAATGGCACCGCAAATCCGCACCGCAGATCTGTTCGGACGTCGGCTATCACATGGCGATCACCGGTTGGAACGAGAATGTCTTTGACGAGATGAAAGACGCCGTCGAGATGGGGGTGAATTCGTTCAAGCACTTCATGGCCTACAAGGGTGCCTTGATGGTCGAGGATGACGAGATGTTTGCATCCTTCCAGCGCTGTGCTGAACTGGGCGCGCTGCCCATGGTGCACGCCGAAAACGGTGATCTGGTTGCGGCCTTGCAAGAAAAGTATTTCAATCAGGGGATCACGGGGCCAGAGGGGCACGCCTATTCCCGTCCGCCCGAGCTGGAAGGCGAAGCCGCGAACCGCGCGATCACCATCGCAGATGCCGCAGGGGTGCCGCTTTATATCGTGCATGTGTCCTGCGAGCAGACCCACGAGGCGATCCGCCGTGCGCGGCAAAAGGGGATGCGGGTCTACGGCGAGCCACTGATCCAGTTCCTGACCTTGGACGAATCAGAATATTTCAACAAGGATTGGGATCACGCCGCACGCCGTGTCATGTCGCCGCCGTTTCGGTCCAAGGACCATCAGGACAGCCTTTGGGCGGGCTTGCAGTCGGGATCGTTGCAGGTGGTTGCGACGGACCACGCCGCGTTCTCGACCGAGCAAAAACGCGCGGGCAAGGACGATTTCCGCATCATCCCCAACGGGTCGAACGGGCTGGAAGAGCGTCTGGCAGTTCTGTGGACCGAAGGCGTCGAGACGGGCCGGCTGACACCGAATGAATTCGTCGCCGCGACCTCTACCAACGTGGCGAAAATCCTGAACATCTACCCGCGCAAAGGGGCCATCGTCGAAGGGGCGGATGCGGATATCGTCGTCTGGGATCCAAAAATCAGCAAGACGATTTCAACCGCGAACCACCATTCCATTCTGGATTACAACGTCTTTGAAGGCTTTGAGGTCAAGGCACAGGCACGCTATACCCTCAGTCGCGGCGAGGTCATCTGGGCCTGGGGGCAGAATTCGCAGCCCAACCCCGGACGCGGACGCTTTGTGCCGCGGCCTGCCTTCCCGTCGGCCAACCTTGCGCTGAGCAAGTGGAAAGAGTTGACTGCGCCGAAACTGATCAAACGCGATCCGTTGAACATCCCTGCGGGGATCTGAACGCGGACCCGCCAAAGCGGCGCGGCGGTTGCGCCGCGCTGACATATGAAGAAAAAGGCCAGCATAAATGCGAGCACGTTGTACGGCAGAAGAGGGACGCAGCATATGAGCACCGCGCCCGTGATCTCGGCCCAGAACCTATCCCTGACATTTGAAACGAACGACGGCCCTGTCCACGCGCTGAAAGACGTCTCGCTTGATATCGAAAAGGGCGATTTCGTTAGCTTTATCGGGCCATCGGGCTGCGGCAAGACGACGTTTCTGCGCTGTATGGCGGACCTTGAGCAGCCAACGGGTGGCGAGATAACGGTGAATGGCGTGAGCGCTGCCGAGGCACGCAGGGCGCGGGCTTATGGCTATGTGTTTCAGGCGGCGGGGCTTTATCCATGGCGTACGATCGGTGGCAACATCCGTCTGCCTCTCGAGATCATGGGATATTCCAAGGCGGATAAGGCGGCGCGTGTCCGTCAGGTGCTGGAGCTGGTCGAGCTGGCGGGGTTCGAGCGCAAGTTCCCTTGGCAACTGTCGGGCGGGATGCAGCAGCGGGCATCTATCGCGCGGGCCTTGGCGTTTGATGCGGATATCTTGTTGATGGACGAACCCTTTGGTGCGTTGGACGAGATCGTGCGTGACCATTTGAACGAACAGCTTTTGCGTCTGTGGGCGCGCACGCAAAAGACCATCGCTTTTGTCACCCACTCCATACCCGAGGCGGTGTATCTGAGTACAAAAATCGTGGTGATGAGCCCGCGCCCGGGACGGATTGCTGATGTGATCGAAAGTACGCTGCCGCGAGAGCGCCCTTTGGACATCCGCGAAACACCGGAATTTCTGGAGATCGCGCATCGGGTGCGCGAAGGGTTGCGTGCAGGGCATGCGGATGATTGATCGCGCACCTGCCGCAGCCCAGCCCTTCGGGGAGGATTTGCAAACCATTTGGAAGCAAGGGGGCGCGCGATGAGGGCGAGCTTTCTGCCTGTGCTGACCGTGGTCGGGGTTTTGTTTGCGCTGTGGTATGCGGCGGCAATCTGGCTGAATTCGGACTGGACCTATGACAAGGCGACGCGGTCGGGTGAGGTGGTGACGACGACATCGCTGGTCGCGGACACGTGGTCGCAGAAAAAGCCCAAGCTGCCCGCCCCGCATCAGGTTGCGTCCGAGATTTGGGATACGACGGTGATGAAAAAGATCACGTCGAAACGGTCTTTGGTGTATCATTCGTGGGTCACGCTGAGCGCGACCCTTCTGGGGTTTGGCATGGGGACGTTGCTTGGCGTCTTGTTGGCCGTGGGGATCGTGTTCAACCGCGTGATGGATATGTCGGTAATGCCGTGGGTCATTGCCAGTCAGACCATTCCCATTCTGGCGATTGCACCGATGATTATCGTGGTGCTGAACGCCGTGGGCGTGTCGGGCTTGCTGCCCAAGGCGATGATCAGCATGTACCTGTCTTTCTTCCCCGTTGTCGTGGGCATGGTCAAAGGGCTGCGTAGCCCTGACCAAATGCAACTGGACCAGATGCGCACCTGGCATGCGAGCACGGCCCAGTCGTTCTGGAAGCTGCGCTTGCCTGCCTCGATGCCGTATTTCTTTACCTCGCTCAAGATTGCTATGGCGGCGTCCCTTGTCGGGGCCATCATCGGTGAACTGCCAACGGGGGCGGTCGCGGGACTTGGGGCGCGGTTGCTGGCGGGCAGCTATTATGGCCAGACGATCCAGATCTGGAGCGCGCTGATTATGGCGGCGGCGCTGGCGGCGCTGCTGGTGGGGATCATTGGTCTGATCCAACGGGTGACGTTGAAACGGATGGGGATGGCGCGATGATCTGGCTGGTATTTGCAGCGCTGGCGTGGGCTTTCGGCATGTGGGTCAACATTCGGCTGGCGCGGTTGCGTCCGGCGCGGTGGGTGTCTTTGGCGGCACCGTTGGTCTTTGGGGCGACGCTGATCGCCGTGTGGGAAGGCATCGTGCGGGGGCTCGAGATTTCGCAGGTCTTGCTGCCTGCGCCGTCGCTGATCGCGCTGCGGTTGGTGTCGTCGGTCGATATCCTTTGGGTGGATTTTGTGCAGACCGTGCTGAAGGGCGCGCTGTCGGGCTATGTTCTGGGCTGCGGTGCGGCCTTCCTGATCGCGATTGCGATTGACCGGTTTCCGTTTTTGCAACGCGGGCTGTTGCCGGTTGGTAACTTTGTCGCGGCACTGCCGGTGATCGGCATGGCACCTATTCTGGTCATGTGGTTCGGGTTTGATTGGCAGTCAAAGGCCGCCGTGGTGGTCGTCATGGTGTTCTTTCCGATGCTGGTGAACACCGTGCAGGGCCTGCAAGCGACGGATGCGATGCAGCGCGATCTGATGCGGACCTATGCAGCCAGTTATTGGGCGACGTTGTTCAAGCTGCGCTTGCCTGCTGCGATGCCTTTCGTGTTCAATGGTCTCAAGATCGGCACGACCTTGGCGTTGATCGGGGCGATTGTTGCTGAATTTTTCGGCTCTCCCGTGCGGGGAATGGGGTTTCGCATCTCTACCTCGGTCGGTCAGCTTGCGCTTGATCTGGTCTGGGCCGAGATTGTTGTCGCGGCGATTGCCGGCTCCGCCTTCTATGGCGCGATGTCCTTGTTTGAACGGCGGGTGACCTTTTGGCACCCCAGCCAGCGGAACTAACCAAAACGACCAACCAACCAAGAGGGAGATATAATAATGAAAAAACTATCAACATATGTCGCCGGGGCCGCTGTGGGCCTGATGGGGACCATGGCGCAAGCTGCGGATGATGTGACGCTACAACTGAAATGGGTCACGCAAGCGCAGTTCGCGGGCTATTATGTGGCGCAGGATAAGGGGTTCTATGAAGAAGAAGACCTGAACGTCACGATCAAACCGGGCGGTCCGGATATCGCGCCAACACAGGTTCTGGCCGGTGGCGGAGCGGATGTTGCCGTTGAATGGATGCCTGCCGCTTTGGCCGCGCGTGAAAAAGGCCTGCCGATGGTCAATATCGCACAGCCGTTCAAGTCGTCTGGCATGATGCTGACCTGCCGCAAGGACGCCGGGATCGAGACCACCGACGACTTTAAGGGCAAGACCTTGGGCGTCTGGTTCTTTGGCAACGAATTCCCTTTCCTTAGCTGGATGAACAAGCTTGAGCTGCCCACCGAAGGCGGCGAGGATGGGGTTACCGTTCTAAAGCAGGGCTTTAACGTGGACCCGCTGCTGCAAAATCAGGCGGCTTGCGTGTCGACCATGACCTATAACGAATACTGGCAGGTGATCGACGCAGGTCTGACACCAGATGATCTGAACGTGTTCAAATACGAAGAGCAGGGCGTCGCCACATTGGAAGACGGGCTGTACGCACTGGAAGAGAACCTTGCCGATCCGGCGTTCGAGGAAAAGATGGTGCGCTTTGTGCGGGCGTCGATGAAGGGCTGGAAATACGCCGAGCAAAATCCTGATGAAGCCGCGGAAATCGTCTTGGACAATGACGCTTCCGGTGCCCAGACCGAAGAGCATCAGAAACGCATGATGGGCGAAGTGGCCAAGCTGACCGCAGGCAGCAACGGCGCATTGGACGAGGCAGACTATGAGCGGACGGTACAATCGCTGCTGTCTGGTGGCTCCGATCCCGTCATCACAGCCGAGCCGTCGGGAGCCTGGACCCATGCGATCACTGACAAGGCGCTGAACTAAGAGGGTATATCCCTAAGGGTATGCCGAAACGAGAAGGGGCTGGCAGTGATGCCAGCCCCTTTTACGTTGCGAGTCCGATACTTAAAGAACGGTAACTTTGGTGCCGATAGGCACGCGCTGGTAAAGGTCCTTGACGTGTTCATTCAGCATCCGGATGCAGCCATTCGAGACAGAGCGCCCGATGCTGCTGGGTTGGGTGGTGCCATGGATGCGGAAATACGTGTCTTTGCCGTTCTGGAACAGGTACAGCGCGCGCGCACCCAGTGGGTTGCTGGGGCCGCCCGGCTGCGCGTCGGTGTTCCCGATGAACCGCGCATAGGATTTGGGTTCGCGTTCGATCATCTCGTCCGTGGGGCGCCACGTGGGCCATTCCTTTTTGACGTCGATCGTCGCGGTGCCGGTGAATTCCAGACCCGCTTTGCCGACGCCCACACCGTATCGCATGGCCTGACCGGGGGCGGTCACCAGATACAGGTAGTGGCTGCGGGGCAGGATCAGCAGTTCACCCACGGCATATTGCGGTTTGATCGACACCATTTGCGGCATGGGATCATAGGCGGCACCCGCGGCGAACAGCGCGTGCGGAAAGGCGAGGGCGGCCAAAGAACCTGCGATAAACTGACGACGGCGCATGGGGGGCTCCTTTAGGATATGATGACGGTATTTTGCCACTTGGGTTGGGTTTGGCAACCCTGAGGGCATAAAAAAACCGGCTGTCCCGTGAGGGTCAGCCGGCAAATTCATGGTGCGGGCCTAAGGCCCTGCATGGCTTATGCCAGTGCGATGTTCGACGCGGATTCGCGGCCGTCACGGCCAGCTTCGATGTCGAATGTCACTTTCTGGTTGTCGGCCAGACCGGTCAGGCCTGCGCGCTCAACAGCGGAGATGTGTACGAATACATCTTTGCTGCCGCCATCGGGTGCGATAAAGCCGAAGCCTTTAGTTGTGTTAAACCATTTTACGGTGCCAGTGGCCATATCCGTAGTCTCCTCTAGTATGCCATCCGCGTCGTGCGATGGCTCGGCGTTGTCGGTCTGGATCGAAGTCTGAACGCCGTATGAGGGAGACAGTTGGTCGAAAAAGAATAACGTTAGCTCCTTCGATATGGCAGGTCGCAGAGATTCGCGCAAGAGGCTGTCAATGGGCGTTAAAAAACAGGCCGTTCATCGCTTATTTCGGCACATTCTTGCCTCACTTCCTTCGGCGAAGGCGTTTTACGCCAATAGATGTTGGCCGTTTGCAACCTCAAAACGGTTAACGCCTTGGCTCATTTTGCCCCACTGCTGACAGATTCTTTTGCGATTTTGTTCCGAGCCGTATCACAAACTTAACGATTCCCCCTTTCTGGTAACCCGACAACGAGTGAGCCCCCTTATGAAAATCCTTGCCGTAGACGACGACCCTACCATCCTCGACCTCCTGCGCGACTGCCTCACGCCGTCGCTTGGGTTTGATCTGGTCTGTGCCGTCTCGGCCGAGGACGGGATGGCCAAGATCGAAGACCACGGGGCAAGTTTCGACTGTTTCTTGCTGGATATCATGTTGCCCGGCGTCGATGGGATTACGCTGTGTGACGATATTCGCACCATGCAGGCCTATAAAAGCGCGCCGATTATTATGATTACCGGCAGCCGCAAACACGATCTGATGGACACGGCATTCCGTGCAGGGGCGACCGATTTCATCTTCAAGCCGCTCAACGGTATCGAGCTGGGCGCGCGGATCAACATGGCGGGGATGCTCAGCGACAGCCTGCGCCGTGAACGCGAGGCGGCCCACACGCTGGCGGAACTGTCGGGCTTAATGAAGGTCCGCGTGGACGAAAGCTTTGATCTGAACGTCGTGGGGGTCGATGATCTGCACGGGTTCGAAAACCACATGCTGCGCCTGCCCGAAGGCTGCTATGCCATGAGCCTTTTCGCGGTGAAGCTCCCACAAATCCGCAATATCTTTGACGCGGCAAGCCCTGCTGAATTCTGCCGCCAGATGGGTTTGGTTGCGCAGGCCACGGTCGCGGCGCTGGTGCACGAGAAATGCTATATGGGCTATGCGGGCGACGGAATCATCGTGGGGACCGTGATCGGCCGCCACCGGATCAAGCCGGATGAAATTCAGAAAGACATCGAGGATATCCTCTCCCATGACGGCACTGCGGTGCGGATTGGGGGGGGCTTTAGCGCAGATGTAACCGTAAAGCTCGTGTCGAACCAGCGGCTGTGGTCGGGGCTGTCTGCCTGCAATACGCTGCGCGACTTTCTGGGCCGTGAAACCGTACCAGACAGCGCCAGTACGGACCGCACCGACGGCTATGCCGAGCTGGCCGACGGGGTATAATCGCCCCCCCTTTTTTGCATCGCACTCGCGATGCCCACTAGAAACGAAAAGGCCCCCGCAGTTTCCTGCAGGGGCCTTTGTCATTAAAACCTACGGCTGGATCAGCGCGAGAATTTCTTGTGTTTCATGCGCTTGGGTTCCATGGCGTCTTCGCCCAGACGGCGTTTCTTGTCTTCTTCGTAATCAGAGAAGCCACCTTCGAACCATTCGACATGTGCGTCGCCTTCGAATGCAAGGATGTGCGTACAGATTCGGTCAAGGAAGAAGCGGTCGTGCGAGATGACCACGGCGCAGCCCGCGAAGTCGACCAGCGCGTCTTCGAGCGCACGGAGCGTTTCAACGTCCAAATCGTTGGTCGGTTCATCGAGCAGCAGTACGTTGCCGCCTTCTTTGAGCAGACGCGCCATGTGCACACGGTTGCGTTCACCACCTGACAGCAGGCCGACTTTCTTCTGTTGGTCGCCGCCCTTGAAGTTGAATGCACCGCAATAGGCGCGGGAGTTTACTTCGGCGTCGCCCAGTTTGATGATCTCGGCCCCGCCAGAGATGGCCTGCCAGACGTTATCGTCCGGGTTCAGGTCATCGCGCGACTGGTCGACGTATGACAGATCAACCGTGTTCCCAAGCTCGATCGTGCCGGTGTCGGGTTGTTCGTGGCCGGTGATCATTTTGAACAGGGTCGATTTACCCGCGCCGTTGGGCCCGATCACGCCGACGATCCCGCCCGGTGGCAAGGTAAAGTCCAGCTTTTCGATCAACAGCTTGTCGCCCATAGCCTTGGACAGGCCTTCGACCTCAAGCACCTTGTTGCCCAGACGTGGGCCGTTGGGGATAACGATCTGGGCGCGCGTCAGACGCTCGCGCTCTGAGCTGTCGGCCATTTCGTTGTAGGCGTTAATACGTGCCTTGGATTTCGCCTGACGGGCCTTGGCCCCCTGACGCATCCATTCAAGTTCGCGCGACAGCGTCTTTTGCTTGGACTTGTCTTCGCGGGCTTCTTGCTCAAGCCGTTTGGCTTTCTGGTCGATCCAGTTGGAATAGTTCCCTTCGTAAGGGATGCCATTGCCGCGGTCCAACTCAAGAATCCAGCTGGTGATGTTATCCAAGAAATAACGGTCGTGGGTCACGATCAGGATCGTGCCCTTATAGTCGATCAGGTGCTGTTGCAGCCAAGCGATGGTTTCCGCGTCCAAGTGGTTGGTCGGTTCATCGAGGAGCAGCATTTCAGGCGCTTCAAGCAGCAGTTTGCACAGGGCAACACGGCGGGCTTCACCACCAGAAAGGGTTGTGACATCCGCATCATCAGGGGGGCAGCGCAGGGCTTCCATCGATACGTCGATCTGGCTGTCGAGATCCCACAGGTTCTCTGCGTCGATCTGGTCTTGCAACGCGGCCATCTCGTCGGCGGTTTCGTCGGAATAGTTCATCGCCAGTTCGTTATAGCGATCCAGAATGTCTTTTTTCTTTTTGACGCCCAGCATGACATTCTCGCGCACGGTCAAAGCGGGGTCGAGGTAGGGTTCTTGCTCGAGGTAGCCAACCTTGGCACCCTCGGCGACCCATGCTTCGCCCGAAAAGTCTTTGTCCTGACCGGCCATAATCCGCATCAACGTCGACTTACCCGAACCGTTGATACCGACGACGCCGATTTTCACACCCGGCAGGAAGTTCAGGTTGATGTTGTCGAAACATTTCTTACCGCCCGGATAGGTCTTTGAGACACCGGACATGTGATAGACATATTGAAAGGCGGCCATTGAGAATCCTCGGATAAGCTGAATACGATTTGGAGCGTGCAATATCGCCACTGGCGGGCAAGAGCAAACGTTCAATATATTAGGCTCATATATAAGGCATCTCGTGCGGTTTTGAAGACCCGCCGCCGAGGGACCGCTTTTAGGGTGTGGTGCGCTTTGCTTTGGATCATGGCCCGACGACCCGTCAGCGGAGTTTTGGCAGCAGGTTTCCGTTTTAACTGAGCAAAAGCCGGTAAATGGGGACGATTGACCGCATTTTATACGAAATTCAGTCGAAAAAAATTTCAGACCTCGTTTATATTCTGCAGACTCGGGTGTGTTTGGCGCCCCGATTCAACGCGGCCGCAAAAAGACCGTGTCTCAACATAGGGATAAATACATGACAGCTTCGACTATTATAGTTGGTCTGGACGGGGGAGAGGCCGGAGCGCGCGCTTTGGATTTCGCTATGACCCAGGCCAGATTGATCGGGGATTGCGAGCTCAAGCTCGTGTATGTGATCGAATGGTCTCCGTTCAGTTTCCAGACCTCCGAGGAAAATGACCAGCGTCACAAACGCCGCGAAGAAGAGCTGGCGCTTGCCCGTGAACGCATTGTCGATCCGGCGGTGAAAAAGGCCGGCGAAAAGGGCGTATCGGTTCAGGGCATCGTAAAGCACGGCGATGTTGCCGATATTCTGGACGATCTGGCCAAAAAGCATGGCGCACAGCAGATCGTCGTGGGCCGTGTCGGCCTGCGCGGTTTGAAAGAGCGTATGTTCGGTGGCGTGACGGGCCGTTTGGCCGTCGCCTCCCGCGTGCCTTTGACGATCATTCCTTGAAAGGTCATATCATGAAAAACTTTCTGACAACGGGTGTGGGGGCTGCTGCTGTCTCTGCCTTGCCGATGGTTGCCTCTGCACAAGAGGCCGTGGGCATGGATCAACGCATCAACGATATCTTTGCCGGTTCGACGGGCTGGTTCGTGAACCTGATCTTTATGTCGCTGCCGGGCACCAACTTCCCGTGGATCGTGCTGTGGCTGGTGGTCGCGGCGTCTGTGTTTACGCTGTACTTTGGTTTTATTCAGATCAAGGCGTTCTCGCATGCGATATCGCTGGTGAAAGGCGATTATTCCGATCCCGACGACGCGGGTGAGGTCAGCCACTTTCAGGCGCTGACGACGGCGCTGTCGGGGACTGTCGGTCTGGGGAACATCGCGGGCGTCGCGGTGGCCGTGGGCATCGGTGGACCGGGCGCAACCTTCTGGATGATCTTGGCCGGTCTGCTGGGCATGGCATCCAAGTTCACCGAATGTACGCTGGGTGTGAAATACCGCAATGAATACGCCGATGGCACCGTTTCCGGTGGTCCGATGTACTATATGACAAAGGGCTTTAAGGAACGCGGCCTGCCTTTGGGCGGCTTTCTGGCGATTGTCTTTTCGATCTTTACCATCGGCGGCGCCTTGGGCGGCGGGAACATGTTCCAAGCCAACCAGGCACATGCGCAGCTGTCCGGTATCATCGGGGATTACCCCGGATGGATCACGGGCATCGTGTTTGCCGCCGTGGTGTTTTCGGTCATCGTGGGCGGGATCAAATCCATCGCCAACGTGACTGAAAAGATCGTACCGCTGATGGGTGTGATCTATGTCGGGGCCGCGCTGATTATCCTGATCGTTGAATACGACAAGATCGGTTGGGCCTTTGGCCAGATCTTTGAAGGCGCATTCAGCGGTCTGGGTGTTGCAGGCGGCCTGGTCGGTGCGTTGATTCAGGGCTTTAAACGGGCGGCGTTCTCTAACGAAGCGGGCGTGGGATCGGCTGCGATCGCACACTCTGCCGTGCGCACCAAAGAGCCGGTGACCGAAGGCGTGGTTTCCCTGCTTGAGCCGTTCATCGATACCGTTGTGATCTGTACGATGACGGCTTTGGTGATCACCATCTCTGGCGTGTTGGTTATGGACCCCGAAACAGGGCGTTTCATCCTGAACGAGGCAGGCACCGCGATCCAGACCGTTGACGGGTCCAGCGGCGTGCAGCTGACATCCGCCGCCTTTGCGACCGGGTTCAGCTGGTTCCCCTATGTCCTAGCTGTGGCGGTGATCCTGTTCGCCTTTTCCACCATGATCAGCTGGTCCTACTACGGGCTGAAAGCGTGGACCTATCTGTTTGGCGAAGGCAAAACCAAAGAGATCGTGTTCAAGGTGATCTTCTGCCTGTTCATCATCGTGGGGGCTGCGGCCAATCTTGGGGCGGTCATCGACTTTTCTGATGCGATGATCTTTGCTATGGCGGTTGTGAACATCACGGCGCTGTACTTCCTGATGCCGATCGTCAAACGCGAGATGAAGAGCTATTTCGCACGGCTTAAATCCGGCGAGATCAAGAAGTTCGTCGATTAACGCACGGACTACGCGATTGACAAAGCGGCGTTGCTGCCCTTCTTTCGGCCCCTGATGTATATCGGGGGCCGTTTTCGTTGGGTTATCCATTTCCATATGCGCCCCCAGGGCAGGTGATCGGACTGCTGGGCGGGTCGTTTGATCCGGCACACGAGGGGCACGCGCATATCACCCGCGAAGCGATAAAGCGTTTCGGGCTGGATCGCGTGTGGTGGATGCTGAGCCCCGGCAACCCGTTGAAGGCACAAGGTCCGGCCCCGATGGAGCAGCGTCTGGCGATGGCGCGGCAGGTGATGCAGCATCCGCGGGTCGAGGTCACGGACATCGAGGCCCATCTAGGCACGCGCTATACCGCGCAGACCCTTGCCGCGCTGCGTGCGCGCTATCCCGGCGTGCGGTTCGTCTGGCTGATGGGCGCGGATAATCTGGCGCAGTTCCACCTGTGGCAAGACTGGCAGCAGATCATAGAAACGGTGCCCTTGGGTGTTCTTGCGCGACCCGGCCAGCGGATCTCGGCGCGGATGAGCCGCGCGGCGACGCTGTATGCGCCCTACCGGATTGCGGGGCGGCACAGCCAGCTCTTGGGGCGCTCGCAAGCGCCGGCGTGGTGTTTTGTGAATGTGCCGATGGTCGATGTCAGTTCAAGCGCGATCCGCGCTGCGGGCAAATGGTCAGCGCAGTCTGCAAAAGGCGACGCCCGCCCGTAGATCGTGTCCCGCCCTGCCCAAGGCAAAAGGGACCTCGGCGCAGATGCCGGACCCGCGCCAAGCTCTATTGGCAGGAAATCGCCTGCGGGATTCAGTGACAGGGCGTCAAACATGATCAAAATGGCGCGTTGCGTGTCCCGTCCGTTTCCATGGCCCCGTTGCCCATGAAAATGTGATTTGCTACTGCTTGTGTCACTGGGTCCTGTCAGGTTTAAGTCGCCTCATGAAAACTGTTTTATCACGTCGTTTCTTTCTGGGGTCCGCTGCAGCGGGCATTATCGCGCCGGCTGCGTTTGCGGCCCCGCCGACTGAATCGCTGCGCCCTGTGTTGCGCGGGGATGATCTGTTCCGGCAGTCGATCCCCTCTGCGCAAGAGCTGATCGACAAAGCCAAGCTTGACGGGATGGTGACCTTTAGTCTGGCAGACGCCGAAACCGGTGCGGTGCTTGAACAACATGGCCCGCTTGAGGGCATGCCCCCTGCCAGCGTAACCAAGGCGATTACCGCGCTGTACGCGCTGGACACGCTTGGCGCGGCGCATCAGTTCGAAACGCGGATCATGGCGACCGGCGGTGTCGTGGGCGGCGAGGTGCAGGGCGATCTGATCCTTGTGGGCGGGGGCGATCCGACGCTGGATACCGCCGGGCTCGCGAGGCTGGTGGACGACCTGAAAGCGGCCGGGATCATAGGCGTCAAAGGCGAGCTGAAAGTCTATGAACACAGCCTGCCGATGTTCCCGTTGATTGATGCCGACCAGCCGGATCACGTGGGTTACAATCCGGCAGTGTCGGGGATGGCGCTGAACTTTAACCGCGTGCATTTCGAATGGAAGCGCGAGAACGGCAGCTATGCGGTCACGATGGACGGACGGTCAGGGTCTTACCGCCCCGATGTCGCAATGGCCGCGATGGAGATCAGCGACCGCAGCGCACCGGTATTTACCTATCGCGATGCAGGTACGCGCGATGATTGGAGCGTTGCCCAAAGCGCCTTGGGGAATGGCGGGTCGCGGTGGTTGCCTGTGCGCAAACCGGGGCTTTACGCGGGCGATATATTCAAGACGTTGGCAGGATCACAGGGCATCCGCCTGCGCAACATGAGCCTGATCACCAGCCTGCCAGAGGGCGAGGTCCTGGTGGCCCGAAAAAGTGCGCCTTTGCGCGATATCCTGCGCGATATGTTGAAATATTCCAACAACCTGATCGCTGAGATGGCGGGGCTTTCTGCCACGGTCTATCGCACCGGAACGCCGGTCTCCTTGCGGGCCTCGGCGGCAGAAATGAACGTTTGGGCCAAGGCCAATCTGGGCATGAATGCGCCTGCGCTGGTCGATCATTCCGGTCTGGGTGAAGACAGCCGCGTGTCTTCGCAGGACATGGTGACAGCGCTGGTCAGGATCCACGGGTCAGGCACGTTGAAACCCTTGCTCAAGTCGATTTCCTTGCGGGATTCCAAAGGCCGCCCCGTGCAAAACCATCCGATCAAGGTCGAGGCAAAAACCGGAACGTTGAACTTTGTCTCGGCGCTGGCAGGATATCTGACGGCACCAGACGGGCGGGTGATGGCGTTTGCCGTGTTCACTGCCGACACGCCCCGTCGCGCGACCCTGACGCGCGCGCAACGTGAACGCCCTGACGGGGGGCGGGCCTGGAATGGGCGGGCCAAACGGCTGCAGCAGGGGCTGATTGAACGCTGGGGGGCGTTTCATCAGGCCAAGGATACAGCCTCGCTTTAGCGGATCGGCCCGACCAACTAGTTTATTTTACATGGCGCGCGCGGGCACCGCGTTCGATGGCGGCAGCGTGCAGACGGTCCAGATCCAGTTCATAGCGGATTTCTTCGAGCAGGCGCAGCTCTGCCTCTTCGAGGGTGCCGTCGGCTGCGGCCACGTCACAGGCCAAGGCATATGCCGTCTCGTTTAGGCGGTCAGGCATCGCGGCTTTGACCAGCCCGAACAGGGCATCCAGCCCGTCCTCTTGTTCGAACAGATCAAAGACCATGGAACTGACAGTGCTAATGCGGTCCAGATCATAACCTGAGAACACGGGCAGCATATTCACTGCCGACTGAATCTTGAGCAGTTCCGTGGTGCGGATGTCCTCGTCCGAAGCGGAGACCGCGATCATAATGGCGACAAGACAGTCTTGTGCGCTTAAGCTGAGGGAGGTGTCGTCAATCATGCGCATTTCCGTTCGGTTATTGCGTTGATCTGCAGATTATTGACGGGCCTACAGGGACGCAATAGGTACAGCCTGCCTGCGCGCATTGGGTGCGGGGTGAAAATGATGGAATTGATGACATGTCGCAGATGCGTGAAGCAGCCCTAACCAGCAAAGCGTGGCCGTTCGAGGAAGCACGTCGGGTGTTGAAACGCTATGCAAATAAGGCTCCCGAGAAGGGGCATGTCTTGTTCGAGACCGGCTATGGCCCGTCGGGTCTTCCGCACATCGGGACCTTCGGCGAAGTTGCGCGCACGACGATGATCCGCCGCGCTTTTCAGCTGATCAGCGACATTCCGACGCGGTTGGTGTGCTTTTCGGACGATCTGGACGGGATGCGCAAAGTGCCGAGCAACGTGCCGGACCCCGAAGCCTTGGCCGAACATTTGCAAAGACCACTGACATCTGTGCCCGATCCTTTCGGCACGCACGACAGCTTTGGCGCACATAACAACGCGATGCTGCGCCGGTTCCTTGATACATTCGGGTTCGAATATGAATTCATCTCGGCCACCGAATTCTACGGGTCGGGCAAGTTCGACGAAGTGCTGCTGCGCGCCGCCGAGAAGTATGACGAGATCATGGAAGTGATGCTGAAGTCGCTGCGCGAAGAGCGCCGCCAGACCTATTCGATCTTCCTGCCGATCCATCCTGAAACGGGGCGGGTGATGTATGTGCCGATGAAAGAGGTCAACGCCAAGGAAGGCACGATCACTTTCGAAGACGAAGACGGTACAGAAATGATCTTGCCGCTGACCGGTGGCCACGTAAAATTGCAGTGGAAGCCTGACTTTGGCGCCCGTTGGGCAGCGCTGGATGTCGACTTTGAGATGTACGGCAAGGACCACAGCACCAACACGCCGATCTATGACAAAATTTGCCGCATTCTGGGCAACCGCCCACCAGAGCATTTCACCTACGAGCTGTTCCTTGATCAGGACGGGCACAAGATTTCCAAGTCGTCGGGAAACGGGCTGACCATCGATGAATGGCTGACCTACGCCAGCGCGGAATCGCTGTCGTATTTCATGTATCTCAAGCCCAAGACGGCCAAGCGCATGTATTTCGATGTGATCCCCAAGGCGGTTGATGAATACCACCAACAGCTGCGCGCGTTTGAGACGCAGGATGACAAGGGCAAGCTGAACAACCCTGTTTGGCATATCCACGGGGGCGATGTGCCCAAGTCGGATATGATCGTGCCGTATTCGATGCTGCTGAACCTTGCGTCTGTTTCCTCGGCCGAAGAAAAGTCGCAGCTGTGGGGCTTTATCCAGCGTTATGCGCCTGATGCGACGCCCGAAGGCAACCCCGGTATGGATGCGGCGGCCGAACATGCGGTGCGCTATTACAACGACTTTGTGAAGCCCACCAAAGTGTTCCGCGCGCCCACCGATCTGGAGCGCGAAGCGCTGGAAGACCTGCGTGACCAGCTGAAAACATGGGACGGCGGGCTGGATGCCGAGGCGTTGCAGACGATGGTTTTCGCTGTCGGGAAAGAACGTTTCGACCCGCTACGTGATTGGTTTACTGCGCTTTACGAAGTGTTGTTGGGCGCAAGCCAAGGCCCGCGTTTCGGCGGCTTCATCGCGCTTTATGGTGTGGATGAGACTGTCGCACTGATCGACGACGCGCTGGCAGGCAAGCTGACCACGGCGTGAAACTATTGCCCTATGGTGTGCGTGGATTAAGTTAAGTCCAACACATCATAGGGAGCATTCTCATGCGTGGCGCGGTTCTTTCGGCCTTTTTCGGGATGGTTTTGACCTTTGCGACGGCGTTTGGTGCCACGGCGCAGCAGGCGGATATCGAAAGCACGATCACCGGCCAGTTCGAGGCCTTTAAGGCAGATGATTTCGAGGGCGCGTTCGAATATGCGAGCCCCAATCTGCAGATGATGTTTCAATCCACCGAAAATTTTAAACGTATGGTGACCTCGGGCTATCCGATGGTCTGGAAAAACACCGACGTGCGGTTTCTGGACCTACGCGAGATCGCGGGCGCACAGTGGCAGAAGGTGCAGGTGACGGACCTGAAGGGTTTCACCTATTTACTGGATTATCAGATGGTTGAGACGCCGGAGGGCTGGCGCATTGCCTCTGTTCAGCTGCTGGATGCGCCAAGCGTTTCGGCGTGACGTTGCCCCCGAGCGCCGTACGCTGCGGTTAGACGTGATTAACCACTTGTGAATATTTCTATCCCCCTGCCGGCCAAGCGTCGGAGTTTTGCAATTCATGGGGGGCGACATCGCACCCTCGGCGAAGGGGATGACGATGAACAAGGCAATCACGGACGGTCTGCTGCTGACACCTGCGGCTTTTGCACAAGGCTTGGATGTGTATTCAAGCGGGGATGGCACGGCGGGGTCTGACACCTATGAAAATGCGATAAATGCGGCGTTTATCCCTGCGGATCAGGACTTTGGCGGCGCGCTTGAGCTGATCAAGACGCAATCTACGCAAAAGCTGCGGTACATGGGGCAAACGCCGCTTTTACCGGGGTGCTATTTGCGGATTACGGCGCGGGTCAAAGCGATCGGTGGGAATTTACCCTCGGTGCGGATCGCGGGGTATCCGGCGCTTGGCAATGGCACCCGTGTGGGAGGGCTGGTCGAAGTGGGGCCGGCGGTGGCGCTTACGAGCTATGGCGAAGTGGTCGAGGTCAGCGCGATTGTCGGGTCGGGGCTGCGCGGCGGTGTCGATATGGTCTGGGGCAACGCGCCGGTCTACGGGCATTTTGGACTGGATCTGACGGGGCAGAACGGCGGTGTCGTTCGTATTGATGATGTGCGGATCGAGGATGTGACCAGCGTTTTCCTGCGCGACATGCTGGCACAGGTCGACGTGCGGGACTATGGCGCGGTGGGGGATGGCAGCACGGATGATACGGCTTCCTTTGTTGCGGCGAATGCGGGTGCACAGGGGCGCAGCGTGTTGATCCCGAGCGGGACGTATCTGCTGAACGGTGATGTGACCTTTGACGCGCCGACACGGTTTGAAGGGACGGTGACCATGCCCGCCAGCGCGATCCTGCTGCTGCGGCGGAATTTCGATCTGCCCCATTATATCGAGGCGTTCGGGAATGAAGAGATCGCATTTCGTAAGGCGTTTCAGGCGTTGTTGAATAATGCGGATCATGAATCGCTTGATCTGGGCGGGCGCAAGGTCAACGTTACCGGCCCGATCGATATGCAGGCGGCGACGCCTGAACGCACCAGCTATGCCACGCGACGGGTAGTCCGCAACGGCCAGCTTGAGGCGGCGAGCAATGGCGATTGGGACACGGTAATGGTGACCTCGCAGGCAAGCTATTCGCCCTCGGATGCGCGCAAGCTGACGAATGTCGTGAACGTCGCGAATGTGCCTGTGGGGGCGTTGATCACCGGCAACGGGGTGGGGCGCGAGATTTATGTGCGGGCCAAGAATGTCGCCACACAAGAGATCACGCTGAACGCACCGCTGTATGACGCGGCGGGGACACAGAATTTTACCTTTACGCGGTTTCAGTATCTGCTGGATTTCGGCAACTATAGCCAGCTGAGCAAGTTCGTCCTCGATGACATCGAAATCCAGTGCAACAACGTGGCCAGCGGGATCAACCTTGCGCCGTCGGGGACGATTTTCCATGTGCGCGACTGCTTTATCTCGCGGCCCAAGGATCGGGGGATCACGTCGAGCGGCGGCGGGTGTCAGGGGATGTTCGTGGATCGCTGCCAGTTTCTGTCCGCCGAAGACGCGCTGGACGTGCCGGACCGGACCACGATTGCGATCAACTGCAATGCCAATGACGTCAAGATCCGCGATAACCGTGCCACGCGCTTTCGCCACTTTGCGCTGCTTGCGGGGCAGAATAATATCGTCACGGGGAACCATTTCTTTCAGGGGGATACGGTCAAAAACGGCGTCCGCTCTGCTGGGTTGATCCTTGCGGCGCAGCATACGGCGAGCGTGGTGAGCGGAAATTACATCGACAATTGTTTCGTCGAATGGACCAACGAACAAGACCCCGCGCCGGAATACAGCAGCGAGTATTCTTTCAGCTCCCTGTCGATCAGCGGCAATATATTTCTTTCGGGCGAAGTCGCCCCGTGGTTCAGCTATATCGTGATCAAACCCCATGGGGCGGGTCATGTGATCAACGGGCTTACGATCAACGACAACCGTTTCCGCAGCATCAATGGGTTTATTGATCGGGTGGAGCGTATCGACACGAGCTTTGCCGATATGGATTTCTCGCGCATGCGCAACATAGAGATGACCGGCAATTCGTTTCACGGCATCAGCAATCCGGTCTCTAATCCCGTGCAGGTCGAACATACCGAAGGCAGTTTGGCCAAGACCTGGGTGGTGGATATTGCCGGCCGTTTCCCCTTTGGCGGGTGGGCGATCGCGGTGGACAGCATCACAATGGATGGGCCGGTGCGCGACGGATCGAACGTAGCGCAGTACAGCGCACCCTATGTCTTGACAGATCAGGGAACGGAGCGTGATCTGTTGCATCTGGTCTGGAGCACCAGCGTCAAAGGATCGATCTTTATGCAGGCGCGGATGGATAAACGCTAGAATTCGCGCCAAATCGACAGTTTCAGCGCGGGGTTGGAACTGTCGCTTATCAGCGTTTCGGCCCCGATTTGCAGGCGAATATCAGGGCGGCTTTTGATCGGACGCACAACGATGGAGGGCGCGATAGAGGTCGCGGTGGTGGCAGAGGTCGACGCGTAGAAAATTTGCAGCATCCCTGAAAACCTATCGCCAAAGTTGATCCCGAAGGTGCTGTCCACTTTGGCCAGATGCTCTTGAAGATATACGTCCCACGAAAGCGAACTGTCGATGGTGATCCAGCCGTTTTTCTGCGCGAGCGTGAAGCCGCGGCCCCATGACAGCCCCGCTTTTACATTCGGAGTGACCACATCCCCCACCCACGCCGCGCCGATGCCCAGTTCGGCGGACCAAACGCTTGGGCGATCCCGTCGGCCCAACGGACGGCGTAGGAAAAAAGTAGCGGACCCCGATTGCAGCCCATAAGCGCTTGCGAGAAAACTGACCTCTGCCCCGAGGGTGAGGTCATCGCGGGCGCCGTATTCAAGAAACGTGCTTTCCGAGATGTCATAATTTTGCGTGACACTGACAGTATTTGAACTGAAGCCTTTGCCTTTTTCCCGTAACCAAGCGCCGCTGTGGGCGGGGGCTGGGAAAGTCAGGAGGATAAGGAGGATTGACCATAAGCGCATCGGGTACCCTTTCAACGGGTAGCTTGGCGCTTCATGCTTAATAAATTACTTATAACTGAGGGCGGGGGCGCGGTGACGACGGCATGCAAAAAGGCCCGTAGCGTTGCTACGGGCCTTTTTCGTTAGATCATGTAGGGCCGTTTAGACTTTGACGCTGCTGCCGCGTGGGCCAGCAATCAGCCATACGATAAAGCCAACGACGGGGAAGATCAGGACGCCGAGAATCCAGAGGATTTTCGCAAGGCCCGAAGCGCCGGAGGTGAAGATTTGGTAGATCGCGTAAATGTCTGCGATCAGAATGATTAGTCCGAGAATGCCGAATTCCATTGTAAAGCTCCTGAGTTGTAATCTGAATTACTGTCTGGGGTCACAACTTCGTATCTTCGAAAGATGTTCCCGAAATTGTTGTTGGAACTTTTTCGTGATCGACCGAGTTGCTCTCCCGATAGCCCTGACGGGACAGTGTAATTTGAAGGAAATACTATGAAGACCTCTACAGCAGTTATCGCAGGGCTCGCCGCCATTCTGGTGATCGCATTTGCAATCTTTTTCATCGATATTGATCAGACAGAAGAAGGCGCGCTGCCTGATGTCGACGTCTCTGTTGAAGGGGGAAACCTTCCTAAGTTCGACGCCGAGACCGGTTCGGTTAACGTGACCGAAGAAGAGGTCGATGTTAAAGTTCCTGACGTCGAAATCACCACCGAAGAGAAAACCATCAAAGTTCCCGGTGTTGAAGTAACGCCGCCGTCGAACGACTGATAATACGCATCAGTTTCAACGAAAAAAAACGCCCCCTGATTTGGTCAGGGGGCGTTTTTTTTATGTCTGGTTGGTCTCAGTTTCGGGTGAGTTTAGACGCAGGTTTCGCGCCGTTGTCCCCGTCAGATGTAAAGGTGAGCGTGACCTTGTCGCCTGCCATCAGGTCAGACGGAACAAGGGTCTTTGCATCCAAGGTCCACGATGATTTGTCTTGCAGAACAATGATATTGGCCAAGCGATCGTAGGCCAGGATCGTGCCGGTTGTTTCGTCGGCAAAGGCGGGGGCAGAGAGGGCGGTCAGGCCCAGGGTGGCAAGGGCGATCAGGCGCATTTGGGATCCTCCGATAAAGCGCAGATTCCGAATGTGGGGTGGGCGCGGGTGCAAAGCAATCACCTGACAACGGGTGCATGAAAATAATTATGCGTCATGTGATGTCGGGGAACTGCGGACTGTTCGATGTGTTGTGCCGCTACATCCAGCCGAAAGGAGAGAGCGATGAAAGCCCAATCAAAATCCCAGCAACGTGCCGCTGGCGCGGCCCTGTCTGCAAAACGGGGCGAGACAAAGGTGAACGATCTGCAAGGCGCGTCGAAAGATATGTACGACAGCATGTCCGAGGACGAGCTGGAGAAAATGGCCTCGACCGAGCATGATGGATTGCCGGACGAGGTCGAAGACTAGGCGCGCGCCTCTTAGCGTTTTTTGCCACCGTAACGGGATTTGCCACCGCGCATCCCGCCGCGGCCACCGGTTGACCGGCCCGATGCTTTTTGCGCGTTGTCAACGGCTTTATCCACCGCATACTGGCGGGCCATTGGATCATCGGCGATGGCGAGATCGACGGCTTCAAGCCGTTTGACCTCGTCACGCAGACGTGCGGCTTCTTCAAATTCAAGGTTCTCGGCCGCTTTGCGCATGTCGGTGCGCAACCCGTCGAGCACGGTTTGCAGGTTGCCGCCCGCCAACGGGTTGTCGATCTTGGCGGTGACGCGGCTCATGTCCACATCGCCTTTGTAGAGACCGGCAAGGATGTCATCGACGTTCTTTTTCACCGTTGTCGGCGTGATCCCGTGCTCTTCGTTATAGGCGACTTGCTTGGCACGACGGCGATCGGTTTCGCCCATGGCGCGTTCCATCGAGCCGGTGATGCGGTCGGCGTACATGATCACGCGGCCTTCAGCATTCCGCGCGGCACGACCGATGGTCTGGATCAGCGAGGTTTCAGAGCGCAGGAAGCCCTCTTTATCCGCGTCGAGAATTGCCACCAGCCCACATTCGGGGATGTCCAAGCCTTCACGCAACAGGTTGATCCCGATCAGCACGTCAAACGCGCCGAGCCGCAGGTCGCGCAGAATCTCGATCCGCTCAATCGTGTCAATGTCGCTGTGCATATAGCGCACGCGGATGCCCTGTTCGTGCATGTATTCTGTCAGGTCTTCGGCCATGCGCTTGGTCAGCACGGTACACAGCGTGCGGAAGCCGTCGGCAGCGACCTTGCGCACCTCGTCCAGCAAATCGTCGACCTGCATTTCCACGGGGCGAATTTCGATCTGAGGGTCGACCAGTCCAGTGGGACGAATGATCTGTTCGGTGAAGACACCGCCGGTTTGTTCGATCTCCCACGCTGCGGGCGTCGCCGAGACAAACACCGATTGCGGGCGCATGGCGTCCCATTCCTCGAACTTCAAAGGACGGTTGTCCATACAAGAGGGCAGGCGGAACCCGTGTTCAGCCAACGTCATCTTGCGCCTAAAGTCACCCTTGTACATGCCACCGATTTGCGGGACCGACACGTGGGATTCATCTGCAAAAACAATGGCGTTGTCAGGAATGAATTCGAACAGGGTGGGGGGCGGTTCGCCCGGGGCACGGCCCGTCAGATAGCGCGAGTAGTTCTCGATCCCGTTGCACACGCCTGTGGCTTCCAGCATTTCGATGTCAAAGTTGCAGCGCTGCTCAAGCCGTTGCGCCTCCAGCAGTTTGCCTTCGCCCACCAATTGATCAAGCCGCATCCGCAGCTCTTTCTTGATGCCGATCACCGCCTGATTCATCGTCGGCTTTGGGGTCACATAGTGGCTGTTAGCGTAGACGCGGATCTGGTCGAAGGTACCGGTTTTCTCGCCCGTAAGAGGGTCGAATTCAGTGATGCTTTCCAGCTCTTCGCCAAAGAAAGACAGACGCCATGCGCGGTCTTCAAGGTGAGCGGGGAAAATTTCGAGGCTATCACCGCGCACACGAAAGGTGCCGCGCTGGAAGGCGGCGTCGTTGCGTTTATAAGCCTGTGCGATCAGGTCGGCGATCACCTGACGCTGGTCGTAAGAGCTGCCGGTTTTCAAATCCTGCGTCATCGCGCCATAGGTTTCGACAGAGCCGATACCGTAGATGCACGAGACAGAGGCGATGATGATCACATCATCGCGTTCCAGCAGCGCCCGCGTGGCAGAGTGGCGCATCCGGTCAATCTGTTCGTTGATCTGGCTTTCCTTCTCGATGAAGGTGTCAGAACGGGCGACATAGGCTTCGGGTTGATAGTAGTCATAATAGCTGACGAAATATTCGACCGCGTTTTCGGGAAAGAACCCTTTGAATTCGCCATAAAGCTGCGCTGCCAGCGTCTTGTTCGGCGCAAGGATGATGGCGGGGCGCTGTGTTTCCTCGATCACCTTGGCCATCGTAAACGTCTTGCCCGTCCCCGTGGCCCCCAACAACACCTGATCGCGTTCGCCTGACCGCACCCCTTCGGACAGTTCCTTGATTGCGGTGGGCTGGTCGCCTGCGGGTTCGAATTCGGTCGAAAGCATGAACTTCTTGCCGCCCTCAAGTTTGGGGCGGTCGCGCACATTGGGCGCGGGGTTGGCAAGATAGGCGTCTTTGCGCTCGGGCAAACTATCAGAGTGGGCGTAGGCCATAACATCGTCCTTTGGGGGTGCCCCTAAGGTGTCATGTTTTTGCGCGGGTTCAAGGGGCGTAGCCCTGCGCGAGGCGCATATGTCGCTTTCGTCGCAGGCTTATTTGGTCAGGCGCTTGCGGTTGGCACTGACCTTTTTGCTAACCGGTGCCATCGCGGCCGAGAGAATCTGGTCCGGTGTGCCGCCTGCAAAGGCTGCTTTGGTGGCCGCCTCATAGGCTTTTGCCATGGCAGGGCCCTTTTCATTGACCATGCGGGCGTTTTCTCCGCGGGACTGCGGTAGGGCACCGGCCATCCCCAAAAGCCTAAGCGTCATAACAGCTTGGGTGTCGATCATCAGCTTGGCGAGGTTGGTATTTAGCGTCATCAGGGTAAGAGGGTTCATGGGATGTGCTCCAATTGCATGGGATCAGCTTATGCTGCGCCGCAGCATATGTAACCCGAATTTGTCACAATTCACCGTGATGCCTTGATCCTTGGCTGTATTTGGCTGATAAACCGCCTAATCACAGCGGAGATTCAGCGATGCGCGCGCGTATTTATCAGCCTTCCCGAACTGCCATGTCCTCTGGCACTGCCAAAACCCGTGTTTGGTTGCTTGAGTTTGACCCGGAGCACGCGCGCGAAATTGACCCGCTGATGGGCTGGACCTCGTCGAAAGACACGCAAACACAGGTGCGTTTGCAGTTCGCGACCAAGGAAGAAGCGGTCGAATACGCCCGTGACCACAATATCGACGCGATGGTTCAAGACCCCAACAAGCGCCGCGCGAATGTGCGTGCTGGTGGCTATGGCGAAAACTTTGCCACAGCGCGCCGCGGGTCCTGGACGCATTAACACTTTCTACTTTTTCACATGTTAGGCCCGATGTGGGCGGTGTGAGCGAGACGCAATACACAGGGCGGCCCCTTCCAAGGTCGCCCGTTTTCTTTTCGACCGATGAACAGACGCGCAAAGGTACAAACTCATGACGATCACCCAACTCGTGACCCACTCCGGCGGCTTTCATGCGGACGAGCTATTGTCGTCAGTCATCCTGACACGGCTGTTCCCCGATGCAACGATCCTGCGCAGCCGCGACACGGCGCTGATCACGCCGGCGGAAGGGCGCATCATCTATGATGTGGGCGGCGACTTTGACGCTGAAGCCGGGATATTTGACCACCACCAACGTCCCAATCCACTGCGCGAAGACGGCCAGCCCTACAGTTCATTCGGGCTGATCTGGGCGCATTACGGGCACGATTATCTGCGCGCGCTTGATGTGCCCGAGGCGGATGTAATCACCATTTACGACAGCTTTGATCGCGGGTTTGTCCTGCCGATCGACCTGCTGGACAATGGTGCCGTCAACGCGTCAGAGGCGGGGCCGCTGTTTGCCGGTCTTACCCTGCCGGCACTGCTGGAAAGCCTCAAGCCCGTGTTCGATGACCGCGAAGAGGGTGTGGACGACCGTGCCTTTGCCGCCGCCTTGCCCATTGCACGCGCTTTCGTCGAAGCCTCCATCCGCCGAAAGGCCGCCAAATTCCGTGCCGAAGCGATGGTAATGGCCGCGATTGACGCTGCGGGTGACGGGCATGTGCTGGACTTGCCGATGGGCATGCCGTTTCGGGGGCCGGTGATCAAGGCGGGTGCAGACCACCTGCTGTTTGTCATCCACCCACGTGGGTCTGAATGGACGCTGACGACGATCCGGTCGGGGGATGATACCTTCGAAAACCGTGCAGATCTGCCGGTAGCATGGGCTGGCCTGAAAGACGCCGCGCTTGAAGAGGCGTCCGGCGTAAAGGGGGCCAAGTTCTGTCACAACGGTCGTTTTATTGCGGTTGCCGACAGCCGCGAGGCGATCTTGGAAATGGCCGATATCGCTGTGCGCGAGGCCACGGCGGCTTAGCATTGGCGATGTAATGGGCCGCGGTTTGCCGGTGGTGGTGGTGTGCTGCTGTACCGCGCGGCGCTGATGCGGTGACCGATCTCGCTTGCCCCCCGGGCGGGCGTGAATACACTGCACCTCCAGCCATCGGGGGGCGACGCGTGAACAGCCAGCTAAGACATTTGCCACAGATCGACACGTTGTTGCAGCAGCCACCGATTGCCCAGGTGGTCGCCGCCTATAGCCACGAGGAAGTGCGCAGCGCCCTGCGGCTGACACTGGACGCGCTGCGCGGCGAAATCCTGAGCGGCGCGGCTGTCGAGCTGCCTGATTTTACCAGCGAGGGTTTTGCCCGCACCCTTGCAGATCGGATCGAGGTGGCCCGCCAGCCGAACCTGCGTCCCGTGATCAACGCGACGGGTATCATCATCCACACCAATCTTGGCCGTGCCCGCCTTGCGCCCGAAGCCTTGCAAGCGATGCGCGACATCGGTGCGCGTCCGTCGAACCTTGAACTGAACCTTGCTACCGGTAAGCGTGGATCGCGGTATGACCATGCCGAGGCGCTGATTTGCCATTTGACGGGTGCAGAGGCGGCGCTGATCGTGAACAACTGCGCCGCGGCGGTGGTGCTGGCGTTGATGGGAACCGCGTCGGGGCGCAAGGTGATCGCGTCGCGGGGGGAGCTGATCGAAATTGGCGGATCATTCCGCCTGCCCGACGTCATCGCTCAAAGCGGGGCAGTCCTGAAAGAAGTCGGCGCCACGAACAAAACCCGGCTTAGCGATTATGCCGACGCGGTGGATGAGGACACGGCGGTTCTGTTGAAAAGCCATACCAGCAATTTTCGCATTGTTGGATTTACCTCTGCCCCGTCACGCACGGCTTTGGCGCAATTGGCAGCAGAGCGGGACCTGATCCTGATGGAAGATCTGGGCAGCGGCGTGCTGATTGACCTGTCGCCTTTCGGTCTGCGGGATGAACCGGTGGTGGCGGATATTTTGAAAGCGGGCGTCGATCTGGTCATGTTCTCGGGTGACAAGCTGTTGGGCGGGCCACAGGCGGGCATCATTGCGGGGCGAGCCGACATTATTGCAGGGTTGCGCAAGCATCCGCTGCTGCGGGCTTTGCGGATCGATAAGCTGTCCCTCGCCGCACTTGAGGCAACTTTGCGACTGTACCTGCCGCCCCATAATCCGCTGTCACGGGTGCCTGTGTTGCAAGCGTTGTCGCAGCCCCTGGCGGAAGTCGAGGTGCGGGCGCAGAAACTGGCGGCGTCTGTAGAAGCTATGAATGGCGTCACAGCATCGGTGACCCCGTCCGCTGCCTATGTCGGTGGCGGATCGTTGCCACAGCAGGACTTGGAAAGCGTAAGCGTCGTGGTGGCCTGTGATCCCCTTTCACCGGAAGCGCTTAGCGACCGGCTGCGCGGGGGGCCGGTGCCGGTCGTCGCGCGCATCCATCAGGGAAAGTTGTGGCTGGATATGCGCACAGTCACCGATGCGGAATTGCCTGATATCGTTGCCGCACTCGGTACGATTGCCGCCCCATGACATCGGCTTGTGTGATCGTGATCGGCCATGTGGACCATGGCAAGACGGCGTTGGTGCGGGCGTTGACAGGCATGGAAACGGACCGGCTGGCCGAAGAGAAAGCCCGTGGTCTGTCGATCGCGCTGGGCTTTGCGCATTGCGAGATGGCAGGCGGTACACTTGACCTGATTGACGCACCGGGACACGAGGATTTCATGCGCACGATGGTGTCTGGCGCAAGCGGGGCGCAGGGCGCGCTGCTGGTGGTTTCTGCTGTGGATGGCGTCGCTGCGCAAACGCGCGAGCATGTGAAGATTGCGCAGCTGTTGCAGGTCCCAGTAGCTGTCGTCGCGGTGACAAAGGCCGATTTGATCCCTGCTGACGATCTGCCAGCGCGGCTGGCCGCGATTGGCGATGCCCTTGCGGCGCAGGGTGTCACGCGGGCCGAACTGGTGCCCTGTTCAGCCACGACCGCTGGCGGGGTGGACGGGCTGAGACAGGCGCTGGCGGCGCAGTTTTCAGACCTGCCACCACGGGCGGTTCCGGCGGGCGCTTTCCTGCCGGTGGATCGGGTGTTCACTTTGGCGGGGCGTGGCACAGTGGTGACGGGGACGTTGCTTGGGGCGGCGCTGTCTGTTGGCGATGCGCTTGTGGTTCAGCCACGCGGCGCAGCAACGGTTGTGCGCGGGCTGCAATCGCGCGGTACTGCGCGGAAACGGGTCGAGATAGGCGAGAGGGTTGCCGTGAACCTGCGCGGCATCTCGGTTGAAGAGGTGGCGCGCGGTGATGTCCTGTGTGGGACCGCATACGCACCGTCTGCATGTATGGACGTGGCGCTGACCGTCTCTGCCAGTGCGGCGCGACCGGTCAAACATATGCAAGAGCTGCGCGTGCTCTGGGGCACCGCGCATGAGGTCGCGACACTGCGGCTGATGGGCGGCGGGCAGATCGCGCCGGGTGGGACGGGGCTGGGGCAGCTTCGGTTTAAACAGCCGGTGGTCGGCTTTGCGGGGCAGGCGGCGGTGCTGCGCCAGCTTTCGCCCGCGGCGACGCTGGCGGGTGCGGTGATTCTGGACCCGCAAGCCACTGCGGTCGGGGCGGGCGACAAGCGGCGGCTTGCGGTTCTGCAGGCGGCACACACTCAAGACGCGGCGGCCATCGCGGCAGCGCTATGTGGCCAAGGGCGCGGTGTAGCGTTTCGGGCTGATATGATGCGACTGGCGCGTGGTGCAGAGACTGTAGGCTTGCCAGAGGGCACTGTGCCCCTGTCCGCAGATCGTCTCGCGTTGACCGATGATTTTGCCGCGGTGCAAGAGGCGCTGCTGGGGGCGTTGCGGGGATTTCATGCCGAACATCCGATAAAGCAGGGGGCCGCGCCTGCTTTGCTACAACAGGTGACGCCGCTGCGGGCGCTGGTGCCTTTTGCCCAAGCCGCGCTGGTCAAGGCGGGCGAGGTCATGTTGCGCGATGGTTTGATTGGTCTGGCGCAGCATGATCCCTTTGCAGCACTTGCCGCGCAACAGGCGGCGCGCCTGACGGAGATTGAAGAGAGTATTCGTACCGGCGGCACCACCCCCCCTGACCTGCGGCAGTTCGATGCGCCGGACGACGCTGATCTGATTGCCCTGATGGTGGGTCAGGGGCGGCTGGTATCGCTGCCTAATATCGCGCTGAAGCAGCAGGTTGTGTTTCATGAAGCGACCATCAGACAAGCGCAGCGGACCCTCGCGGCGGCCTTCCCTCCGCCCATGGTCTTTACCACCGGCGAGGCACGCAGTGCCTTGGCGACGAGCCGCAAGTTTATCGTGCCGCTGCTTGAGCATCTGGACGCCCAAGGTATCACTCTGCGGGAGAACGACACACGGCACATGGTAAAGCCTGCGCATTAGACTTTCCCCCGCACCCCACCGCCGCTAGTCTGCCCTCAGTGCGGAGGCGACCGGAGTCTGGTGGCTTCCCTGGTCTTCAAAACCATGGACGCGTCGATACGGCGTGTGGTGGGTTCGATTCCCATCCGTCTCCGCCAACCCGTCTGGACATGCCCTTCGATCCCCCACAGTATGCAGCGGCATACTTGGGAGGGGGCGACATGAGCGATCAGAAACCGGAATTTACGCTGAATGATCTGGAGGGGGCAGCCCATCATTTTGACGGCACGGGCCCTGCGTTGATCTGTTTTGTGAAAGAGGATTGCGAGACCTGCAATATCGCGGGGCCTGTTCTGCAAGCACTGTCGCAGGCCTATGGCGATGCTGTCCGGTTTTTGGTGCCGGGGCAGTCGGGCGAGAAGAACGCCGATTTCGCACAGCGCCACGGGCTGACCATGCCGGTGCTGGAGGATGCGGGGTGCAAGACCTCGTTCAACTGGGATTTCGAGATCGTGCCGGCGGTGTACTGGATCGACGAAAGCGGCGAGGTTGTGACTCATTTCGAAGGCTTCGTGCGCGATGACTGGCAGGCGTTGTCTGATCAGATGGCCAGTGCCACGGGCAAAGCTGCGGCGCAGATTGATTGGGACGGCCTGCCTGCCTGGCGCCCTGGATGCGGGTCGAAACACTTTGACCCCGAGGTGTATGACACCCTGCGGGCCGAGGCCGACGGCAGCCGTCTGCGCGCCCGCAAGGTAGAGGTCGCCAGCGGTGATGACATGGCGGAATTCATGTTCGATCAGGGCTTTTCGGACGGGTTGCCCTTGGTGCCGCCGACGCCTGAACGGGTGATCCGCATGCTAGAGGGGACGCACCGTGATCCGCAGGATGTCGTTGCCACGGTGCCGCCAAACATGGGCATCGCCACGGTCGAAAAGATCGCGATCAATGCGGTGATGGCAGGGTGTAAGCCCGAATATCTGCCCGTGGTGATCGCCGCGGTAGAGGCCGTCTGCACCGACGAATTCAACATTCACGGGGTCACGGCCACCACCATGGGCGCGGCCACGGTGATGGTGGTCAACGGACCGATTGTGGACCAGATCGGGTTGAATGGCGGGCTAGGGGCTTTGGGGGCCGGCAACCGCGCCAACGCCACCATCGGGCGCGCCCTGCGGTTGATCATTCGCAATGTCGGCGGCGCGACTACGGGCGGCGTCGAACGGTCGGTTTTGGGCAATCCGATGAAATACACCATGTGCTTTGCCGAGAACGAAGAACGCTCCCCCTGGGAGCCGCTGCATGTGGAGCGGGGGTTCAAGGCGGAGGAGTCTGTCGTGACCGTCTTTGCCATGACCGGTGGGCCGGTGCATCTGGTGGACCAGACCTCGCGCAAGCCGGACCAGATTGCAGGGTCGCTGGGGCAGGGGCTTGAAGGGGTTTTTCTGCCCAAGATGCACAACCTGCCCATCGACGCGCTGCTGGTGGTCTGCCCTGAACATATCAACACGCTGACCGTCGATGGCCCCTATTCCAAGGACCGGCTGCGCGACCGCATTCAGCAGGTCACCGCGCGCCCGCTGTCCGAGATGGTGCAGGACGATCATTCGGGTGCGGGTATCCCCGTGGCGGATGCCGAACGCATGGGGCCGGAGAAGCTGGCGCAGCTTGCCCCCAAATTCGCAAGCAAGGAATACATCCATATCGTCGTGGCTGGTGGGGATGCGGGCAAATTCTCGTCCGCGTTCCACGGGTGGGCCACGGGCGAAGTGGGGTCGATTTCCGTTTCCAGAAAGATCGATCTGGGCTAGGTTTCACAGCAGAGGAGGACGTGAATGACAATAATTCTTGACCCGACGGACGAACGTGTCCCCGTCGCGCGTCAGATCAGCGAACGTTCCGGTTCGGTGCAGGGGGTTGTCGGGCTGCTGAATATCAGCAAGCCACGTGGCAATATCCTGCTGGATGAACTGGACAGGTTGCTGACCGAAAACGCACCCGGCGTTGAGATCCGGCACTATATCAAGCCGACTTTCGCCAAACCGTGCCCCGACACGCTGCGCCACCAGATCCGCGATGAATGCGATTTTCTGGTCGAAGGGCTGGCGGACTGAGGATCATGTACCACGTGCAGTATGCACGATACAGTCTGGTTTGAAATCCAGGGGATCCCGTCTGTTTCTATCGCTTCGAGCGTGTTCGGCCAAGCCGCTGAAACGCAGCGCAAGGCGTTAGGCATGGAGGGCGCGCGCTATGTGCTGGTGCCGCATCCTATTCAGGATGCCACGGACGACGAAATGCGGGCCAAGGCCCGCGAGGCGTTCGACCAGATCATCGGGGCGTTGCGCGACGCGTGACTGACGCAAAAATATGAGGCGGCGCGGGGAAACCTGCGCCGCCTTTTTCGTGGGCGGCTTTTAGAGCTCGGACAGCCAGCGCAGAGATGTCAGGTCATCCGCGATCCAGATCATCGCTTTGGCGTGGTCCAGTTCCGGAGGTTTCGGCAGGATGCCGGCAGGGATCACCGTGGCGCGGGCAAGGGATCGCTCGAGAGGCTCGCCCACCGTTTCATGCATGTACCGCACGGCTTGAAGCAGGCTCAGGTCGGCCCCTGCCAGCGTCCCGTCGGTCAGTGTTAACCGTCCGTCGCGGCGCAAGATCTCGCGTCCGTTCAGGGTAAAGCAGGTGAGATCAGAGCCGCCGGTCGCCATTGCGTCGGTCACCAGAAACACCTCCTCCGCGCCACGGTTGGCGGCAAGTGCTGCGCGGATCATCGCAGGATGCACGTGCACGCCATCCGCTATCAGCCCTGAAGCCACGCGCGGATGATCCAGCGCGGCCCCGACCAGACCGGGGGCGCGGGCGTTGGCTTGGCTCATGGCGTTGAACAGATGCGTCGCCATGCGGGCACCCGCATCAAAGGCGCGCATCGCCGTGTCGTAATCGCAATCGCTGTGCCCCAACGATACCAGCACGCCTGCCTCGGTCAGCGCCGCGATCTGGTCGGGGGTGGCGTTCTCGGGGGCGAGGGTCATTATCAGGTTCGGGATTTGCGCGACAGCGTCGGTCAGCATCGATATATCGTCAGCCGTCAAAGAGCGGATCAGGCTACCATCATGCGCCCCTTTGCGGGCAACGGACAGATGCGGCCCCTCAAGGTGGAGGCCCGCGATGCCGGGAATGCCTTGGTGCAGCGCCTCGGTCACGGCGGCGATGGCGGCGCGGCTGTGGGCGGGCGTATCGGTGATTAGCGTGGGCAGGAGCGCATGGGTGCCAAGCCGCCGGTGTGCTGTGGCCATGATACGCAGCGTGGCCAGATCAGGGGCGCTGTTCAGCATCACCCCGCCGCCGCCATTCACTTGCAGATCAACAAAACCGGGCGACAGGATGCCGCCTGCAAGCGGATGTGTCTTGGTGCGCTGTGGCAGCTCGGCCTGTGGCATGATGTTGGTCGCGCCGCCGGCATCGACCACCAGCGCATGATCGACCAACAGCGTCTGGCCGTCGAACACACGGGCTCCGGTAAAGGCAATCATGGGCGGGTTCCTTCGCGGGCTGCGCGCAAGGCCAGCGCGATCGCCCCGTCCAGTGCACGGCCCTTGGCATCGATGAGATGAGCGGTCTGGGTTTCGGGCAGATAGGCGGCATAATGCGGGCCGACCCCTCCGGTCAGGCACAGATGGTCGTCGGGCTGGTGATCCAGCGCGATTAGGGCGCGGGTCAGGTAGTCAGCCCCGCGTGCCATCAGCGCCCGCCCGATGCTGTCGCCCTCTGCGGCGGCCTGTACCACATCAGGGGCGAGGGTGGCGAAGTCGCCGGGTCGCGCCTTGAGGCTGAATTGGACGATGCCCGTGCCGCCGCTGAACCTATCCAGCATCTGTTGTGAAAGCGGGCTGGCGGGGGTGATTCCGTCAACGGCCAGTAGCGTCTGTTCCAGCACCCCGTGCCCCAGCCACGCGCCAGAGGCCTGATCCGACACCTGATAGCCCCAGCCGCCGATGCATGTTTGCACACCTGCCTTCTGACGGCCCACAATAGTGCCTGTGCCAAGCGCGATCAGATAGCAGTCTTGCGCACCCACGGCACCGACGAGGGTGGTGGTCGTGTCTTCGGTCACGACGGATTTGGCAAAGGGCAGACCGGCCTGCACGCGCGGGCCCAATTCGGGCCCTGTGTACCCTGCGAGCCCCAGATGCGCCACGGCGCGGGACATATGGGACACGTCCAGACCCGCCTGCGCAACTGCCTCGCGGGTGGCGGTCAGGATGTTGTCGATTGCGGCGGCGCAGTCTGTGCTGACATTCGCGCGACCCCCTGTGGCTTCGGCAAGGATACGGCCATCGGGGGTGGCAACAGCGACGCGGCATCCGGTGCCGCCGCCATCAACGCCGATCAGAAAGGGAGGGTCAATTTGTGTCATTCGAATTGTGTAGGCCACCTGTTTTGGCGGGGAAAGACAATTTTCACCCTTCGGTTTGCCCGTGACGGCAACGGGTTTGCAAACGGCACTCTGGTGTGATAAGTTAGCGCTAACATACTCACGTATTTGCAGGGAAGCCCCTAGGGTCAACCCCGCCGCGAAGGGAAGCCTGATGTTGAACGAGACCGTAGCCCGCGTCACCGACCGGATCATCGAACGCAGCGCGCCAAGCCGTGATGCCTATCTTGCACGGATGCGTCGCGCCGCCGAAGACGGGCCAGCGCGGGCGCACCTGTCGTGCAGCGGGCAGGCACATGCCTATGCCGGTGCGGGGCAGGATCAGGCGGCCCTAGCGACGCAGTCGGCCGGCAATATCGGGATCATCACGACCTACAACGATATGCTGTCGGCGCATCAGCCGTTTGAACGCTACCCCACGTTGATCCGTGATACAGCGCGTGCCGCGGGCGGTACGGCACAGGTTGCGGGCGGCGTGCCTGCCATGTGCGACGGCGTGACCCAAGGCACACCGGGGATGGAGCTGAGCCTGTTTTCGCGCGATATCATCGCCATGGCGGCGGGGGTCGGGCTGAGCCACAACACCTTTGATTCCGCGATCTATCTGGGGGTTTGCGACAAGATCGTACCAGGGTTGGTCATCGCCGCGCAGGCGTTTGGTCATCTGCCTGCGATCTTCCTACCAGCGGGGCCAATGACATCGGGTGTTTCCAACGATGACAAGGCGATCGTCCGCCAGAAGTTTGCCGCAGGCGAAGCCACCCGCGAAGAGCTTATGGCCTCGGAGATGGCGGCCTATCACGGGCCGGGCACTTGTACCTTTTACGGCACGGCCAACACCAACCAGATGCTGATGGAATTCATGGGCCTGCACCTGCCCGGCGCGTCCTTCGTGAACCCCAACACGCCCCTGCGCGATGCGCTGACGGTGGTGGGCACGCAGCGGGCTTTGGCTGTCAGCCATCTGGGCAATGAATATACGCCTGTCTGCGATGTCCTGAACGAAAAGGCCTATGTGAACGGCATCGTCGGGCTGAATGCGACGGGCGGGTCGACCAATCTTCTGATCCACCTTGTCGCCATGGCGCGGGCCGGTGGTATCGTGTTGGACTGGCAGGATTTCTCAGATCTGGCTGATGTCACGCCCCTGCTGGCGCGGGTCTATCCAAACGGTTTGGCCGACGTGAACCACTTTCACGCGGCGGGGGGCTTGGGCTTTATGATCGGGCAGCTGATGTCGGGCGGTTTGCTGCATGACGAGGTCAAAACGATCGCGGGCGAGGGGCTGTCGCGCTATACCCAAGATCCCAAGCTCAAAGACGGTGCTGTCGAATGGGTGGCGGGGCCGACCAAGACGCTCAACGAAAAGATCGTGCGCCCCATTGGCGACCCCTTCCAGCCCACGGGCGGGTTGAAACGTCTGGCGGGCAATCTGGGCAATGCGGTCACCAAGGTCTCTGCCGTGAAGCCGGAGCATCACATCGTCGAAGCGCCGGTCCGCGTGTTCCATGATCAGGAAAGCGTGAAAGACGCCTATCGCAACGGTGAGTTCAACGAAGACGTCATCGTCGTCGTGCGCTTTCAGGGGCCCAAAGCCAACGGCATGCCCGAACTGCACAGCCTGACACCGGTGCTGGCGAACCTGCAAGCGCGCGGGTTGAAGGTGGCGCTGGTCACCGACGGGCGTATGTCCGGCGCGTCGGGCAAGGTGCTGAGCGCGATCCACGTCTGCCCCGAAGCGGTGGACGGCGGACCGATTGCACGTTTGCAAGACGGTGATATCGTGCGTGTCGATGCCCGCGACGGGCAGCTGACGGTATTGACCCCCGGCGCGATGGAGCGTCCGGTCACCACGGCTGATCTGTCGGGCAATGAATACGGGCAGGGGCGCGAGCTGTTTGCCACTTTCCGCAACACAGTTGGCACGGCCGATACCGGCGCCAGCAGCATTTGAACCTGACCAGAGGATGACCCGATGACCCCGCAAGACGCCAGCGCCGCTGCCTATGCCATCTGTAAACGTGCGCCCATCGTGCCGGTATTGGTGGTGCATGACGTGCTGCACGCCCGTCCCTTGGCCGAAGCGTTGGTCGCCGGCGGTTTGCCCGCGTTAGAGGTGACGTTGCGCACGGATGCCGCCCTTGAGGTCATTGCCGAAATGGCAAAGGTCGAAGGCGGCATTGTGGGGGCGGGCACGTTGCTGACGCCTGATGACGTCAAGCGTGCGGTGGATGCGGGGGCGACATTCGGTGTGTCCCCCGGTGCCACGGACAAGCTGTTGCAGGCGGCCGAAGATCTGGGGCTGCCCATGCTGCCCGGTGCCGCCACCGCGTCAGAGGCGATGCGCCTGTATGAACGTGGCTATGACATGCTGAAATTCTTCCCCGCCGAAGCAGCGGGTGGGGCGCCGTTTCTGAAATCGCTGTCTTCGCCACTGCCACAGGTGCGGTTCTGCCCCACAGGCGGCGTCAGCCCCGCGAATGCGGAAAGCTATCTGTCGCTGCCGAATGTCGTCTGCGCGGGCGGCAGCTGGGTCGCGCCGGACAATCTGATGCGCAAGGGCGATTGGGCGGCGATCACCGAACTGGCCCGCGCCGCCAGCACCCTTGGCAGCCGCGGTTAAAGCGACGCCGCCGCACGACTGGCCTGATCATATTGACCCGAGATCGCGCGCAGCTGCGCCGCGATCTCGCGCAGGTCGTCGCCCTTGATATCGGTGCGCCCCATGCTGTCGATCAGGCAGGTGTTGCGCACCGCGCGGTAGGTCTCTATCAGCTCGGCCCCGCTGGCGGAGGTGCGATAAAAAACCTCTTTGCCACGTTTCTCTGCATCGAGCAGGCCGGACTTCAGCAGTTTGCGCAGCGCATAGTTCACCGTGTGCGTGTCTTCGATGTTCAGCAAAAAACAGATGTCCGTCAGCCGCTTTTCACGGTCGCGGTGGTTGGTGTTGTGCAGCACCAGAATTTCAAGCGGCGTCAGATCGGCATTGCCCGCCGCCGCCATGCAACGCGACATCCAGCGGGAGAAGGCGTTGTAGGCAATGATCATCCCGTATTCGAGCTCGGACGCCTCCCATCCTTCGCCCTCGGCAAGGTGGCGGGACGATACGATACGGCGGGATGGGTGCGATTTTGGGTCTGACATCGGGGCCTCGAGACTGGTTTTCACTGTCGTTATGTTAGCGTATTGTCGGTATGGCGCAATCGGTCTGTGCGCCAAGGACACGCCCGCCCGAGAAAAATGTAGCAAGGATGGCGTGACGCGGCGGGGCACGCTAGCAAAGGGACAACGGACGACGACCCTCACAGCCTTTGCGATAGGATAGACGATGCTGCGATTTCTTATGCCGGTATTGGCCGCGCTTTTGCTTCTTCCCATGGATGCACAGGCGACAGAACGGATGCGCCTTGGCTATGGCCGTCTGATCACCAATGACGCCATCGCAGAGTTCCGCGATCGCGAGCGGACCGGTTCCTACGTGTCCTCGCGTGTCTGGGGGCCAGAATGGACAGGTCGCTTGCCAGACCGCTTTGGGCAGTTGATCGAGCTGCGTTTGGGGGTAGAGCTGCTGGCCCCCGCGAGCCTGCGTCGCCCGCGACCTGGATCGCGCCCTTGGGCCGGTGCGTTGTCTGCCGGGGTGCACACGCATTTCGAACGTGACAGCGTCGAATATTCGGTCGGGGCCGCGATCTATGCCACAGGTCCGCAGACCCATCTGGATGACCTGCAACGGGGGCTTCACGATCTAATCGACGCGACCTCGCCCTCGGATCGGGTGCTGGATAACCAGATCGAAGACGGCTTTCACCCCACGGTTCTGGTCGAGGCGGCTCGCAGCTTTCCGATTGGCGCGCGGACAACGTTGCGCCCCTTTGTCGAAGGGCAAGCGGGGATAGAGACATTCATGCGCGTGGGCTTTGATCTGACCTTTGGCGACATCACGCGGGGCGAGCTTTTGGTGCGCGACAGCACCACCGGCCACCGTTACCGCGTGGTGCAGAACACTGACGCGACGGGGTTTGGCTTTGTTATCGGGGCGGATATGGCGCGGGTCAGCGACAGTGTGTTCCTGCCGTCGGACCGTGGCTATGACCTGACATCGCGCCGGGATCGTGTGCGTGCGGGGGTGCATTGGCAGGGCGAGCGTGCGTCGGCCTTTTATGGTCTGACGTGGCTGGGCAAGGAATACGAGACGCAGCCCGACAACCAGCTGGTGGGCTCGGTGCGCCTCAAACTGGTATTCTGACCCTCAAAGCGCGGCCTGCGCGTTGATTCGTTCTTTCCAGCTGGCGATGGCTTTGATACCGTTGCGTCAATAATAATGCGAAATAATACGACGAGGCATCAGAGCAGTGGTCAAAACGGGCTTTCGAGGCACGTTTGTCATAAGCTGGTCGCAGACAGAAATAGACGGGCTGGACGCCGCACCGGTGCAATCCCTGAAAGTGGGGGCAGCCTGGGCGTGGCGAGGCGATTCACTTCGCGTTGACGGGCCGAATGACGTGTTGCGGCTGGATCAGGCAGACGAAGCAGGTGACCTGCGCAGACGGGCTGCGCGGATGGTGCATCGTTTGGTGGGGACTGCGTTGGACGGCACCGTGCCACCACACCGGACCTTTGCCAGCGACCGTGACACCCCGTTGATGGACAACAGTTTTACCGTGACCGACGGGGCGCAAAGCTATCTGGTGACGGTGATCGAAGTCGGGCAGGGCAGTCAGCCGCTGCTGATGTTCCTCGACGCACTGCCGCCGCGTAGCACTGATTTGTGGGTGGTTTCGCATACGCTGAATACAGCCGCTGCAGATCGCGCGGCGCAGTATAGCAGCGGGGTGATCTGCTTTACCCCCGGTACGATGATCCGCACCGCCGACGGTGCCCGCCTCATCGAGCATCTGCGCGAAGACGATTTGATCCAGACTAAGGATAACGGCCTGCAACCCGTGCGCTGGATTGGCAGCCGCCGGATGAGCGGCGCACGTTTGTTCGCCATGCCTCAGCTGCGGCCTGTCCGCTTTCGCGCCAATGCTTTGGGGGCTGCGCGGCCTGACGCGGATTTGCTGGTGTCGCCCAGCCACCGGATGCTGGTGAAAGGCCCCGTCGCACACGCGCTGTTTAACACCGACGAGGTCTTGGTCACCGCACGTGATCTGGTGAACGGGCGCAGTGTCACCATCGATGCCCACGCGCGCGAGGTGACCTATATCCACCTGCTGCTTGATTTCCACGAGGTGCTTTGGGCCAACGGCGTCGAGACCGAGAGCTTTCACCCGGCCTCTGCCGCGCTGGAAGCATTAGACGCCGCAGACCGTGCGCGTCTGCTGGACCAGTTCCCCCAGATTGGGTCCGATCCGCATACCTATGGCGGCTATGCGCGGCGCAACCTGTCGATGTCCGAAGCGGCGATCCTGGCGCACGCCGCCTGACGTCGCCTGACCGCCTGCTTTGCAGTGGGGTTAGCTGTCTGTCTTGCCCGCGATCAACGCCTGAACGATGGCTTTTGCACTGTCGCTGGACCAATCCGCATCGCCGCGCAGGCGGGCAATTTCGCGGCCTTCAGGGTCCATCACCACGGTGATCGGTAGCCCGAAGATGCCCATCTGGCTGGCCAACGCCTGTTTGGGGTCTTGGTGACGGGGCAGGCTGTCGACACCCGCGTCCTCAAAGAACCGTTTGATCCCGTCAGGCGTATTGCGGCCTGTCGCAATTGTCAGCACCTCGAAATCATCCCCGCCGAATTCCTTTTGCAACGCGTTCAGCTGGGGCATTTCCTTGCGGCACGGCGCGCACCATGTGGCCCAGAAGTTGACCAGCACATATTTGCCCTGCCATGCCTCAAGCGTGGTTTCGCCGCCGTCATCCTCAAGCTGGAATGCGACAGACGACGTGGCGACGGGGGAACCGTGGACGACCAGTTTCTTCATATCACCGTCGCGAAGGGTCTTGATGTCGGCGCTTTGGGCAAAGCTGGGGTTTGCACCAAGGGCAAGGGCCGTATAAACGAGCGCGAGCATAATCTTTTTCATTTTCCCTCCGAGGGGTTGCCTGATGACCGAAACGACTTCGAACAAAATGTGGGGTGGCCGTTTTGCCGCCGGACCAGACGCGATCATGGAGGCGATCAACGCCTCGATCTCGTTTGACCAGCGTATGGCCGCCCAGGACATTGCCGGGTCGCGCGCCCATGCCGCCATGTTGGCTGCACAAGACATCATTAGTGATAGCGATGCCGACGCCATTCGAAAAGGCCTGCTCACGGTGTTGTCAGAGATCGAGGGCGGTACCTTCGCTTATTCGGCCGCGCTGGAAGATATTCACATGAACGTCGAGGCGCGCTTGAAAGAAGTTATCGGCGAACCGGCAGGGCGTCTGCACACGGGCCGGTCGCGCAACGATCAGGTGGCGACAGATTTCAAGCTGTGGACCCGCGACCAGTTCGACGCCGCCGAAAGCGGATTGTTGGCGTTGATCAAGGCGTTGCTGGATCAGGCAGAGGCCGGGGCCGATTGGGTAATGCCCGGTTTCACCCATTTGCAAACCGCGCAGCCGGTCACTTGGGGCCATCACATGATGGCTTATGTCGAGATGTTTGGCCGCGACCTGAGCCGTATGCGGGACGCACGGACACGGATGAATGAATCGCCTCTGGGCGCTGCGGCACTGGCTGGCACGTCCTTTCCGATCGACCGCGACATGACGGCGCAGGCGCTTGGCTTTGACCGCCCGTCGGCCAACTCGCTCGATGCGGTCAGCGACCGTGACTTTGCGTTGGATTTCCTAGGCGCGGCGTCGATCTGCGCCATGCACCTGAGCCGTTTCGCCGAAGAACTGGTGATCTGGTCGTCGGCGCAATTCCGTTTCGTGACCCTGTCGGACCGTTTCTCGACCGGGTCCAGCATCATGCCGCAGAAGAAAAACCCCGACGCGGCAGAGCTGATCCGCGCCAAGATCGGTCGCATCATGGGGGCCAATGTGGCGCTGATGATGGTGATGAAGGGGCTGCCGCTGGCCTATTCCAAGGACATGCAGGAAGACAAAGAACAGGTCTTTGACGCCGCCGACAACCTGATGCTGGCACTGGCCGCGATGGAAGGCATGGTCAAGGATATGTCCGCCAACCGCGAAAGCCTTGCGGCAGCGGCGGGGTCGGGCTTTTCCACCGCGACGGATCTGGCCGACTGGCTGGTCCGCGTGCTGGGGCTGCCGTTCCGCGATGCGCACCACATCACCGGATCGTTGGTAGCACTGGCCGAACAGAACGGCTGCGACCTGCCGGACCTGACGCTGGAGCAGATGCAATCCGCTCATGGTGACATCACGTCGGACGTCTTTGACGTTTTGGGCGTGGAAAATTCTGTCAATTCGCGTATGTCTTATGGCGGGACCGCACCTGCCCAAGTGCGCGCGCAGGTGGCCCGTTGGAAAGGGATCATCGGATGAAACCCGTCGCCGTTATTGCCTTGTTGCTGACCCTCGCTGCCTGTGGTGTGGACGGGGAACCCGTGCCGCCACAGGTCAATAGCACGGTGACGCTGTCGTCGTCAGGCATGTCGGTCGGGACGGCTGTCACCCTTGGCCGCGGCCCGTCCCGGCTGGGTCTGGGGGCGGCGCTATGATCCGCGCGGCGGCTCTGGCTGTGATCGCGGTGGCGGTGCTGGCGGGCTGTGACGGCCCGCAAGCCCATGCGCAACCTGCCTATGACAGCCGCGCCTACCCCCCCGCGACGGACACCAGCACCCGCAAGAACCGCAGTAACTACCAACCCGGGGTGCATGTCTCGGGGCATGTGGATGTCGGTGTTTCCAAGACGTTCTGACCTTTGGGGCGATTGGCGCTGATTGCCATTCCCGCGCCCTTTGGTATTGGGGTAGGCAATGGTCTGCCGCTGTCTCTTTTCCTGCGGTCCGCCGCCTTTAAAATATCGCCGGCAGCTTTCGGCGGGAAAAGCTTAGGAGCCCGAAAACATGGATCATTTCCTGTACCGTGATGGCGCGCTGTTCGCCGAAGATGTCGCCGTATCCGAAATCGCAGCCGCGGTCGGCACGCCTTTTTACGTCTATTCAACCGCCACGCTTTTGCGCCACTTCAAGGCGTTTGATGATGCGCTCGACGGGATGGACCATTTGGTTTGCTACGCGATGAAGGCGAATTCAAACCAGGCGGTTCTGAAAACGCTGGCACAGGCCGGTGCGGGCATGGATGTGGTGTCGGCGGGCGAATATCTGCGTGCCAAGGCGGCCGGCGTACCGGGTGACAAGATCGTCTTTTCAGGCGTAGGCAAAACAGTGTCGGAAATCCGGCTCGCCCTCGAAGGCGGCATCCGGCAGTTCAACGTCGAATCCGAACCCGAGATGGCGGTGCTGGACGCCGTCGCACGCTCTATGAACAAGGTCGCGCCGATCACGATCCGTGTGAACCCCGATGTCGACGCTAAAACGCACGCCAAGATTGCCACAGGCAAGTCCGAGAACAAGTTCGGCATCCCCATCGCCCGCGCGCGCGAAGTCTACCGCATGGCCGCCGCGATGCCAGGGCTGGAGGTCGTGGGCATCGATGTGCACATCGGCAGCCAGTTGACCGATCTGACGCCATTCGAACTGGCGTACCAGAAGGTTGCCGAGCTGACAGAACAGCTGCGTGCCGACGGGCATACCATCCGCCGTCTGGATTTGGGCGGGGGTCTGGGCATCCCGTATGAACGTAGCAATGCGGCCCCGCCACTGCCCACAGACTATGGTGCGATGGTGCAAAAGACGCTTGGCCATCTGGGCTGCGAAATCGAGATCGAACCGGGCCGCCTGATCGCGGGCAACGCGGGCCTGATGGTGAGCGAGGTGATCTATGTCAAATCTGGCGAGGGCCGCGATTTCCTGATCATCGACGGCGCGATGAACGACCTGATCCGCCCCGCCATGTACGACGCCTACCACGACATCGTGCCCGTCGTCGAAGCCGAGGCGGGGGCAGAGCAGCAGCCCTATGACATCGTCGGACCAGTCTGCGAATCCGGTGATACCTTTGCCAAACAGCGCATGATGCCAAAGCTGGTTGCAGGCGATCTGGTGGCGTTTCGCAGCGCAGGTGCCTATGGCGCGGTGATGGCCAGCGAATATAATTCGCGCGCGCTGATCCCCGAGGTCTTGGTCCATGGCGATCAATTTGCGGTTATCCGCCGACGCCCGACCTTTGACGAAATGATAAATCGCGATACCATTCCTGAATGGCTGTGACCGCGCTTTGCGTGTCCGGCTTTTAGAGGCAGGGCCCGCATGACGCTTTTCACCGCCAAGGATCACGACACCACGCCCGAGCAGGGTCTCAAGGCGATCCGCTGGCCCTTGCGTCTGACGTGGGCCGGTATCTGGGCAGAGGTAGTGGTGCAGGCGTTCTGGCCGCTGATGGCATTGGTGCTGGCGGTGCTGGCTGTGCTGATGCTGGGGTTGCTCGATAGCGTTCCGATGTCCGTGGTGATGGGCGCTGTCGTCGTTGTGGGGCTCACGGGGGTGGGGGCGCTGGTTTATGCACTGCGCCACCTGCGGTTTCCCCGCCGGATAGAGGCGCTGACCCGCCTTGACGGCAGCCTGCCCGGACGTCCTATTCAAGCGCTGATGGATGTGCAGGCGATCGGTACGGGGGATGACGCCTCTGCCGCGGTGTGGCAGGCGCACCAGCGCCGCATGGCCGCCCGTGCAGCGACCGCGCAGGCGGTGCCTGCAGATTTGCGCGTCGCAGGGCGTGACCCTTTCGCATTGCGCTATGTGGCACTACTGGCCTTTGTGACCGCGGTGGTTTTCGGATCGGTGCTGCGCATCGGATCGGTGGCGGGATTGACCGCGGGCGGGGGGGCTTTGGCCTCGGGTCCGGTCTGGGAAGGCTGGGCCGAGCCGCCGCGCTATACCGGTAAGCCGACGCTGTATTTGTCAGACCTTGCCGAAGGGCCGCTGAACCTGCCTGCGGGCACGCTGATCACCCTGCGCATGTATGGCGAAGTCGGTGCGTTGTCTGTTTCCGAGACCGTTTCGGGCAAGTCCCAACCAAAGGGGGACGCCCCCGCCATCGTGCAGGATTTCAAGGTCACGCAAAGCGGGCAGATCGCCATCGAGGGGCCGAACGGGCGGGCGTGGAACGTGACAATGCTGCCCGATGCCAAGCCGCAGATTGAAATTACCGGCCCGCCGGACGTGACCGCGCTTGGCGAGATGCAGCTGCCGTTCGTGGCGCGGGATGATTATGGCGTAGAGGCGGGCGAGGCGCGGATCGATCTGGATCTGACCGCCGTGGACCGGCGCTATGGGCTGACCATCGCCCCTGACCCGCGTGCAAAGCTGATCGTACCACTGTCGCTGCCCATTGCGGGGGATCGCCGCGATTTCGAAGAAAACCTGATCGACGATTTTTCGAAACACCCTTGGGCCAACCTGCCAGTCGAGGTTACGCTCAGCGTGCTGGACGCATCAGAGCAGCAGGCGACCACCCCACCGACGCAAATGATCCTGCCGGGTCGGCGCTTTTTCGACCCGCTGGCGGCGGCGGTGATCGAACAGCGGCGCGATCTGCTGTGGTCCAAAGGCAATGCCGACAGTCTCGCGCAGGTGTTGCGGGCGGTGTCCTATCGCCCTGCGGATGTGTTCCGCTCTGACACGGCAGCGCTGCGTCTGCGGCGGCTGATTGAACGGATCGAAATTCGCGCCCGCTATGGATTGCCCGACGAGGTGCAGACCGAGATCGCGGATGATCTGTGGGATTTGGCGATTGAGCTGGAAGAGGGCGTGCTGGCCGATGCGCTCGACCGGATGCGCCGGGCGCAAGAACGTCTGCAAGAGGCGATGAAGAACGGTGCCTCGGATGCCGAGATCGCAGAGCTGATGGAAGAGCTGCGCCGCGCCACTGACGACTACATGCGTCAGCTGCAACGCCAGCAGGCGCAAGAAGGGCAAGACGGCGAACAGCAGCAGGGCGAGACCATGCAGATGACGCAGGACGACCTGCAACGCATGATGGACCGCATTCAGGAACTGATGGAACAGGGCCGGATGGCGGAGGCTGAACAGGCGCTGCGCGAGCTGCAAGAGATGATGGAGAACATGCGCGTCACCCAAGGTCAGCCGGGTGAAGGCGGGCAATCTCCGGGTGAGCAGGCGATGGAGGGGCTCGCCGACAGTCTGCGCGAACAGCAAGAGCTGAGCGATCAGGCGTTTCGCGATTTGCAGGACCGTTTCAACCCCAACGCGGATGACGGCCAGCAGCAGGGGCAGGAACAGGGCCAACAGTCCGGCCCGCCGCAGGACGGGAACCAGCCGGGCCAACCGGGGCAGCAACCCGGTCAGAACAACGGCCAAGGCGAACCCGGACAGGGGCAAGGATCAATTGCGGACCGCCAGCAGGCACTGCGCGATGAACTGCGCCGCCAAGAGGGGCGTCTGCCCGGTGACGGCACCCCCGAAGGCGACGCTGCCAGTGATGCACTGGACCGCGCCGGTCGTGCCATGGACGGTGCCGAAGAGGCGCTGCGCCGCGATGATCTGGCCGAAGCGATCGACAACCAGTCGCAGGCAATGGAAGCGCTGCGCGAGGGGATGCGCGCCTTGGGCGAGGCGATGGATCAAGACCAGCAGGCGTCCGAACCGGGGCAGGGCACAGCCCAAGGCAACCGCCGTGCCGAGAATCAGGATCCTCTGGGCCGTGAACAGGGTGCCAATGGCGCACAGGGGGCAGAGGGCGAACTTGCGCTTGATAATGACGCCTATGGCCGTGCACGCGAACTGCTGGACGAAATCCGCCGTCGCTCGGGCGAGGCGACGCGGCCAGAGGTTGAACGCGATTACCTGCGCCGTCTGCTTGACCGGTTCTGATACGCTTGTAGCAGTCTAGGCGTCAGCGCAGGCTGCCCGCGCGGCCCTAGCTGCCTGACTGGGATGCCCGCGCATCGAGCCATTGCAGCGACACCTGCAATGCACCGTCGAGCCATTGCCGTCCGTTATCCACCTGCGCCACATAGCTGGCAAGATAGGGGCGCAACGCAGGAACAGCCTCTGAAATCTGCGGCGAAAAGACATAGAGCAGCACCAGCACCGATGCGAGTAGCACGATCAGCACGAAACCGCGGCTAAACCCGCTGCGCTTTTGCGGCTCAGGCTGTGCGGCGTCGCCACCGGCATTGGGGATTGTGCGTCGCTCTGATCCGGTGCGCAGGGTCGAATTGATTTCTTCGATGTCGGGCAGCAATTCACGGCGCGATCCGACAGCCGCCGCCGCATTGGTTTCGGCCACGCTGGGTTGCGCCTCGCCGCGCAGACGCGACATGCGGACCTTGGCCTGCTGCGCACGGTCGCTCTCGCTTGGGTGATCCGCCTCTTGCAGACCCAGCTCGGGCTGGCTTTCCAGCGGCTCTGCCTGACGGCGACGGCGGGCTTCCTGTTCGGCTTCGGCCTCTTGGCGCAAAATATCAGCAACCGAGGGGTCAAGCTGTTTGCGGGGCGGCGCGGCAGGAGGCACAGGGGCTGGCTGTGCCGGTTCCGGCTCTGCGGGCGTGTCAGCGGGGGCTGGGTTTACCTTGGGGGTATCCTCATCGGGCTGCGACACGGCAGCGGTGACAGTGCTAAGCCGGCCGCCATCCTCTTCGTCAAGGGGCATGAAATCGGGGTGATGCTGGAACCAGGTCTGGCCGCAGTTGGAGCATTGCACATCACGCCCGGACAAGGGCATCACCTCGTCCGGCACTTCGTACTGCGCATCGCAATTGGGACAGATCAGTCTCATGTTGCGCACCGAGCCATTGGAAACCTCTTTGTTTTCACGTCAGATCAACCTTATGTCCTAGAAAACCGTAGGAAAAGTGCAATCTTCATGCAATGCCTGCGCCGGGGTGCATTGAAACCCAAGCGGTGCTGGGGCACAACAGTTCAAACCAAGCGGGATATGCGTGTGATCGAGTTTGAAAACGTGGCCTACAGCTATGGCGGGGGCGAGCTTTTGTCCGATATCTCGGTCAAGCTGGCACCGGGATCGTTCCATTTTCTGACGGGTCCGTCCGGCTCTGGCAAAACCACCTTGATGAAGTTGTGCTATGGTGCGCTGCTGCCGACGGCGGGGCATGTGTCGCTGTTTGACAAGGACGTCCGCACAATGGAACGCGACGACATTGCGATGATCCGGCGGCGTGTGGGCGTGGTGCATCAGGACTGTCAGTTCCTGAACCATCTGCCGGTGGCCGAAAACATCGGGCTGCCGCTGACCGTTTCGGGCCGCCATGCGGAAACCGGCGGTGAAGATCTGCAAGAGCTGCTGTCCTGGGTCGGGCTCAGCAGTCGTGCCGATGCGCTGCCACCAGAACTGTCGGGCGGTGAACGCCAGCGGGCCGCATTGGCCCGTGCGGTGATCATGTCGCCCGATGTGGTGCTTGCGGATGAACCCACAGGCAACGTCGACTGGGAGATGTCGCAGCGGTTGTTGCGCCTGCTGGTCGAGCTGAACCGCATGGGCAAGACGGTGCTGATCGCGACCCATGATCTAGGACTTATCCGCGCCACCAAGGCACAGGTGCAGGCGCGGGTGCTGCGCATCGCGAACCGCCGCATCCAGCTGGCGGGGGCGGATCTATGAAGATATTGCGCATTGCGCTGACGTCACTGTGGAACGGCGACCGTCAAGCGGACCGTGTGGTGCCACCGTCAGGATTTACCGCGCAGCTGACCTTGTTTGCTGCCGCAACAATGGCGTTTCTGGCGGTATTTGCGCTGGCGCTGTCGCTCGCGTCGGGGCGGTTGGCGCATATCTGGGGGCAAGAGCTGGCGCGTACCGCAACGATCCGCGTCGTAGCGCCCATTGACCAGCGCAGTGCCCAGACCGACGCCGCGCTGCGCATCCTCGAGACCACCAAAGGCGTCGCCACGGCGCGTGCATTGACCGATGAAGAACAGCAATCACTGCTGGCCCCTTGGTTCGGACCAGAGCTGGCGATTGACGCCCTGCCGGTACCGCGCCTGATCGAGATTATCGAAGAAGACGACGGCATGGACGCCGACGGTCTGCGCTTGCGCCTTGCGGCAGAGGTACCCGGGGCGGTGCTGGACAACCACAGCCGCTGGCGCGCACCGCTGGTCAAAGCGGCATCGCGGCTGAAGCTTCTGGGCTGGGTGTCCATGACGCTGATCATCGCGACCCTTGCCGCGATGGTGACACTTGCCGCCAATGCAGCGCTGTCGGCCAACGCTCAGGTCATCGCCGTGCTGCGTCTGGTGGGCGCGACCGACAGCTATATCGCACAGGCTTTCATCCGGCGCTTCACTCTGCGTGCGCTATCGGGGGCTGCGGCGGGTACGGGGCTGGGGCTGCTTGCCATTCTGCTGCTGCCAAGCACCGCTGACGCAGGGGGCTTTTTGACCGGCTTGGGCTTTCAGGGCTGGCACTGGATTGTGCCGTTGGTGATCCCGTTTCTCTCTGGTGGGGTGGCGTTTGCCGCGACAGGGGCCGCGGCGCGCCGTACACTGAAGGACCTTGCATGATGTTGCAGTGGGTACGATCGATCACCTTCATCGTGCTGGCCACCGTCTATATGCCCATGATCGGGTTGTTTTACGCACCTTGGGCCATGTTCTCGCGGCGGGGGGCCTATGCCGCGTGCAAGGCCTATGCGGCAGGGACCATGTGGATGGCCAAGGTCATCGTGGGGCTGGGGTGCGAGGTCCGCGGCGACGTGCCGGACGGGGCTGTGCTGGTTGCCGCTAAACACCAGTCATTTCTTGATATCCTGATGATCTTCCATGCCCTGCCGCGCGCGAAATTCATCATGAAGCGTGAAATTTTGTTCACGCCGGTGATTGGGCAATACGCTAAACGCATGCAGATGATCGCGGTAAATCGGGGCAAACGCGGTGCGGCGATTTCCAAGATGCTGGCCGATGTTAAAGCGGGCGAAGCGGAACCGGGCCAGCTCGTTATCTATTCGCAGGGCACACGCGTCGCCCCCGGCCTGTCCGTGCCCTATAAGGCGGGCACTGCCGCGCTGTACGAGCAGATGAACCAGCCCTGCATCCCCGTTGCTACCAACGCCGGATACTTCTGGCCAAGGCGCGGGCTGTACCGGCGACCGGGTATTGCGGTGGTCGAATTCCTGACCCCGATTGCGCCGGGGCTGGAGCGGGGCACGTTCATGGAAATTCTCGAAAAAACGGTCGAGACACGGTCAGACGCGCTGCTGTCAGAGGCGGGCTTCAAGGCATTTCAGCCGACATAGGCGCTGCCAACACGGATCGACGCGCAATACAATTAGAACACAATAAAAAAGGGTGGGCCTATCGGTCCACCCTTTGTCGTTTCACTGCAGGCGGCTGCCTTACATGTGGATTGCACCGTCCCCGCAGGCCAGTGCGGCTTCGCGGACCGCTTCGGAATAGGTCGGGTGCGCGTGGCAGGTCATGGCCAGATCTTCGGCAGAGGCACCGAATTCCATCGCGACGCAGACCTCGTGGATCAGATCGCCGGCACCGGGGCCGATGATATGTGCGCCAAGGATACGGTCGGTTTCCTTGTCGGCGATTAGCTTGACGAAGCCTTCGCCCGCGAAGACGGCCTTGGCTCGGGCGTTGCCCATAAAGCTGAACTTGCCGACCTTATAGGCGCGGCCTTCTTCTTTCAGTTGCTCTTCGGTGGCACCGACATTGGCCACTTCGGGGTGGGTGTAAATCACGCCGGGGATCACGCCATAGTTCACGTGACCATGCTTGCCCGCCACGACCTCTGCGGCGGCCATGCCTTCGTCTTCGGCTTTGTGGGCCAGCATCGGGCCTTCGATCACATCGCCGATGGCGTAGATGCCTTTGACAGAGGTTTCCCACGTGTCGTTCACCGCGATCTGGCCGCGTTTGGTAAGCGCGACGCCCAGACTTTCAAGGCCCAGCCCGTCGTGGAACGGCTTGCGGCCTGTCGACACCAGAACAACGTCGGCGTCCAGCGTGTGTTCGCTGTCATCCTTGCGCAGTTTGTAGGTCACTTTGGCTTTGGTTTTGCTCGCTTCTGTGCCCTGCACCGCGGCCCCCATGACAAAGTTGACACCTTGCTTTTTGAGAATGCGCATGAAGTTCTTTTGCACTTCGCCGTCCATGCCGGGGGTGATCGCGTCCAGATATTCAACGACGGTCACTTCGGTCCCGAGGCGCGCGTAGACGGACCCAAGCTCGAGCCCGATCACGCCTGCGCCGATCACGACGAGTTTCTTGGGGACCTTGTTCAGCGACAGCGCACCGGTGGAGGTCACGACGACAGTCTCGTCGACCTCGACGCCGGGGAGGGAGGCAGGCTCGGAGCCCGTGGCGATGATGATGTTCTTGGCCTCGTGGACCTCGTCACCGACTTTGACCTTGCCGGCCTCGGGGATGGTGGCCCAGCCTTTGATCCAGTCGATCTTGTTCTTCTTGAACAGGAACTCGATCCCCTTGGTGTTGGTGTCGATCGTGTTCTGCTTGTAGGTCTGCATCTGCGCCCAGTCGACCGACGGGCTTTTGCCCTTGAGGCCCATGTCGGCAAAGTTGTGTTCGGCTTCGTGCAGCATATGGGTGGCATGCAGCAGCGCTTTGGACGGGATACAGCCGACGTTCAGGCACGTGCCGCCCAACGTCTCGCGGCCTTCGACGCAGGCGGTTTTAAGGCCCAGTTGGGCACAGCGGATCGCGGATACATAGCCGCCGGGGCCGGAGCCGATGATGATGACATCGTAGCTGGACATGGAAGGTCTCCTTGGTGGTCGGAAAGTGGGTAATCGGGAAGGTGTGGGCGGTCAGGGCATAGGCGGGCGGGGCGTGATGTGGCCAAGGCTAGGGGGCGCTGCCCCCGTGCGCAAGCGCACGCCCCCGGGATCTATGCCAATTGGAAGATCAAAAGAGCGCGGCCAGCAGCATCAGCACTGTCGCGCCAAGGCCAATTGCCCAGATCAGCGAGCGTCCGGGGCGCAGGCCAAATGCATAGGCCGGCACGTAAGCGACGCGGGCCGCGAGGAAGACCCACGCGAGGATCGCGGTGTAGGTCGTGTTCTGGCCAGATAGGTGGAGCACAACCACAGCAACAGCGAACAGAGCAAGTGCTTCGAACATGTTATCAAAGGCGCGGCCCAGACGGGCGGTGCTGTCGGACAGCGACTTTGACGGTTCACGGTCGCGCGCGGACATGGTGTAGCCGGGGCCAAGCTGCCGGTTGGCGGGGATCGCATAGGCAACGAACGTCGCGACCTGAAGCAGCGCCGCAAGGGTGAGAACGGTAAGTTCGGGTGTCATGGGCGCGTTCCGCTATAGAGCGAGGAAGTAGAGAATGGCGGTGGCCGCAAAGCCTGCCAGCCAAGCGAGGGTACGGATTGCCGGCACGCCGAGGGCATAGACCGGCAGGTAGATGATCCGCGCAAGCAAGAAGACCTGCGCCGCCAGCAATGACGTTGCATTGGTCCGGTCCAGCAGTTCAAGCAGCAGGATCGCAGGCGCGAAAAGAGCGAGCGCCACGACGGAGTTGTCTAGCGCACGTTTCACCCGGGCCGTCATACCTGTCATCGAGCGGCCTTCGTCGCGCGACGAGATCAGATAGCCCAAGCTTAGTTGTTGGACACCGCCCAGAACCTGAAGCAAGATTGTCAGCATAACGAGCAGGCCGTAAGCGGCGAGGATCGTGGTCTCTGTCATCATATGTCCTTTCTGGGCGGTGGAATGCGTGGATTACAGGTCCATCAGCAGGCGACGTGGGTCTTCGAGCGCTTCTTTGACGCGCACAAGGAAGGTTACAGCACCTTTGCCGTCAACGATACGGTGGTCATAGCTCAGCGCCAGATACATCATCGGACGGATCACAACCTGACCATTGATCGCCATGGGGCGGTCCTGGATCTTGTGCATCCCCAAGATACCCGACTGCGGCGGGTTCAGGATGGGCGACGACATCAGCGAGCCGTAGACACCGCCGTTGGAGATGGTGAAAGTGCCGCCTTGCATGTCGGCCATCGACAGTTTGCCGTCGCGGGCCTTGGCCCCGAGTTCACCGATTTCCTTTTCGATGTCGGCAAAGGACATCGCTTGCGCGTCCTTGACCACAGGCACGACCAGACCGGTTGGTGTCCCAGCCGCGATGCCCATATTGACGTAGTTTTTGTAAACCACATCGGTGCCATCGATTTCGGCGTTCACTTCGGGGACTTCGTTCAGGGCGTGGATACAGGCCTTGGTGAAGAAGGACATGAAGCCCAGTTTCACGCCGTGCTTTTTCAAGAACAGGTCTTTGTATTCGTTCCGCAGGGCCATGATCTCTGTCATGTCGACCTCGTTGTAGGTCGTCAGCATCGCGGCGGTGTTCTGGCTTTCTTTCAGACGCTTCGCGATGGTCTGGCGCAGACGGGTCATCTTGACGCGCTCCTCGCGGGAGGCGTCTTGGGGGGCGGAAGGCGCGCGTGGCGCGGCGGCTGCGGGTTTTGCCGCGTTGGTCCCCGCGGCGACGGCCTTGGCCACGTCTTCCTTCATCACACGTCCGTCACGGCCGGTGCCGGTGACCTGATCACGGCTGATGCCTGCTTCGGCCATGGCTTTCTTGGCGGATGGCGCGTCTTCGACGTCGCCCGAGGGGGCGTTGCCTGGCGCAGACACCTGACCGCCGGCTTTGGGCTCGGAGGTTTTGTCAGCAGGGGCGCTGCCGCCTTCGCCCTGGCTGATCACCGCAAGCTTGCCGTTTGCTTCGACGGTGCTGCCTTCTTCGGCGATGATCTGGGTCAAGGTGCCAGAGGCCGGCGCAGGGACTTCGACGCTGACTTTGTCGGTTTCCAGCTCGCACAGCATTTCGTCTGCTTCGACGTGATCGCCGACATTTTTGAACCAAGTGCTGACTGTCGCCTCAGAGACGGATTCGCCAAGTGTGGGGACCATGACATCGACATCATCCGCGGCATCGCGGGGTTTGACGTCTTCGGCACCGGCATCGACGGATTTCGGCGCGTCATTCTTGACCGGCGCGGCGTCCCCTTCGGAGATATTGGCCAGCAGCGCATCAACGCCGACGGTTTCGCCTTCGGCAGCAATGATATCGGCCAGAGTGCCCGCCACGGGAGAGGGCACTTCGACGGTGACCTTATCCGTCTCAAGCTCGCAGAGCATTTCGTCAACTGCGACGCTATCGCCCGGCTTTTTGAACCATGTCGCCACGGTCGCTTCGGTCACGGATTCACCCAGAGTAGGGACGCGTACTTCGCTTGTCATGGTTAATTTCCTTCGATGGTCAGCGCATCGTCAACGAGGGCTGCTTGTTGTGCTTTGTGTTGGGAGGCAAGGCCGGTTGCAGGCGAGGCCGAAGTGGCGCGGCCGACATAGGTCGGACGGGTGTGGGTGGCGTCAATGCGGCCCAGAACCCATTCGATGTTGGGTTCGATAAAGGTCCAGGCCCCTTGGTTCTTGGGCTCTTCCTGACACCATACCATTTCCGCATTCTTAAAGCGTTCCAGCTCTTTTACCGCGGATTGTGCAGGGAACGGATAGAATTGTTCAAAACGCAGCAGGTAGATGTCGTCGATGCCACGCGCGTCGCGTTCTTCCAGCAGGTCGTAGTAGACCTTGCCCGAACACATCACGACGCGTTTGATCTTGTCATCTGCCGCCAGTGTCGTGTCGGAGTTGCCCTGTTGTGCATCGTCCCACAGGACGCGGTGGAACGAGGAACCGGTTGTGAACTCTTCGGCCTTGCTGACAGCCAGTTTGTGGCGCAGCAGCGATTTCGGCGTCATCAGCATCAGCGGCTTGCGGTAGCTGCGGTGCAACTGGCGGCGTAGCAGGTGGAAGTAGTTCGCAGGCGTGGTGCAGTTGGCCACGATCCAGTTGTCGCCACCACACATGGTCAGGAAGCGTTCCAGACGGGCAGAAGAGTGTTCGGGCCCTTGGCCTTCATAGCCGTGCGGCATCAGGCAAACGAGGCCGGACATGCGCAGCCATTTGCTTTCGCCTGAGCTGATGAACTGGTCGAACATGATCTGCGCGCCGTTGGCAAAGTCGCCGAACTGGGCTTCCCACAGGGTCAGGGCGTTGGGTTCAGCCAGCGAGTAGCCGTATTCAAAGCCCAATACCGCGTATTCCGACAGCATGGAGTCGATGACTTCGTATTCTGCCTGACCTTCGCGGATGTGGTTCAGCGGGTAGTAGCGGTCTTCGTTTTCCTGATTGATCAGGGCCGAGTGCCGCTGAGAGAACGTGCCACGGGAGGAGTCCTGACCGGACAGACGTACCTTGTACCCTTCGGTCAGCAAGGACCCAAAGGCCAGCGCCTCGGCGGTGGCCCAGTCGAAACCTGTACCGGAGTTGAACATCTCGGCTTTGGCATCCAGCAGGCGCGCGACAGTTTTGTGCAGCGGGAACCCGTCGGGTGCGGTGGACAGCGCCTTGCCGACATCGGCCATGGTTTCGGGCGCGATGGCCGTCTTGCCGCGCTGGTATTTCTTTTCTTTCGCCTTATCGAGGTGCGACCACTTGCCATCCAGCCAGTCGGCCTTGTTGGGGCGGTATTCTTTGCCGGCCTCGAATTCGGTGTTCATCTTCGCTTGGAAGGCGGCCTTCATGTCCTCGATTTCGCCTTCGGGGATCAGACCGTCCTTGACCAGCCGCTCGGTATAGAGCGTCAGCGTGGTCTTTTGCTTTTTGATCTTTTTGTACATCACCGGGTTGGTGAACATCGGCTCGTCGCCTTCGTTGTGACCAAAGCGGCGGTAGCAGATGATATCCAGCACCACGTCTTTGTGGAACTTCTGGCGGAATTCGGTGGCCACGCGGGCGGCGTGTACGACCGCTTCGGGATCGTCGCCGTTGACGTGGAAAATCGGTGCCTCGACCACCAGCGCGTTATCGGTGGGGTAGGGGCTGGAGCGGCTGAAATGCGGCGCGGTGGTAAAGCCGATCTGGTTGTTCACCACGATATGCATGGTCCCGCCGGTGCGGTGACCGCGCAGACCCGACAGCGCGAAACATTCGGCTACAACACCCTGACCGGCAAACGCGGCATCGCCGTGCAGCAATATGGGAAGAACGGAGGTGCGTTCCTTGTCGTTCAACTGGTCCTGCTTGGCGCGGACCTTGCCCAGAACAACGGGGTTGACGGCCTCAAGGTGCGAGGGGTTGGCGGTCAGCGACAGGTGGACGGTGTTGCCGTCGAATTCACGGTCAGAGGACGCGCCAAGGTGGTATTTCACATCGCCGGACCCATCGACATCATCGGGTTTAAAGCTGCCACCCTGAAATTCGTTAAAGATCGCGCGATAGGGTTTCTGCATGACGTTTGCCAGCACAGACAGACGGCCGCGGTGCGGCATACCGATGACAACGTCCTGAATGCCCAGCTGACCACCGCGCTTGATGATCTGTTCCATCGCGGGGATCAGGGATTCACCGCCATCAAGGCCGAAGCGCTTGGTGCCCATGTATTTGACGTGCAGGAATTTCTCGAAGCCTTCGGCTTCTACCAGCTTGTTCAGGATGGCCTTGCGGCCATTACGGGTGAACTGGATTTCCTTGCCGTAGCCTTCGATCCGCTCTTTCAGCCAAGCGGCCTGTTCGGGATCAGAGATGTGCATGTATTGCAGCGCGAAGGTGCCGCAGTAGGTGCTTTTGACGATATCGACGATCTGCTTCATGGTCGCGATCTGCAGGCCAAGCACATTGTCGATAAAGATCGGGCGATCCATGTCCTTTGGACCAAAGCCATAGGCGGCAGGGTCCAGTTCGGGGTGGGTGTCGCTGTCGCGCATGCCAAGCGGGTCAAGGTCAGCGGCCAAGTGGCCACGGATACGGTAGGCGCGGATAAGCATCAACGCGCGGATACTGTCGAGCACGGCACGTTGCACCTGCGCATCAGACAGTTCGATCCCCTTGGAGGACGCTTTTTCAGTAATCTTCTGACCGGCGGCTTTTGCTTCGGTCGGGACGGGCCATTGGCCGGTCAGCGCCGCAGTCAGGTCGTCTTGCGGCATGGGGGGCCAGTCGCTGCGTGCCCAGGACGGGCCAGCGGCCTCGGCCTTCACGTCGGCGTGGTCGTCATCCATCGCTTCGAAGAATGCCTGCCATGCGCCATCAACCGCATTGGGGTCGTCTGCATAGCGGGCATACATTGCCTCTAGGTATTCGCCGTTCTGCCCCTCAAGAAAGGAGGTATCGTGGAACTGGGCGTTTTTCGGTTGGTCTGTCATGGCGATACCTCTGATGAGAGCGCGACGTTTAAGTAATAGCGGTCGGGCCTGACGAATGCAGGCCCGACCATCTGGCGTTAGCCGTTGTTGATGGCTTCCTGAACGGCTTCGCCCAAAGTTGCGGGGCTGTCCGCAACGACGATGCCTGCTTCTTTCATGGCTGCGATCTTGGATTCCGCGTCACCTTTGCCGCCTGCGACGATCGCACCGGCGTGGCCCATGCGGCGGCCGGGAGGGGCTGTACGGCCCGCGATGAAACCGGCTGTTGGCTTCCAACGGCCTTTTTTCTTTTCGTCGGCCAGGAACTGTGCCGCTTCTTCTTCGGCGGACCCGCCGATTTCACCGATCATGATGATCGACTGTGTCTCTGGATCGGCCAGGAACATCTCGAGGATATCGATATGCTCGGACCCTTTGATGGGGTCGCCGCCGATACCAACCGCAGTGGATTGGCCGAGGCCAAGATCGGATGTCTGTTTCACAGCTTCGTACGTAAGCGTGCCCGAGCGCGAGACAACCCCGACGGTGCCGCGCTTGTGGATGTGGCCGGGCATGATGCCGATTTTGCAGGCGTCAGGCGTGATCACGCCGGGGCAGTTTGGCCCGATGAGGCGCGACTTGGACCCTTCGAGCGCGCGCTTGACGCGCATCATGTCCAGAACCGGGATGCCTTCGGTGATGCAGATGATCAGTTCCATCTCGGCGTCGATCGCCTCGAGGATCGAATCCGCTGCAAAGGGGGGCGGCACGTAGATGACTGTCGCGTTGGCTTCGGTGACGTGGCGGGCTTCGTGGACAGAGTTGAACACGGGCAGGTCAAGGTGGGTCTGGCCGCCTTTGCCGGGGGTCACACCGCCGACCATTTTGGTACCATAGGCGATGGCCTGTTCGGTGTGGAACGTGCCCTGCGAGCCGGTGAGGCCCTGACAGATCACTTTGGTGTTTTCGTTTACGAGTACGGCCATGTTATGTGCTTTCTTCTCAAGTTCAATTCAGGTGGCGCCGGTCTCAGGGCGCGGTGGAAGGGGCCGCCGCCGCAATGCGCGGCAGTCGGTATGTCAGATAAATCGCAACGGCGAACATCAGCGGGATGCCCAGTTCGCCGACTTCCTCGATGACGTAGGCAAGGTCGATCTGTTCGCGGCCGAGCGTGATGCCAAAGGGTTCCAGCTTGCGGGCCAGCCCGTCGGTCAGCTTGTAGACGACGATGAACAGCAGGCCGATCAGGACAGCCAGCTGCGGTGCCGCGCCTTTTACGACCCCACGGATGAAGCCCCGCGTTTCGCGACGCAACAGGATCAGACCCGCCACGATGATTGTCAGCAGAATGATGCCGGCAATGCCCTTTTCCATCAGGCTGACGCCATCGCTGGAAAACTGGCGCGCTTTCAGCAGACCTTCGGTGAACGGCTTTTTATCCAAGTCCAGCTCGCGGGCAGCGAACAGGGCCATGAACACCGCAAAGTACCACCGACGCGCAACCGATGCCTTTGGCCACAGCGCGAACATCATCAAGATGCACAGGCCATAGCCGACCACAGACAGCGTCTCGAACGGGCCGCCTTCGGCCAGCAGGGAGCCCTGCATTGGCAAGGGCAGCTGCGCGACAACCGCCATCATTGCGAAAACCAGAAGGGTCATCCCAAGGACGATGGTTTTGCCACCCAAGACGGTGTTTTGCGGGGCTGTAGTCATTGGTTTGCCTCGTTCAGCGGGATCAAGCGTTCGACCCGCGCAAAGGTTTCGACGCCTTGTGCCCCGTCACGGACCCCCGATTGCACCACAGCGATGCGGTTGGGGTTCAGCATGACGGCAGCGCGATAGGTGGCCCCCGTCGTGGTGGGGAACCCTGCGGGGATGTCTACCAGATCAGTCAGGTTTTCCTGTGCCAATCCGGTCGTGATCCCTTGGTGCGCAGCCTGCGGTTCAGCCCCGTCAAAGGACACTTCGCAGCGACGGTCGGTGCCCGCCGTTGCAGCCGCGCCCGTCACCGGAGACTGAGGTGCCGAGGTAAAGGGACGCAGGTCATAGAAATCGACCCGCGCCCCTGTGGTGCCAAGCTGTGCCAGCGCCGTCCGAGCCGTCAGTCGCGGGCTGAAACAATGGTCTGCAAAGGCTTGGGCGATGTCCGCCGCGCGCGTTGTCTGTGCCATAGCGCTACTGGCCGCCCCGAAAGGGACAGCCAGCAACGTGATGGAAAAACAAAAGGCGAGACGATGCATCATCCAAGCTTTCCAGCCAGTTTTAGCCCTTGACCGCTTTCACGATCTTTTGCGCGCCATCTTTCAGGTTGTCCGCAGCGATCACGTCCAGGCCGGAGTTGTTGATGATGGCTTTGCCTTCTTCAACGTTCGTGCCTTCCAGACGGACAACCAGCGGAACCTTCAGACCGACTTCTTTTACGGCTGCAACCACGCCTTCGGCGATGACGTCACAGCGCATGATGCCGCCGAAGATGTTCACCAGGATACCTTTGACCTGCGGGTCGGAGGTGATGATCTTGAACGCTTCGGTCACTTTCTCTTTGGTCGCACCGCCACCAACATCAAGGAAGTTCGCGGGCTCGGCACCGTAGAGCTTAATGATGTCCATTGTGGCCATCGCAAGACCGGCACCGTTCACCATGCAGCCGATTTCACCGTCCAGAGCGATGTAGTTCAGGTCGTACTTGGACGCCTCGAGCTCTTTGGGGTCTTCTTCGGTGGTGTCGCGGAGGTCGGCAATATCGCCGTGGCGATACATTGCGTTGCCGTCAAAACTGACTTTGGCGTCCAACACTTTCAGGTCGCCGCCGTCGGTGACGATCAGCGGGTTGATTTCCAGCATCTCCATGTCTTTTTCGACGAATGCTTTGAACAGCTGGCCCATCAGGGTGACACACTGTTTGACCTGCTTGCCTTCAAGCCCGAGGGCGAAAGCAACGCGACGGCCGTGGTAGGGCTGGAAGCCCGCGGCGGGGTCTACAGAAAAGCTGATGATTTTTTCAGGAGTGGACTCGGCCACTTCTTCGATGTCCATGCCGCCCTCGGTGGAGCAGACGAACCCGATGCGCGACGTCTGGCGATCCACCAGCAACGCGAGGTACAATTCGGTTTCGATGCCCGAACCGTCTTCGATGTAGATGCGGTTGACCTGTTTGCCCGCGGGGCCGGTCTGGTGCGTGACCAAGGTGCGGCCAAGCATTTTCTTGGCTTCTTCGGCGGCTTCTTCAACCGATTTGGTCAGTCGTACACCGCCTTTGTCGCCAGCGTCGGCTTCTTTGAAAGAACCCTTGCCGCGGCCACCTGCGTGGATCTGCGCCTTGACGACCCAAAGAGGTCCGTCCATCTCGCCTGCGGCTGTTTTCGCATCTTCGGCTTTCAGCACGACCCGGCCTTCGGATACTGGCGCGCCGTAGCTACGCAAAAGGGCTTTTGCCTGATATTCATGGATGTTCATAAAAAACGGTCCCGTCTTTGTTCCAGTCTAATCGCGGTATACGATTGAGTCTTGATACTCGGTAAACAGTTTTTCGGAGAAATACAGGATTATCCAGAGAAAAGCGACATTTGTGATCACACGAATTTCGCGTGTGATCACAAATTAGCGCTAACGGTGTAAAATCTGCGGAATGTTGCCGATGCAACGGCTGTCGCGCTCGAAATCCCCAAGTTTTAAGGGCCGAACGCGACATATAGTTGTTTGTTTTGCGACCGATCAGGTGTCGTCAAGGGGGCGTCTTACTTGGGAATCAGTGCCCAGTAATCGAGGTCGAGCAGGACATCGGGCAGATATTTGCCGTCTTCGCCCTTCAGCTTGAACGGCTCCCCGCCTTTGGTCGCGACCAGACGCAAGCGCAGCGCGCCGACGCCAGGTTTGTCGGTATCGGCTTTGTCCAGAACCTCGGTCCAGGCGCGGATGGTGTCGCCGGACAGGCAAGGGTTCGCATGGGCCCCGCCGTTCAGCCCGACGATCATCTGCGCATTGGCCAGCCCGTTGAACGACAACGCACGGGCCATCGAAATCACGTGCCCGCCATAAATCAGCCGCGACCCGTCAGGGCGGGCGAAGGTGTCAAAGTGCACTTTCGCCGTGTTCTGCCACAGGCGGGTGGCCAGCATGTGTTCGGCCTCTTCGACAGTAACGCCGTCCACGTGGTCGATCATCTCGCCCACCGTATAGTCGTCCCAGCGGTGCGCTTCGCCCGCGAGGGTAAAGTCATAATTGCTGAAATCGAGCGTTTCGGGGATCGACAGATCGGCAACCGCCAGCGCGTCGGGCAGGTCGGGCACGACCGTTTCGGGGGCAGGCGCATCGACATCGCGTTTGCGCACCATCACCCAGCGGACATATTCCAGCACTTTGGTGTCGTTCTGGTTAAAGCCGGTGGTGCGTACGTAGACGACGCCGGTTTTTCCGTTGGAGTTCTGCTTGAGCCCGATCACTTCGGATTCCGACCGCAGGGTATCGCCGGGCCAGACCGGTGCCAGCCAGCGACCCTGCGCATAGCCAAGGTTGGCGACTGCGTTCAGCGATACATCAGGCACAGTTTTCCCGAACACGATGTGAAAGGTGATCATATCGTCCAGCGGGCTGGCGGGCAGGCCGCAGCTTTGCGCGAACTGGTCAGAGGAATAAAGCGCATGACGCGCAGGATATAGTGCGTGGTATAATGCCCGCTCGCCATCTTTGACGGTGCGCGGCACCGCGTGGTGCAGTGTCTCGCCGACTTTATAGTCCTCGAAGAAGCGCCCTTTGTTGGTTTTTGCCTGTGCCATCAATGCGCCCCTAGTTTTGTATCCGGCGTGTAGGTGCCTTCGACTTCCTTGGTGACGGCCTGACCGCAGCGCATAACATTCGCCGCCGCGTCCCATGTCTGTGTGGGCGTGCCGTATAGTTCCCAACCCTTGTTCAGCGCGTCGGTGACTTTGTGACAAAAGGCGGAAGTGTCCTCTTCGGACAGGAAACGATAGAGTTTCATGGGGGTTCTTTCAGTAACTCAGGAAAAGGGAGAGACGCCAAGCAGGGTGTGGATCGCGGTCACAACAACCAGCATCACCAGCGTAATCACCACAAGGCGGATATAGGTAGCTTTGCCCGCATGGGCAGGGGGCGTCCAGTTGGGTTCGGCGCGGTTGATCAGGATCACGGACCCGACGGCCCAAGCCAGCATAGAGCCAAACAGCACGATAGACGCAACATCGCCGTTCACCAGCAAGTGCGCGACCGCCCAGATTTTGACGGCCATCAGCTGCGGGTGGCGGGCTTTCGACGCGGGCCATGCCTTGGCCCCTTTGGCGGCGCTGGACCCGTAGACCCAGAATGCCAGCACCATCAACAGGTTGTTAAGATGCGTCAGGAAGGGCGGAGGCGTCCAGACGGGGATAAACTCGGCCCCGCGGTATCCGATGATGATCAACACCAGCGCCACCACGATGGCGACAGCGATGATGCCTTTGCCCTTTTTACCCATGGCGGCGCGTTGGTCCGGCATGAAGCGACGGAAATAATGGGCACCGACCCATAAGATCAGACCAAGGATCAAAAGCGCCATCATCAAATTCACTCCGTTTGCAGGGCCGCAATTGCGTCCAGTTTTGCCAATGTTTCGCGCGCGGTGGCGACATGCAGGTTTTCAACAATCCGCCCGTCCACAACCGCCACACCCTGACCCGTCGCTTGCATTTCGTCAAACGCTGCAATCTGACGGCGGGCCAGATCGGCCTCGGCCTCGGAAGGGGAGAACGCCTCGTTCGCGACGTCCAGCTGGGCGGGGTGGATCAACGTCTTGCCGTCAAACCCCATGTCACGGCCCTGATCACATTCGACGCGGTGACCTTCGTCGTCCTTGAACGCGTTATAGACACCATCCACAATCGCGATGCCGTTGGCTTTGGCGGCCAGCACACACAGGCCAAGCCCCGTCATAAGCGGCAGCCGGTCCGGGCGCACGCGGGTTTGCAGGTCTTTGTTCAGGTCGTTGGTGCCCATTACCATGCACTGCAATTTCGAATGCGCGCCGATCGCGGCGGCGTTCAGCATAGCGCCGGGCGTTTCCATCATCGCCCAAAGCGGGATGTCACCGGTGATTTCGGCCAACGCGTCCAGATCGGCAGGGCTGCCGACTTTGGGCAGCAAAATGGCGTCGCATTCCATGTCGACAGCGGCGCGGGCATCGTCGGCCCCCCACTCGGTGTCCAGCCCATTGATGCGGATTACCTTGAACCGGGTGCCATAGCCGCCGTCTTTCAGCGCCTTGGCGAGTGTTTCACGTGCAGCGGTTTTCTCTTCGGGGATTACGGCGTCTTCGAGATCAAAGATAATCGCATCGGCTGGCAGTCCGCGGGCTTTGTCTAACGCACGGTCCTTGGAGCCGGGGATATATAGAACAGAACGCAGGGGGCGGGTAATTTTCGACATTTGCGAGTCTCCAAGAAATAATGTTGCGTGCAGGTCTGCATTTTTAGACGAAAACTTCAAGCTCAAACACGCCGCAGCGCAGCGTCGGATTTTTTTGAGGCTTTAACCTGACCTTCAGCTTTCTGCGCCACAAAGACCCGGCAGGATCATGAGGGGTGTCGTCTAGGCTGGCGAAATACGCGTGGTGCCACGTGGAAAGGGGCGAGAATGATAAAGTTTTTTAATCTCATCGGGCTGGCGACGGCCGCGGCGGCGGTGGTCGCGTTGACGCAAGATGTGTCAGCAGCCGTGCTGATGTGTACTGCGGATGATCGAGTGACGATTTTCGTTAGAAATTCTTCTTCGATGGATGATCAACAAACAAAGGGGAATGACGCCATTTGATACGTCATAGATTAATAAATTTGCGAAAAAAGATGCGGAGCGTCGGAACGCAATCGCCTGATCTTGGTTGATATCACAACGGAGTGATTATCACCCGGAACTTCTAAAGGAGTATCATCAATGAAACGTATTCTTGGCACAACCGCAATCATCCTGAGCTTGACTGGCCCCGCATTTGCAGACGCACATTCTGCTGGTTTTGGTACCGTGACAGCGCAAGAAACTGACTTCTTCGCGTCCGACCTGATCGGCATGCGCATCTACAATTCCGAGACCGAAGTCGAAGCGAACTCCACCATCGCTGCTGACGGCGAAAAAGAATGGGACGACATTGGCGAAATCAATGATGTTCTTCTGGATGCCGAAGGCAACGTAAAAGCTGTTATTCTTGGCATTGGCGGCTTCCTCGGCATGGGCGAGCGCGACGTAAGCGTTAACATGGACGAAATCCGCATCGTGACCGAAGAAGGTGACATGGGCGATCGTTTCCTCGTCGTCACCACAAGCAAAGAGATGCTTGAGCAAGCCCCCGTTTTCGAACGTATGGACGACGACGCGGACATGGACAAAGAAGCGAAAGTGGACGCTGACGCCGACATGAAGGCCGATGCTGAAGTTAAAGAAGCAGATGTAGACGCCAACGCCAATGCTGACGTCGACACCGAGACCGAAGTTGAAGCAGATGCCGAAGCACTGGCAAACGAAGCTGAAATGGAAGCAAAAGAAGCTGCGGCTGACACTGAAAAGGCCGTTGACGAAGCAACCACCGAGCTGAACGAAGAAGCGAACGACGTTGAAAAAGCCGATATGGACCGTCCCATGCTGACAGCCCCAGCGGTTGAGCGTGAAGGCTATGCCAACGCCACAGTTGACGACCGGAATGCGCTGACCGCAGAAGATCTGGAAGGGTCCTATGTTTACGGTGCTGACGACGAAACTGTTGGTGAAATTGGTGCCTTGGTGATGGGTGACAACGGCGAAGTAAGCCAGGTTGTGATCAACGTAGGTGGTTTCCTGGGCATTGGCGAAAAGCCAGTAGCCGTTACATGGGACGAGCTGCAAATCATGAAGAACGCTGAAGGCGACGACTTCCGCATCTACATCGACAGCAGCGAAGAAGCTCTGGAAGCACAGCCCGAATACAAAGGCTAAGCTTTCGACCCAGAAAACCTCAGCAATAACTTGCTGAAAAGCTGATCAGACGGGATCGTTTCGCAAGAAACGGTCCCGTTTTTTATGACGTTCGCGATGGTGACGTGACGCAGGTTGACGCGCAACTTGCACGGTGCGCCGCATTTCGGTATCCCGAGGCGAAATGTAACCCTGTCGGAGTATACCACATGGCCAGACCCAAGATCGCGCTTATCGGCGCAGGGCAAATCGGGGGCACGCTTGCCCACCTCGCAGCAATCAAAGAACTGGGCGACGTTGTCCTGTTCGATATCGCCGAAGGCATCCCACAGGGTAAAGCCCTCGATATCGCAGAATCAGGCCCATCCGCCAAATTCGACGCGACGATGACCGGCGCGAACGACTATTCCGAAATCGCTGGTGCAGACGTCTGCATCGTCACCGCCGGTGTCGCCCGCAAGCCCGGGATGAGCCGCGATGACCTGCTGGGCATCAACCTCAAGGTTATGAAATCCGTTGGCGAAGGCATCGCAGCCCACGCGCCAGACGCATTCGTTATCTGCATCACCAACCCACTGGACGCTATGGTTTGGGCGCTGCGCGAATTCTCCGGTCTGCCGCACCACAAGGTATGTGGCATGGCTGGCGTTCTTGATTCGGCGCGCTTCCGTCACTTCCTCGCGTCGGAATTCAATGTTTCCATGAAAGACGTAACGGCCTTCGTTCTGGGCGGCCACGGCGACACCATGGTCCCCCTGACGCGCTATTCCACCGTTGCGGGCATCCCTTTGCCTGATCTGGTGAAAATGGGCTGGACCACACAGGACAAACTGGACGCGATCGTTCAGCGCACCCGTGATGGCGGTGCCGAGATTGTTGGCCTGCTGAAGACCGGTTCGGCTTTCTATGCGCCTGCTACTTCGGCAATCGAAATGGCCGAAGCCTATCTGAAAGACCAAAAGCGCGTCCTGCCCTGTGCCGCCTATGTTGACGGTGCCTATGGTCTGGACGGTTTCTATGTCGGCGTGCCCACCGTGATCGGTGCCGGCGGCGTAGAGCGTGTTGTCGAGATTTCTATGAACAAAGACGAGCAGACGATGTTCGACAACTCTGTCAGCGCCGTTAAAGGTCTGGTCGATGCGTGCAAAGGCATCGATGAATCGCTGAAATAATGTGACGGGGTGCAGCGGGCGGGGGCGTAATATCCTCCAGTACCACCCGCTGCGCCCGTTTTCCGATGACAGAGCCGCCGGGACCACCAGTGCCCGAATTGCTCTGCCACGCGGCGTAGATACCGCTGTTGACCCAACCGCATCTCACAGTTTCCGGATCATTTTCTGGCATTCAGCCCAGCTATATTCACGGTTTTCCGGAGTTGTGATCACACTTTCAAAATTAGTGATCACAAATATCATCAATGTCCGGCGCTAACCGAAGGGTTTCGGCAACTGGGCCAATAAACCGTTGCAAAATCACGCCTCTGGACGTGACAGTGCGGAAAATACCGTTATCTATGACCGTAACCTGACGAGAAAAGGAATCCATCATGGCAGATGTGAACCGGGGCAACCGCCCGCTGTCACCCCACCTGACGATCTATCGCCCGCAACTGACCTCCATGACGTCGATCCTGACGCGCATCACCGGCAACGCAATGCTGATCGCTGCGCTGCTGATCGTATGGTGGTTCCTGGCAGCTGCGACGTCGGCGGATTATTTCGACTTTGTAAACGGTTTCATCACCAGCTGGTTCGGTGACCTGATCATGTTCATGTCGCTGTTGGGGCTGTGGTATCACACGCTGGCCGGCATCCGGCACCTGATCTGGGACAACGGCTATGCGCTGGACATCCCGACGGCTGAAAAGCTGGGCTGGGGCGCGCTGATCGGTTCCGTCGTTTTGACCATCATCACCGCGCTGATCATCTGAGGAATAGACACATGGCTTATTTGACAGACCGCAAACGCGCTATGGGCTTGGGCTCGGCCAAATCGGGCACCGCACATTTCTGGGCGATGAAAGTCAGCTCTGTTGCGCTGCTGATCCTGATCCCCCTGTTCGTTTTCACCTTCGGGTCCGCCCTGGGCGGCACCTACGAAGCGATCATCGCTTACTACAGCAAGCCCTTCCCTGCGATTGTCGCTGCCCTGACGCTGATCGTTGGCTTCAAACATTTTAATGACGGTGTCCAAGTGCTGATCGAGGATTACGTCCACGGGCTGTCGCAGAAAGTTGCGATCATCCTGATGACCTGCCTCAGCTATGGTGCGGCCGCGGTTGGCGTTTTCGCCATCGCCCGCATCGCGCTTTAACACACGCCTACGCTATACCGGAGACCGAGACATGGCTGCATATGAATATGAAACGCATGAATATGATGTCGTTGTCGTGGGGGCTGGCGGTGCTGGCTTGCGTGCGACACTTGGCATGGCCGAGCAGGGGCTGAAGACAGCCTGCGTCACCAAAGTTTTCCCGACCCGTTCGCACACAGTTGCGGCGCAGGGCGGCATCGCAGCGTCCTTGTCCAACATGGGCCCCGACAACTGGCAGTGGCATATGTATGACACCGTTAAGGGGTCGGACTGGCTGGGCGACACGGATGCGATGGAATACCTCGCGCGCGAAGCCCCCAAGGCCGTGTACGAGCTTGAGCACTACGGTGTGCCTTTCTCGCGGACCGAAGCGGGTAAAATCTACCAGCGTCCGTTTGGTGGCCACACCACCGAATTCGGCGAAGGCCCCCCCGTTCAGCGTACCTGTGCCGCAGCCGACCGGACCGGCCACGCGATCCTTCACACGCTTTATGGTCAGTCGCTGAAGCATAATGCTGAATTCTACATCGAATATTTCGCCATTGATCTGATCATGTCGGATGACGGTGTGTGTCAGGGTGTGCTGTGCTGGAAGCTGGATGACGGCACCATGCACCTGTTCAGCGCCAAGATGGTTGTTCTGGCGACAGGTGGTTACGGTCGTGCCTATTTCTCGGCGACATCGGCGCACACCTGCACTGGTGATGGCGGTGGTATGGCGGCACGTGCAGGCCTGCCATTGCAGGATATGGAATTCGTGCAGTTCCACCCCACCGGCATTTATGGCGCGGGTTGCCTGATCACCGAAGGCGCACGTGGCGAAGGCGGGTATCTGACCAACTCCGAAGGCGAACGCTTTATGGAGCGGTATGCCCCCACCTACAAAGACCTTGCCAGCCGTGATGTTGTTTCGCGCTGTATGACGATGGAAATCCGCGAAGGTCGCGGTGTGGGCGAGAACAAAGACCACATCCACCTGCACCTGAACCACCTGCCCAAAGAAACGCTGGACCTGCGTCTGCCGGGGATCTCTGAGTCCGCGCGCATCTTTGCCGGTGTGGACCTGACAAAAGAACCGATCCCGGTTCTGCCGACCGTGCACTACAACATGGGCGGCATCCCCACCAACTATTGGGGCGAAGTGCTGGCACCGACCGACGACGCACCGGACCGCGTGGCGCCCGGGCTGATGGCCGTGGGCGAAGCTGGCTGTGCCTCGGTGCACGGCGCTAACCGTTTGGGCTCGAACTCTCTCATCGACCTTGTGGTCTTTGGCCGCGCCGCTGCGATCCGCGCAAAAGATGTCGTCGACGCAGAGGCCCCCGTGCCGACGCCGAACCAGAAATCGGTCGACGCCGCGTTTGAACGCTTTGACAGCCTGCGCTATGCCAAAGGCCAGACCACCACAGCCGAGCTGCGCCTCGAGATGCAGAAAACCATGCAGGCCGACGCCGCCGTTTTCCGCACCGACAAGACGCTGAACGAAGGCAAGGCCAAGATGGATGAAGTCGCGGCCAAGATCGCTGATCTGCACGTGACCGATACATCGCTGGTCTGGAACTCTGATCTGATGGAAACGCTCGAGCTGACCAACCTGATGCCGAACGCCGTGGCCACCATCACCGCCGCTGCCGCACGCAAGGAAAGCCGCGGTGCCCACGCGCACGAGGATTACCCTGATCGTGACGACGCAAACTGGCGCAAGCACAGCCTCGCGTATTTCGACGGTAACAATGCCACGCTCAGCTACCGTGGCGTGCACCTTGATCCGCTGACGACAGAGGCCGAAGGCGGCATCGATATGAAAAAGATCGCACCCAAAGCACGGGTGTATTGATCTTAAACCCTGCTCCCGCTTTTGGGGGCAGGGGACCAAACTGGGGGCTCTTGCCCCCGTCCTGCAAGGCGGAGGGCAGGCGACATGAAACAGTTTATCGCTATGACCATGATCCTGGCCGCGTCTGCTTGTGCGCAAGCAACGCAGCAGGTTGACAGCATCGGCCGCGAAGCCGCCAAAGGGGTCATCACCGAAACCCTTGCCACCCGCTTTCCGCAGGTGCCCAAGCAGCTGATTACGCCGTTTACCAATTGCATCGTCGACAACGCCGACGCCCTAGAGGTGCGCGTTTTCGCCAAATCCGCTGTGATCGGCGTGGATGATACAACCGTCGCCACCGTGCGCTCGGTTCTGTCGCGTCCCGAAACTGTGCAATGTCTGTCGCGCTCTGCCAGCGGCGTCCCGGGGCTTCTGGGCTAATGGGTCACCCGATTGCCACCTCAGATGCGGACGTCGTAGACGCGGGCCATATGGCCGATTTGCGCGCGCAATTCCGAGACGGCGATACCCATGTGCGCACCCGTATCAAGTCGCAGCTTGGCCCCACAGAGGTTGAGTTTGCCGACATCCGGATGGTGGTGGACCCGCGCGACAATTACACCGAAACCTGCATCTGGCTGAACGAATACCCGCCAGAGATCAAATCGCTGGTCGCCTTGGTCGAACTGGTCGAAGATCGCAACGTGCTGATTTTTGATATCGGTGCGAACTGCGGTGCGTATTCGATCCCGCTGGCCATGGCTTCGGGCGAAGGGTCGCGCGTCGTTGCGTTCGAACCCAACCCGCTGATGATTGGCCGCCTTGGAATGAACATCGCGCTGAACAATCTGACCGACAAAGTCCGCATCGAAGGCTGCGCACTGTCCGACCGCGACGGCGAGGCGATGCTGAACTTCCGTGGCCACAACTACGGTCAGGCATCGCTGCTCCCGATCGAGGGTAAACAACAAAACGGCGGCGTGCTGGTGCCCACCCGGCCCCTGTCCGCCTTTACACACGCCGCACGGCACCACGACGCGGCGATCCTCAAGATTGACGTCGAGGGGGCCGAAGAAGTCGTGCTGAAGCCGATCCTCGCGCAGGGCAAATCCGGCGGCTGGCTACCCGATGCGATCTTGATAGAGGTCCGCCACGCGGACCAATGGGACACCGACTTGTGTGCAGAAATACTGGCCTGCGGGTACCGCCAAACCCTGCGCGCCGAAGGAAATGCGCTTTACATCCGAAAGACGTAAGCGCCAGAATTGTAACGAACTGGGCATCTGCCCGACAGACCAGGAGAAGCGATATGGTTCAACTCACGCTCCCCAAGAACTCCCGGATGACGACCGGTAAGACATGGCCGAAACCCGAAGGTGCCAAAAATCTGCGGCAGTTTCAGGTGTATCGCTGGAACCCCGATGACGGGAAAAACCCGGCGATCGACACGTATTTCGTCGATATGGATACCTGCGGCCCGATGATTCTGGACGCGCTGATCAAGATCAAGAACGAGATCGACCCGACGCTGACCTTCCGCCGGTCCTGCCGCGAGGGTATCTGCGGGTCTTGCGCAATGAACATCGACGGGATCAATACGCTTGCCTGTACCTATGGCGTGGACGAGGTGAACGGCGCGGTGAAAATCTATCCGCTGCCTCACATGCCCGTGGTCAAGGATCTCATCCCCGACTTGACGCACTTCTATGCGCAGCACGCATCGATCCAGCCGTGGCTTGAAACCAAGACAGCTGAACCCGCCAAGGAATGGAAGCAGTCAATCGATGACCGTGCCAAGCTGGATGGGCTCTATGAATGTATCATGTGCGCCTGCTGCTCGACATCCTGCCCCAGCTACTGGTGGAACGGCGACCGCTACCTCGGGCCAGCAGCATTACTGCATGCCTACCGCTGGATCATCGACAGCCGCGATGAGGCCACAGGCGAACGTCTGGACGAACTTGAAGATCCGTTCAAACTGTACCGCTGCCACACCATCATGAACTGCGCCAAAACCTGCCCCAAGGGCCTGAACCCTGCCGCAGCCATTGCCAATATCAAAAAGATGATGGTCGAACGCACCGTTTGATCCCATCGCAACCCACGGCCCCCGCCGCCATTGGCGCGTGGGGCCGTGACAAGTGCCCCTTATGATCCTCATTGCCTTTGTTATCGCCTTTGCGATTGTCGCCTATTTTGCCTACCGCGATAAAGCGGTGCGCGGGTGTCGCTGGCGCAAGGACAGCAACCGCGACAAAGGCAGCCTTCAGTTCTATCACTGCGGTGCGTGCGGTGCCGAAGCCTATACCGGCACCAAAGGCCCGCCCCGCGACTGCAAGGCCAACGTTGGCGGCCGGCCGCTCTGATGTCGCGAAAGCTTGGCGCGGGATCGAACCCTAGCAGACAGGATACCCCCTATGACCATGCCCATCGATGCGGATGCCCGCCGCGCTGTCGCGCCCGTGATTTGCTACCCCGTTGAAACCCTGCCTGCGCCTGACATGGCACAATATGGCCGTGCGCGCGAAACGCTGACCAAGGTAGACGAGGTCCTGGTCGCACCCCGCGACGCGCGCTGCTTTACCGTGCCCGCGGGGCATTTCTTTCGCATCACTTCAGTCGAAGGGCCGCAGGTCGGCGATTTGAATCTTTGGGCACAGCACGACCTGTCTGAACGGTTCTATTCCGGCAAGACGCGCGCGCTGCATGGCACGCATATCACCACAGGCCAGCGTATGTGGTCCAGCTTTCCTACGCTGCGCCCCATGGCGACCCTGACCCATGATACGCTAGGTTGGTACGGTATGGATGATTTTGGCGGCTCTGTGCATGATGTGATCGGCACGCGTTGCGATCCTTATACCAACCAGCTTTTATCCGGCGGGCAGTATCACCATTGCTGCCATTCAAACCTGATCCGCGCATTGGCGGACCATCAGGGTATATCCTACGCCGAAGCAGAGCCGTTTGTGCATGATGTGCTGAACGTCTTTATGTGCACCGGCTTTACCCGTGATACCGGCCAGTATTTCATGAAGGCCAGCCCTGTGCGCCCCGGTGATTACCTCGAGTTTTTTGCCGAGATCGACCTGCTCGGCGCGCTCAGCGCTTGTCCGGGCGGCGACTGTTCGTCGAAGCATTCGGCCGATACCGCCGCTTGCTATCCGCTGCTGGTAGAGGTTTTTGCCCCCGCAAGTGGCACGCTTGACGGCTGGCAAAGCCCGCAGCCTAACGGATACGACCGCAGCCACGGGGGCTGAGGGCTAGGGTCGACACCGGCCTGAAAATTCAAAATGGCAATAGATCCCCCGCGGAGCGTCCGACGGGGGATCAAGACGCATCAGCTGTTCGGGAACGCCGCCTGCAGCGCGATCTCTACCATATCGCCAAACGACTTCTCACGCTCTTCCGCAGGCAGCGCCTCACCGGTTTGCAAGTGGTCGCTAACGGTCAGCACAGCCAGCGCACGGCGCTTGTGACGCGCGGCAAGCGTATAGAGTTCAGCTGCTTCCATCTCGACGCCCAGAATGCCGTGGCGGGTCATCTGTTCGTCCAGATCAGGGCGTTCGGCATAGAATACATCCGAGGAATAGATCCCGCCGACATGGGTTTTTGTGCCTTTTGCTTCGGCAGCATTCACAGCGGCACGCAGCAGGGACCAATCGGCGCAAGGGGCGTAATTCATCTCGCGGAAGATACCGGAAGAAGGTGAGGTAATTGTCGTCGCCGTCATGGCAATAATCACATCGCGAATACCAACTTGCGGTTGCATCCCGCCACAAGAGCCAATCCGAATTAGGGTTTGTGCGTTGAATTCGGAAATCAATTCATTGGCATAAATCGAGAGCGACGGCATCCCCATGCCCGAGCCTTGAATCGTGACGCGGTTGCCATTCCATGTGCCCGTGAAACCCAACATGCCGCGGACTTCATTCACAAGTTTTGCATCTTTAAGAAATGTTTCCGCCGCCCATTTCGCGCGATAGGGGTCGCCCGGCATGAGAACTGTTTCCGCGATGTCGCCGGGTTTTGCGCCGATATGAATTGTCATAGGATGCTCGTCTATTTCCAAAGCCAAGGGGATGCGCCGCGGGGGCACGGACATCGCAAGGGGTGCGATGTCCAAGTTTACTTACAGTTCCAGGGATTCCGGTGCTGTGCCATTGGAAACAAGATTGCGGAACCAGTTGGGCTGACGGCCTTTGCCGGTCCATGTCTGGCTAGGATCTTCGGGGTTGGCGTATTTCGCGGCAGCTTTCGCAGCTTTACCCTTTTTCGCGCCGCTGGAAACTTCGTCCAGTGAAAAGCCGTATTCGGCGGCTGCTTTTTCAGCCGCTTTGCGGGCTTCTACACGGTCGCGTTCATATGCGTTTTTAATCGCCATCTTCACGTCTTCCAAATGCTGTTCAAGCTCTTTGTGGGACATTGTGCTCAGATCAATACTCATTTCGCTCATTCCTTTGTCGAAAAGCCATTCGTTGCTTTACTCCAAAAGAATGAACAAAAAAAGTATTTATTGAATAAGCGGCTTTTATTCCGCGGCCACTGTTTCAGGATCGGCCAGTGTGACGATGTCTGCCATAATCGTATTCAATTCAAAGTCCTTCGGCGTGTAAACGCGGGCAACACCCATGGCGCGCAATCTTTTGGCGTCTTCTTCTGGAATAATTCCACCTACGATTACGGGAATATGCGCCAATCCGGCGTCGCGCATTTGTTTCATCAAATCCTCGACCAATGGAATATGCGATCCCGAAAGAATGGAAAGTCCGACGACGTGATGCTCTCCCTCCAGGGCGGCGGAAACAATTTCGGACGGGGTAAGCCGAATACCCTCGTAGGCGATTTCCATACCGCAATCGCGTGCGCGCACGGCGATCTGTTCGGCACCGTTGGAATGGCCGTCCAGCCCCGGCTTGCCCACCAGAAAGCTCAGGCGGCGGCCCAGACGGGTGCTGACGGCGTCAACGGCGTCGCGCAGATCGTCCAGCCCTTCGGTCTTGTTCGACCGGCCTGATGCGACACCTGTGGGCCCGCGGTATTCCCCGTGGACGCTACGCATCTGTTCCGCCCATTCGCCCGTTGTGACGCCCGCTTTGGCGGCTGCGATCGACGGCTCCATGACGTTGCGACCTTCGGCGGCGGCGGCGCGTAGATCGGCAAGGGCTTTGTCTACGGCCGCTTGATCGCGGCTGTCGCGCCATGCATTCAGACGGTTGATCTGGTCTGCCTCAACCGCGGGGTCCACGACCATGATGCCACCATCGCCGGTCATCAACGGCGAGGGTTCGCCCTGCTGCCACTTGTTGACGCCCACCACGATCGTCTCGCCCGCTTCGATGCGGCCCAGACGGTCGGCGTTGCTTTCGACCAGACGCGACTTCATGTAGTCAATCGCGGAAATTGCGCCGCCCATGTCGTCAAGGTTGGCAAGCTCGGCCCGTGCGCCTTCTTTCAGCGCTTCGACTTTCCGGTCCACAGCGGGGTTGCCGTCGAACAGGTCGTCGAACTCCAGCAGGTCGGTTTCGTAGGCCATGATTTGCTGCATCCGCATTGACCACTGCTGGTCCCACGGGCGTGGCAGGCCAAGCGCTTCGTTCCAGGCGGGCAACTGCACGGCGCGGGCGCGAGCGTTCTTTGACAGGGTCACCGCCAGCATCTCGATCAGGATACGGTAGACGTTGTTTTCGGGCTGTTGTTCGGTCAGTCCCAGCGAATTCACCTGCACACCATAGCGGAAGCGGCGGTATTTGGGGTCCTCGACGCCGTAGCGTTCAAGGCAAATCTCGTCCCACAGATCACCAAAGGCGCGCATCTTGCACATCTCGGTGACGAAACGGATGCCGGCATTCACAAAGAAGGAGATCCGGCCAACGAGTTTCGGAAAATCTTCTTCGGGGACGCGGGGGCGCAGAGCGTCCAGCACGGCGGTCGCAGTGGCAAGGGCAAAGGCCAGTTCTTGCTCGGGCGTCGCACCGGCTTCTTGCAGGTGGTAGGAACAGACGTTCATCGGGTTCCATTTGGGCACGTTTGTATAGCAGTATTCGGCCACATCCGCGATCATCTTGAGCGACGGGGCAGGCGGGCAGATATAGGTGCCGCGCGACAGGTATTCCTTGATCAGGTCGTTTTGTACGGTGCCTTGCAGCTTGGACACGTCCGCGCCCTGTTCCTCGGCCGCGGCGATATACAGCGCCAGCAGCCATGGGGCGGTGGCATTGATCGTCATCGACGTGTTCATCTGTTCAAGCGGGATGTCCTTGAACAGGCTGCGCATGTCGCCCAAATGGCCCACGGGCACGCCCACCTTGCCGACTTCGCCGCGCGACAGGATGTGGTCGCTGTCATAGCCAGTCTGTGTGGGCAGATCAAAAGCGACCGACAGGCCGGTTTGCCCTTTCAAAAGGTTTGCGCGGTACAGCGCATTGGATGCCTCGGCGGTAGAGTGTCCGGCATAGGTGCGGATCAGCCAGGGGCGGTCTTTTTGCGGTTGCGACATGGGGCGGCCTTTCGTGAATCGAATGGGTAATATTGTTGCGCTGGTCGATTGATACGTGAAACAATCGGGCGCTGTCAATTCGCTGCATCGCGGCATGGCAGCTAAAGGCTTCGCGCTGCCTTAGGCGGCGGCGGGTATGGCGTTCTTTCGGGTCTTCTTAACGCAGCGCATTTTGCTTTTGTGTTGCCCAGACTGTGCGCCTCCTGCAAGGGTTGGGCAATGACGCAAACTATTGAACTTCCCGTTTGGCTTTTCGCCGTGATCCTGCTGTTCGCCGCGGTGACCGCGCTGAGCCACTTTTTACTGCCCTCGGTCAGGTGGTTTTTTCGCAGACGGCTGGAAAAGGCTGTCGCGCAACTGAACACGCGGCTGACCCGCCCAATCGAGCCGTTCAAGCTCGCGCGGCGTCACGATATGATCCAGCGGCTGATTTATGATCCGCAGATCAGTCAGGCCATCGTGGATCACGCCCGCGCCAACGGCATCCCTGAAAACGTCGCGTCAGAACAGGCGCGACGCTATGCCCGCGAAATTGTCCCGAGCTTTAGCGCCTTTGCCTATTTCAGCTTTGGCATCCGGCTGGCGCGGTTTCTGGCGAACGCGCTTTATGATGTGCGCACGGGTACCCAAAATGACGCCGTGATCGAAGGTATTCCGTCAGACGCCACGGTCATCTTTATCATGAACCACCGAAGCAATATGGATTACGTGCTGGTCACCTACCTCGCGGGGGAGGCATCCGCGCTGAGCTATGCCGTGGGGGAATGGGCGCGGGTCTGGCCCCTAAGCCGGTTGATCCGGTCAATGGGGGCCTATTTCATCCGGCGCAAATCGCGCGGTGCGCTGTATCGCAAGGTGCTGGCGCGCTATGTGCAGATGGCGACCGAAGGCGGCGTGACCCAAGCGATCTTCCCCGAAGGCGGGCTGAGCCTGAATGGCAAGCTGATGCCGCCCAAGATGGGGCTGCTCGGCTATGTACTGGAGGCCGACCTGAAAGACCGCGATGTCGTTTTTGTGCCCGTGGCGATCAACTATGACCGGGTACTGGAGGATCGCGTCCTGATCTCGGCGGATGAGGCGGGCACGCGGCGGTTCGACGCGCAAATCTCGGTCATTCTGAAGTTCATTGTGCGCAAGGTCTGGCTGCGTATGCGCGGCAAGTTCCTGCGCTTCGGAGAGGCCGTGGTGGTGTTTGGCACGCCGGTGCATCTCCGCGACTATGGCAGCACCCCCGATGTCGACGGGATCGCGCAGGACCTGATGGGCCGGATCGAACACGAGATGCCGCTGCTGTTTGTACCCTTGCTGGCACGGGTGTTGTTGTTGGCGGAAGTGCCGCTGGACGGTGTGGCGCTTGAACAAGAGATGGCCCGTACGGCAGCCCTTGCTCCGGTCAATACATTCGAAGGGGACGAAGGGTTTGGCGCCAATGTGGCCAAGGCACGCCAACATCTGTTGCAACGCGGGATAATCACAGCGGTAGAGCGGGGATATCGCCCTGCTGACAGTCAGCGGTCGGTTCTGCGCTTCTATGCGAACTCGATCGCGCATTTCTTTGATCGATAGGTCAAACAGGTGAAATTGCTGCGACTGCAAAGTCATAAAGTTACAATTGGAGGGCAATTGGTGTTGCATTGTTGCGTCAAGGATCATATTCCACCTGTAGACGCCGCGATTCTGCACTGCGGCACAAACCTATTCTGACTGTGGAGACCGACATGGCCTTGGACACGAATATCGCGCAATATGACGCTCCGGAAAAAGACCTTTACGAAATCGGGGAAATTCCTCCGATGGGCTATGTTCCCAAGCAGATGTACGCATGGACCATCCGCAAGGAACGTCACGGAAATCCCAATACGGCCATGCTCGAAGAAGTCGTGGACGTGCCGACGCTCGACAGTAACGAAGTGCTTGTCCTCGTGATGGCAGCGGGTGTGAACTATAACGGTGTCTGGGCTGCGTTGGGCAAACCGATTAGCCCGTTTGACGGGCACAAGCAGCCCTTCCACATCGCGGGCTCTGATGCGTCCGGTATCGTCTGGGCCGTCGGTGACAAGGTTAAGCGCTGGAAGATCGGCGACGAGGTCGTGATCCACTGCAACCAGGATGACGGCGACGACGAAGAGTGCAACGGCGGCGATCCGATGTATTCCCCGAGCCAGCGCATCTGGGGCTACGAGACACCCGACGGGTCGTTTGCACAGTTCACCAACGTTCAGGCGCAGCAGCTTATGCCACGCCCCAAGCACCTGACATGGGAAGAGGCGGCGTGCTACACGCTGACGCTGGCCACTGCGTACCGGATGCTGTTTGGCCACGAGCCGCACGATCTGAAACCTGGTCAGAACGTTCTGGTCTGGGGCGCATCGGGTGGTCTGGGGTCTTATGCGATCCAGTTGATCAATACCGCAGGTGCCAATGCGATCGGTGTGATCTCGGACGAATCCAAGCGTGACTTTGTGATGGATCTGGGCGCCAAAGGCGTGTTGAACCGCAAGGACTTCAACTGCTGGGGCCAGATGCCCACCGTGAACACGCCCGAATACGCCACGTGGTTCAAAGAGGCGCGCAAATTCGGTGCCGCAATCTGGGAGATCACCGGCAAGGGTGTGAACGTCGATATGGTATTTGAACACCCCGGCGAGGCGACATTCCCTGTATCCACCTTTGTCTGCAAAAAGGGCGGCATGGTCGTGATCTGCGCGGGGACCTCGGGCTTTAACCTGACGTTCGACGTGCGCTATATGTGGATGCACCAGAAGCGCTTGCAGGGCAGCCACTTTGCCCACCTCAAGCAGGCGTCGGCGGCGAACAAGCTGATGGTCGAACGCCGTCTTGATCCATGCATGTCCGAAGTGTTCACTTGGGCCGATCTGCCTGACGCGCACATGAAGATGCTGGCAAACGAACACAAGCCCGGCAACATGTCGGTGCTGGTGCAATCGCCTAAAACCGGCCTGCGCACTCTCGAAGACGCTCTGGACGCGAAAAAATAATCAGACAGCTCCTTTCGCGGGGGCACTGACCAGACACCCGTGCGCCGCATCCCGGCGTGCGGGTGTTTTGCGTTTCGGGCCTCGCAGGGACGTTGTGGCGCAAGCTGAATGTGCGAATAACCGTGATGCCATCTGGCCCCCGGCGCGGCGCTCAATTAGGGTCGCGCCATGACAGTACCTGCCCTTACCTATTCCGACGATCAGGCCGCTGCTTTTGATAGCGTAGCCGAAATGTTGCGCCATGCGGGCATTGATCTTGATGACAACTTGCTGATGCCGCCTGCGGGCGGTGCAGATCAGGTGCTGGCGGTGACCGGCAAGGCGGGGTCGGGCAAGACTCTGCTGCTGGCAGAACTGTACAAGGCATTGGAAAACGCGGGCGTCGACATCGTGTCGGGTGACTATGAACGCAAAAAGAAAGACAAGCGCACGCTGGCGATCCTCGCGCCCACCAACAAGGCGGCATCGGTCCTGCGTTTGCGCGGTGTGCCGGCGACCACGATCCACCGTATCCTCTATACCCCTGTGTATGACCCCGAATATGAACGCATCGCAGAGTGGCTGGCAGGCAACGGCGACCGTCCGGTGATTGAGGGGATGAACGAGATTGCGTTGGATCGGGCACTGGCGTTTTATAAGAACAACAAATCAATCCCCGGCGCATTGGCTGCAGCGGGGCTGCGCGGCAGTGATTTCATCACCGGATGGAAACGCCGCGAAGAACCGCTCGACATCGGTTTCGTCGATGAAAGCTCTATGCTGGATGACAAGCAGTTCGAGGATCTAAAAGAGATTTTCCCGACGCTACTGCTATTTGGCGATCCGGCACAGCTGGCCCCCGTGGGGCAGTCCGGCACGATGGTGTTCGAAAAACTACCCAAAGAACGCGTGTTGAACCTGAGCCGTATCCACCGGCAGAAGGCCGACAACCCGATCCTTGATCTGGCGCACGCGCTTGCCGATCCGGCGCTGACATTCGAGCAGTTCGAACGCATGATCGAAGACGCGTCAAAGAAAGATGACCGCGTGGTCTGGGGCCAGCGGGTAGAGGTTGACCTGATGGCGCGTTCGCCTGTGCTGGTCTGGCGCAATGCGACGCGCATCCGGCTGATCAACGCATTCCGGGCGGTTTATGGGGCACCAGAAGACGCGCTGCTGGAAGGCGAGCCGCTGATTTGTGACGGGATCGAGCTGCCACTGAAACACCGCAAGAAACGGCTCGACCTCGAAGCACGAGGCCTGATCAAAGGCGCGCAGGTCGTCTATCTGGGCAATGGTCGCAAGCCGGGCTTCAGCCGCCTGCATGTGATGGGGGCCGAAGACCCTCAGATCTCTGCCGCGTCCATCGTAAAGATCGAAAAACCGGACGAGGAAGAGCCGTTCATCCCCTTTGCCGCGCGCATGGGGGCCACGTTCTTGCACGGGGCTGCCGTCACCATCCACAAGGCGCAGGGCAGCCAGTGGGATACAGTGCAGGTGTTTGCACCCGATCTGTTCGCAGCGGCGCGTATGGGCCGGTCTGAGGCGGGGCAACCCCTGTGGAAGCGCCTTGCCTATGTGGCGATCACCCGTGCGCAGGAGCGCCTGATTTGGGTGGTGCGTAACCGTCTGTCGAAACCGTCGGGCGTGTTGCGAGTAGATGACTTGCGTGCAGCCCCTGCGGCACCGCTCAGCCTTGATGTGCAGACGGATGACCCCGCCGCATAAAGGCTGGTTTTGGCTGCTCCCTGCACCGCCACTTAGCGGCGCAGCGCACCAAAGATGGCAGATGCACCCCATCCTGCGGCAATAGCGATGGCGAGTGACATCAGCCCGTATAGCAGCGCGTTTTCACGCGACATGTTGTAAAGCCAACGTTCCAACCCGACCTTGCGCACGTCGATTAACGTCCCGTATTGGGCCACGACCGATCCGCCACGGGTCAGGAAAATGCGGGTATTATAGTCGCCCTCTATCAATGATGCGGGCAGCTGTACCGTCGCCCGGAACAGGGTTTGTTCGTCAACGCTCACGCCTGCTTCGTCCAGCTGGTACTGGTTTGCGTTGCTGCGGATACGGATCAGCGCGTCTGAAAAGGCGGCGGAATCCTCAATATCCATCGGGGCCCCGACAGATCGGATGGCACGGGGCACAGAGATTTTGTAGCGCAGGTCTTCGGTGCGGCTCAGGACGTCTTGGAGTGGGCCGCTGGTGGCGACGGCGTAAAAGCTGGGGGCGCGGTCCACCTCTACGGCAGCGGTGTTAATCCAGATGCCAAAAGTCTTTTCCTTGCGCCGGACTGTCACGGGGGCAGACGGGCCCGAAACGGTAACCACGACCTCAAGCTCGGGGCCCTCTGGGATAGGCTCCTCGCGTTTAACCGCGCCAAAAATGATGATCTCGGACCCGTTAAAGTTGGTCGAGATAGATACTTCGCTTTGGTTCAGCCCCAAAACGATTGCCTCTTCGGCGAGCGCAGAGAACGCGATGCAGGTCAGGACTGCAGCGATTAAAGCACGCCAACGGATCATGATTTGAACCCGATGGAGTAAAGTTCAGCCGGTTGCAACAGCAGGTCCAGCGCCAGCTTGCCGCAGACGATCAGCACCAAAAGCGCCAACAGGATGCGCAGCTGTTCCGCCTTGAGCTTGGTCCCAAGGGTGGTGCCGAACTGTGCGCCGATGACGCCGCCGATCAGCAGCAGCACGGCCAGCACGATATCAACGGTATAGTTGGTGGTGGCATGTAACATCGTGGTAAACGCTGCGACAAAGATGATCTGGAACAGCGACGTGCCGACAACGACTTTGGTCGGCATCCCCAGCAGATAGATCATCGCGGGCACCATGATAAAGCCGCCGCCAACGCCCATGATCGCGGCCAGAAGCCCGACAAAGGCCCCGACCAGCAGTGGCGGAATGACCGAGATATAAAGCCCCGTAACCCGAAAGCGCATCTTGAATGGCAGCTTTTGTATCCACGTGTGTTTCTTGCGCGGGGGGCGTTTTCCGGTGCGTGTCTTGTACATCGCGTTCAGCGATTCAACCAACATCAGCCCGCCGATGATCCCAAGGAAAACGACGTAGCAAAGGTTTACCAGCAGATCGACCTGGCCCAGCGATTTGAGGTAGTTAAAGATCGTGACACCAGCCGCAGCCCCGACCAGACCGCCTGCCAGCAAGACGCTGCCCATGCGCAGATCAACCGTCTTGCGTTTAAGATGCACCAACAGCGCCGAAAACGACGACGCCACAATCTGGTTCGCGCCTGTGGCCACGGCCACCGCTGGGGGGATGCCGATAAAAAACAGCAGGGGCGTGATCAGAAACCCGCCTCCGACGCCGAACATGCCGGATAGAACGCCCACAATCCCGCCCAACCCCAAAAGGAGGAACGCGTTGACCGACAATTCGGCGATGGGCAGATAAATTTGCATAGACGCAGTTAGTCCGATCGAAAGGTTGAAATCAATCGTGGATGCTGCGCCGCCGCAATTTGCAACGGCGCAACGAGAGTTAGCGTTCTTTCACGTAGGGCTCGCCACCGGCACGCGGCGGGATCGCCTTGCCGACAAAGCCCGCCAGAATGATCACGGTCATCACATAGGGAAGGGCCGCGAGCAACTGCCCCTGAACCTTGAAGTTCACCAGCGCCTCGATCACGTCGGGGCGGGTTTCAAGCGCACCGAACAGGCCGAACAGCAGCGTCGCCCATAGCGCGTACCACGGGCGCCATTTCGCAAAGATCAGCGCCGCCAATGCGATATAGCCACGGCCTGCGGACATGTCCTTGATAAAGCCGGCCTGAAGCGCTGTGCTAAGATACGCGCCCGCAACGCCGCAAAGCACGCCGCAGATCAACACCGCCGCATAGCGCAGGCCAACGACGGAAACCCCCGCCGTATCGACTGCCGCAGGGTTTTCACCCACCGCGCGCAGGCGCAGGCCGAAACGTGTACGGTAGAGCAGCCACCACGTCGCAGGCACCGCAAGGAACGCCATATAGACAAGGATCGAGTGACCCGAGATCAGCTCGGCGTAGAGCGGTCCGATGATGGGTGTCTGAGCAATGTCGTCAGCGAAAGGCAGGGTGATCGGGCTGAACCGCGCCCCGCCGATCAGCGACGGCGTACGCCCGCCTTGCTGGAACCAGTCTTGCGCGATCAGAACGGTCAGCCCCGCCGCGAGAAAGTTGATCGCAACGCCTGAAATCAGCTGGTTGCCCCGAAAGGTAATCGATGCAAGCCCGTGCAGCAGGCTCAGCGCCATCGACGCCGCGATCCCCGCCAACAGCCCCAGCCAGACGTTACCCGTCAGTGACGCCACTGCCGCCGAAAAGAACGCCGCCGCCAGCATCTTGCCATCAAGGCCGATGTCGAAAATGCCTGCACGTTCTGAAAACAGACCGGCAAGGCACGCCAGCAGCAATGGTGTCGCAAGGCGCACGGTGCTGTCGAACAGTTGGATGAGCGTGATGTAATCCATTATTCCACTGGCTCCACCGGTTTGCGTTCAGGCTTGGGGGCGCGTGCGGCGCGCAGTGCCAAAAAGATTTTCTCGAGCGGCATACGCACCATATTGTCCAATGCGCCGGTAAAGAGGATCACCAGCGCCTGGATCACGACGATCAGCTCGCGCGGGATCGAGGTCCAGAGCGCCAGTTCCGCGCCGCCCTGATAGAGGAACCCGAACAGGATCGCGGCTAGGAACACGCCCAAAGGATGGCTACGCCCCATCAGTGCAACAGCGATGCCGATAAAGCCCGCGCCTTCCGTGGCGTTCAAGACCAGCCGTTCGGCTTCGCCCATGACGTTGTTAATCGCCATCATCCCCGCCAGACCACCCGAGATGGTCATCGCGATCATGGTGATCTTGACCGGAGAGATACCGGCGTATTTCGCAGCCGATTCCGAATGGCCATAGGCGCGGATTTCATAGCCAAGCCGCGTGCGCCAGATCAGCACCCACAAGAAGATACAGGCCGCAACCGCCACCAAAAGCGAGATATTGGCCGGTGCCGCCTTGGAAAATTCGATCCCGAGCGGGGCCAGAAGATCGTGCAACGTTGGCAGTTTTGTCGCGTCAGGAAAGCGGGCGGTCGCAGGGTCCATGCTGCCTTGGGGGCGCAGCATGTTGACCAGAATATAGTTCAGTGCCGCGGCGGCAATAAAGTTGAACATGATCGTTGTGATCACGATATGGCTGCCGCGCTTGGCTTGCAGGAACGCGGGGATCGCGGCCCATGCGGCACCAAAAACAGCCGCCATCGCAGTGGCACCAAAAAGCGCCAGCGACCAGTGGGGCCACGGGATATACAAACAGGCGAGCGCCACACCCAAACCGCCCAGCATTGCCTGACCTTCGCCGCCGATATTGAACAGCCGCGCATGAAAGGCGATGGCGACGCACAGGCCGGTGAACATAAAGTTGGTGGCGTAATACAGCGTATAGCCCCACCCATAGGTGCTGCCCAAAGCGCCGGTTACCATCAATTTGACGGCGGCAACGGGGTCTTCACCGATGCCCAGAATGACCAGCGCCGACAGGATCGCTGCCAGCAAAAGCGATATCAAAGGCACGAGGACGACCTCGGCCCATTTTGGCATTACGTCCATGTCACACTTCCTTATGCGGATCGCCGCCCGCATGGGCCAGATTGTCTTCGATTTCGTCGATGGAATGGGGCGCATCGGTATCGGTGATGCCGGCCATCAACAAGCCCAGTTCTTTTTCATCGGTCTTGCTGGCGTCGCGAATGCCCATGACCTGACCGTCGAACATGACGGCAACCCGATCGCTCAGCGCCAGAATTTCCTCCAGCTCGACCGACACCAGCAGGATCGCCTTGCCCTGATCACGCAGGGCGACAATCTGTTCGTGGATGAATTCGATCGCACCGATGTCGACGCCACGGGTCGGTTGACCGATCAGCAGCAGGTCCGGGTTGCGTTCGATCTCGCGGGCCAAAACAATCTTTTGCTGGTTGCCGCCCGAAAAGTTCTTGGCCGCCAGTTTGGGGTTGGGGGGGCGCACGTCGAAACGTTCCATCTTTTCGACAGTGTCCGCTTTGATCGCCGCGTTGTCCATCAGCAGACCGCTGCGGTAGGCGGGGTCTTTGTGATAGCCGAAAGCGGTGTTTTCCCACGCCTGATAGTCCATGATCAGACCTTCGCGCTGGCGGTCTTCGGGGACGTGGGCGATGCCATGATTGCGGCGCGACTGGCCGTCGGATTTATTGCCGGTCAGGTCCAGCGCCGTGCCATTGACGCGCACGCTGCCCTTGCCGGTCCGGTAGCCGCCCAGAACCTCCAGCAGTTCGGATTGCCCGTTGCCCGCCACGCCAGCGACGCCAAGGATTTCGCCCGCACGGACTTGCAGATCAATGCCGCTCAGACGCTCTACGCCTTTTTCATCAACGACGCGCAACCCTTCGATATCCAGAATGACAGGGCCGGGGGCGGCGGGTTTTTTGTCCACACGCAGCAGGACCTTGCGGCCGACCATCAGCTCTGCCAGTTCGGCGGGCGAGGTCTCGGCGGTTTTGACGGTGGCGGTCATCTGGCCACGGCGCATGACGGATACGGTGTCGGTCGTTTCCATGATCTCGCGCAGCTTGTGGGTGATCAGGATGATCGTCTTTCCCTCAGAACGCAGACGCCCGAGGATGCGGAACAATTGATCTGCTTCGGCAGGGGTCAACACGCCGGTGGGTTCATCCAGAATGAGAATATCTGCCTGACGATACAGCGCCTTGAGGATCTCTACGCGTTGCTGCATGCCCACGCCGATGTCTTGTACCAGCGCATCGGGATCGACCTTGAGCCCGTAATCATCCGCCAGTTTCAGCAGCGACTTGCGCGCCTTGGCGAGCGACGGTTTCAGCAGCCGTCCGTCTTCGGCCCCCAGAATGATATTTTCCAGAACCGTAAAATTTTCAACCAGTTTAAAGTGCTGGAACACCATCCCGATGCCTGCGGCAATCGCGGCCTGGCTGTCAGGGATATCGGTCTTTTTGCCGGCGATAAAAATGTCGCCTTTGTCCGCTTTGTAGAATCCGTAAAGGATCGACATCAGCGTCGATTTGCCCGCACCGTTTTCACCGATAATCCCGTGGATTGTACCGGGCATGACGCGGATAGAGATGTCTTTGTTGGCCTGTACCGGACCAAAGGCCTTGGAAATGCCTTTCAGCTCGATCGCCGGAGCGGCAGTTTCCTGCCGCTCCGTCTGTGTTGCAGTGCTCACGCTTAGAAGCTCAGGCTCGGGCAGCTGTCGTCGGACATGTAATCATGTACCTCAAGCGACCCGTCCGCGATCTTGGCCGAAGCTTCGTCGACAGCGGCTTGCATTTCAGCTGTGATAAGCGGCTTGTTGTGTTCGTCGATCGCAACGCCCACGCCTTTGTTGCCCACGCCCATGACGTTAAAGCCTTTTTCCATGCCGGGGCCGTCGGACATCGCGTCATACACAGCGTTATCCACGCGTTTGATCATCGAGGTCAGGACCTTGCCTGCGTGCAGGTGGTTTTGGTTGCTGTCCACGCCGATCGACAGGATGTCTTCGTCAGCGGCGGTTTGCAGAACGCCGACGCCTGTGCCGCCAGCGGCCGCATACACAACGTCAGCACCTTGGCTGATTTGCGCTTTAGTCAGTTCGGACCCTTTTACGGGGTCGTTCCATGCAGCAGGAGTCGAACCGGTCATGTTCGAGATCACGGTCGCGTCGGGGTTCACGGCCAGAACACCTTGGGCATAGCCACAGGCGAATTTGCGGATCAGGGGGATATCCATGCCGCCAATAAAGCCGACCGTGTTGGATTCGGACGCCATCGCCGCCATCATGCCAACCAGATAGGACCCTTCGTGCTCGTTGAAGACCACGGAACGAACGTTCGGCGCATCGACAACCATGTCGATGATGACGAAATCGGTGTCGGGGTAATCGCCGGCCACTTGACCAAGCGCATCACCAAAGGCAAAGCCGGTCATCACGATGGGGTTGGAGCCCGCTTCGGCGAAACGGCGTAGGGCCTGTTCACGCTGCGCTTCGGACTGCAGTTCAATCTCGCGGAAGCTTTCGCCGGTTTCTTCGGCCCAGCGTTGCGCGCCGGCAAAGGCGGCTTCGTTGAAGGATTTGTCGAATTTGCCGCCAAGGTCGAAGATCAGGGCAGGTTCGGCCAAAGCAGCACCGGCGCTAAGCGCGGTTGCCGCAGCGGCGCCGAGGAATTTGGTCATAAGGGTCATGGAGTGTCTCCCGGTTTATTGTGTTGGGGCGCAAGCAAGGAGCCTTTGCCCGGTCGCAGGTCCGCACTTGTGCACGGCTCCGTTGATCAGATGTACGATACTGCGTAGCCCATGGGTGGGGTCAACCGGATTCTCAAGCGGGGGCAGATGATATTGCGCGTTAACCCTGCGTAAAGCATCGCGAAAGGATCAACGCATCAACTGGCGGCGTATCTTTACGCAGATAATACCCGCGTCGGCTGGCCGTTTGGCTAAACCGCGCCGCCGTATAAAGCGCGATGGCGGCAGCGTTATCTGCGGCCACCTCAAGAAAGGCGGTTTCTGCCCGCCCCTCCAGCCCGTCCAGCCAGCGTTGCAACAGCCTGCGGCCAATGCCTCGACGCTGTGCCGCGGGATCAACGGCGAGGGTCAAAAGCTCTGCTTCGCCCGCAATCAGGCGGGTCAGGGCAAAGCCGTGCGGCTCTGCCAGATGATCCACAAAGGGGGAGCTTAGCAGATCAGCAAACTCTTGCGCGCCCCAGCTGCGGTCATGGATGAAAGCGGCAGCATGGATCTGCGCCATGGTTTGCGGGGTCATGCAAGGATCGTTGGCGGCTTGTCGCGGGCGGGGGCGGCATCGGCCGGGCGCAGATATAGCGGAGCAGGGCGCGGGTTTTGCGTGCCCAAGCGGGCCCTCGCGATATGCGCCGTCGCCTCTGCCACGGGGCTGCGCGGGGGTAGGGCGGTGCCATTGCACAGCGCTGCGATCAGGTCAGCCTGATGCCCCACACAGATAGGGTCGGCACGCGATGGCACTGCGGGCAAATTATCAAGGCTGCACATCACCGGTTCGCGGTCGTCCATGGTGCCGAATACCTGCACGAACAGCTTGTCCTGACGGGCATCGATGCTGCTGATGACCACACCGTCATGCCCATAGGCCAGCGCCTGCAAATGCGACACGCCAATCGCGGGCACCCCAAGTCCAAGCGCCAGCCCGCGTGCGGCGGAGACGGCGATGCGGATGCCCGTGAAATTCCCCGGCCCGACGCCGACGCCGATCGCGGTCAGATCGCCATAGGTCACATCCGCGCTGGTCAGAACCTCGGCGCAAAGGCCAAGCAGACGTTCGCCCTGGCCCTTGCTCATGGGTTCCTGAACGCTGGCTATGATCTGGTCGTCTGACAGCAAAGCGGCCGCACAATGTGCGGCCGATGTATCAAACGCCAGGATAAGAGGCGTCTTAGGCAACCGGGCGTACCTCGGTCACTTCGGGGATGTAGTGACGCAGTAGGTTTTCAATGCCCATTTTCAGCGTCAATGTGGACGATGGGCAGCCAGCGCAGGCCCCTTGCATATGAAGGTATACAACACCGCGCTCAAAGCCGTGGAAAGTAATATCGCCGCCATCTTGGGCAACAGCAGGGCGCACGCGGCTGTCCAGCAGTTCCTTGATCTGGCCCACGATCGCACCGTCTTCGCCGGTGTGTTCTGCGTGGCCCGATGCGTGGTCATGGCCCTTTTCCATCACGGTCTGGCCGGATTGGAAATGCTCCATGATCGCGCCAAGCAGGGCGGGTTTCAGGTGGTCCCACTCGATCCCGTCGGCCTTGGTGATGGTCACGAAATCAGTGCCAAAGAACACGCCGGTCACACCTTCGACGGCGAACAGACGCGTGGCCAAGGGCGATGCGCTTGCTGCTTCGGGGGCGGGAAAATCGGCAGTGCCCATTTCCAGCACGGTCTGACCGGGCAGGAATTTCAACGTTGCGGGGTTGGGCGTGGATTCGGTCTGAATAAACATCACATGCTCCTCAAAGGGTTGATGCAGATATGCGACTTGAACGCGGCCAAGTCAAGGTTTGGAACGATTCTAAGTTGGCGGAGGCTTGCCGTGCCGCCTTAGGTAATCATCTCTAGGCGCTCTTTGCTCATGTCGCCGGGAACGATCGTAATCGGCACCGGCAGCGAGCCTGCGTTGCGCGACAGCTGGGTGACCAAGGGGCCGGGGCCGGATTTCTTATCCGTACCAGCGCCAAGCACCAGCACGCCGACTTGGGGGTCTTCGTCCAGCTGGTTGATGATCTCGTCCACGATCACACCTTCGCGAATGACCAAAGTGGGTTCCACGTTCAGCCGGTCCCGCATCCATTTCGCGAAGACCTCGAAATGCACCTCGATCCGTTCGCGGGCCTCGTCACGCATGACCTCGGCCACACCGATCCAGTGGTTGAATTCATCCGGCGGGATGACCGATAGCACGACGACGCCGCCGCCAGAGTTGGACGCCCGCATCGCGGCAAATCGCATGGCATTCAGGCATTCGCGGCTGTCATCCAGCACGACCATAAATTTACGCATAGCTTTCTCCTGCAAAGCAGCGGGGCGCGGGATCAGCCACGGTCAGAGGCCGCCCAATCCCAATACATCTCGCGCACGCGGCGGGTCATGGGGCCGATGTCGTACTGGGTGTCATCAAAGGCCTTTACCGGCGTGACCTTCATCATGTTGCCGGACAAGAACACCTCGTCTGCGGCGTGAAAATCATCAAAGCTCAGGACGGTTTCGTGCACCTTGATCCCGTCGGCGCGCATGTTCGCCATGTGCCGTGCGCGTGTGATACCTGCCAGAAACGTGCCGTTGGGGATCGGTGTGAAAACCTCGCCATCCTTGACCATAAACACGTTGGCAGAGGCCGATTCCGCAACATTGCCCATCGCGTCAGCCACCAGCGCGTTGCCAAACCCTTTGGAGCGCGCCTCGACCATCATACGCGCGTTATTCGGATACAGACATCCCGCCTTGGCGTTTACCACGTTATCTTCGAGCACGGGACGCCGGAAACGAGTCCGCGTGAGGGTGGTGGCTGCATCGGGTGCGGCCATGGGGATCTGTTCAAGGCTGATGGCGAAACCGGTCGCGTCCTTCAGTGGCACGATGCCCAATTCATCGCCCGCCAGCGCCCAGTACATCGGACGGATATAGACGGCGGCGTCCTTGGGGTAGCTTTTCAGACCTTCGCGCACCATCTCGATCATATCGTCTGTCTCGACCGTGGGGGTGATCATCAGCGCCTTGGCAGACCGGTTGATCCGGGCGCAGTGGGCCTCCAGATCCGGGCTCAGTCCGTCGAACAGGCGGGCGCCGTCGAACACGGTCGTGCCCAGCCATGCGCCGTGGTCAGCGGCCTTGATGACAGAGATGTCGCCCTCGTGCCAACTGCCTTCGAAGTACGTCTTGATATGTGTGCCGGTGGCCATTTTCTTTCCTTTAACTACCGCTTGGGAGCGGTGCGGTAGATGCCTTCGGGCAGGTTCAGCGCAGCTGTCAGATCATTCAGCTGCTCTGGCGAGAGGCTGATCTTGGAAACAGAGTTTGTGCGCGGGTCCCACTGCTCGATTGTGATGACGCTGGCAAAAGCCTGCACCGTCACGTCTTCACGCAAGGGTGCTTTGCCTTCGTCGATCAGCGTGATCACACTGGCATCGAATTCGTGTTCAATCGTAAACATGCCGGCACAGTATTCTTTCGGCGGTCCAATGCAAGAGCAGCACTGCACCGTCTGTTCAAATCAGCGCTGCCACGTTAAACCAGTGGTAGTTCTATTCGGTGCCCTTTTGAGGATACGTTACGTAATGTTGAGATACTGTTTTGCTCTGGCCGCAGTGGCATTCATCGCCGCGTGTGAACCGACGACACTGTCGGGACCTGTCACCACCCAACCTGATCAGGGGCAACCCGCAGGCTTTTCGGCCAATGAATCGGCACGCAGCTTTATCCGCGTGTTGCGAACCGTCGAACCCGTCGCGGAACGCGAATGTCGGACGCGCACGTCGCAAGTCAATTGCGATTTCAACATTGTGGTAGACGACCGTCCGGGCCAGCCTGCCAACGCCTATCAGACCGAAGACAAGGCGGGGCGTCCCGTTATTGCCTTTACCCTCGCGCTGATTGCGGATGCGCGGAACGAGGACGAGCTCGCCTTTGTCATGGGGCACGAAGCCGCCCACCACATCGAAGGCCATATTGCGCGCCAGCAACAAAACGCGGTGGCCGGTGCGGTGATCTTTGCCGGTCTTGCCACACTCAGCGGTGGCGATCCAACTGCGGTCGAATCGGCGCAGCGACTTGGGGCACAGGTGGGGGCGCGGCGATATTCAAAGGATTTCGAGCTTGAGGCAGATGCTTTGGGCACCATCATCACCGCGCGTGCCGGCTATAATCCGCTGCGGGGGGCCGAATTCTTTACCCGTATCCCTGATCCCGGCGACCGTTTCCTCGGAACTCACCCGCCCAATGCGTCGCGTCTGGATACGGTGCGCCGAACAGCGGCGGGGATGTAACGACACTTGATGCGGCAGCTTGGCCAGATTCTTTCCGACCGCGGGTCCAAGTATGCCGTGTCGGGCTGCCCCGCATCTGATCGCGCTGCGGTGGATGCTGCGCTGAAAGAGCTTAAGCGCGATAAAAGCTATGCCAAAGCGACCCATAACACCTGGGCGGTGCTGCTGTCAGACGGCGGCCCGCTAAAAGGCGATGACGGGGAATCCGGTGCGGGGATGGTCATCATCCGCATGTTGGAGCGCGAAGGTCTGAAAGATCATCTGATCGTGGTCACCCGCTGGTATGGCGGCAAACATCTCGGCGGCGACCGTTTTCGCCATGTGCAATCCTGTGTGCGCGCCTATCTGGATGCAGCCTAAGGCGGGCTACAGGCTTATAGAGATCGCTGCGAAAAAGCAGATGGACGCGGTCAGCACAAAGCTGTGCCAGATTGCATTCTGAAAACGCATGCCGGGGTGGGCAAAAATCACAGTGCCCAGCGAATAGATCAACCCGCCAGCGCCAATCAACGTCAGCGCCATAGGGGGCAGGCTTTGCCACATCGGCCAGACCAGCAGCACAGACAGCCACCCCATGCCAAGGTACAGATACAGCGACGCTTTGGATTCCGTGCTCCAGAACGACATTTTGGCGATGGCCCCGATAATGGCAAGCGCCCAGACGACCGCAAGAATGCCATAGGCGAAACCCGTCCCAATCAACACGACGAGAGGGGTGTAGGTGCCCGCGATTTTGAAATAGATCGCCGCATGGTCGATCCGCCCCAACAGGGCACGGGGGCGGTCAAAGGGCACAAGATGGTAAATCGCAGATGCCAGAAGCGACATGACGAAGCAGGCCGCATAGACCAGCGTCGGCGTAAGCGCACCCCCCTGACCCGCGACATCGGTGGTCAGTAAGATCGTTGCGGGTATGGCGAACCCCAAACCCAGCACGTGGATCGTGCCGTCGGCGAGGGTGTCAGCGGTGGGGTGCGGATAAGCCATGAAACAAATCTAGCACTGGATTATGTCATTCCAATATCCGATTTCACCTAAATCACGTCACTTTGGTATCACGCCCTATCCAATGGCATAGGCACCGCCACAAGACGATTGGCTTGCAGCCGGATCAGCGGGGTTTGTTTCCGTCGATCCAGCGTGACATCATCGTCTTGTCGCGAAAACATTCCTGCGGGATATCGCGCCGCTTTAGCCGCGCGATGCGTTCGGCAAAGGCAACCTGCTTTGACGACGGGTACAGTGAAAACGGCCCTTCGACCGACTTGGGCTTGTGGGCATCGATCCATTCAGACAATGCGGCGCGGTTCTTTTGCACCTGCTTTGGCACCGGCGCGCCGGTCTTGAGGCTTAGCGACGCAGCGTAGTGCATCTGCTTTTCCGTTGGCGGCAATGTTGCGCGCGCGTCGCGGGCGGAATCTTCTGTCTGGGCAGGTACGGCCCCTTGGCCGGGATCGAACATGCCGGGAAACTGCGGTTGGTAGGACATCGTGTGGACCCCCTTGCTCTGGTTGGAACATATATAGAACATCGTTGATGCTTTTTCAAGAGCAACGCCTTTTCTGTGCTGTTGCATGTCTATATGTAGGGCGATGTGGTTGGCTGTCCACAATATGGGGTGCAGTCGAGGTGGGGTATAGCAACGCCAACAGGAGCGCCAAAGCGCTTCGCCTGTTCCAATCGTGTAGGGATAAGCGCGGTGGCCTAGACCACGCGCCCCCAAAGATCGTATTCGCCGGCTTCTTCGACTTCGACGGTCACGATCTGGCCAACGCTCAGGTTTTCAAAGCCTTCGTCGATGAACAGGTTGCCGTCAATCTCTGGCGCGTCGGCCTTGGTGCGGCAGGTGGCGGCTTCGTCATCGATCTCGTCGATGATCACATCCATGCGGCGGCCGACCTTGGCTTCCAGCTTGGCGGCAGAGATGGCCTGCGCCTTCTCCATAAAGCGGTTCCAGCGGTCCTGCTTAATCTCGTCTGGCACGTGATCCGGCAATGCGTTCGACCGCGCCCCAGCGACGTTCTCGTATTGAAAGCAGCCCACACGATCAAGCTGTGCCTCGTCGAGCCAGTCCAGAAGGGTCTGGAATTCGGCCTCGGTCTCGCCCGGATAGCCGACGATGAAAGTCGACCGCAGGGTAATGTCGGGGCAGGTGTCGCGCCACGCGGCGATTTCATCCAGCGTTTTCGCCGCAGCCGCAGGGCGGGCCATGCGTTTGAGCACATCGGGATGTGCGTGCTGGAACGGAATATCGAGATAGGGCAGCACCAAGCCTTCGGCCATCAACGGAATGAGGTTGCGCACATGGGGGTAGGGGTAGACGTAATGCAGCCGTACCCATGCCCCAAGCGAGCCCAGATCACGCGCCAGATCGGTGATATGCGCGCGGTGACCGCGGTCTTCGGCGTGTTTGATATCGACGCCGTAAGCCGAGGTATCCTGAGAGATCACCAGCAGCTCGTTCACGCCGTTCTGCACCAGCTTTTCCGCCTCGCGCAGGATCGCGTGCGCAGGGCGTGACTGCAGGCGGCCCCGCATGTCGGGGATGATGCAGAACTTGCACTTGTGGTTACAGCCTTCGGAAATCTTCAGGTAGCTGTAGTGGCGCGGCGTCAGGCTGACGGCTTGCGCTGGCAGCAGGTCAATAAACGGATCGGGCGACGGCGGCACGGCCATATGCACGGCGTCCAGCACCTGTTCGTATTGGTGCGGGCCAGTGACGGCCAGAATGCGGGGGTGATGTTCGCGGATATAATCCGGCTCGGCCCCAAGGCAGCCGGTCACGATCACCTTGCCGTTTTCCTTCAACGCCTCGCCGATGGCATCAAGGCTTTCGGCCTTGGCGGAATCAAGGAACCCGCAGGTATTTACGATCACTGCATCTGCGCCGGCATAATCGGGCGACACGCCGTAGCCTTCGGCACGCAGGCGCGTCAAAATCCGTTCGCTGTCGACAAGCGCCTTGGGGCAGCCAAGCGATACCATGCCGATGGTCGGCTGGCCGGGGCGGGACGGATTGCTGATCTGTGCTTTGGGCGCAAGATCGGGGCGTAGATTTGGTGGGTTTGTGCTCATGAACTGCGCTATAAGCCATGCAAAGGGTCTGGGAAAGGCCTCGCATCGGGCAAGGAGACGGGCAATGAAGTGGATTTTTCGGGCAATTGGCATTCTGTTGCTGATTTTAGCGGTGGCCGCGGGGTCGCTGTTTCTGTTGCCTGCCGATCGCATTGCGCGAATCGCGGCGGATCAACTGCACAACCTGACCGGCCGCGAGGTCACGATTACGGGCGATGTAGGCCTGACGTTCTGGCCTGTGCTGGGGGTGACCGCAGGCGGGCTTGAAGTCGGCAACGCAGATTGGGCTAAAGACGGGGCGATGTTGTCTGCGGCCAATGCGGCGATTGGCGTCGATGCCATGGCGCTGCTCCGGGGCGAGATCAAGATCACTAACATCGAAGCCCAAAGCCCCACGATCCGGCTTGAGCAGCGGCGTGACGGCCGCGCGAGCTGGCAGTTCAGCGATGGCGGCGGTGCCGCGTCAATCGAAACCGCGCCCACAGCCCCCGCCCGCAGCCCGCGCCCGCTGACGACCCAGCGGCTCGATATTACCGACGCGACCTTGATCTATGATGCCGAAGGTGCCGATCTGGTGCGTTTCGCAGGCGTCGACCTGTCGCTCGATTGGCCTGAACGTGCGGGCAAGGCCGTGATCAAGGCCGCGCTGCGCCCTGCTGCGGATCGCGTGACGATCGAGGCGACGATTGACCGCTTTGACCAATTCCTCAACGGCGACATCCGCCCGCTGCGCGCCCGTGTCGACACCAAAGGCGGTGGCGTCACGCTGGCCGGTCGGGCGGGGTTGAGCGGGGCGGTTGCAGGTGACTTGTGGTTCAAGACGTCGAATACAGAGCGCTTCCTTGCTGCTTTAGGGGCAGGTGCCGTCGCGCTGCCGCAAGGCCTGGGAAAAACGACTGATATAAAGCTCGACTTGACGCTGACGCCGGACCGGCGTTTGGCCCTGCGCGATGTGGTGGCTGATCTGGGCGGCAATGCGTTGACAGGTGCGGCAGATATTACGCTGAACGGCACGCCGGATGTGAACGCGCAATTCAACGTGGGCACGCTGGACCTGACCGGATTTGCGCGAAGCGACACCAGCGGCAGTCCCGCGCCGGCATCGGGCACTGCAGCACCTGCGCCTGCATCGTCGCCGGGCTGGTCAACCGCGCCGATTGATGCCTCCGCGCTGGCGGGGTTTAACGGCGAAATCGCGCTGCGGGCGGACAGCATTGATCTGGGCACGCTGTCACTTGGTGCAACGCGTGTGCTGCTGCGCAACGACCGGTCGCGACTGGTGGCCGAACTGCGCGAGATCAGAGCCTATGCCGGTGTGATCAGCGGCGAGTTCGTGATCAACAACCGCAATGGCCTGTCTGTGGGCGGCGCGTTGAATGCGCAATCCATCGCCATGCAGCCGTTGCTGCAGCAAACCGCTGGGCTGGGCCGGTTCCATGGGACGGGCGATGCCGAAGTGTCCTTCCTTGGCTCTGGGGCGTCGTTGAACGCGATCATGCGCTCGCTCAGCGGATCGGGGGCGGTGAATGTCGGGCGTGGCCATATCGACGGCATCGATCTGGACGCGCTGATGGGGAACTTTGATGCCGAGGGCGGGACGACTGTGTTTGATTCACTTGCGGCGACATTCGACATGGATCAGGGCGTGCTGCGCAATGATGACCTGCTAATGCAGCTGCCTAACTTTACCGCCACGGGAACGGGGCAGGTGGGGTTGGGGGCACAGACACTGGATTATACCGTTACACCCAAGGCGCTGCAGGTAAACGGCGATCGCGGTCTGGCCATTCCGGTGCGCATCTTCGGGCCGTGGGCCGCGCCCCGGATCAAGCCGGATTTGCAGGCGGCGGTCGACATGAACTTTGCCAAAGAAAAAGAAAAGGCCCGCCAGAAGCTGAACGAAAAACTTGAGGAGGAGCTTGGCGTGTCGCGGCAGGACGGGCAATCGGTCGAGGATGCGTTGAAGCAAAAAGTCGAAGACGAGCTGCGGCGCGGTTTGTTCAAGCTCTTCGACTAGGGGCAGATGCCTCGGCGGTCGGAAACGTCAACGAGATACGCGCTTTTCCGCAGCGTTTTGCAGGTGGCGGGCGGCGCAGACACGTTGCCGCCCGCGCCCCGTCTTTACCTGCCGCGGCGGGGGCGTTAAGGCTGGTCGCCAAGCGCAAGGAGCACCTCCATGGACAATGATCTTTTCAACTCTTTCATGACCGGCCCTGACGAAAATGGCCGCTTTGGCGATTTCGGGGGGCGGTTTGTGTCGGAAACCCTGATGCCGCTGATCCTCGAGCTCGAGGCGGAATATGAAAAGGCCAAGACGGACGACATCTTTTGGGCTGAAATGAACGACCTGTGGACCCACTACGTCGGTCGCCCCAGCCCCTTGTATTTCGCAGAGCGTCTGACCGATCATCTGGGCGGTGCCAAAGTCTATATGAAGCGGGACGAGCTGAACCACACCGGCGCGCATAAGATCAACAATGTGTTGGGCCAGATCATTCTGGCGCGTCGCATGGGCAAAAAACGGATCATCGCGGAAACCGGTGCGGGCCAGCACGGTGTGGCTACGGCGACCGTCTGCGCCAAGTTCGGTCTGCAATGCGTCGTTTATATGGGTGCGCATGACGTTGAACGTCAGGCCCCCAACGTGTTCCGCATGCGTCTGCTGGGGGCCGAAGTGATCCCCGTGACGTCTGGGCGTGGCACGCTGAAAGACGCGATGAATGACGCGCTGCGCGATTGGGTGACCAACGTGCGCGATACCTTCTATTGCATCGGCACAGTTGCCGGCCCGCACCCCTATCCCGCGATGGTCCGCGATTTCCAATCGATCATCGGCAAGGAAGTGCGCGAACAGATGGATGCCGCCGAAGGCCGTTTGCCCGATACGCTGATTGCGGCGATTGGCGGCGGGTCGAACGCGATGGGGCTGTTCTATCCGTTCCTTGACGACAAAGACGTGAACATCATCGGCGTCGAAGCAGGCGGCAAGGGTGTGAACGAAAAAATGGAGCATTGCGCGTCGCTGACCGGTGGCCGCCCCGGCGTGCTGCACGGCAACCGCACCTATCTGTTGCAGGATGACGACGGGCAGATCCTCGAAGGCTTCTCTATCTCCGCGGGTCTAGATTACCCCGGTATCGGGCCTGAACATTCCTGGCTCCACGACATTGGCCGCGCGCAATATGTGTCGATCACCGATAAAGAAGCGCTTGAGGCGTTCCAGCTGAGCTGCGCGCTCGAAGGGATCATCCCCGCGCTCGAACCCAGCCACGCGCTGGCGCATGTGATGAAGATCGCGCCAGAGCTGCCCAAGGATCATATCATCTGCATGAACATGTGTGGGCGCGGCGACAAAGACATCTTTACCGTCGCCAAGGCGCTTGGTTTTGACATGAAAATCTAGGCGATCAGAGGGGGCGGTTCATCGCCCCCTTTGCTTTTTGGGCTGCCTTTAGCGGGTCAGTTCCAGAATATCGAAATCGCTTTCGACCACAGGTGCAGGAAACATCAGCCGCGCACGCTGGTTGTTGACGCGTTCAAACACCGCCACATCGGGCTGCACCGTGCCATCACCGGCAAACTCGGGTGGCAGCGCGTCGTAAGCGGGGGGCGTCTCCCCCGCGACGTAACCCACGCCCGCATAGATCGCCTGCCCGTCCCGCAGCGTGATGAACCCCATAGTGCGCTGCGATCCGCTGAGCTTTTCGAATAAATAACCGTTGCCCTGAAAGGTCAGGCGGCATTTGAACGGGCTATAGACCACCAGCGCCGGCATTCCCCCCAGCTTGATCGTGCGGCAGGACCAATCCCCTGCTAACCCTTCGTCAAAGGCGACCTGCGGCGTGCCGGAAAGTGCGCCCGCCAGCGCGGCGAGGTCCTCCGCGCTGGCGCTCTGGAGCGCTTGCAGCAAGGCGTTGCCCGCGACGGCTTCGAACCGGTCAAGACGGAGTTGTTCCTGCGGGCGCAGCGCCTCTTGCGCAATTGCGGGCAGTGCCCCCAGCATCGCGGTCAGGGTCAAGGCATACCGCAGCATCAGTTGCCCCCTGCCTCAGGGGTCAGCGCATGGGCCTGCAGCACGCGCAGCGGCACGATATCCAGCGCGCGCTGATGGGTCGCCTCAAGATGGACCAATGGCCCGCACCCTTCGTCGGCGGCCTGCAGGAACCGTCCCGCGCATAGGCACCACGCATCCCCCGCAGACAGTCCGGCAAAGCCGAATTCGGGGCGCGGGGTGCTCAGGTCGTTGCCGACATATTTGGAATAGGCCAGAAACTCGGCCGTCATGATCGCGCAGACCGTGTGGCTGCCCTGATCGGCGGCACAGGTATTACATGACCCGTCGCGGAAAAAGCCCGTCACAGGGTCGGTGCCACAGACGGCCAGCGGGCCGCCAAGGATATTGATGCTGTGGTCAGGTGTCATTTGCCCCCCAAGGCTGCGCTGATCTGGCGGAAGATGGCGATGTTCTGATCGCTGACGCCCGCCTCGCGGAATTTGCGGTCGGCGGCATTTGTCGCGATCACCACCCCGTCGGCGCGGTTGATGTAGATGTATTGACCATACACACCGCGGGCCATGAATTCACCCTCTGTCGCACTCTGGGGGATCCACCACTGGTAGCCATAGCTGATTTGCCCCTCTGCCGTCGGGGCCGAAGGCGCGGTAGAGGCGGCGACCCATTCCGCTGGCACGATCTGCTGACCGTTGTAGCGCCCGTTTTGCAGGAACATCTGCCCCATGCGGGCATAATCACGGGTGGTGAGGTTCAATCCGCCCAGCACAAACGCCACGCCCGCGCCGTCGGTGACGTAATAGGGGGCGTGTTCCAGCCCCATAGGTGTGATGACCTTTTCCGACAAAAGATCGGTGACAGACCGCCCCGTCGCCCCCCGCACGACCATGCCGATGACGTGGGTGTCGATCGACACATACTGCCACTGGCTGCCCGGTGTGGTAAACGTATCCTTGAGGCCTGCGGTAAAGTCGTCCAGTTCTCCGCCAAGTGCGAGGGCGCGGCCCATTTTGTTGATGTCCGAATCCGGGTCCAGATAGTCTTCGTCAAAGGTGACGCCGCTGGCCATGTTCAACACGTTGCGCAGGGTCGCCCCGTCGTAGGCGGTGCCTTTCAGGTTGGGCGCATAGGTCGTGACCTGATCCTCAATCGAGGCGATGGCCCCTTCGTCCAACAGGATGCCTACAAGGGCGGAAAGGTAGCTTTTGGCGACCGACCAGCTGATCCGCAGGTCATCTGGCTGAGTGCCCCTAAAGTAGTTCTCGTAGATGATCTGCCCGTCCTTCAGCACGACCAATGCCGTCACATCCCGCGCCTCGATCCAATCGTTGACCTCGGCGGGTGGCGCGTATTCGGCACCGTAAGACAGCTCTGCCGTGGGGCCATCGCCGCGCGACAGGGGTTTGGACAGAAAGGCCGCGTCCATATGGCTGAAGTTATGCACGATCTTGTCTTCGGCAAAGAGCGAATTCACCGCCAGCAGCCGCGTGATCTCTTCGCGTTTCCACAGTCCCACAACGACCATAGCCACGACAAGAGCCAGTAAAATACGGCCCAGCCACTTCCCGAATGTGCGCATGAAATCCTCCCTGATATGCGGGGGTACCCAAGCACGAAGGCTGCGGTGGTGCCAGATAAACTTGGCGTCAGCCGGTGTAGGTCCAATCGATCCAGCGGCCGTGAAAATCGACCCGCGCCAAGGGCAGGGTGATGTCACCAGGCCAGAGCCGTAGGGTCAACGCGGCCCCTTTCAGGCCCGAGCCGTCTTGCTCCATCGACAGCCACGCCAGCGGGCGGTTGCGTGTGGCGCGTTTGCCGGCGGCCTCTATCAGGGCCTTACCGCGGGCCTGTGCGTCCTTGGGGAAATATTGCCAAGCGACGGTGTGCTGGATCAGATGCAGGCAGCCTTCGGGGGATTTGGGCAGCGTGCGCGCCAGCCAGTCTACCGCATCACCGCCTTGCACCTGCGCCGCCATGACCGAAGCAGCCGTCCGGGTCAGCGTCAGCCGGTCGGGTTGGTCCGCCCAGATATAGGACATCAATCGCAGCAAATGATCGGGCCGCGTGGGATCAAGGGGGTTCAGATCGACGCCCTTGCGCTTTTCTATCTGCGGCGTGATCGCTGGCGGCAGCTTGCCGCTCCAGTCCGGAGACAGCAGGATCGTTGACATATTCGGACCGTACCGGTGCCCGTCGATCTCAAGCACGAAGTGGTCCCACATCAGGTTCAGCCCGCCGCTGGCCCCCAGTTCGGACAGCCGGATCGGAAGGTTGAAATGCTGCGCAGCGACGCGGGCACCCGCGATCAACGCGGCAGAGCGTCGGACCTCGTTCGTCTGCGGCGCGCTGTCGGTCCAGTCAAGCAGGAAGGCTTCGTGCGTGGTGATCGCGTCGCGCACGGCCTCTGACAAGGCGGCGTCGCTGGCCTTATGGGGCGGGTAAACGGCGATCAGCGCAGGCGCTTTGCGTTTCAACACCAATGCATGCAGCCCGCCGGCGATGCGCAGCGGCAGCGAGGCACCAGAGGGCCCGATATCCCCCTCAAAAGCTGCGAATTTGCGGCCAAGGGCTGTGTCTGCGGGCCAGTCCCGCGCCAGCACGCGCATCAGCTGCCCCATGAAGGGAGAGTCTAATGCGATGCAATGGTCTGCCTGCTGTTCAAAGGCGGCTTGCAGTGTCATTTGAACCGGTCCAGTAGCTTTTGCATCGGGTTGCGCTCGTCTGATTTGGCGGCAGGCTCGGGGTGTGCCGCTGGTTGTGGGGGCTTTGGCGCTGCGGCTTGGGGGTTGGCCGGCGCAGCCGCCGGTTTCTTCGTGCCGGTACCAGATCGTGGCGGGGCGACGCGCAGGGCGACGGCGTTCATAAACTTGGCCATATCGGCACGCGCCAGTTCGGCTGCACCGTCACTGATACCGCGCAAAACATCATCCAGCCAGTCCTGGTCTGCCTTGGCAAAGTCGCGCAGCACATAGCCGGGGACGGCGTCCTTGTGGCCCGGGTGCCCCACGCCAAGGCGCACGCGGTCATAGTCGGGGCCGATATGCGCATGGATCGACCGCAAGCCATTGTGCCCCGCATGCCCGCCGCCAGTCTTGCATTTTACCTTGCCGGGGGCGAGGTCGATCTCGTCATGCAGCACAATCACATCCGCCGGTTCAAGCTTGTGAAACCGCATCGCCGACTGCACCGACTGGCCAGAGTTGTTCATGAACGTTTCGGGCTTGAGCAAGACCACACGATCCGCGCCAAAGCGTCCTTCGACCGTCAGCCCGTTATGTTTGGTTTTCCATCCGGCAAAACCGTGGTCCTGCGCGATGCGGTCCAGCGCCATAAAGCCGATGTTATGCCGGTTGCCCGCGTATTTCGCGCCCGGATTGCCAAGCCCTACGATCAGTTTCATGCGGACCCCTTATGATGGATAGAAACGTTTGTTTGGCCAAGGATAACAGACCGTAGAGCCAAACGAAATAACGCCCCAACGAAAAACGGGGCCGCCCATGGCGACCCCGTCTCGATCCAGCCGCACCCGTTGGCGCGGCGGATATAGCAGTATCAGTCTTCTTTGACTTCTGTTGCTGGCACTTCGTCTGCTGCAACGTCTTCGTCTTCTTCGTCGTCCTGGCTCGCCAGACCGGAAGGTGCGGAAACCTGAGCAATCACAAAGTCACGGTCGATGACCGGCTTGGAACCGTCTGGCAGCTTCACGCTCGAGATGGTCACGCTGTCGCCGATTTCCAGACCGGAAACGTCGATTGTGATGTGATCAGGGATATCGCCTGCGGTCACAACCAGTTCGACCTCGGGACGGACCAGCGTCAGAACGCCACCTTTTTTAATGCCGGGGCTGACTTCTTCGCCTTCGACTTCAACCTGGATGAAGAGGTTGATTTGGGTGGTGCGCTTCAGGCGCATGAAGTCGACGTGCGTTGGCAGGTCTTTAACAACGTGACGCTGAACATCGCGGCAGATGACGCGAACGTCTTCTTGGCCTTCGATTTTCATGTTGAACAGTGTCGCCTTAAAGCGGCCTGCGCGCAGCTTGGTCAGCAGCTTGTTAAAGTCCAGGTTGATCGGCATAGGATCAAGGTCACCGCCGAAAATAACACCAGGAACCATGCCGTTGCGCCGTGCTTGACGAGCGGCGCCCTTGCCTGTCCCCGTACGTTCGAAAGCTTCAAGATCAGGAATCTCGCCAGCCATTATAATCTCCAATATGTTTAGGGCGGACATCCTCCAAGGCTGTATGTCCGCGTGAAGTCGCGCATATAGACGGGTTTTGGCTTGCGGAAAAGGCTAAAACGCCGATTTTGCGCAAGTGTGACGTGGTTTGCGACCTTGGCGGGCGGCACCTCCGGCTATCTGCGCCCCCCTTCACGCGCCCCGCATAGCAACGGGGGCACGTGTATGTGGAAGGGGTGGCGTACGGATCAGGGCTGCCAGTCGCCCTCAAAGCCTTTTGGAATAAGCAGGTTATGCTTGCCCAACGCCGCGACAGAGGTCTCACCGCAAAGCGCCATGGACAGGTCCAGCTCTTTGTGGATCACCTCTAACGCAGAGGTGACGCCGGCCTGACCCATCGCCCCGAGCCCGTAGATGAACGCGCGCCCGATATAGGTGCCCTTTGCCCCCATCGCCATGGCCTTGAGCACGTCTTGGCCGGATCTGATTCCGCTGTCCAAATGCACTTCGATCTGGTCGCCGACCGCATCAAGGATCGACGGCAGTGCGCGGATAGAGCTGATGGCCCCGTCCAGCTGGCGTCCGCCGTGGTTGCTGACGATAATCGCATCCGCCCCGACTTTCAGCGCCATCCGGGCATCGTCCGCATCCAGAATGCCCTTGAGGATGACCTTGCCGCCCCATTGTTCCTTCAGCTTGGCGATCTTGTCCCAGTCAAGCGTCGGGTCGAACTGTTCAGCCGTCCAAGCGCCAAGATCTGCGGTATCGTCAACGCCGTGCACGTGGCCCACGATGTTACCAAAGCTGCGCCGCTTGGCCCCCATCATGCCGATGCCCCAGCTCCACTTCGTTGCCAGATTGGCGAGCGTTTTGGCGGTCAGCTTGGGCGGAGCTGACAGACCGTTTTTCAGGTCCTTGTGCCGCTGCCCCAGAATTTGCAGATCAAGCGTGATCACAAGGGCCGAGCATTTGGCATCCTTGGCGCGCTGGATCAGGCGGGCGACGTAATCTTCATCGCGCATGGTATAAAGCTGGAACCAGAAGGGTTTTGTTGTCGCCTCTGCCACGTCCTCGATCGAGTTGATGGACATGGTCGACAGGGTAAAGGGCACGCCAAAGGCTTCGGCGGCGCGGGCGGCCTTGATCTCTCCGTCGGCGTGCTGCATGCCGGTCAGCCCAACGGGGGCCAGCGCCACGGGCATCGCCACATCCTGCCCGATCATCTGCGTCTTGGTGCTGCGGCCGCTCATGTCCACGGCGACACGCTGGCGCAGGCGGATCTGTTCAAAGTCGGTCGTGTTCTCGCGGAAGGTCTGCTCTGTCCAGCTGCCCGATTCCGCGTAGTCATAGAACATCCGCGGCACACGGCGTTCATGCAGGCGCTTGAGGTCATCGATGGTTGTGATCACGGGCATGATGGCAGGTTCCTATGTATTGGTCAGATGATCTAACCAATACGGCCCGTTGAAATCAATCGCTTTACGCTACGACACGTGGACGGCAGGCAGGGGCCTTAGGCCCGATGCGCACCATCCGCGAGCGATTTGACAAAGCTCAACACGTCTTCAACCGGCAGCCCGTCTGCGATTTTGGACACGATAGCAGACCCGACGACGACGCCATCCGCGACACCTGCAATGGCCTCGGCTTTGGCGGGCGTGTTCACACCAAACCCGACGATTACGGGTAGGCCGCTGGCTTTTTGGATGCGTACGACTTCGGGGGCGACATCGCCCGCGTCCGCTTCGGCGGAACCGGTGATGCCGGTGATCGACACGTAATACACAAAGCCCGAGGTGTTCTGCACAACGCGCGGCAGACGCTTGTCATCGGTGGTCGGCGTGGCAAGCCGGATAAAATTCATTCCGGCGGCTTGCGCTGGCAAACAAAGCTCGTTGTCTTCTTCGGGCGGCAGATCCACAACGATCAACCCGTCGACGCCGGCCTTTTTGGCGGCCTCAAGGAAGGTATCCACGCCCTTGGAATAGATCGGGTTGTAATACCCCATCAAAACGATCGGCGTCGTGTCATCGTGTTCGCGGAAAGCAGCGGCAAGCGCCAGCGTCTTATCCAGTGTCATCCCGCCTTCAAGGGCGCGTTGCCCTGCCAACTGAATGGCGGCACCATCGGCCATCGGATCGGTGAAGGGCAGGCCCAGTTCGATGACGTCGACGCCAGCGCCGGGCAGACCGCGCACAATCTCGAGCGATGTATCAAAGTCTGGGTCGCCGGCCATCACATAGGCAACAAAGGCTTTCTTGCCTTGGGATTTCAGGTCAGCGAATTTGGCGTCGATACGTGTCATGAGGGCGGCCTTTTTACGTTACCCTGCTGCAATGCCGAATATATCGCGGGAAATCAATCCAACTCCGCGGGTGTGCTTGGGGGATTTTCTGAAAAACTTCGCGGCAAGGCGCTGTTTTTATGCATCTACGCGAGGCGCGGTCCTTTAAATTGCGCCACCCCCGCCTACATCAACGTCATGAATTATGTACTCGCCCTGCTGTTGCCGCCGCTTTCCATCCTGCTGACAGGACGGATTTTCACGGCGATTGTCGTTTTCCTGATCTGGATTCCGGCTGTGATCTTTTCGGGCGGGTTGACCCATCCGATGTTCATCATCCTTGCGTGGATCCTGATTTATCAGACGCGGCAGGACCGGCGGATGCGCTAAGACTTGCGTAAAGTCAGTTGAAACCCTAGGACAACGCCAACTTATAAAGGATGCTTGTCATGGGCTTTAAGATGGGAATCGTGGGTCTGCCGAATGTCGGCAAGTCGACCCTCTTCAACGCGCTGACCAAAACAGCGGCAGCGCAGGCGGCCAATTTTCCGTTCTGCACAATCGAACCGAACGTCGGCGAAGTCGCGGTGCCGGATGCGCGCCTTGATAAACTGGCCGAAATTGCCGGGTCCAAGCAGATCATCCCCACACGGATGACGTTCGTCGATATTGCCGGTCTGGTCAAAGGCGCGTCCAAAGGCGAAGGACTGGGCAACCAGTTCCTTGCAAACATCCGCGAAACAGACGCCATCGCCCATGTGCTGCGCTGTTTTGAAGACGGCGACGTGACCCACGTAGAAGGGCGCGTTGACCCCGTGGCTGACGCCGAAACCATTGATACCGAACTGATGCTCGCCGATCTGGAAAGCATCGAAAAACGCCGCGCCGGTCTGGTCCGCAAAATCAAGGGCAACGACAAGGACGCAGCGCAACAAGACCGCCTGCTGGCCGCCGCGCAAGCCGCCATCGAAAACGGCAATCCCGCACGCACCGTCGACATAGATGCCGACGATGCAAAAGCCTGGCGCCTGTTGCAGCTGCTGACTTCCAAGCCGGTGCTTTACGTGTGCAACGTTGGCGAATCCGAGGCCGCAGAAGGCAACGCGCTGTCCGCCAAAGTAGGCGAGATGGCCGCGGCGCAGGGCAACAGCCACGTCGTGATCTCGGCGCAGATCGAAGAGGAAATCAGCCAGCTGGAGCCCGAAGAAGCCAGCATGTTCCTTGACGAAATGGGTCTTGAGGAAGCCGGGCTCGACCGGTTGATCCGCGCGGGTTACGAGCTGCTGCACCTGGAAACATACTTTACCGTCGGCCCCAAAGAGGCCCGTGCCTGGACGATCAAGGCCGGCACTTCTGCGCCCAAAGCTGCGGGTGTGATTCACGGTGATTTCGAAAAAGGCTTTATCCGCGCTGAAACCATCGCCTATGACGATTTCGTCGGTCTGGGTGGCGAAGGCCCCGCCAAAGAGGCCGGCAAGATGCGCGCCGAAGGCAAAAGCTATACCGTCAAGGACGGTGACGTGTTGCACTTCCTTTTCAACACCTGATCCAAACCGGCGGGCCCGTCACAAACGGCCCGCCGGTTCCCTGCGAAACGATGCTGGCACCGCCCCTGACGCACCATCTGCGCAGATCGGCGACCCCGAGGGCGCTCACGTGGGCGCATCGCCCTGCGCGCACCCACAAGCATCGATAGCCCCCGCATCCGGCTATAACGACATTCATCCTATTTTCTCAGATTACCGCTTGTGCCCCATGGGTTTTCTTGGATATACGCGTCGACGGAGACGTGGCCGAGTGGTCGAAGGCGCTCCCCTGCTAAGGGTCGAGCGGATCCAGCATTACCCCATAAAAATCAATACCTTAGCGCGTTTCGGAAATACGCTTGCACGGATTTTGCACGGGTGCCCGACAGATGCACGGTTTCGCCCCCCAAATCCCCCCAAAGCCAGCTCAAAACGCAAAAAAGCCCCGCATCCTTTCCGGAGCGGGGCTTTTTGCGTTGGATCTCGGCCCTAGCCTTGCGCCGTGTAGATCGTCCGCGCGCCGTGCTGCAGCGCTACATTCATGCCCGGTTCGACAGTCTCGGCCGCCTTGTCATACTCGGGCTTTGCAAGCGCAAAGCTGGCAAACGTCTCCTCGCGCACGATCTTATCATCGCCGTTGCGCCAGATCAGGCGATGGTCGACGTGGATCTTTCCCATGGTAATTCCCCGCTGCTATGTCGCGCCCCTCGGCCGCGTGCCTCGAGCTACCAATCCAGCCGCACCAGCACAAGCTAAAGCCCCGCGCCGGATCCGGAGCGGGGCTTTCAAGGGCAGCTCTAGGCTGTTTCGTATCGGACCGAAGCGCGGATCTCGTCTTGTTCGCGTGGATCCCCGTTGTTTGGCGCTTTGCTAAAAGAGATCCGGATCCCGTTCGGCATCACCTTGCCGCCGGTCTTTTCCTCGACGAAAGCGCGCAGGGCATCCTTGATCTCGGCTTGCTCGAGCTCTGCGGTGGTTCTCATGCGCGCACCTCGATCTCGGCCATTGCCTTTGCAAAGCTGGTGCAGCCGGCATTGAGTTTCGACGCGACCTTTTGCGCGATTGGTTCGGGCATGTTCGTCAAGATCAGGATCCCGGCGTCTTGGTCCTCGCTGAGCTCTGATAGGTCCAGCTTTCGGTTGCTGTCGTCGCGAAACTCCTTGAGGCGATTATTTTTCGCCGAAAACCCGTCGATGCAAATCGCTGCAGCGTAGTGTTTTGCGAGTTTAGATTTGTTGCGGGTTTTGCCGCATGCGCCGGGGCCGTAAACGATCTGGATAGTCATATGGTTTCCTTTTGGGTTGGTTACTGTTGGAAAAGGTGGGGGTGTATCTGGCGTGCCGATTGCTCGAGCCATGGGGCGCGGTGCGTGATGCAGATGCGCCAAAGTTGCCAGCGCATGAAATTCGCCCCCCTGAACCTTGCCCAATAGGGTTTTAGGTAAAATCCGCCTCTCTCGATCGAAATCAGCTTTGCCTTGGGCAGCTTCTTTTTTACGGTTCTCGGGATCATGGTGCCTCTTGGTTTAGTTGCTGTTGATGTTGCGCGCGGCATGCTCGAGCTTGGCGATCGCGAGGATCGTCGGCTTTAGAGCATCGGGGGCTGCGTCATAGTTGCGACCGCTTTTGCCGTTGAGGCGGGAGAGCAAGCCGCGCGGCACCAGCTCCCAATTGCTCGGATCGCAATCGGTGCGATCGGCGCTTAGGCATTTGAGCACATGATCTTGCGGAATCGTGCCGTGTTGCTGTTTCCATAGGTAGCGGTGCTTTTGCACAAATCGGGTCGGTGCCCCGGTGTGGGGATTTGGAAGGGCGACCTTGATCTCGACATAGCCCTCCGAGATCCGTTCGGATCCGAGTGGCACGCGATTGTAAGGCCGGTTGCCGGGCTTGAATTGGGTCTTTGCCGTGTTCGGATTGGGCGGCATTTGTTTGCCCTTGTTCCAGCTCTTTTGCCCTGGCGCAAAATGACCGCTGCGCCCCGTCTTGATCCCGTGCCGTTTGCGATATCCGACGATCTGCGCGCGGGTGATGTCGGTGCCGGCAAAGCGCTCGACAAAGGCGGGGTGCACCTCGGCGCGCGACAGGCTGGCATTGTCTTTGATCCATTTGACTTGTGCCGGCGAAAACACCCGGCGAGACGCCCTTGCCGCGCGTCTTGCCGGCCGCGCCGACCAGCCATTGTTCGCGCTTGCAAAGTGCCGCGATGTGCTCGAGCTCGACATCTGGCCGATCGAATTTCTTTGAAAACTTGCGCGCGAGCTCGGCACGCGGCTTGGTGCTGTTGCGCTTGATCCAGGCGCGCTCTGGGTCGCTATATGAGATCCGTTTACCCTTCATTTGACGGCTCCTTGCTCGGTCCGATTTGGGGCAGCATCGGCAACACGGTTTTGCCGTACTCGGCGAAAAGCTTGGCCGCGACCAGTTTGGTTTTGGCATTCTCTGTCACCTGGTCGGCGATCTTTACGACCGCCTCGGCGCGCTTGGCCTCTGTCTCGATCTGCTCGGGGGTCAAGTCGGTTCCGGCCAGGCGATCGAGCGCTGCGAATAGGTGATCGTCCAGGCTGCTAAGCATTTTTTTGGGCATTTCAAATCCTCTCCAATGGGCTGATGCAATTTGCATTGCACACATAAATGTGCAATGCAAACAAAATGGAGATGCGGCGCAATCACGCGGCGCGCAGAAAAGGGGTTTGAATATGGATCATTTCGGGATCGGCAGTGCTATTTCGGGGGCCTGCAAGGTCGCGTGCATTGCCGGCCGGCGTAGCGGCCGCACCACGTCGCTTGTCGAAAGTTTAAAGAGTGGCGATCGGGTTGTGTTTCTCTCGGAGCGCGAGGGCCGTCGCGTCCAACCGCTGTGCCTCGAGCGGGATGTGAAGATCGAAATCATCGTTACGGATCCTCGGTCGCTGGATAGGCTGACTGCCCGGCCGCCGTCGCCCCATGATGGCAGGACGATTTTTGATCATGGGTGGGTTGAGCAATTCTACAGGATCGCGATCGAGCAGGCATCGAGCGACATCGACAGACTTCAAACTATGCTTTCGGGGTATGGTGCTCCGCATCGGGCAACCCGGCGGCAAGCTGAACAATTTTCGAAGTGGGATTTTTGAAATGTCAGGAAACGCTAAGGCTAATCATATTGACGCAAGTCGCGGCAAGTGTGGGTTTTCATCCCGCAGCGATAGCGGTCCGGAAATTCACAAGTTGCCTACACCGAGTAGCAGCGCCGACGCGCGGAGCCTGACTGATCGGATACGTGATGTTTTGCAAACTGGTGAAGTATTGAATAAGGATCAGGGCATGAAAAACGGCGGTGGGAATACGAGTTGATGTATCCCGATATTCTCGAATTGTTGAAATCCAAATAATGAAGGCGCGCCGCTGTGGCGCGCTTTTCTGCCTACTTGATCACGCGCAGCCCTGGCGCTTGCGGTGCCGGCTCGATCTGGGCCTCGGCACGCTCGCCTAGCATCGTGAAATCCCAACCTCTGCGGCGTAGCCGGCTGCCGAGATCCGCCGGCGCAATCTTGCGATAGCGCTGCGCCATATCCGCCTTTTGCCAGCCGCCGAGATCGAGCAGCCCGCCGAAATCCTTTGTCTGGGCGTAAAACCATGTTGCCCATGTGTGGCGCAAAACGTGGGGCGTGACCTCTTTCGGATCCAGGCCGGCGGCTTCGCACGCTTTGGTGAACGCGCCTGAGATCTGGCCGCCCCCATTGGAGCGCATCACATAGGCTTTGCCCCGTGGTGTTCGGCAAATCGGGCCATCATCGGGCAGGGGTAGCGCGCGCACCAGCTCGAGCGCGCGATCGGGGAGCTGGATCATGCGCGGCCGGCCGTTCTTTGTGTCTGGCAGCCATGCCTCGCCCGTGGCGGGGTAGAAATGCCGCATCTGGATTGTGAGCGCCTCTGCACTTCTGCAGCCGCCCCCAAGCATGAAGCCGATCGCGGGCAGGATATGGGGCGCTGCGGCCGAGATCAGCGCCTCGGCTTCCTCGGGGGTCAGCCAGCGGGTGCGGATGTTGTCGCCCTTGCGCCTCTTTAGTTTTCGGGAGGTCGCTAAGCCTTCCTCTGCAGCCATGTTGATCACGGCCGAAACTGGCGTGATTAGCTGGCGATTGATGGTCGAGTTTGCAGAGTTTGGGTAGAGCTTTGATGCAGCCGCATTTATCGCGGCGTTGTCAATTTGGGCAAGCATCATATCTGGCCCGAAATAATTCAAGATAGGTAAGAGGAATCGAGCCTCGCCGCCGGCCTTCATGTAGGCCAGTGCAGCTTCGGCAAATGTTAGGGTTTGGGCTTTGCCATACGCACCACGCTCGAGGATCTCTGCCTCGCGCCGGATCCGGATCGCGTCTGCTTGCGCTGCGATGCTTGTGCCAGTGCTTTCGTAAATGTGCTGTCCCTGGACGGTGCCGCGGATGTAGTAGTTTCCCTGGCCGTTTCGTCTGAATTTTTTGAGGGGCATTGCGTTCTTTCCTCTGTCAGCGCGGCAAGCAATGCTGCCGGGCGGTATAGGATCCTGACCTTGCCGCGCGCCTTTACCCAAGGCAGCTCGCCCTCGGTGCGGAGCTGGTCGAGCAGCCGGCGCGAGGTTTGGATCCCGTTATCAGACAAAAACGCGATTGCCTGTTCGGTTGATAGGAGCGGGGCCGGTGCGATCGCATTCATGGTTGCACCCGCGCGATCGCTTTCCGGCGCCAGTCGCGCGCCGCGCCAAGTAGTCCAGGGCCGGTGCCCGTGATGCCGCCGATCTTGACCTTGTAAAGTTGTAGTTTCGGAAAGCCTTGCATTTCGAGCACCCACCCCTGATAGGCGAAGCCGCCTTTCGACTTGATGGTGTCGATTAGCTGACCGTCGCTGAGATCGAGATCCAACAGCTCCCTGCAGATCTGAATACTCATGAGAGCACCGCGAGAAAACCGTGCCATGCGGCAAGGCCAGCCAGCCCTGAAACGGCGATGATTTGAACGGCTCGGCATGCCCGATCGAGCGCCTTTGCGATGGCCTCGATATGCGCGATATCTGAAAATTCATGTGACATCTGAAATCCTTCATTGATAGCCTATGAAGGAATTGCACACAATAATGTGCAGTGTCAACAAAAAGTATGGTTTGCATCATCTGCCTTAATTTTGCTACGTTTCAACCGTACAGAGCGAAAATTTGAGATAGATCTACTTGGGGGAAGTATATGCAAGATTCGATTAGTAAAAGTTTCCATATGAATGAGTTTCACAAAGCCACCGCAAAGCTAAGCGAGCAACAGCTAAACCGGCTCGCCGAGAAGCTCGAAAAAATGGCAGATAAAAACGACAATGCCGAGGGAGATCCCGGCATCATCGCTCAATCCTCCGATTGAATTTTAATATCTTTAAGAGCCTCGGCTAACTTTTCAGTTGAAAGTCGGTCGAGGGCTTTTTGAAGTCTCAAGCGCCCCTCAGTTACGCCATCTTCGATGTTGAGCAGGCCGATCGGTATGTCGAGGACATCGCAGATCTTGAGCATGTTTGCGTAAGAGAGAGTTGTGCGTTTGCTAACAAATTGAGAGACGGCATTTCTCGAAAGTCCAGCGGCGCGCGCGACTTCTGAAAAATTGGTGTTTCTAAGCGCGATAGCAATCCGAATGTTTCGGCGCGCAACGTCCAGATTTGGGTTAAATTGTTCCATCGGCTCCATAAGCATTTTTCTTTATCTCCGTTTCTATGTCTTTGCTTAGCACATTATAATGTGAAGTTGTACAAATCAAATACAGTTACCAACCCCTTACCAGCTCCTCGATCTAGCGTGCAGTGGTAAGAAAATGATTGATACGCACAGTATTGTGTGCAATGCCTCATATAAGCACCGCATCTAGCGGTTTTTCCGGCCCTGAGGGCTCGTAAAAAAAATGAGGCAATATGCAAGATACTAAAAATCAAAAGAAATTGACGCATTCTGCCCTACCAGATCCCGAGAGTTTTCGCGTTTGGTTAAAAAAAGCGCTTTTTGAATTGGGCCTGAAGCCAAGTTCCTATGGCCTCTCTTTGGGCTTGGGGAGAAATACACTCGGCCAATTCTTGCAAGGCGAGAGCCGGGATCTACGCCTCGGGACGGCCTCGACACTTACAAAAGATTTGCAAGAAAAAGCGAATAAAGAAGGCAAGGTTTTGGCCGAGCTCGAGGGGATCCGACATGCGTGATCCGATGCAAGATCTCGAGCCCCGCATTCGCCGAGACATTGAGGATTTGGCCGCCTCGCATCAAGTCTCCGCCGATGCCCTGATCATTGAATTTGTTTCCGCCTACATTCGCCTTTTGCGCGATGTGCCGGGGGCATTGCCGCGTAATCCTCTCGAGCCGATCGTTTCGGGTGCGCGTCGGAGATCACAGCAATGATCGGAGACAACGCCCTTGACAGCGCCAGCCGCTCACGCACGTTTGCAAAACGCCTAGACGATCCTCGGGATCCCAAATGCCCGATGCACCTGCGCCGGATCTGCGGCACCTGTGATCATTTCGACGGACATCTGCGCCAGGCCGGCCGCGCGCTGTGTAAAGTGTTCGATGTCGAGCAAAGCCCGAGCAAAGGCGCGAAAAACTGCAAGCAATGGGTGCGTAAGTGAGCGCGGCCGCAGCGCTCGCTGCTGAAATCATGGCACGCCCCGCTACCGACCGCCTCGGCTATGCCCTGGATCTGATCGACTACTATCTCGATCCCTTGCCGCCATTCTTTGATGCATTGCACGACATCGGCCTGCGCCTGTCGGCCAGCGATGCGCGTTTGCTGCATCTGCTTTACCGCCGGCGCGGTTCGTTTGTCTCCCTGCAGGCTTTGCTCGCCGCTGCTATGGGCGATCGGCCGGTTGCGGATTGGCCGGATATCTCGACCGTATATGCCCGGCTCTCAAATCTGCGCCGTGCCTGCAAGTGCGCCAGCCTGCCGATCGCCATTCGTGCCTGGGCCGGTATTGGCTACCGCCTCGAGGCTCCGGTCGATTTTGAACTCGAGGGGATGCGCCATGCGGGATGATCCACGCCTCGAGCAATGCCGCGCGATCCCGATCGGGGATATCGCAGATCAGCTTGGCCTCGAGCTCAAGCGCGTTACCGCGACCGAGCGCGCGGGCGGATGCCCGAGCTGCGGATCATCTGGGGCGCATTCCGACCGCTTTGCCGTCAATACCGCGCGCAATGTCTTTAACTGTCGCAAATGCGGCGCGGCCGGTGATCAGCTCGCCCTGGTGCAGCTTGCCCTCGGGTGTGATTTCAAATCAGCGCTGGCGCACCTGGCCGGCGAGCGGGATGTTTCGCTAGATCCCGAGGAAGCCGATCGCCGGCGCAAGAAAGCGGCCGAGGCGCGGGCGCAAAGCGAAAAGATCGAGGCCGAGTTTCGCGCGCGCGCCGTCAAAGACGCGCGCGAGATCTGGACGCGCGCCGAGGGCGGGGATCTCGATGCCGTCGAGGCATATCTCGAGGGGCGCGGGATCCGTTTCGATCGCTGGCCGCCGACCTTGCGCTGCATTGTCGATCATCCTTACCGCCGCAAAATCAAAGGCACCTGGCGCGAGCTGCATCGCGGGCCGTGCATGATCGCAGCGGTGCAGGACGCGCAAGGCCGCGTGCGCGCGGTGCATCAAACATGGATCGATCCGAGCAACCCCGGCCAAAAGGCCGCGATCGTGGATCTCAAGGGCGCGCCGATGCCGTCAAAATTGGTGCGGGGCAGCAAGAAGGGCGGGGCAATCCGTCTGACATCTGCGCCCGGCCTTGGCGGGGTTCTGGTGATGGGCGAGGGCATCGAGACAACGGCAAGCCTGCTGATGGTCGATGCCTATCCTGGCGCGTCTTTTTGGGCGGGTGTGGATCTTGGCAATCTTGCCGGCCTGCAAGTCAAAGAAGCCGGCAAGCGCGGTCACAGCGGGATCCCGAAAATGGACGATCCCGATGCCTTCGTGCCCCCGGCGCATATCGGCCGCCTGGTCTTTCTCGAGGATGGCGACAGCGCGCAGCCGGCAACCCGTCTGCAGCTCGTCTCGGGGCTGCGCCGCGCCATGGCTTTGCAGCCGCAATTACAAACCGAAATCGTCACCGCCCCCGAGGGCAAGGATTTTAACGACCTGATCAAAGGAGATTGAGACTATGGCCTCGCCTTACAAAATGAATCGGATGCCTCTGTTACCGCCTGACTGCGATCGCGAGCTGCGCGCGCGGTCGGTATTCGTCAACGGCCGCCGCGTGCCGCGTGCAAGCCTCGGCGTGCTCTTTCTGGCCGCTGTCGGTGCTTTGTCGATCGCCGGTTTTCTGGTCTTTCTGATTATTCGCTCGATCGGGGTGCCACTATGAGCGGGCGGCGCATGGTCGCTCCTGGCGCGATCGAATTGGCCTCCGGCGGGACATTCCCGTTTCAAGCCCCGTGGATGTCCGAGTTTACGGTCGAGGATGTCGCCAAGGGTCTAAGCCAGATCTGCCGGTTTACCGGGCAATGTGAGCGTTTCTATTCGGTCGCGGAGCATTCGGTGCATTGCTCTTACATCGTGCCAAAGCACCTCGAGCTGACGGCGCTTTGCCATGATGCCGCCGAGGCGTTTCTCGGTGATGTCTCGCAACCGCTCAAGGCGCTGTTGCCGGATTACAAGGCGCTCGAAAGTCTGGCCGAGGCATATGTGCTTCCCAAATTGGGCGCGCGCTATCCGCTGCCGGCCGACATCAAACGCGCCGATGTCGAAATGCTCGCGCTCGAGAAAATGCACGTTTTGCGATCGCTCCGGATCTGGCCGTCGCTGGCCGGTGTCAGTCAGGCGGCCGCGCGCATCGAGCATTGGGATCCTGAAACCGCCGCCAAAAAATGGCTCGAGCGATACGCCGAGCTCGGCGGCGAGAATTTCTAAGAAAAACGGCAGGCAGGGGAAAACGATATGGGTATCGAAGATATTAAGCAGGCCGTGGCATCGGCCGAAGCGATCGCGCCGGATCCGGATCTCAGGATATCTCCGGAGCGCGATGCCGATCGGATGCAACCCGACGATCGCCTAGATCGCGAGGATCCGACCGTTGAGGAAATAGCAGAGGTTTTTGCCGGTGAGTTGCCGCTCAATGACTACGGCAACGGCCAACGGCTTTTGCACTATTACGGCTCCGATATGCTGTTCGTGCCGCGCCTCGGTTGGTATCGCTGGAAAGAGCAGCGCTGGCTCGCCGACGAGGACGAGCTCACGGTGCGCCGCGATGCGCAGCGGGTTGCGGGCCGGATCCTCGGCGAGATCGAGCACCTGGCCTTACCGCCGGTCGAGCGTAACGCGCTGGATCTGGCGCTCGAGACAAAAGACCAGTTGAAAGCATTAGAGGCCCAAGCCTCGGGCGTGATGAAAGCCAAGGCGCGCGGCAAGGGCGAAGAAGCCCCCGAGCTGAGCGCCGAGGATCAAAAGTGCTTGCTCGAGCTGCGCGAGATCGCCAGCCGCGCGATCGAGATCCGCGCCGCATTCGGCCGGCGCAAGGCATCGCATCGGAACCACGCGAAAAGCTCGGGCAACACGTCGAAAATTACCAATATGCTGATCGAGGCGCGCCCCGAGAAAGCCTGCTCGATCAATGATCTCAATAAAGATCCGATGATGGTCAACGTCGCAAACGGCACGCTTAAATTCTCCCTCGATCTCGATCCGCACGATATCGAATGGGGGCAGCGCGAGCCGCGCTGGCAAGTGAGCCTGCTCGATCACAATCGCGACGACATGATTTCAAAGCTGATGCCGGTTGAGTATGACCCAACGGCCAAATGCCCGAATTGGCGCAAGTTCCTCGACACCGTACAGCCCGAAATCGAAATGCAGGAATTTCTGCAGCGGTATTGCGGCTATTGCCTGACGGGTTTGACCCGAGAACAAAAGATGGTGTTCAACTATGGCGGCGGTCGCAATGGCAAATCGACCTTTGTCGATACCCTCGCTTGGATCTTTGCAGACTACGGCACAACGGTCCCGATCGAGACGCTAACCGGCACCGAGCAGCGCAAGGGATCCGATGCGACACCGGATCTTGTCAAGCTGCCTGGCGCGCGGTTCGTGCGCGCCTCTGAGCCCGAGCAGGGAACGCAGTTCAAAGAGGCTTTGATCAAAGCGCTTACCGGCGGCGAGGCCATAATGATCCGGCGCATGATGCAGGAATTTGTCGAGGTTGTGCCCGAGTTCAAGTTGATGATCTCGGGAAACCATAAGCCCGAAATCCGCGGCTCAGATGATGGGATCTGGCGTCGGGTGTTGCTGATCCCCTGGCTTGTCCAGATCGCAAAAGAGGATGTCGATCGCAATCTGCCTGACATCCTCAAGCAAGAGGCACCGGGCATCCTGACTTGGCTGGTCGAGGGCTGCCTGCGCTATTTGCAAGAGGGGCTCGAGGAACCCGAGCAGATCCGCGCCGCGACCGAGGAATATCGCCAGGAAAGCGATAAGCTGCGCCTATTCTTGCAAACCGAGTGCCTAATCACCGGCGCGCCGGATGATTTCGAGCGCGGCCGAGATCTCGCCGATGCCTTTAACGCCTGGATGCTTGATCGCGGCGATGCGGTATGGGGCAAGCGGCAAATCGCAAAAGCTCTCAAAGCCCGCGAGGGCGTAGTCCAAGGGCCAGACGGGCAAAAATTCGCTTGGAAAAAACGCAGTGATAGCGGCTATGGCGGGATCCAGCTTACCAAGCCGGCGCGCAATCGCATTGCCGAGTATGGCGAGGAGCTGCGCTATGGCGCGGCACGCAAAGGCTGATGTCGCTGCGGCCGATCGTTGAGGGGCTGCCGTGCCGTGTCTGGGGCGGCGAGGATCCTGGCGGGCCTTATACGCATTTTGGGCAACGCGCCCTCGAGCGCGGGATCCGGTCTATACCCGGCGATGCCCTAAAGAGGCTGATCGAGCATTTCGCGCGTGAAGGCCATAGCGACATGCTCGAGCCGGTTTTCAATCTGCGCGGGGCTCATTGGTCCACATTGCAAGTGATGCGATTCATTGCGCCCGAGGGCGTGTTCTTAGCGGTGCTGTCCGAGGATCTCGACGCGGTAACGCTTTACGATCGAGATCTTATGCGATCGGTGCGCGCCAAGCGTAAATGGCAACGCCGAGGCGGCATGCGCAACCTGCAGCGCGCCGACCTATGACAGCCAAGGAACCCCCGCGCGAGCCGCTCCCGTGCGACATCTGCGGTGCGCCGCATGCGCCTTTCGGCTTTCAGTATCCAGGCGGGCGCAAGGCGCAGCGCCCTGGCAAGCGGTCGCTTTGGTCCTGTCGCGATTGCCGCGACCAGGCGCAAGAGCGCCGACGCAAAGCGATACAGCCGGCCGGGCTGTCCGATCGCGCACCAGATCAGCCCGCGCGGCGAGATCCTCCACCCTCCCTATTCGACAGTTAGCTTTAGAGCTGCCAATAGCGCCCCAAAACATAGCGGTTGACATGAATCCGGTCTTTGCGCCATAGATTCAGGGCAGGTTGCGAAATGGTGGCCTGTCGGGATTGGCATCCTGAACAACGTAGGCGCTCGACAAGCCGCGCTATTCAGTGCGGCTTTTTTATGGTCGGGCGGCCGGAAGCTCTTCGGAGCGCCGCTTCCTACGGGCGGTATGCCAATTCCGTGTCGTCCGGCCACCAGAGATTGGCATCTTAGTGGTCGGTTAACCCTGATCGTAGGAGGCCGCTATGAGCGCCCACCCCCTTTATTGTCTTGAAGATTTCCAAACCAAACTTGCCCGCGCGCAATCGCTTGCTCGGCAGATCCAGAATATCGCGTTGAATACCGACGCGAGGGATGCAGCGGAAGATCTGGATATGATCGACGCGATTTCCGAAGCGTTAAGCCATCGCATGGCGTCGATGATTGAGGACGCGCATGCCGCGCACCGCCAATTGTCTCATGCGCTCAATAGTTTCGATGCGCTGTCGGATGCCTTTGCCGAAATGGGGGGTGATAATGAATAATCTAGCATTCTCATTCGGAGCTTATGCCTTGCGTGTCCATGTAGACAGTGAAGGCTTTCCCTGGTGGGTTGGCGCGGATGTATGTGCGGCTCTTGAAATTGCCAACAACCGCGACGCTTTGGGTGGACTGCCCGAGAGTGAAAAGGGTGTCGAAATTATCGACACCCCTGGCGGCCGACAAAATATGCTGACTGTTAATGAGCCGGGTCTGTATAGGTTGATTTTCAGGTCGCGAAAACCGGCGGCCGAAGCGTTCAAGAATTGGGTGCTTCATGAGGTATTGCCACAAATACGCCGTGCCGGGCGCTACGAGATCCCGGTCGACGCCGCGCGGCATGACCCCCCCTTGTCGGCCGATTACTGGCTTGGCCTTGTGCGGGAGGTGCGCCTGACCCATGGGCGCGCGGCCGCTGCGCGTATTTGGTCAAACAGCCCTCTGCCTCAGGTGCCAGCTATGACGTCAACGCTGTCTGACGTCGATCAGCTCTGCGTCGACTACCTCGAAAATCACTGCAGAATAACCGGAAAACGTCATGATTTCGTTAGATCGAGCGTGTTGATCAATGAAATCGAAAACTACTGCATGCGTCGGGCTGTGCCTTGGCCAGGTGATCGCTCGGTGTCTGTCGCGCTGCGGCGTGTTGCGGTCATGTATCGAGATCGGGAAACAGGCTTAAGCATGTGGCCAGTCAAGCGATCGGACACCGGATATAGCGGCATAAAAATTCACTCAGTTTCCCTATTCGACAGTTAGGCGGCCCCGCGGGCCGCTCTCTTATGAATACTTCGCGGCCGTAGGCCGCGGCTTTCTGATCGCCTTACCAAAGATCGAGCCGGCGCTTGACGGGGTGCGGGCCGGCCGCTGCGCGCGCCCCGATTCCCCACAAACTCCCCTCCCTCTCCCCCTCTCCCCCCTAAAATATCATGCGTCGATCCCATGGATCCCGCTTTGCGGGATCAACGAAATGGGTCGATCGGCAAACTTTGGCGATAAAAATCAAGCGCTTGCGGATTTGAAATGGCGTTACGGGATCGACGGGAACGACTTTCGGGAGGATCCCTATTATGAAACGGGGTAAGGGGGGGAAGGCGAAAAAGAAAAGTTGGTTCTGCGTGTAGCCTCTGGTTTTCGTTCCCGTCGATCCCGTAAAGCGAACATTTGCGTTTATTATCAAAGTATTGCGTCTTTCCCGTCGATCCCGTTTCGATCCCCGTCAATCCCATAAAGAGACAGTCGATCCCATAAGAAAACTAGATATAGATATTCTAAATATCTCTTGTCTAAATATGGAGATTGATTGAATGGCTTATGCTGATGTTGCTCTAAACCGTGATCGCGCTCGGGCTCGGTCTGTTGTCGAAAGCCTCTCGCGCCGCCTGCTTTCGGCTGTCGCTGCGCGCCGCCAAGGCATCGGATCCGGCGAGGGCGCGCGCGCGCCCCTGGCGCTCGGTCAGCCGCGCCGCTCCCTCTCGGCCATCACAGAAGCCAAAGCCGGCCCTACCGGCCCCGTTGAGGCTGCGGTCACGCCTCTAGGCTATAAGACGGCACGGGCCGCCATGCCGCCGTTCCTGGCACAGATGGACCGGCACGATCCAAAGCTGCAGGCCGCGACCATGCTCGCCGATGCCGTCGAGCGGATCGGCTCGATCAAAGGCGGTGACATGGGGGGCGGTGACCTTAAGGGCGGAATATCTGACGGCGGTGCAACGACCCGCGTTAAGCACGCGGCGCGGCTGCGATTGATCGAGGCGCTGGCGAATGGCTGGCCTGTCGATCGCAGTCATGGGGCTATCATGAAGGGCGCTGAGTGCGTTGTGATGGAGGTGCGTCGACAGCGTGGAATTGCCAAGGATATAAGGGCGATGCGGCTGCTCGAGCTGATCTGCATCGAGGGCTTGGATATGCGTCAGATCCTCGACCTACACGGTTGGTCAGGTCATAGCAGAGAACGCAAGGCGCTTGGTGCGGCTGCGTCTGTTCTGCTCGATGATGTGGCCGAGGGGCTTGGCTTGGGCCGTGGTCGCTGAGAAAGAGCTCTTGACGCTTAAGGTCAGCCAAACCTAGAAACAAAACAACGGTGATGATCTGCGCCTCGAGGGGTTCAAGGATCATCACCGCGAAATCAACTTACATTTTGCGGGGCAAGTCATGTGTCACGTCTAAAGACGGTGCCGAGCCGCTTAACGGCACCAGCGCCGCGCCTCGGCGCGGTTGCGGCAAGTCCAAAGGAACAAGATCGAGCGCGCGACCAGCTCAAGCCCTGGCGCGCTTGGTACAGCCTCAAGCGTTGGAAGGATCTAAGGCGAAAGATCCTGGCGCGCGATGCCTACACCTGCACGCAAACCGGCGTTGCACTGGTGGGCAAGGCACCCGCCCCAAACAGCCCCGTTGTGGACCACATTCGCGAGCACAACGGCGATCCCTTCCTGTTTTGGGATGAGGATAACCTGCAGGCGGTAAGCAAGCAGTATCACGACACCGAAAAGCAGCGCATCGAGCGCGCCCGGCACGGCTGACCTCTCCGCCCTCGCGCATGGGGGGTGGGTCAAAAGTCAGAAAAGCCCGGCACGCCACACCTGTTATGCCCTAAGTCGGAGAATTTTTTCCCATGGCCGATGAATTTCCGCCCCAAGGGGCATCTGTTGACCTGTTCGGGAATGAGATCTTGCCGATGCGCGATCGCCGCGGTCGGCCAAGTTTTAAAAAAACTAAGGAAAATCAAGACTTTGTGGCGGTTCGCGCCGCTGCAAATTGGAATCAGGACATGATTGCAGAGGCGCTCGGCTGTGATCCTAAGACCTTACGCAAGAATTTTTCCCGCGAGCTGTCGCAAGGGGCTTTGCTGATCGACGGCCTATGCCTCGACGTGTTGCTACGCGGCGCGCGTGAAGGGCACACGCCATCGGTCAAAGCGCTGCAGGCGCGGCTCGATCGCGTCTCGCCTGGCGCGCCGCGTGCGGCTGGAAAGGAAAAACCTGAGCAGCCGGTGAAAGCTGAAAAGCTCGGCGTCAAAGAAAAGCGCTTGAATGATGCGACCAAGCCGCAGGCCGATTATGGATCGCTCTATGATCGTATCCCGCGACAGTGAGCGATCTTTCCTGGGCCGCGTGCCCTGACTGGTGGGAAAAGCTACAAGCCGGCGCAACGCCAATCCCTGCGCTAGATCTCGATGAAAATCTCGCCGAGATTGCCGTTGCCTTGTTCGACAAGCTTGTTGTGCCGGATATTCCAGGCCAGCCGACAATGGGCGAGGTGGCCGAGGAATGGACACGCGACATCGTGCGCGCGGCCTTCGGTTCGGTCAATTCCGATGGGGCGCGCCTGGTCGGTGAAATCTTTACGCTGGTGCCTAAGAAAAACACCAAGACGACGCTCGCGGCGTGCATCGGCTTGATCGCATTGCAGATGAATACGACGCCCAACATTCGCGGGATCATTGTCGGGCCAACGCAATCGGTTGCCGACACTTGCTTTGCCCAAATGCAGGGCATGATCGAGGCCGACGAATGGCTTTCAAAGCGGTTCAAAGTTGACGAGCACAAAAAGACGATCACCGATCACTATCCGGATCCCAAGACGGGCCGGCCGCTTAACGCAAAATGCAAAGTCACCAGCTTTGATCCTGCAGTAACAACCGGGTCGATCCCGGCTTTTGCAATCCTCGACGAGCTGCACCTGATGGCCGAGCGGCATTTTGCGGCGCGGGTGATCGGTCAGATCCGGGGCGGGATGATTACGAACGCGCGTAGCTTGCTGGTGATCATCACGACGCAAAGCGAGATCCCGCCGCAAGGGGTTTTCAAAAGTGAGCTCGAATATGCGCGCAAGGTGCGCGACGGCAAGATTGTCGAAGATGTCCGGATGCTGCCGGTTCTCTATGAGTTCCCGCAAGAAATGCAGGGCGACGAAAAACAGCCTTGGAAAGATCCGGCAACCTGGGGCGCGGTGCTGCCAAATCTCGGCCGGTCAATCACGATCGAGCGGCTGATCCCCGAGTTTCGCAAGGCCGCCGACACCAGCGCCGAGGAGCTGGCACGGTGGGCAAGCCAACACTTAAACATCGAGATCGGCCTCGGGCACCATACCGGCGGTTGGGTCGGTCAAACCTATTGGCCCAAAGCTGCAGATCCGGAGCTGAGTTTAGAGGCTCTGCTCGAAAGCTCGGAAGTTGCGACGATCGGGATCGACGGCGGCGGCATGGATGATTTGCTCGGCCTCGCGGTTCTCGGCCGGCACCGCCAAACAAAGCGTTGGCAATTATGGGTCGCGGCATGGGCACACGACATCGTGCTCGAGCGGCGCAAAAGCATCGCGGCGCGCCTGCAGGATCTCGAGCGCGACGACGCGCTCACGATTTGCACGCATCCGACGCAGGATGTCGATCAGCTTGTCGAGATCGTGCTGCGGGTTCACAGCGCCGGCATCCTGCCCGAGCGCGGCGGCATCGGCCTCGATCCCGAGGGTGTCGCGGCGATCGTGGATGCGCTGCAGGGCGCAGGCATACCGCACGATACGCTCGCGAGCGTAACGCAAGGCTACAAGCTCAACGGTGCAATCAAGGGCACCGAGCGCAAACTATTTGACGGATCCTTGCGCCATTGCGGCCAGCCCTTGCTTGGCTGGTGCGTGGGCAATGCCAGGACCGAGGCAAGGGGAAACGCGGTGATTGTCACAAAAGCAGTAAGCGGCGCGGGCAAAATTGATCCGCTGATGGCCGCCTTTAACGCGGTTTATCTTATGAGCCTGAACCCGGCCGCTGCGCGTCGGGATCTGTCGGCGTTTCTGTCCAATCCGGTGATGTCCGTATGATCGGCCGCGCGCTCAAAGGAGCCTGGGCCGGCATGCGCATGGCGCTCGCCGAGGGTGAAAGCGGCTGGGAAAATGTTGATCTCGATGCGCTGCGCGCGGGCGGCGGGTTTAAAAGTCACGCCGGGCAACCTGTCACAGCGTCAACGGCGATGTCGATCTCGGCCGCCTGGTCTTGCGTTAAAAGCAATTCGCAGCTCGTCGGATCCTTGCCGCTCGCCTTGTATGAGAAAGACAGCAACGGCAAGCGCGTCAAGATCGAGGATCGTCTCGCCGAGATCCTGACGGTATCGCCGAACTCGGATCAAACGGCATTCGAGTTTTGGGAAAGCCAGGAAGCGCAAAAGCTTTTGCACGGCAACAGCTACGCCGAAAAACTTTTTATTGGCGATCGGCTTGTCGGATTACGGCCGCTGCTCGACACAACGCCGGTGCGCAATGCTGACGGCCGGTTCGAGTATCGCTACCGCGACCGGGGCAAGATGTACACGCTGCCGGCGAGTAAGGTGTTTCATATGCGCGGCTTTGGCGGCGGCGACGGCCTCGGCCTCTCGGCGATCAAGCATGGGGTGCATAGCTTTGGATCGGCTTTGGCGGCAGATCAAACAGCCGGCACCATGTTTAAAAATGGCATGGTCGCGAGCGGCGTTTTGAAATCCGACCAGGTGCTCGATGAAAAGCAACGTGCGCAGCTTCAAAAGTTGCTCGATCACTACACGTCGAGCGCCAAGGCCGGCAAGATTATGACGCTCGAGGCGGGGCTCGAATACCAGCCTTTGCAGATCAATCCCGAGGATGCGCAGCTTTTGGAGACGCGCCGCTTTCAAGTCGAGGATGTCTGTCGCTGGTTTGGCACGCCGCCGGTGGTGATCGGTCACGCGGGCCAAGGTCAAACAATGTGGGGCTCGGGCGTCGAAGCGATAATGCTGGCTTGGCTTACCCTGGGGATCAATCCGCAACTGCGACGCAACGAGGCACGGATTGCAAAAGACCTGATCCCGCCGGGCAAGCGCGGCCGCTGGTATGTCGAATGGAACCGCGAGGCGATGCTGCAAATGGACAGCAAAGCAAAGGGCGAGTTCCTAAGCAAAATGACCACTACCGGAATTATGAGCCGAGACGAGGGTCGCGACAAATTGAACATGGCGCGCCGTGGTGGTGCTGCCGACGAATTGACGGCGCAAACAGCCCTCGCGCCGATCGACAAACTTTGAAGGATCCGCACCGATGACAAAACGCAATTTACCAACCGCAAAAATCTCTGCCCGGTCGGGCGTTTCGTCGGATATTTCGCCCAAAGCTTTGCAGCGCTGGTGCCCCGAGGTGCGCGCGGCGCTCGAGGGCGATCAGCCGACGATCTCGGTGCTGGATCCGATCGGCTCGGATATGTGGGGCGATGGGGTGACGGCAAAGCGGATCGGTGCAGCTCTGCGCGCGATCGGCTCGGTGCCGGTGACGGTGAACGTCAACAGCCCCGGCGGTGATTATTTCGAGGGGCTCGCGATCTACAACTTGCTGCGCGAGCATCCCGAGCGGGTGACGGTCAACATTCTGGGGATCGCGGCCTCGGCCGCTTCGGTGATTGCCATGGCGGGCGACGAGGTGCGGATCGCGCGCGCCGGGTTCCTGATGATTCACAATACCTGGATCGGGGCGGCTGGCGATCGGCACGGGCTGCGCGAGGTTGCCGATTGGCTCGAGCCATTCGATGCGACGGCCGTCGAGATCTATGCGGCGCGCACCGGCATCGCGACAGCGGATCTCGCAGTGATGCTCGATCGCGAAACCTGGATTGGCGGGCAATCCGCGATCGACCAGGGTTTTGCCGACACTTTGTTGCCTGCTGACATGCTCGACACCGCCGATGATGCGGGCACGGCCTCGATGCGGGCCGAGCGTAAATTTGACCTGCTCGCGGCGCGCGCGGGTCTAACAAATTCTGCGCGGCGCGAGCTGCTGCAGGATCTCAAGACCGGCAAGCCAGGCGCTGCCGGAAACGACACGCCGGGCGCTGTCGAAGTTGAGCAGGGGCTTTCGGAGCTGCTGCAATCGTTCAAATCCTTTGGAAAGGAAAACCCATGAAAAAGATGATGATGCCAGCCGTTTCGCTGGCCGCCCTGGCTGCAGCAACGGCCATGCCATCGGCTGTTGTCGGCGCGCCCCGCATGGAAGCGGCCGGCGGTGTCGAGGCGCTGCTGAAACAGGTTCAGCAAGAGGTGAACCGCGTCGGCGATGATGTGCGCCGCGCCGGTGAGGATGCGCTTAAACAGCAAGCCAAAACCGGCGAAGTGACGGCCGAGGCGAAAAACACCGCCGATAAGGCGCTGAAACAATACCACGAGTTGAACAACGCGGTTAGCAACCTGACGGGCAAGCTCGAGGCGCTGGAAACGCGCAACACGGATCTTGAGCAACACTATGCCGGTCAAGGCCGGGGCGGTGCAACTGCGGTGTCGGTCGGTCAGGAAATCGCAACTAGCGAGGATCTGAAAAACTACATCGAGCGCGGTGCGCAAGGTGGTTTGACGCTGCGCCCGACCAACGCGATCACAACGGTCAGCGGTGCGACAGGTGGTTTGATCGTGCCTGATCAGGATCGCCAAGTCACAAGCATGCCGATGCAGCGCCTGGCCGTGCGCAGCCTGTTGTCGCAAGCGACGACCGAAAGCGATCTGGTCAAATACGCGCGCCAAACGGTGCGCACGTCTGGCGCGGCACCAACGGCCGAGGGCGGCACCATGCCCGAGCTGGTGGTCAAATGGTCTGCAGAAGAAGCGGCCGTGCGCAAGATTACTGCGATTGTGCATGCGTCCGATGAAGCGCTCGCCGATTCCGGCCAGCTTCGGTCTTTGATTGATCAAGAGCTGAACTATGATCTCGATCTGGAAGAAGAATCACAGATTGTCGCGGGTGACGGCGTGGGTCAAAACCCTCTGGGCATGCTTTCGGTTGCTGCAACTTTTGCCGCCCCTGCTGGCCTGCCCAACGAAACGCGGATTGACCGCCTGCGATTGGGGTTGCTGCAAATCGCGCTGTCCAACTATGCCGCCGATGGTGTGACGATTAACCCGATTGATTGGGCGGGGATCGAGCTGCTGAAAGATGCGCAAAAGCGCTATATTTTCGGCAACCCGAATGAGCTGGCAACGCCGCGCCTTTGGGGTCTGGATGTGGTGCCAACCCTGTCGCATGCGCAAGGCGAGTGGATGGTCGGTGCGTTCCGCATGGCCTCGACAATCTACGATCGCCAGGAAAACGAGATCCTGATCTCGAGCGAGCACGGCACCAACTTTGTCGAAGGCATGAAAACCATTCGCGGCACCAAGCGGATCGCCCTGGCGCATAAGCGCCCCGGTGCTTTGGTTACTGGCGACTTTACGTTCATCTAATCGACAGGCCGCTTTGCGGCGGTGAATGAGCCAGGCTGCGGCAATACGTGCCGCAGCCGATCGCAACTTTTCCTTTAGGGGGTTCCCATGCTTTTGAAGATGAAGCGCACACAAAAGACCATTATCGGCCGGCTGCTGATGGGTGAAACCTACGGTTTTGACCAATCAAACCCGAAACAGAAAGAGGTAGCGGCGAGCCTGATCAAACGCAGTATGGCCGAGCAAGTGGATGCCAAACAGCACGCCAAGGATCTCGCCAATGTCAAAAGTCTTGTGTCTCCGGATCAAGCCGCTGCTGACAAGGCCGCTGCTGACAAGGCCGCTGCTGACAAGGCCGCTGCTGACAAAGCCGCTGCTGACAAAGCCGCCGCTGACAAAGCTGCAGCCGATAAGGCCGCCGCGAAGTGAGCCAGCTCACGATCGCAGATATCAAACGCCATTGCTCGGCGTTTGATTTTGACGACGACGACGCGCTGCTCGATGATTTGCACAAACAGGCCGAGGAATTTGTGCAAAAGTATCTGCGCCGCGATCTCGACATCGAGCTGCCCGGCCAATGGCCCTTAGGCTGCACCGGCGCGGTCAAGATGCTGGTGGCGCATTGGTACGATCACCGCTCTGCCGTCTCGGAGGTTTCTAATTTCGAGGTGCCCTTTGGCGTGCGAGATTTGCTTGCGCAGTATCGGGATTTGAGCGGATGAAAGCGCCGCGCGCGGGCGAGCTGAAATGGGTTGCGCAATTTCGGCGCGCGAGCCTGGTCGATGATGGCTTTGCAGATGTCGAGAATTTTGCCGATCACGGCACGACCAAGCGGGTCAAAAAGCTTGAGGTCAGCGACGGCGAGCGCTGGCGTGCCGCGCAAGTGAGCGCGACGATCACGGCGCGGTTTCAGATCCGCAGCACGGCATTCGCGCGCGATCTTACGCCGGCCGATCGCTTGATTGTCGAGGGCGTCGAGTATGGCATTAACGGGATCCGCGAAATGGACGCCGGCCGCCAACGGTGGCTTGAGATCTCGGCAACTGCAGAGATCAAAACCGCGACATGAGCATGACGGTCAAGCTCTCCGGATTTTCGGAGCTCGAGAAAAAACTCGACCAGCTCACGAAAGCCGCCGGCAAGGGTGTCTTGAGCCGCGCGCTGAAAAAAGCGGCGATGCCGATCGCTGATGCCGCCAATGATTTCGCGCCGGTTGGATCGACCGGCGGCTATGCGCAATCCTTCAGCTACTCGACCAAGCTCACAAAGCGGCAACGCGGTTTGCATCGCAAGATGTTTCGCGACGACAAGGCCGCCGTCGAGGGGTTCGTCGGCACGTCAGATCCCGCCGGTGTCCAGCAAGAATTTGGCAATATCAATCACGGGCCGCAGCCCGCGCTGCGCCCGGCATGGGATGGCGGCCGCGAGAAATTGCTCGAGGATCTCGGGCGCGAGCTCTGGACCGAATTCGAGAAATCAGCGGCTCGAGCTGCGCGCAAAGCAGCAAAAGGGTAACCGATGGAAGAACAGATCAGGGCGCTACTGCGCGGCGATGTCGCTGTCGCAAGCCATGTCGCGCAGCGGGTCAATTTTGGCGCGCATCCCCAAGGCCAGCCTTTGCCGGCAATCGTGCTCAATACGATTAGCGACCTAGAAGGTGTCACGCTCTCAGGCCCTAGCGGGCTGAGCGACGGCCGGATCCAGGTCGATTGCTATGCGCTGCAATATGGTGCTGCCAAACTACTTTCTCGCGCCGTCAAGAAAGCCTTGAACGGATACAGCGGCGACGGGATTCAAGGTGTCTTTCATGCGGGATCGCGTGACAGCCGCGAGGGCGGAACGAATGAGGCCGATCGGCCTTATCGCGTCTCGCTCGATTTCACTCTCACTTACTCAAACTAGGAGGCTCTACACATGAGCAAACAAATTATCGCGTATGGGGCTACCGTTGAGCGCTCCATTGATGGCGGGACAACTTTTCTGCCGATCCCCGAATGTGATGGCATTGCGATCCCGATGGTCGAAACCGACTTTCAGGACGTGACCAGCCTCGACAGCCCGAACGGGTTTCGCGAATACATCAAGGGCTTGAAAGATGCCGGCGTGATCAGCTTGCCTTGCGGCTATACCTCGGCGGGTTACGAGCAACAGCTCGCGGATCAAGCGCTAGATGTGCCGGTGCAATATCGCACCACGTTGAAGGCAGCGCCCGGCCAAAGCTCGGGCGATGTGTTCGAGTTCAGCGGCTTTCCGACGCCTCAAGTCGAAGGCGGCGACATCGGTGCGCCCGTTAAAATGAGCGTGTCGATCCGGACAACCGGCGATGTGTCCTGGGTGAAAGGGGCGGCCACAGTATGACCTCTAAGCGCGGCACAGTAAGCTTTAAAGCGGGGGGCGTGTCTTATCAGGCACGCCTTACCACAAACGCAATGATCCGGTTTCAGGACGCAACCGGGCAAAGCGTGATCGACGCCTTTGCGTCGATGGATGGCAAGAGCGCCGATATCAAAGGCATTCGCGATCTACTTTGGGTCAGCCTGGAAGGCGATCACACGCAAGAAAACGTCGGCGATCTGATGGATGAAATCGGTTTTGTCGAGGCGGGCCGGATCATCGGCGAGATCGGCCGCGCTGCTTTCCCGTCCAGTGAGCCCGAGGATGGGGCGGCGGATCAGGGAAACGGCAAGGCGGGCAAGAAAGCCCGCTAAATCAGGATCCGATCGACAGCCTGCTTTCGGATTGGCTGGCGCAGGGTCAAAACTATCTGGCGTTCTATGATCTGACACCGCGCGAGATTGTGATGATCTTGCGCGGTGGCGTTGAAAAGGCGCGTGCCGAGAATGACATCGCGCAGCAACGCAACTATGAGCTCGCGACCCTGGTCGCCTTTGCGTTTCACGAACCGGACAATATCCCAAAATTTGGCGGATCCGCGCAGGATGAAAAACAGGTGTCCGATGAAGTCGCGCAAGCTCAAGTGCGCGGTTTCTTTATGGCCCTGGCGAACAAATCAGCCGGCTAGATCTCTCGCAAGTTGACCAGGCGAAGATCTTGGCCGTCTGCTTTCAAGCTGCAATCCCATTTTGAAATAATTCGTGCGCCGAAACTGTTCGATGCGCGGAATTCGGGTGCAACCCTGACGTCGCTGCCATTGATTGAGGCGGGCCAGGTTGCATACCAAGTGCCGCTGCTCATGCCCCAATCTGCGCTGTCGGGATCTTTAAGCCGGCGCGCGATTTCATCACGGCAGATCAGCCGAGCATTCGACTGTAATTTTTCCGCCTCCGAGATTTCGGGCTCAGTGTCAGCGCTACGCATGATCCCAATGAAAAGAGCCGAAAAAGCCACAAACACCAGAAACACGCAGATCGCGGCCGTTTTCAAAATCAGTTTCAAAGCTCGCAACTAAATATCCTTTTTTGAAGGGGGTTATGTATATGGCACAATCAGTTATTGGCGCGCTACGTGTCAACCTCGGGCTCGACAGTGCCAAGTTTAGCCGCGGCTTGTCGGAAGCCCAAAAAAGCATGCAAGTGGCGCGCAAGCAGTTTGCGGCCGTGGCTGGCGTTGCGGCCGCCATGGGTGCTGCGATCTCTGCAGCGGCACTTGCCGGTGCGCGTGACATCGACCGCGCTGCGAAATCCGCGCGCCGGCTCGATAGCACGGTCGGGGCATTTCGGGCGCTCGAGCTGGCAGCCGGCGAGGCGGGGGTAAACCTTTCTGGCCTGGCGAATGATGTCCAGACAATGAACCGCGAGCTTGCCAACGTGGGCAAGACAGGCAACGCCAAGCGAGCGCTCGATGCCTTGGGGCTGTCGGCCGGTGAGCTGCAGGGGCTCGATGCCGACGAAAAGCTCGCCACGATCGCGGATCAGGTGAAAAAGCTCGGCCTCGATGCCGGCCAAACGACAGCCGTTTTGCGCGACTTGGGGATCCGCAATCGTGAAATGGCGTTGCTTGTCCTGGGCGGCGGCGATGCGATCCGCGCCGCGCGCGGGGATATCAAGGAATATGGCCTCGAGCTGACTAAAATCCAGTCGACCGGCATCGAGCGCGCCAATGATCAGATCGGCCGTTTGGGGCTGATCACGCAATACGCCGGGCAACAGCTTGCACTGTCTCTTGTGCCTGCAATGGGCCAGCTCGCCGAGGCGCTCACAAACAGCTTGCGCGAGGGCGGCGCATTGCGTGCCATGATCGACGGTCTGGTCGGGAACCTCGATCGGCTTTCGACCTATGTCGCGGTTGCGGTCGCGGGTTTTGGGGTCAAATACGTGGGCGCAATGGCGATGGCGGCGCTTTCGACGGCGAGCTTGTCCAAGGCGCTGATGTTTTTGCGCGGTGCCTTGATCCGGACGGGGATCGGCGCGCTGGTGGTCGGTGCCGGCGAGCTGGTCTATCGGTTCGCGCGCCTGGTGAAAGCCTCGGGCGGCTGGGGCAATGCGCTGTCGGCGCTTGGGGATCTCGCGGCCGGCGTTTGGCAAGGTATCCAGACAAGCGCGAGCGCGATCCCGCCGGCATTGGGCGCGGTTTGGAAAATGGTCGCCTCGAGCTTTTACGGGATGATGTCGGGGCTGCAGGAAAGCTGGTCGCGTTTCCTCGGCAGCTTGGGCGCGGATCTGTCCGACATCCCCGGCATGGGCAAGTTTGCCGATGCAATCCTCGAGACATCGGGCAAGGCTGCGGCCGGGATGTCCGAATTTGATGCGAAGGCGCAGGCTGCGGCAAACAGCGCGTCGGCATTGAAGGCCGAGGCATCGGCGCTTGCGGCCGAGGGGTTCCAGCAAGCCAAGGACGCGGCGGCCAAGCTTGCCGCGATCGTATCCAACACGGCCGACGAAACGGACGGCGGGGCCGAGGCAACCGAAAACCTAAACGACGCGCTCGAGGATCTCGGCGGCTCGACGGGATCCGGCGGATCCGCTGGCAAAGCAGCTAAAGCGCTCGAGAAGGTCAAAACAGAGGCCGAGGCGTATCAGGATGCTTTGAAAGAGGCCGCCAATACATCCGAGGACATCGGCACCGAAAAGGCGCGGATCCTGGTCGGTGGGATCGACAGCATTGCAAACGCCTTTGGCGATTTCATTGGCGGCGGCTTGAAGGGGTTCAAGGGCTTTACAGAGTCGATCCTCGACGGGTTCAAGGGCATGATCAGCCAAATGATCGCGCTGGCCGCGAAAAACCGGATCATGTTCAGCCTGGGCATCGCGCCCGCAGGGGTGGGCGGTGCAGCGGCTGCAGGCGTGCCAGGCGTTGCCGGTATGCCTGGCGCGGGCGGGATCCTGGGCAGCCTCGGGGGCGGTGCCGGTGGCGGCGGGCTGCTTGGCGGGATTACAAGCGGCATCGGCGCTTTGACAAGTGGCCTCGGGGCAGGTTTCAACATGGCGCTCGGCGGGTTTGCTTCGGGCGGCATTGGCGGCCTGGGCAGCGTGATCTCGACGCAGCTCGGCGCTGCAACCGCGTCCGTTGGGGCATTTGGCGCGGCACTCGGCGCGATTGCTTTGCCGGTTGCTGCGGTGGCGGCCGTGTTCAGTTTCTTTAAGAAGAAAACAAAGGAGCTCGACGCGGGCTTGCGCGTGACGATCGACGGGCTCGATGGTCTGGTCGAGACGTTTAAGGTAATCGAAACCAAAAAGTTTTGGGGGCTGAGCAAGAAGGTTAGCACGTCGTATCAGGCGGCAGCCGATGAAACCGCAAAGCCGCTGCTTTCGGCGATCGACAGCATTGCGCAGAGCGTGATCGGCCTCGGCGATGTCTTTGGCTTTGCCAGCTCCAACATCGACAACGCAAGTTTTCAGTTCAAGATCTCGACCAAGGGCAAGAGCGACGAGGAAATCCAAGAGGCGATTGCCGAGGAAATGGATCGGCTCGGCGATGTCTTTGCGGATTCGATCGTCGGCACGTTCGATGAAGTCGTGACAAAGGTCACCAGCAACGGCAACTTGACCGGCCTCGCGGCGCTTTTCTCTAAATCCGGCGGGGTGGTCACGGAAACGATCAGCCATGTAAACGAAGAATTCGAGGCGCTTAAGAAAGAGGGCGAGGGATCTTTCGAGGCGCTAAGCCGGCTTGTCAGCTCTTTGACATCGGTCAATGCCGTCATGGATACCCTGGGGGGCACGCTTTACGAGGTGAGCCTTGCTGGCGCTGATATGGCGAGCGGTCTAGTCGATATGTTTGGCGGGCTCGAGGCGATCCAATCGGCAACCTCGGCCTATTATCAGGCATTCTACACCGAGCAAGAGCGCCTCGATATCCTCACGCGCCAGCTTACCGGCACGCTGTCGGATCTCGGCCAGGTAATGCCCGAAACGCGCGCGCAGTTCCGCGCGCTGGTCGAGGCGCAAGATCTCACGACCGAGGCGGGCCGGGCGATGTTTGCGGCGCTGGTCGGGCTGGCTGGTCAGATCGACAGCATTTTGCCAGCTTTTGACAGCCTGTCCGACAAGCTCGGCGATCTGGTCGCGAATGCGATCGACGGCGCGCTTGCACCGATCGACGCGCAGATCGAGGCATCGAATGCGGCCGCAAATCAAGCGCGCCAATCCGCAACCGCATTTTTCCAGTTGGCGGAAAGCCTGCGATCGACGGCGAGCAGCATCGGGGGCGTTCAATCTGCATCGGATCTCGCGGGGGCAAGCCAGCGGTTTGCATCCCTGTTTGCGCAAGCGATCGGCGGGGATCTCGATGCTCTGGGGGATCTCGGCGGCGCGGGGTCTGCCCTGGCGACAGACAGCGCGGGCTTTGCCCAAACGGCAACCGAGCTGCGCCGCATCGAGGCGAGCATTGCAAGCCAGCTCGGCCAGGCTGCGGCGGTATCCGAGGCGCTTGGCCTGGGCGCTGATTATCAAGCGCTGTTGTTTGACGTTCAAACGGCCGCGCTCGAAGAAACGCGCGCGCTATTAACGCAAGGCGACATCACGCAAGAGATCCTGCTCGAGCAGGCGGCCTTGCTTGAAAACATAGCCCGCCAAATCGTCAACAGCACTGATCTACAAGTTGCCGTCAGTCGAGACGCCTCGGGCAAAGCTTTGGCGGCGCTGGTCGATAATGCCGGCTCTATCATCGGATCTCTGTCGGCCGAGGGTGCAAAAGGCATTGCCGCACTGCAGGGCCAAACCGCAAACGTCAACGCCGCGACAGCGGCCGCTGCTCTGGGGCTGTCGGCGCGCATTGTCTCGAGCCTGGACGGTAACAGCGACGGGATCATTTCGGCGCAAGAGCTGCAGGCCGCCTCGATCGTTAGCACGTATCGCAGCACGGTGAATTCGCTTGCGGCCGCGATCGACAGCAACGGCGCAATGACGACCGCGCAGATCCGCGCCTCGCTTGCCGGCAAGGCAACGGATGCCGAGATTTCGGCCGTGATCTCTGCCGTCGATCGGAACAAGGACGGCGTGGTTTCGGCCGAGGAAATCGCAGCCGCGCGCGTGCTGTCGGGGATCAATCAAGGCACGCTCGAGCAAGTGCGCGCCCTGGCCGGTGTCAACACCGCGACAGCGGCCGCAGCTCTGGGGGTGTCGGCGAGCATTGTCTCGAGCCTGGACGGTAACAGCGACGGGATTATTTCGGCGCAAGAAATGCAGGCCGCCTCGATCGTCAGCGCCTATCAAAGCACGGTGATTTCGCTCGCATCCGCGATCGACCGCAACGGTGCAATGACGACCGAGCAGATCCGCACCTCGCTTGCCGGCAAGGCATCTGATGCCGCGATCTCGGCCGTGATCTCTGCCGTCGATCGGAACAAGGACGGGGTAGTTTCGGCCGAGGAAATTGCGGCCGCGCGTATGCTGTCGGGGATCAGTCAGGGCACGCTCGAGCAAGTGCGCGCCATGGCCGGGCAAAACGGTGTTTTCGCAAATGCGATCACCGGCCAAACGGCCAGCGTCACGGGCAGCCAAAACCTGACCAACGCCGAGCTCGGCAAGGTGCAGGATCTACAAGGCGAGACGGTCAGTATTACCGAGCTGGTCGAGCGCGCTGTTGCCGGCAATGAAAACCTGACATCTGCCTTGCTCAATCGTATGGCGGCGGGGATCTCTGTCGCGGGCGTGCCGTCGATGGTGTCGGGGCTAAACTCGATCGGATCCTTGATCGGCCGGATCGTCTCGGTGCAAGAGGCATCGCTCGCGGCGGCCGAGGCCGAGGCCGCGCGCCAGGCGGCGCTGACCAACGCGCAGCGCGAGCTCGAGGCGACGGCGCTCGCGCAGGGATCCGCGATCGAGCAGGTTTCGGCCGCGTCTGCTGAGATCTTTTCCCTGGCCTCGCGCTTTGGTGTCTATTTGAACGCGCAATCGGGCGCGACGCAGATGGCGCAAACGGCAAAGTTTGGCGTTAATGACCAGGGTCTTTTTGATGCTCAATATAATCAGATCAGCTATTCGGGCAGCTCGAGCAAGGCGACTAACTTTAAGAGTGAATTTTACGGTGACGGCGGGCTTTATGGTCAAACCTACGGCCGCGCCGCCGAGCTCAAGGGCCTGGCCGAACAACTGCAGGCGCAGCGCCAGGCGGTGATTGATCTCGGCGGGATCCCGCAATTTGCGCGCGGTGGCCGGCACTATGGCGGGCTGCGGATCGTCGGCGAAAACGGCCCCGAGCTGGAATATACCGGGGCAAGCCAAATCTATAATGCGCGGCAAACGCGGGACATGCTGTCCGGAGCTGCAGGCGATCCAGCTCAAGCCGAGGATCTGCGCCGGCTCCTGCTCGAGGTGGTCAAAAATACCAAGCGCACCAGCGACATTGCACGCAAGCATGATGTCGATGGCATGCCGCCGGTGAGGGACTAATCTATGAAGATCATCACGCCGATCGAGATCTCGGAAAGCAATCTGTTTTCGAGCAACATCCCCGAAACCGACGCGCCGCTTTGGGATGTTGAGACAGAATATGCGGAGAAAGCGAAAGTGATCTTTGCGCATGCTGTCTATGAAAGTCTCGAGGCCGGCAATCTCGGGAACCAGCCTGACCAGGATAGCGCGCGCTGGCTGCGCCTGGGGGCGACCAACCGCTTTAAGGCGTTCGACAAGCGGATCAGCGATCGCGCTGCCCTGGCGGATCAGGTTACCTATACGATCGCGCACGGCGGCGCTTTTGTGAGCGGGGTCGCGGTCTTTGGCATCGCCGGGGGCACGCTCGAGATCGAGGTCACGGATCCGATCGACGGGGTGGTTTTCTCGAAAACCTACAGCCTGTTTGACGACACCGGCGTTGTCGATTGGTACACCTATTTTTTCTCGCCCGTGGGGGTCCAGCGCGAGGAAGTGATCGAGATCGAGATCCCGCCCTATTTGAATGCCTCAACGCGGATCACTGTCACCAACACCGGCGGGATCGCGCAAGTCGGGCAGATCGCGATCGGGCGGGTGCTGGATCTCGGCGTGACGGCCTACGGAACCAATATCTCGATCGAGGATTACAGCCGCAAGGAACGCGATGCTTTTGGCAATGCGATCATTGTCGAGCGCGCCTTTGCGCAGCTCATCGACTACTCGCTCAAAGTCACCACCCAAACCGCGCGCCGGCTGCAAAGCACCTTGGCCGAATATCGCACGATCCCTGTCGTGTGGATCGGCTCGACGACCGAGGAGCTCGGCACGTTGGTTTATGGATATTATCGCAGGTTCGACATCGTGCTTTCAGGGCCGAACGTTTCGGATGCCTCAATCGAAGTAGAAGGACTAATCTAAATGGTTACTGCACCAAAAATTAGCAATTTGCCGGCCGCGCCAAACCGTCAACAGCCGGCAAGCTTCACTCCAAAGAGTGACGCGCTTTTGTCAGCGTTGCCAGGGTTTGTCAGCGAGACAAACGCAGTAGCCGACTACGTGGAAGGTGCTGCCGGGCAGGTGGCGATCGACAAAGCGGCCGTCGATGCGAATGTGCCGCTTTTGAACGATGCGAAGGCAGCCGCGCCCCTGTCGCTTGGGTATCGTGACGCGGCAAAGGCTCATAAGGATTCTGCAGCTGCGTCCGAGGCGCTGGCGCGGCAGCACAAAGAGGACGCAGCAAGCGCGGTAGTGTATCAGGATTTGGCGTCCATCGCGTTGACCAAGGGCATCGAAATGGTTTCGGGGTATATCGACACGTCGCCCAATCCGCCGCTTTCGGTTCAGATGGCAAACAGCCTTTGGAATGAGCCGCTTAACACCGTGACACGGGGCGGGCGCAAAGAGCTGCCGTCAAAGCGGGTTTGGATATGTACCGCAAACGGTATTTACATGTTCGATGGTGACGATCCAGCCTTACCCCTTTGGAGAGACTTTAGCCTAGGTCTGCCGTCACGCGGGACCACGAAATTCGGATGGATCAAGGCATGTAACGGCAAGGTGTGGGTTGCAGACACAGTAGGCTATCCTGCAATTTTGCATTTAGACTTCACCAATGACGTTTGGTCCTGGGAAGGGGGCGGACAGGGCGGCGGAGGCACAGGCCAGTTCACGGGACGCATCTACAACCGGCTTTTGACTAACGGCGATAGAGTTCGAGACACAGCCCGAAGTGGTACACTCTATATCCCGTCATTCTACCCCCTCACTGGTGCCATTAGCACACGCGAAACCCTTTGCGCGGATATTCGGGTTTACCCTTGGGCGGAGATTGATCCTCGCAGCGGCTTGCCTATCCCCACATTGGCTTTCGGTACGATCAATGGCTTGGTTTTTGTTAATGGCCCTGCGGGTGCAGGTACGGTGGTGACCCTCGCGCACGCACTCTATACGATTATTCGCAGTGTGTGCCTCCGAGAGGATGGGTCTGTCATGTATGCAGCCGATAATGGCAACTCGGGGCGCTTCCTTGTTGTGCAACCTGAAATTCCGTTCGATAACGAGGTTCGGGGCAATCCCTTTGGCGACGAGGTGTTTTTTCACAGCGTGCCCGGAGCGGTCTACGCTTCGCAAGCGGGAACTGTCATCGACGGTGCCGCAAATATCGTCATGGATGGCGCGATTGCCAACAACTACGGTCTAACGCTGCTCAACCTTAACCACCAAGAGCCGTCGGAAAGTCTGACGGCGTTCATTAAGGCTTACTCTAGCACGGGCTGGATGAACAAAGGTACGCGCATGGCGCTTATGGGCACAACCGTCCAAGGCGCTCTAGACAGTGTGAACCGTTGTTCCGACCCCACCGCGTCGACCACCACTGGTCGCAATGCCTCGTCTGTGGATTGGAAGACTGCCCCTAATTCTGACGTAAATACGACCACGGTGGGCAAGATTCACTTCGACGGATCGGGAACAGGTTATACGAAAGCCCTGTCCAGCGTCTTAATCCCAAAAGGTGTGGGCGGCATTGTGCGGTGGAAACAGACGGGGTTCTCTGGGACGTCTGACAGCGGGCTTCGGGTCCACGCCTGTAACGAATCTGGTTTCAACCTGCACACTGTAGAGACGGCGACTTCGGCTTCCGGTTCGTATTTCCCCTCGGCTGACGGGACTTACGAGGCTTATATTCCATCGGGCATGATTGAGCAGGATTATACGTTCCAATTCTACAAGCATTCGTTCGATTCCGCTTTCGATATCGACAGCATAGAATTCATCCCCGTGATCGGTGATCTTTCGCAAAACCTTAGATACGCAACAATTCGTGGTGTGGTTCAGCAGGTTCAGGTCGCAGACGGCGCTGAGTTGACCGCACTTGAGTTTGGGGGAAACAACGCCAACTACCTTGAGTTCGAGGACGCAAGTTTCCTTGACGTGGGTTTAGGTGATTTCAGCTTCTCGTCTTGGTACTACAGTAACGTTGAACAGGGTAGCACCCAGTACCTACTATTCGCGGACCTCGGGGGCAGCAACTATATCCAATGTTACAGGGGTTCCTTGGGTGGACCCGTGTCTTTCACGATACGCGGCAATACGGGGGACATAGGAGCAGTCTCGTCACCGACAGGGGTTAATGTCCAAACTTGGGTTCTCATAAACGCCGTACGTAAAGACGGGGTGCTTAAACTTTACATCAATGGTAGAAAAGTTGCCGAGGACGCAACCGCCGCTGCTGATGTATCGGGGCAAGTGACCAACGCATTTATAGGTCAAAGGTCCAGCTTAGACCGACCATTCTGGGGCAAGATTTCAGAATGGCGGTTCTCTGAGGAAGCCCTCACCGACGAAGAAATCACCACGATGTATAAAGACGAAGCTCCGATGTTTAACCCCGATACGGCGGTTTCCATCGCAGGCGGCAAGAGCTACGTGGCGGCGGCAACTGATGATCGAGCGCAAGGCACTATTAGCACAGGTACAGACGAAAGCCGATCCACGTTTAAGCGCCTCATTCGGGTAAGCGAAAACATGGAAAAAGTGGGCACCGCAATCGTCGCTCATGACGGGATGATCTTGGAGGATTAAGCAATGGTTAAGATTACTGCGCCAGCATTGAATTTGCGGGCCGCGCTGGCGGCCGATCCTAAGCCGCAAGCCGGTGTTATGGCGTCGCGTAAACAGATCCTGGCTGATGGGGTTCAAGTCGCGTTCAAGGTTCCCGTTGGCTTTAAAGCCTATGCCGTCGATTCCGCCGGCCTGATCCGCGTCGAGGGCGCGCTCGAGGAATTTACCCAAAAATTTGACGGGTTTCAGTGGGTAGTGATATTCGCGCAAGCGCCGGCCAATGGCGCGATCGTCGGTATCTGGCCGGTGGGGGTTTAATGATGGGTATTCTCGAGGATCTCAAGCTCGACAAGGGTCGGCCGCCAATGAATGCGGGGCAGTTTCAACGCCGGGTGCTGGCCTATAACGAGAACATATGGCCGCAGGCTTTGCGCGAGCAGTACACCGATGCTTTCGAGCTCTGGAAAGATGAAATGCGCCCGATCTTGGCCGAGGCTGAGGCGAATTATGCTTTCAATCACAAGCTCGCGGCTTACCAGACGGCACGCGCGCGCCTGGGGCGGTATCGCCTTGCCGATGGGCGGCCGGAAATCACCGACTTGATCGACACGGGCAAGATCAATCCCGATGGCTCGCCTTATCTCGAAAGTGTCGTTGTGCAGCCCGCGATCGAGCCGCTGCCGGCAACGATCGAGACGATCAATGAATCGGGGCAAACCGTTGTTTCGCCCAATCCCGCGATCGTGCAAGACGATGCCGATCGCGCAGCGGCGCAGGCGGTGATCGACGCCACGCCGGCCGATGTCGTGGAATTTTACGAGGGCTTGTAATGAGCGCTTATACGACCGCCTCGGATTGGTATGCCCATGATGTCGGGATCCTGCACCGCGTCACTAAGCCGCTTGCCTGGTGGGTCGGCAGCCCGATCACCGGCGCGCTCTATGTCGTGCCGGTCGGGGCTCAATTCGATGTCTCGGTGCCTCGGGGCCTGCGGTGGATCTGCAATCCCCTAGATCCGCGGTACTTCAAAGCGGCCGCGTTGCATGATCACTTTTTGTCGATCGGCTGGGATCGGTTCACGGCCGGCGCGCAGTTTCACCAGGCGTTGAAAGCTGACGGCGTTCCAAAGCTGCGGCGGGCTCTGATGGCCCTGGCCGTGCTGTTTTTCAAATATCAATAAAGGCGGCGCTTTCGGGTAGTCGGATGGTGAGCAGTGAGCGAGCATAAGCCCGCATCGAGCCTTGATGCGTATCGAATTAGTCAGCTCGAGCATTCCGTCTCGAGCTTGCGCCAAGCCAACACAATCCTTGCGGCCGAGTGGCGCGAAGAAAGCCGCGCGCTGCATCAGGAAATTACCGACATGAAATCCGCCGAGGCCGCGAAAGAGCGGCAACTTCTTTTGGTGGGCATAACGACTTTGGGCGGAATCGTGACGACGCTTTTCGGGGTGCTTTGGGCTTACAGATCGGTGATCTTTAAATGAAACAACTGTTCTACTTACTCGCCCTGGTCTGTTTGATCCTGTCAGGCGTCTTGGGGTTTCTGGCGATCAAATACGAGCGCCTCGATCGGACGCAGCCGATCTCGAATTTTAAGCGGGTTGAGACGCTCAATAGTCCGGTAAAGGCCGGCGAGCCGCTGCGGCTGCGGATCTGGCGCGACAAAGAGCGCGACGATTGCCCGGTGCAATCCGAGCGTACGGGGATCAATCAAGATGGCGTTGTGTTTGATATGCCGGATGCCGAATGGGCGGGCGGTCCAGCGCATACCGACTACCTCGATCTCAACTATCCGACGCTGCCCTATATGCCGGGCGGGGAATATGAGCTGCGCGTCGAGCTGACTTATACTTGCCCCGGCGGGCTCGAGTTTAACTATACGCAGCCCTCGGCGCTGTTCAGGATCGCCGGCTAGTCACTTTCGATTTTTAAACCTTATTGGATCGCCTCGGCGGTCCTTTTTGCATTGGAGAAAGCAAATGAAATTTATTCCGGATGTCTGGGGGGTGCTCGGGCGCTCCTATTCTATGTGGTCGATCTATCTCGGGCTTGTCTGTCTGATCCTGCCCAATGCGCTTTGGGGGGTGCTGCAGATCGAGACGGATCCCTATCCGATCGGATGGGCGGCGCTGGTGTTTTTGATCGCTGGCCTGTTCGGCCGGATCATCGACCAAAAGCGCAGCGGGGCGATCGCGCGGCTTGTGTTCCTGGGGGCGTTTGGCTTTGGCGCGGTGATGTTGGGGCTGTCTTTGGGCGGGGCCGTGGCCGAGGATCTCTATCTCCCCGAACAAACATCGACGGCGCTCGAGTCTGACGAACAGGCGCAAGCGCGCCAGGGCGTGCGGATCTGGGGGCAGGCGTCGATCGTGCCGGCGATGGCCGAGCGGCTGGATCCGGAGCCTATCGCGTCAGGCTTGGCCTCGGCATCGGACTTTCTCGAGATTGCGGTGCCCTATGTCGGCAAATGGGAAGGGCTGCGGCTGGCCGCATACCGCGATGTCGTCGGGGTCTGGACGGTCTGCTATGGCGAGACAAAAGGGGTAAAGCCTGGCGATCGCTATACCAAGGCGCAATGCGACGCCATGCTCGCGCGTGAGCTGATCAGCTATCGCACGCAGTTGCACCGCTATTTCTCGCGCGAGACGCTGGCCGGCCGGCTGCCGGTGCATCGCGATACGGCTTACACAAGCCTTGCCTACAATGTCGGTGTCGGCGGTGCAGGCGGGTCGACGGCGGTGCGCCGGTTGAATGCCGGGGATATCGCCGGCGGATGTAAGGCAATCACCTGGTGGGATAAGGCCGGCAATCGGGTTTGGCGCGGGCTGGTACTGCGCCGGGGCGAGGATTACGCGCTTTGCATGATCGGGGTGGTCGCATGATGGGCGGGTTTAGCATGATCGAGATCCTGATTTTCGGGATGTTTGTCCTGGCGCAGCTCGCCGATGTTTACACGACGCTGCGCGCTCTGAAGCTCAAAGGTGCGACCGAGGCCAACGGCTTTATCGCGTTGCTGATGGACAAGCTCGGCCGGGGCTGGATCCTGGTCAAGCTCGGGATCAGTTTCGGCGCGGCCTATGTGATTTGGTCGGAGGGCAGCCTATGGCTTTTGGTGCTGCTCGCGGCCGGCGTGTTCGCGGTTGCGGTGTCAAACTACCGGATCATCAAAAAGCTCGAGGGGCAGCGCTGACATGCTCGGCGGGGGTGCCGTAGCCCGCTGGGGTCTGATGGCGCTCCTGGCCGCGCTTTTGCTGCTCGGGGGCTATGCCTGGATCCTCGATCGTCGCAACGGCGCGCTCGAGCTGCAGGCCGCGCGCGATGCGCGCTCGATCACCGCGTTGGAAGCCGCGCGGGCGCAGGCGCGCCTTGCGGCCGATGTTGCCGTTGCGCGCGCCAAGGGGGCGGCCGTGATGCGCGACCAGGCGACGGCCGGCATCGAGCGGATCCGAAACTTGCAATTGGAGGGGTGCGCCGATGCGCCGATTGATCCTGATCTTTCCCGTGCTCTTGATGGGCTGCTTTGGGAAAACTGAATATGTGCAGTTGCGCGACGAGATCCCGGCCGAGCTGCTCGCGCCGACACCGATCTCGACACGCCGGCCGGCAACCTACCGCGAGCTTGCGATCCTGGCGACCGAGCATCTCACTTCTGCGCGCCAAGCGAATGCAGACAAGGCGGCGATCGCCGAGATCCTCGGCGCGCGGCCGCAATAGGGGGTAGGCAAAGAAAAACCCCGATCGCTGGGGGGCGATCGGGGTCTAGTCGGCAGTGTACAGGCAGATCCGAGGAGATCCGATAGGGGCATTAAATGCACATATAAAAAGGCAATGCAAATAAAAAAATGCAAGCCAAGTAGAACAAAGCAGGTTTCGCCCTGCACGGATTTTGCACGGATTGCACGGATAAAGCGGGTGAAAAGGTGCGAAAACGGGGGAAAAGCTGCAAAATCAGTGACTTAGGATTTTCGCGAATTTCCTGAAAAAAAGCATTGCAGATCATAGGTTTGCACGGCATACACGTCAGCGGAGACGTGGCCGAGTGGTCGAAGGCGCTCCCCTGCTAAGGGAGTAGGCCCGGAAGGGTCTCGAGGGTTCGAATCCCTTCGTCTCCGCCATTATATGGCTTATGTATTTGATATGCTTCGTTTAATTCGTGTATCCCCAAGCTTTGCCGCCATCCTTGCCACCATCAGAATCTCATTGGTAGGCAGACCTGCATAGGGGCGGTGCTACTTCATCACTTGTGCTAAATCTGTCACGAACCTTGTAAGGTTTACACAGGCTGCATGAATCTTGGTGAATTCCGCCGCGATCTGTGGTCTAAGAAGTTTCCTTTATCAAAATGACGTTCACAAGATGCCGCCCCCCGATGCCCCACATGGCAGCGGGAACATTTTTGTGTGCGTGGCCCAACTGGAGCTATCGTTTATGACTGCGACCTCTGTAAATATCTACCTGTCTGTTGAACAAGTTTCTGTTCGTTTCGGTGTGTCGAAGGACACGATCTGGCGGTGGCGCAGGGAGGGAGACTTTCCAGCACCAGTCAGGCTAGGCGGCCGCACGTCGCGTTGGCGTATGAGCGATCTTGAAGCCTACGAGGCCCAGTGCCCGTGTTGCCTCATCACCAGCTTTCCGCTGCTCCTAGCGGTGTGACCATCCAAGGCCGTTCCCTCACATCATAAGCAACTCTGGGACCGGCATCCTCATCATCTTTACACAGCCACAGGCTGCGGAACTTGTTTCGCGGCGCTCGAGGGCTATTGACTTCGAAAGGACGAACTATGGACTACGACTCTTCCACCTCTCGTGACACCGTGAAGAATTCCTCCAACGTCACATTCCTCCCCGGTTGCGAGAATCCGGTCACATCGCGTCATCAGCAGGTGCCCGTATCGACTGATGGTTTGCGTCTGCCCGAGGGCTACTTTGCCAAAGCGGATGGGATTTATTTCTATAATCAGGATGATGATGAGGACCAAGAAGGTCCAGTGCGGATCTGTTCACCGGTCACCGTCGTCGGTCTCTGCCGTCGGTCTGAAGGCAAGGGGTGGAGCCGCGTTCTTGACGTCGTCGACGCGGACCGTAGGACGCAGCGGTTGCTGCTCGATGAGGCGCTCTTCAACGGGGCTCCTGCCGCCCTGCTTCGTCCTCTGCTAGACGCTGGGCTCTCCATCGAACAGGGTGCCAAGGCACGGAAGCGTTTGGTCGACTTGCTGTGCATATGGCGTCCGAGGGACATGTTCGTGCGTGTTTCGAAAGTGGGCTGGGTCGACGATGACTTTGACACCTATGTATTCGCGGACGGGACAATCGTGGGTAGCAAAAAGGCTATCTTGGACCGCGACACCGGCATCTTCGGTGAGATGGGTGGGGTAAGCGGCTCACTGAACGATTGGAAACAAACAGTTGCCGCGCCGTGCGTGGGTAACCCGCTTATGCTGCTCGCAGTTTCACAGGCCTTCGTTGGTCCGATGCTCGGGCCGCTTGGACTGGATGGTGGAGGTTTTCATTTTCGTGGTGCGTCTTCGCGCGGCAAAACAACACTGCTTAGCCTGAGCGCATCCGTCTGGGGTGCGCCTAAATTTGTCCAAAGCTGGCGGACCACGGATAACGCACTTGAGAACATGGCGTCATCCTGCAGCAGTGGGCTCCTCGCTCTTGACGAGTTGCACTTGGTATCGGCTCGGTGTGCCGGTGACATCGTCTACATGCTGTCCAATGGCCGGGGAAAGCAGCGCATGGGCGTCGCTGGCAAAGGGAAGCCAGTTGATACTTGGGTCGTCGCGACCCTGTCGAGTGGCGAGATTACGCTCGAAGATCATTTGGCAACCGGTGGGAGGAAAATTCACGCGGGTCAGGAGGTCCGGTTGATCGACATTGAAGCTGATGGACAGAGGTTCGGCTCATTCGACGTCCTGCATTCAGAGGAGAATCCTGGGCATTTTGTCGAGAAGCTGCTTCAGGCTTCCATCCGCAATCATGGGCATGCCAGTCGGGTTTTCGTCGGGAAGTTGATAGCAAATATGGACCGCCGTGACAGCTTCAGGAAAGCCGTGTCGAATATCATGGATCGGGCAATCAAGGGTCACGACCTTGGACAGGATAGCCAGGTTCGCCGCGTCCTGAAGCGGTTCGCTCTCGCTGCAATGGCAGGTGAATTGGCGACAGCTTTCGGACTGACGGGTTGGGAAAAGGGTGAAGCGATGAATGGCATTCTCAGGGTTGCTGGCAACTGGATCGCAGAGCGCGATGTTGCCAAGGCAAAACCGATCGCTGCGGCGCTGGATCGGACAAAAAAATACCTGACAGAGCATTTGGATCGTTTTGTGCCGTGCGGCTCAAGCGGAGATCCGGATGGATGGCGGGATGGCACATGGATCTATATCCGGCCGGACACGTGGTCGCGGATCCACGGTGCCGAGGGGGCCCTTGAGGCAGCACGCTTGCACAATGCCGCGAACATGCTGAAGACGGACAAAGGTGAGACACTGCAGCTGAAGATGGGTCGTAGCGTCCCCGGTCGCCCGAAAGTCTATGCAGTGAGCGCGGGGGTGCTCGACGCCTAGCGTTCCGCTAACCTGCGGAGACGTTCCTACGCGTTGCAAAATTCATAGGGACCACAAGGACCAGCGTGCTAGAGCACCCAGTCCCAGTGGTCCCTATGGTCCCGGTGGATCTCGACACCGGAGCGGTCCAGTAGATCGCAACGGTCCTAGTGGCCTAGCACACCTGGCGAACTGACGCCGAAGCGGTCTTACTGGTCCCGATGGTCCTAGCGGCCGGCGATGCGGCCGAGCCGGAATAGGCGTTCGAGTGGCCGTTTAATGATCTCTGAGCGGTCTGTAACTCCCGACGCAATCCCAACATTTCTTATTCTATAAGTAAATCAAGCAGTAACGATGCTGCGAGATTTTTAGAAACGGAATGACAGATGGCGAGAACTAAACCCTATGGCGGCACCGAGCTGTCGAAATTCATCACCCACCGGATTGCCGAACTCAAGCCACGTAAAAGCCAGGCTGAGGTTGCATCTGAAGCAGGATTCATCAACCCGAACATGATGTCCATGATCAAAGCCGGCACGACCAAACTAGCGCTCGACCGAGTTACAGATCTGGCGCGCGCATTGGATACCGATCCGGCGCGGCTGTTCCGGATGGCGATGCTTCAGTCGGGGCACGAGACGACGCGTCCAGTAGTCGATGAGGTGTTCGGCACCCTCGTCAGCCGGAACGAAGTCGATTGGATAAAGACGATACGCGAAGCTTCAGGCGAAACTGACCCAACGCTGACAGCGCGTGCAAGGGCTGCCATCCGGGGGATCTTTGGCAAATGACCGACGCCCCACCTTCTATCTTCCTTCCTGAGTTTGAAGACCTGACGGAGAACGAGCGAGCATGGGTCGGATTTCTACGGCTGATCACTCAGGACACGGATCCAGCACCGACGCTCGCTCGCGTCCAAGCCCTGCGCAGTGTGTTTTCAGATTGTAGCTCTTCCCGCAAGGCTACCGACTGGGGCGCGGCGGACTAGATTTTCAATTTGATCCGCCGGACAAAAAACGTGGTTGGCTCAACGTGTTCTCACACGAAAACGACAACTCAGGTGCCACCGTCGGTGCCCCTATTAAGTGATAGTGAACTCTCACCACCTGTCACATAGAAGTAAGTTTACATATACTCCAAGGCCTGAATTGCCCTGAGGGTTTACCCTCAAATCACTTTGCATTCCTTGAGCGATACGACGCGGAAGTTGTCGGTGACGGTGTCGCGGAATTCGGGCCATTTTGCTGGCAGGGTTGTGCGGAAGAAATCGAAAATTGCCTCGGTGAACTGGTTGAACGTTGCATAGTGTTGATTGTGTGTGACCCAATCGTGCATGACGCCCCAAAGGCGCTCGATTGGGTTAAGATGCGGGGCATATGCTGGCAAGAAATGCAATTTCACCCGGCGTTCTGGGCTGTCGAGCCATGGCTGAAGTATCTTGGCATGATGATAGCGGGCATTGTCGACAAAGACATGGATGGTCGTCATGGTTTGGTTGTTGCGCTCCAACTTTGCCAGCATCTGTTTGGTTGTCTGGGCATTGATCTTCTCGCCTTCCACAAAGGTGAACTGGAAGGTCTCAAGGTCAAGCGCGCCCTGAATGTTGAGCCGCTTGCGGCCTGATGTCGCCTTCAAGGCCGTCTTTTGTCCCTTGGGAAACCAGCCATGGGCGGGGCGGCTCTGGTGTTCGGGGTGGACAGCGTCCGAAAAGACAACCATCTCATCTGCGGCCAACCCGTTCATAAGGGCCTCATATTGGGCAATAAACGCAGCCTGTTTGGCTTCATCGGCCTGTGCAGGCAGCAATTGTGGTTTCTTATACGCGAACCCCAGGCGGCGCATCAGCTTGGCGGCTCCTGAGGGACTGTAGCTCTGGTCGCACTCGGCCAGAACATAGGCACAGACATCATCTACGTTCCGTGCCGGATGTTCGGTGAAATGGGCTTTCAAAACCCGTTCTTGCTCCACCGATAAATGTCCCTGTCGCTGGCTGTAGTCCTTCAAACCAAAAAATGACAACCCCGCTCCGGCAAAAGCAAACTGCCATTCGGTCAGAACCGTTGGACCGATATCCAAAATCCGGCAAACCGTTCCGGCGTCTTCTCCTGCGTCCAGAAGAAGGAACGCTCGCGCACGTTTCCAAACAAGGGCATCAACTTTGCGGCGGCGGCAAAGCGCTTCAAGCGCTATGCGCTGCTCGTCGGATAAGGTGACTGTTTTGTGTCCTTTGCTCATACTCTCAAAATAGAGACCGCTGCGCCTGTGGCCATGCGGCGAAGTGAATCGCACGCAGGAAAATCATCAGGGCAATTCAGGCGTAGGAGTATAAACTAAAATCTGCCAACTTAGACGGAAACTTATGTCAACTTAGAGGGAAACTTAGCAGGTCAGTTTTGACCTAGATGTCAACTTTGCCGGGCCAGGCCGCCAACCGAAATGCCAACAAAACAAGGCAAAATGTAAACATAAGTTGTCACTATTACCTAGGGATCAAAAAAATGGTTCGAAATGATGAGCGTCATCACTCGATGTCAAATTAGTTTAGGCCCGATGAGATCAATATGAGGCGCCTTACCGCATCGGCTTTCGGGTCAGGGGGGGAATGAGGTGAGCCCACAAGGACGCGCTCTGACGGCCTCTATATTAAGTTTCAGCATATGCCAGGCTTGGGAGTGCCAGAGATGGATCAAGAGCGATCAGTTCAGTTCGGAGAGCGCCCTAATACGCGTCCACTCGGATCAGTGCGCAGGGCAAATGATTAGACCTCAAGTTGGAGATTGGGCCCGAACCGAAAAAGAAGACCTGCGGCAGGAAGAGTTGGTCGGCGTCACAGTCGCGGGTTTTCAGGAACATCCGCGGCACTCCACCTAACCTTAGCTGGCCCAATCCTGGCAGGAGTTAGCACGCAGTAAGAATCATCTTCGCCCCTTCACGCCTCTCGCGGCGTATGGCAGCTTCGAGCCCATATTTCTAACTTTCTGCTTTGCAGCGAATGTCGGCTTCCTTGGCAAAGTCAAAGAAATTTCGGCGATTTATACAAGCTGGGCGTCGCACCGGTTGATCTTTCGCAAGGCTTCTGCGTAAGAGGCATCCAAGCGCAAGGACCCGGTGAGAGCCCGGGTGGCTCTTCTGGCCGCTGATCCGCCAGATAATTTTTGATGAACCCTGAATATTATTGCCGAACTGTCCTGCGCTGGACGTCTCGATGCAGGGTCGTGGAATTTTAATGACACTTACTGACTACCGCCAACAATGGTTTGGCAACATCCGTGGCGATGTGCTTGCGGGCATCGTCGTCGCACTGGCGCTGATCCCCGAGGCGATCGCCTTTTCCATCATCGCAGGCGTCGATCCCAAGGTTGGGCTTTATGCCTCGTTCTCGATTGCCGTGCTGATCGCTTTCGTCGGCGGCCGACCCGGGATGATCTCCGCCGCCACAGCCGCCACGGCCGTGCTGATGATTACCCTCGTCCGGGACCACGGGCTGGAATACCTGCTGGCGGCCACGGTGCTGGCAGGACTGATCCAGATCGGAGCCGGCTTTCTGAAGCTCGGGCGCTTCATGCGCTATGTCTCGAAATCGGTCATGACAGGCTTCCTGAACGCGCTGGCGATCCTGATTTTCATGGCGCAGCTGCCGGAGATGAACCTTGCCAATCCCGGAGTGACGTATCTGACCTATGCGCTGGTGGCGCTGGGTCTGGCGATCATCTACCTGCTGCCACGGGTAACGACAGCGGTGCCTTCCCCGTTGGTCACCATTGTCGTGCTGACGGTGCTGGTCTTTGCCATGGGCTGGGACGGTGTGCGCACCGTGGGCGACATGGGCGCGATGCCAGACACGCTTCCGGTGTTCCTGATCCCCCAGATCCCGCTCAATCTTGAAACCCTCCTCATCATTCTGCCTTACGCTCTGGCAGTTGCGGTTGTGGGTTTGCTGGAAAGCCTGATGACGCAGAACATTGTCGATGACCTGACGGATACCAGATCGAGCCGCGATCAGGAATGCATCGGGCAAGGCATTGCCAACACCGCGACCGGGTTCATCGGGGGCATGGCAGGCTGTGCGATGATCGGGCAGTCGATCATTAACGTCAAATCCGGTGGCCGCGGGCGGCTGTCGTCCTTTACAGCCGGTGTCGTGCTGCTGATCCTTGTGGTGGGTCTTGGCGATCTGGTGGCGCGCATTCCGATGCCGGCGCTGGTGGCGATCATGATCATGGTGTCGATCGGCACCTTCTCATGGTCGTCGATCAAGGCGATGCAGGTGCATCCGCGGTCGTCCACAGTCGTCATGCTGGCGACTGTCGTGACAGTCGTCTACACCCACAACCTCGCCATCGGCGTTCTCGTGGGCGTGCTGCTGTCAGGCATCTTCTTTGCCGCCAAGATCGCACAGCTGTTCCGCATCTCCTCGACATTGTCCGTGGATGGCCGCACCCGCACCTACGTGATGGAAGGGCAGCTGTTCTACGGTTCGGCCGAGGATTTCACGAATGCGTTCGATTTCCGAGAGGCCCCGGACAAGGTCGTGATCGATGTGAGCCGGGCGCAGATCTGGGACATAAGTTCGGTCCAGGCGCTGGATATGGCGATTCTGAAGTTCCGCCGCGAGGGGGCGGAGGTCGAACTGATCGGCATGAACGAGGCGTCGGAAACCATCGTCGACAAGCTTGCCATCCATGACAAGCCGGGTGCGATGGACAAGTTGATGAGCCACTGAGGGAGGAAACAGACATGGACAAGATACTCGCACTGCTGGACGGCTCGGAATACTCCGAAAGCGTCTGTCACCACACCGCCTGGATCGCGCAGAAGCTGAATGCCGGGATTGTCGCGATGCACGTGCTGGGCCACCGTGAAGGGGCCGCACCGACGGACCTGTCAGGATCGCTGCGGCTCGGGGCACGCAGCGCCCTGCTTGCCGAACTGTCATCGCGGGATGAACAGCGCGCGAAACTGGCGAAGGCAAAGGGCCACGCCATCCTGGAGGATGCCAAAGCCATCCTGGACAAGGACGGCGTGCCGCATGTCGAGAGACGGCTGCGCAAGGGCGACTTGCTGGAAGCCGTTCAGGAGCTGGAGCCCGACATCCGCGCCATCACCATCGGCAAGCGCGGCGAAGGTCATGGATTTGCATCTGCTCATCTCGGATCGAACCTCGAGCGGATCATCCGCGCGTCCAAGGTGCCGGTGTTCGTCGCGTCCCGCACCTACAAGCCGATCCAGAAGGTTCTGGTAGCCTACGACGGCAGCGCCAGCGCGAAGATCGCGATCGACCGTATGTCCGGCAGCGCCGTCTTTGCGGACCTTGACGTCACGGTCCTTTGCATCGGTCAGGACGGTGGTAATGCGAAAGCAAAAGCCACGGCCGATGAAGCGGTCGCAAAGTTGCAGAACGCCAACATCACAGCGGTGGCACGCACGGCCGCCGGTGAACCGGGCGATGTCCTGAACGACTTTGTCAAAGCCGAAGGTTTCGATCTTCTGGTCATGGGCGCCTACGGTCACAGCCGCATCCGCCAGCTGATTATCGGCTCCACGACCACGACCATGATCCAGACGGCGAACATTCCGGTCCTGCTTTACCGGTAGCCATATCATCCTGCGGCTTTGCTCCGGCGCAGGCCGCGGGTTCCTGCATGGATACCGTGCAGTCCAAGGGAATGTTGGTTGCCGGAATGCCAGCCGCTCGAAGCGAAAATTTGATACACCCGCATAGGCCGGTCAAAAACTTCCTTTTGTTGAACGGTTCTTCAGACCGGACATTGGTGCAAGTGCAGCGAAGGTCGGAAAAGTCCGCGTTGCAGGCCTTGGCGCTCTGCGCAGCGAATGACCGCTGCCCGCTCTGACTGCCGGAGCGTCACAATCCGGGCTCGGTCTGTGATCCGAGCTTCCATGGCTTGAGGCGATGGTCCTTTGAAGGTTGGTCGTGGCTAAGGAAAGATGTATTGAATATCAGAAGTATCACATAGAAAGGCACTGCAGCACTTGAGTGCGAATGAATATGAAAATAGGAAAAGAGTAACCTAGTGAACCTGACGAAAATTGAAAGACTGTCGCTCATCAATCAGATGAAAATCTTGGAGAAGCTATACCCTGAAGAAGCGCTTCAATTTTCGCAAAATAGAACTGCGCTGGAGGAAGGATTCACACTTCACTACGACTGGATATTCGAGAAACTTCGTGATGAAATGAGCGGGGAGGACTGCCAAGAGGTTCTTGATATACTTGATATGTATCGAGCGATAACTTTCAGTCTGCGAGAAATTGATGGATGCGATGATTTAGAGAAACATCATCTCGCTAAATTCAAAGGCTTTGACGGGAACAACGAAGGGCAACGCCTAGACTATGTGCGCTATTTTGTGGTCGAATTAGAACGGTATGATGAGCTGAAGCAGGGAAAGCTACCCACATTCAATAGCCATACTCGAATGCTTCCAACTTATCAAAAGATGCTGGAGCGTTGGGATAAGGTGGAACGCAGCTTCAAAATGTCCCGCGAACAGATTGCCTCTGTCCTAGGTGCCCAATAATGACGTGGACGGACTACGCAACGTGGTTGGGCACGGGGTTGTCAATCATCGCCATGATCGTCTCGATTTGTCAGGCTCTTCGTGCAAAAAATTCGGCAGAGCAGGCCAAAAGAATGAGAGATGAAATTTCTGTTCGAAGCTCACACAACGAGTTGAGTAACTTGAATGGCCTTCTTGGATCTGCAATCCGATCAATGGATAAATATGGACCCGGCGCCACAGAGAATGCTCGTCGCGGCTGCTCACCCGACAGTGATGCCGGATCGGTTCGCGCGGTCACCAGTGAAATGATAAGGCTGAAAAATATATTGATCGAAACGTTTGGTCAAGAAGTAGATGAACTTATAAGAAAAATAAACGATCTCTTAAAGAAATTTGCCCAATCGATAGGTCCCACAGAGCGTGATGAATTTGGTTATATGATCCACGCTGAAATTGTGGAATTTAGTGGAAATATGAAAAAGGAGCTGGATGGAGGTATATATAGATAGATTTTGCTTCTGCTCGCCACTCTCAATGAAGTCTCTTAGATGAAATCCAAATCCTCATCTTAGCTGACACTGAAGTTCAATGCAGCGAACGACCGGTTTCCGCCCCTCTCAGCACGGGTGTTTCATGGTGTCAGAATTGGGCTTCAATCCAAATTGCGGAATGCTTGCCATCTTTCTGATCAAGTCCCTTACTAAAATGGACCCGTAGATTAGAATAGGAGGGGGGGGCAGAATACGAGCCGTAAATGGGGTGCAGAGATTCGCCGAATTAGAACAAGGGTTGTTAGTTCAGTAGGGTGGCCAAGGATATGTTGCCTGCAATTGGGAGCTGTCTGCCGCTACCGAGGAACTAATTCTGGCTGCTATTGCGGCGGGTCTTGGGCGCATGAACCGCGACAATCATCCACGGCGGAAAGCTCGCTGGGCCAACCCACGCGGAGTGGTCTATCTGGCTTTCTCACCAGAACCGACAAAGCAGTGGTCATTGGCCATCGATACCTACCACCCAAAGCGGAGAGACTATGGTGCCTTTGTTTTCAATGGGAAGTATCATACCCAGTTTGTTGACGTAGGCATTCCGCTCAGCTTTGAGCGCCGGAATAAAGTATCAGGGCACATGGTTGTAGCGCGGGAAAACGTGATCCGGACGATAATGGCCTTGAGCGGATACGATCACTCAATCCTGGCGCTCAATGGCACCACGCACAACGGGGAAGGGTTCACGACAGAGTATGTCCTTTAGCGACAGATTCTAACGAACTGTGAGCAAACACCTTAGGCAATACGCTCTGACGTCATCCAAGAAGAGCTTCCGGTAGATGGCGGGTTTACGTCACGCAGGATCGACATTTTGGCCCGCGACAGACAGACCGGAGACTGGCTGATTATCGAGCTAAAGCGGGCTGAAGCGCCGATTGAAGCGGTGCACCAAGTTACGGGCTATCGCATGGCGCTTGAACTGCGTGATGACTTCGCATTTGGTCGTCTTGACTGTGCTCCTGTTGCAGAACGATCCTCACCCGCCGCAAGGGAATTTGCCGGATCGGAAGGGGTTGCCGTCTATGAAGCAGAATGGCCCCTCACACTCCGAAGGGTTGCATAATGTGACCTCCCAGATGGATCTGTGTCAGCATGGTGCCATAGTTCGACGCATGAGCTCCGCGCTGACCTGACCGGAGGAATGGCTCGACTCCCAGGGACGCTCGGGTGGGTGGGCAAGTGAAATACAAGCGAAGTCCTAGAAGCCTCAGACAGACCTCATGGGGATGGCTCTAGTCGCCACCAGTTCCCGCGACGCAATTCCACCTCCCACCGCAATTGACTCAAACCTCGATTTTTCGACGTCTATTCCTACTCGATGCGGGATGCGGCCGGACCATGCTAGGGTGCTTATACAGTTCCTCAGCCCCAACCCAGCTTGATCTTGTAGAAGGCAATGCTGCTTACCCAGCTGAGAGGACGTTGATGGCCCTAATAACTGAGGAACCTCTCTATACCATCACAACCTTAGACACCTTCATGCAGATCACACCTCTAAAGGAAAGCTCGCCGGCAAATCGACCGCGCAGTTATTTATGCACATGGTCTCCTCCACAAGTGCAGCTGTTACGTCCATCGCTAGAACTTGCGCCATCTTGCGCTCAATCTGTCGAGGGCCGCCCCTACGACTTCATTAATAGCTGGCCAATCCACCAGACCGAACCCGTCTCGGTCCGTGCTGCGCGGTCTTGGCCGCGTCTGCATTCTAGCCTCAAACTCCGTTGCCCGCTGGTTCATCTCCACCCCATAGATGCCTCGTGTCTTCATGTGCCTGATGCCAACCTCAATGGCCGAAACGTTGGCCGAACAGGTTGGAAGGCGAAACGCAATCATTCTCCGGCTCAGCGATCTGAACGAGATGTGCGCGAGGTCGTCGACGGTTTTTAAACCCATTGCGTATAAGGTTTCCGGTGAGGTGAGGGTCAGCTCTACCCTTGCCCTACGGTTCAGATTGTCCAGATCTATATAGGTGGCCTTATCTGCGTTTCTCCGGTCAGCGATCTTGTGCTGGATGTTCGTCTGTTTCGGCCCGTTCATGCAGCCTCGGTAGATGCCAGAATTGAGGTAGAGTTGGTTTCCGGGTTTGGCTTCCATTAATCGCTCCCTCACGCTGGCTTCACTAAGCTGCACGTCAGAATGGACCCGGTCACTTCCATCGGCAAAAAGATAGCGTGTCTGTCTGCGGCTACCGTCATGAAAGACCTGTCGCGGATCTGCCTGCCGGGGTTTGTCGAGCGTATCAACTGCAAACTCTCCTCCGGCTGACCATAGGTGTCGCTGTAGGAGGCCCACGATCTGTTCTCGCGCCACAAGGGCATCAGATTGATCCGAAAGTGTCCGCGGAAAGAAATCGAGCGCCAGCTCGATCAGACAGGGTCGCACTTTGCCCTCAAGCCCGGCTACCAAGTCGATTGCACTCAACGCGGCGCGCAAGTTGAAGGGGGTTGGGTCTTGAAGCATGACCGCAAAATGCTGCCCGGTGTGATGCGATAGGTCGAGCAGAGGCAGGCTGGCACGCCAATCGGCTTTCTCCAGTTTTAGCGTCCGGTCCCATACGAACGTGGTTAAACCAACCTGCGCTAACGCTTTTTGCAGATTGCCGTGCGAGGTCAGCTTCACCGTCGTGAACGTGATAGCGATCCGGTCGATCAGGGCTTTGACCTTGAGGAGATCTCTCACATCAATGTCAGGCTGCAGGACCACACGGTCTTTCCGGTCAGCTCGCAGTGGTCGCTTCTCTGATCCCGGCTTTTCGGGGGTGATCTTGTAGCTGAGCATGGGCAGGGGAGGGCACCCCAATGCAAGGTTGCGATACTCCTTCTCAGCGGCCAGTGACGAGTAAATCAGGGGAACCTGAAAGCTATCCGGTGCGCTGGTGGCGCTAAGTGTGCTGACTGACGGCACCACGGAGCTTGTTATAGGAGATGGTGCGCGGGCCAACGCTCTCGCAAACTCAGACAACAATGGCGAGGCCGTGACTTTCTGCCCGTTGAAACTGAGTCCTCCGGCGTTGAGGTGTGCCATGTAGTCTGGAACGATCGAACGAAGTGAGCGTAACGACGCAGTATGGTCTGACGTTCTGCTGGGCAGGTCGAACAAGCGTTTCCAGAGCCTGGCGATGTCGGAGGTTCTGATAGCAGCCTCGGCTGCTTTGCCGTCTTTATGCGCTCTGAGCTGCGCCTCTACAGCTGCGAGCGAGGCGGCCATAGCTTTAAGAAGCTTGTGTGGATCTGGAGAGCGCCCGGGATGTGATCCACGCCCCGGCATGCCAGCGAACAGCCAGCCGCCGAACACCACCATTTCCGCTTGTCGATCAAGCCGGCCGCGCGCGTTAATTGCGGTGCTAAGGTCTTGGCGCACATACCCCATCGGACCCATGGCGCGCATAAACATGAGCCGGTTCAGGCGCATAACGAAACTCTCTGGGTCGGAGCTGTCTTCTGGGGCACCTCGCTCGAACAGGCCGATGCCATCCGGCAGCAAAGCGCCGCGCACCATCTCACGTGTTCGGGCGATGTTAGAAATATTGGGCGACATTGATGGATGTTCCAGAAACTGCGACCTCAGCGGGTTGCCATCAATCATCTCGACGGTCTGCCGCGGCTATCTGGTCGATGCGCCTTGGACGGAGAGGGGTCTCTTTGACTATGTTGGGAATCTGCTTCGTATCGACGATAAAGATATTCGAAGGCGTGAAAGGCTGCAATCTTGCTCAACGACTAAGGCTGCCTAACTTTGGCTGAATGCGGCCTGGATCAATAAGAGGCGCTTCAGCGGTGCCGTTCGGAATGTGCCGCCAGAGACGCTGTGAGGCATCAAGGAGCGGCGCTGCATGCCTCTAAGCTACGTGATGTGCAGCTTGCATAGCTTGATTCTCAGGGTGCCTGCCAGCCGCTGGCTGATGAATTTGAGAGTGGGCCGTGCTTGTCGGGATTCAGGTAGCACAGCCCCGAAGGTCTTGATGACCCATAGGGCTGATCAATGCCTCCCATGCGTTGTAGTGTTTCGCGAGTGGAACCGTTCAAGTGAACGATCAAAATGGTGTAGTGACACGATCCTCTGGTCCCGGTGGCCCTTGTGGTCAAAGCTATCCGGAGTGTTGATGGGAAAATCTATGATGGTTTTTGATATTTCCATGTGCATGCTCGCGTCATTCGACCCTGCCTGGCTGACAACAAAACCATGGGTGTGAAAATATGACGCTGTGAGTGAGCGCGTTAAGCTGATGATTGCTGGGGAGCGAGCCCCCGGCATCTAAGTGCTGTGCCAGATGTGCAGGGGGCAGAGACGGGTTGATCATCAACTCTAATCGCTACAACACTTCCAGGTCATTGGAATGTGTTTCTGTAGCCGAAATCTACTAGGTGCGGACGCACAAGCAAGCTCAACTCGGAAAATCGCGCGAATTTCACACGAGCGCGTTTTGCTTTGGAGTAGCATTGTTTTTCTGCACACCTTGTCGACATCCCTTTTGTAACGATAGGTTGAAAAAAATATTCCGACTGTCGGTATGGGAGTTCAAGTTTGCGGATTGTTGACAATACCACGAGTTTTCTGGGGGATGACATAAAGCGTCAGCTTACCGACGCAGACAAATTCCGCGTGGCGGCAGGTTGCTTTTCGATTTATGCTTTTGAAGCGTTGAAGTCGGAGCTTGAGAAGCTGGACGAGTTCGCATTCATCTTTACCTCCCCGACATTTCTACCCGGTCAGGCGATAGACCGAATTAAAAAGGAAAAGCGTGAGTTTTTCATTCCCAAGGGCGGTGCGGTCGAAACGCTGTCGGGAAGCGAGTTCGAAATTCAGCTCCGCAACAAGATGAACCAACGGGCGGTCGCTCGGGATTGCGCCGACTGGATCCGCCGGAAGGCGCAGTTCAAGTCGAACGCGACATCGTCAACGATGCAACAATTCGCCCACATTGAGGGCCGCGAGAACGGCACGGCTTACATGCCGCTGTCGGGGTTTACGGCCGTTGACCTTGGTTATCAGCAAGGAGATGCGATCTCGAACCACGCCCATGTTATGGATGAGCCGCAATTTGCCCAAACCTATCTCAGCTTATTTGACCAGATATGGAATGACGATGAAAAGCTGAAAGACGTGACGGCCGAAGTGCTTGAGCATATCGACACAGTCTATCAGGAAAACCCGGCCGAGCGGGTCTATTTCATGATCCTCTTTAATCTGTTCAGCGATTTCCTGAGCGAGATTGATGAGGATGTCCTGCCGAAGGATCGAACGGGATATCTAGACAGCCTAGTCTGGAAAAAACTGTTCAATTATCAACGAGACGCCGCCGTCGGGATTATCAACAAGCTCGAGACTTATAACGGCTGTATTCTGGCGGACAGCGTGGGCCTAGGGAAAACCTTCACTGCCCTTGCCGTCGTGAAATATTACGAGCTGCGCAACAAGGACGTGCTTGTTCTATGCCCAAAGAAGTTGGCGGACAACTGGCGCAACTACAATGCGAACCTGACCACCAACATCTTCGCGAAGGACCGCTTTCGATACGACGTGCTCTGCCACACGGACCTGTCGCGCACATCCGGTGAGTCCTTCGGGATGCGGCTTGACCGGATCAACTGGGGCAACTACGACTTAGTGGTCATCGACGAGTCCCACAACTTCCGCAACAATGACGTCTTCAAAGACCGCGAGACCCGATACCAGCGCCTAATGGAAAAGGTAATCAAGGCTGGTGTGAAAACCAAGGTCCTGATGCTCTCGGCCACGCCTGTGAACAACCGCTTCACTGATCTACGCAATCAGCTTGCGCTAGCATATGAAGGTCAGTCAGATGCGTTGAGCAAGAACCTAAAAACCAAGACCAGCGTGGAAGAGATTTTCCGCCGTGCCCAGACGGCCTTCAACGTCTGGTCCGACTTGCCGCCGGATCAGCGGACCCCGGCCTCAATCTTGCGCACGCTGGATTTCGACTTTTTCGAATTGCTGGACGCGGTGACTATCGCGAGGTCGCGCAAACACATCGAGACATTCTATGATACCGCCGACATTGGGACTTTCCCGACACGGCTGAAACCCTTATCACACCACTTGCCGATCACGCACCGGACAGATGTGATCGGCTTCAACGACATCTTCGCCCAGCTGAGCATCCTCAAACTGGCGGTCTATGCGCCGGTAAATTACATTCAGCCCAGCCGTTTGAAGAAATACGAAGATCTCTATGACACCAAGACTGAGGGCGGCAAAGGGACGCTGAAACAGGCCGACCGCGAGAAGAGCCTTCAGGCCTTGATGACCACCAATCTGCTCAAGCGGCTGGAAAGCTCGGTGCATGCCTTCCGCAAGACGCTCGGCGCGCTGTCCGGTAACATCGCCAGCACGCTCGAAGCGATTGACCGCTTTGAGGCTCATGGCGGAGGTGGCGTGATTGAAGATCTCGATCTTGAGACAGTTGCCGATGAGGACGATGATTTCGGCGACTTCTCTGTCGGCAAGAAGATCAAGATTGATCTGGCCGATATGGACATCAAGGCATGGAAGCAGGAGCTGGCGGCCGACAAGATCATCATCGACGGCCTCATCGCCGAAATGGAGCGGGTGACGCCAGCGGATGACGCCAAACTCCAGCATCTGATTGCCGAGATTGAGGGGAAGATGGCCAACCCCTTGAATGACGGCAACCGAAAGGTTGTCGTCTTCACGGCTTATGCCGATACGGCGAACTACCTCTTCGCCCAACTTGCCCCACATTTTGCCAAAGCGCAGAACATTCACACCGGCATTGTCACCGGATCCGACGGCCCCAAAACGACTCTGAAGAAAACATATGACTTCCAGTCCGTCCTCACGCTCTTTGCCCCCCGCGCCAAGGAGAAGGATAAGATCATGCCCGACGAGCCGGCGGAGCTGGACATCCTCATCGGCACGGATTGCATATCGGAGGGGCAGAACCTTCAGGATTGCGACTACCTGATCAACTACGACATCCACTGGAACCCGGTGCGGATCGTCCAGCGATTTGGCCGGATCGACCGGATTGGCTCGCCAAATACGCAGATCCAGCTGTCCAACTACTGGCCCGACATCAGCCTCGACGAATACATCAACCTTAAGGAGCGTGTCGAGAACCGGATGCACATCGTCGACATGGCGGGCACCGGTGAGGACAACGTCCTGACGTCCAAAAGCTCGGACGTTGCCTACCGCCGTGACCAGCTTCAGCGTCTGCAAACGGAGGTGATCGAGCTGGAGGACGTCAAGACGGGCATTTCCATCACCGATCTGGGGCTCAATGACTTCCGGATGGACCTATTAAACTACCTCAAGACGCATGATGATCTGCCGCGCATGCCCAACGGACTGCACACCGTTGTTCCGGCGGATCCCAAACGCGGGCTTGTCCCCGGGGTGATCTTTGCGCTGCGCAACATCCATGACAGCGTGAACGCCGGACAGCAGAACCGCCTGCACCCCTATTACCTGATATACATCGCGGAGGACGGACAGGTTGTCGTGGACCAAACGCAGGTGAAACGCTTGCTTGATCTGATCCGCACGGGCTGCAAGGGCAACACCATTCCTTTTCGCGACCTCTGCACCGCTTTTAACACGGAGACGAAGGATGGGCGTAAAATGGAGACCTATTCGGACCTGCTGAACACCGCGATCCGGTCCATGATCGAGGTGAAAGAGGAGCGGGACCTCGACAGCCTTTTCTCGGGCGGGCATACGACTGCGCTGACCCAGACCATCGCGGGACTGGAGGATTTCGAGCTGATCGCCTTTATCGTGGTGCGCGAGCCATGAGCGCCCTTTATCAATACCCACCCCAGACAGCGCTCAAGCACGTTATCCCGAAAACGCGGATCTATGATGCGGTGGGTGCCAGCACGGCTCTGCGGGAGCGGTTCGTGCGCGAGGTGGATCAGATCGCCTGGACCCATAAGCTGGCCCCCGAGACGCTGAACCTGCCTGCCACAGCCGCTGTGCCGGAGCTCCAGGTGTTCCGCGTCACGCTCAAGGGGGATGCGTTGCACGATGACATCTTGCGCACCATCGACCACGCCATTCCGTTCCCTGTGCTGTTCGAGCTGGTTGCGGGCGCGCAGATACAGGCGGCGGCGGCGTTCAAGCGGCCATCGGATGCGGCGGCGGGCAAATGGGTGGTGTCGGACCATCTGCGTGGCGCGTGGGTGGACCGTGATACGCCGCGCGGGCCCCTACCTGTGGCCGTGTCGCTGGGGGTGCTTTATGATCAAGTGCTCGCGGCGCTCACGCCGGTAGAGGTGCGGACGGGCGAGGATACGGAAACCCGCCTTGCGCGTCTGGCGCAAATCAAGGCAAAAGAACGTGAGATAGCGCAGCTTCAATCCAAGCTGCGGCGCGAAAACCAGTTTAATATAAAAGTGACCCTGCATGGCCAGCTGGCCGAGGCGCAGGCGGAATTCGAGCATATGAAGACGCCCAAGGGCGCGGGCCACTTTAGTAAAGGCAGGGGCAAGACATGACCGACGAAATTGAAAAGCTGAAAATGCACAGCCCCGACCTGACCCATGACAACCTCGCCAAGATCGCGGGGCTGTTTCCGGGATGTGTGACCGAGGCGCGCGGCGAGGATGGCAAGATTGCCCTGCGCGTGGATTTTGACCAACTGCGGCAGGAGCTCTCGGACAGCATCGTGGAGGGGCCGCAGGAACGCTATCACCTGAACTGGCCGGGCAAGCGCGAGGCGCTGATTACCGCCAATGCGCCGATTGCCAAAACCCTGCGCCCTGTGCGCGAAGAGAGCGTGGATTTCGATACCACGCAGAACCTGTTCATCGAGGGCGACAACCTTGAGGCGCTCAAGCTGCTGCAGGAGACCTATCTGGGCAAGGTCAAGATGATCTACATCGACCCGCCCTATAATACGGGGAACGATTTTGTTTATGACGATGATTTTTCTGAAAGCACGGCGGAGTTTCTGGAGCGGTCGAACCAGACGGATGAGGCGGGGAACAGGCTGGTAACGAATACGACCAGCAATGGGCGGTTTCATTCGGATTGGTTGTCGATGATGTATTCGCGGCTGAAACTTTCGCGTTTTCTATTAAAGAATGATGGTTTTCTATTTGTATCCATTGATGTTCTTGAGTTGGCCAATTTGATCGCACTGGGTCGCGAAGTGTTTGGTGATGGAGCGATGATCGGTGTGATTGCACGTCCAACAGGCACGCGTATGGGAAGTGGGAGCCGCGGTATTGCTCGGGAACTCGATTACATCGTCGTGTTTTCACGAACCACTGGTGCCGAATTGCATGGATTGCCGATGACCGAGGCTAACATGGCAATCTACGACCAGAATGATGAAAGAGGTCGATATTTAACAAGGTCAATGCGGCGAACTGGTGGAGAGAACAGACGCGAAGATAGGCCCAGCATGTTCTACCCCGTCGAAGCACCAGATGGGACGCAGGTCTATCCGATCGCACCTGAGGGCTATGAGAGCCGCTGGGTCTGCGCAAAAGCGACATATGATAAAATGTTGGCTGAAAACATGATTGAATGGCGCCAAGTTAAGAAGGGTGAGGAACTTCGTTGGCAGGTATACCAGAAACACTACTTGTCGTCCGATGGGCGCGAAACATCAGATTTATGGTCTGGTATTTCTGGGAATAAGATGGGCACGAAGCAGGTAAGCGGCTTGTTTGAAAAAGTGAAAGTTTTCGACCACCCTAAGCCAACTGAAGTTATGTGCCGGATTGTCCAGCTCACAACGAAACCAGAAAATTCCGAATTTGTGATGGATTTTTTCGCAGGTTCTGGATCAACCGCCCATGCTGTCATGCTTCAGAATTCGAAGGATGGTGGTAAACGAAGCGTTATTTCGATCCAGATCGCGGAACAATTGTCCGAAAAGGCTGAGGGGCGAAAACTGGGTTACACCACCATCGCCGAAATTTCCAAAGAACGCATCCGCCGCGCAGGCGCAAGGATCCTCGAAGGGGACACGCACCCCGACTGGAACAAGGACGTGGGCTTTCGCGTGTTGGAAATCGACAGCTCCAACATGGCCGATGTCTATTACACGCCCGATGCCACGACCCAAGCCGACCTGCTGGCGCGGGTGGACAACATCAAGCCCGACCGTTCCCCCGAAGACCTACTGTTTCAGGTGCTACTGGACTGGGGCGTCGACCTAACGCTGCCTATCACGCGTGAGGTAATTCACGGCAAAGCCGTCTTTTTCGTGGCCGGCACCGCCCTTGCCGCTTGTTTCGACACCGGCGTGGACGAGATGCTGGTCAAAGACCTTGCCACCCGCGCACCCTTGCGCGTGGTGTTCCGCGACACCGGCTTCAAAGACGACGCGACCAAGATCAACGTGAAACAGATTTTCAAATCCCTCTCGCCCGACACAGACGTCAAGGCGATCTGATGCCCCCCGACGCGCTTCGCCTGAAACTGACCGAGCTGATCGCAACCTGGGAAAACGAGGTGGTCGAGTTCAAAGAGGCGACTGACAGCTTTTCGACCAACGACATCGGCAAGTATTTCTCGGCCTTGTCGAACGAGGCGAACCTGCGCGACGCGGAGGCAGGCTGGCTGATATTTGGGGTGAATAACAAGACGCGGCGCGTGGTCGGCACAAGCTTTCATAGTAATCCTGAACGCCTGCATGCTTTGAAGCATCAGATCACCGAAGGGTCCGAGCCCGGCGCAACCTTTCGCCACATCCACGAGGTCGATGTGGACGGCAAGCGCGTTCTGATGATGGAAATTTCCCCTGCGCCGCGTGGTATCGCGATCGGCTGGAAGGGACACTACTACGGTCGCTCCGGAGAGAGCCTGTCTGCGCTGAGCATGGCGAAACAGGACGAGATCCGGGAACAAACCCGCACCTCAGACTGGAGTGCGCAACTGGTTGTGAGTGCCACGCTGGACGATTTGGACACGGCGGCGATAGAGCGGGTGCGCAGCGGGTTTGTCCGCAAATGGCAGAACAGCATCGCACCTGAGGTGATCAATGGGTGGTCGGTCGCGACTTTGCTGGACCGCGCGCGCGTAACGCAACAGGGGCATGTCACGCGCGCCGCGCTGCTGCTGCTGGGAAAGCCAGAGAGCGCCTATCTTCTGTCCCCTAACCTCGCCCAGATCACATGGAAGCTCGTCGGTCAGGAAGAAGCATACGAACATTTCGGTCCGCCCTTTTTGCTGGCGACATCTGATCTTTATCAACGGATTCGCAACATTCAGCTGCGTCTTTTGCCCGACGATGAGCTGCTGCCGCACGAGGTGTCGAAATACGACCAGAAGGTTGTGCTGGAAGCCCTGCACAACTGCATCGCGCATCAGGATTACAGCCAGAACCAGAGGATCATTGTGACCGAGCAGCCCGATCGGCTGGTGTTCGAGAACGCGGGCCGTTTCTTTGAGGGTGCCCCAGAGGATTACGTCCGAGGCGACAAGACGCCCCGAGGTTATCGCAACCCCTACCTGGTGCAGGCCATGGTTGAGATGGGGATGATTGACCAGATGGGGTATGGCATCCAGCGGATGTATAAAACTCAGCGGGAACGCTACCTGCCGATGCCCGATTACGAGGTATCCGGCGATGCTGTGCTGATGACCGTCTATGGCGGTGTCGTCGATCCGGCCTATACCCGCGTGCTGATGGAGAATGGCGGCTTGCAGCTGACCGATGTCTTGGCACTGGACCGAGTGCAGAAGGGACTGGAGGTGCCGGATGGCGCGATACAGGCGCTCAAACGCAAGGGGCTGGTTGAGGGCCGCAAGCCACGGTTCCGAGTGTCGGCTGCTGTTGCAGCGGCTTCGTCCAAGCAGGCGGAATATATTAAGACCCGTGCTTTCGATGATCAGCATTATGCGGATTTGGTGCTGCAATATTTAAGTAAGTTCGGCAGTGCCTCAAGAAAGGAAATCGATAAGCTGCTGTGGGATAAGTTGAGCGATGCGCTGGATGATGGACAGAAAAAGAGCAAAATTGGCAATATACTCACAGGGTTACGGGTTGGCGAGGCGATTTTCAACGACGGTCCCAGGGCTGCACCGCAATGGAAGAAGCGTGAATGAAACGCGAACATTCAAAGAAAGAAATTAAGAGAGAAGCGCGTGATTTAAGAGAGAAACTACCATGAAGATCAAGTTCAAGTCGCAGCTCTACCAGACACAGGCCGTGAATGCGGTGGTCGATTGCTTTGTAGGTCAGCCACGACAGGACCCTCTGAGATACACCGTCGACCCCGGTGCGGATGCGCAGTCGCGTTTGGAAGTCGAGGGCTTCGGGAACGGCGCGGTCAGACTAGCGAATGACGCGATCTTGGAGAACATTAGCAAGGTTCAGCGCGATGCGATGCTACCTGTTTCAGACAGCCTCACGTATTTTGCGGATGACAAGGGTAAGAAGAAGCCAGCCAGCTATAAACCCGGTGCGGATATCAATCTGGATGTCGAGATGGAGACGGGAACGGGTAAAACATACGTCTACATCAAGACTATGTTCGAGCTGCACAAACGATATGGCTGGTCAAAGTTCATCATCATGGTGCCCAGTGTGGCGATCCGTGAAGGTGTGGCGAAGTCTATCGAATTGACGGCAGAGCACTTTCAACAGGAATACGGGAAGAAGGTGCGGGCGTTCGTCTACAATTCAAAGCGGTTGCACGAGCTGGAGAGCTTTTCGTCGGACTCGGGAATCAACGTGATGGTGATCAACGTGCAAGCGTTCAACGCCTCTGGCGCGGACAATAGGCGGATCTATGACGAACTGGACGATTTCCAGTCACGAAAGCCCATAGACGTGATTGCGAAGAACCGGCCGATCTTGATCTTAGATGAACCGCAAAAGATGGAAGGCCCTGCGACGCAGGGTGCGCTGCCAAAATTCAACCCGCTGTTCATCCTGCGCTACTCCGCCACGCACCGCACAGTCCACAACAAGGTGCATCGTCTTGATGCAGTGGACGCGTTTAACCAGAAGCTGGTCAAGAAAATCAAAGTCCATGGGGTCGAGACCAAGGGCCTAAGTGGGACCAACCCATACCTGTTCCTGCACCGCGTCGAGACGAGCAGCAGCGATCCGGTGGCGTTTGTCGATCTGGAAACCAAAACGCAGACCGGGATCAAGCGGGTTGCCCGAAAGCTCGAGAAGGGCCGAAACCTGTTCGACCTTTCCAAGGGATTGGAAGCCTATCGTGGGTTTGTCGTCAGCAATATCGACGCGCGGGATGATACGGTTCACTTTACCAATGGCGATGTGCTGCGGGCGGGTGAGGCCGCTGGCGATGTGACCGAACGTGACATCCGCCGTATCCAAATCCGTGAGACGATCACGGCACATCTAGAACGCGAGCAGGTCCTGTTTGCGCGCGGGGTGAAGGTCTTATCGCTCTTCTTTATCGGCGAGGTCGTGAAGTATCGCGATTACGACCAGAAGGATGAAAAGGGTGAATATGCCCGTGTGTTTGAGGAAGAATACGCGCAGGCGGTGGCGGATTTGCTCGGCGAGTTGCCTTTGGAAAATGTCGAATACCGGACCCATCTGGAGGCTATCGATGTTGCCAAGACCCACCGTGGATATTTCTCAATCGACAAGAAAGGCCGAATGACCGACCCGAAAGCCGCAGCACGTGGTGAGTTGGCTGGGCAATCGACCGAACCAAGTGATTACGATTTGATTCTCAAGGACAAGGAGCGGCTGCTGTCCTTTGACGAACCCACGCGGTTCATTTTTTCCCATTCGGCCTTGCGTGAAGGTTGGGACAATCCGAACGTCTTTGTCATGTGCATGCTCAAGCAAAACGAGAGCCAGAATGTCATTTCGCGTCGGCAAGAGGTTGGTCGTGGCCTGCGAATTTCGGTCAACAGCAACGGTGAGCGCATGGACCACCCCGCAACGGTGCATGATATCAACGTGCTGACAGTGGTGGCCTCCGAGAGCTACAAGGGCTTCGTTACAGGATTGCAAAAAGAAATTGCCGAAAACCTCTCTGCGCGTCCCCAGCTTGCGGATGCGGATTACTTTGAAGGCAAAACGCTAAAGACCGGTGATCTGGAGCTGGTGTTGGACAAACCATTGGCAAAAAAGCTGGAACGGTTCCTGATCAAAAATGACTATGTTGATGATGATGGCCATATTACCGAAAGCTATCACGAGGCACGCAAGTCTGGAGAATTGGTTGATTTGCCGGAAGATTTCGAAGCGCATCGAGACGCGGCTTTCGCTCTGATTGATACGGTGTTCAACAGTGCTGCCCTCAACGACATGCTGAGCGACGGTCGCACACCGAAGAAGAACAAGCTGAACAGCAATTTTGACCGCAAGGAGTTTCAGGAGCTGTGGCGACGCATCAATCGCAAGGCTGTCTATCAAGTCGAATTCGACAGCGCGGCGTTGGTTAAAAGCTGTGTCGATCGGCTCGAGCGGAACCTGCAGGTGGCCCCGCTTCAATATCTGGTAACAGAGGGCACGTTGGCGGACGGTGTGACCGATGAAAGCCTGCGCGCAGGCGACGCCTTCGTCCAAGGCAAGTTGCGGACGGAAAGCGGGACCAGCGCGCGGTCACGGGTGTCCTATGACCTGATTGGCACCATATCCGAAAACACAGACTTGACCCGAAAGACGGTTGGCAAAATTCTTGGTGGTATTCAGGCGGCCAAATTTGGTGAGTTTGCGAAAAACCCTGAACAGTTCATCGCCGATGCTTCGCATATGATCCAAGAGCAGAAGGCCACGGCGATCATCGAGAAATTGACCTATGACGCGCTGGAAGACAGGTTCGATTCAGAGCTGTTTACGGCGGGTGAGACCGGCAACGACTTCAAGAAGGCGACCGAAAAGTTGAAAAATCATGTTTACGATTATGCCATCGTAGACTCCAAGGTCGAGCGCGAATTTGTAAGAGACCTGGACACCAGCACTGAGGTGATTGTCTATTCGAAGCTGCCCCGAGGATTTCTGATTCCTACACCAGTTGGCGACTATAATCCTGACTGGGCAATTGCTTTCAAAGAGGGAGGGATCAAGCACGTATATTTCGTTGCAGAGACCAAATCAGACCAACCATCGATGAAAATGCGCGAGCTGGAGCAAACCAAGATTAAGTGCGCGCGCAAATTCTTCGATGAAATTGGAAGACGAATCAACGAGGATCGAGTGAAATATGATGTTGTGACCAGCTATGCGGATCTAATGGCATTGGTAAAAAATGTCGCCTGAGATATTCTTCACCATTCTCGGGTAGAAGATGCTACCGCGCAATTTACTTATTGGATGCTGTTACAAAGTTTGCCCAGTCCTCCATCATCCCTCGTCGCTTCTCTAGCATATCGCCGCGTCGGTAAGCACGCTCTACCTCGCTGCCCATCTCGTGCGCTAGGGCGATCTCGGCCATCTCCCTCGGGTGGTCAGTGCGCTCGGCGACCCAGTCACGGAAGGTGGAGCGGAGCCCGTGCGGCACAGCAGGCCGTTTCGATACCTGGTCCAAAAAGCCCACTCGACCTTCATCCACCTCGGACTTGTGCATACGCTTCATGACCGCAGACAGTGTCGCGTCCGACATCTCGCCCATGCGAGGCGATGGGAAGATCAGCGAGGAGTCCTTGAACCTCGGCGTCTCTCTCAGCAGTTCGAGTGCAGCCTTTGACAGCGGCACCCGATGTGCCGACTTTGCCTTCATGTGCTCGGCAGGGATTTGCCAGAAAGCGCCGTCGAACGAGATCTCATCCCACTTGGCTTTCCTGATTTCCTGCGAGCGGGAAGCGTTCAGCGCGAGGAAGGCCAGGGCGTTCGCCGCAATACCCTCTCTTGTCAGCAGGAGGGTGAACCAGCGACTGACATCGTCGAAGGCGACGGCAGGATGGTTCACGACCTTTTTGACCCTGCTTGCCGTCGGCAGCATCTGCTGCAGGTTACCTTTCCAGAGAGCCGGGTTCTGGCCGGTCCGGTGACCCATTGCAGCAGCCCAGTCCAGAACGCGTTCTATCCGCTGCCGGACCCTCGTCGCCGTCTCGGTCTTTGTCGTCCAGATGGGCGTGAGGATGGCCAGCACATCTTCGGTCGCAACCTGTTCGACCGGCTTCTCGCCAATGACAGGGTATGCAAATGTCTTGAGGGTGGATCGCCACTGCGCGAGGTGCTTGGGATTGCTCAGCTCGCTCTGAAGCTTGTCCAGATAGTAGCGCTCGAATGCCTCAGCAAAAGTCACACGTGCCTTCTGCTCGGCCTGCGCCGCTGCCCGCGCTTCCTTCCGCTCCTCGACAGGATCGGTCCCGACGGCGATCTTCTTTCTCATCTCGCGTGCTAGGTCGCGCGCCTCAGCGAGCGAGACATCCTCTGACGCTCCGAGGCCGATATGCCGCCGTTTGCCATTTACCATTACCCGCAGGATCCATGATCTTGCTCCCGTGTCGGCAATGTTTAGGTAAAGACCTTGGACCCCGCCAACGCTATGGCGCCCAGGCGTCGCGAGACGCTTCACCTCTATCACCCTGAGCTCGGCTGCTCGCTTGGGCATTCTTACCACCATCCTTGCCACCATAAATCATCTTCTCACCTACTTCAGTCTGCAAGCTCCTGCAATCTCGATTTTGGCTAAAGCGCCTTAAAACAAGGATCTATTGCGGTCTCTTTCTGCCTCATGCCTCATAGTGAAACATTGAAAAGGCGGACTTCGTCTCCGCCATCATACCTTTTTGTTGGATTTGAATGGGCCGCTTCAAGCGGCCTTTTTCTTGTTTTGTCATCGGCTTGATGTCGCCTTACTGTCGCCTCGAGTTCCTTTCGGTAGTGTCTGCATTCTTTCCTTGAGTGGTATGGAATGTCGCCTCTAATATTTGGCCTTATCCAGCAAATTGGCCAAGACGCTGGTTGAGAGTTTCGGCGGTAGGCGGCATGGCGATAGTGGGCTCTATCTGGGGGGTGGCCCCTCAGGTGCGCGACGCTGGATCGTGCGTGTGGTCGTCAACGGTTGGAAGAATAAGAAAGGCGCATCCCTGAGCACGGACTTTGGCCTTGGCGGCGCGGATATCGTCACGATCAACCAAGAGCGTGAGCGGGTGCAGGACAATCGGTAGCATTAAACGGACACCCAGCATTTAAACATAAGGCGGTGGATTGCAGAACTTTGGTTCGCATCGCGCAAGGGGCGGCACTGCGGGACAAGAGCCTGCTTGCGCAAGGTGGCATTTCGGCCGGTCTCACAGGGGGGTGAAATGTAACTTATATTACACCACGTAATATAAGTTACATAAGAATCGGTCAGAAGGATTTTACGCCACAACGCTTTGACGTTTGGTGCCGCCCTTTGTTCAGACAAATCTAGCAGGATCCAATGACCCAACATGCCCCCCAAGCGCAGTCCAAGCTGCGGTATTCGCAAAATTCCCTGAGACTTGCCCTGCTAAGCGGGGTCGCAATCGCCAGCTTATTCACCACGCCAGTTGTGGCCGATTCCAATGGCGCGCTGCGCGTCCTCACCTTCAATACATGGGCCGACCAATTCAGGAACAACCTCGATGATATTGCTCCGCTTTTCGTCAATGGCGGCTACGACGTGATCGCTTTTCAGGAATTGTGGAGCGAGGCCTATTTGACCGGATTGCAACAACGTCTGCGCGATGCAGGACTTGGAGAGTATACCTATGTAAAAAAGGGGGATACTGGAATTCTCAGCCGCCTGGAGGGCGTCACCGGGACCAATTCTATGGGCGATTCAGTCGCCTATCAGATAACTGACGGTAGCAATGCGATCCCCGAAACCGTCTTTGGGTCTGTTCACCTCGATTATCGTGATACCTCTGTGCGACGCTTGACCGAAGTAGAGGGCCTCGCTGAATGGGCGAAGTCGACCAATCGCTCAGTTGTGCTCGTGGGCGACTATAACGCGGCGGACACCTCGGAGCGTGGGCTCAATCGGGCGAGCCAACAGAAGCTTATCCTCCAGAACTACTTGCGTTCGGGCAACAGTTTCTACGGCACTTTGCTTGAGCAGTACGCCGTTGATCAGGCGGCGATGACACAGTTCATCTCCGAGCACAGCGGGCAGAACCTCGCGCTTGCCGACATTCCCGATACGCTCTTCGCAGACGAGATGTATCCGATCCAAGACAACTTGCCTGTCACGATGAATAAGATGAAGCACGACTTCATCCTTCTTGAGACAGAAGCGCAGCGCGAGCCGTTCGCCCCTCACATTTTGGCCGATGGCAGCACGACCTGGACCTCGGTTGAAGAGGATCATACCAACGTTTGGCCGAGCTGGGATCGCGGAGCGATTGATCATTTCATGGTGTCTCGCCCCTTTGGCAAATGGTGGGCAATCGTTAATCAGGAAGATGATCCATATACAGGCGTTTTGGACCAGACTGACGTAACTGCCGACGGCAAGGCCTATTCGGATCACGAGCTCGTTGCCCATGATCTTGCTTGGATTGGCCCCAAACTGGAATACGAGCTGGACGAAAACGATGACGAAGTAACCCGTCTCGTGTGGAGCGAGGACGCCGCTGTCTTCGACGAGAGCGAAGGAGAATTCTACCTGACGCGCAACAACATGCGTAAAGATGTTTATCTGGGTCAGGTTTCTGATGCTGAAGGAAATCCAATCCTCGATTGGCTCAGCGAAAGTGAAAAGAAGACCTTGTTGGACTGTGGGACAGCGGATGCCCGTCTTGCCCAAGCTGTCAGCGACTATTGCATCGACGACCACAGCTTTATCTCCGAAACACTTGTCAAAGATGGCGGGACGGTGCGCGTTGACGAGGATGCAGCACTTGGCACTTCGGCTGCGACATTGCGCCTCGACAACGGCGGCCTCGCAGTCACCGGCACGCAAATGGCGACATTGGACCGTGAGGTCAGCCTAGAGGGTACGGAGGGCGGCTGGCTCGACATCCGGGGCACCGGTACGACGGTCGCCGCGCTCAAGGAGATTTCGGGCACTGGCGCGCTTGAAAAGCGCGGGGACGGCACGCTCACATTGGAGGCCAATAACAGCTATACTGGGGCAACTCTTGTGTCGGATGGGCTTTTGGTCGTCAACGGGTCGATCGCCCAATCTTCGGGCGTTAGCCTCATGTATGGCGCGACGATCGGTGGTCGTGGTACGGTCAGCTCACTGACAGTAGGCAGCGGCGCAATTTTGGCCGCAGGCAACAGTATCGGCACGTTAAATATTGACGGCGATTTGACCATAGATGCTGGCGCACTCTTCGAAGTCGAAGTGAATGCTCAGGGTGATTCCGACGTCGTCACGGCGACAGGAGATATCACAATCGGTGGCGGAACAGCGGTGGCGCTTGCCGCAGCTGGCGACTACGCCCCACTCACTGACTATGTCATATTACAGTCTGGTGGCGCTGTATCAGGTCAATTTGACAGTGTGACGTCCTCGCTTGCGTTTCTCGACGCAGCCTTGAGCTATGGGGTGCAAGATGTCTCGTTGAGCCTTGAGCGTAATGACACAGCCTTTGATCAGGTCGCGACAACGGCAAATCGGGGGGCCACGGCGGCTGGCGTTGAAAGCCTCGGCTTCGGCAACGCCCTCTTTGATAAGGCGGTGATGCTTGATGCGGCGGCTGCGGACCAAGCCTTCGACGCTCTTTCGGGTGAAATCTACGCCGCCAGCATGACGGCCCTCGCAGATCAGGGCAACGACTTGCGCTCCGCTGCATTGTCGCAACTGCGCGGTTATAAGGGCGGTGACGCGACTTCATTCTGGATGCAAAGCTATGGTGGCCAAGCCAGTATCGACGGCGAAGAAACGCGTGACCTAAACCATTCCTCCTTTGGGACACTTGTTGGGATCAACGGAGCACTTGGCAGCGAATGGGTCTATGGCGCGATGCTTGGCTTTGGCAAAGGGTCCGCCAGTTTAGATGGCGCACGCGATACATCGGAAAGCGACTTCACCAACCTTGGCTTTGTTGCCGGGCGCGATTTCGGCGCGGCCCGTATCACAGCTGGGGCGACGTGGACCCACAGCGAAATTGACAGCACGCGTGGCGTCTTTTTTGCAGACTTTTCTGATACTCTGACATCAAGCTACGGCGCGGACACAACGCAAATCTTTGCCGAGGCGTCCTATGACTTCGCGGTTGGGACCTCGGTCCTTCAACCCTACGGTAGCATCGCCCACGTTGCCGTTAATACCGACGCGGCTTCGGAAAACGGCAATGATGCTGCGCTGAACGTTCGAGGCAATAAATTTGATGCGACAGTGGGCGAACTGGGCCTGCGGGGGCAGATGCACCTCTCCGAAGGTGCGACCCCCATCCGCCTTTCGGGCGGTGCAGCGTGGCGGCATGTCTTTGATGCGAACGCGCCACAAGCAGGCATGGCGTTCTCGGGCGGCGATGCGTTCACTGTCAGCGGCACCAATGTTGCCAAAGACGTGTTCAAAGTGAACCTTTCAGTCGGTATCGACCTGACGCAGAGCACGGCGCTGACGGTTGGCTACACGGGTGAATTTGGTGATGCGGGGCGTAGCGGTAACCTTGCAGCCAGTCTGCAAGTGAAATTCTGATCTATCACAAAGCAATATAAAGAGGCCGCGACAGAAGACTGTCGCGGCCTTTTGATTGAAAATGAACGGTCTGCAGGCGATAAAACCTGAAGACAAGGTTGAGATGGGTGCCCACTGACATGGACGGTGAAGACAAAAAGAGCCACAGACAGCGCCTGTTATTGAAACAACTTGAGGCTCAGCGCTACATATCACTGGATGAGGTGGCGAGCCGGTTTGCCGTGACCCAGCAAACCGCACGCCGCGACATCATGGAACTGGAGAGCCGTGGCAAACTGCGGCGTCTACACGGTGGCGCGATGATTTCGAATTCCGTTGAACCAAGCGAGTTACGTAATCGGCGCATCCGCAACGCACAGGCCAAGGAGCAGATTGGCACATGTGTGGCGGACCTTGTCGAGGACGGCGCGTCGCTCTTTCTTGACACGGGTACCACCTGCGAGGCCGTTGCGCGTGCTCTTGTACGACGTCGCAACCTGCGCGTGGTCAGCTATAGCTTGCGTATCGCCGCCTACCTCAGTGAAGTGACTGATTTCACCATCGCCGTCCCCGGGGGCTTTGTGCGTCAAGTAGATGGCGGCATTTTCCAAGAGCAGTCGCAGTCATTCATCACGGGTTTCAAGTTCGACTTGGCAATCCTGTCAGTCTCCGGCGTCGACGACGACGGTGATCTTGGCGACGATGATCAGGCCGAGGTAGAGACGGTGCGCTCAGCCATGAGACGATCGCAAAAAGTCTTGCTTGCCGTGGACAGCAGCAAGTTCGGGCATCGCGGTTTGGTGAATCTCGGCTCACTGTCGGACGTCGATTTTCTGGTATCTGACGCACCATCCTCCCGCGCCATCGCAGCGGCAGTCGCCAGAGGCCGCTTGACGTTTCATCAAGTGGGGTGAGCTTGGCCCGCGGGTCAGGGCAATCCGCACCGCATCTTGCCGCAATTCGCCCGTCCGTTTCAGTCCCATAGTCAGTCTCCTTTGGTGCCGTTGCTATCAAAGGAGCGGTATCGAACCGCGGCAGGTACAGGTGCCTGTTTCTTGGCCTCGGTTCGCAGGGGGCCGTTCAATTCGCCGATATTGAGCACCAAAATCTGACAGCTTCAGTGAATTCAGCCGCATAAAAGTCGGACGCTTCGGGGCCTAACGGATCGCCTTCAAAACGCCCATGGCGCTTGGCGCATTCGAAAAAGCCGGGGGCCGGTATGCCGCCTCTTGCCTTGCTGATCACAAGTGCTGAGATCAATGGATGACCGGCGGCAACATCTTCTGCTATCAGGCATTCGAGGGCCACAGTAAGCTGGTGGATGGTATTTGGCGGCGAAAGCCCAAGGGTCTTTGCCAGTGCCTGATACGTGACGGGACGCGCGTCCTGTGCCATCTTACAAAGGTGATCCCTTATACGTTGTGGTAACATCATCAGGGCCTTTCACGGGGCGTGATTTCTGAGGCAGCTGTCTATGGGCGCCGCCTGTCTCAGTCCTACGTCGCATTGATCTGCTGTGCAAACATCGCGCATGTCCGGCCAGACCCTTCCTTGCCAAGGCCGCGTTCTGAATGAATGTCCCCAATCGGCCCTAGCGGTTAAACGGCAGTCATCAAACGTAGCGCGTCGTAGATCGCCGCGTGGGTGTTGCGGGCAGAGACGGCGTCCCCGATACGGAAAAGCTGGAACGTGCCTTGCGTGTTGCGGACCGTTGTCTGCGGTTGGATGGCCAAAAAGGCCGCTTGATCGAGCGCGCCGCCATTCGACGAGGATGGCCGCAGGTCGTGGTAAAGCGCATCAAGCGGCATTGTGCCATAGTTCACGACAATCTGGTCGTAGTCTGCTTGCGCCAGCTTGTCGGAATAATCGGTCCCGATGATCGCGCGCAGCCGGTTGCCGTCTTTGAGAACCCCGCGCAGCCGTTTGGTGACGGTGAAAGTCACCTCATCACGTTGCAGATTGCGCATGTAGGGCACAAGGTTCATCGCCATGACTTCGGGTGCAAAGGTGCGGTCTGGGGTCATGATTTCGACGGTGCAGCCCGCGTCGACGGCCATCTCGGCGGCTTGCAGCCCGCTGTGGTCGCCCGCTTCGTCGTAGATCAACAGGGATCCAGCCGGTTTTACATCACCCGATAATATATCCCAGGCTGATACGACGTGATCTGGCGTGTCCCCTTCATAGAGGGTGGTGTTGGCCATGCCGCCGGTGGCAATGATCACGACGTCAGGGCTTTCGGCCAGCACGTCCGCTGCCTCGGCATATAGATTATAGCGCAGGTCAACGCCGCCAGCTTCGCATTGTGCAACGCGCCAGTCGACGATCTGCATCATCTCGGCCCGTCGCTTTGTGCGCGCCGTCAAAAGGAGCTGCCCGCCGGCGCGGTTGGCGGCCTCGAGCACAACAACCTCATGCCCGCGCGCGCTGGCGACGCGTGCGGCTTCCAACCCCGCGGGGCCCGCACCGACGATAACGATCTTGCGACGGTCGGCAGCGGGTTTGATGATGTGGGACAGGGAAAGCTCCCGGCCTGTCGCGGGGTTGTGGATACACAGGGCTTCGCCCCCCTGATAGATACGGTCAAGGCAGTAATTCGCCCCGACGCAAGGGCGGATATCATGTTCACGGCCCTCCTCGATCTTGCGCACAATATGAGGGTCGGCCATATGCGCGCGGGTCATGCCCACCATGTCCAGCAAGCCCGAGGCGATGGCGTGCCGCGCGGTCGCGACATCCTGGATCTTGGCGGCATGGAAGGTCGGCATGCCCGTCGCGCGCCGGACCTCTCCGGCGAAATCCAGATGCGGCGCCGAGGGCATGCCCTGGATCGGGATGACATCCGTCATCGCCGGATCGGTATGGATACGGCCTCGGATGACATTCAGAAAATCGACCTGCCCTGTATCACGCAGCAGTTTTGAAATTTCGATCCCTTCTTCGGCGGTGATGCCGCCCGCCTGAACTTCGTCGGCGGTATAGCGGATGCCAACTATAAATTCCGGCCCGACACGTTTGCGCACGGCGTCCAGCACATCGGTCGTAAAGCGAAGCCGGTTTTCCAGCGTATCCGCGCCGTAGGGACCGCTAAGCTTGTTCGACAGTGGAGACCAGAACTGGTCCATCAGATGGCCGTAGGCCTGAATTTCGATCCCGTCCATGCCACCGGCCTGCATCCGTTCGGCAGCGGTCGCATAGTCTTCGATCACGCGCTCGATATCCCAATCCTCCATCATCTTGGGAAAGGCGCGGTGTGCGGGTTCACGGTCTGGGCCTGCCGAAATCGAGGGCAGCCAATCCCCTTTGTTCCAGTTGGTGCGGCGTCCCAGATGCGTCAGCTGGATCATCGCCGCGCAGCCGTGTTCGTGCAGGGCATCGGTCAGTTCGCGGATCCAAGGCACGACCTCGTCGCGATAGGCGAGGATATTGTTGAAAACCGGCGGGCTGTCGCGGCTGACGGCAGCGGAGCCAGCGGTCATTGCCAACGCTACCCCGCCCTTCGCCCGTTCCTCGTGATAGAGGCGATATCGGGCCTTTGGCATGCCGTCCTCGGGGTAGGCCGGTTCGTGGCTTGTGGTCATCACCCGGTTTTTCAGCGTCAGATGCTTGAGCGTATAAGGCTGAAGCAGCGGGTCGGTGGTGACGTGGTCTTTCATGGCGGGGACTTTCTTTAGCAATCGAGGATGATGTCGGTCAGCGGGCGGCTGACACAGGGAAGGATGAAACCGCGGTCGATCTCGCGCTGGCGGATGCCGCCTTCGTGGGCCATGACGACCTCGCCCGCGTGTTTGAACGTTTTGCAGGTGCCGCACATGCCGCGTGCGCAAGAAGACGGCAGTGGCAGCCCTGCCTGCTTGAGTGCAGCAAGGATCGTGGTGGTTTCAGCACATTCGAACGCGTGGCCCGTCCGCGCAAAGGTCACGGTCCGGCGCGGCGTATCACCCCCGCCAAGAGCCTCGGGTGGGGGGGCGGAGAAATCAAAGCTTTCCTCGCCGTAGCGGTCATCGGGGACGCCTGCGGCCTGTGCAGCGGCGCGCACCATTTCCATGAAAGGCTGGGGCCCGCAACATAGCACTGTGCGCGTTGCGAGGTCCGGCATGACACGGGTCAGAAAATCGGCATCAGGACGCATGCCGCCGGGGCCGCGGGTGATCGTGGGGAGATGCACCAACCGGGGCAGCCGGCGCGCGAGACCGTCAAGCTCGGCCAGCGCCACAAGGTCCTGCGGCGTCGACACGACCTGCAACAGCACGACATCCAGGTCCAACCCCCGGTCAGCGGCGGTGCGCAGGATGGACAGCATCGGTGTGATACCACTGCCAGCCGCCATCAGCGCATAGGCCGACCCGTGCCAAGTGGCCGGTCCAAAGCGGCCAGACGGGCCGAGGGCTTCTATCTCTGCGCCCGGCACCAGCATCTCGTGAAGCCTGCGCGCACCCGGTCCTGCCTGTCGCTTGATCGTGATCTCTATCCCGCCGTCGCGCGCGGCAGACGAGGCGATGGTATAGCACCGCTCTATTCGACCCTCTGGCGTATCAATGCGAAACGTCATGAACTGACCGGAGGCGTGTTCGATCCGGCTGCCGTCCTGCGGCGTCAGAAAGAAACTGCGCATGTCCGCTGTTTCGTCCCAGACCGCGCGGCACACCAGCGTGCCCCAGCGGTCAGGGGCGAACCGCCGCCGCCGCCGTGCACCCCAATCTGCGAGATCTACCTCGGTCATGTTTCGTACCCGCTTGCCCGCATACGGGCGACGTACCAGCCCGCGAATTCGTCCAGCGCACGCTCGGTGTAGGGCGAATAGGGCCCGGGCCGATACCCGGGCGAGCATGCACCCCGATGGGCCAGCCCGACCAGATGCGCGTCTTCGGCATTCGTTGTTTTCCAGACCGCGGTAAGCGTTTCAAGGTCGTAGTCCTCGCCCTCGACTGCGTCTGCATGGACCAGCCACTTTGTGCGCACCAATGTCCTGTCTGGCCCTAGCGGGAAGGCGGTGAAGACGACGGCATGATCAGACATCACGTGGTTCCAGGAGTTGATCCCCCACAGATGTACATCGCCCATCCACGGTCTGTGCGCCTGGCCCAAAGGTATCTGCACGGCGGCGCGGGTGTCCGGTGTCTGGCTTTCGCCAAGCCCTGCGATAATCAAGCGCTGCGTGCGGAAGTTGGTGGGCCAGCCGACGGTATGCTCTACCGCCTCGAAGGGCATATCCTCGTCGCGCCAGTATTTTTCATAGCTGGCATAGGCGTCCAGAAGCGCATTCGCCTCGGCCTTTTCGGTATCGGTCAGCCCCTCCGGATCATAGCCGAAATCCGCGGCGTGGAAGGACAGGCTGAGCTGGGGATGGTTCGACGCGCAATGGTAGCACTCGCGGTTGTTCTCCATCGTCAGCTTCCAGTTCCCTTCCTCGATGAGGTCCTGTTCAAAGGCGACCTTGGCGTTGCGAAGATCATAGGCTGCCAGACGCGGTTCAACCACCGCCGCCAACTGCGCGATATCTTCGGGGGGATCATCCGAAAGACAGGCATATAAAAGCCCCCCTATATCGCGCAGAGCGACGGGCTTGAGGTGATGGAGGGACCGGTCGAAATCGATGCCCATATGCGGTGCCCGCGCCAGCGCCCCGTCAAGATCGTAGGTCCATTGGTGATAGGGGCAGACGAGCTTGCCAACCACCGACCGGCCCGGTGGCACCAGACGCGCACCGCGATGCGCGCACACGTTGTGAAAGGCGCGCAGCATGTCGTCGTCATCGCGCAGGATCACGATCGATACAGGCCCGATATCGACGGCCATGACATCGCCCGCTTCGGGCACATCACAGGTCACGCCCACGGCAATCCAGTGCCGCCCGAATATCGCGTCGCAATCCGCCTGCCAAACCGCTGCCGACGTATAAAGAGCCGCGGGAAGGCTATGGCCCGCACGGCGTGAAGCGAGCAGGGCAGCGATATCTTGCGTGCGGGGGGAACCATGGTCCAGCATTATGCCTCCTCGGCGTCAGGCGCGCCGCGTTGCGGGGTTTCGTGTGTGCTATGCTGCGCTTGACAGGGGAAACCGACAACCGCACAAATGAACGCCAATCCATACGGTCAAGTTATGGATCGCATGTCGTTTTTCGGAGAGTGCAATGCCCCATCCCATCCGACGCAGTGTGCCTTCCCTAACCGCGCTTGTGGCATTCGAAGCGGCAGGTCGACGTGAAAGCTTTACGCAGGCGGCGGCAGAGCTGGGCGTAAGCCAGGCCGCCGTCAGCCGCCAGATCGCCGCGCTCGAGACGGATCTTGGCCTCGCGCTGTTCGAGCGCGCGAACCGTCGCGTCCGCCTGACCGTCGGTGGCAAATCGCTTCATGATGCGGTGAAAGGCGGGTTCGACGGGATCGCCGATGCCATTGCCGAACTGCGCACAACCCACATCGATTTGACCGTCAGCGTGTCCGTCGCGTTTGCGCATTTCCGCCTTTTGCCGATCTTGTCCTCCTTCCGTGCAACCGCGCCGCAGATCGGTGTACGGGTCATTTCAGAGGATGATTGGCGCGCCCCGCTTGATCGGACGATCGACATGGCCATCCGGTATGGTAGGCCCCCGTTTGACGGCATGTCGATCGTCGGATCGCTGCGAGAAACGGTCGTGCCGGTGTGCGCCCCCGAGATCGCGGCACGGCTTGCGGGGGTCTCGATTGACGAGCTGATGCACCAGAGGGATGTGGCGCTGATCGAAAGCGACGCGCCGGAGCCAAGCTGGCTCAACTGGTCGCAATGGTTGTCGCGGATCGGAGTGACCAAGCCCTCTGTCAAAGCAGGGTTGAACTTTACCAGCTATTCGGACGCGGCCTATGCGGCCATGGCAGGACAGGGCGTTCTTCTTGGCTGGACCGGCCTTCTGGACCGCCCCCTTGCGGATGGCCGTCTGGTTGAACTGGAGCTGCCCCGCCTTAGACCGGAAGAACGCCACTATGCTCTCGTGCCTGAACGGGGCCGACCCTCTGTTTCTGTGGACGCCTTTGTGCGCTGGTTCAGTGAGGACGCGTTTCAATAGACGTTGGCCATCGATACCGCCCTTTCGCTTTGACCGGTAAGGCGGGCTCGACCGTTGGAGTAATGCGGGTGCCGCCACGGCTCGGGGGCTACGGCGTAATAACGTCTGCGACAGCGTCTGCGAGGGTTTGGACGATGATATCTATCTCTTGCGGGGATGAGGTATAGGCGGGCGCGAGGAGCACGTGGTCCCCGTTTGTGCCATCGGCGCAGCCTTGCGAGGGGTAGACCATCATGCCACGTGCCTGTGCGGCGGCACCAATGCGGGGGGCGATGGCGTCAGCGGCGCGGAAGGGGGCTTTGTCGGCGCGGTTGGCGACGAGTTCGATGCTCCAGAACAGGCCGCGACCTCGGATGTCGCCCACGTGAGGGTGATCTTTGAAACGGGCGGTGAGCGCGGCGTGCAGTTGCGCCCCCAGCTCGCGGACACGGGCGAGCAGATCATCATTTTCAATGACCCTCTGCACAGCCAACGCGCCGGCGGTGGCGATGGCGTGCGACATATAGGTGTGCCCGTTCCACAGCTTACCGCTGCCCTGTTCGATGACGGATGCTACCTTTTGCGCGGCCATGACGGCGGCGATGGGCTGATAACCTGCCCCCAATCCCTTGGCGGTGGTGGTGATGTCGGCGGCAATGCCTTCTTGCTCTAGTGCGAACAACGTGCCGGTGCGCCCCATGCCGCACATCACTTCGTCCGCGATGTAAAGCACACCATGCGCGTCGCATATCTCGCGGATGCGTTTGAAATATCCGGAAGGGGCGGGCTGGGAACCGAGCGAGGCCCCGACGATAGGCTCTGCCACAAAGGCCATCACGGTTTCAGGCCCTAGGGCGCGGATCTCGGCGTCCAGCAGGTTGGCCATGCGCAGGGCGAAATCGCCCTCGGATTCGCCCTCGTTCCGCATGCGGTAGTCATAGGCCGCATCGATATGGCTGACGTCGATCAATAGGGGCGCGAACGGGGCGCGGCGTCCGGCGTGCCCCCCTGTGGCCAGCGCGGCCAGCGTGTTCCCGTGATAGCTGGGCTTGCGCGCGATAACCTTGCTGCGCGCGGTGTCGCCGCGTTCCACGTGGTACTGGCGGGCAAGCTTAAGCGCGGCCTCCATCGCTTCGGACCCGCTGCCCAGAAACATCACGCGGCCCTGACCGGTGCCCTCGGGGGCGCGGTCGATCAGAAATTTGGCGAGGTCTTCGGCAGGTTGGTTGGTAAAGGCCCCTGTATGGGCAAAGGCAAGCGTGTCGACCTGCGCCTTGATGGCGGCCCGAACGGTGGGGTGATCATGGCCAAGGCAGGACACCGCAGCCCCGCCACAGGCGTCCAGATACCGCTTGCCGGTGTCATCGATCAGATAATTGCCTTGGGCGGAAACGATACGGGGCAGATCGGCGTTAAGATCACGGTGGAACAGGTTGCTCATGGGGGGGCCAATGGTTGGAGAGAACTGCAAATTGCTTAGGCCGCATTCTCACCATGCTCAAGATTTTCTTGGGACGAGGGCACGGCCAGCCCCGCGACAGCAGGTCTTGTGCTTGTACCACATTGCTTTCTGCCGTGACGGTTTAAATAGTCAGTCAGCCCGACATATCTCAAGGGCTGCCTTTTGAGAGATGGAAAACCAATGAAAAGCGCCAAGAACATTGCGATCATCGGCGCGGGGCCGATGGCGATCTATACGGTCAAGGAATTGATCAAGAGCGAAACGCCGCTGTGCCTGTCGATCTACGACAAAGAGCAAGAGATGGGCTGCGGGATGCCGTATCGGTCGGGCATGAACGCGGATTACATGTATTGTAACGCGTTCAGCCGCGAGATCCCCCCGATCACCCGCGGTCTAGTCACATGGTTGCATGAACAGGACGACGACGCCCTGCGCGGCTTGGGGCTGACGCGGGACGAGATTGACGCGCGCGACTTTTACCCACGGGTGTTGCTGGGTGCGTTCTTTAGTGATGCGTTTCTTAATCTGTGCGAGGCGGGGCGCACGGCGGGGCATGACATACGGCTTTATCCACGTCACGAGGTGACAGATATCGAACCGCTGGCAACGGGCGCGCGTCTGCACTTCACAGCCGCCGGCGACAGTCAGACAGCGGAGTTTGACGAGGTGGTCATCGCGACAGGCCATGACTGGCCCGCGTCTCCGCATATTGGCGAGGCTGATCTTGTGTCGCCTTGGCCCTATACCAACATCACCGCACTTCCCGCCGGAGAGATTGGCATCCTCGGGTCGTCCTTGTCGGCGATTGATGTGATTGTGACGCTAGGCCAAACCCACGGGACCTTCATTCATAAAGGCGACGATGTGCGCTGGTTCCCCAAAACTGATAGCAACGTGCCGCTGATCACGATGGTATCGCATAAAGGCATCATGCCAGAGCCGGACTTCTTCTACCCCTATCCCTACGCGCCGCTGCGCCATATCAATGCAGAGGCGGTAGAGGCAGAGATTGCCAAAGGGTCAGACGGGCTGCTGCAACGGGTGTTTGATCTGCTGATGGCAGAGCTGAACGCCGATGCCCCCGAGTATATCGAAACACTTGGCCCGCAGGGGCAGACGATTGATGGCTTTGCCGAAGCCTATTTCGATCACCGTGTGACGATGGGGGGGCTTCGGGCGTTGCGCGATACGTTGAACAGCGCGGTGGCTACGATGCGCAACAAGGAGACCCAGCCGCACCGATATGTCTTGCTGCGCGGGCACGAGAACTTTGACCTGATCCTTGAACATCTGACGCAGGGCGACCGCGCGCGGTTCTATGACAAGCTGATGCCGGTCTTTGGTGATTGCTATGCCGCGATCCCGCATATTTCGGTCAAGCGGGTGTTGGCGCTGTATGATGCGGGTGTGCTGCGGATCGTGCCTACGGGCGAGGAAGCTTCGTTCCGCAACACCCAAGACGGGGGCGTCTGCGCGCAAACGCTGGACGGCGAGCTACGCTTTGACGCGATGATCGACGCACGCGGGCAGGCGGCAGCACCTTTGGGCAAGCTGCCTTTCCCGACGTTGACCAAGGGGCTGTCGACCAAGGACAATCTGAAAATCCCGTTCCGGCTGGATGTGCCAGCGCAGGATCGCGGCGCAATCTATTGCCTCGCGATGCCGCAAATCCTGACGCAGCATCCGTTCTCCCAAGGCCTGCCGAACTGCGCCGAGCTGGCACAGGTCGCGGTGCAGGACATGTTCGACCGGATGGCGGGGGCTGCGGCTTAGGCCGCGCTGCCCGCCGGCTGGGCACGCTGCGCTTTCTTTTCGCCCAGCATCAACATGGCAGGGGTGACGATCAAGGTCAGCACCGTTGCAATCACCAACCCGCCGGCAATGGCCGAACTCAGCTCGGTCCACCACTGCGTCGAGGGCGCGCCATAAACGATCTCTCGGGTGAAGAAGTTCAGGTTCACGCCGATCACCATGGGTAACAGCCCAAGCGCGGTGGTCACAGATGTCAGCACCACGGGCCGCAAACGCTGTGCGCCGGTGCGCAGCGCTGCCTCAAGCGGGGACAGGCCCGTCTTCTTGAGGTCGTTATAGGTGTCGATCAGGACGATGTTATTGTTCACCACGATACCGGCCAGCGCAATCACCCCGATACCGCCCATCACGACGCCAAACGGGCGGCCTGTGAGGATCAGTCCGAACAGCACACCGGTCACCGAAAAGACGATCGCGCTCATCACTACAAAGGCTTGGTAGAAGCTGTTGAACTGGACCACGAGGATGACGAACATCAAGAATATCGCAGTCGCAAAGGCCCCGACGAGGAAGATCATCGAATCTTGCTGGTCCTGTGCTTCACCCGCAAAAGACGCTTCGACGCCCGACGGCAGGTCCATTCCGTCAATCGCGGCCTGTAGCGCGACCACCTGATCGTTAACCAACACATTCGGTGCCACATTCGCCTCGATCGTGATGACGCGGCGCTGGTCCACACGGGTGATGGTGCCACTGCGCGGGGCTGGCTCGAAGGTCACGAAGTTCGAGATCGGGACCAGTCCCGCAGAGGTGGGCACGCGCAGGGATTGCAGCTCTTCCAGGGTGCGTTCCTGCGATGGGAAGCGCACGTTGATATCGACCGATCCGTCTGCATCATCGGGGCGGTAATCCGCCACGGTAATGCCACGGGTCAGCAGTTGCACCGCTTGCCCCAAGGTAGAGATATCGGCCCCGAAACGCGCAGCTTCTGAGCGGTTGACGGCCAGCCGCCATTCGACGCCGGGCAGGGGGCGTGTGTCGGTGACATCGGTGAACCCGCCAATCCTGTCCATCGCCACACGAATGCTCTCGACCGCAGTGGCCTGCGCGTCCGGGTTGCTTGACCGGACCCGCAGATTGATCGGCTTACCCGCCGACGGCCCGCTAGAGGCCGTTTGAACCTGCACATCGATTCCGGGGATAGTGGCCATATCGGTACGAATATCCTCGCCAATCTCGGCGGCAGTGCGTCGGGTGTCCCACTCGGTAAACTCGATCTGGATGGTGCCGATCAGGTCAGCCGCATCCTGATTGCCCCCGCCCGAACGCGCATAGACCGATGCGATTTCATCATAGTCGAACAAACGTTCCTCGACCTGCCGCACCAGCGCGTCTTTTTCAAAGATCGAAAAGTTGTCCCGCGCACGGACTTGTACTTGGGCAAAGTCCGGCTCTACCGACGGGAAAAAGCTGATGCCGTTGCCAAATTGGCCATAGGCACCGAAACTCGCTAGCAGAAAGGTCACCGCCATGATCAGCGTTGCCCAGGGACGCAGGATCGCGAATTGCAGCACACGGACGTAGCCGCCAGTGAACCCCCCAAGCGTACGGGGGTCCCCGTTTTCGGCCGCATATAGCGCCTGTTTCGCTGCCGCCGATTGCGGGGGCTTCTTGCCGATCAATCCGCCAACCACGGGGATAAAAACTAGCGCCATGAACAGCGACGCGGTCAGGGTCAGGATCACGGTGATCGGCAGGAACTTCATGAATTCGCCGACGGTACCGGTCCAGAACAGCAGCGGGAAGAACACCGATAGCGTGGTCGCGGTGGACGCGATGATCGGCCATGCCATGCGTTCAGCGGCAAAGCGGTAGGCGGCTTTGGGTGTATCCCCTTCTTGCAGCCGCCGGTCGGCCAGTTCAGTCGTCACGATGGCGCCATCCACCAGCATCCCCACCACGAGGATCAGCGAGAACAGCACCACAAGGTTCATTGTGTAGCCCATGACCAGCAGTGCGGTCACACCCGCTAGAAACGCACCGGGGATCGCAAGACCCACCAGCAGCGCAGACCGTATCCCAAGCGCCCAAACGATTACGATCATCACGAGGATGACGGCGGCGATCACATTCGCCTCCAGATCGCTGAGCATGGTTTCCACCTGCTCGCTTTCGTCCTGCATATAGTCGACTGTCACGTTTTCGGGCCAGTCGGCGCTGGCCTCTTCGATCAGCGCGCGCACGGCTGCAACCGTTTCGATAATGTTGGAACCGGACCGTTTCTTGATTTCAAGCGCCAGCGCGGGTTGGCCGTCAATGCGGGCAAAGCCGGTGGGGTCTTCGAAGGTGCGCCGGATCGTGGCCACATCGGCAAAGGTCACCACCGTATCGCCACGCACTTTGACGGGCAGGGCCATAACATCTTTGACATCCTCGATCAGACCCGGGACTTTCAGCACGATACGGCCCGCGCCGTTTTCGATGGCACCAGCGGCAATCAGGCGGTTGTTGCGGTTGATCTGACCGATCAGCTCTTCGAAGCTGATGTTATAGGTCTCGAACACGGTGGGGTCGATCAGGACTTCCAGCAGCTCGGTACGGGCCCCGCCAACATCGACTTCAAGCACGCCTTGCAGCCCTTCGATACGGTCCGAAAGGTCTTCGGACAGCGTGTTGAGCGTGCGTTCGGGCACAGGGCCGGACAGGATCACCGTCAGGATCGGGAAAAGCGCCGTGTTGATTTCGGTCACAGTGGGGTCGGTGGCGTCTTCGGGCAGGTCCGGTTGGGCGCGGTCCACGCCTTCCTTGACCTTGTCCAGCGCCGCTTCGGAATCGAAGCCCGGTTCGAATTCAAGCTGTACGCTGGCATAACCTTCGCCCGCGTTGCTGGTCATCTGCTTGAGCCCCGTGATCGCGCTGAGCTCTGTCTCTAGCGGTTCGACCAGCAGCCGTTCGGCATCCTGGGGAGAGATACCATCAAGCACGGTGGACACATAGAAAATCGGGATCGGAATCTCCGGAGAACTTTCCTTGGGGATCGACACATAGGCATAGGCCCCCACGGTGAGGATCATCAGCAGGGCCATCACAACCACCCGCGAGCGGCTGAAGGCCGCCTGGATCAGAGCGTTCATTGTTTGGCTTCCTGTGTGCTACCGGCTGGCGCTGCGCCGACGTCGCCGCCGATGATCTGGCTGTTGCCCTTGGCGGGGGTCTTTGCCTTCGACGCGGCGGTAACGGCGGTAACGGCGGGCTGCGCAGGGGTATGGTCATTTTTCGCGTCGTCGTTCTGAATTGTGGGATCAACGGTTTCGCCGTCATTCACAAATCCCTGACCGATGGTGATGATCTGGGCGGTTTCCGGCAGGCCCGAAATCCAGATGCCATCGGTTTGCGCGCGCACGATGTCGACCTCGTGGAAGGTGACCTTATTGGCCCCCTCCACCGTCTTGATCCCAAGCGTCCCGTCGGTATCCAGCGACAGGATCGCAGGCGACACGAAATGCGCGGTCAACGTGCCCGTGGGAATGCGCAGCTGCGCGCTGATGCCGGCGGGGATCGTGCCGTCGGCGTTCGGCACGTCGATATCGGCGGTAAAGGTGCGGGTTTCTGCGTTGGCACTCGTGCCGACAAACGACACGGTGCCGGTGCTGGTTATGCCGGTGATAAAGGACACTTCGGCGGTTTGACCGACCTTGATATCTTGTAGCGATTGCTGCGGGATCTGGATGCGGATCGACAGAGGCGTATTGTCCACGATGCGGCCAATGTCACTGGCGTTTTGCACAATCTCGCCCTCGTTGATGTCCAACGCCTCTAGGCGTCCGGCAAAGGGGGCGCGGACTTCGGTATTTTCAATGGCGTCCTGCGCAGAGGCAACACCTGCTTGGGCGGCGGCTAGCGTGGCTTGGGCCTGTGCGACCCGATCCACGGTGGACACGCCGCGGTTCAGCAGCGCTTGGGCATTGTCGAATTCACGTTGCGCGCGGTTCAGCTCTTCTTCGGCACGGGTGAGGTCGGATTGGCGCGTGGTCGTATCAAAGCGCGCGATGACCTGTCCGGCCTCAAGATCGGCCCCTTTGGCGACCAATACCTCTTTGATCTGGCCGGAAATCTCGGCGCGGATCGCGGTGTCGCGGTCGGGCAGGGCCTGACCTTCGGCCACGAACACCTGTTCGATTTGCTGTGCCTGAGACTGGCGCACCGCAACCGAGACGGCCTTGACCGGTGTCGCGGACTTGGCGACGGGCTCTGCACCTTCGGACGGCAGGATATACCCGCTGCCCATCCACCCGATGATGGCGACCGCAAGCCCGCCTGCAACCCAGCGGGAGCGGCTAGAGCCCGCATCGCTTTCAAAGCGAAGCGTCTGGCGGTCGGTTTTAAGTGTCTCGTTCATCTATGTCGTTCCTATGCAGTGCCGACTGATGTGATCGCGGCGGGTGTCACATTCGGCGATGGGGTAATGCGGCGATGGGGGCGCAAGGGCGTGCTATGCGTGCACGATCGCCTCCAGCATCAGCCGGTAATCAGAGGGTTTAGACAGCATGATACTGCCCTGCGGCAGGCCGAGCATCCTATCCATAAGCGCAGCTTCGGCAGTCATGCGATTATTCAGACGGGTCGTGGCCTCTGCAATGTCGCCCGCCTGAGCCGTCTGCACCGCGCTTTGAAGCGCCTTGCGCCGGTCGTGCGACATGGCGATGATCGTTCCCGCGACGAGGTTTATGTCAGGCACGTCAAAGGCACCTTCATCGACCCCATGAGAAATAATGTCGTGCAATACGGGCAGGGCAATTGCATCGACCGATGCGGTGATCCGGTGCGACAGCATCTCGTTTCCGGGAAGTAGCATCATATCAATAAAGAACTTGAGCTGCGCGCCTTGCTGAACTTTCCAGCGGTTCGTCTCGGCTAGAAACGCGTTGAACCTGTCCAGCGCGCCCCCTTTTGCTGCGGCCCGCACGGCCTGCGCGGTTTTCAAAGCCTCGCCGGTGAAATGCTGCACGATACCGTCAAGCAAATCTTCCTTGGCGGTGAAGTGGTGGTAAAATCCGCCCTTGGAAATGCCCGCCTGTTTTAGCACATCTGCGATGGTCACGTTGTCCCAGCCATGGGCAAAAAACAGCGATTGCGCCGCGTCCAGAATATGCGCGCGACGCTCGTTCGGTGCCATACGCTGCCGCTTGGGCACGCTGGGTTTCTGCTTTTGCTCTGTGGTGTTCATGATCAACCTTACAAACCGACGGTCGGTAGGTAGGTGCGGTGGTGCGTGCCGTCAAGTGGTATGCCACTTGCCCTTACGTTAGCGAAAGGGACCTCGATCCGTTCCCCGACGCGGTACATAGTTTTCGCGCGGCGCACTTCAGGCCGTAGCTTGCCGTGCCGCTCGTGCCACGTGAAACAGGGGCTGGCGTTTTGTCATGCGTTGATCGCTCAGCGGTCGCTGGACGCGTGGAGCACGGGGCAGCAGGCAATCAGCCGCCCCGTTTTTAAGGCCTCAGGTGGTTTTCTTGTCGTTGACGATGTTCATCGACGCCACGCCGCTTTCGCCCAGATCAACGGCGGCAAAGGGGCCGCCGTGGTGCATCTGGCCGGGGTCTTTCAGATCGACCGGTGGTGCTTGGGCAAGGATTTCTGCAGCGAACTGTTCCGCGTTGTCTTTCGGGCGGTAACCGAGGAAAGACGCTTTGGCATTGTCCACTGGGGCGCGGTCGTTGTTGGACACGCCGTAGACAACGCTAAAGCCGACCGACGGCGTATCAACGGCACGGGTGACCAGCTGGATCAGATCGTCATAGGACAGCCAAGACCCAAGGGCGCGGGTGTTGTTGACCTGTGCGCAGCTGAGGATACGCAGGCACACGGCCTCTAGCCCGCGTTTGTCCCAATACATCGACGCAAGGTTTTCGCTAAAGCATTTGGCAAGGCCGTAGAACGTATCGGGTTTGTGGGGCGCGTCGATGCCGATGAAATCGGATTTCTTGTGCATGCCCACGGCGTGGATGGACGAGGCATAGACGACCCGTTGCAACCCGTGCTGATAGGCCGCTTCCCAGACGTTGTAAGACCCGACAAAGTTCGGCCCCAGCAGTTCCTCGAACGGTTTTTCGTCAACGATTGCGCCAAAGTGGACAACCATATCAGCGCCTTCCAGCAGCGGCGCGATCTGGTCATAGACGGCGACATCAGCCTTGGCATAGCTCTCGCCTTCATAGAGCGTGCCGATATCATCGACGATGTCGGTGCTCACCAGTTCTTGGCACATCTTGGACAGGGGTTCGCGCAGATAGGACCCAAGCCGCCCTGCGGCCCCTGTCAGAACCAGTTTCTTCATCATGTTGTCTTCCTTCCACTGTCATTTTGCGCGGCTGTGCGATGGTATGGGCCGATGCAAAGGGGTGTTGCTCGGCATGGGTAAGTCATTGAGGCAGGCGGATCAAATCACCGCTTTTTCGATCAGCGACTGGTTTTGCTCGATCCGGCGGTAGGCATAGGGATTCAGGTCCAGCGTGCGGTATGCGCCATAGGCGATCCATTCAGCGATCCCGCGCCCCAACGCAGGGGCCTGCTGTAGCCCGTGACCCGAGAAGCCGTTCAGACACAGGAAATTTTCGACCACGCTGTGGGGGCCGACAATCGCGTTCTGGTCCAGTGTATTATAATCATAGTGCCCGACCCATTCATTGATGACTTTGACCTGATCGAACTGTGGGATACGGGTCGCGATGGCGGGCCAGACCTTGTCTTCCCACAGGCTGTGGTCAAAGGCGAAGTCGTCATAGGCCACGGCAGGGTCCTCGTGCGGGGGGCAACCGGCCATATAGTATTTCCCTTCGGTTCTGAAATGCACGCCCGAGGGGTCGATCGTCAGCGGCAGGTCGCGGTCCAGCGGCTTGGCGGCATCGAACACAAAGGTATAGCGTTTGCGCGGCTCGACCGGCAGGGTGATCCCGGCCATGCCCGCCGTCGCAGCCGCCCGCGGACCAGAGGCATTGACCACGGTCCCGCAGGCCACGGTCGCGCCGGATTTCAGCGTCACATGTGTGACGGATTTGCCATCGGCGGCTTTCGTCATCGCAGTCACTTCGTCGTACAGATATTCCACCCCGTTGCGGCGGGCCATGCGTTTGAACCAGTCAAACATGGTGCCGCCGTCAAAATAGCCTTCGTCCACACGGTTGTGATTGGCGGCTAGAATGTCATCAAGCTGGTAGAAAGGATAAGCGGCGGCGACCTCGGCGGGGGTCATGTGTTGCGTGCCCGCCCCCAATGCCATTTGGATTTTCTGGTTCTGCTGCAGCGTCTTTGCGAACTCGGGCGTGTCAGCGAGGTAAAGATAGCCAAAGCTTTGCAGCGCCAGATGCGGCACCTCTGGATCATCGCCCATAAACCGGCGGAAGTTCTTGATGAATTCGGCCCCGAACTGCGACACTCGCACGTTAATTGCTGAACTGAACTGCTGCCGGATGCAGCTGTTGGTATGGCTGGTGGCCGCAAATTCATAGGTCGGGTCGCGCTCAACCACCAGAACCTTACCGTCAAAACCGGCCATCTGCGTCAGCCACCATGCGACCGACGATCCAAAGATCGCGCCGCCAATGATGACAACGTCGTAGGTGTGGTGTGTCGGGTGCGGCATTGCGATGCTCCTTTCGTGACTTGCAAGCAGCCTTGGCGCGATGCGCCGCTGGCCAGCCATGGCCCGACTAAACGCGCAAGATTGCGCTGCGTCCATAGCTTGTGAACATGGGCATCCATTTCTGAGGCCTCGGGCCGGCGAACCGATTACGCATTGGCCAAACTGCTGAAGCTGGGGTACACAAAGCTGTCCGATGTTAATGCTGTGCTGGACAAATGTAGTGAGTGCCGTAGGTTTCGGCGTAACGCTGAAAACACGTTCTGGTGGAGAGATGGCCCGTGCAAATGGACCGACAAGAGATCGAAAACTTGATTGCCCGTGTCGCATTGAACGACCGCGCGGCTTTTGACCAACTGTATGATCGCGTTTCTGCGAAACTTTTCGGGGTTTGTCTGCGTGTGTTGAACAAACGCGCCGCAGCAGAGGACGCCATGCAAGACAGTTTTGTCAAAATCTGGAACAATGCCGACAAGTACAATGCCAATGGTCTTAGCCCGATGACGTGGTTGATTACGATTGCGCGGAATACGTCGATTGACCGGCTGCGCGCGCGTAAAAAAGGCCATCAGGATGTGAACACGCCCGGCTTTGAACTTGTGTCGCCCGGTCCCACGCCGGAACAATATGCCGTGGCCTCGTCCGAGGCGTCGCGCCTTTCGGGGTGTCTTGATACGCTAGAAGAAGACCGCGGCAGCGCCATTCGCGGGGCCTATCTGGACGGCGATACCTATTCGGATCTGGCCGAACGCTTTGGTGTCCCGCTGAACACGATGCGCACATGGCTGCGCCGTGGCCTGATCGCCCTGCGGGAGTGTATGAGCCAATGACCCAAACGCCTGAAATACCCGATGACGATCTGCTCGCCGCTGAAATGGTGCTGGGTCTGTCCTCTGACGATGATATGATCGCTGCCCGCCGCCGCATTGGAACCGAGCGTGATTTCGCTGACCGCGTTGTGTTCTGGCAGGAACGCATGACCGCGATGACCGACGGGATTGACCCTGTCGCACCGCCTGCGCGGATCAAGAAAAAGCTGATGGCACAGGTCTTCCCGAAACAGCGGGTGACGATCCTGCAGCGCCTGTGGCTGTGGCAAGGTGTGGCGATGGCATCGCTGCTTTTCGCGGGCTACCTTGGGGTGCAACTGCTTGAGGCCAACACGCGACCTGATGGTCAGCCGATCGTTCTGGCGGCGCAGCTGGTCAGTGAGAGCAGCCCGCTTGAAATGTTGGCCGTCATCGAACCCGTCAAGCACGAGATCGCGCTGCGCCGCGTCGCGGGCGAGCCCATTCCGGGCCGCGTGTTTGAAGTTTGGGCGATTTTGCCGGATCAGGCCCCTGTATCGCTGGGTGTCTTGCCAGACAGTGAAACGACACGGATTCTTGTACCGGCAGAACTACGCAGTCGCGCCGCGCAAATCACGCTTGCGATTTCGGACGAACCGATCGGCGGCTCGCCCACGGGTGCACCTACCGGCGCTGTGCTGGCCGCAGGTGCCATGTCTGAACTATGACCCGCATTTAACGGGCTAACCACAGTATGTATTCGGGTTTCGCGCGCTTTAGAGCGGGCGAAACTTCTGTTTATAAAAGGTTTTCAAGAAAGTTGACTAAAAGCTGCGATTTTTTTCGTTCGCAGCGAAACTTCTTATTTCCATCTTCCGTGTATCTCATCAACTCAGGTCGACACAGGCAACGCGCCCATGTCGCTGAGGGTCCGCGCCGTTTTTGTTTGGCGTGGTTTGGTAACAAGTTTGTTGTCGCGGAACCTTGTGTTCCGCCAACGGGTTTATCCAGTAACGGCACCTTTGTGTCAGGTAACGAGTACCGCCGGATGACTGCGCCCTGCGCAACATCCGGCGGCCCTTTCAACAGACACACAGTTCTAATCGCACAGACGCAACCTTAAGGGGGCACTATGAAACGCCGGAATTTTTTGAAATGCACAACACTGACCGTAGCGCTTTCTCCGTTTGGCGTAGGGGCCGCGGCGCAGGCGGGCACGGTGGCAGAGGGAAGGTTCGACGTCAGCCGAACGCCTGATCAATGGCGCGCACAGCTGGGCGACGATGCCTATGCGGTCTTGCGTGAGGGTGACACCGAACGCGCGTTTACCAGCCCGCTGAACGACGAGGTCCGCGCAGGTGTTTTCCATTGCAAGGGGTGTGATCAGGCGCTTTATAGCTCGAAAACCAAATTCAAAAGTGGCACCGGCTGGCCCAGTTTCTTTGCGCCGCTGAACGATGCCGTCGAAACGATGCCCGACAAGGGGTTCTTTACAACGCGTACCGAGGTCCACTGCGATCGTTGTGGCGGGCATCTGGGGCATGTGTTTGACGACGGTCCCGCACCCACTGGCAAACGTCACTGCATCAACGGTCTGGCCATGACCTTTGCGCCTGCCGCCGCCTGATGTCGCAGGTGTCGTCGATTGTGATTTACGTGGGCCGCCTGCTTTTGGCGGCCCTTTTTGTTGCGGGGTGTGTGCAAAAGCTCGTTGATCCCGCTGCAGCGCAAGCCTTGTTGGCAGAGCGCGGTTTGCCCGTTTTGCTGGTTTGGCCAGCGATGGTGTTTAACGGGGTGGCCGCACTTAGCCTCGTGTTCGGACTATGGCTTGCCCCGATGAGCTTTGCGCTGGCGCTGTATTCTATGGGGACGAGCGTGTTTCACTTTATCCCTGATGATCCGTGGCAGATGTCGATCTTTGTCAAGAACTGGGCGATTGCGGGCGGGCTGCTGGTCCTTGCTGGCCACGCCGCGACAAAACCTGCAGCTTAGGTGCCGCGTGGCTTGACCCGCAGCGTCGGGTCGGCCTGCGTCGGATCTTCGGGCCAGGGGTGACGCGGATAGCGGGCGCGCATATCCTTGCGCACATCGGCATAGGACCCCGCCCAGAACCCCGGCAAATCGGTCGTGACCTGCACCGGACGCTGCGCGGGCGACAAAAGTGTGACCTGTAAGGGCTGGCCTGCGATCATCGGGTGGCGCGTCGTGCCAAAGACCTCTTGCAGGCGCAGGGCGATCTGGGGGTGCGCGGCACTGTAATCAATCGCGATCTTGCGGCCCAACGGGGTGGTGAAATGCGCAGGGGCGGCCCGGTCGAGCGCCTGCTGGTCGTCCCAGCTTAGCCGTGCCGTCAGGGCGGGCAGCAGGTCGAACGCCTTCCAGTCGGCGGTGCTGCGCACGCCTGTCAGATGCCCCGGCAGCCAGTCCTCCAATGTCTCGAGCAGATGATCCTCGCTGAAATCGGGAAAACCGTCGCCCATCAGCCGCGCCCGCGCCAAAAACAGTGCCGCAGCCTTGCCCGGCATAAGCCCCAGCTGGCGCACCCCGTCCAGCATGGCGTCTGCGATGTCTTCGGCAGGCGCGTCGGACCAGGCCCTGTCGTCCAGCACCAGCGCACCAAAGCGTTCGTGCTGCCGCGCCAACACACGGCCCTCGCGTCGGGACCAAACGCAGACCTGATGCCATGCAATCTGGTCGGGGAACGTATCGCGCAGATCGCTGTCGGACAGGCGCGCGGCCTGACGGATGCGCGCCTCGCGCGGGTCGCCATCAAGGTCGGTCGCCACCAGCAAACGTTCCCCCGCAAGGGGATCACCATCGCGCAATATCGCGCCTTTGCCGCCGGACATCACAAACCGCGGCGCGTCCCCTTTGCGCCGCAGCGCGATTCTGTCGGGATAGGCGAGCGCTGCGAGCACCCCAAGCGTGTCGGGCCCGGTGCCGGTCTGGCCGCGTGCCAGCCGTTTGGCGTCTTGTTTGATGCGGGCAAGGGCGGCGTGGTTGACCTCGGCGGGAACATGTTTGCCCGCGACCGCATCCAGACGCAGCCCCAAATCGACAGAGCCGCCGCGCAAAGGGTCACGTTCCGACAGGATCGCAGCAAGGGTCGGGGCGCTGCGTCCGCCCTTGGCAACCATATGGGCCAGTCGCGGGTGCAACGGCATCTTGGCCAAAACGCGGCCATGGCCGGTGATGCGGCCCGTCGCATCCAGCGCCCCGAGCATATGCAGCACACTTTGCGCCTCGGCCAGACGGCCTTCGTGGGGCGGGGTCACAAATTTCAGATCGCTGGCCTGTGCGCCCCAGACCGCCAGTTCCAACGCAAAGGCACATAGATCGCCCGCCTCGATCTCGGCGGGGGGGTAGGCGGCAAGCGCACCTTCCTCGCCGCGTGTCCAAAGCTTGAACGCGGTCCCTTCGGATACACGCCCCGCACGGCCCGCGCGCTGCGTCGCCTCGGCGCGGGTCACGCGGTCGGTGACCAGCCGCGACATGCCCGAAGACGGATCGAACTGCGCCCGCCGTGCGCGACCGCCGTCCACCACGATTTGCACCCCTTCGATGGTCAGCGAGGTTTCCGCGATAGAGGTCGCCAGCACAATTTTGCGTCCCGTTTTGGCGGGGGCAATCGCAGCGCGCTGCGCTTTGAAATCCATCGCGCCGAAGAGCGGAGCAAGCGTGCAATCCGCGGGCAGCCGTCCGGTCAGCGCGCTCTCAACCCGCCGTATCTCGCCTTCGCCCGGCAAAAAGACCAGCGCCGAGCCGGAGGCAGTGGAGAGCGCATGCACGACCAAGTCGGCAACGGCCTGTTCAAACCGTTGCTTGCCGATGGGGCGGTCCAGCCAATTGGATGTGACCGGAAAACTGCGCCCTTGGGACGTTACAACAGGGGCGGCCATCAGCGCGGCGACGGGGCCAGCATCCAATGTGGCGGACATGGCGACGATCAACAGGTCATCGCGCAGCGCCTCGGCGACCTCCAAACACAGGGCGAGGCCCAGATCAGCATTGAGGGACCTTTCGTGGAATTCGTCAAAGATAACCGCACCGACACCGGGCAGGTCGGGGTCGTCTTGCAACATGCGGGTCAGGATGCCCTCGGTCACGACCTCGATCCGCGTGGCCTTGCTGATGGCGCTGGCACCGCGCACGCGAAAGCCCACGGTTTGCCCCGGTTCTTCGCCCAGTGTCGCTGCCATGCGTTCGGCGGCGGCACGCGCGGCAAGGCGGCGCGGTTCCAGCATCAGGATGCGGCCAGCGGTCAGCCCTGCGTCCAGCATTGCCAGTGGGACGCGGGTGGTCTTGCCCGCACCGGGGGGCGCTTGCAACACAACGCGGCCACTGCTGCGCAGCGCGTCGATCACCTGTGGCATGACGTGGTCTATGGGAAGGGTAAAAGCCATATCCGTGGTTATGGGCGAAAGCCGCGGCGGGGCCAAGGGCCGGCCTGCGGTCTGGACATTTGCGCCTGTGGGATTGAAAACATGGGGCAAGAGGCGCGAGGGGGCAGAACCTATGAACATCGATGATTTGGCCAAGGGCATTGCAGCAGGCGAACGCCGTGCGTTGGCACGGGGGATCACGCTGGTCGAATCCGGGCGTGAGGATCACCGCGCACAGGCAACGGAACTGCTCGCAGCTCTGCCAAAAGGACGCGAGGCGCTGCGGATTGGTCTTTCGGGCACACCGGGGGTTGGGAAATCCACGTTTATCGAAAGCTTTGGGATGATGCTGATCCGCCGCGGGCTTAAGGTGGCTGTGCTGGCGATCGACCCGTCTTCTTCGCGGTCCGGCGGGTCGATACTGGGGGATAAGACGCGCATGGATTTGCTGGCGCGCGAACGTGATGCGTTTATCCGTCCGTCGCCCAGCCAGACCCATTTGGGCGGCGTTGCCCGCCGCACCCGCGAGGCGGTGACCCTGTGCGAGGCGGCTGGCTTTGACGTGGTACTGATCGAAACGGTCGGTGTCGGACAGTCCGAGACCGTGGTGGCCGAAATGTCAGATGTGTTCTTGCTGTTGCTGGCCCCCGCAGGCGGGGACGAACTGCAAGGTGTCAAGCGCGGCATCATGGAGATGGCGGATATCATCGTGATCAACAAAGCCGATGGGGACCTGAAACCCGCCGCGTCGCGCACCTGTGCCGACTATGCCGGCGCCCTGCGCTTGCTGCGCAAACGGCCGCAAGATCCCAAGGGATTTCCCAAGGCGATGATGGTCTCTGCGTTACAGGAAAACGGGCTGGACGAAGCGTGGGCAGAGGTAGCGACGCTGACAGACTGGCGGCGTGCCCAGGGGTTCTGGCAACACGCCCGTGCCACGCAGGCGCGCTATTGGTTTGAGCAGGCGGTAAAACAAGCGTTGTTGGCGCAGTTGGAAAAGCCCAAGGCCAAGGCCGCGCTGACCGAGCTGAGCGACCGTGTGGCGCAGGGGCTGGCCGACCCGACCAAAGCGGCGCAGGATTTCGTCACGCAGCTGGACCGTTAACTGCCGCCGCCCGCCTTGGGGTGGGCGCGGTTATAGACATCCATCAGACGCGCGGTATCGACGGCGGTATAGGCTTGGGTGGTGGACAGCGACGCATGGCCCAATAGCTCTTGGATCGCACGCAAATCGCCGCCCGCATCCAGCAGATGTGTAGCAAAGCTGTGGCGCAGCGCGTGGGGTGTGGCGCTGGCGGGCAGGCCAAGCTGCATCCGTGCGTCCGCCATGACCTGCGATATCGCCCGCGCGGCCAAGGGGCCGCCACGCACCGCGCGAAACAACGGCGCATCGCGTTCGCGACCGTAGGGGCAGACCTGCAAATAGGCGTCCACCGCATCGCGTGCCGCGGGCAGGACAGGCACCACCCGTTCCTTGCCCCCCTTGCCGACGATGCGCAGTACCTTGGGCAGGGGCGCGTCGGCACCCTTGAGGCCAAGCGCCTCGGATATGCGCAGCCCGCAGCCCCACAGCAGGGTCAGCACCGCCACATCCCGCGCGGCCACCCACGCATGGCGCGATTGCATTTCAACGCTGTCGATCATCGCTTGCGCCGCATCAATTGCCAGCGGACGCGGTAGCTTTTTGGGGAATTTCGGTGATCTGGTCGACAGCACGGCGGTGGGCTCGAACCCCTCACGCTCTGCCAGCCAGCGGTAGAACGCCTTGACCGCCGACAGTTTGCGGGCCATCGACCGCGGTCCGACATCGGCGCTGCGCGTCTGCGCCATCCAAGCGCGCATGTCTGTGATGGTGATCTTTGACAGCGCGCCCAGACCTTGGCTGTCGCCTTTGTGCAGGGTCATGAAAGCGAGGAAATCGATCAAATCTCCCCGATAGGCAGTAATCGTATTTTCAGCCGCGCCCTTGAGCGCGCGCTGATGGTCCAGCCAGTTTTGCAGGGCGTCCCGCGCGGCGGGGCTGATCAAAATCGCGTTTGCGCCGCTCAAGACAGCCAGCGGCGCATTGTCCGCTCGAACACACCGGCGAAGAACCCCAGCAGGTCGGTGCCTTGTTGCGGGCTGAACATATGGGGGTCTTCCGACCCGAGGATCAGCAGGCCCGGCAAACGGCCCGCACCAAAGTTCAGCTTGAGGCAGGCTTCGGACCGGATCCAGTCGGCAGATCCGCCGTAGATATGTTCGGGGCTGTGCTGGACACCGCGCAAGGTAACCTGACGCACCGTGCCGCCGCGCCCGTTTGACAGATAGTCGTCGATGAACCCCGGCTCCGCTACGTTGAGAACGTCGCCCAAGCGCTTGATCGCGGGATCGTCGTCATTCTCGGCAGATTCCAAAACCAGTCGCACCGCATCGACCCGCAGGATATCGGCAACCTCGCCCCCAAGATCCTTGAGGAAGGGTTCGAAATCAACGGGGTCAAGCATGCGCAGGATCGCACGGTGAATCTGGTTGGTCCCCGCAAGGTTTTCATAGGCGGCGGCGATGACATTGCGGTGCGTATCCTCAAGCCGGTCCAGACGGGTCTCAAGGCGGTCCATGGCGATGCCGCGCAGATCGACGATGTTGCCCCCCATCGCGCGTTCATTCGCCGCGATCAGGGCCTGCATCACGTCGTTGTCGTCAAGGATGACGTCGGGCTGTGAAATAATCGCTTCCCGAAGGGAATCTTCGATTTTATGGTTACTGCTCATGCGGGTCTCTTTTTTATATTTGGCACTGACATAGCATGCGCGTCAGGCTAAATCTGCTTTTTTCTTTTGGTATATGGGTGGTATTTCGGCGTCAAACCGCCCGTTTGCGATGCAACGGCGGGGCGGAGGCAAGGCAACGTTGGCGCGGCTTTGATCCGGGGCGCATGTGGCACTGTCGCGTGACATGCGGGGTGGGGTGGGCACGCGCAGAAGTGTGGCGCGTACCCCTTTGTCTGGGCTTGATCAGGCGATCAGAGGATGTTCTGACCTGTCTTTGCCCAGTCTGCCATAAAGGTCTCAAGACCCTTGTCTGTCAGCGGGTGCGACGCCAGCTTCTTGATCACTTCTGGTGGGGCGGTCATAACGTCGGCACCGATACGCGCGGCATCCAGCACGTGGTTCACGGTGCGGATCGACGCGGCAAGGATTTCGGTCTCGAAGCCGTAGTTGTCATAGATGGTGCGGATGTCCTGGATCAGGTCCATACCGTCAAGGTTGATATCATCCAGACGCCCGATGAACGGAGAGATGAATGTAGCGCCGGCTTTGGCGGCGATCAACGCTTGGTTTGCCGAGAAGCAGAGCGTGACGTTAACCATCTTACCCTCGTCCGAAAGCACTTTACACGCTTTCAGGCCGTCCCAGGTCAGGGGCAGCTTTACGGCGATGTTTTCAGCGATCTCGGCCAGCTTGCGGCCTTCGGCGATCATGTCGTCCGCTTTGGTGGCGACAACTTCGGCAGAGACGGGGCCGTCGACCAGATCACAGATCTCTTTTGTGACTTCCAGAATGTTGCGGCCGGATTTCAGAATCAGCGACGGGTTTGTTGTGACCCCGTCTACCATGCCCAGATCGTTCAGCTCGGCGATGGCATCGATTTCGGCGGTATCTACGAAGAATTTCATGTTACGTCCTTCAGGTTGGAATAGGCAGCAGGAATGGCTATGTCTGTCGCCTAGGGCTTTAGCGCATCATCCGACAAGCTGGAACCCTAATTCCCGTAACCCCGGCTCGGAGCACTTGGTGAAACCGCCAGAATTTTTTCATGCAAATGAGCTGGTGGCCGTGATGACCACCCAGCCACTGGGCCGTGCGCTGGATTACAAAGCGCCCGAAGGCGGCTGCCATATGGGTGCGTTCGTCGAGGTTCCGTTGGGCCCGCGCAAGGTGATCGGTGTTGTCTGGGGCGCTGGGCAGGGGGATTACGAGCTGTCCAAGATACGGTCTGTGATCCGTGTGCTCGATGCCGCCCCCATGCGCGAAGAATTGCGCAGCTTTTTGACTCGCGCTGCCGCTTATACCCTGACGCCCATGCCCGCGATGTTGCGGTTGGCGACGCGCGCGCCGGGGTTGGGTGATCCGCCGTCGATGCGCAAAATCTACCGGCGTGGAGAGGGGGAGCCCGACCGCATGACCGATGCGCGTCGTCGCGTGCTCGAGACATTGGCGGAATATGGCGACCTTTCGTTCACGCTCAAGGAACTGGCCGAGATGTCGGGGGTGACGGCGTCCGTGATCAAAGGGCTGGTGACCCAAGGCGCGGTGCTTGAACAGGACAGCCCGCGCGATCTGCCGTTCATGCGCATGGACCCCAGCCTGCCCAGCAAAGAGCTGACAGACGATCAGGCCTCGGCCTCGGTGCTGTTGGCGGCGGGAGTGGCGTCGGGGAAGTACGGCACCACGTTGCTGCGCGGTGTCACCGGATCGGGCAAAACCGAAGTCTATCTGGAGGCCGTGGCCGCCGCGCTAAAGTCCGGCAGGCAGGCCTTGGTGCTGCTGCCGGAAATTGCGCTGACCGAACAGTTCTTGCACCGCGTGCAGGCGCGGTTTGGCGCGAAGCCTGCCGAGTGGCATTCGGGGGCGACAACGACAGAGCGTCGCCGGATCTGGAAAATGGTGGGGCAGGGCCAAGCTCAGGTGGTGATTGGCGCGCGATCGGCGCTGTTTTTGCCGTTTCAGAACCTTGGCTTGATCGTTGTCGATGAGGAACATGACACCTCGTACAAGCAAGAAGAGGGCGTGCTGTATAACGCCCGTGACATGGCCGTGCTGCGCGCGTCGATCTGCGGGGCGCAAGTGGTGCTTGCCTCGGCTACGCCTTCGTTGGAAAGCTGGGCCAATGCAGAGGCTGGGAAATATACGCGGGTCGAGCTGACGTCACGCTTTGGTCCGGCGGTGATGCCGACGATGGGCGCGATTGATATGCGCAGCGAAGCTCTGCCGGGCGACAAATGGGTGTCGCCCAGTCTGCGCGCCGAAGTCGACAAGCGGCTTGAGCGTGGCGAGCAGGCAATGCTGTTTATCAACCGTCGCGGCTATGCGCCGGTGACCTTGTGCCGTGCCTGCGGTCATCAAATAGGCTGTGACCATTGCGATGCACGTATGGTCGAACACCGATATCTCAAACGGCTCGTTTGCCACCAATGCGGCGAAAGCAAACCCATGCCCGAGGCCTGCCCGTCGTGCGAAGTTGAAGGCAAGCTGGCCGCAGTTGGTCCGGGGGTGGAGCGGTTGGGCGAAGAGGCCGCAGCGCTTTGGCCAGAGGCGCGGGTCGCGACGCTGAGTTCGGATATGTACGGATCGGCCCGCGCGCTGAAGGCCGAGATCGCGGGGATTGCCGACGGGGCGGCGGATATCATCATCGGCACGCAGTTGGTCGCCAAGGGGCACAACTTTCCCAACCTCACGCTGGTCGGGGTGATCGACGCCGATTTAGGCCTGATGGGGTCGGATCTGCGCGCGGCAGAACGGACCTATCAGCTGATGCGGCAGGTCGCGGGGCGTGCCGGACGGGCAGAGGCCCCGGGCACCGCGCTGCTGCAGACGTTTCAACCTGACCATCCCGTGATCCGCGCTATTCTTGTGGGCGACGAAGAGGGCTTTTGGAAAGCCGAAGCCGGAGAGCGACGTCACGCGGGCGTGCCGCCCTATGGCCGGATGGCGGGGATTATCCTGAGCGGGCCGGATGTCGCCGCGCTGTTCGATGCTGGCAACCAGTTGGCAAGGCAGGACGGGCCGCTGCGTGCCGTCGGGGCGCAGGTCTATGGGCCGGCCCCCGCGCCGATCGCACGGGTGCGCGGGCGCCACCGCGTGCGGCTGCTGGTCAAAGCCGAGAAGACCGCCCCCTTGCAAGAGGCGCTGACAAAATGGGTCGCACAGTTGCGGTTGAAGAACGACGTGCGCATCGCTGTCGATATTGACCCGCAGAGCTTTTACTAGGCGCGGCTCTCTCTTGCCCGATGGGCAAGAATGCCTTCGGCGAGGATTTTTGGCCATTTGGAAGCTGCCGTTGCTACCGGCGTCCGGCCGGACTGGGTGATTTGATCTCGTCAAGGGGTGGGAACAGGGGTAAGGAAATGCCCATGACCCAATATGTGACCCTTGAAGATGCCAAGCATCAGCCGTTCTGGCGACGTCCTGTGGCGCTGCTGTTCCTCATGGCGCTGGCCATGCCGATTGCGTTCAATACGTGGTCGGCGCTGCTGAATAACTTTGTGATCGAGGTCGCGGCGTTTGACGGATCGGACATCGGGTTGCTGCATACAGTGCGCGAGATTCCGGGCTTTCTGGCGGTCGGAGTGATTGCGATCATCCTGTTTGTACGCGAACAGGTTCTGGGGCTGGTGTCGCTGGTGCTGCTGGGGGTCGCGACGGCGCTGACCGCGTGGTTCCCGTCGATGGGCGGTATCCTGACCATCACGATGCTGAGCTCTATCGGGTTTCACTATTACGAAACGGTAAACCAGTCGTTGCAGCTACAATGGCTGAAGATCGAGGATGCGCCGCGGATGATCGGCTGGCTGATGGCGGCGGGATCGGCGGCGACGCTTGTGGCCTATCTGGCGATCATGGGGCTGTGGGAGACGTTGTCGCTGTCTTATAACATCGTCTATCTGATCGGCGGCGGCGTGACGGCGGTGATCGCGCTGGTGGCGCTGGTGGCCTATCCTCAGTTCGAGGCCCCGACACCGCAGATCAAGAAGATGGTGCTGCGCAAACGGTACTGGCTTTATTATGCGCTGCAATTCATGTCGGGCGCGCGGCGGCAGATCTTTGTCGTTTTTGCGGGTTTCATGATGGTCGAACGGTTCGGGTTCGATGTGCACGAGATCACCATGCTGTATCTCATCAACCTGATCGCCAATATGATTTTTGCCCCGCTGATGGGGCGGGCTGTGGGGTTCTTTGGGGAACGCCGCACGCTGAGCTTTGAATATATCGGGCTGATCCTGGTGTTTCTGGCTTATGGTGGTGTCTATTATCTGGGGTGGGGCGTGGTGGTGGCTGCGACGCTTTATGTGCTGGATCACATGTTCTTTGCGCTGGCGCTGGCGCTCAAGACCTATTTCCAGAAGATCGCCGACCCTGCCGATATCGCGCCTACGGCGGCGGTGGCCTTTACCATCAACCATATAGCGGCGGTGTTCCTGCCTGTGGGGCTGGGCCTGTTGTGGCTGGTGTCGCCCGCGGCGGTCTTCTTTCTCGCGGCGGGGATGGCGCTGGTGTCGCTGTTGTTATCGCTGATGATCCCGCGTCATCCCGTACCGGGAAACGAGACGATTTTTTCCAATCCGCTGCCCGCCCCGGCCGAGTAGCATTCATTGACCCTGCCTGATGTCGCGCGGCGATATCGGCGATCCTGACGGAGTTTCCCATGCCAACATTCACAGCTTTGACGACCCTCGAAGGACGCAAGCCCGCCTATGCTTTGGGCGAAGCGATGGAGCGGCTGGTGCCGGAACCTACCGGCGTCGGCGTGTTCGAGATCGAAGACGGATCGGGCCTGTGGGAGGTCGGCGGCTATTTCGAAGAGGCACCGGACGAAACCGCGCTGGCGGTTCTGGCGGCCTCCATGGGGTCGAAGGAATTCGTCGTGTCGGAACTGCCTGAAACCGATTGGGTTGCGCATGTGCGCCGCGAGCTGTCGCCGGTCGAGGCGGGGCGGTTCTTTGTCTATGGCAGCCATGACGCTGACAAGGTGCCCGAAGGGTGTGAGCCGCTGTTGATCGAGGCGGCGATGGCCTTTGGGACGGGGCACCATGGCACGACGTTGGGCTGTCTGCGTGCGTTGGACCGGCTGGCGAACGGCGGCATGGTCGGGCAGAACGTGGCGGATATCGGCTGCGGCACGGCGGTTCTGGCCATGGCGGCGGCGCGCATCTGGCCGAACCCGGTGTTGGCCAGCGATATTGACGAGGTCGCAGTTGACGTGGCCCGCGCTAACGCTGCCGCGAATAATCTGACCGACCGTCTGATCTGCGTCGAGGCGGCTGGGTTTGACCATCCCGAACTGGCATCGCGCGCGCCATTCGATCTGGTATTCGCAAATATCCTCAAGGGGCCGCTGGTCGCGCTTGCCCCCGATATGGCCGAGGCGCTGGCCCCCGAGGGCTATGCGATTCTATCGGGCATTTTAAACGAACAGGCAGACGACGTGGTCGAGGTTTATGCGCAATCCGGCATCAATCTGGTCAATCGAGAGGTGATTGGCGACTGGACCACGTTGACTGTCCAGAAAATGCCATAATCTTTGTCACTTTTCGCCACGAACAAGGTCGAAATGCAGAGAATTTGACACATTCTTGCTTTATTGTGATCCTGCGAGAGGTGGGGGCCTTTAGCAAATAGAGGCTGCCATGGTTGATGCTCGTCAACAATTTGGATCACGCGTAAAGAGTTTAGAAAGTAAGAAAGTCAGGCTCGCTCAGGGCTATTACACCACCATTCGCGCCGACGGGCTGGTGGTCGCGCATCCGGCGCGGCGCGGCCTTCGGGTGCCGACCAAGCTGCTGGTTGGGCTGGTGTTGCTTTTCGTCTGCTTCAAAGGGTTTGTTTTGGCGGCCATCGGCCCCATGACCTATGATGCGCGTCTGACGACATTGGCGCAGGGCACAATTGTCGAACAGGCGGGGGCGTGGGTTCTGCAGGCTGATCCGGTGACGCAAGCGTTGGCGCGTAAGCTGGGCCCGGTCTTTCGCGGATAGGGTCGCTGGGGGACGGTGAGCTGCACCGCCGTATTTCACTGGCGTAAAATAAAGGAAGCCACGCAGATCACTCAGATGTGCGTGGCTTGTGCTTTGGGTTGGCAGCCCCTTGGGCGCAATCAGTCATCGAACCTTAGCGGATAAAGTGGTTCAGTGCGACGCGTTCGATGTCACCACGGACCAGACCGATATCGTCGAGCTCACGGTCGGACAGTGCGGACAGAGCGTTGCGTGTCACGCGGGCATCGTTCCATTTGGTCAGGTTGCCGGCAACATCGCCAAGACGCGCGAAAAAGCGATTTACAGCAGCGGCGGTGCCGTAGGTGGTTGGGGTATTATAGTAAACAGCCATGAGAGCCATCCTTGAATAAAGAAAGCCGGATTATCCGGCGGTGCGCTGTGCAATTAGGCAGAATAAAAACACTTCACAACACCTACCGGCGCATGTGTGTCTTGCGTTTGCTGCATAGCAGCATTTGGCGGTTTCGCGCCTATAGATAAGGGATTTGCGCCGATGCGAAGGTAGGTCGTTTTCGACGATCCGAGCGTCGCTAACCGCCGCAAAACCGCGGCTTCTGGTTCAATTGTGACTTTTGTGTGGCGATGTGCAAAACCCTTGGTGGATGTTCGCGTTTCGTGCTACTGCCTTGGAAAAATAAAATACGTGAGGATAATGGGCATATGATACGGGTAATCGGCATTGATCCGGGGTTGCGCAATATGGGCTGGGGCGTGATCGACGTCGCCGGAAGCCGGATTACGCATGTCGCAAATGGCATTTGCCAGTCCGAAGGGGTTGAGCTTGCCGCGCGCCTGCTGTCGCTGCACGCGCAGTTGACCCGCGTCATGGTGACCTACCGTCCCGGCTCTGCCGCGGTGGAACAGACGTTTGTGAACAAAGACGGCGCGGGGACGCTCAAGCTGGGGCAGGCGCGGGGGATTGCGATGTTGGTGCCCGCACAGGCGGGGCTGGCTGTGGGTGAATATGCGCCGAACACGGTCAAGAAAACAGTCGTTGGGGTTGGTCACGCGGATAAGGGGCAGGTGCTTCATATGGTGCGCATGCAGCTTCCAGGGGCAGAAATCGCGGGACCGGACGCGGCGGACGCATTAGCGATTGCGATCTGTCACGCGCATCATGGTGGGGCCAGTACGCTGGCGCAGGCCGTCGCAAGGGCAAGCGCATGATTGGCAAGATCACAGGACGCATCGACTACCGCGCGCCGGACCATCTGCTGATTGATGTGCGCGGTGTGGGCTATCTGGTGTATTGTTCGGACCGGACGATGGCCGCGTTGCCCGGCGTGGGCGAGGTCGTAGCCCTGTTCACCGATCTTGTGGTCCGCGAAGACCTCATGCAGCTTTTCGGCTTTCAGACCTTGGTGGAAAAAGAATGGCACCGGCTGCTGACCTCTGTTCAAGGGGTGGGGGCGAAAGCGTCCTTGGCTATTCTGGGCGCGCTTGGGCCAGACGGGGTCAGCCGTGCAATTGCGCTTGGCGACTGGAACGCGGTCAAAGTGGCCAAAGGCGTCGGCCCCAAGATCGCGCAGCGTGTGGTGCTTGATCTCAAGGACAAGGCCCCCGGCGTGATGGCAATGACCGGCACTTTGGCAGAGGCGCATGGCGAGGTAGAGGCGGCAGAGGTGATCGAACCGGCGTCACCCAAACGTCGCCCCGTCGCCCCGCCCAACCAGTCCGCCCAGTCAGAGGCGCTGTCGGCGCTTGCCAATCTGGGTTATGGGCCGGGGGATGCAGCAGGGGCGGTGGCGCAAGCCGCCGGAGAGAACCCCGAGGCCGACACCCCGCAGTTGATCCGCGCGGCGTTGAAACTGCTTGCTCCGAGAGAGTAGGATGCGCATAGGCGCGTGACCGTCCTGATGAATTTTGCTTGGATATTTGATGATCGACAGTGACCCAACTTTGCGGCCGGACCCGCTGCCCGGTGATGGTGACCGCGCCCTCCGCCCGCAGATGCTGGATGAATTCGTCGGTCAGGCAGAGGCACGGGCGAACCTCAAGGTGTTCATTCAGTCGGCCAAGCAGCGCGGCGAGGCGATGGACCACACGCTGTTCCACGGCCCACCCGGTCTGGGCAAGACGACGTTGGCGCAGATCATGTCGCGCGAGCTGGGGGTTGGTTTTCGGATGACCTCTGGGCCTGTGCTGGCCAAGGCCGGCGATCTGGCAGCGATCCTGACCAATCTCGAGGCCCGCGATGTGTTGTTTATCGATGAAATTCACCGCCTGAACCCCGCCGTGGAAGAAGTGCTTTATCCCGCGCTTGAGGATTTCGAGCTGGACCTCGTGATCGGCGAAGGGCCCGCTGCGCGGACGGTGCGCATCGAATTGCAGCCCTTTACGCTGGTTGGCGCGACAACGCGCATGGGCCTGCTGACCACGCCGCTGCGCGACCGTTTTGGCATTCCTACGCGTTTGCAGTTCTATACCGAGGACGAGTTGTTCATCATCGTGGACCGCAACGCCCGCAAGCTGGGGGCCCCTGCCGATGAGGGCGGCGCGCGCGAGATTGCCAAACGCGCCCGTGGCACGCCGCGCATCGCGGGCCGGCTGCTGCGCCGCGTTGTGGATTTCGCTGTCGTCGAGGGTGATGGTCGCGTGACCCGCGCACTGGCCGATATGGCGCTGACGCGTCTGGGGGTCGATCAGCTGGGGCTGGACGGCGCGGACCGCCGCTATTTGCGCCTGATCGCGGAAAATTATCAGGGCGGACCGGTCGGGATCGAGACGATGTCGGCAGCGCTGTCTGAATCGCGCGACGCGCTGGAAGAGGTGATCGAGCCTTTTCTGCTACAGCAAGGCCTAATCCAGCGGACCCCGCGGGGCCGGATGCTGGCGCAGAAGGCCTGGACGCATCTGGGGATGGCCCCGCCCAAGCCGCGGGCGGATTTGTTTGGCTGAGGGCGGGGATGCCTTCGGCGAGAATTTAAGACCATTTGGAAGTTGAGATGACACCACAAGAGATCGAAGCGCTGTTTGCCCGAAGCGACGACACCTATGCCTTTGCCCGGTGGGGCCGCCCCTTGGCGCCTGTCGTGTTTGGCGTTGATGATACGACGCTGACCGTGGTCAAAAGCGCGATAGAGGCGACATGCCAGCTGGCGGGGCATAGCATGTCCGAAACCGATCCGGAGCTCGGCAGCAATCTGATGATGTTCTTCTTTAAGGATTGGTCAGAGCTGACAGAGGTCCCCGATCTTGATCGGCTGGTCCCCGACCTTACCCCCTTGGTCCAAAAGCTGGAGGCGGCGGGGGCCAATCAATACCGTCTGTTCCGGTTTGACGAGGCGGGGGCGATCAAGGCCTGTTTCATTTTCCTGCGCATGGATGCCCAGCTAAGCGCGATGCCTGCGCAGGCTCTGGCGCTTGGGCAGATCGTGCAATCGTTTGTGCTGTGGTCTGATGCCGCGTTTCGTGAGGCATCGCCGCTGGCGCTGCACGAAGGGGCAACGATCCTGAAGCCCGAGATCGCAGCGCTGTTGCGCGCAGCCTATGACCCTGTGATGCCCGCTGTGGCACAGGACCCGTCGCACGCATTGCGCCTGTTCGCCCGGATCGGAGCCGCACAGTGACCCACCATCTGTCCATCCGCGTTTACTATGAAGATACCGACATGGCGGGGATCGTCTATTACGCGAACTACCTGCGCTATATCGAACGGGCGCGCAGCGATTGGGTGCGCGAGATAGGCATCGACCAGCTGGCGATGAAGGCCGAAGGTGTGGTCTTTGCTGTGCAACGGGTAGAAGGCGACTATATCCAGCCCGCCGTCTTTGATGACATGCTGGATGTCGTGACGTGGCCCACGTCGATCACGCCCGCACGCATGGTCATGCAGCAAGAGGTCAAACGCGGCGATGTGGTCCTGTTTCGGGCGGTGGTCACGATCGTTTGTATCGCGGCGTCCGGTAAACCCTGTCGATTGCCAGCGAAACTTCGCTCAATCCCTGTCTAGCCGGCGGATAGCCCCCATAATCCTAGCAATAGATATTGCCTTCGGCTAAGCTTGTGCCAAATAGCGCCTTGGAAAACAGGGCCGTTGAGGCAGATGAAGCCCCTAAGGGGCGCAACGAAAAGAGCAGGACCGATGGAAGCAGAAACGCTGGCGGCGGCGAGCGAGATTGATTTCTCGCTCTTGGGCCTATTTCTCCGCGCGACAATTACCGTAAAACTCGTGATGATCATGTTGATCGCTGCGTCCTTCTGGTCGTGGTCGATCATTGTCCAGAAGATGATCCAGTATCGCCATGCCAAAGCCGAAGCCGAACGGTTCGATCAGGCGTTCTGGTCGGGCGAGCCTTTGGATGGGCTTTATGACACAATCGGCTCGAACCCCGATGGGGCCGCCGAAAAGATTTTCGCCGCCGGTATGACGGAATGGCGTCGGTCGCATCGCGAGGATGGCGGGCTGATCCCCGGTGCCACCGCGCGGATCGACCGCAGCATGGATGTGGCCATCGCCAAAGAAGCAGAGCGTCTGCAAAAAGGCTTGCCCGTGTTGGCAACCACAGGGTCCACTGCGCCGTTCGTCGGTCTGTTCGGGACCGTATTCGGGATCATGAACTCCTTTATCGAGATCGCCGCACAACAAAATACCAGCCTTGTGGTCGTTGCCCCCGGTATCGCCGAGGCGTTGCTGGCCACGGGGATTGGCCTTTTGGCAGCTATTCCGGCAGTTATTTTCTACAACAAGCTGAGCGCGGATTCAGACCGCATTCTGGGCGGCTACGAAGCCTTTGCCGATGAATTTGCCACCATCCTTAGCCGCCAGCTGGATAGCTGAGCCATGGCAGGTGGGGTGATGAAAAAGCAAGGCGGGGGTGGCCGTGGCCGTCGTCGCGGTCGGGCGCAGCCGATGGCAGAGATTAACATCACGCCGTTTGTTGACGTGATGCTGGTGCTCTTGATTATCTTTATGGTCGCGGCCCCTTTGTTGACGGTCGGTGTGCCGGTTGAACTGCCCAAGACGGCGGCAACGGCCCTGCCTTCGGAGCAGGAGGAGCCTTTGACGGTGACCGTTCTGGCTGACGGGTCTGTGCAGATTCAGAAGACCGAAACCGGCCGCGATGATCTGGTGTCCAAGCTGCGTGCCATTTCAGCAGAGCGTGCCAGTGACCGTGTGTTTCTGCGGGCTGACGGGGCTGTGCCTTATGCGTCAATCATGGAAATCATGGGCGCGTTGAACGCAGGTGGCTTTAGCAACATTGGTCTGGTCACTGAAACCGGCGGGCCAAAGTTGGACGGCACAGGCGCGTCAGGCGGGTAAGTATGCACAAGGGGCATTACATCTCTGGCGCGGGTCACCTGGGGCTCATTGGCTGGCTGTTGCTAGGTAATATCTTTACCTCGCGCACCGAACCTGTGGAGATGCAGGAAGTGTCGGTCATTTCGGCCGCGCAATATGACGAGATGGTCGCTGCAGCGCAGTCTGCGCAGGCAGAGGCAGCAGCGAAGCCCGAGCCCGAACCTGCACCCGAGCCGGAGCCCACCCCTGAACCCGAGCCCGCACCCGAGCCGAAGCCTGCGCCCGAACCAGAGCCCGTGCCGGAACCCGTCGCGCCGCCGCCCTCTGAAGAGGTGAGCGAGCAGGCACCGGAACTGCCCGAGCCGCCGGCACATGTCGCCGTTCTCGCACCCGAAGAGGCCCCCGTCGCAGTACCGCGCCCCGTAGAACGTGTGGCCCCTGAACCCGTAGAGACGCCGGACCCCGAGGCACGCACCGATGATGTTTTGCGCGAAGCGGCGACACCGGACGCACCGGCAGAGAAAGTCGTGGAAGAGGCACAAGAAGCCACCGCTCCCGAAGAGGCGACGACCCAGATCGTGACAGAAGCCGCGGAAGCACCTAAAGCGTCGCCAAACCAATCGGCCCGCCCACCTGCACGTCGCCCGACCCCACCCGCGCCGCAGGTGGCCGAGAAACCTGTCGAGACGCCGAAGCCCGAGACGCCCAAGCCTGCGACCCCAAAACCGGAAACGCCCAAGCCCGAGGCCCCCAAGCCCAAGCCTGAGCCGACAACGGATAAAGACGCCGTGGCGGCAGCGCTCGCGGAAGCTATGGGTACACCTGATGCGCCGCCCGCGCCGTCGGCCCCGTCCGGTCCGCCCTTGTCTGCGGGTGAGAAAGAATCGCTGCGCGTGGCGGTTTCTTCGTGTTGGAACGTCGGTTCGCTTTCCTCGGAGGCATTGCGCACTACTGTTGTGGTAAGCGTCGCCATGAATCAGGATGGCACGCCACAGACCAATTCGATCAAGCTGACCAGCAGTTCAGGCGGGTCGCAGGGGGCCGCCGATCAGGCATTCGAAGCTGCACGGCGGGCAATTATCCGCTGTGGTGCGCGCGGCTACCAGCTTCCTGTAGAAAAATTCGGTCAATGGCAGAATATTGAGATGACCTTTAATCCTGAAAGGATGCGCATCAAATGATTGTACGAATTCTGAGCATATGTCTCGCGCTTATCGGCGGTGTTGCCTCGGTTGCGCAGGCGCAGGACGGACCTTTGCGGATCGAGATTACTGAAGGTGTCATCGAACCCTTGCCCTTTGCCGTGCCCAGCTTTCAGCCCGAAAGCGGTGACGCAGGGCAGATGGCTGTCGATTTGGCGCGTGTCGTGTCCGAGGATCTTGTTGGCTCCGGTCTATTCCGCGAAGTGCCGGCCAGCGCCTATATCTCGACGGTAAGCGATTTTAACGCGCCGATCCAATACGCCGACTGGAAGGCGATCAACGCGCAAGCGCTGATCACCGGTGCCGTAAGCGTGTCGGGCAATACGCTGAACGTGAAATTCCGTCTGTACGATGTGTTTTCCGGTGCCGAACTGGGATCGGGTCTGCAATTCGCGGGCACAGTCGATGGCTGGCGCCGGATGGCGCATAAGGTGGCGGACGCTGTCTATTCGCGCATCACTGGCGAGGGCGGCTATTTTGACAGCCGCGTCGTCTATGTCTCGGAAACGGGCCCCAAGGATGACCGCGCGAAACGGCTGGCTGTGATGGATTATGATGGGGCCAATGTGCGCTATCTGACCGACAGCTCGTCCATCGTGCTTGCGCCGCGGTTCTCGCCGTCGGGGGATCGTATTTTGTACACCAGCTATGAAAGTGGGTTCCCGCGGATCTATGTGTTGGACATCGGATCGGTACAGCGCCGCGTTCTGGAAAGCGCCGAAGGCACGATGAGCTTTGCGCCGCGGTTCTCTCCGTCCGGGAATACCGTCGTCTATTCGCTGACCCAAGGTGGGAACACGGATATCTTTACGATGGATATCGGCACGGGCCAATCGACCCGTCTGACCAATACGCCCGCGATTGAAACCGCACCCAGCTATTCGCCCGACGGCAGCCGGATTGTGTTCGAAAGCGATCGTTCCGGGTCGCAGCAGCTTTACGTCATGCCCGCGTCAGGCGGCGAGGCGACGCGGATCTCGTTCGGCGAGGGGCGTTATGGCACGCCGGTCTGGTCGCCGCGCGGCGATCTGGTGGCCTTTACCAAGCAGAACAAGGGCCGGTTCCACATCGGTGTGATGCGTCTGGACGGGTCCGAGGAACGTCTGCTGACCGCCTCCTTCCTGGATGAGGGCCCGTCATGGGCGCCAAACGGACGGGTCATCATGTTTGCGCGCGAAACCCAAGGGGCAGGCGGAGCGTCGTCGCTGTATTCGGTCGATATCTCCGGCCGGAACCTCAAGCCTGTGCGCACCCAAGAGGGCGGCTCCGATCCGTCTTGGTCGCCGCTTCAAAAGTAAAAATGAGCCATAGTGCCTTGGTGTTTCCCAATACCAAGGCACTATGGTACCACCGTCACAACAGACACACCAAATGCTATCGTCAAAAAGGCACAGTCCATGAACCGCATTCTTACCGCAACTCTATTGATCGCAGCCCTGGCCGTTTCGGCCTGTACCAACCCTGACCGCTTTGGTGCGGACGGCATGAACAACGGGGCCGCGAACGGCGCGGGCCTCAACGGGGGTATCGTTCCTGGCAGCGTGAACGACCCGGCGTCCACCGCCTATTTCCAACAAGCCATCGGTGACCGCGTCTTGTTCTTGATCGACCAATCTACCCTGACCCCCGAAGGACAGGCGACGCTGGACGGTCAGGCCGCGTGGTTGAACACCAATACCGACTACCAGGCCGTGATCGAAGGTCACGCGGACGAGCAGGGCACACGGGAATACAACCTTGCGCTTGGCGCTCGCCGTGCCAATGCCGCACGCGAATATTTGCTCTCTCGCGGGATCGCATCCAGCCGTCTGCGCGTTGTAAGCTATGGTAAGGAACGCCCGATCGAGATTTGTTCGAACGAGGCCTGCTATGCCAAGAACCGTCGGGCCGTGACCGTACTTGCGGGCGGTCTGACCAGCTAAGTTGTCTACGATAGGTTAGGAATTTAATATGCGGTTTGCTTTGATTGTCGCGCTTGGACTGGCCTTTGGGCCGGTGACGGCGCAAGCGCAGGACGCGCAGACTTTGGCGGATGTGCGTCAGGAACTGACAGTGCTGAACGTCGAGGTGCAAAAACTGCGCCGGGAACTCTCTACTAGTGGCAGCGCAAGCGTTGCGGTTACTGGTGGATCGGTGCTTGAGCGTGTCAACGCAATGGAAAGCGAACTGCAACGCCTGACCTCAAAAACAGAAGAGCTGGAAAACCAGATCAACCGGGTGGTCACAGATGGGACCAACCGGATCGGTGATCTGGAATTCCGGCTCGTCGAACTAGAAGGCGGTGACGTCGGGAACCTTGGTCAGACCTCTACCCTTGGCGGGGGCGAGATGCCTGCGACCATGGCACCGGCCACGCCAGTACCGGCACCGGTTGATCCTTTGACCTCCAACTCTACCACAACCAACACCGCGGAACTTGCTGTCGGGGAAAAAACAGACTTTGAGCGGGCGAAGGCGGCGCTCGCTGACGGTGACTTTCGCACCGCCGCGGACCAGTTTGCGACCTTTAATCAGACCTACCCAGGCGGGCCGCTAGGCCCCGAGGCCGATCTGCGGCGCGGCGATGCCTTGGACGGATTAGGCGACACGCGCGAAGCTGCTCGGGCCTATCTTGCGAGCTTTAGCACCGATCCCAACGGCCCCGTCGCGGCAGAGGCGCTGTACCAGCTTGGCAGTTCCCTTGGGGCACTGGGCCAAACCCAAGAAGCCTGCGTCACACTTGGCGAAGTCGCGTCCCGTTTCCCAACGAGCCCCTTCGTCGCCCAAGCCCAATCCGAACGCAGCGTGCTTGCCTGCCAGTGATCTTATGACTGTCGGGTTGGCGGAAAAGATCGCCGCCAGCTTTGACCTCGCGCCGCCCGCCGCCCTTGGTGTGGCGGTGTCGGGGGGCGGCGATTCAATCGCGCTTTTGCATCTGTTGAATGATTATGCCGCCCCGCGGGGCATTCCCCTTTTTGCGGCCACCGTCGATCACCGTCTGCGCCCCGAAGCCGCCGCAGAGGCCGCGATGGTTGCCGATCAATGCCACGCGCTTGGCGTTTTCCATGAAACACTGCGGTGGTCAGATTGGGACGGCAGCGGAAACCTCCAGAACGAAGCCCGCAAAGCTCGGTACCAGCTGCTTGCTGATTGGGCGCGTGGGCATGGTATCGGGGCCGTTTGCATTGGCCACACCGCTGACGATCAGGCCGAAACATTCGTGATGCGTTTGGGGCGACGTGCAGGGGTCGACGGATTGTCGGGTATGCCTGCCGTCTTTGACCGCCACGGAATGCGGTGGCACAGGCCCTTGTTGGACGCACGTCGGGATGATCTGCGTCAGCTTCTCAGGCTGCGCGGGATCGCGTGGGCCGAAGATCCGAGCAATGAGGACGACAGTTACGCGCGGGTCCGCATCCGCAAGGCGCTTGTCGTATTAACCGATTTGGGCGTTGATTCTGTGGCACTTGCAGATGTCTCGCGTAACCTTGCGGATGCCCGTAGGGCGCTTGATGTGCAGATGTGCGCCGCTGCACGTGCCCTTGCCACAATAGAGTGCGGCGCGGTGGCAATCGACTGGCAGGGTTTGCGCGACCTCCCGACAGAGACCCGCCGCCGTCTGGTCACGCACGCCATCGCTTGGGTCAACGGGGCACCCTACGCCCCCCGCAGCAGCGCGTTGGCCGAAGTGATGGCAGCGCTTGAGGCGGCAGGGGCGGCGACGGTACAGGGCTGCGAATTGCGCCTGAAAGATGATAAACTGTGGATTTTCAGGGAGTTGCAGGCTGTACGGGCCCTCAGTTGCCCCGCTGATGCGCTTTGGGATGGGCGTTGGCGCATGAAGCCTTGCACGGGCATGTCATCCCCTTCGGACCAGCCCATCATCCGGCCCTTGGGCGCAGATGCGTTGCGCAGCTTTGCGGATTGGCGCGATCTGGCGGTGCCGCGGGGGGTGCTATTGTCCTCTCCGGCGGTGTGGCAGGGCGCGGAACTGGTCGCTGCCCCCCTTGTCGGTCGGTCGCAAAACTGGCAAGCAGTGCTCGAACGCGGTGAAGATGCCTTTTTCGCCGCACATATGACGCATTGAACATGTGCCGATCGTGTCTATCTTACACACATCGGGCATTGTGTTTGGTGCCGTCCCCCGGATTTAGGAGACTTTCCTTTGGGTAATATGCGCAATCTCGCCTTTTGGGTTGTATTGATGCTTTTGGTTTTGGCGCTGTTCAATCTGTTCAGCGGTTCGACTGGCGGGATGCAAAGCCGCGAAATCAGCTATTCCGAATTTGTGACCGCTGTAGAAGCAGGCGACGTGCGCAACGTCACGCTGGACGGCGAACAGGTTCGTTTCCGCCGTGCCGATGGCAGTGACTATGTCACGATCCGGCCCGAAGACGCCGAAGTCACCAGCCTGCTGATGTCCAAGGACATTCCGGTGCGCGCCGAGCCCCAGCAACAGTCCGGTTTCCAGACATTCCTGATGTCGCTGCTGCCGATCCTTCTGCTGATTGGTGTATGGATCTATTTCATGAACCGCATGCAGGGCGGCGGCAAAGGTGGGGCGATGGGCTTTGGTAAGTCCAAGGCCAAGATGCTGACCGAAAAGCATGGCCGCGTGACCTTTGACGACGTGGCGGGCATCGACGAAGCAAAAGAAGAGCTGGAAGAGATCGTTGAATTCCTGCGCAACCCGCAAAAATTCAGCCGTTTGGGCGGCAAGATCCCCAAAGGTGCCTTGCTTGAGGGCCCTCCCGGTACCGGTAAAACACTGCTGGCACGCGCGATTGCGGGTGAGGCGGGTGTGCCGTTCTTCACCATCTCTGGTTCTGACTTTGTTGAGATGTTCGTCGGTGTGGGTGCCTCCCGTGTGCGCGACATGTTCGAACAGGCCAAGAAAAACGCACCGTGTATCGTATTCATCGACGAAATCGATGCCGTGGGCCGGTCCCGTGGTGCGGGCTATGGCGGTGGCAACGACGAGCGCGAACAGACATTGAACCAGCTGCTGGTTGAAATGGACGGCTTTGAGGCGAACGAAGGCGTGATCATCATCGCCGCGACCAACCGCAAAGACGTGCTGGACCCTGCCTTGCTGCGTCCGGGCCGCTTTGACCGTCAGATCACCGTGGGCAACCCCGACATCAAAGGCCGCGAAAAGATCCTTGGGGTGCACGCTCGTAAAACCCCGCTTGGCCCCGATGTGGATCTGCGCATTATCGCACGCGGCACGCCCGGCTTCTCTGGTGCGGATCTGGCGAACCTCGTGAACGAGGCCGCCCTGACCGCCGCCCGCGTGGGCCGTCGCTTTGTCGCGATGATGGATTTCGAATCAGCCAAGGACAAGATCATGATGGGGGCGGAACGCCGCTCTATGGTCCTGACGCAGGACCAGAAGGAAAAGACCGCCTACCACGAAGCCGGTCACGCCATCGTCGGGATCAAGCTGCCGAAATGTGATCCGGTCTATAAGGCCACGATCATTCCGCGTGGCGGTGCCTTGGGTATGGTGATGAGCCTGCCCGAAATGGACAAGCTGCAGATGTTCAAGGACGAAGCCGAGCAAAAAATCTCTATGACTATGGCGGGCAAAGCGGCTGAAATCTTCAAGTACGGCGCTGAGACTGTCTCCTCCGGCCCGATGGGCGATATCATGCAGGCCAGCCAACTGGCTCGCGGCATGGTGATGCGCATGGGTATGTCGGACAAGGTCGGGAACATCGACTATTCCGAAGCAGCAGCCGGTTATCAGGCCAATGGCGGCGCAGGCGGGTTCAGCGTTTCTGCGGCCACCAAGGAACTGATCGAATCCGAAGTGAAGCGGATCATCGACGAAGGTTACGACCGTGCCTTTAAAATGATCACTGACCACGAGGAAGAATTCGAACGTCTGGCCCAAGGCTTGCTGGAATACGAAACCCTTACCGGCGAAGAAATTAAACGCGTGATGAGTGGCAAACCGCCGCAAGACCCCGATGGTGAGGATACCAGTGGTTTGGATAAACCAAGCCTGACCGCGATCCCAAAGGCAAAGGGCAAAAAGACGCCTCCGCCAAGCGGGATGGAGCCTGAGCCAAGCGTCTGACGCTTTCGCGCTAAGTTAGTTTGAACGAAACGAAAGGCCCTGCACCCGCGGGGCCTTTTCTTTTGGTGCGGCTTTGCGCAGATTGCCGACAACGCATCACAAAGGACGTGCGCAATGCCCACGATGAAAGAAACGAAATTTACGGCTACAATTACGTGGCTTGGCGTGGTGCCGAAACTCGCCAAGGGTCGCCGCGCAGAACCCGTCGACGCGGCCTTTGCCAGCTATGCCGGTTTCGAAGATGACGTACACGCAGGGCTGACCCGTGCGTCCTGTGTGCGGGTGACCAACCTCTACCCCAAAGGCACCGACATCCGGAATGTGCGCCAGCTGTCGATCCTGTCGGCCGAAGAGATGGCCCTGATCGCGGCAGATATGGGGTTGGACACGCTGGACCCCGTGCACCTTGGCACGTCTATGGTGATCAAAGGCATCCCCGATTTCACCCATGTGCCGCCCAATGCGCGGTTGCAAGCGACCTCTGGTGCGACGATCACGATTGACACGGAAAACCGCCCCTGCGTGCTGCCCGGTCGCGAGATCGAAAAAGACAGCCCCGGCCACGGCCCCAAGTTCAAGTCCGGCGCTGCCCACCGACGGGGCGTGACCGCCTGGATCGAGCGCGAGGGGCTGCTGAGGGTCGGGGATACGCTGCGCCTGTTCATCCCCGATCAACCCGCCTGGCAGCACGGCTAAGCCCGTTTGCGGCGTATCATCGCGCCTTCAACGGGCAAAACCGCGGCACGCCCGCCCGTCTCGCCGCATCAAGAGCCGGATATGTCGGAATTGCGCCCTCTGCCCATGGCCCCGCAGGCATATTGAGGAAATAACAAACACAGAATGCCGACGGCGCATCAGGGAGCACATATGACATTTAAATCCGACATCCAAATCGCACGCGAAGCCAGCAAACGCCCCATCCAAGAGATCGGGCAAAAACTGGGGATCAGCAGCGATGATCTGCTGCCCTACGGCCACGACAAGGCAAAGGTATCGCAGAAGTTCATCAACTCTGTGCAGGACCGGCCCGATGGCAAGCTGATCTTGGTTACGGCGATCAACCCCACCCCCGCGGGTGAGGGCAAGACGACCACGACCGTCGGATTGGGTGACGGGCTGAACCGCATCGGCAAGAACGCTGCCGTTTGCATCCGCGAGGCGTCGCTTGGGCCGAACTTTGGCATGAAGGGCGGCGCCGCAGGGGGTGGGTATGCGCAAATCGTTCCGATGGAAGAGATGAACCTGCATTTCACGGGCGACTTCCACGCGATCACCTCGGCGCACAACCTGCTGAGCGCGATGATCGACAACCACATCTATTGGGGCAACGCGCTTGAAATCGATCTGCGCCGCGTCGTCTGGCGTCGTGTCGTCGACATGAACGACCGCGCCCTACGGCAGATCACGGCATCACTGGGCGGTGTCTCTAACGGGTTCCCGCGCGAAACGGGGTTCGACATTACAGTCGCATCCGAGGTCATGGCGATCCTTTGTCTGGCCAAAGACCTGAGCGATCTCCAACAGCGTCTTGGCGATATGATCGTAGCCTACACCCGCGACCGCAAACCCATCTATGCGCGCGATATCAAGGCAGACGGCGCGATGACCGTGCTGCTGAAAGACGCGATGCAGCCGAACCTTGTGCAGACGCTGGAAAACAATCCTGCCTTCGTACACGGCGGGCCCTTTGCGAATATCGCCCACGGCTGCAACTCTGTCATCGCGACGACCACCGCGCTGAAACTGGCAGATTACGTGGTGACCGAAGCCGGATTTGGGGCCGATCTGGGGGCTGAAAAATTCCTGAACATCAAATGCCGCAAAGCGGGGCTTGCGCCGTCTTGCGTTGTGGTCGTGGCCACCGTGCGGGCGATGAAGATGAACGGGGGCGTTGCCAAGGCCGATCTGGGCGCTGAAAACGTCGACGCGGTGCAGGCCGGCTGCCCCAACCTTGGCCGCCATATCGAGAACCTGAAATCCTTTGGCGTGCCCGTCGTTGTCGCGATCAACCATTTCGTCACAGATACGGATGCTGAAGTGCAGGCGGTCAAGGACTACGTCGCTTCGCAGGGCTCCGAGGCCGTGCTGTCACGCCATTGGGAATTGGGCAGCGCAGGGTCCGCTGATCTGGCGCAAAAGGTCGTCGAGACGATCGAGAAGGGTCAATCCAATTTCACCACGCTGTATCCCGACGCGATGCCGCTGGCCGAAAAGATCAACACGATCGCCACAAAGATCTACCGCGCCGACGCGGCGGTCATGGACCAGAAAATCCTCAATCAGCTGAAGGACTGGGAAGAGCAGGGCTATGGCGATCTGCCGGTCTGTATGGCCAAGACGCAATACAGTTTCACCACCGATCCCGAAGCCCGCGGCGCGCCGACCGGCTTTACCATCCCCGTGCGCGAAGTCCGTCTGTCCGCGGGTGCCGGCTTTGTCGTCGCCATCTGCGGCGAGATCATGACCATGCCGGGCCTGCCACGGGTGCCTTCTGCCGAAAATATTCGTCTCAATGACATCGGCGATGTTGAAGGTCTGTTCTAAGCGCGTATGAACAGGGCGCGGAGGATCGCTCCTTCGCGCCGTCATCTGCTGTGGCAGGTGATACCAGCGCCACTACAGACAAAGGACGGTCCCTATGACAGCGACGATCATTGATGGCAAAGCATTTGCAGCACAGATGCGGGGGCAGGTCGCCCAGCATGTGACGCGGCTGAAAGACGATCACGGGATCACGCCGGGGCTGGCTGTGGTGTTGGTCGGTGCCGATCCCGCGTCCGAGGTCTATGTCAAATCCAAGGGCAAGATGACCAAGGAAGTGGGCATGAAGTCGGTCGAACACCGGCTTGAGGACACAACATCAGAGGCGGAACTGCTTTCCCTGATCGACGCCCTGAACAACGATGACACGACTCACGGCATCCTCGTGCAGCTGCCCTTGCCCGATCACCTGAACGAAGACCTCGTGATCAGCGCGATTGATCCGGCCAAAGATGTAGACGGATTTCATATTTCGAACGTAGGGCTTTTGGGCACAGGACAGAAGTCCATGGTGCCCTGCACGCCGCTTGGCTGCCTGATGATGCTGCGCGACCACCACGGCAGCCTGTCGGGGATGGATGCGGTCGTGATCGGGCGCAGCAATATCGTCGGTAAGCCGATGGCACAGCTTCTGCTGAACGACAGCTGCACCGTCACCATTGCCCATTCACGGACCAAGGACCTCGCCGCCGTCGTGCGCCGCGCTGACATCGTGATTGCGGCCGTGGGCCGACCCGAGATGGTGCCCGGCGACTGGATCAAACCGGGCGCGACCGTCATCGACGTAGGCATCAACCGCCTGGACGCGCCAGAGCGGGGCGAAGGCAAGACCCGTCTGGTGGGTGATGTTGACTTTGATAGCTGCGTCGAGATGGCCGGTGCCATTACGCCCGTGCCAGGGGGCGTAGGGCCGATGACCATCGCCTGCCTGCTGGCCAATACGGTCACGGCCTGCTGCCGCGCCCATGATCTGCCTGAACCCGAAGGGCTGACGGCCTAGTCCACAGCCGCTGGAACCGGCACCACCGTGCCTTGCAACAAGGCGATCAGCACCTGCTGGTCGCCGCTTTGAGCAAACACTTCTGCCGTGACCACACACAGCCGCCTGCCCGGTTTGACCACCTTGCCAATCGCGATCAGCCTATCTCCGCGTGCGGGGGCCAGCAGGTTGATCTTGATCTCGGCGGTGACGACCTCGGTATCCAAGGGCAGTGTCGTCAGCGCGGCATAGCCCGCAGCGCTGTCCCCGATAGAGAACGTCAGACCCGCATGCCCGAACCCTTGCTGCTGCAGCGTGCCGGGCAGGATCGGGGCTTCGATCCGGATCAGCCCCTTGGACACATCGCTCAATTCTGCGCCGAGGGTCTGCATCATGGTCTGTGCGCCAAAGCTGTCGCGGATGCGGGCGATTTCTTGCGGAGTCATGGGGCCTCTTTCAACGTCGATATCCGGCCCCGTGACTGCGACTAGCGTGGCATGGGGATCGCGGTGGGCTGCGGTCCGGTGAGTATGGCGCAGGCCCGTGGCCCCATCAATGCCTGTAGCACCGAGGCGTCGCTGAACAGCCCGCCGGTATAGGTACCAAACGCCGGCATGATCAGCCGCTGGTCGTCATATAGAAAAGCCGCGCGGGATACCGCACGCCCGCGTAGTCGCAGCCGTGCCTTGGGGTGGTAATGCCCCGATACCTCTGCCTGCGTATCCGGTTGCGCAATATGGCGAAACCGCAAGGGGCCGATTGCGACCTCGGCCAGATGTTCCCCGCCCAATGCAACAGGTCCGGGATCATGGTTGCCCTCGATCCACAACCACTGCCGCCCTGCTTGAAGCTGGGTCAACGTCAGCCGCGCTGCTTCGGGCAATGCATGGGCCGCCTGCAGATCGTCGAAACTGTCGCCCAAACACATCACGACGCGCACCGGTAAACGATCAAGCTCTGCTGCAAGGCGGATCAGCGTATCGGTTGTCTCGTATGGGGGCAGCGCAGATCCGCCGCGCCGCGCGACCCGTTCTGCCTTGCCCAGATGCAAATCAGAGACACAGAGCAATCCATGCTCGGCCCACCAGAGTGCGCCAGACCCAAGCGCGGTGAGCCGCGCGCCGCAAAAGTCAAAGGCATACCCGGTGTTCATGTTGCGTTCATCACCAAGTTTACCCGCAGGCGCAAGGGGCGCGGGTCGAAGTTTTGGTGTGACGCAGGGGCGCAGGAGTATTTGTAAAATGGTGAAGCGGAAGACGCCCCCGACACGCACAGAGGCAGCGGGTGGGGGCATCTTCACCCTTTTGAAAATACTCATATGCCGGACGGTCGCGCGGTTTAGCGTCGCTTGAGGGGGATATTGTCAGGCGCAGGGGTGATCTGCGCGAGGCCCGAGGCCTCCATCAACCGGGCGGATTCCTCGGCTAGAAGGCGTTCTTCAGCTTGCCCTTTGACCGGCACACGTCCCATTTCCAGAAACAGTGGCGCTGACAGCGGGCTGACACGGTCGAGGCTGCGGTGATCGATACGGCCCTTGATCCGGTGCAGCATCTCTTCGATGCGGCCAAAGTCCACCAGTCCGCGTAGCGCCTCTTCGCGGGTGATGTCGAGCAGCAGGTGATCCGGTTCGTATTTCAGCAGTGTATCGTAGAGAATATCCGAGCTGAAGGTCGCCTGACGGCCTGATTTGCGGGCCTGTGGGGTGTTTCGTTCAATCAACCCAGCGATCGTGGCGGCAGCGCGAAAGGTGCGTTTCATCACAGCGTTGCCCGCCAGCCAAAGGTCAAGCCCGTCGTGTAGTGCCGTGGCATCAACAAGCGGGGCCGGATCATTAACCGGATCAAGCCCCCAGATCAGCGTGGCATAGTCAGTGGCGACAAAACCCAGAGGGTTAAGGCCAAGCTCTTCCATCCGTTTGGTCAGCAGCAAGCCAAGAGTTTGTTGCGCGTTGCGACCGGCAAAGCCGTAGAACACCGTTTGGGCGCGGCCATCGTGGGGGAAGCTTTCGATCAGCAAGCGCCCCGGTTGCGGCAGCTGGCTGACTTCGCGCTGCAGCGCAAGCCATTCGGCAGTATGACGCGGCAGGTCGGGCCAGCTGTCTTGGGCGAACATGCGTTGCACGCGGGCCGAAAGCTGGGTGGAGGTGGCGAATTTCGTGCCCATGAACGTGGCAACGCGTGGTTTCTTGGCGGCTGAGCGGCTGACCTCGACGGTCATTTCGCGCAGGCCTTCGTATTTGACGATCTGCCCGCCAATCAGAAATGTGTCGCCTGCGCTCAGCGATGCAGCAAAGCCCTCTTCGATCTCGCCCAGTGGTTTGCCGCCGCGATTGCGTTTCATCCGGACCTTTAGCGTATCGGTATCTTGGATGGTGCCGATGTTCATGCGGATGCGCTGGCTGCTGCGGGGGTCGCGCAGGTGCCATTTACCGTCCGTACACAGCAGCCGTTGCCACCTGTCATAGGCCCGCAGCGCATAGCCACCCGTGGCGCAGAAATCGAGGCAGGCGTCGAACTCTGCGCGGGTAAGGCCCGCGTAGGCGCCGGCCGACGTCACCTCGGCATATAGCGCATCGGCGTCGAAGGGACCGGCGCATGCGGTGATCAGGATATGCTGGCACAATACGTCTCGTGGGCCGGGGCCGCGCGGGTCGCCGTCAAGCTCTCCGGCCAATACGGCGTCTAGCGCGGCAACGCATTCAACGACTTCGAACCGGTTCGCGGGCACCAGCAGCGCCTTGGACGGGGCGTTGTAGCGGTGGTTGGCGCGCCCGATGCGTTGCACGAGACGTTTTACATTCTTCGGGGCACCGATCTGGATCACAAGATCGACGTCGCCCCAGTCGATCCCAAGATCGAGGCTGCCGGTGCAGACAATGGCCCGCAGGTCGCCGCGCACCATCGCGGCTTCGACCCGTTCGCGTTGCTGACGGTCAAGAGAGCCGTGGTGGATACCGATGGGCAGGCTGTCTTCGTTGGCAAGCCAGAGGTTGTGAAAGAAAATCTCGGCTTGGGCGCGGGTGTTGTGGAAGATCAGGGTGGTTTTATGCTGGCGTACCTGTTCGAGCACCGCAGGGATCGCATAGGCGGCGCCGTTGCCGGACCACGGCGGGGCCGCGTCTGTGTGCAGCATCTGGATATCGGGCGCCGGTCCGGGGTCGGCCAGCAGGATCGGGCAAGGATCGGGGTGGCGTGCCATAAAGTGGGCGATGGCTGCGGGGTCTTCGACCGTGGCCGACAGGCCCACCCGTTTCAGGCCCGGACATAAGCGTTGCAGTCGCGCCAGTGCCAGCATCAGCTGATCGCCGCGTTTGCTGTCGGCGAGCGCGTGGATCTCGTCGATCACCACGCGTTTGAGCCCTTTGAACATGCGTGGCGCGTCCTCGTAGGAGGTCAGCAGCCCGAGGCTTTCGGGGGTGGTCAGCAAGATGTGAGGCGGGTCCGCGCGTTGCCGCCGTTTGCGGGTCTGCGAGGTGTCGCCGGTGCGGTCCTCGATCCGGATGGGGAGGCTCATCTCGGTCACAGGGGTGGTGAGATTGCGTTTGATATCCGCCGCCAGTGCCTTGAGCGGTGAGATATAAAGCGTGTGCATCCCGTCATGGTCGCCCTCCGCCAAATCAACCAACGTGGGCAGAAAGCCTGACAGCGTCTTGCCACCGCCCGTGGGGGCGATCAGCAGCAGCGCGGGGGCATCGGCGCGGTCCAGCATATCCTGCTGGTGCGGGTGAATAGTCCAGCCTTTGGTGGCGAACCAGTCAGTGAATTTGGGGGGCAGGGTTTGCATGGGGTGCAAGATAGGGTGTTTGCAGACGGGGGCCAGCCCCCGCACCCCCGGAGTTTACCAAGCAAAATGAAGGGCGGGACACGCCCGAGTGCCAGCGGCGGCCTATCTGACGATGGTTTCATCCGCGACGAACATATTGGCCCATGCGCGGTCAACCAGATCGGGGCGCATCTGGTGGGGAATGCCTTCGAAGTCGCAGATCGCGATCATCTGGTCGATCAGGAAAATCGGTTGGTAGTTGGCAAAGGTGTTGTCGATGGTGGGGTATTTGGTTTTTAGCAGGTGGATCAGCGACGCCTCGTCGAGCTTGATGTTCCGCTTTTTGGCGACCATGGCAAAAATCTTGAGAAAGATTTCCTGATTGGGGCCATCAATCTTGATCTTGAAAAAGATCCGGCGCAGGGCGGCTTGGTCAAAGATTTCATTGGGGTGAAAGTTGGTCGAAAACACCACCAGCGTGTCGAAGGGCACTTCGAATTTCTCGCCTGATTGCAGGGCCAGGATGTCTTTGTTTTCTTCCAGTGGCACGATCCAGCGGTTGACCAATGCCTGCGGTGGTTCGGACTGGCGGCCAAGGTCGTCGACGATAAAGATGCCGCCCGTGGATTTCAGCTGCAGCGGTGCCTGATAGGTGCGTGCGGTGGGATTATAGACAAGATCGAGCATATCAAGCGTCAGCTCGCCCCCGGTGATCACGGTGGGGCGTTCGCATCTGACATAGCGGGAGTCAAAGCGGGTAACGCGGCGCAACGATGTCGGGTCTTGTTCTTCCTCGATCGCAGCGGAGTGGACGATAGGGTCGTAGACGGTGATCACCTGTCCGGCATATTCGATGGCCCGCGGGACGTAGATCTTGTCGCCAAGCGCATCGCGGATTCCGTTTGAAATACTGGACTTGCCGTTGCCGGGGGGGCCGTACATCAAGATGGATCGGCCTGCCGTAACAGCCGGGCCCAGATTGCCAATCAATTCCGGAGGAAGCACCAGATGGCCCATCGCGGCTTCGAGGCGGGCGCGGGTGATCTGCATGTTGCGCACCGACTGGCGTTTGACCTGTTCACGGTAAACATCAAGCGGCACTGGCATCGGACCAAAATATTCCGATTGCGCCAATGCATCCAGCGCGCGGTTCTTCCCCAGATCGGTCAGCTGGTAGCCCATTTCGGTGCCGTTATTCGCGTTGAGCGTGCCCGTCGCTTCGAGAAGGCGTTGTTCGCGCGCCAGGTCCACCAATTCCTGCGTGACCTGCAAGGGCAGGCATATGGCTTTGGCAAGCTCGCTGACCATGGTGACATTCTTGCGGAACATCGTCTTGATCATGATGTCGCGCATCATCACCACGGGCAGCTTCATCTCTAGGATGGTGCGTGGCGGAGGAGGGGCCATGACGGCGCTCTTTTGCATATTCACGAAGGGCTACTTTCATGGAGGTACAGGCTTGCCCCACGTCTTAGCGGCCGAATATGGCAAATTCAGGCCCCGAAGTAGGCACCGAGCATTAAATATGCGCCAAGCACAGTGCCAAGCGCGAGACCCATGGGGAATTTTTTGGCTTCATGCCAGCTGACCCACTGCGGCGCGAGCTTGCGCAGGGGGGAGTATTTGGCAGCGCGATGAATGATATAGGCCGCGATCAGCGTGGTCATGAAAAGCGCCATCAGAAACTGAAGATCCCCGAGCGCGAAGAACGGGGTGGCCGCAGCAATGAATTTCGCATCGCCTGCACCCATCAGCCCACCTGCGTTCATAAAGATTCCCACCACGAGCGCCATGGCCATCGCCAGCAGGTGCCAAAGATAGCTGTCAAACGGTAGGACGATGGGGCCGATGATGACAAACACGCCGGCCAGCGCGATCACCGTGACGTTGGTGATCCGCATAAAGGCGAGATCGGTATAGATCGTATAGGCGCAAAGCGGCAGCGCGAAGGGTAAAAACCAAAGCGCGGCATAGCTGGTGATCTCCACCGGGGCTAGGCTGCGTTTTCGAGTGCGCGCAGGGACCGGACAGCGGCTTCGAAGTGTTGCGGGTGGGTGCTGATGGCGTCGCGCAGCAAGCCTTTGCCCGTTTCAACATCGCCCTTTTTGATCGCGGACAAAGCAAGCGTATGCAGCAACTGCGCACGTTCGGTCTGGTCCATCTCTATCGGCGGCAGGCTGTACTCGCGCTGCGCGCCACGGGCGAGGATCAGGTTGTTCTTGGCGGTAAAAAGGGTCGGATCCTGTTTGACGGCTTCACCGAACAGACGTTCTGCCGCCTGATAATCACCGCGGGTGAGCTTGGAATAGCCCCAGTTGTTCATGACCGAACCGGGTTTAGTGGTCAGTCCGATGGCGATTTCGTAAAAGCTGTCGGCCTTGTCCCATTCCTGCTTGCTGTCGGCGACGATCGCCTCGAGCCGGTAGCGATTATAGGTTTCATGGGTTGGCGGGACAGAATCCAGTGTCTTTTCGGCCTTGGCCCAATCGCCTGCACGGATCAGCGCATCGGCGTAATCGATCTTGTCATCGGCGGTGGCATCTTTTGAGCCCGCGACCTTGCCCCAAACAACAGCTGCTTCTTGGTTGCGCTTGGCGCGGATCAACGATTTGCCAAGGCTGCGCTGGATGTCGATGCGATCGGGCTTTTCCTGTGCGGTGCGGGTGAAATAGCTCACGGCCTCGTTCGGGTCCGCGACAGTCAACATCACATCATTCAGGTTGCTTTCATCCACGACGTTTACGTCTTGGAACGCGCGAGTCACTGTGTCCTCGCCGGATTTTTTGCCGCAGCCTGCTAGTGCGACGACGCCTGCAATGCAGACGGCCGATAGGATAGGGTGGCGCATTTTTGCGTCCTTTTACTGCTCTGCCTCGTCATGATGCTGGCCGAACCAGATAGTCCCCCGAGCCGCGCCGCACCAATTTATAACTGTCTTCTTGCTCTGGGATCGTAACAGAGTTTTCCGATTTTGCGAGTGCTAAGCGTAAATTGTCACGGATTGCGTCACTTTCGCCATTATCGAGAGCATATGCCTTACGGAAGGTCAGTTGGGCTTCGGCGAGTTTGCCGCTTTCCATCAGCACAACGCCAAGATTATTCCAGACCTCGGGGTGAGTTTCATCCTTTTCGACGGCATCTCGCAGCAGGCTTTCGGCCTGGCCCAAACGGCCCAGTCCCAGATTGGCGCTGCCCAGACCCGACAGGATTTCGGCATTTAGTTCAGAGGCGAGCGCGGCACGATTAAAAGCGCGGATTGCGAGTTCGTATTCACCGGCGTGCATCAAACGGTGGGCGACCTCTACCCCGTCTTCGGCGTCTTTGCGGGTATTAACGCCGGGGGCAAAGGGGCTGTCAGATGTGGTGCGTTCGCCCCCCAACGTGGAAAGACCGCCTGCAGAGCAAGCGGCCAGTCCGGCGATCAAGGTCATACAAAGCGCGAGCTTAGCGGGGTACGCGCGCTTGGAGGTTTGGAACATGCGGGGCCTTACTGACCTAGTTTGGTAATGTTCATCACCGATGGTGCGACCAGAATGATCAGCAGCGGTGGAACGGTCAACATCATTGTGGCAAGTGTCATCTTGGTTGGCAACTTGTTTGCGGCCTCTTCGGCACGCATCACACGTTTGTCGCGCATCTCGGCGGCATAGACCCGCAGGGCGTCGGCGATGGATGTCCCGAAGGCCGCCGATTGCACCAGCACCGTGACAAAGGACGATACGTCTTGCACACCGCAGCGTTCGCCCATGGCGTTCAATACGCTGACCTTGTCCTTGCCGGCCTTCATCTCTTGGGCGACGATTTCGAATTCTTCGGCCAACGCAGGATAAGAAGCACGCAATTCGGCAGCGACACGGACGATGCATTGGTCCAGCGATTGCCCTGCCTCGACGCAAACCAGCATCATGTCGAGCGCATCGGGGAAACCACGGGTGATTTCCTCTTTGCGTTCCTCGACGCGGCGGGTCACCCAATAGCGGGGCAGGAAATAACCGATCGCACCGGGGCCGACTGTATAGATCATCATCTTATTGGTGCTCAGGCCTTCGCCACCGCCAAGAAAGTTGACGTAAACGGTGCCGATCACCAAGCCTGCAATACCAAGGGCCATCTGCGCAAAGTGAAAGAACCGCACCGCATCGCGCGAGCCATAGCCCGCCTGCCGGAGTAGCAGCGCCTTGGCGCTGAGCTCTTCCATGTTTTCGGGTTCAAGGAACTTGGCGAATTTTTGCAGCTGTTCGTTGCGGTCTGACTGGCGCAAGCGCTGTTGTTTGCCTGCGTCGGAGGATTCGGATTGGCTGCGTTTCAGCTTGGCCAGCGGATCTTCGGGCTGGCGCAGGATCATGATCAGCGTGGCACCGACCATGGTCAGGCCAAGTACGCCCAGAACGGCGATCCAGCCGATGGGACCAAGTGTGGTGTCGAGTGTGGTCAGGAAATTCACAGTGAAGCCCCCTTAGACTTTAATATCGGTCAGCTTGCGCATGACGATGAGGTTAAGCGACAGGAACACGACCACGGCAATGCAGCCGGGAACGAACAGCGGGTGGGTCATGACTTCGTCATAGTAATGCGGGTCGCCAAGTCTGATCACGATCAGCGCAACAACGGGAAAGGCTGAAAGGAACTTGCCCGACCATTTCGCTTCGGCCGTGATGGCACGTACGCGGCGGAACAGGCGGAAACGGGCGCGGATCACCTTGGCCAGTCCCGCGAGAATCTCAGCGAGGTTACCGCCGGATTGCTGCTGGATGGTCACCGCAACCGCAAGGAAGCGCATATCCTGCATATCAAGCCGTTCGGCCATATCCTTGAGCGCCTCGCCGATGTCGCGGCCATAGGCGGTTTCATCCGCGATCACCCCGAATTCCGACGCAAGCGGGTCCTGGATTTCCTTGGAGACAATAGAGATGGCGCTTGTGAACGGGTGGCCGACACGCAGCGACCGCACCATCAGTTCGACCGCATCAGGCAATTGTTCTTCGATCAGGTCCATGCGCTTTTTAGCTTTGGACGAGATCCAGAAATAAACCGCCCCGACCCCGATGCCGACAGAGATCAGGATACGCACGGGGACTTCGGTGCTGGTACCGATGGTCAGGCCCAAAAAGGCGACAACGGACAGCCCGGCCATAATCATGATTAGCTGTTTTGGCGCAAAGGCAATCGCGGCTTTTTGCGCTTTTGCGGCGAGCATTGAATAGATGGGAATGGATTTGTTATCCATATGCTGCTGCATTTCCTTGCGCAGCTTGTCCAGAACCTCTTCGCGGCCGGCCCCTTTTTCCAACATTTCCAGCCGGCGGTTGACCTTGCTGTTGAGGCTGATGGATTTACCGAAGGCGACCAGGTACAGCCCTTCGACCAGCACAAGGACACCGATAAAGATCAGGCCATAGATAATGGGTTCTGCGCTCATGATTGATAATCCTTACTTGACCACAACGGGTTCGTAGATGGACGACGGCAGGTCATAGCCCCACATTTTGAAGCGTTCAGAGAAGTGGCTGCGCACGCCGGTGCCGGTGAAATGGCCGATGATCTTGTTCTCGGGTGTCAGGCCGACGCGTTGGTACCGAAAGATTTCCTGCATCGAGATGACATCACCTTCCATGCCGGTGATTTCGGTGATCGACGTCATACGACGCGAGCCGTCTTGCAAACGCGACGCTTGAACAATCAGGTTCACAGCCGATGAAATCTGGCTGCGCACCGCTTTCAACGGCATTTCGATACCGGCCATCGCAATCATGTTTTCCAGACGGCTCACACCGTCGCGGGCAGAGTTGGCGTGGATCGTGGTCATCGACCCGTCGTGGCCGGTGTTCATGGCCTGCAGCATGTCGATGACTTCCTCGCCACGTGTCTCGCCGACGATGATCCGGTCCGGACGCATCCGCAGAGCGTTTTTGAGACAATCGCGCGGAGATACTTCGCCTTTGCCTTCGACGTTGGGCGGGCGGCTTTCCATGCGGCCCACGTGGGTCTGTTGCAGTTGAAGTTCGGCGGTGTCTTCGATGGTCAGGATGCGTTCGTCGTTCGCAATGAAAGAGGACAGTGCGTTCAGCGTGGTGGTTTTGCCGGACCCTGTACCACCCGATACGATGATGTTCAGGCGGGTGGCCACGGCGGCTTGAAGATAGGCGGCCATCTCTTCCGAGAAGGCACCAAAGCTCACCAGATCGTCGATGCCCAGTTTGTCTTTTTTGAACTTACGAATGGACACAAGGCTGCCGTCCACGGCAATCGGCGGCACCATGGCGTTGAAACGCGAGCCGTCTTTCAAGCGCGCATCGACGTAAGGGTTGCTTTCGTCGACACGACGGCCAACGGCGGACACGATTTTGTCGATGATCCGCAGCAGGTGCTTTTCATCCTTAAAGGTCACGTCGGTCAGCTGCAGTTTGCCGTCACGTTCGACAAAGATCTGCTGGGGCCCGTTCACCAGAATATCGTTGATGGTGTCGTCTTTCAGCAGCGTTTCCAGCGGCCCAAGGCCGGTCACCTCGTCATAGAGTTCGGAGTTCAGCTGAATCCGGTCTTCGCGGTTCAGGACGATAGATTTCTCGGCCAGAATTTCTGCAGATATTTCGTTGATTTCGCTGCGCAGATCCTGTTCAGACGCATGTTCAAGAGCTGCAAGGTTCAGGTTCTCAAGTAGGGCGCGGTGCAGTTCAAGCTTGATCTCGCTCATGCGTTGCTTGCGCTTTACGTCGCGATCCTGTGGCGCGACGGATGCGGCTTGGGCCACGCGGCGCATGCTAACGGGCTTGGGGGCGACCGCGGCCTCTGGCTGTTGCTGGGGGGCAGGCGCCTTCGCCTTTGGCGCGGGTGTGGCTGCGGCAACGTCACCTGGCTTTTTATACTTCGAGAACATCTGATTACTCTTTCTAAATTATCTGGCGCTAGGGCCGGATCAGGCGGCTTTGGCTTCGTCAGCCTTGAGATCGTGGATCGAACCGGCGAGCTTGGCGATCTCGCGGCGCAGGGGGTTTTTCGCGGCGGTGGTGGCCAGCGGCAGACCGTGGTCGTTGGCTTGGGTTACCTGTTTTCCGCCATCGGGCAGTTGCACATCGATCGAAATCCCTAGGCTCTCTGCCATCCGTTTGACGCGCGCTTTGGCGTTCAGGTCGGTGAACTTCGGCGCGCGGTTCATGACATACCGCAGCTTTTCGATAGGAAGGTCTTCGGATTGCAGGGCGCGTTTGAAGCGCAAGGCGTTCTGGGCGCAGCGCATATCCAGTTCGAGCATGGCAAAATAGACATGTGCATTGGTCAGCACGGTTTCTGTCCACTGCACCAGCGTCGAGGGCATATCGACGACCACATAATCGAACTGATTGCGCGCCATATCCAGGATCCGTGTCACATCTTCCGAGGTGATCAGATCAAGCGGCAGCATGTCGGCAGGGGCGGTCAGAACCTGGAGTTTTTCTTCGTAGGTCAGCAGGGCTTGACCAAAGCTTTCCTCGTCCATCGCGTCGGTTTCGATCAGCATATCATAGACCACTTCGCGACGCGGCAGGTCCAGATAGGTCGCCACGGCCCCGAATTGCAGGTCAAGATCAAGCAAGCACACTTTGGGCGGGTTCTTTTTGTCAGATGTCGCCAGTTCCCATGCAAGGTTCACCGCAAGGCTGGTGGCACCGGTGCCGCCGGCCAGTCCGTGCACCACGATCACAGCACCATCCTTCTGGGTGCCGGGTTTCAGCTTGGGGCCTGTCTCCGCGGGTGCCACCATAGGTTCGGGGGAGGCGCGCAGACGAATTATAGTCGAGGCCAATTCACCTTCGGGTAGAGGGTAGGGGACAAATTCATCCGCGCCCTGGCGCAACAACGAATGGAGCGAGGCGGGGGACATGTCTTCGGCGATCAGGATCACTTTGATATGACGTGCTTTTGCCTGCGCGATGATCTCGGACATCATTGGCAGGTTCTCTTCGTCTTTCGAATCGAGCGCCAGCGCAATAAGTTCAAGCGTCGCCGCTTCGGGTTGGCTGAAAAACGCAAGACTTTCAGAGAAGCCCAGATCGCCCCAGGCCTCGCCCAAAGCTGATTCCATATCTTCGATCAGCAGGTCAAAGTTCTGCACATCCCGGCTGACGGTGCACGCGATGATCTGTGGCGCGTCAATCTGTGGTATATGGCTGCTCATACCGAAACTTCCCCTTCTTCTATGCGGGCGCTGGCAAGGGCTGGTCGGGTGTTACCCTTTGTTGCCTTGCGGTCCCCTGCATCCAGACCACAATGGCCGGACGCAACTGTCCTATTGCAGTGAATATCCCTGCTAACTGGGGCAAGATTGGGGCCAAATAGTTTCTATTGTTTGGTCTTTTGAAACGATCCGCACCGTTTAAGCGGATTGAAATGAAAAAGGCCCGACCGTCAGCGACGATCAGGCCCTCTCGAAAAGTTTGAAAAGCGGTTATTCTCCCACAGCGCCGGTGGGGGCGGCACCGCCTGTCAGCAGGGTCGGCGGCACGGCGCTGGCGACATAGTCGCGATAGATAATCTGGGCATATTTCCCGTCCAGCACAGTCGGATGACGCCCGACAAAGCCGCTAACTTCGGTCACAGTCCGGCGGTTTGCACGTGCGCGACCTTGGGTCACGATCAGGGGCTGTGTTTCGCCAAAGGAAACAACGGCTTCTAGGCGGCTGCGGCTGATACCCTGTGTGGACAAGAAGGCCACAACGGATTGCGCGCGGCGCAGGCCCAGTGTTTTGTTATAGCTGTTCGACCCGACGGCATCAGTATGGCCATAGACGCGAAAGCGGACTTCGGGGAACTGGCGGATCCATCCGGCCTGACGTCGCAGAACCGACTGCGCGACCCCGTCTAGTTGTGCAGAGTTAAAAGCAAAGGTGACGGTCGATTCGACTTCGCCGGCAAAGCGGTTGGCCAGATCGAATGTATACTGGCGCTCACCGGTCATCACCAAGCGGTTGTTCAAAGTCGCGTTTCCAAAGGTGCCCAGATCGGTCAGCGACCCTGCTTCGCGGTGAAACTGGGTAAAGACCGGATCAGGGCTGCTGACACAGCCTGTAACAGTCATGGCCAAGGCGACGCACAACCCGGTGATTTTGCCTGTCGAAGCGATCGCTGAAGTCATCTGATCAATCCAATACATAGCCATACGACCCGCTAAAGTCCTGCTTGGCAACTTCGCCAGCGGCCCCTTTGGTGGGGGCCGTGCTGCCTTTGGACGTGCGGCCAGACAGGAACAATTCGCTTTCGGTGGGCGGCTTGATCCGGTCGGTGGGCAGGGCCAAGGCCTCGCCACGGGTCGGGGTCACAAGGTGTGCGGTTATAATAATCACCAGCTCGGTTTGGCTGCGCTGGTAGTTTGCGCTGCGGAACAACGCGCCCAATACAGGCACGTCGCCGATCCAGGGCAATTGTGTGGAGGTGTCGGTGAAATCATCTGTCAGCAGTCCGGCGATCGCAAAGCTTTCGCCGTCGCGCATTTCAACCGTGGTCGAGGTCTCGCGGCGGGTAAATGCGGAAATATCAAATCCGTTGCCCAAGGACACGCTGTTGCTGGCATCAATCGCCGATACGGCCGCCTTGAGTTCGAGGTTGATCAGGTCTTTGTCCACGACCCGGGGTATAAAGCTCATCTCTACGCCGAAGGGTTTATACTGAACCGAAATCTGGTCGCCGGTCTGCGCCACGGGGACAGGATATTCGCCCCCCGCGAGGAAAGTCGCCTCTTGCCCCGACAGCGCCACGAGGTTCGGTTCAGCCAGAAAACGCACCGCGCCTTTTTGTTCCAGCGCCTCAAGCAGCAGACCGACCTGCGTCGATCCGGCGTTGAAGCCAAACAAAACCGCCCCTGCGTTGCCATTCGATGCCGGGGTCGACCCGCCAAGCGAATTGGCGATTGCGCCGGATGTGTTCGTCGAATTGGTGCCGCCATTCAATGCCAGATCGCTGCCCACAAGGCCGTTCAGCGCCAATGATGCGCTTAGCGACTTAGAGACGGATCGGCTCATCTCGGCAAAACGAACTTTCAACATCACCTGCTGGATGCCACCGACGCTCATCAGGTTGGACACGCGTTCAGGGGCGTAGCGTTCGGCCAGATCAAGTGCCCGCTGCAAGCGTTGGGTCGAGGACACGATGCCCGACAGCACGATACCGTCGTTCGCCGTGCGAACTTCGATCTTTTCACCGGGCAGGATCTGACGCAGGCGTTCCTTGAACTCGGAGACATCCGCTGCGACGCGCACATCAACGTTCGTGATCAGTTGCCCCGCGGCATCAAGCAGTGTCAGCGTTGTAAGTCCGGGGGATTTGCCCAGAACATAAATCGTGCGATCCGAGAGCGACGAAATATCTGCGATACCGGGGTTGGCAATGCTCAGCTCCGCAAAGGGAATGTCGCTTTCAACCACTACAGCGCGGTTCATCGGGACTTCCAACACGCGGTTGGTACCTTTTTTGACCACGCGCAGCGTGTTTGCCTGAGCGTCAAGCGGGGCGGTCAATGCAATCGGCATCGCGCCAATCGTCAGTCCCAATAGGACTGCTTTGATAAATTTATCAATTTTCATGTGACCTGCCTTTGTGATCACGCCTCAAAATAGGGTCTTTGCGCCCGCCGTTTGCGACACTCTGCGGTTCTTTTGGCTTTTTTGCAAGAATCAATGACGTCAGGCCGCAGTTACCTGTGGATTCGTGGCAACATACCCGCGCAATGCCAAACGCCGCACAGGGGGCTGCGCGGCGCGGACATAATTTTGGAAGGCCCTGTTCAAGAGCACATCAGTTGGTGCAGGGGATCGGAATTTCGAGCACTTCGGCACCACGGCGTGTCCGGATGGTGCAGACTTTCTGTGTCGTTGCCTCGACCTTGACGGTTTCTTCGGCGAGACCCAGGAGGCTACGTTGGTCGACTTCGATCTCTGCAGCAACCGTGTCATCCTCGGCCCCGACAAGCGACAGGGATAGATTGCCGGTAGATTGTGCCTGTGCCAATGCTGCCACTTGGTAGGGCTGAACTGCAACAGTCACGGTGTTGGCGATCGCGGCTTCGCTGCGTTGGCCATTGGAGCTTTGGTCGATGGCGATAATCTTGACGCCTGCCTCGATCAGCTTTGTGACGTCACCCGTGTCGCCACGGTCGTTGCCGCCCCGGTTGATTCGGCCCGTCCAGTAAACATCGACGCGGTCACCTGGGCGCAGGAAGCCCGACACGCCACTGGATACATCAACGCGGATGGCAAACGCGCGGCTGCCGCGTGCCAGCTTAGAGGTGAGACCGGCGTCCGCACCGGGCTCGGTTACTTTCTCGGCCATGATGGCTTCGTCTTTTTCCATGGCGCGCAGCACGACCCGCAGGTCATCGTTATTTTCAGGGAATAGCGCGGCTTCTTCGATAAAGGAGCCTTCGGGAATCGCGTTTTCAGGCCAGCTTACCTGACGCACATCCTCGCGGGTCAGACGCTGCCCGTATTTCAGCGGTCCGGTGGCGACATAGACGCCCACGGTTGGCACGATTTGCGCCAGAGCTTCTTGTGCCTGCTGGTGCGCCATTTGATATTCACCGATGCGGCCCTTTGCCAGATACACAGCACCACCTGCCAAGGCGATACCGGCGAGCAAGACCAGTCCAAAAACCATCCGCATGTTACTTACCTCTCTTGAGTGGGTGCCGGTCCGGGGCACGGCGTAAAACGTATGCCGATGGATAGGCGGTGATTGTGTTCAGACTATGAACAATGCGCGACCAAGCTGCGTCATTATAGAGGCTTGGGTTAGATGTCGCCCGGCGTCTGGGTCATCAGCTTATCAGCCAGTTCGACGGTTCCCGTGGTCATAGTAACGACCATCAATACGGCCAGCGATACGACGGCGGCACATAGAACAACCCAGTCAACCGTGACTGCGCCGCTTGGGCTTTTCCAGAATGTGATGAGCTTCGAAAGCATTGTGTTGCCTTGCGTGATGAAGGGCTAAACAAACTGGCCGCATTCTGTGAAGCAGAATGCGGCCAGCGAAATTTCGAGGTGTGATGAACGCTTAGCCGCCGGTGCCGGAGGTCGTCGTGTCAGCAGAGGCCGCCGTGCCACCGGGGGCTTGAGTGCCCATGTAGCTGTTGGTTTTCGCTGTCAGGTCGGTAGCACCACTTTGGATCGAGGAGTAGGCTGCGACGGCCAGGCCAACAACGGCGGCGGTCAGAACAACCCAGTCAACAGTCACGGCGCCGGATTCGTCATTTTTGAAGTTTTTGATAAAGTTCATCATGGTATGTCCCTCCAAGGATCATAAAGTTTTCAATCTCAACCGTGTCGTCCTTTTCGATGCTTCTCTCTCAATTCCGCATCTGGCTGACTTGGTATGAGCCTATATAGCCCTGCGATTGGGGCACGAATTTGGCGGCAAATGTGACTTTTCGCCTATTGCCGTCACTTTCCAAAAAAATTCACTTAGGCGACTGATCTGAAAGGATTCTCCTCCTTCATTTTCTGTTTGCCCAGTCTCAAAGCGGGGCAGGATTGCATCAATTAAGGCGAAATCGCCATGTTCCTTGCCATGTTTGGTTGGTCTGACAGCAGATTCCGTGCGAGGTTGCTGAAAAAGAGCAATCAAAAAACCAGTGCAGGCAGTGATGTTTCGACGATTGACCGTATCTTTGATGGTGGGGATGCTGGCGGCTTCTGTTGCCTGGGCTGACGTGCCCAAACCGTTTCCCAAATTCGAGGCCAAGCGGGTGAAGCCGCCCAAGGCGGGCAGCACCAATCGCATCAACGTCTTCATCGAACCCAAGGTCGCTGATGTGCCCGAGGTCGTGGCAACCGCGTCCGGTGCCATCGTGCCGGCCTCACCTGGTCAATATGACTGGTTCTGGGATCGGGTGTCTCCGGCGGTCGAGAAATCCGGCCCGGGTCGGCTGGAGACCGCAATGGTGACGCTTGCCACGGCCAGCAGCAAGATCCCCGCGCCGCGCATGCAACAGATGCAAGAGATCGCGAAAGCAAACGGTATCGACATTCTTCGCTCTACCATCGGCACGCAGGTCTCGCCCGCTTTGGTGCTGGCGGTGATCACTGTGGAATCCGCCGGGCGTGCTGATGCCATCAGCGGGGCAGGGGCTCAGGGGTTGATGCAGTTGATGCCGGATACGGCGACGCGTTTTGGCGTGATTGACAGCATGGCCCCGACGCAGAACATCGCGGGCGGGGTGAAATACCTTGATTGGTTGATGGGCGAATTTGACCGCGACCCGATACTGGTGCTGGCCGGGTATAACGCGGGCGAAGGATCGGTGCGCAAACACGCCGGCGTGCCCCCCTTTGCCGAGACACGCGATTATGTGCCCAAGGTGCTGGCTGCTTTTCAGGTCGCCAAGGGGCTTTGCCAAACCCCGCCCGAGCTTATTTCTGACGGCTGCGTCTTCGCCGCAATGAACTGACACGCCCCTCGACCGAGTGCAGGACGTGAAAGAGGGGCGCAGCCAATGCTGGCAGCGCCCCTCTTGGTTCTGTCGAATCGGCGTTTAGACGATGGTCGCTTCGGTCGCCGCGCGTAGTTCGTCTTCGGTCACGCCTTCGGCGCATTCCACGATCTTCAGCCCGCCTTCGACGACATCCAGCACACCAAGGTTGGTGATAATGCGGTCGACGACTGCTTTGCCGGTCAACGGCAGCGTGCATTCCTTCAACACTTTGCTGTCGCCATGCTTGCTGGCGTGGTCCATGACCACAACAACACGACCGACGCCCGCGACCAGATCCATCGCGCCGCCCATGCCTTTGACCAGCTTGCCGGGGATCATCCAGTTGGCAAGGTCGCCGTTCTCAGCAACTTCCATCGCGCCCAGAATGGCCATGGCGATCTTGCCGCCGCGGATCATGCCGAAAGACATCGAACTGTCGAAATACGAGGTGCGATCCAGCTCGGTGATTGTCTGCTTTCCGGCGTTGATCAAATCGGCGTCTTCCTCACCGTCGATCGGAAACGCACCCATGCCAAGCATGCCGTTTTCCGATTGCAGCGTCACATCCATGCCTTCGGGGATGTAGTTGGACACAAGCGTCGGAATCCCGATGCCAAGGTTCACATACCAACCGTCTTGCAGTTCTTGCGCGGCGCGTGCCGCCATTTGATTGCGATCCCAAGCCATTATGCAGTCCTCACTGTGCGCTGTTCGATGCGTTTTTCGTGATCACCCTGAATGATGCGGTGTACATAGATGCCGGGCAGGTGGATCGCGTCGCCGTCAAGGCTGCCGCGTGGCACGATCTCTTCGACTTCCGCGATGCAGATCTTGCCGCACATGGCCGCAGGCGGGTTAAAGTTGCGGGCCGTCTTGCGGAACACGAGGTTGCCGGTGTCGTCCGCTTTCCACGCTTTGACGATCGCCAGATCCGCAACGATACCGCGTTCAAGGATATAGGTCTCGCCGTCGAAATCCTTGTGCTCCTTGCCTTCGGCGATCACCGTGCCGACGCCGGTCTTGGTATAGAAGCCAGGGATACCAGCACCACCAGCGCGCATGCGTTCAGCCAAGGTGCCTTGGGGATTGAATTCCAGCTCAAGCTCGCCCCCCAGATACTGGCGCATGAATTCTTTGTTCTCGCCGACATAAGAGCTGATCATCTTTTTGACCTGCTTTGTCTGTAGCAGGATACCGATGCCGAAGTCGTCCACGCCCGCGTTGTTCGAGGCAAAGGTCAAATCCTTGGTGCCCGCGTCGCGGATCGCGTTCAGCAGCAATTCAGGAATACCACACAGGCCAAAGCCCCCTGCCGCGATCAGCATGCCGTCCTGCAGCACGCCCTCCAGCGCCTCGGCAGCGCTTCCATAGATTTTTTTCATTCCGGCTCCTTTCACGAGAGGCTCACGGCCCTGTCGTTTATATTTATACGACTTCTATGACGTGGCGTAACGAACGTGTCAAACCGGCGCACCGGCTGTCAGCGCTACCAGCGGAGCCTGCTGGTATTTTGCTAAATCTCGGTGGCCTGCCCCAGCGTAGGGCAGGCACCTCTATTCAAAGGGGGGAGTGACCGTGTCAGACGATACGGACCTGCGTCCCGATGGGGGCAATCTGGTACAGGGCCTCGATCATGTGGTTGTAAAGACCGATGCACCCGTCAGAGCTTTGCCGCCCGATCTTGCGCGTATCATGTGTGCCGTGGATCAAATAGGCAGGCCAGCTGAGGTACATCGCGTGGGTCCCAAGCGGATTGTCCGGCCCCGGAGGCATGTATTTCAGGTCCGGATCGCGTTCGATCATGCTGGAGGTCGGCGTCCAGTCCGGGCCAACACGTTTGCGCACGATACTTGTGTAGCCGCGTTTGGTCAGCTCGTCGCTGCGCGGGACTGACGTCGGGTAGATTTTGTAGGTTTCACCATCGCCGCCCCAATAATGCAGCGCGCGTGACGAGGTATCGGCGACAATGGCAGCCTTACCCAGGGTGTCAAAGTGGTCCTGCCAGTTCTGGCTGGAGAACCCGTTTGTGTTGTGGCGTACCACGTCGATGACTTCAGGTGTCGGCGTCTGCGCGCGCAACACGGCGGGCGTAAATAGCGCCGCGCCTGCCGTCAGGATCAACCCGCGTCGTGAAAATGTCTGCTCTGCCATCTTGATCTCCTTCTACCGTGGCGATTGCCACAGGTAAAAGCATCGCGGGCAGGGTGTGGCAACTCACATATTCATCAAATGACATATATGTGAGTTGCACTCTTACGCGTCTGGAGTCGAGGCCGCTTTGGTCGCGGTTTTAGAGGCGGTCGCCTTTTTGGCCGGAGCCTTCTTTGCCGCTGCTTTCTTGGGTGCCGCCTTTTTCGCAGCGGGTTTCTTTGCCGCAGGCTTTTTGGTCGCGGCTTTGCGCTTGGCGGGGGATTTCGCCAGCTTTTCCTCGATCAGCTCAACGGCGCGTTCCATGGTCAGATCAGCAGGCTCTACCTCTTTGGGGATGGTGGCGTTGACCTTCTCCCACTTCACGTACGGCCCATACTTGCCTTCCATGATGTTCACCTCACCGCCCAGATCAGGGTGTTCCCCCATCTCGCGGATCGGCATGGCAGCTTTGCCACGGCCACCACGGCTGGCGACTTTTTCAGCCAGCAACTGTACGGCACGGTTCATGCCGACGGTGAACACCTCGTCCAGACCTTCAAGGTTGGCGTTGGTCCCGCCACGGTTCGACGTGCTTTCGGCGTGCTTGATGTAGGGGCCGTAGCGCCCGATATTCGCCCAGACCATGACGCCATCCTCAGGGTGCGGCCCGATCTCCCGCGGGAGCGATAGCAGCATGACAGCGCGTTCCAGCTCCAGCTCTTCGGCGGGCCAGTCCTTGGGCACCGATTGACGCGGCGGCTTCTTGTTTTCTTCCGTGACGGGGCCGCGCTGCACATAGGGGCCAAAGCGCCCTTTGAACACACGAATCTCCTCGCCCATATCCTCGCCCAACAGCTTGCCATCCGGCGGGATCGCCGAGGCTTCTGCCTCGGGGTCGGGCGGGCCGAAGGGGCGGGTATAGCGGCATTCAGGGTAGTTAGAGCACCCGATAAACGCGCCGCCGGACCGTGCTGTGCGCATCGACAAGCGCCCGATTTCACAATTGGGGCACAAGCGCGGGTCGCTGCCGTCTTCGTTTTGCGGGAACAGATGCGGCTCGAGTACCTCGTTGATCTTTTCCAGCACCTCGGTGATGCGCAGATCGGCCGTTTCGGCAATCGCAGCCGAGAAATCCTGCCAAAAGCGGCTCAGCACATCTTTATAGTTGGCGTCTGCAGAGCTCACCTTATCCAGCTGGTCTTCCAGATCGGCGGTAAAGTCATAGCCCACGTATTTGCGGAAATAATTCTCGAGGAATGCGGTGACCAAACGGCCCTTGTCCTCGGGGAACAGGCGGTTGCCTTCCTTGCGGACGTATTCGCGGTCTTGAATGGTGGTGACAACGCTGGCGTAGGTCGACGGGCGCCCGATACCAAGCTCTTCCATCCGTTTGACCAATGTCGCTTCGGTATAGCGGGGGGGCGGCTGGGTGAAGTGCTGCTCTGGCGTAACGGAGCGTTTGTCCATTTTGTCGCCTTGAGTGATCTGCGGCAGACGCTTGTCGTCTTCGTCCACAACGTCATCCCGGCCTTCTTCATAGACGCGCAGGAAGCCGTCGAATTTCACAACCTGACCGGTGGCGCGTAGGCCGACCTGTTCATCCTTGCTGCCGATCTCGACCGTGGTGCGTTCCAGACGCGCGCTTTCCATCTGGCAGGCCAGCGTCCGCTTCCAGATCAGGTCATAAAGCTTGCGTTGATCCGATTCCGTCAGTTTCAACGCGGCGGAATCTTTGGTCATGTCAGTCGGGCGCACACATTCGTGCGCCTCTTGGGCGTTCTTAGCCTTGTTCTTGTAGATACGAGGCTCTGATGGAACGTACTCCGCGCCAAACCGGTCCGCGATCGCATCCCGCGCCATCGTAATCGCCTCGGGGGCCATGTCGATGCCGTCGGTCCGCATATAAGTAATGTGACCGGCTTCATACAGGCGCTGCGCCGTGCTCATGGTCTGGCGGGCACCCATGCCGAACTTGCGGCTGGCTTCCTGTTGCAACGTCGACGTCATGAACGGGGCCGAGGGGTTTCGGCTGGCAGGCTTTGCCTCGACGCTGGTGACGGTCAGATCGCGGCTGGTGATGGCTTGCACGGCCATTTCGGCCTGCGTTTCGTTGGTCAGATCAAAGCGGTCCAACTTCTTGCCGGCCATTGTCACGAGCCGCGCCTCGAATTCCTGCCCGCGTGGCGTGGCGACCAGCGCCTTCACGCTCCAGTATTCGCGGTTGCGGAAGGCTTCGATTTCCATCTCGCGCTCGACAATCAGCCGCAAAGTGACCGATTGCACGCGCCCCGCCGACTTTGCGCCGGGCAGTTTGCGCCAAAGAACAGGCGACAGGTTGAACCCCACCAGATAATCCAGCGCACGCCGTGCCAGATAGGCCTCGACCAGCGGCATATCCACCTGACGCGGGTTCGCCATCGCTTCGGTCACGGCCTTTTTGGTGATCTGGTTGAACACCACGCGGCTGACCGGCGTGTCCTTCTTGATCGACTTGCGCTTGGTCAACGTCTCTTGCAGGTGCCAGCTGATCGCTTCGCCTTCGCGGTCGGGGTCAGTCGCGAGGATCAATGCGTTGTCGTCTTTCAGCGCATCAGCGATGGCTTTGACGTGTTTCTTGCTCGCGGCGGCGACTTCCCAAGTCATGTCGAACCCGTTGTCGGGGTCGACCGATCCGTCCTTCGGGGGCAGGTCGCGGACGTGGCCGTAAGACGCAAGCACGATGTAATCACTGCCCAGATACGAGTTGATCGTTTTGGCTTTTGCAGGTGATTCGACGACGACAACTGGCATAAAATTCGGCACCTTGGATCAAATTAATTCGCGTGGCTTATGCTGTGACATGTGGCGTGAAGCGAAGTTTGTCAATCCGCAGAACAGCGCGACCCCTTTGATATACGGGGTTTGAAGCAGCGCCTGAGGCCGATTTGACGACCTGAACGCGCCTCTTCGCCACCTTCCAAATGGTCCAAAATCCCGGGGGAGCTTTGGATGAAATCCAAAGCGGGGGCTGGCCCCCAAGCGGCGGTTGCGCGGTGTTCAGTCAGCCCGAGATACCAGACCGCCCGCATGGCGAAGAATGCGGCCGTTCAACTCAAGTTCTACCATAACAGGTGTGGCAATAGCCGGTGCCACGGCCAAATCGCGCAACAGTTGATCTTCGGCGACGGGGCTGGGGCCGAGGCGCGACAATATCTCGATGTGCAGGGATGCAGTGTTACGGTCGGGTGACGGTGGTGGGCTGTGGAGGGGCGGCGCAACGGGCTGCTCTTGCCGAGCCGGGCCCAAAAGCTCGATCACATCTGCGGCATTGCGCACCAGCGTGGCCCCGTCACGGATCAACATGTTGCAGCCCGCGGCACGTGCATCGAACGGGTGGCCGGGCACCGCCAGCACATCGCGCCCCTGGTCCAGCGCATCGCGGGCGGTGATCAGGCTGCCCGACTTCGCCGCCGCCTCGACCACGACGGTTGCGCGGGCCAGCCCTGCGATGATCCTGTTGCGGCTGGGAAAATGCCGCGCCATCGGTTGCAAGCCGATGGGCTGTTCCGAAAGGCGCAGGCCTTGGGTGGCAATATCGTGGGCAAGATCGGTATTCTCGACAGGATAGATCACGTCGACGCCACCCGCCTGAACGGCGATGGTGCCGGTATCCAGCGCGGCTTGATGCGCCGCGGCGTCGATGCCCCGTGCCAGCCCTGATACGACAGTAAACCCCGCCACTCCCAAGTCGCGCGCCAAGGCGCGTGTCATGCGCGTCCCGAGGGAGGAGGCATTCCGCGCGCCCACAATCGACACCAAGGGGCGGTGCAGCAGGTCGATATCTCCGATGGCCCATAGAAACGGGGGGGCGTCGTCGAGTTCTGCTAAATGAGGGGGGTAGGCTACGCTGTCGTGGGTGACCAGCCGCGCGCCAGCGCCTTTGGCCGCGCGCAACTCTGCCTGCACGATGTTCTCGGGGCAGATGCGATAGTCTTTCACGCCTGCGGCGCGTGCAACCTCGGGCAAAGCCTCCAGCGCGGCGCGGGCTGTGCCGTATTCACGCAGCATCCGGTAATATGTCACGACGCCGACGCGGCGCGAGCGCAACAGACGAAGCTGGGCAAAGCTGTCGTCTTCCAAGGTGGCTGGGACCATGGGGGGCGTGGAAGAGGAAGGAGCGTTGTTCCTGTCAGTCATCCCGTGTCTCCGTCCGTTGCTCCACCAGTTCTAGGCAAAGCTGCTTAACAGAGTATGAACGGCGTCGAACTAATTTGACTTGAATAGAGTTTGTGGACCTTCACGCCCCTGATCTCACGCCGCTGATTTCACGGCCATGTTGGATCAACCGGATAGTGCGCGTCACCCCCGCCCATCCGGTTGCCCCTTAGCCCATTATGCGGCGGCGGCACCGCCGACGGTCAACCCGCCGATCATCAATGTCGGCTGTCCAACACCAACGGGCACCCATTGGCCCGCTTTGCCGCAATTGCCCATCCCTGGGTCGAGCGCGGGGTCGTTGCCGATGGCGCGAATCTGCTGCAGCGCGGTGGCACCATCGCCAATCAGAGTGGCCCCTTTGACCGGATCGCCCACGACCCCGTTGCGCACGCGGTAGGCTTCGGTGCAGGAGAACACGAACTTGCCGTTGGTGATATCCACCTGACCGCCGCCAAAGCCGACAGCATAAATACCGTCCTTCAGGTCGGCGACGATATCACCGGGGGCCACGTCACCGCCCAGCATATAGGTGTTGGTCATGCGCGGCATCGGCGCGTGTGCATAGGATTCGCGGCGGCCATTGCCGGTCGGGGCAACCCCCATAAGTCGCGCGTTCTGCCGGTCCTGCATATAGCCGACCAGCACGCCGTCCTCGATCAGCACATTCTTGGCCGAGGGCGTGCCTTCGTCATCAATAGAGATAGACCCGCGCCGATCAGGCAGCGTGCCGTCATCCAGCACCGTCACGCCTTTGGCCGCGATGCGCTGCCCCATGAGGCCTGCAAACGCGCTTGATCCCTTGCGGTTAAAGTCGCCTTCCAGCCCGTGGCCAATGGCCTCGTGCAACAAGATACCGGGCCAGCCGGGGCCAAGCACCACATCCATCATCCCCGCTGGGGCAGGCACGGCGCGCAGGTTCACGCAGGCGATGCGCAAAGCCTCGCGAATTTTGGCCTGCCAGTCGGCGGGGTCCAGCAGCCCGTCCAGCCCGACACGGCCACCGCCGCCCGCGGTTCCGCTTTCGCGGCGTCCGTCTTGTTCTACGATCACCGACACGTTGACCCGCGTCATGGGGCGCACATCGCGGACGGATGTTCCTTCGGGGCGCAGTATTTCGACTTCTTGGATGGAGGCAGAAATAGAGGCAGAGACCTGCACGACACGGGAATCCAGGCTGCGGGCGAAATCGTCGATCTCGCGCAGGGTGTCGACCTTGACGGGGAAGGCCGCGCCAGCGATCGGGTCTTCGTCGGTATAAAGCTTTTGATTGGTCGCTGCGGGCGCGTCCGCCCAAGTGCCACCTCCCGCACCCACGGCCAGCCGCGCCGTCTCGCTTGCGCGGCGCAAAGCGGCCTCTGTGATCTCGGTCGAGTGGGCATACCCAGACACATCGCCGCGCACGGCGCGCAGCCCGAACCCTTCGGAAGCGTCGTAGCTCGCTGTTTTCAGTCGCCCGTCGTCAAACACCAACCCTTCGGAGCGGCGGCGCTCGAAAAACAGTTCCCCGTCATCGGCACCTGCAACAGCGTCACGCAGGATGGACAGTGCGGCGTCACGGTCAAGCTGCGCCTCAAAGGGGTTGAAAGGCGGCTGGCTCATAAAAATGTTCCTTGAATCGTGTCATAAAAATCGCTTCGCGTCCGTTTGACGCAAGCAGAAGTCTTTATCTTGAAGTTAGAATATGATTGTAAGCGTAAAGATTACAACGGGACAGCTGACTCCATTTGCGGGGTGGTGCTGGGATTCGCTTATCAATGGTCACAAGATCAGGACGACATATGAAACATCTTCTCTCTTTTTCGGGTCTCATGGCCGCTTTTTCCGCCGTGCCAGCAATGGCGCAGGAAAACCTTCGCATCGACGGGCTGGAAATCATTGGTGAGCCGATTGACGGCAAGATGGGCTTTCAGCCAGCCGTCACCCGCGTGGCGCAAGACATCCACGATCTGGACTATCTTATCCTGATCATCATCACCTTGATCACCATCTTCGTCACCGGTTTGATCCTTTGGGTGGCGTTCCGCTACAATAAGAAGCGCAACCCTGTTGCCGCTTCCTTTACGCACCACACGCCGGTCGAGATCCTTTGGACCGTTGCACCTATCCTGATTCTGGTACTGATCGGGGCCTATTCGCTGCCAATCCTGTTCCGCCAACAGGAAATTCCCCAGGCTGATCTGACGATCAAGGCAACGGGCAACCAGTGGTACTGGTCCTATGATTATGTTGACGAAGGCTTTGGCTTTGACAGCTACATGATCGGTGCGCCTGCTGTTGGTGGTGAAAACCGCAAAACACCCGAGGTCATCGCCCAGCTCGAAGCCGCCGGCTATACCGAGCGGCAGTTCCTGCTGGCGACCGATACCGCTGTCGTGATCCCCGTGGGCAAAACGATCGTGGTTCAGGTCACGGGGTCCGACGTGATCCATTCGTGGGCAATGCCTGCCTTCGGCGTAAAGCAAGACGCTGTACCTGGCCGTCTGGCGGAAACATGGTTCACCGCCGAGAAAGAAGGCGTGTACTTTGGCCAGTGCTCCGAATTGTGCGGCAACGCCCACGCCTATATGCCGATCACTGTGAAAGTCGTCTCGGAAGAGGTTTACGCACAGTGGCTGGGTAACGCGAAAGAAGAGTATGCGGGCATTCCGCAAGCTCTGACCGTTGCGTCCAAGTAAGGCACAATTGCTGATGCGGGGTGCGCGACGTGCGCGCCCCGGGTTCCTTTTGTATGAGAGATCGCATGACTGATACCAGCACGACACCTGCGGGCGAGTACGAAGCGCAGTTCGGGGATTACTTTGCCCTGATGAAGCCGCGCGTCATGCAGTTGGTGGTTTTCACCGCGCTTGTCGGCATGTTGGCCGCGCCGAACTCTGTGCATCCGGTTGTTGGCTTTGCGTCGATCCTGTTCGTCGCTATCGGGGCAGGGGCCTCTGGTGCGCTGAACATGTGGTGGGACGCTGACATCGACGCGATCATGCGCCGGACCCAAGGCCGCCCGATCCCGTCGGGCCGCGTCCAGCCGGGCGAAGCGTTGGCGATTGGCGTAACGCTGTCGGGGATGTCGGTTGTGATGCTCGGGTTGGCCGCAAACCTGCTGGCCGCAGGCATGCTGCTGTTCACGATCCTCTTTTACGCTGTTTTCTATTCCATGTGGCTCAAGCGCGCGACACCGCAGAACATCGTTATCGGTGGGGCTGCGGGTGCGTTCCCGCCTGTGATCGGCTGGATTATCGCCACCGGCAGCTTCTCTGTCGAGGCATGGCTGATGTTCGCGCTGATCTTCATGTGGACACCGCCGCACTTCTGGGCCTTGGCGCTGTTTATGCGCAATGACTATGACGACGCGAAGGTGCCGATGCTGACCGTGACCCACGGTCGCCGCTCTACCCGTCGTCACATTCTGGCTTATACTGTTCTGCTGGTCATTCTGGCTGTCGGTACCGGCTTTACCACTATCGGTGGGCCGATCTATCTGGTCACCGCCGGCGTTTTGAACCTGCTGTTCCTGATTGGCGCGTTCCGTATCTGGAAGCGTGACGAAGATGACAGCGAAGCTGATGATTTCCGCGTAGAGCGCAAGTTCTTCCGTCTGTCCCTGTGGTATCTTTTCCTGCACTTCGGGGCCATTCTGGTAGAGGCGACCCTGCGCGGCTATGGCATGGGAGGCTGGTAATGGGCATTCGAGCAGAACACGAAATTCACACCCGTCGTCGCGGGCGCAACCTGGGCGTTGGTCTGCTTTTGGCTGGCTTTGTTGTGCTGGTCATGGCGCTGACTTTTGTTAAAATCACCAACATCGATTTCAACGATCTGCCGGGTGGAGACATCCAAACGCAGGAGAGCAACTGATGGCTTTGTCCGGACCCGCCAAGACTGTCATGCAGACCGTCACTGTCGTGGTACTGATGGGCGGGCTCGCGTGGGCGTCTGTCCCGTTTTACGACTGGTTCTGCCGCGTCACCGGCTTTGGCGGGACGCCGGGTCAGGTCGCAAGCGCAGACGGCGACGTTCTTGACCAGACGATCACCGTACGTTTTGACGGTAGCCTGAACGACAACATGCCGTGGGAATTCAAACCCGTTGCAACCGAGATGACGCTGCGCATCGGTGAAACAGGGCTAGCCTTTTACGAGGCCTATAACCCCACCGATCACCCGGTTGCGGGGCAGGCGTCTTATAACGTGACGCCCTATGCCGCCGGGGCGTTTTTTGAAAAGATCGAATGCTTCTGCTTTACTGAACAGGTGCTCGCCCCCGGTGAGCGCGTTCAAATGCCCGTCAGCTTCTTTGTTGACCCCGAAATCGTCGAAGACCGTGATGGCAAGTATGTACATACGATCACACTGTCTTATACGTTCTATGAAATTGACCTGCCCGAGGGCTATGAAGCCCCCGATCAGGACAGCGCGATAAACCTGAATTAAGAAAAAGGTGAGGGACTGAACCAATGGCCCATGAAAAGAACCATGACTACCACATTCTGCCGCCGTCCACATGGCCATTGCTCAGCTCCATTGCCGGCTGCGTCATGCTGGTTGGTGGTGTTTTCTGGATGCACGATGTAACCCCCTTCGTTTTCTTGGGTGGTCTGGTTGCTGTGCTGTATTGCATGTTCGGATGGTGGTCCGAGGTTGTTGCCGAAAGCCACGTCGGCGATCACACCAATGTCGTGCGTATCGGTCTGCGCTATGGCTTCATCCTGTTCATCATGTCCGAAGTGATGTTCTTTGTCGCGTGGTTCTGGACCTTCTTCAAAGAAGCCCTGTACCCGATGGACGAATTTCCGGGCTCCACCTATGTGCAGCCGGATATCATCCCGGTTGACGCCTTCCACCTGCCGCTGATCAACACGCTGATCCTGCTGCTGTCGGGCTGTGCCGTGACTTGGGCGCACCACGCGCTGGTCCACGAGAACAACCGCAAAGACCTGATCGCCGGCCTGTCCATCGCGATCGTTCTGGGCATGCTGTTCACCGCGTTCCAAGCCTATGAGTATTACGAACTGCTGGTCCACGACGATTGGACCTTCGGGGGAGACCTGTTCTTCTCCAGCTTCTTTATGGCGACGGGTTTCCACGGTTTCCACGTTGCAATCGGTACGATCTTCTTGGCGGTCTGTCTGGTCCGCGCGATCAAAGGCCACTTTACCCAAGAGCAGCACGTCGGCTTTGAGGCCGCTGCTTGGTACTGGCACTTTGTGGATGTGGTCTGGCTGTTCCTTTTCTTCGCCGTCTATATGTGGGGCATCTAAGCCCGCAGTCGGCTTGCAAATCGGGCCGTAATCACTAAAAGCAAAGGCGCGCGAGGGGGACCTTGCGCGCCTTTGCATTGCCGCCACCCGACCACGGGTGCCAACCTCAAGAGAGCTTTATGCGTCGCACGCTATTCCTGCTGATTGTCGGCCTTGGCGGCGCCGCTATCCTGATATGGCTGGGCGTTTGGCAGTTTCAGCGGTTGGCCTGGAAAGAGGCGATCATCGCCGACATCAACACCCGCATCGCTGCCGCACCGGTTGACTTGCCTGCGTCGGTGAACCGCGACCTTGACGCCTATCTGCCCGTGACCGTGTCGGGCGCGTTCGAACAGGGCGAGGTGCACGTGCTCGTGTCCCAAAAGGACGTCGGTGCAGGCTACCGGATCATCACACCCTTCGTGCTTGAGGATGGTCGCCGGATCATGGTGGATCGCGGTTTCGCGGTGGCCAGCGCCAAGGACGCCGCGCGCTCCGATGGCCCCGCAACCATCACGGGCAATCTGCAATGGCCGCAGGAAACCGATAGCTTCACGCCCGAGGCCGACCTGAAGGGCAACATCTGGTTTGCCCGCGATGTGCCAGCCATGGCCCAAACCCTTGGCACGCAGCCTGTGCTGCTGGTCACACGCAGCAGCACCCCGCCGGCAGCGGGGATCAGCCCGTTGCCTGTTGATACCGCCCGAATTCCCAACGATCACTTGCAATATGCGATCACTTGGTTCTCTCTTGCCGCGATCTGGCTTGGGATGAGCCTTTTCTTCCTGCGCCGCCGCGCACCCAAAACCGAAAGCTGACCAACCCTATGCGTTATGTCTCTACCCGTGGTTCCGCCCCCGTTTTGTCGTTTGAAGAGGCGCTGCTGACCGGCCTTGCCCGTGACGGCGGTCTGTATGTGCCCGAAACGATCCCGACACTCAGCACCGATGAACTGCGCGAGATGGCCACGATGTCCTACGAGGATGTCGCCTTTCGCGTGATGAAACCCTTTGTTGGTGACACGTTCAGCGACGAGGAATTCAAGGCGCTGATCGCCAAGGCTTATGCCGGGTTCAATCACACCGTTCGTGCCCCATTGGTACAGCTTGAACAGGGCCACTTCCTGCTAGAGCTGTTCCACGGCCCCACGCTGGCGTTCAAGGATTTCGCCATGCAGCTGATCGGCCACATGTTTCAGGCCGTGCTGTCACGCAAGGGCGAACGGGTGACCATCGTTGGTGCGACTTCTGGCGATACCGGCTCTGCCGCAATCGAGGCGTTTCGCGGGCTGGACAACGTCGATGTGTTTATCCTCTTCCCCCATGGCCGGGTGTCCGACGTGCAGCGTCGCCAGATGACCACGCCATCCGAAAGCAACGTTCACGCGCTGGCGCTGGACGGTGATTTCGACGATTGTCAGGCGCGTCTGAAGGATATGTTCAACGATCACGCCTTCCGCGACGGGGTGCAACTGGCAGGGGTCAACAGCATTAACTGGGGCCGCGTGCTGGCGCAGATAGTCTATTACTTTACCGCAGGGCTGGCCATGGGCGCGTTGGACCGCAAAGTCAGCTTTACCGTGCCTACAGGCAACTTTGGCGATATCTTCGCGGGCTATATCGCGCGTGAAATGGGGCTGCCGATTGCCGATCTGGTCGTCGCCACAAACCAGAACGACATTTTGCACCGCTGCCTGACCACGGGCGGATACCACAAGGGCGAGGTCCATGCCTCGATCAGCCCGTCGATGGATATTCAGGTGAGCTCCAACTTTGAACGCGCGTTGTATTTTGCCTATGGGCAGGACAGTGACGCGATCAACACCCTGATGGACGATCTGGCCAAGGGCGGGTTTGACGTAGGCGACAATGCCCTGCGCGATCTACAGAACACCTATAAATCGGGCCGCGTTTCCGAAGACGAAACCAGCGAAACGATCAAGGCTTTCTACGCCGACACAAACGAGCTGCTGTGCCCGCATTCCGCCATCGGTGTGCGCGTGGGGGCCGCATTGCGCGATCCCGCGACGCCGATGATCACGCTGGCCACTGCGCATCCGGCCAAGTTCCCTGATGCCGTGGAAGCCGCCACTGGCGTGCGCCCGCCGCTGCCGGAACACATGGCCGATCTGTTTGACCGCGAAGAACGCGTGACCCGCGTGCCGAACGATCTTGAGGCGCTTAAAGATATTATCAAAGGGGGCATTGCTCAGTGAGCTTGCAACAACACCGCCTGTCCAACGGCTTTCGCATTGTAACCGAACATATGCCTGGGCTCGCGTCGGCGTCTATCGGGGTTTGGGTCTCAGCGGGTGCGCGGCATGAAACGGCCACGCAAAACGGTATCGCGCATTTCCTTGAGCATATGGCGTTTAAAGGCACGGCCAAGCGCACATCGCTGCAAATCGCCGAGGCGATAGAAGACGTAGGCGGCTATATCAACGCCTATACCTCGCGCGAAGTGACGGCGTACTACGTGCGCGTGCTGGAAAACGACGTGTCGCTCGGGCTGGATGTGATCGCTGATATCCTGCGCAATCCGGTGCTTGATAACGGTGAGATAGAGGTAGAGCGCGGCGTGATCCTGCAAGAGATCGGCCAAGCGCTAGACACGCCGGACGACGTGATTTTCGATTGGTTGCAGGAAAAGGCCTATCCCAACCAGCCCATCGGACGCACCATTCTTGGGCCGTCCGAGCGCGTGTCGAACTTCACCCGCGAGGACCTGTCAGGCTTTATCGGCGAGCACTACGGTCCCGACCAGATGATCCTCGCCGCAGCCGGTGCCGTCGATCACGATGAGATCGTGCGTCTGGCCGAACAGCTGTTTGGTGATATGCCACCCAAACCCTTGTTCGATGTCGATGCGGCCAAGTTCAGCGGCGGCGAAGTGCGCCAATTGAAACCGCTAGAGCAAGCCCATTTCGCGCTCGGCTTCGAATCCCCCGGCTACCGCGCTGATGATATCTATGTCGCGCAAATCTATGCCTCCGCGCTTGGGGGCGGCATGTCGAGCCGCCTGTTCCAAGAGGTCCGCGAGAACCGTGGACTGTGCTATACGATCTTTGCGCAGGCAGGGGCCTATGCCGATACAGGCATGATGACGGTCTATGCCGGCACAAGTGGCGAACAGCTGCCCGAACTTGCAGGCATCACCATTGACGAGATGAAGCGCGCTGCCTCTGACATGTCCCCGGCCGAGGTCGCGCGGGCACGGGCGCAGATGAAAGCAGGGCTGCTGATGGGGCTGGAAAGCCCGTCAAACCGTGCCGAACGACTGGCGCGTCTGATCCAGATCTGGGACCGCGTGCCTCCGCTGGAAGAAACCATCGCGCAGATTGATGCCGTGACCACCGGTGACGTGCGTGATTTTGCCCAGAACATGGCCGCAAGTGCACCTGCCGCGCTGGCACTTTATGGTCCGGTCGATGGGGCCCCCACTTTGGAAGAGCTGCAGGAGCGTCGCGCTGCCTGATGCAACTGCTGAAACGAAAGCTGGCCATTGAAACCGAAAGGCTGACCTTGCGCCCGCCGGTGCATGCTGACTTCCGCCCTTGGGCAACCTTGCGGTCGGACAGCAGCACCTATCTTTCCCCGTGGGAGCCGTCTTGGGCACCGGACCATCTGTCGCGCAAGGCGTTTACCAATCGGGTCTATTGGGCGAACCGCTCTGTCTCTGCGGGCACCGCGCTGCCGTTGTTCCTGATCCGGCGCAAAGACAACATGCTGATCGGTGCGATCACGCTTGATAACATCCGCCGGGGTCCCGCACAGGCGGGGACATTGGGCTACTGGACCGGCGAACAATTCGCTCGCCGTGGTTATATGCGCGAAGCGATCGAAGCGACAGTGCACCACGCATTCACCCGTCTGGACATCAGCCGGGTAGAGGCCGCCTGCCTGCCTGAAAACATCGCCTCGCGCGGGTTGCTGGAAAAAACCGGCTTCAAATACGAGGGCGTCGCCCAAAGCTATCTGCAAATCGACGGTCGCTGGCGAACCCATGTGCTTTATGCGCAGCTGCGCGGCGACAGACGGGGCAAAACCGCCGCGGGGTAGAAAAACCTTCCACGCACCGTACGAATACGAAAAAGGCCAGACATCGCTGTCTGGCCTTTCGTTTGTCTGATGTCCGTTGCGGTTTAGCGGCGGCGGTCGCGCCGCGCGCTCATCGGCTGGAACGCGACACCAACGTGGGCCTCGCAATAGGGCTTGCCTTGCTGCACAGGCAGACCACAGAACCAGAAATCATCTGTCGCGGGGTCACCGACAGGCCATTTGCAGGTCCGCTCAGTCAGGTCCATCAGGCCGATCTTCTTCGACTTTTTCTCGACTTCGCTGACTTTCGCCAATGCTTCGGGGCTGATCTCGTTGGCCGAAGGCTGCGGGGGCAGCGGCTGGCCGGCGGGAATGATCTTGGCGCGCGCTGGCAGGTTGGGGCGGGGCGCTGGCACGGCCTCTGCTGCTTCGGGCTCTGCCGCTTCGGGGGCGGGTTCTGCCTTTGCCTTAGCGGCGGCAGGTTTCGCTGCTGGCTTGGCCTTGGCTTCGGGCTTGGCGGCAGCAGCAGGGGCGGCCGCGGGCGCTGCGGTTGCGGTCCGGTTGGACAGGCCCAAACGATGCACCTTGCCGATTACGGCATTGCGGGTCACGCCGCCCAACTCCTTTGCAATCTGGCTTGCGGATTGGCCCTCGCCCCACATTTTCTTCAGGATCTCTACGCGGTCATCGGTCCAAGACATTTGGCGTCCTTAGCTATCAAGCGGCCCTTCTCAGGACCGCCTTGGAAAAATCTCAAGTCCCTATACTAATCACTGACAGCTTGGGTGCAAGGCGGGAACGGGCGATTGGGCCTGCGCTGAGGCCAATCGCTCCTTTAAAACAACAGCAAAAGACCTGCAGCACGGCCCGCGCCACGGTTTGCGGCCATCACGGGCATGTTTTTTGCTTTGCAAGGCGCAAAAAGCTGCCTATGCAAACGACATGATCAACCGTTCAACATCTTCTTTGCGACGACGCCAAGGCTAATTGGCGACACCGGCCCCCGCATAGGGGCGCGGCTTTGATCATTTGCGACATAAATTGCGTCGCTCCCCTTCAAATCATATTGACCCTCTCCGTCACTCATGGCCTTTTGTGCCTTTGATGCGGCCAACCTATAAGGATGATCCTGATGTTCCCATCTGTTCTGCCGACCTATTCCCGTGCCCCCCTGAGCTTTGTCAAAGGCGAAGGCTCGTGGTTGATTGAACAGGACGGCCGCCGATTTCTGGATTTGGGCGCAGGCATCGCGGTGAACGCCCTTGGTCACGCGCATCCTGCGCTGGTGGCCGCGCTGACCGAACAGGCTGGCAAGCTTTGGCATACCTCGAACCTGTACGAGATTCCCCAGCAACAAGAACTGGCCGACCGGCTGGTCGCGCTCAGCTTTGCTGATACGGTGTTTTTCACCAATTCCGGCACAGAAGCCTGCGAGCTGGCGGTCAAAATGGCGCGCAAGTATTTCTACGACAAGGACCAGCCTGAACGCACCGAGATTATCACCTTCTCGGGCTCTTTCCACGGGCGGTCCTCGGCGGGGATCGCGGCGGCGGGGTCTGAGAAAATGACCAAGGGCTTCGGCCCGCTCCTACCCGGTTTCAAGCATATCGAATTTGGCGATATGGATGCGCTGACAGCTGCCATTACCGATACGACAGCTGCGATCATGATCGAACCGGTTCAGGGCGAGGGCGGTATCCGTCCCGTTCCCGATGCTGATCTCAAGCAGATGCGCGCGCTGTGCGAAGCAAACGGTCTGTTGCTGATCTTTGACGAGGTACAATGCGGCGTGGGCCGGACCGGCAAGATGTTCGCCCACGAATGGGCAGGGGTCACACCCGACATCATGATGGTCGCCAAAGGCATCGGCGGCGGCTTCCCTCTGGGCGCGGTGCTGGCCACAGAAACCGCAGCATCAGGAATGACAGCGGGCACCCACGGGTCGACCTATGGTGGCAACCCTCTGGGCTGTGCCGTGGGCAATGCGGTGATAAATATCATCGGCACCGAAAAGTTCCTTGAGGACGTGAACCGCAAGGCAGGCCTGATGCGGCAAAAACTTGAGGGTCTGGTCGCAAGCCACCCCGACGTGTTCGAAAGCGTGCGCGGCAGCGGTTTGATGTTGGGCCTGAAATGCACCGCCACCAACAGCGACGTCGTTGCTGCGGGCTACCGTCATCAGGTCATCACAGTGCCTGCGGCGGACAACGTTATCCGCCTGCTGCCTCCGCTCAATATCACCGATGAAGACATCGCAGAGGCCGTCTCCCGCCTTGATCAGGCCGCCAGCAGCCTTGCTGCCGGCTAACCTTCATTTTGCCTTAAAAACTCCGGGGGGCCGGGGGGCTGGCCCCCCTAACTCTGGGAAAAATTAAAAGAATACCTATGAAACATTTTCTCGACATTCACCAAACCGACCCGGCTGACCTGCGCAGCATCATTGATAACGCCGCCACGATGAAGGCAGCCCGTCTGGGTCGTCCGCGCGGTGCACCTGATGATGACCAGCCGCTCAAGGATCACATGGTCGCGTTGATCTTCGAAAAACCCTCGACACGGACACGGGTCAGCTTTGACGTGGGCGTGCGTCAGATGGGCGGGCAGACGATGGTGCTGTCCGGCGCGGATATGCAGCTGGGCCACGGAGAAACCATCGCCGATACGGCGCGCGTGCTCAGCCGCTATGTTGATCTGATCATGATCCGCACCTTCGAAGAGGCGACTTTGCTTGAAATGGCGGAATACGCCTCTGTGCCGGTGATCAACGGTCTGACCAACCGCACGCACCCTTGCCAGATCATGGCCGATATCATGACCTTCGAAGAGCATAACGGCCCGATCAAAGGCAAAAAGGTTGTCTGGTCCGGTGACGGCAATAACGTCTTTGCCAGCTTTGCCCATGCCGCCAAGGCGTTCGACTTTGAACTGGTGTTCACCGGCCCGCAAACGCTGGACCCGGAGGCCGCGCTGAACGGGCTCTACACCACCGAACGCGACCCGAACAAAGCGGTCGAGGGCGCTGATCTGGTGGTCACGGACACGTGGGTGTCGATGCATGACCCTCAATCGGCGCGCGAACGTCGACACAACCAGCTGCGCGGCTATCAAGTGAATGACGCGCTGATGGCCAAGGCAAAGCCCGACGCGCTGTTCATGCACTGCCTGCCAGCGCACCGCGATGACGAGGTCACAAGTTCCGTCATGGACGGGCCGAGCTCGGTTATCTTTGACGAGGCTGAGAACCGGTTGCACGCGCAGAAATCCGTCATGCGCTGGTGCTTGGGGAAATGACCGACCGGCGGCCGATCGTTGTCGCAGGTGCGGGGGCGATTGGCTGCTTTGTGGGTGGCATGCTGGCCGCCCACGGCCACGACGTAACGCTGCTGGTCCGCCCGGGCGTGGCCGGTCAGATCAGAACGCATGGCCTGCGTCTGACGGACTTCGACGGGCTGGATGAACATGTGCCGGCGTCAAAGCTGACCTTGTCCCAAGACCCTGCCTGTCTGGCGGGGGCGGGCATTGTGCTGGTCACGGTCAAGACTGCCGATACGGCGGGCATAGCCCGTCTGATCGCTCAGCACACCCCTGCGCTGTCCACCGTGCTGAGCCTGCAAAATGGTCTCGACGCGGCAGAGATACTGCGCGAGGTGCTGCCCTTGCATGATGTGCGCGCAGGTATGGTTCCTTTCAACGTGGTGCCGCATAGGGACGGGCGATATCACCGCGCGACAAGCGGCGATATTGTGGTCGAAACAGGCCGGATGCCGCTGTCGGGGTACCTGTCGGTGCCGGGGCTGCGCATGATCGGAACGGGGGCTATCAATGGCGTGCAATGGGGCAAGCTGCTGCTGAACCTGAACAATGGCCTGAACGCCCTGTCGGGGCTGACATTGCAAGAACAACTGTTTGACCGGCGCTGGCGCCGTGTCATGGCCGCGCAGATGGCCGAGGCGCTTGCCGTCTTGAAAGCCCACGGTATCTACCCCGCGTCCTCGACGCCGCTGCCTGCACGGTTGATCCCTTGGGTGCTACGCTTGCCCACACCCCTGTTTTCGCGCGTCGCGGCCAGGATGCTGACGATTGACCCGATGGCGCGGACCTCGATGTCGTATGACCTAGAGGCGGGCAAACCGACCGAGATTGACGCGCTGCAGGGGCGCATCATCGCGATGGGCGCGCAAGAAGGGGTGGCCACCCCGCTATGTCAACGCGTGCGCGATCTGGTGAAAGAGGCGCAGGCGCGCGGGCCGGGGATGCCAAACCTTACCCCGTCCGATCTGCGCTAGCCGCCAAGGCGGCTTCCAAGGCGACGTCGCACGGGGACTTAGTTCACCAGCGCGTTCAGGCCCAGAAAGATCATCGCTGACATGGTCGCCGCGGCAGGCACGGTAATAACCCATGCGGCTACGATGGTCATAAAGTGGGACCGGCGCACCAGTTTGCGGCGGCGGCGTTCCTCTACGGCGATGCGTTTCACCTCGCCGGCTTTGGCTCCGGGGCGACGCAGGCGGCGCTCCATGTGCCATTCGCGGTAGAAGCCCACACCAAAAACGCCACCCACTGCGATATGGGTCGAGCTAACGGGCAGACCCAACCACGAGGCGATGATCACGGTGATTGCCGCGGATAGCGCTACGCAATAGGCGCGCATCGGGTTCAGCTTGGTGATCTGGCTGCCTACCATGCGGATCAGCTTGGGACCGAACAGGAACAGACCAAAGGAAATCCCGAAGGCCCCGATCACCATCACCCACATCGGGATAGAGACCTTGGCCTCGAAGCCGCCAAATTCAGAGGCGTGAACAATCGCGGCGAGTGGTCCGACCGCGTTGGCCACATCATTGGCCCCATGCGCAAAGCTCAGCAGCGCGGCAGAGAACACCAGCGGCAGGCCGAACAGCACTTTGACGGATTTGTTGCGGTTCTCCATTCCCTCGGAGGCGCGGTGGATCGCGGGGTAGGAAATGGCATAGGCCAGAACACCGCAGGCCAGACCGATCAGCAGGGCAGAGCCCATGTTGATCTCGATAATCTTCTTAAGGCCTTTGAGGGCCAGATAAGTGGCGAAAACGCCGGACATGACCCCGATCAGGATCGGCACCCACCGGCGCGACGCGGCGATCTTGTCTTCTTGGTACAGGATCTGCGACTTGATCAGCGCGAGGAACATCGCCGCGACAGCGCCACCTAGCACGGGCGAGATGATCCAGCTGGCGGCGATCATGCTCATGGAAGGCCAGTTGACGGCTGCCATTCCCGCAGCCGCGATGCCCGCGCCCATAACACCCCCCACGACAGAGTGTGTGGTCGACACAGGCGCGCCCACCCATGTCGCCAGATTGACCCAAAGCGCGGATGAAATCAGCGCGGCCATCATCGCCCAGATGAACACTTGGGAATCTGCGACCGACGCGGGATCGATGATCCCCTTCGAGATGGTCGAAACAACGTCCCCGCCCGCCAGCAATGCACCCGCGCTTTCGCAGATCGCAGCGATGATGATCGCCCCGCCCATGCTTAGCGCTTTGGCACCGACGGCGGGGCCCATGTTGTTGGCCACATCATTGGCGCCGATGTTCACAGCCATATACGCCCCGAAGGCCGCAGCGGCGATCACCACAAAGTTCGACGGCTGCGCACCGAGGAAGAGGCCGGCGATCAGTGCCGCCAAGACGATAAAGGCAAGCGCAATGCCAAGTCCGACCATAGGCCGCGCGACATACGTCGTTGCTTGTTCCACCCGCGAGATGCGGTTCAGGTCAGAATCCAGTGTTTTCCACTGTTGGCCTTTGGGTCCGTCGGTCATTGCTGCCTCATTCTCTTGAACCATGCGCTCGTGGCACAGCGAAAAAGGTTACGCAAGGCCGCAGAGCGGCTATAGTTTCAGAAGGATTTCCCGAAGATCAGGTTCTGCAACCAGTTCTGCTGCTTCTTTCGGGGGCATCCAGCGGCGCGTGCGGACGTCGACCTCGGGGTATTCATCCTCGATGTGGCGCACACGCGTCAGATAGACCTGAGCGATCACGGGCGTGGTGAGACCCTCGGACAGGCCCTTGTCGTAATCGTAATACCCCATCGGCTCGGACTCGATGTCGGCCTTGGATACGCCGGCTTCTTCCCAAGCTTCGCGCAGGGCAGCGCCAGCGCCGTCCAGCCCATCAATCGGCCAGCCTTTCGGCACGATCCAGCGGCCGGTATCCCGACTTGTGATCATCAGCACCTCTTTGCCATCGGGCGTTTCGCGGTAGCACAATGCGGCGACCTGAATACGTTTCGGGCGGCGCCAGATGGGGAGGATCATTCCCTCCCAAGCGCGTTTTAGTTCTTGTAGCATTTCTATACCGTTAACCTGTAAATATGTTGTTCTTGCTTTTATCCCGACATCTTAACTGAAAAAGATACGATAATCAATTTCGCTGCCCCGCACCCTTGTGCAGCACCGGTGCGCATCCTTAAGTTTGACGAACCCTTGACCCACAGGAGATAAGCCGATGGACGCAGATATAAAGGCCGCAGATATTGGCGTGTATGGTCTGGGCACAATGGGCAGTGCGCTGGCGCTTAATCTGGCAGAGCAGGGGTTTCGTGTGGCGGTCAGTAACCGCGAGGCAGACTGGATTGCGCCGTTTATCGACGAAGCCGGCACGCTGGCTGCAAACCTGACGGGCCACACCACGCTTGAGGATTTTGTCGATAGCATCGCGCCGCCGCGCAGTATCTTGTTCATGATCCCGTCGGGGGCACCGATGGATGCGATGATCGACGCTGTGATGCCATTGCTGGACGAGGGCGACACGATCATCGACGGTGGCAACGCCGATTTCCACGATACACGCCGTCGGTCGGCTGCGTTCAACGGCACGGGCCGGCATTTCGTCGGGATGGGGGTTTCGGGCGGCGAAGAAGGCGCACGGCACGGCCCATCGATGATGGTGGGCGGGACGGGTCACAGCTGGACCCAGCTGCGCCCCATGCTCAGCGCGATTGCGGCAAAGTTTCAAGGCGCGCCCTGCGTCGATCATCTGGGGCCGGATGGGGCGGGGCATTTCGTCAAGACCGTGCACAACGGGATCGAATATGCCGACATGCAAATGATCGCCGAAGTCTACGGGCTGCTGCGGGCTGCTGGCGGGCAAAGCGCGCCGCAGATCGGAGCCCTGTTCGAGCGCTGGCAGAAGGGGCCTCTCGGCTCGTATCTGATCGAGGTTTCTGCCGCGGCATTGCAAACCGTCGATGCAGACAGCGGTACCCCGATGGTGGACCTGATCCTTGATAAGGCGGGGCAGAAGGGCACTGGCCGCTGGACCTTGATAGAGGCGCTGAAGCTTGGTCAATCCGCCAGCGCGATCGAGGCGGCAGTCGGCGCACGAGGCTGGTCCAGCGAAAAGGCGCTGCGCGTTGCGGCGGCCCCCTTGTTGCCGGATGCGGTGACTGGCGGCGATTTACCTTCAGACGCGGACTTGCACTCCGCCTTGCTGGCCGCGCGTATTCTGGGCCACGCCCAAGGGTTTCGCGTGCTTGCTGCCGCGTCCGATGAATTCAACTGGCACCTTGATATGGCCCGCATCGCAGAGATCTGGCGCGCGGGATGTATCATCCGCTCTGCCTTGCTGGATGATCTGGCCGACGCCTTTCACGCGGGGTTGCCAGAGGGGGCCTTGATCCTCGCGCCAGCAATTCGCGAGATGCTCGGCGATCATTTGGCGGGGCTGCGCAAGACGGTGGCGGCAGGGGTGTCTTTGGGTATCCCGATGCCTGCGCTCAGCGCGTCACTCGCTTGGTACGATACGATCCGCACGGCACGCGGATCGGCCAATTTGATACAAGCGCAGCGCGACTTTTTCGGGGCGCACGGATTTGAACGCGGCGATATCGCGGGGGCACATCACGGGACGTGGAACGCGATTTTTCGGGGCTGATGACGCGAGGGTTATTGCTGCCCCAGTGTCGACTGCGCGAAAGGGTCTGTCTTGTAGGTCACATGCGACAGGTAAAGCCCGTGCGGCGGTGACACCGGCCCGCAGGCGGTACGTTCGCGCGCATCGCGAATCTTTCTGACATCATCGGGCGCAAAAGACCCCGCGCCGACACGCTCTAACGTGCCGACGATGCTGCGCACCTGATTGTGCAGGAAAGACCGCGCGCGCACGTCGAAATGCACCTCTACGCCGCCGCTCACCGGCACCTCTTTCATGTCAAGAACATCCAGCGTTTTGACCGGTGTCTGTGACTGACATATCGCAGAACGGAAGGTGGTAAAATCGTGCTTGCCGATCAAATGGGATGCGCCTTCACGCATGAGGTCTATGTCCAGCGGCTTTTTGACCTGCCAGACCAGACCCGCCTGATGGGTGGCCGGCGCGCGGCGTACCAGCACGCGAAACAGATACCGGCGCTCTTGGGCGGAAAAACGGGCGTGAAAGTCGTCATCCACAGCCACACAATCGACGACCGCAACCGGCAGGGGTTTCAGGTGATAATTGATCGCTTCGGACAGGCGGAACGGGGTCCAGTCACGCTCCATATCGCAGTGGGCGACCTGCGCGAGCCCGTGAACACCCGCATCGGTGCGCCCTGCGGCGGCGATATTATGAACGCGCGGCTCGATCTTGGCCAAGGCGTCTTCGATCGCCCCTTGCACAGAGGCAAGGCCGATCTGGCGTTGCCAACCGACAAAGGGCGCGCCGTGGTATTCGATCTTAAGGGCATAGCGTTGCATGGCGGGCGTTTACATGGGGGCGGCTGATCTGGCAATCCCTGACCCGCGCACCTATGTTACCCCTTAACGAAAAGTTAAGGCGGGCACGGGCTTTGGTACTCTCAAGAATTGCCGATGGAATTTGGCGGCAGGTTGAAAATGTTCAGGACGGTGTGTCCGAGACGTTTTTCGAACCCGTGATCCGTTTGGGTGTCACCGGACTGGCGCGGTCCGGCAAAACCGTGTTCATCACCTCGCTTGTGGCGAACCTGCTGGATCGGGGTCGAATGCCGGGGCTTCTGGCCGCATCCGAAGGCCGGATCGAGGCTGCGTTCCTGCAACCCCAGCCCGACGATACCGTGCCGCGGTTCGAGTATGAAAACCACCTTGCCGCGCTGACCGGTCCCACGCCGCACTGGCCCGAAAGCACCCGCGCCATATCAGAACTGCGCCTGTCCTTGCGGGTGCGGCCCAATGGCCTGCTGGCCGGATTTCAGGGGCCGCGTACGGTGCATCTGGATATCGTGGACTACCCCGGAGAATGGCTGCTGGATCTGGCGCTGATGGATGTGGATTATGCCACGTGGTCGGCGCAGGTGCTGACCCGTATCGTGGATCGCGACGAGGCGGCGGGCTACCGCGCGCTGGTGGCGGGCACCGACGCCGACGGACCGTTGGACGAACCCGTCGCCCAAGCGTTGGCGGCCAGCTTTGCCGATTACCTGCAGACCGCCCGTGCAAATGGTTATTCCGACTGCACGCCAGGGCGGTTCCTGCTGCCGGGTGATCTGGCCGGATCGCCGGTGCTGACTTTCGCGCCCTTGCCCGGCGGCGAGGGGCCGCGCGGGTCGCTTTTGCGGGAAATGGCGCGGCGGTTCGAGGCCTATAAACGGCGGGTGGTGAAACCCTTTTTCCGCGATCACTTTGCACGGATCGATCGTCAGGTCGTGCTGGTGGATGCGCTTGGCGCGATCAATCAAGGCCCTCGCGCCGTCGAGGATTTGCGCGGTGCCATGAGCGATATCCTTGGCAGTTTTAAGCCCGGGCGCAACGGTTTCCTGACCCAGCTACTCCGTGGCAAACGTGTCGAGAAAATCCTGTTTGCGGCGACCAAGGCCGACCATCTGCATCACAGCCAGCACGCCAGTCTAACAGCCATCATGGAGGCTTTGACCCGCGACGCCCGCGACCGGGCGCGCTTTGCCGGTGCGGGGACATCGGCGATGTCGCTGGCATCGTTGCGGGCCACCACCGAGGCCACGATGACCCACAACGGAGAGACGCTGGATGTCGTGCGCGGCAGCTTGCTGGACACTGGCAAAGAGGCGGCGTTCTATCCCGGCGAACTGCCCAAGGACCCCGCGCATCTGCTGAGCCCGGCGCGGGCGGGGGCGGCTAAATGGCTGGATCGGGACTATCAGATCATGCGCTTTGCACCGGCGCGGCTGAATCTGCGCCCCGGCGATGGCCCGCCCCATATCCGACTGGACCGCGCCGCTGAGTTCCTGATCGGGGACCGTCTGTGACCGTTGATGAAGTGACCATCGCGCCTGCGCGGGTGCTGGATGCCGGCCGCCTGTCAGTGGTGATGACCTGCGCCAACGCGGACCACGACTGGCTGCCCCAAGCCCACAGCCGCGCCGAAGAGATCGGCACCTTGGGTGATATGATCGACGTCGGCTGGGTGCAGGTCGCGCGGACAGAGGGGCATGTCGTGGGCTTCCTGGCACGTCGTGCGGCGGAGATTCACGGGCTGTATCTGCACCCCAAGGCGCAGGGCAAAGGCATTGCACAGCGCTTGCTGGACGGCGCCAAGGCGCAAAGCGACCGTCTTGCGCTTTGGAGTTTTGAGGCGAACTTGCGTGCCACACGGTTCTACCGTGCCGCAGGGTTTGTCGAGGTAACGCGTAGCGACGGTTCAGGCAATGATTTCGGGCTGCCGGATGTGCGGTTCGAATGGGTAAAAGGGGCGGCGTGATGGCCAAGGGTCCGGTTTTATTTGATCTCGAGGAAGACACGGCCACGCGGCCCTCTGTATCGGATGCGCCGCCGGTGCCGGATGACGGTGCAGCCGCACCGCAAGGGCAGGCAATGCAGATCGCGGCACGGCTGGCAGCGCGCAAGCCGTCAAAGCTGGTGCGGCTGTTCTGGTGGCTGCTGACCGCGCTGATCGGGGCGCTGGTGTCGATTGCGGCGTGGAATTTCGTCATAGGGCTGCTGGCGAGCTACCCGTTGTTGGGGATGGTGATGACCGTCCTGATTGGTGCGGTGCTGCTCGTCTTAGTGCTTTTGTGCCTGCGCGAACTTGCGGCCTTTAGTCGTCTGGCGCGGCTTGACGGATTGCATCACGACGTCGGCGAGGCGCTGGCACAGAATGACCTCAAGTCCGCTCGGGCAGTCACTGATCGGCTGGTTGGGCTGTATCATGGACGCGAAGATACCCGATGGGGACGCGACCGTCTGGCAGAGCTGCGCGGCGATCAACTGGATGCACAAGCGTTGCTGGCCCTGACCGAGGCAGAGCTGCTGGGGCCGCTGGATATTGCCGCCAGCCGCGAGGTCGAAGCCGCGGCTCGTCAGGTTGCAACGGTGACGGCGCTGGTGCCTTTGGCGTTGGCCGATGTGGTCGCGGCGATGACCAGCAACCTGCGCATGATCCGCCGTGTGGCCGAGGTCTATGGTGGGCGGTCGGGCTTTTTCGGGTCGTGGCGCCTGACGCGGGTGGTTTTGTCACATCTGGTGGCGACGGGGGCTGTGGCCGTGGGCGACGACATGCTGGAACCTATCTTGGGCGGGACGATGCTGGCGAAACTGTCGCGCCGCTTTGGCGAGGGGCTGGTGAACGGCGCGTTGACCGCCCGTGTCGGTGTCGCCGCGATGGAGGTCTGCCGGCCCATGCCGTTCTCTGAAGCACGCCGCCCCAAGGTGCGCAGCATCATCAAACGCGCGCTGTCGGGGCTGTTTTCCAAGGCCAGTTAAGTGCCCGGGCGAGGGGGCTTGTCGGTCGATCTGCTGCGGCCTATAAGGCTGAATATGACCCGGAACTCCGCGATCATTATACGAATTATTTTCCCGGCGCTCTGATTGTACGAGACGCCGGGCCGAGGTGTTTGAGCCACTCGCACCGTATCTGATTATCCATTCCCATATTCCGTTTGCCAAAGGACGCCTGCCATGTGCGCCGACACCCCCGAAACGCTCGATTATAAATCTACGCTGAACCTGCCCAAGACCGACTTTCCCATGCGTGCGGGTCTGCCCAAACGCGAGCCTGAATGGTTGGCGCGGTGGGAGAAAATTGGCGTCTATGACCGCTTGCGCGAGAAAAAGGGCCGCACGCCGTTTACGCTGCATGATGGCCCCCCCTACGCCAACGGCCACCTGCACATCGGGCACGCGCTGAACAAGACGATCAAGGATATGATTGTGCGCAGCCATCAGATGATGGGTTTTGATGCACGCTATATCCCCGGTTGGGATTGCCACGGTCTGCCCATCGAATGGAAGATCGAAGAGCAATACCGCCAAAAAGGTAAAAACAAAGACGACGTGCCGATCAACGATTTCCGTGCCGAGTGCCGCAAGTTTGCCGCCGGTTGGGTCGATGTGCAGCGCGAGGAATTCAAACGCCTTGGCATCACGGGCAACTGGGCCGATCCTTATCTGACGATGGATTTTCACGCAGAGCGGGTGATCGCCGAAGAATTCATGAAGTTCCTGATGAACGGCACACTGTATCAAGGGTCCAAGCCCGTGATGTGGTCCCCGGTCGAAAAGACCGCGCTGGCCGAGGCCGAGGTTGAATACCACGACAAGGAAAGCTTTACGATCTGGGTAAAGTTCAAGGTTGTGGGCACCGATGATGCCTCGCTTGACGGTGCAAATGTCGTGATCTGGACCACAACGCCGTGGACCATGCCGTCCAACAAGGCTGTCGTGTATGGCGAGGAAATTTCTTACGGTCTGTACGAAGTCACTGCCCGCCCCGAGGAATCCTGGGTCACCATCGGTGACCGTTATCTGCTGTCGGACAGCATGGCGATGGATGTGTTCGGGCGTGCGCGTCTGGACGAAACCATGGTGCGCCGTCTGCGGGATGTAACGCAGGACGAGCTGGCTAAAATCTCGTTGCAGCACCCGCTGGCTGGTGCCGAAGGCAGCAATGGCGAATGGGATGATCTGCGCGACTTCCGCGCCGCTGATTTTGTGACCGACACCGAAGGTACGGGCTTTGTGCATTGCGCGCCGTCCCACGGTCTTGAAGAATATGAACTGTACCGTGGTTTGGGGATGCTGGACCAGGTGATCACCTATAACGTGATCGAAGACGGGTCCTTCCGCGCGGATCTGCCGTTCTTTGGCGGCAAAAAGATCCTCAAGCCCAACGGCAAGGAAGGCGACGCCAACGCAGCCGTGATCAACAAGCTGGTCGAGGTCGGCGGGCTGCTTGCGCGTGGCAAGATCAAGCACAGCTATCCGCATTCCTGGCGCTCCAAGGCACCGGTCATCTATCGCAACACGCCGCAGTGGTTTGCTGCGATCGACCGGCCCGTTGGCGACGGGCAGGACACCTTTGGCAAAACCATCCGTGAACGTGCCCTGACCGAGATCGACAACGTCAACTGGGTGCCCAAGAAGGGCCGCAACCGTCTGCATTCGATGATGGAGGCCCGCCCTGACTGGGTGCTGTCGCGTCAACGTGCATGGGGCGTGCCGCTGACCTGCTTTACCAAAAACGGCGCGCTGCCGACGGATGATGACTTCTTGCTGCGCAACCCCGAGGTCAACCAGCGCGTCGTCGACGCGTTCGAGGTCGACGGCGCGGATGTCTGGTACGAAGATGGTGCGAAAGAGCGGTTCCTGGGCGGGATCGTGAACCCTGACGAGTATACTCAGGTGTTCGACATTCTGGACGTGTGGTTCGATTCCGGTTCAACCCATGCGTTCGTGCTGCGCGACCGTGAAGACGGCTCTGAGGACGGCATCGCAGACGTTTATATGGAAGGCACCGACCAACACCGCGGCTGGTTCCATTCGTCGCTGCTGCAATCCGTAGGCACCACGGGCCGCGCGCCCTACCGCAACGTCGTGACGCACGGGTTCACATTGGATGAGAAGGGCATGAAGATGTCCAAATCCATCGGCAACACCATCGTGCCCGAAAAGATTGTCCAACAGTATGGCGCCGATATTCTGCGCCTTTGGGTGGCTCAGACGGACTATACCGCGGACCAGCGGATCGGGCCGGAAATCCTGAAAGGGACCGCCGACAGCTATCGTCGTTTGCGCAACACCATGCGGTATATGCTGGGGGCGTTGTCCGACTTTACCGATGCCGACCGGACAGAACCTGCAGATATGCCAGAGCTTGAACGCTGGGTGCTGCACCGTGTGGCTGAGCTGGATCAGGTCGTGCGCGAAGGCTATGCGCGCTATGACTTCCAAGGTGTGTTCCAAGCGGTGTTCACCTTTGCCACCGTCGATCTGTCGGCGTTCTATTTCGACGTGCGCAAAGATGCGCTGTATTGCGATGGCGACACGCTGCGCCGCCGTGCTGCGCGGTCGGTGCTCGATATCCTGTTCCACCGTCTGACGACATGGCTGGCACCTGTGCTGGTGTTCACCATGGAAGAAGTCTGGCTAGAGCGGTTCCCCGGCGATGAAAGTTCGATCCACCTGACGGATATCCCTGAAACGCCCAAAGCGTGGCTGGATGCTGATCTGGCGGCGAAATGGGCCAAAGTGCGTGCCGCACGGCGGGTCGTGACGTCTGCGTTGGAAGTGCAGCGGGTGGAAAAGGTGATCGGTGCCTCTCTCGAGGCAGCACCAATGGTGTTCGTCGCCGATGATGCGCAGCGTGCAGCGCTTGAGAGTGTGGCGTTCGAGGACGTCTGCATCACGTCAGCCATTGCGATCACCGGCGATGACGCTCCGGCAGAGGCATTCCGCATGCCCGAGACCGACGGCGTTGCTGTCGTGTTCGAGAAAGCGGCGGGCGAGAAATGCGCACGCTGCTGGAAGGTCTTGCCCGACGTTGGCACACACGATCACGCGGGCGTTTGTGCCCGTTGTGACGAAGCCGTGTCCTAAAATGACGCTGCGCCGCTTTATCCGGAGTTTCGGGTGAAGCGGCGCAGTATCCCCACGCGGTTTGGTACCTTGGTCGTAACCGAGGATGCAGGCGCGATCACCCACCTGCATTGGGGGCAGGGTCCCTTACATGATGACGCTGGCACCTTGCTGGACGACGCAGAGGCGCAGCTGCGCGCCTATGATGCTGGACAGCTGACACGGTTCACCCTGCCGCTTCGGATCGGGGGGAGTGATACAGTGCGCGCCGTCTGTGCAGAGATGTCGGCGATCCCTTTTGGGGATACTGTGACCTACGGCGACATTGCCACAAAGCTGGCGATTCCTGCGCAGGTCGTGGGACAGGCGTGCGGGCACAATCCGATTCCCGTCATTGTGCCGTGCCATCGCGTGATGGGGGCAAAGGGGCTGACCGGATATTCTGGGGACGGCGGGGTGGAAACGAAAGTCGCCCTGCTGCGCCATGAAGGGGCCGCAGGGCTGCTGATCTAGATCTTAAAATTATGTGCCGTAACGTTGATCGCGGGGCGTCGGTTCAGGCCTTGCGATCGTACAGGTATTGTTGCGCCACACCGGCAAACATCAGGTACAGGCTGGTGATGACCAGACCCCAATGTGCCCAGCTTTGCGGGTGGAAATCGACCCAAGCGGCCCAGCCTGCAAAGAAGGTCCAAGCCAGCGCCATCGGCAATGTAACCGCGCGCCAACGCTCTGTCCGGACGGGGTGCACGAACTTGAGCGGGGCGAACATGGTCACGGCCAGAACCGTCACCAGCACCAGCGATACCCACCACGGCGGCGACAGGGCAAACAGCACCAGCACCAGCATGTTCCAGCACCCTGGAAAGCCCCAAAAGGAATTATCTTTTGTTTTCATGCGTGTATCGCAGAAGTACATGGCGCTGGCGAAGGTGACGATGATGATCATGACCCAGCCGCTCCACCCGTCCATGAGGCCGGATTGGAACAGCGCAAAGGCCGGAATAAAGACATAGGTCAGGTAGTCGATGATCAGATCAAGCAGTACGCCATCAAACTCGGGCGCGTTGGTCTTTACATTATATTTACGCGCCAGCGGCCCGTCGATCCCGTCTACGAAAAACGCAACCACCAGCCAGAGGAACATCATGTCCCAACGTTCTTCGGCGGCGGCGAGCATGGCCAGCATGGCGAAAATCGCACCCGTTGCAGTAAACAGATGGACAAGAAGGGCGCGGGAATGAATGTTCATGCGCGACAGATGGCAAATCTTTTAGACGGATGCAAAAGGAAAAGCGTGCGATGCCGTGCAGGCTTGGGTTGACCCCGCTCTCGATTCCGCCTAAAGCCAGAAAACCAATTTCAGGGTTTGCCGTAGCGCGGCCCATATGGGTATTGCTCCGGATCGCCGGAAAATGCCCCGCAGCAAAAGGATAGACCCATGTCGCGCGTTTGCGAATTGACCGGAAAAGGCCCGATGACGGGCAACAACGTAAGCCACGCCAAGAACCGCACACGTCGCCGGTTCTTGCCAAACCTGAACGATGTTACCCTTCAGTCCGAAGCACTGGGCCGTGGTTTCAAGTTCCGCATCTCGGCAGCTGCTCTGCGCACTGTTGATCACCGCGGTGGTTTGGACAAGTTCATGGCGAAGGCAAAGGACACCGAGCTGTCCGTCAGCGCGTTGAAAGTTAAGAAAGCAATTGCAAAGTCCAGCGTCACAGCCGAAGCGCTGTCGTAAGACTTTCTAATCGTTACGATGTTGCAGCCCTGGCCCTTGGCCGGGGCTGCGTCGTTTTGGGCAGGTGTATTTTCACCAGCTTTGGCTAGGGTGCGGCCCATGACCCTGCGTTCCCTTTCAACTTTGCTGTTGGCGTTGATGCTGGCCCTGACGGGGCAAGGCATGGCCGTTGCACGTGGGGCGTCGGCCGCCACGGGTCAGATCGTGCTGTGTACCGGCGCTGGTCCCGTAGCGATCTATGTGGACGCGCAGGGCAAGCCCACGACGGCCCCGCATATATGTCCTGATTCGGCGCTAAACGTTGACCTGACAGATGCCGTGGCTCTGGCTGCTGCGCCGGCGCGGATCGTGGCCTTTGTCGCACCATCGTTGCAGGTCCTGACAGCTGATGTGCCGCGACGCAAAACGCGCTATGACCCCAGAGCACCGCCTGTCGCTGCCTGACGTACGACTTTCACGGACATTTTGAATATTACGACAGGATACATCAATGACACCTGCTTTGCTGACCCGCGCCGTTTGCGCGCTATTTCTCTTTTCTGCCCCTCTCGCCGCCGAAGGCATTATGGTGGATGACGCCTACATCCGCAGCTCTACCGCGAAATCCACATCTGGTGCGGCGTTTATGGTAGTGATGAACCACAGTGGCGCAGATGACCGTTTGATCGGTGCGTCATCTGACGTGGCCGATAAGGTCGAGCTGCATTCGCACCGTTCTGACGATAATGGCATCATGCGAATGGGCGAGATCGAAGGCGGCGTGGCCATCGCTGCGGATGAAATGCACGCGTTTAAACGCGGCGGCGATCACCTGATGTTCATGGGGCTGAAAGAGCCGCTGGTGCAAGGGGCTATGGTGCCCGTCACGCTTGAGTTCGAAAACGCGGGCGCGGTCGAGGTCGAGGTGATGGTCGATCAGGACCGCACACCGAACCATGACAAGATGAAGCACGACAAGATGGAACATGGTGACATGGAACACTCCGGTCACGAGATGCCGAAAGACTAAAGTCTTTTCCACACACGAAGGGCGGCGGCCCGGCGTTTGTTAGAACGCGGGCCGCTGTTTTGCGGGGGTGCCCAGCAATTCCTCTACCCAGTCGGTGACGACGCGGGTCGCGGTGCCGGTGCGGTGCTCTGCAAACTGGTTGCCCACGGCGGAACGTTCTAGGTTCAGCTCTATCGTGTGTGCCCCGTTGCGGCGGGCCTCTGCGACGAAACCGGCGGCGGGGTAGACGTTGCCCGATGTGCCGATTGCCGCGAAAATATCGGCTTCGGCCAAATGGTCAAAGATTGCATCCATGTCATAGGGCATCTCGCCGAACCACACGATGTCAGGTCGCGCGGCGGGGGCTTGGCAGGCGGGGCAGGGATCCCCCACAGCCATCACCATAGGAGCGGGCCAGCGGTGATCACACGCCGCACAAAGTGCTGAATTCAACGCGCCGTGCATATGGATCACCCGCGCACCGCCCTGTTCATGCAAGTCATCGACGTTTTGGGTCACGATGACGACCTGACCCGCATACTGCTGCTGCAGCTTGGCCAGCGCCTGGTGCGCGGCGTTCGGCGATACCTCTGCTGCCTGCTTGCGGCGGCCATTATAAAAATCGACGACCAGCTGGGGGTCACGGGCAAAGCCTTCGGGGGTGGCGACGTCCTCGACGCGGTGCTGCGCCCATAGCCCGTCTTCGGCACGGAAGGTTTCAATACCGCTTTCCGCAGAAATGCCTGCGCCTGTCAGAATAACGATTTTGCTCATGTCAGCCCCTGTATTCTTGGCTTGAGTGAACCAGTCTCGCACGTCTTGCGCAAGCGGTCAGCCCGCTAACGTGTCAAAACTGGGGGCGAGCCACGGCAATTGCGCGACCGTCGGCGCGATCATATGCGACCGGAGCAGTTGGCGCATCGTAGCAGCGATATTCTGCGGCACAGGCCCCGTCCAATCCGACCCTGCGAACAGGGAAATCTGACGCGACAGCCCCGGTACGGGCAGGGGATGCACCGCGAGCTGTTGGTGAAACCGTTGGGCGCGACAATAGCCGAAAGGCGTCGTGATCGCCCAGCCGATGCCCCGTGCCACCATCGCCATCAGGGCAAGGTGGCTGCCGATCTCGAACTGGGAGGGCAGGGTGATATTGCTGCGGGTGAGGTGGTTGGTGATCTGGTCGGCAATCAGCTGGTCGGTGGCGTATTTCACGAACGGCAAAGTCGATCGCCCCGCCATTAGGTCCGCGCTGTTACCCTCAAAACCGGCAGGGGTCACGATCACGAATGGGTCGCGTGCCAGCGGAATTTCGATGAGCCCGCTTTTGGCATCCCCGCTGGTGGCGGCGATAGCAATGTGAAGGGATTTGTCCTGAACCGCCTGAATCAACCCCTTGCTGCCGTCGGTGACCATCCGGAAGCGGCAGCCTGCCATGCTGTCGGCCAGAAGCGTTGCGAGGCGGGGGGTCAGGTCATTGTCAAAATCGTCGATCACCCCGAGGCTCAGGTCGCTGAGGTCTGCAAGGTCCATCACCGTCAGTTCGGATTGCGCCAAGCGGATATGGGCAAGCGCTGCACCGCTGTGACGCAGAAAGCTTTCGCCCGCAGCGGTCAGTTTCATCGGGCGCGTACTGTGATCGACAAGCGCTGCGCCCATAGCGGCTTCGAGGTTGCTGATCTGTTGACTGACGGCGGGTTGGCTTAGCCCTGTCAACGCAGCGGCCTGCGCCACAGACCCACGGCTGGCCAATGCCTCGAACACTTCTATGCCGCGTAGGGTGATGCCCTTTTTGATCATGATGTCCCGCCCTTGGTCCTTTCGGATTTAGTGAAGCATGACCAATATTTTGGCAAGGTTCGTGCGTATTTCTAAGCATTGGTTTCACAAAACTGAAATGAACTGCGGAAAACACGCGTTCCCCTTGAAGCTGCCCCGTGCGCAGCGCACCTTATGGCTCATCACGCACCGGAGGCTTTCATGAAAATCGCAACAGCCGCATACCCGCTGGACGTTTTGTCCAGCTGGGCACATTACGAAGATAAATTGGCAGGCTGGGTCGCAACTGCGGCGGCCAGTGGGGCAGAGCTGCTGGTATTCCCCGAATATGGCGCGATGGAACTGGCCACGCTCGCGGGGCTGGATGTAGCTGGCAACCTGGAGGCGTCGCTGTTCGCTGTATCTGACCGGCTGGCGGATGCAGATGCGACACATCAGAAACTTGCAGCTGAATATGGCGTGCATATCGTCGCAGCGTCCGGACCTGCGGTCACCGATGCAGCCCCCCGTCCGGTAAACCGCGCCCGCCTGATCACGCCTTCGGGGCAAATCGGGGTGCAGGACAAACAGATCATGACCCGATTCGAACGTGAGGTCTGGGGCGTGGTCGGTGGAGAGCCTTTGCGCATCTTCGAGACGGCTTTGGGCAAGATCAGCATCCTGATCTGCTATGATAGCGAATTCCCTTTGCTGGGTCGCGCCTTGGCAGATTGCGACATCATCGCCGTCCCCAGTGTGACCGAAGCCTTAGCAGGCTACTGGCGCGTCCGCATTGGATCCATGGCGCGCGCGCTGGAGAATCAATGCGTTACGGCCATGTCATCCTGCGTAGGGGCTGCGGATTGGTCCGACGCGCTTGGTGATTCTTATGGGGCAGGCGGCATATTCTGCCCGCCGGATGTTGGATTTCCGCCAACCGGCGTACTTGCCGCCGCAGAGATCAACGTGCCCGGCTGGACCTTTGCCGAGGTCGACATCGCACAGATCAGCCGCGTGCGTGCAGATGGGGTGGTTTTGAACCGAAACCACTGGGAGGACCAGTTCGGGCGTGACGCAACGGCCATAAACGTGCCTTTGATGTGAATACCCCTTGAAAAAAGGGAAAATTGCGCCCATTTAAGCCTGCGTCCTGAAATTGCAGGACAAAGTGTTCAAGGAGAGACCATGGCCAAGGAAGACACGCTCGAATTCCCCGGTATCGTGAAAGAACTTCTGCCGAACGCGACGTTCCGGGTCGAGCTTGAAAACGGCCATGAGATCATCGCGCATACGGCAGGCAAGATGCGTAAGAACCGCATCCGTGTTCTGGCTGGCGATAAGGTACAGGTGGAAATGACCCCCTATGATCTGAGCAAAGGCCGGATCAATTACCGCTTTAAATAAAATGCTTATCCGAAAATCACCTCGTGGTTTTCGGGCAGCGATCTAGGATCCCATATGAGTTTCATCCTCGGATCAGGAAGCCCGCGCCGCAAGGAATTGCTGGCGCAAATTGGCGTTGTCCCAGACGATATTCGCGCTCCCGATATTGACGAAACCCCGCTGGCTGCCGAACTGCCGCGCCCCTATTGCGCGCGCATGGCCCGTGAAAAGGCCGCCGCCGTGCAGGCCGGGGGGGATGATATCGTGCTCTGTGCCGATACAACCGTCGCTGTCGGCCGCCGTATCTTGGGCAAACCCGAAGACGAGGCCGAGGCGATCCGCTTTTTACGTCTCATGTCGGGGCGTCGTCACAAAGTTATCACGGCAGTCGCGGTCAAGCGCGGTGACAAGCTGTGGCAGCGTGATGTGGTCAGCACCGTCCGCATGAAACGCCTGTCTGATGTTGAAATCTCGGCTTATCTGGCAACAGGTGACTGGCAGGGTAAGGCCGGCGGCTATGGCATCCAAGGACCGGCTGGCGCGTTGATCCCTTGGATCAGCGGATCTTTCACCGGCATCGTCGGCCTGCCATTGGCCGAAACCGCAAACCTGCTGCGTGCTGCAGGATATGTTTTCGCAGGAGAGACCTCATGAAGGGCCGTACGATCGTTCTGGACCATTTTGGCGACACCGAAGCCGCCGCGCTGATCGTGGACGGCAAGCTGGATGATCTTTTGATCGACAGTGACGGGCCGCGCCCCGGCACGATCTACCGCGCCATTGCGGACCGTCCGGTCAAAGGGCAGGGGGGTATGTTCCTCAAGACGCCTGATGGCTCTGCGTTCTTGCGCCAGATCAAGGGGCTGGCACCCGGACAGCCAATTCTTGTGCAGGTTTCGGGCTATGCCGAACCGGGCAAAGCCATTCCGGTGACGCAAAAGCTACTGTTCAAAAGCCGCTATGCTATCGTGACCCCCGGCGCGCCCGGCACCAATATCTCGCGCAGCATTCGCGACGAGGAAGAACGCGACCGGCTGCTCGAGATCGCCCATGAGGCCGCAGACGGGGCCACGCACGGGCTGATTCTGCGTTCCTCTTGCACGGGCGCAGATGCGGATGACATCGCTGATGATATCGACGCGATGCTGACGCTGGCCGACAAGGTGCTGGACGACTCTTCCACCGAGATGGAACTGTTGTCCGAAGGCGACGGCCCGCATATTCTGGCGTGGCGCGACTGGGTAGCGCCTGCCGACATTGTGACCGATCCCGGCGGGTTCGACACGCATGGCGTTTTGGATACTGTCGATAGTCTTTCGCAGCCGCGCGTCGCTCTTGACGGCGGTGCCTCCATGTTTGTGGAGCCGACACGCGCCTTGGTCGCAGTTGATGTAAATACAGGGGCTGATGTGTCGCTCGCGGCTGGTATCAAGGCCAACATGGCTTGCGCCCGCGCCTTGCCCCGTGCCTTGCGTCTGCGCGGTCTGGGGGGGCAGATCACGTTGGATCTTGCACCCATGCCCAAGAAAGACCGCCGCCCCTTCGAGACCGCCTTGCGTCAGGCGTTTCGCGCCGATGACGTCGAAACCACGTTGGTGGGTTGGACACCGCTGGGGCACTACGAGCTGCAGCGCAAACGCGCCCGTATGCCCCTGGCAGAGGTGCTAAAGTGACCTGCCCGATCTGTAACGGTGAAACCGCTCCAAAGTATCGCCCCTTCTGTTCGGGGCGCTGCGCGGATGTGGATCTGGCGAAGTGGCTAAACGGCAGCTACGCCACACCAAGCCGTGATCCCGAAGATGTCGAGGCGGCACTAGAGGCCAGCGAGGCCGCTTTGAACGCTCCGGACAAGCCACATTAGAACTTTCCGAAAAAACCTTTGCCAAACATCGCGAAAGCCTCTGGACACCCCCGCCGCAAAATCCTAGAACGCGCACACCCGACCACTACGGTGGTCTCCGGTGCCCGGGTAGCTCAGGGGTAGAGCAGTGGATTGAAAATCCTCGTGTCGGTGGTTCGATTCCGCCCCTGGGCACCATTTTTTTAGAAAACCATTTAATTATAAAGTCATAGCGCTTGAATTTGTCCCACTTTTTCGACCTCTGAATTTCGGTGGGACACTTTTGTTATTCTGACTCACTACTCATTCGGCTCAAAGCGCTTTTGGCGCGCAGCTTTTGAGATGCTGCCCGCGTATATCGTACAACCTCTTTGCTTGTGCGATGACCTGTAATCGCCATAATCTCTTGTTCAGTGCAGCCAAGTTCGGCCAAGCGCGATGCTGCGGCTTTACGCAGGCCGTGGACCGAGCAATGGAACAAGCCAGCTTCATCACACCATTTGCGGAAACGGTTGCCAAAGCCGTCAGATGTGAAAGGCTTATCGAAGGCCGTCGAAATGAAGGTTGTTCCGGCCGAGGGTGTGGCGTCGATTAATCTTTGTAGTTCTTGGACTATAGGTATTTCGAGGTGAACTGGCTTTTTTTTGCGTCCCTTGTGCTGTCGAAAGACCAGCCAGCCGTCTTGTACGTGATTGGGGCCGAAATTGACGAGATCGGACCGGCGCTGTCCAGTGTAGAGGGCGAGGCCAAGCGCGAGGCGTGCCATCGTACCGACCGGATGGGTGGCTTCGTATTTTGCCATTTCAGCTAGGGTCCATGTGTGAACTCCGTCAGGGTTTCCTCTGAAATATTCGACCTTTTCAGCGGGATTGCTGTCGTGATGATCGTAGTTGATGGCAAAGCGATAAAGCTGTCTGACCGCTTTGATCATCCCATTTGCTGCTTCTGGAAATTCAGACATATCGTCTCGGCGTGCGCGTATATGTTTGGGCAGAAGCATGGCAAACGGCTTAGTGCCGTCGTTGCTGTTCAGGCAAAATCTTTCCAAGATCGCGCGGCGAACTTTCTGTGTTCGCGGATCTAGGCTGGTGAACATAGGACTCTTGAAATATTGCACGCAAAGCCAGCGAATACTCGTTCTCTCCGGCTCCTTACTAACCTTCTTTTCTACAGGCTTTCGACCATCGACAGCCAAAGCTTTCTGATAGTCTGTAAGAAATTCAGCCGAGCCGTATGGGCCGCGTAGGCGCGTTTTCACACCATGACGACGGAAATAGATCCGCTCGTTCCCATGGCGATCCGTGTCGATTGCAAGATATTTAAGGCGACGTGTCATCAGCGCGGATCAGTCCCAAGGGTTGTCAGAAATTGTGTTGCAACCGGGGAGCCGATCAAAATAGCTATCGAGCTGACGAATGTCCCAGATTCGACGACCGTCGATGCGCCTTGCGGTCGGCATGCGACCATCGAGGACCATCTGGTCGAATTTTGACGTGCTGACACCGATGTATCCGGCTGACTCTTCGCGAGAGAGGCCGCGCTTGGTCGGGGTTGGTACCGCATGTCGTGTATTGTGAATATGCTGGTGCAGTGTCTGAGCGTTCATTCTGAACACCTGCCGGTTTGCGAACGAATTGCGCCGGCAGAATTGAGCGCGTCGGAATGAGACCGGTGCGTGCTCTGCCCTATGCGATGGGGCAGGTCAGATGTATTAATCAGCATTTTCCAACTTCCTTTCGGATTTTGGCCCAAGCATGAGATGCATAGTCCTGCTCGCAATCGCTACGGTAAGCTTCTCCAGATCCTGTTGAAGAGTGACCAAGCATTGTTTGAATGACGTTTGCTGCTGTCTCGGGGCTATGCCACCGCACGTGGTCAGCAAGCAGTGTGCGAAGGTCGTGTAGTGGAACGCCAACCGCCTCTTTGAACCTCAGAGAAGGCCATCTGGATTGGTATGCTTTGTTGGTTAGCGATAGCCAATTCGTTCCAATACACTCATTGTATCGCAAGTATGCGAGGCGCTGCGGTCGGCCACCCAAAATGTGTTCGTCAAGGGATTCAGCGACCTCTTGCCAGAGCTTTCCGGCTCCCGTCGATTTCTTGGTTTTTTCTTGAGACCAATTCAGGGACCATTCGCCGGTAATTGATCTGGTGAGTTCTTTGCCGATGACCCACCGTGACATGTCACCTGTACGTGCAGGCATATTCAATGCCACGACGCAAATGGCAGCGGATTGGAGCGCTTTTGTGCGCTCAAATGAATGACCGGGCGCGTGGGCTGCTACTTCGCGCAGTTGGGCGATCACACGAGCGATGTGAGTGTAAGCGCCGCGCGCCATCAGACCGTCTATGCGGGAAAACTTCTTCTTTTCTTGACCTTTGGCAAGGCAGAGCTGGTTCTGACTGACGAACGCGAGGCCAGTCAGACCAGCGGGATCAGCGCCTCCATGCCGTCCTAGCATACCAAGAGCATTCAGGTAATTTGCAATAGTTATCGGTGAAAGACGCTTTTCCTGCGCACTCAGGACTTTCGCGATTTCGTATCCGGTAAGGAACGACAAATCATCCGACAGCCCATTTTCATAAACGACATCTGCGCATCGGCTAATCGAAGCGACATAGCGCTTTAACGTTTTGGGTGTAATATTTGCACTACGTAAACCGACTAAAAAAACTTGCCAGGAGGCTGGCCAGTGCGTGATGTCGAACTCTACGTGAGGCCGTCTGTTGGCAGTCGTATTGCGCGCTGCACTGCCCTTAGGGCGTTTGGATACCCAGTCGGCCTTGACGCTGAGCGCCGCCGCTGTCGAAACCTGTGGCGCATGTGCTGCGAGAACGCGCAGCAGGAGCCTGAATGTCGATTCTGACGCGCATGCGTAGTGGAAGCTGCTTGCAGATGGTGCGTCCAGTGGTTCCCCTCTAGATGCTGCAATAACGAAGAAACGGTCGATAACCGTAGCGGCCCCAGCTGGTAAGCTGTCATGGGCTTCCAAAAGCGATTTGCGGATTGGAGCTGGCGTCGATGACAGGCGAGACTCTAGGATAGATTTCTTCATCAATAATCGCCTCCGATATCTTTGAACAAACTGGGGTATTGCGCCAGCAGCACACTACGGACCGCACTTGAAGCGCTGTCGCCGCTATCCTTGCCATAATGTTTGCGTACAGTTGCTTCGGAGTCTGCAAGAACCGCAGCAGCTTTGGCGAAGTTTCCGGGCTCTTTGGCGAGCACCAAAGTGGCTATCGCATGTCGGCAGGAATGAGGTGTAAGTCCAAGCCCAATTACCTGATCGCCCTTCGCCCACAATTCGGCGAAAGAAGACGGCGACATAGTTCCGTCGGGTAGAGTGAGGCCGTTCTTAACAAGCCGCGGCGTGGCCGCGCCGGGAAACAGATAGGGGCTGTCATTACAGCCTGACAGCTCGATAAATCGCGGGCGGTAGATATTCTGCCAATCCCACAGGATCTGGGCATCTTTTCCGACTATAGCGACCCTAATCGTCCGTTCATTTTTCGTTTCGAGAGAGTTGAAACGAATTTCGGCATGTTCGCCGTCCTTGAGCCAACGTAGGTTCTTGCCCAGATGCGGGGATAAGCGATGGCGCAAGGTAATCAGATTGCGCGTACGCAACGGGCGGGATAGTTGGATCGCATAGAGCGCGGCGACAGCATAAAGACGCAGAGCTTTGAGTTCGTGAAGCTTAGTATTTGACTCTTGCGCCGCTCTCAAGACTTCGCCGGCTAGGTGAGTGAGTGCGGTAGGTGCGTTAACAAATCGCGCAGCCAAATGCGGGTTGTGCTGAAGCGCTGTACAAATGGTATCGGCATTGTCGGTCATTTCGCGTTGTTTTATGATATAAGCTTTGTAGGCTGCAGAAAGGACTTCGATGTCAAGCACCACCGCTTCGGAGCGGAGGCCATACAGAGCCAGTGTTTTAAGGCTGACAAGGCGATTGGCTAACGTGCAGCTCTTGTTAGCATCTTTGAGTTTTAACGACGTGTTTGACCGGATAATTTGGTCGTCAATCGCGCGCCGGATGATATCTCGATCAAATAGCTGCTGTGGATCTACAAGTTCTGTGAGTGGATGGAGAGTTACATAGGCTCGGGCAACCCAAGTGATCGCTGCGCGATAGGTTGCTTTCGCCGCTTCGTGGTTCTTCGAAATATGCTTGCGACCCATAGTGCGGTCGGTGACGAACTTGTTGATTGCCTCAGATGATACTCCGTCGGTCATCATCTGCTTCGCCCTCAGTGCAAGACTTTCTGGGTTCACCAGGGTTTCGGCAAATAACGCATCCACGTTCTCGCGGAATTCGGGCGTGAATTCGCTCCACTTCAAGCGATATGCGCGTTCGCGACCAGAAGGGACTTGCAACTCGGTAGGCGGCAGAAGACACCCGATCTCCGGCCACTTGCTTTGCCCATCACGGAGCATGTTCAGAGCCTTGATCCCCTTTACCAATGATCTGCGGGTTTCAGGAGTGCTCCCCTCGACCATCTGGTTGACCTCGGCCTGATCGAGGTTAGCAAGTGGCACTCGGGACAGGCGACGCAATGTATAGATGGGCAGATGTTGGCACGTTGGCAGATCGGCACCACATGCTGTAAAACCCTCGCGATCTTTGACCGCTTCAATTAGTTTCAGGAATGATTCTGAGACGTCGCTGCAAAGATTCGGCTTCGATCCGTTGAACTTTTTGAGGCAGCTTCTCAGTCGAGAATTACTGCGTTTCCGCGCAGCTTCAATGTTCGACGCATTCGACACACATCCATAGGGCGTAGGGGCAATGTTCGTTTCAAAGTAAAATAAATCCGCTGGTATCGCTGAAAGGTCTTCTTCGGTAATCCCAAGACGAACTGCGATTTTTCGCAGTTCATAGATTGTGTCGCGATGCAAGTTAGCATTAGTGGCCCAAACGACTACATCTGCGATGGTCGCGCTGTTGGTGTTAAGTTTAGAGGTCTTGTAAGGCATTTGTTCTCCTTGTTGGTGCTGCCAAGGCGTCGTCGCGCTGTGCGGCGACGGCTGAGAAGCACTATTGAGCGGCATTAGAAAAGTTTGGAGAGAGGCGGAAAGCTGTCGGCGTTTCGCACATTCTGACGGGATTCTTCCGAGTTTCGCACAAGCGATCCAAAACATAACGCCAATCAATGTTTGACACCGTTTGTGCGACTGTCCGAAGATGTTGTGTTGTGTCGGGGTCTGCCCTATTTTGAGTGTGCGAAATTTTACGTTCATTATCGCCACCAACCGTCTCTAACCCTTACACCGCGTCCGATGTGCCATTCAGTAACGTCGTGCGGATTGCAGCGAACGCTGCTGAATACATTGCGCGTAGGCATACCGTCTTCGATCCAGCGCTCTACAGTTCGAATGCTGACTTGGAAGTTTTTGGCAATTTCGGTTTTTGTGAGTAGATCTGCTTTGTAACGCATCTGATTTGAGACACGCGGCATTTTAGCGTCTTCGCAAGACCATAGGTCGACCCATTCGAAACGGTATTTTTTTCCGATCCGAATGGCGTTTATAGTCCCATCGGCTGCTTTTCTGCGTATTGTTGCACAACTCAAATTAAAGTGCTTAGAAACCTGTTCGACTGTCAGCATTGAATTCCAGTGCCATCGATCATCGATGATTTCGACGAGTTTCCAAATTTGTGTTTGTATAACATTTTTACTTTCTGCATCCATTTCTTATGCAGAAGGGCGATCGGGATAGACCGCGTTCTGCGATCTTTAGAATACTAGATATAGTTTTCAAAAAATTTAAAGTTTTCACCCGTTCAGAGTAATTAGGGTTTCATAACCTGGGAGTGGCCGAGAAGGCTGCGCTGCATTCGAATGCGTGGCAAAGCTTGAGAACAGGGCGTCCGTGAGCGATCCCATTCTTCAAAACAGAATGGACGCAGAAGGCCGGATCAAGCCACCCAGATTATATCTTAGCTGAGCCGCAAGCCTGTCTAAAGCCGCAGCGCAGCTTCAATATGCTGACTGCAAGTCAATGGGCGGCACCCACCTAATCACACTAACTTTGGGGTTGTATGAAGTCGTTTTCTTAGCATTCATCAATTTGGAGGTTTTCCTGGAAATACGAAGCCAACTTGGAAACCAAAAGGACGACAGATCTTTGTTAGCGTCTCCAAGGTCGGGTTCCCGTTGCCGCTCTCGAATTCAATGACTTGCTTTCGCGTTAAACCAAAGTGATAGGCGAATTCCGCTTGCGTCATGCCTATCGCAGTACGCATTTCCCTAATAGCCGCAGGTAGCATCAGCTCACCCTCGCATGCCCTTTGGTGAAGCTTATGGCGGCGAGCGCTTGTGACTTCTTTCGAAACCGTTCTCTTAGGTGGCACTAAAATGTCTCCCATGTGCTATATATAGGGGCTTCCTAGCGACTTCGTCACACTCAAGGTTTGAAGATAAGCGGTCGAGACTGAGGCATAATGTCGTGCGTCGCAAGTTGCCTGTCTGCTCATAGTCAAAATCATGTTCCGGTCATTGCGACTGAAAGCTACGGAGCCAAACCTGAAAATTTTCTTCTGAAAACCTTCTCACCAAAGCAAATCGGTCTTGGTCCAGGAGTGCCGGAAACGAGAACGCAAAACTGGTTAGGCCGATTTCTCAGGGAATTCGGTAGTTCCATGGCAGCGAACTCGGCGAGCATAAAAGGTAAAAGATAGGAACAGATGTTTCATGCGATGTGTAAGCCATTTTGCGTCACGTGCTAGTTCGGCTTCGAGATGTTGCCGAACGCGGATGGTTGTAGGCAGCCCGTTTTAGACCATCACTTTGATTGCCGGTTGACCTGCAAAAAGCACGCGACCTCTCAAAGTGATCAGCGTGCCCCCTTTGCTATCACCCATGGTTCTTATTCTGTCTCCAAGATTCATCGAGCGGGGTATTCGCGTAGATGTAGAAGGGATCTTCTGTGATGTGGCCCGCTTCCCTTAAAAGATGCGCGAAAAAACGTGGAGTGTCGGGCTCTTGGGGATCGAAAATATCGCCCAGCGCACGCAGCGCTCGGCTCGTCAAATGCATTGCATGACCGGAGCATGCGGGCTTGTTTGACGAACTTGGGACGATTAGCCCCTTCTGTAAGGCTATCTTCCCTTGTCTTTTTGACAACCTGCCAAACCAGATAAGGTGAAAAGGTAAAAGAACGCCTGGGCGCGTGGCTTGTCGTGTCAAAGAAATTTCTAGATCACTCACGAATCACTCCTGTTTTGGGAGTATTTTATTGCTGAGCTATGGGTGTTTGTCGAGTAGTTTTGGAGCAAGCACGTTGGCAGGCGCAGTTCATACAGATGCATACCGGCTTCTTCGTAAAGAACTGGTCGGACTGCGGCTAGCGGCAGGGTTGTCGCAAGCTAAACTTGCCGAAGCGCTAGGCAAACCGGCGTCTTATGTTGCGAAATACGAGCTCGGTGAGAGGCGTCTCGATGCAATCGAACTCTGCATTATTTTGAGATTAATTTGCCTTGACCCTAAGTTGTTTTTACAAAGACTTTTTGAAGTCTCACCTAGCAAACTTTAAATTCGCGACGGCTAAGTTTGCTTTAGACTTCGTAAGTGCTGGGGATTGGTAACCGCTCCATTGATACCGCGCTTATGCAGCTTGATTGTTTTGCGCAGCCATCGGCACCCAGTTCCACGGCAGCAGGTCATCTAAGCGGTTGATCTTGTGATCATGGATGCGGTCGAGGATGTCAGCGAGATAGGCCTGTGGGTTGAGGCCGTTTAGCTTTGCGGTTTCAATGATCGTCATGGCGCGGGCGAGTGTTTCTGCACCGGTGTCGGCCCCGGCAAACAGCCAGTTCTTTCTTCCGATTCCAATCGGTCGCAGGGCGCGTTCAGCTGGATTATTGTCGATGGCCACGCGACCGTCTTCCAGGAACAAGCTGAAGGCTTCCCGACGGTTGAGGCCATAGCGGAAGGCCTTGGCCAAATTGCTCTTTCCCGGGATGCCCAAGAGCTGTTGCTCGGACCAAGTAAAGAACGCCTCAACCTTCGGCAGGCTGAACTTTTGACGTGCCGCGTAACGGACGTCAGCAGGCTGGCCACTGATATCGCGCTCAACGTCATAGAGTTTGCCGACCCGGTCGAGCGCCTCGCGGGCGATCTCGGATTTGGTCGATGCCCAGAAGTCGTGGAAGTCACGGCGCAGGTGCGCCCAACAGGAAGCCTCGCGTAAACGAGGCAAACCATCAGGTCCAGGCGCGTAAAGCTTGGCATAACCCTTGTAACCGTCTGCCTGAAGGATACCGCTGGCATTAGCCAGGTGGTCCAAGACATGCTCCTCCTTCCAATCCGGCGCAAACCGATAGACGGCTCCAGGTGGCGCATCCCCCGCCCATGGGCGCTGGTCACGCACATAGGCCCAGATCCGTCCCTGCCTGACGCCTTTACCAAGCCCTTTGTCGCGCAAAGATCGGTCCAGCACCCGGATCGGCGTGTCATCCGCATGCAGCAGGTCGCTGCCCATGATGTCAGCCTCGATCCGTTCGATCAGTGGCGACAAGGCCTTCATGGCCCGCCCGCACCAGCCCACAAGGGTGGTCTCGGGGATGTCTGCGCCCATGCGGGCGAAGATCTCGTGCTGGCGATATAAGGGAAGATGATCGTCAAACTTCGCGACTAAAATATGAGCCAGCAGGTTCGGGCCTGCCATGCTGCCCGGGATCGGACGGCTGGGTGCAGGCTCCTGCACCATCCGCTCGCAGCGGCGACAGGACTTCTTGATCCGGGCGATCTGAACCACCTTCATCTGGGCTGCAATCATGTCCAGCAGTTCGCTGACATCCTCACCCACCACGCGCAGATCGCCGCCACAGTCAGCGCAGCATGTGCCGGGATCAAGTTCACGACGCTCGCGCGGTGTCGCATCCGAGACACGTGGACGTCGACGCAGCGCGGGCGCAGAGGGATCATCCGGTGCCGGCTCGTCCTGACCTTCGTCGATGGGCGCTTCATCGCCCTCGGCCACGGCCAGTAGCAAGTCTTCAAGGGCCAGTTCCAGCTGCTCGATCTCGCGCTCGATCTTTTCCGATGACTTGCCGAAGGCCAGCTTCTGCAACTTTGCGATCCGCAGGCGGAGGGCCTGAACCAGCTGGTCGTGGACCCGCAATGTCGCCGAGATCTTGGCATTTTCCGCCTGCAAAGCCGCAATCATCGCCTTCAATATGGCGGGATCATCGGGGAGGTTTTGCGTTACATTCGACATGCACATGGCTACCACAATGCACGTGATAGCGCCATAAAAACAAAGCGTTTTAGCCTATATATTCAGCCCACGCGAGCGGGCGGCGCGCCCCAATCCGGCCTGCGCCAGTCAATGCCTTCCCACAACATTGCAAGCTGCGCGGACGTCAGACGGGCGGCCCCCTCGGTCATTGCAGGCCAAGGGAAGCGGCCGCGTTCCAGGACTTTATAATAGAGGCAAAAGCCCTGACCGTCCCAATACAGAAGCTTGAGCCGATCTCCCCTGCGGCCGCGAAAGGCGAAGACCGCACCGCCCGTCGGCTTCTGGCGCAGGACATCCTGGGTCAGCGCAGCAAGACCAGCAATGCCCTTGCGCATGTCCGTGACACCGCAAGCCACGTAGACGCGAACGCCAGTGCCCGGACCAATCATACTGCTTCCACAGCACGGATTAGCTGCGTCAGCGCCAAGGCAGCCATGTTGCTGTCGAAGTGCAGGCTGCGGCCGTTGCGCAAGCGCAGTTCGACCGCCATCGGGGCCGCGACGGTGGGTGTGTCAGCGATGGCGGGAACGCCGTGTTCAGGAATATCGAAAGGAAGGAAGAGCGCACCTGCGTCAGGCGACCAAAGTCCTTTGTTCTTCAGATCATGCCGCCACGCATAGATCTGTTGCCGCGTGATCTCGTGGCGCTGCGCCACCTGCGTGACCGTCGCACCATCCGTGTCCACCGACATGACAATTCCAAGCTTCTCTTCGTCGCTCCAGCGCCGCCGACGTTCAAACCCCAGTATCTCACCACGCATAGCCGACCCCCACCTAAGACACGTCGCTAACGACGTCGTTAAGCACGTCTCTTAGCAAATCATCAGCAGATCAGGCAGGTGGTCCCAATCGAGTGGTTAC